>CAADIF010000005.1_pt1 | contig 637069 bp, 607 predicted proteins | sample 2381351 | NCBI WGS metagenome assembly CAADIF01 (sample SAMEA5147518, study PRJEB30075) | plant metagenome | biome: Dry deciduous forest; feature: Forest; material: Leaf | place: Madagascar | collected 2017-05 | reverse complement strand
TCTCGATGGTCGTCAAGCTCCTGGCCCCCATCGCCATGGAAGAAGGCCTGCGCTTCGCCATCCGTGAAGGCGGTCGTACCGTCGGCGCCGGCGTCGTCGCCAAGATCCTCAAGTAATACCCCTCGCGGCGGATGCCTGGGCCCCGGCCCGGCATTCCGCCTGCGGACCGGAATGTCTCCGGCCCGCCTCGCAGCTTCGTTCTTTAGGAATACGTCATGAAAAACCAGAAGATCCGCATTCGCCTGAAGGCTTTCGACTACAAGCTGATCGATCAATCGGCAGCCGAAATCGTCGAAACCGCCAAGCGTACCGGCGCTGTCGTCCGCGGTCCCGTTCCCCTGCCCACGCGCATCCGTCGCTACGACGTGCTGCGTTCGCCGCACGTGAACAAGACCTCGCGCGACCAGTTCGAAATCCGTACGCACCAGCGTCTGATGGACATCGTTGATCCCACCGACAAGACCGTCGACGCCCTGATGCGTCTGGACCTGCCGGCTGGCGTGGACGTCGAAATCGCGCTGCAGTAATACGGCATGACCATGGTGGATGCTTCGGCGTCCGCCATGACAGAAAGGCCACGTTCCCTCGGGAGCGTGGCCTTTCTGCTTTCAAGCCAGTTGGCGTTGCGCAGCGATGGCCGTCGATCCGGCCGGCCCTGCGCCCTTGCGGCATTACCAGCGATAGCGCGCGGTGGCCATCACTGTGCGCTCGGCGCCCCAGTAGCAGGCCACGGGACCCAAGCAGGTCGTCACGTATTTCTTGTCGAACACGTTGTTGACGTTCAGCGCCAGATCGGCGCCTCGCCAAGTCGGGTTGAGTCGTGCCAGGTCGAGTCGCAAGGCCGCGTCAGCCAGCGTCACCGCGGGAATGGCATAGCGGTTCGCGTTGTCGCCATAGGTGCTGCCGCGATAGCTGAGGCCGAAGCCGGCGCCGAGACCGGCCAACGGCCCTTCCTGCAAGGTCTTGTCCAGCCACAGGCTTGCCTGATGGCGGGGGACGAACGCCAGCGCGTTGCCGGCCTGCCCGTTCGTATTGCCCGCGTTGGTGCGCTGGATTTCGCTCTGGGTATAGGCGTAACCCACCGTCACCGCCCAGCCTGCGTCGAAATTGGCCTTGGCTTCCAGCTCCACGCCTCGAATCCGCACCTTGCCAGTCTGGACGCTGAAACTGGTATTCAACGGATCGGGCGCACTGACGTTCTTCTGGTCCAACTGGAATGCCGCGGCAGTCGCGACCAGGCGTTGGTCGGGCGAGACGTACTTCACGCCCAGCTCCAACTGTTTGCCGGTGGTAGGCGAGAACGTGCCGCCATTGCGGTCCGTGCCCATCACAGGTTGGAAGGAGGTGGCATAGCTGGCGTATGGTGTGATGCCGCTGTCGAATTGATAAGCCAGTCCGACACGGCCAGTCAGGCGGCCAGGGTCGGTGTCGACCCTGCTCCAGGTGCTGCTGGCCGCCCGCCAGGTGCGGGTCGTCGCGTCGGTACGGTCGTAGCGGCCCGCCAGCGTCAATTGCCAGCGTTCGTAGGACATCAGGTTCTGAGCGTAGACACCCAACTGGTCCCGCCGCTGCCGGATTTTCATGGCGGCGGCCGGCGATGCGATGGGGCCGATGTCATAGCGCGGGTCCTGCAGGTCGAACAGAGGATAGCTGGGTGGCATGAATAGCGTCAGCGCCGACTCTTCGAAGCGAGAGTCTTCCTGGAGGTAATCCAGGCCAAGCAGCAAGGCGTGCGACACGGGGCCGGTGCGCAGGCGCAGATCCAACTGATTGTCGATCTGCAAGACACGCGAGCGCTCAGGGAAACGCCAGGCATAGCGCACCGCATCCTTTTCCGTTGCCATGAGGCCGATCTGGACGCGCTGTGTGTGTGTGTCCACCTCGCTGTAGCGCGCGGTCTGCCGGAAGCTGGCGCGGTCGTTGATGCGGTGGTCCAGTGTGTAGCCCAGCAGCAGCTGTTCGTTGTGGAAGCGGTCGAAATCCGGATCGCCGACATATCGCTCGCGCGGGATGTCGCCTGCGGACGATCGCCACAGCACGCCGTTCACTGGCAAGGCCGGTGCGCCGCCACCGCCGCGGGAATGGGTTTCCTGGAACTGGGCTGAAAGATTCAGGCTGGTATCGGCCGAGAACCGCCACGTCAGGCTGGGCGCGAAGAATCGCTTGTCGTCGGTGAGCGTATCGAAGGAGGAATTGCTTTCCTGGATCAAACCAGTCAGACGATAGAGCAGGCGGCCTTCGGCATCAGCCGGACCACCCAGGTCGAAGCTGCCGCGATAGCGATCAAAGCTGCCTCCCTGTACCACGATTTCCCGCAAAGGCTCGGCAGTGGGGCGCTTGCTGGTCATGGCGACCGTGCCGCCGGGCGAGGTCTGTCCGTACAGGCCGGAGGATGGGCCCTTCAGGACCTCGATGCGCTCGAGCGCATAGGTATCGAGCCGAGGCTGGGAGTAGCCGCGCGCACCGAAGGGCAGCAGCAGCCCGTCCAGGTAGCGGCCGGGCGTGAAGCCACGCACCGTCAGCCAATCATGGCGTGCGTCGGTATCGCCGTACTGCGCGGTCACGCCGGGCGTATAGCGTAACGCCTGCGCCACGGACGTCGAGCCCTGCCGTTCCATTTCCGTGCGTGTCACCACGTTCACGGCTTGCGTCGTGGAGCTCAGTGCGGTATCGGTCTTGCTGGCGCTGCGCGATCGCGTGGCGGCATAGGTGTCCCCCAGTTCGGGCGATTGGTCGATGCCGCCTCGTACCAGCACTGGCGCCAATTGCGCGGGGGCCTGGGATTGCGCGAATGCGGAAGAGGCTGCCAGCACGCCCAGGCAGGCAGCCAAAGGGGCAAAGCGACGGGAGGGTCGTAGGCAACGACGATTCATGTCGAAGGGCTCCAGGATAAAATAACGAGAATGATTTGCATTGGCGGGTATCATTCCAGAACGTCTGCTTGCCGTCTGGCGGTTTTTCCTCACTCTTGCGCGATTTCTCCGCAGTCTCGTCGCCCATGTCGCACGCCTCCCTCTTGCCGCGTCGTTACGATGCCCCCCGTCAGGCGCACGAGTGGTGGCGAGCGACCCTCCCGACAGTGCCGTCCACCGTCCATTGGGAGGCGGTACTGGTCGGGGTGGAGCGCGTCGCCCCGGATGTCAGCCTGGTCCGGATCGACGGCACGCCGGCACAGGATCTCTACATTCCCTCTCCCGGCACGGCACTCCTGGGACTGCAGATTTGCCTGCAGGGCGCCTTCGAGGTGCGGCTGGGCGCCTTGCCACCCCGTCGGGTGCACGCGGGGCAAGCCTATCTCTTCCAGTACTTCGAGCCTGCGGATGGGTTGTGGTGCTTGCCTGCCGGCAGCCCGCTGCGGATGGTGGACATCCGCCTTGCGCCGGACGCGCTGACGCGCTGGGGAAGGAGCGACCTCGCTCACAAGCTGCACACTGTGTTTGGGCAGGGGGAAAGGACAGAGGCGGCGGCAGCCTGCCTGCCGGCAGGACCATCGCTGCGCGAGGTTTCGCAGGCGCTGTCGCGAAGCGACGTTTTGCGGGATCCCGAGCTGCGCCAGGCCTGGCAGGCGACACGAATCCAGGAAGCCTTGGTGCTGTGCCTGGATGTGCTCGGCGCGCACCCGCCTGCCTGCCCGAGGGATGCCGCAGTGCAGGCAGGCGTGGCCGAGGCGGTGGCGAAGATCGCCGAGGCGTGCGCGCTGCCATGGACCGCCGAGGCGCTCGCCCGGGCCGTGGGTGTCTCCGAACGCGCACTCCAGCGCGGGTTTCAGGCGCGCTTCGGGCTCTCGGTGCACGGCCACTTGCACAGTGTACGGCTGGCCTATGCCGCGGCCAGGCTGGACGGCGGCGCATCGGTGACGCGAGCCGCCAGTGATGCGGGGTTTTCCAGCCAAAGTCATTTCGCCAAGGCGTTTCGCCAGCAGTATGGCTTTGCGCCGCGGTCGTGGCGTCAGCGGGCTTATTCGAACGGCTGAGTCTCGGTCGTTGCGTTTACGCTGCTACCCGATGCCTTCAGTTGCTCAATTTGAGAGCAGCGTGGTATATTGGAAAACTTGCCATTTTTGGCGAGTACCTTATTTGTTGTCGTCTGGTGGTCCGGCGCGTTTTTGCCTTCGATTTGAAGGCGGCACGGCGCGGCGGGCCGGAATCCAGGACTCGGGAAACCGGGGCAGGGATTCAAGCCAGGCGCCAATCACGATGCCCGGCCATGTGCCGGGCCTTTTAGCCCCGACCAATCGCAGTCGGGAATGGAGAAAACGATGTCGAATCCGACACCCACGCCTGCCGCATTCCGGCTCGGGCTGGTGGGCCGCAAGGTCGGCATGACCCGCATTTTCACGGAAGATGGTGAATCCATCCCCGTGACCGTGCTGGACGTGTCCAACAACCGCGTCGCCCAAGTCAAGTCTCTCGAGACCGACGGCTATGCCGCCGTCCAGCTGGCTTACGGTACCCGCCGCGCTTCGCGCGTCGCCAAGCCGCAAACCGGTCACTACGCCAAGGCTGGCGTTGAAGCCGGCAGCATCCTCAAGGAATTCCGCCTCGATCCCACCCGCGCCGCCGAGTTCACGCCCGGTGCCGTGGTTGCCGTGGAAAGCGTGTTCGAAGCCGGCCAACAGGTCGACGTGACGGGCACCACCATCGGTAAGGGCTTCGCTGGCACCATCAAGCGTCACCACTTCGGTTCGCAGCGCGCGTCGCACGGTAACTCCCGTTCGCACCGCGTGCCCGGCTCGATCGGTCAGGCGCAAGATCCCGGCCGCATCTTCCCCGGCAAGCGCATGGCGGGTCACCTCGGTGACGTCACGCGTACCGTGCAGAACCTGGACGTCGTCCGCGTGGACGTCGAACGCGGCCTGCTGCTGGTCAAGGGCGCCGTCCCCGGCCATGCTGGCTCCGACATCATCGTGCGCCCCGCCATCAAGGCGCCGGCCAAGAAGGGAGCGTAAGCACATGGATCTCAAGCTCCTGAACGACCAAGGTCAGTCCGACGCGACTTTCAGCGCGCCCGACACCGTGTTCGGCCGTGACTTCAACGAAGCCCTGGTTCACCAGATCGTGGTGGCTTATCAAGCCAACGCCCGCAGCGGCAACCGCGCTCAGAAGGACCGTGCCGAAGTCAAGCACTCCACCAAGAAGCCCTGGCGCCAGAAGGGTACCGGCCGCGCTCGCGCCGGTATGACCTCGTCGCCGCTGTGGCGTGGGGGTGGTCGCACGTTCCCGAACTCGCCTGAAGAGAACTTCAGCCAGAAGGTCAACAAGAAGATGTACCGCGCAGGCCTGCGTTCGATCCTGTCGCAGCTGGCCCGCGAAGGCCGCATCTCGGTCGTTGATTCGTTCTCGCTGGAATCGCCCAAGACCAAGGTTGCCGCTGAAAAGCTGAAGACGCTGGGTCTGGATTCGGTGCTGATCATTACCGATGCCGTGGACGAAAACGTCTACCTGGCCACCCGCAACCTGGCGCACGTCGCCGTGGTTGAACCGCGTTACGCCGATCCGCTGTCGCTGATCCACTACAAGAAGGTGCTGATCACCAAGCCGGCTATCGCCCAATTCGAGGAGATGCTGGGATGAGCGCTGATCGTCTGCTCCAAGTCATTCTGGCTCCGATCGTGACCGAAAAGGCCACCTTCGTCGCCGACAAGCACCAGCAGATTGCCTTCCGTGTCGTGGCCGATGCCACCAAGCCGGAAATCAAGGCTGCTGTCGAATTGCTCTTCAAGGTGCAAGTCGAGTCCGTCCAGGTCCTGAACCGCAAGGGCAAGGCCAAGCGCTTCGGCCGTTTCACCGGTCGTCGCCGCAACGAGCGCAAGGCATACGTCTCGCTCGTCGAAGGCCAGGAAATCGACTTCGCGGAGGTGAAGTAAATGGCACTGGTCAAAGTCAAGCCCACCTCGGCCGGCCGTCGTGGCATGGTCAAGGTCGTTGCGCCCAATCTGCACAAGGGTGCACCTCACGCCGCGCTGCTCGAAAAGAAGACGCGTGGTTCGGGCCGTAACAACAACGGTCACATCACTGTTCGCCATCGTGGCGGCGGTCACAAGCAGCACTACCGTGTCGTCGACTTCCGTCGCGACAAGGACGGCATCCCGGCCAAGGTCGAACGTCTGGAATACGACCCCAACCGCACCGCCCACATCGCGCTGCTGTGCTACGCCGACGGCGAGCGCCGCTACATCATCGCTCCCCGTGGCCTCGAAGTCGGCGCCACGCTGATGTCGGGTATCGAAGCGCCGATCCGCTCGGGTAACACCCTGCCGATCCGCAACATCCCGGTCGGTAGCACCATCCACTGCATCGAGATGATCCCCGGCAAGGGTGCTCAGATGGCCCGTTCGGCCGGCGCTTCCGCCGTCCTGCTGGCTCGCGAAGGCATCTACGCTCAGGTCCGTCTGCGCTCGGGTGAAGTGCGCCGCGTGCACATCGAGTGCCGCGCCACCATCGGTGAAGTCGGCAATGAAGAACACAGCCTGCGCCAGATCGGCAAGGCCGGTGCAATGCGTTGGCGCGGTGTGCGTCCGACGGTTCGTGGCGTGGCCATGAACCCGGTGGATCACCCGCACGGTGGTGGTGAAGGCCGCACCGGTGAAGCTCGCGAGCCGGTCAGCCCATGGGGTACTCCGTCGAAGGGTTACAAGACCCGTCGCAACAAGCGGACGAACAATATGATCGTCCAACGGCGCAAGCGCAAGTAAGGGGCGAACATCATGTCACGTTCGATCAAGAAGGGACCCTTCGTCGACGCTCACCTGATCAACAAGGTGGACAAGGCGGTAGCGGTCAAAGACAAGAAGCCGATCAAGACCTGGTCGCGTCGTTCCACGATCCTGCCGGAATTCATCGGCCTGACGATCGCGGTTCACAACGGCCGTCAACACGTTCCCGTTTACATCAACGAGAACATGGTCGGTCACAAGCTCGGCGAGTTCGCGCTGACCCGTACGTTCAAGGGTCACGCCGCGGACAAAAAGGCGAAGAGGTAAGCGATGGAAACCACTGCCAAGATCCGTGGAGTGCACATCTCCGCGCAGAAGACCCGTCTGGTCGCGGACCTGATCCGCGGCAAGTCGGTCGCGCAGGCGCTGAACATCCTTACGTTCTCGCCCAAGAAGGCTGCCGTCATCCTGAAGAAGGCTGTCGAGTCCGCCATCGCCAACGCAGAGCACAACGACGGCGCCGATATCGACGAGCTGAAGGTCACGACCATCTACGTGGACAAGGCCGAGTCGCTCAAGCGTTTTTCCGCGCGCGCCAAGGGCCGCGGCAACCGTATCGAGAAGCAGACTTGCCACATCGTGGTCAAAGTCGGCGTCTAAGGAGTCACGATGGGTCAGAAAATTCACCCGATTGGGTTCCGTCTCGCGGTTTCCCGTAACTGGGGTTCGCGCTGGTACGCCGACGACAAGGCCTTCGGCGGCATGCTCGCCCAGGACATCCGCGTCCGCGAATACCTGAAGAAGAAGCTGAAGAGCGCTTCGGTTGGCCGCGTCATCATCGAGCGTCCCGCCAAGAACGCCCGCATCACCATTTACTCGGCACGTCCGGGCGTGGTGATCGGCAAGCGCGGCGAGGACATCGAAAGCCTCAAGAGCGACCTGCAGCGTCTGATGGGCGTGCCCGTGCACGTCAACATCGAGGAAGTCCGCAAGCCGGAAACCGACGCTCAGCTGATCGCCGATTCGATTTCGCAGCAGCTCGAAAAGCGCATCATGTTCCGCCGCGCCATGAAGCGCGCCATGCAGAACGCGATGCGTCTGGGTGCCCAAGGCATCAAGATCATGAGCTCGGGCCGTCTGAACGGCATCGAAATCGCCCGTACCGAGTGGTATCGCGAAGGCCGTGTGCCGCTGCACACCCTGCGCGCCAACATCGATTACGGCACGTCGGAAGCGCACACCACCTACGGCGTGATCGGTATCAAGGTCTGGGTTTACAAGGGCGACATGCTGGCCAATGGCGAGCTGCCCCCGGAAACCGCTGCTCCCCGCGAAGAAGAGCGTCGTCCGCGTCGCGCGCCTCGCGGTGACCGCCCGGATGGCGCCCGTCGCGGCCCCGGTGGTCCCGGTGCAGGTCGCGGCCGTGGTCCGCGCAAGGCTGACGCCGCCCCGGCGGCCGAAGGAGAATAAGCATGCTGCAACCAGCACGCAGGAAATATCGTAAAGAGCAGAAAGGCCGCAACACCGGCCTGGCCACGCGCGGTACCAACGTGTCGTTCGGTGAGTTCGGTCTGAAGGCCACCGGCCGTGGCCGCCTGACCGCTCGCCAGATCGAGTCGGCGCGTCGTGCCATCAACCGTCACATCAAGCGTGGCGGCCGCATCTGGATCCGCATCTTCCCGGACAAGCCCATTTCGCAGAAGCCTGCTGAAGTGCGGATGGGTAACGGTAAGGGCAATCCGGAGTACTGGGTCGCTGAAATCCAGCCCGGCAAGGTGCTGTACGAAATGGAAGGCGTCAGTGAAGAGCTGGCACGCGAGGCGTTCCGCCTGGCTGCCGCCAAGCTGCCGATCTCGACCACGTTCGTGTCGCGTCATATCGGTGCTTGAGGAGAAACGATATGAAAGCTAGCGAACTGCGCACCAAGAGTGCCGAAGAGCTCGGTAAAGAACTGGAAAGCCTGCTGCGGGCCCAATTCGGTCTGCGCATGCAGAAAGCCACCCAGCAGCTTGCCAACAACAGCCAGCTCGGCAAGGTCCGCCGCGACATCGCGCGCGTCCGCACCCTGCTGACTGAAAAGTCGGGAAACTGATATGAGCGAAACCCAAACCACCCCCGTCGCCAAGCGTCAACGCACGCTGGTCGGCAAGGTCGTCAGCAATAAGATGGACAAGACCGTCGTCGTTCTCGTCGAACGCCGCACGAAGCACCCCATCTACGGCAAGATCATCATGCGCTCGAGCAAGTACAAGGCGCACGACGAATCGAACCAGTACAACGAAGGCGACACCGTCGAAATCGCTGAAGGCCGTCCCATCTCCCGCTCGAAGGCGTGGAGCGTGGTGCGTCTGCTGGAAGCCGCTCGCATCATCTAAGACGCGAGACGACAGGCAGTAAAAAGAACGGCAGGGGAAACCCTGCCGTTTTTTTATTCTCCGGCCTGACGTTCAGAATTTGTACGTCAGGGTCGCCCGATAGCTGCGAGGGGTGCCCCACGCGATCTGTTCGTTGAAGTTGACGGCCGAGTAGTACCACTTGTCGAAGAGGTTATCGACGTTCACCTGCAGGGACAGCCGGGGGTCGAACTGGTATCGGGCCATCAGGTTGGCCAGGACATAGGCACCCTGCCGGTATTCGCCCGGCCCGTTCGGGTTGTCGGCGTGGTAGACGCCCGTGACGTTGGTGACCTTGCTCTGCCAGGCCAGGCCGCCACCGATCGTCAGGCGATGCCAGTCGCCCGGCAGGCGATAGGTCGTGAAGACGCGTGCCGAAGTGCGCGGCGACGCCGTGCTGGCCCGCGCTCCGGCCGCGTTCGTGGCCTTGAAATGCGTGGCGTTGAAAGATACGTTCCAGCCTTCGGCGGGCTCGCCGTTCAACTCGACCTCGATGCCCTTGCTGGTGACGCCCGGATCGCCGACATAGGCCTGGTTCGCCGTGCCGGGGACGAACTGCCCAGGGTCGACCGTGGCGACGTTGTCCTGGCGGATGCGGAACACGGCGAGGGAGCCTTGCAGGCGGCCGTCCAGCCAATCACGCTTCACGCCCGCCTCCCAGTTCTCGCCGCTCAGCGGGTCCAGGAAGTCGCCGTTGCGGTCGCGGAAGTTCTGCGGGTTGTAGATGCGCGTGTAGCTGGCGTAGAGCGACGTGGCAGGGGTCATGTCGAAGACCAGCCCCGCATAGGGCGTGAACTTGTCCTGTTGATAGTCGTAGGGATTGCGGCCCATGTAGGCGGCGCCACTGCGATCCCAGCGGTTGTAGCGCCCGCCAACGATGAGCGTCAGCGGATCGCTCAGCGACAGGCGTGCCGCGCCGTACACGCCATGCTGGCGCCGCTCGTAGGTTTCCGACTTCACGCGCGCGCCCCAGGCGGCAGGCGCCGGATACGCGGCCCAGTCGAAGAGGCCGATGGAGGGCGCGGTGTCGGCGGCGCCAGTGCGGTCGAAATCCGATTCCTGGCGCGAGGTGCTCAGGCCGACGATGAGTTCGTGCTCGCGGCCCAGCGCCTGGAACGGGCCGCTGCTCTTGATGTCCACGCTGCGCTGGGTGCGCGCGCCGGGGAAACGCACGCGTGAAGGATTGCTGCTCATGATGCCGGTGGCGGGGTCGGGGAAGCCCCAGCTGAAGAGACGCGCATTGTCGACCTCCTGGCGGCTGTACATGGCGAGCGCGGTGGTGGTCCAGCCGTTGGCCCAACGGTGGTCGAGCTGGGCGAAGACGTTGTCGCTGTCGGTCTCTTCGCTGGACCAGTGCGGCCAGATCGAGAATGAGCGGCCCCGGCTGCGCCAGTCGATGGGGCTGCCGTCGCTGTACACCAACGGGAAACCGCCATAGGTCACGCCCCGGGCCCGGGACTGCTGATGGCTGGCGCCGAGACTGACGGTGGTGGCCTCGGTCAGGTCGGCGTCGATGACGCCATAGACAGACTGGCGGCGTCGTTCATAGCCATCGACGAAGCCATGCTTGTCCTCGTGCGCCGCAACCAGCCTGCCCCGCAGGCGCCCGTTCTCGGACAGGGGCGTGGAAAGGTCGGCCGACACGCGGTAGTTGTCCCATGAGGCGGCCCCGGCGGTCAGCGTACCGGTGAAGGTCTTCGCATGCGCGCGTTTGCGCACCAGGTTGATGGCGGCAGAGGGTTCGCCGGCGCCGGTCAGCAGTCCCGTCGCGCCGCGCAGGATTTCCACGCGGTCGTACAGCACCGAGTCCACCTCGGTTTCACCCGCGGCATAGGCGGAGTTGAACTGCGTCGGGACGCCGTCGTGCTGGAAGTTGTCGATGGAGAAACCGCGTGAATAAAACGAATAGCGTTCGCTGTCGAGCTGCGTGGTCGTGATGCCCGGGGCGTGGCGCAACACCTCCTGCACGGACTGCACGCCCAGGTCGTCCAGGCGCTGGCGCGTCATGACGCTGATCGACTGGGGTGTCTGCCTGAGCGTCAGCCCCAGGCCGGTGGCGCCCCGGCTGATGCCGGTGGTATAGGCGCCGGTGTCTTCCGTGATCTCCGCGGGCGCCGAGCCCGTCACGGTCACGGGGGCCAGCGCGGCGACACCGGCGCCAGCCGCGGGATCTGCCTGGATCGTATAGCTGCCGTTGGCCTGGCGCGCCGCGCGCAGCCCGTGGCCGCGCAAGAGGGCGGCGAAACCCTCCTCGATGGTGTGGCGGCCGGCAAGGCCCGCGCTTTGGCGGCCTTGCAGCAGGGAGGCGTCCACGGCCAGCTCCACGCCAGCCGTCGCCGCATAGCTGCCCAGCACGGTGCTCAATGCGCCCGGTGCAATGGCATATTGCCGGGTGGCTTGCTCGGCGCTGACGCCGGCGGCTGGCTGTGCCGCCGTGGTGGCGGGAACGAGTCCCGCCAGCGACAGCGCCGCGGCCAGCAAGGTCAGAGGCGTGCGATGGGCGCGTGGCGCGCGGGCGCAGCGAGGGGGGAGGGGCCGCAGTGGCTGGCGCTTGGCCATGGGAAAGTCCTTTCGTGTCGGTAAATGGGGAGGTCCATGGCATTTACCGAACGAGACTGGCAAACCCTCAATCCAGGCAGGAAAAAATTCGCGCGGGCAGGCGCTCAGCGCGGTTCCACCGACACCCAATAGCGCGTGCGATAGACGACCCGTACCGGTACGGCGGCGGCCAGGTTTTCCAGCGCCCTGTCGGTGTCGGACAGGGAAAAGACGCCGGTGACCTTCAGGTGCGCGATGGCGGGGTCGCCTCGCAGCCAGCCGGGACGGTGGCGCCCGAGTTCGGCAAGCAGTTCGCCGACGGGCATGTCGTCGGCGACCAGCAGGCCGCGGGTCCAGGCGGCGAGGCTTTCCGGGGCGGATTCTGGTTGGCCGGCGCGTGCCTGCGTGAACTGGGCAGCCTGGCCGGCATGGAGGACGAGGCTGTGTGCGGGCGCATCCGCCGGATCGATGCGCACCGCGCCCTCGAAGACCGCGACGTGTGTCGCGGGATCGTGCTGCGTGACCATGAAACGCGTGCCCAGCGCCTGCACGGTGCCGTGTTGGCTGCGCACGCGCAGGGGCCGCCGCGCGGGGGCCGGGTCTGGCGCGCTCTCCACCCAGATCCGGCCGGTCCTCAGGACGAGCAGCCGCTCGTGGGCGCCGAAGCGCACGTCGACGGCCGAACCCGAATCGATGACCAATTGCGAGCCATCATCCAGCGTCCACGCCAGGCGTTCGCCCTTGCCGCTGTGCAGATCCGCCGTTGCGATGCGCCAGGTTTCGGTATGGCGCACGCCCTGTGCGATACCGCCCGCCGCAAGCACCAGGCCCAGCGCACGCAAGACGCGGCGCCGGGCGGCAGCCTTGCCCGCGGGGGCGTACAGGGCCAGCCGGGCGGCCTCGGTGGGCGCGCTGTCGAACTTCCGCGAGAACGCCTGCAGGCTGGCCCACGCGGATTCGTGGTCGGGATGCTGGGCTCGCCATTGTGCGCAGGCGGCGTGGTCGGCGGCGCTGGCGTCGTCCGCCCAGAGCCGGGCAAGCCACGCAGCCGCTTCCTGCATGACCCGTGGCGGGATCGCCGTGGTGGCCGGCGGGGCCACGGATTCAGCGCGCGTCGCCATGGACGGCCTGGCAGCAGGCCAGCAGGCCCGCCGCGATGTACTTCTCGACAGACGACACGGAGACTCCCAGGCGAACACCGATATCGCGGTAGCTCATGCCGTCGAGCCGTCGCATCAGCAGGGCGGCGCGCACCTTGGCTGGCAACTGGTGCAGCAGGGTGTCGATCTCCACCAGCGCCTCGATGGCCAGGGCGCGGGTTTCTTCCGAGGGCGCGGCCAGGGCAGGCAATTGGGCGATGGCTTCCAGGTAGGCGGCTTCGATGCGCCGGCGCCGGTACAGATCGATGACCAGGCCTTTGGCCACATGCGTGAGGAAACGGCGCGATTCGTCCACGGGCGGCACCGTGCCCGTGCCCATGACGCGCACATACGTGTCGTGGGCCAGGTCCGCTGCATCGCAGGCATTGCCCAGCTTCTTGCGCAACCAGGCGCGCAACCAGCCGTGGTGGTGGACGTACAGGGTCTCGATCTGCTGTTTCAGCGGGAGGTCGGAAGGGGACACGGCGCGAGGAGGCTGGGCACGCCCGGCACGTCGCCGGGTGGGAAGATAAACAAATGAGAATTATTTTCAATCTGGCGGGAACTGTCCACTCTTGCCGCCTGGGATCCGGATGGGTGGAACATATTTCTGTCTTTCGCTAGGGGAAAACCCGCAGCTTTGTCGTAAATCTGCAAGATTCGAATCGGCTGTACGTACAGGCAGTACGTACAGCGGTACACTAGCCCGCGCCGAATCTTTGCACACGAAACTGTGCGGCCCGTATCGCACACGTCAAAAAAACCGTCCTGGAGACTCCGATCGTGACGACCGAAACCACCCGCTCGCCTTTCTATGGCGCCATGCAGAAAATTCCCGGTGGATTGATGCTGATCCCCCTGATCCTTGGCTCGATCCTGGCGACGTTCGCGCCCGGCGCATTGGAAATCGGCGGCTTCACGACCGCGCTCTTCAAGAACAGCGCGATGCCCCTGATCGCGCTGCTGATCTTCGCTACCGGCACCCAGGTCAACACGCGCACCGGCGGCCCGATCCTGGCCACCGCGGGCACCATCCTGCTGATGAAGACCCTCGTGCCCGCCACGCTGATCATCATCCTGGGCATGTACGTCGGCCTGGACGGCGTTGCCGGGATCTCGATCCTGGCCATGCTGGCTGCCTTCGACAACAGCAACGGCGGCCTCTGGCTGGCCTACACCGGCCAATACGGCGATGCCCGTGACCGCGGCGCCTACGTTGCCAGCGCCGTCAACGACGGCCCCTTCTTCAGCCTGCTGTTCCTGGGCGCCTCGGGCCTGGCCGACATCCCGCTGATCGCCCTGGTCGCCGCGCTCGTGCCCTTCCTGCTGGGCGTGCTGGTGGGCAACATGGACCCCAAGTGGCGCGACGTGCTCAAGCCCGTGCCGAACATCGTCATTCCCTTCTTCGCTTTCGCGCTGGGCACCGGCATCAACCTGAGCTCGGTCGTGAGCGGCGGCATCAGCGGCCTGATCCTGGGCCTGATCATCGGCCCCATCACCGGCGGCCTGGTGTACATCGGCTATCGCTACATCCTGCGCCGCGGCGGCAAGAGCGGCCTGGGCTTTGCCGCGGGCACCACTGCCGGTAACGCCATCGCCACGCCCGCCGTCGTGGCCGCTGCCGACCCCAACTTCCAGCAATACGTCGGCGCCGCGACGGCCCAGGTGGCTGCCTGCGTGCTGATCACCGCCATCACCGCACCGCTGATCGCCTCGTTCTTCCTGAAGCGCGCGGGTGAATTGAAGCCCGTGACCGAGGCCGAGGATCCCCTGCTGTCCCAGGGTGCCAAGTCGTGAGTACCGTCATCGCCATCGTCGCCGATGACCTGACCGGCGCCGGCGACACCGCCGTGCAATTCGTGCGCGCCGGCTGGTCGACCCGCCTGTCGGTGGAAGGCGCGGAAGAAGCGCTGGCCGCCGGCGCCCCGGATGCCGAAGTGCTGGCCGTCACCACGCAAAGCCGCGCCATGTCCGATGCGGACGCGGCGCGCGTGGTGCAGGACAACGTCGCGCGCCTGCGCGCGGCCGGCGCCCAGCGCCTGTACAAGAAGGTCGACTCCACCCTGCGCGGCGCCTTCAAGGCCGAGATCGAGGCCGCGCGCGTGGCCTGGCGCGAAGACGCCATCGCGGTGATCTGCCCGGCCTTCCCGGCCACGGGCCGCACCGTCGAGGCCGGCGTGCTGACCGTCAACGGCAAGCCCGTGACGGAAACCTCGGCGGCCACCGATCCCGTGACGCCCGTCACCGAAAGCCATATCCCGACCTTGCTGGGCTGCGGACACGTGGCCGCCGAGCCCGGCGAGTCCGCCCCATCGCTGGCCGCGCGTATTGCGAAGGCGGGCGACGTGGTGGTGGTGGACGCCCGCAATGACGAAGACCTGGAACTGCTGGCCCGCGCGATTGCCGAGCTCGGCGAGCGTGTGATGCCGGTGGGCGCCGGCGGCCTGGCCGTGCCGCTGGCCCGCGTCTGGGCAGGCGCCGACCAGCGTTCGCCCGTGATCGTGGTCGTCACCTCGCAGCACAGCGCCGCCCGCGCGCAGGCCGAGGCGCTGCGCGCCGCCGGCGCCACGGTGTGGCTGCCGACGCTGGCACAGATGGCCGACGCCGCGCAGTGGGAAGCCTGGGCTGCCCCGCTGGTCGAAAGCCTGGCCAAGTCGGACAGCGACGCACAGACCCTGTTGCTGCTGGCGCCGGAAGGCCGCCGCGACGACCTGGATTCGGACACCGTGGCCGAACGCCTGGGCACGCTGGCTGCCCGCCTCGTGACCGAGACTGGCGCCGCGGGCGTGGTCGCCACCGGTGGCGACGGCGCACGCCAGACGCTGCTGGCGCTGGCCGCCAACGGCATCGCGCTGGTTGATGAAGTGATGGGTGGCGTGCCCCTTGGCACGATGACCGGCGGCAAGGCTGCCGGCCTGCCCGTGGTGACCAAGGCCGGTGGCTTTGGCACTGAAGATGTGCTGGTGCGCGCGGTGCGCGCCATCCGCGACAGGAGATTCAAACGATGACGCAAGTTTCCGCCAACCTTCCGCTGCTCGCCGTCACCCTCGGCGACGTGGCAGGCATCGGTCCGGAGATCACGGCAAAGATGCTGATGGGCCACGACGCGCTGCGCCAGAAGGCGCGCCTGGTCGTGATCGGCGACGTGGACGTGATGAAGGCCGCCGTGTCGGGCCTGGGCGGCGACCCCGCCATCGTGCGCCGCGTCGACAAGCCGGCTGACGCCACCAACACGCCCGGCACCATCGAGGTGTTGCAGGCCGGTCCTTCGCTGGGCCACGTGAAGCTTGGCGAGATCAACGCCGACGCCGGCGACGGCTCGGTGCGTTTCGTGACGACTGCCTGCGCCCTGGCGCGCGCGGGCGAGGTCGACGGCATCGTCACCGCGCCGCTGAACAAGGCCGCCATGCATGCCGCCGGCCACAAGTGGCCCGGCCACACCGAACTGCTGGCGCACGAGTTCGACGTGAAGACCTTCTCGCTGGTGCTGTCGGCCGGTGATCTGTACATCTTCCATGCGACCACCCACGTGTCGCTGCGCCAGGCCATCGAGGACGTGAACCCGGCCCGCATGCGCGCCGTGCTGCGCCTTGCCGGTTCCTTCGCCAAGGCCCTGGGCCGCGCCGACGAGCCCGTGGCCGTGGCAGGCCTGAACCCGCACGCCGGCGAGAATGGCATCTTCGGTTCCGAAGACGCCGACATCCTGACGCCCGCCGTGGCCGAAGCCAATGCCGAAGGCATCCTGGCCGCCGGTCCCATCCCCGCCGACGCGCTCTTCCCGCAAGCCGTGCGCGGCAAGTGGAAGTTCGTCATCGCCTGTTATCACGACCAGGGCCACGCGCCTTTCAAGTCGGTGTATGGCGACGACGGCGTGAACATCACCGTCGGCCTGCCGGTCGTGCGCGTGTCGGTGGACCACGGCACCGCCTTCGACATCGCCGGCAAGGGCATTGCCCGTGAAGACAGCCTGATCCTGGCCGCCGAGCGCGCCGCGCACCTGGCCCCGGGTTGGACGCATGTATGGGAAACTGCGCGGGCACAAACTGGAGGTTGATTCCCACATGGCGCCCGCCGACGCAGCACCCGGTCCAGAACACGAACTCGACCGCCAGGGCGGCGCGCCCCTGCATGCCCAGGCCGCGCAGCGGCTGCGCGAAGACATACGGGCGCGCCGCTTGCCTGCAGGCGCCGCGCTGCCCAGCGAGGCAGCCCTGTGTGAGCGGTTCGGCGTGGCGCGCAGCGTCGTGCGCCAGGCCTTGTCGGCCTTGGTGGCCGAAGGCCTGATCCAGCGCGAGCCCGGGCGGGCCCCCACCGTGGCGCCCGTGCGTGAGCACCATCGCCTGGTGCAGCGCTCCACCGGCCTCTATGAGCAGTTCGCCCAGTCGGGCGTCACGCTGCAAACCCGCATCCTTTCGCTGGAACAGGCCGAGCCGCCCGCCGCGGTGGCCGAGTTCTTCGGCGCGCAGCCGCTGCTGGCGCTGGCGCGCCTGCGCCACGTGGGCGGCTCGCCGCTGGCTTACGTGCGCACCTGGCTGCCTGCCCGGGCCCTGCCAGGCCTGGCCGCGGAACACCTGGAAGACGCCTCCTTGCACCGGGTGCTGGCCCAGCGCTATGACCTGCGCCCGGGGGCCGGCCGCAACCAGATCCGTGCCGTGGGGGCGGATGCCATCCGGGCGGAATTGCTCGATACGCCGCCCGGCAGTCCCCTGCTGATGCTGGAAGGGCAGGGCATGGACCAGTACGGTCGTCCGTTGGAGTGGTTCACCACCTGGCATCGCGCCGAATGCCTGGTCTTCGATGTCGATGTGAGCGAAGGCCGCGAAAGCGTCCAGCCGCGCCTGCAGGACACCCTGCCTTTGCCTGGCGTGCTGGATACGCCAGCGGGAGAGAGCGAGGACGCCCTTGCGCGCGCCCAGGCGCTGGTCGCCGAATTGAGCAGTGAGCTGGCCCGTTTGAGAGGGAGCCGCTGAATCCAGGAGGGGCGGATCATCCGTCCCCAATGAGGATGCAGCCTGTGCGCAACGTTTTACCGTTTTTGCTTGCGCCGGATCAAACTACGGAACAAGACGTGTGTAAGCGCTTGCTTACGGAAATCTGAAGACGTTTTCATAGGGTAATCCCTCGAGCCTGTTCGAAGCGCCGAACAGGCTGGCTTTCCCCTGGGTTATTGCCTGACTCGCCAATAGGGGCGTGGGTAGATTGGCGTCCCATCCCCCACCGCGCGCATGCGCCGCGGGCAACACTTCGCGAGTCCAAATGAACCTGAACCAATACAAGATCGGTGTGCGCCTGGCGGCGGGCTTCGGCCTGCTGATTCTGTTCTCCCTGGTGATGCTGGCCAGCAGTCTTCTCCAGCTGCAGCACGTGGCAGAGGAAACCCGCAGCATGATGGCCAGCCCGCTGCACAAGGAGCGCCTGATCTCCGACTGGTATCGCACCGTCCACACGGGCGTACGCCGCGCAACCGCCATTGCGCACAGCACCGACACGTCGCTGGCGGCGCTGTTCGCCGAAGACAATGCCGAAGGCACCCGCCAGTCGACCGCCCAGCAGAAGGAACTGGAAACGCTGCTGGCCACGCCCGAGGAAAAGACGCTCTTCGACCAGCTGGGCCGCAACCGGGTCGCCTACGTGACGGCGCGCGATGCGATTTCGGCCGAGAAGTCGGCGGGTCGGGTCGAAGAGGCCAACCGTATTTTCCAGAATGATTACCTGCCTGCCTCGAAGCTGTACCTGGGCAGCCTGCAGTCCCTGCTGGATGAGCAGCGCGCCACGATCGACCGCAGCGCCGCCGAGATCGATGCGTCCGCCACGCGTGGCTATGTCGTGCTGTCCGGCATCGGCATCGCCATCGTGTTCATCGGCCTCCTGCTGGGCTGGCGCTTCACGCGCAGCATCGTGCACCCCATCGGCCAATCAGTCCTGGCCGCGCAGCGTGTCGCCGCTGGCGACCTGACGCACGACGTGCGCGTCACCGGCCGCGACGAAGCCGCCCAGCTGCTGCAGGCCCTGTCCGACATGACTGTCCGCCTGCGCAGCATCGTGGGCGAACTGCGCTCGGGTTCCGAAACCATTGCCGGCGCCTCGTCGCAGATCGCCGCGGGCAACGCCGACCTCTCCTCGCGCACCGAAGAGCAGGCCAGCGCGCTGCAGCAGACCGCCGCGTCCATCGAGGAACTGACCTCGACCGTGCGCCAGAACGCCGACAACGCGCGCCAGGCCAACCAGCTGGCCCGCGCCACCGCCAGCCAGGCCCAGGAAGGCGGCCAGCTGGTGTCCGAGGTGGTCCAGACCATGGGCGCCATCGATGCCTCGTCCAAGAAGATCGTCGACATCATCGGCGTGATCGACAGCATCGCCTTCCAGACCAACATCCTGGCCCTGAATGCCGCGGTGGAGGCCGCCAGGGCCGGCGAGCAGGGCCGTGGCTTCGCGGTCGTGGCCAGCGAAGTGCGCAACCTGGCGCAGCGCAGCGCCGCGGCGGCCAAGGAAATCAAGGCGCTGATCGACAACTCGGTGGGCACGGTGGAAGAAGGCAACCGCCTGGTCGAGCGCACCGGCGGCGCCATCAAGGACATCGTCCAGGGCGTGCGCCAGGTCAGCGACCTGGTGGGCGAGATCAGCGCGGCCAGCGAAGAGCAGACCCATGGCATCGAGCAGGTGAATACCGCCGTGGCGCAAATGGAACAGACCACCCAGCAGAACGCGGCGCTGGTCGAGGAGGCCTCGGCCGCCACCATGGCGCTGCAGGACCAGGCAGGCCAGTTGGCCGGCGTGGCGGGCGTCTTCCGCGTGACGCGCGGCGCCGTGCCGGTTGCGCTGCCGGGCGCCCAGTCGCGCCGCCACGAGGACGAAGACTTCCAGGACCCCCGTGGCCCGCGCTTGTTGCCTGCCTGATGGCCCCAAGTGTGGTCTTCCTGCACTTTTCGGCGGCCACCGCTTGCGTGGCTTGCCGAACAGGGATAGAATGGTCGACTTTCCCATGGAGCCCATGCGGGCATCCCGGCTGCTGCGATAGCAAGCAATAAGCAACGCAGAAGCAAAGCAGGGTGTGCAGCGCGGCAAGGCAGGGGTCGCAGTGGCGTGCAAGGCGTCGCGGTGATTCGGCCAGGCTGTAGCGGTTAAGTGGGAAAGAACGTAGGCAAGCAGGAATTCAGCCCAGGGCGCATGGCGCGCCTGACGGGACCAAAACTGATTAGAAAGACTGGAAGCCCGCGATGGCAACCCAAGGTTGCGGTCTCGGGCACGACAGAATCTCTGATTAAGTTGGCACAGGAAAAAACATGATCCAAATGCAGACCACGCTGGACGTGGCCGATAACACTGGTGCGCGCTCTGTCATGTGCATCAAGGTGCTCGGCGGCTCCAAGCGCCGTTATGCCGCTATCGGTGACGTCATCAAGGTGAGCGTCAAGGATGCGGCGCCTCGCGGCCGTGTCAAAAAAGGCGAAATCTACAACGCCGTGGTGGTTCGTACCGCCAAGGGCGTGCGCCGCAAGGACGGCTCGCTGATTCGTTTCGGTGGCAATGCCGCCGTGCTGCTCAATGCAAAGCTGGAGCCCATCGGCACCCGCATCTTCGGCCCGGTCACGCGTGAACTGCGTACCGAGCGCTTCATGAAGATCGTGTCGCTGGCCCCGGAAGTGCTGTAAGGAACTCGCGATGAACAAGATTCGCAAAGGCGACGAAGTCGTCGTTCTGACCGGTCGCGACAAGAAGCGTCGCGGCACGGTGCTGGCCCGCATTGATGCCGACCATGTCCTGGTCGAAGGCATCAACGTCGTGAAGAAGCACGTGCGCCCGAACCCGATGCAGAACAACCCTGGTGGCATCGTCGAAAAGACCCTGCCGATCCACATTTCGAACGTGGCAATCTTCAATCCCGCCAGCGGCAAGGCCGATCGCGTGGGTATCAAAGAAGTCGACGGTCGCAAGGTCCGCGTCTATCGCTCCAGCGGCGATGTCGTTGGCGCCAAGGCTTAAGGAGCGATCGACATGTCTCGTTTGCAAGATTTGTACCGTGAAAAGATCGTCGCCGATCTGACCGAGAAGTTCGGTTACAAGAGCGCGATGCAAGTGCCGCGTATCACGAAGATCACCCTGAACATGGGTGTCTCGGAAGCCGTCGCCGACAAGAAGGTCATCGAGCACGCCTCGTCCGACCTGACCAAGATCGCCGGCCAGAAGGTCGTGATCACGAAGACGCGCAAGGCAATCGCCGGCTTCAAGATCCGTGAAGATTATCCGATCGGTTGCATGGTTACCCTGCGTGGTCAACGCATGTACGAATTCCTGGACCGCCTGGTCAACATCGCGCTGCCGCGCGTGCGTGACTTCCGTGGTATCTCGGGTCGTGCGTTCGACGGCCGTGGTAACTACAACATCGGGGTGAAAGAGCAGATCATTTTCCCCGAAATCGAATACGACAAGATCGACGCGCTGCGTGGGCTGAACATCAGCGTTACCACCTCCGCCAAGACCGACGAAGAAGCCAAGGCGCTCCTGACCGCCTTCAGCTTCCCGTTTCGTAACTAAGGGGCGATGACGTGGCCAAACTCTCACTGATCAATCGCAACAACAAGCGTATCAAGCTGGCGGAAAAGTTCGCTGCCAAGCGCGCGGCTCTGAAGGCGATCATCGACGACCAATCCAAGTCGGACGAAGAGCGCTATGAAGCTCGCCTGAAGCTGCAGCAGCTTCCCCGTAACTCGAACCCGACCCGTCAAGAAACCCGTTGCGCCATCACCGGCCGTCAACGCGGTGTCTTCCGCAAGTTCGGTCTGGGCCGCAACAAACTGCGTGAAATGGCCATGAAGGGTGAAATCCCCGGCATGACCAAGGCCAGCTGGTAGGAGAATAGAACATGAGCATGAGCGATCCCATCGCCGATATGCTGACCCGCATTCGCAATGCGCAGCAAGTGGACAAGCCCACGGTGACCATGCCCTCCTCGAAGCTGAAGGCTGCTATTGCCGCCGTGCTGAAGGACGAGGGCTACATCGAGAGCTTCGACGTCAAGGGCACTTCCGCCAAGCCTGAGCTGGAACTCACCCTGAAGTATTACGCTGGCCGTCCGGTCATCGAGCGCATCGAGCGCGTTTCGCGCCCCGGTCTGCGCATTTACAAGGGCCGCACCAGCATCCCTCAGGTCATGAACGGCCTGGGCGTTGCCATCGTGTCGACCTCGCGCGGCGTGATGACCGATCGCAAGGCTCGCGCCAATGGCGTGGGCGGCGAAGTGCTGTGCTACGTGGCCTAAGGAGAAATTCATATGTCACGCATAGCCAAGTACCCGGTCGAACTGCCGAAGGGCGTTGAAGCCAAGATCGAGCAGGACCAAATCGTCGTCAAGGGCCCCCTGGGCTCGCTGACCCAAGCGCTGACCGGTGATGTCGTCATCACCGAAGACAGCGGCAAGCTGACGTTCGTCGTCGCCAACGATTCCCGCCAGGCCAAGGCCATGTCGGGCACGCTGCGCGCCCTGGTGGCCAACATGGTCACCGGTGTGAGCAAGGGCTTCGAGCGCAAGCTGACCCTGGTGGGCGTGGGTTACCGCGCTCAAGTCCAAGGCGATGCCATCAAGCTGCAGCTGGGTTACTCGCACGACATCCTGCACAAGATGCCTGCCGGTATCAAAATCGAATGCCCCACCCAGACCGAAATCCTGGTGAAGGGCTCCGACAAACAAATCGTGGGCCAGGTGGCCGCCGAGATTCGCGCGTACCGCGAACCCGAACCCTACAAGGGCAAGGGTGTTCGCTACGCCGACGAGCGCGTGGTCATCAAGGAAACCAAGAAGAAGTAACCGCGCAGGCAAGGACGAATCATGGACAAGAAAATTTCCCGTTTGCGGCGTGCGATTCCGACCCGCCGGAAAATCACCGAGCTGCGCGTGCATCGCCTCACGGTTTTCCGCACGAATCAGCACATCTACGCGAACATCATCTCGCCGGAAGGCGACCGCGTGCTGGTCAGCGCTTCCACGGTGGAAACCGAAGTGCGTCAGCAACTGGCAGGCGAAACCGGCAAGGGCGGCAACGTCGCTGCCGCAACGCTGGTGGGCAAGCGCGTGGCCGAAAAGGCCAAGGCTGCTGGCATCGAGCTGGTTGCCTTCGACCGCTCCGGCTTTCGTTACCATGGCCGCGTCAAGGCGCTGGCCGATGCCGCGCGTGAAGCCGGCCTGAAGTTCTAAGCGAGGAGTTGTCAAATGGCTAAGATGCAAGGCAGGAATGCCCCGGAACAACCCGATGACGGCCTTCGCGAAAAAATGATCGCGGTCAACCGCGTGAGCAAAGTCGTCAAGGGTGGTCGCACCATGAGCTTTGCCGCGCTGACCGTGGTGGGCGATGGCGATGGCCGTATCGGCATGGGCAAGGGCAAGGCGCGTGAAGTGCCGGTCGCTGTCCAGAAGGCAATGGAACAGGCCCGCCGCGGCCAGTTCAAGGTTGCCCTGAAGAACGGCACGCTGCACCACACCGTCGTCGGCAAGCACGGCGCCTCGACCGTCCTGATTTCGCCTGCTGCGGAAGGTACCGGCATCATCGCCGGCGGCCCGATGCGCGCGATTTTCGACGTGATGGGCGTCCGTAACGTGGTTGCCAAGAGCCTGGGCTCGAGCAATCCCTACAACCTGGTCCGCGCCACGCTCAACGGCCTGCGCGCTTCGCTGACGCCGGCTGAAGTTGCCGCCAAGCGTGGCAAGACCGTCGAAGAGATCCTGGGGTAAGCCATGGCTCAGAAACAGATCAAAGTCACGCTGGTGCGCTCGGTCATCGGCACCAAGCAAGACCACCGCGATACGGTTCGCGGCCTGGGCCTGCGTCGCGTCAACAGCACCAAGGTGCTGGTCGACTCGCCGGAAGTGCGCGGGATGATCCGCAAGGTGGATTATCTCGTCACGGTTTCGGACGTCTAAGGAATCACGATGTCGGATATTCAACTCAACAACATCAAGCCCGCCGAAGGCGCGAAGCACGCCAAGCGTCGCGTCGGCCGCGGCATCGGCTCCGGCCTGGGCAAGACTGCCGGTCGTGGCCACAAGGGCCAGAAGTCGCGTTCGGGCGGCTTCCACAAGGTCGGTTTCGAAGGCGGTCAAATGCCGCTGCAGCGTCGCCTGCCCAAGCGTGGCTTCAAGCCGCTGGGTCAGCACCTGTACGCGGAAGTCCGTCTGTCCGATCTGGAAGCCCTGCCCGTCGACGACATCGACGTGCAAGTGCTGAAGCAGGCAGGCGTGGTCGGCCAGGCCGTTCGCTATGCCAAGGTCATCAAGTCTGGTGAGCTGTCGCGCAAGGTTGCCCTCAAGGGCCTGACCGCGACGGCAGGTGCCCGCGCCGCGATCGAAGCGGCCGGCGGTTCGCTGGCTTGATTGGCGGGGTGACGAGTGGCTAACGCGCAGGCACTGGGCAAGACTGGCGCACGTTACGGCGATCTGAAGCGCCGTCTCGTGTTCCTGTTGCTCGCGCTGGTTGTCTACCGGCTGGGTACGCACATACCTGTTCCGGGCATCAACCCCGACGCGCTGGCGGACCTGTTCCGCCAGAACGAAGGCGGCATCCTGGGCTTGTTCAACATGTTCTCGGGCGGCGCCCTGTCGCGCTTCTCCATCTTCGCACTGGGGATCATGCCGTACATCTCGGCATCGATCATCATGCAGCTGGCGTCGGTCATCGTGCCCTCGCTGGAAGCGCTGAAGAAGGAAGGCGAGGCTGGCCGCCGCAAGATCACCCAGTACACGCGCTATGGCACGGTTGGCCTGGCGCTGGTGCAGGCAGTGGGTATCTCGGTGGCGCTCGAGTCGCAGCCGGGCCTGGTGATCGATCCTGGCATGCTGTTTCGCGTGACCACCATCGTGACGCTGGTGACCGGCACGATGTTCGTGATGTGGCTCGGTGAGCAGATCACGGAACGCGGCCTGGGCAATGGCATCTCGATCCTGATCTTCGCCGGTATCGTCGCGGGCTTGCCCACGGCGCTGGCGGGTCTGCTGGAACTGGTCAGTACTGATTCGATGTCCGTCGTGTCGGCACTGTTCATCGTGGCGCTGGTGGCGCTGGTGACGGCCTTCGTCGTGTTCGTCGAGCGCGGTCAGCGCAAGATCACGGTGAACTACGCCAAGCGCCAGGTGGGCAACAAGGTCTATGGCGGCCAAAGCTCGCACCTGCCGCTCAAGCTGAACATGGCCGGGGTGATTCCGCCGATCTTCGCATCGTCGATCATTCTGTTCCCTGCCACGATCACGAGCTGGTTCTCGAACAACGAGAGCATGCGTTGGCTGGGTGACCTGGCCGCCGCACTGGCACCGCGTCAGCCGCTGTACATCACGCTGTATTCCGCTGCGATCATCTTCTTCTGCTTCTTCTATACGGCCCTGGTGTTCAACAGCCGCGAAACCGCAGATAACCTGAAGAAGAGTGGTGCGTTCGTCCCCGGGATCCGTCCTGGCGACCAGACCGCGCGCTTCATCGACAAGATCCTGATGCGCCTGACCCTGGCTGGTGCGCTGTACATCACGCTGGTGTGCCTGCTGCCGGAATTCCTGGTGATGCGCTGGAATGTGCCGTTCTACTTCGGTGGTACGTCGCTGCTGATTATTGTGGTGGTCACCATGGATTTCATGGCGCAGGTTCAGGCCTACATGATGTCCCACCAATACGATTCCCTGCTCAAGAAGGCAAACTTCAAGGGCGGAAATCTGCCGATGCGGTAAGCGAAGAGAATGGCAAAGGACGACGTCATACAAATGCAGGGCGAGGTTCTCGAGAACCTTCCCAACGCGACTTTCCGCGTCAAGCTTGAGAATGGCCACGTAGTGCTGGGCCACATCTCCGGCAAGATGCGTATGCATTACATCCGGATCCTGCCGGGTGACAAGGTCACAGTGGAGCTCACGCCCTATGACCTGTCGCGAGCCAGGATCGTCTTCCGCTCCAAGTAATCGAGCGGTTTGCGGAAATAACAGGAGTCAACCATGAAAGTAATGGCATCGGTGAAGCGGATTTGCCGTAATTGCAAAGTCATCAAACGTCACGGCGTCGTGCGCATCATCTGCACCGACCCGCGTCACAAGCAGCGCCAGGGCTAACCCCGAGGGTTAGCGACTAGCGCAACGGATTTATTCAAGGAACAGTCATGGCCCGTATTGCTGGCATCAACATTCCGCCGCAACAGCACGCCGAGATCGGCTTGACCGCCATTTTCGGTATCGGTCGCACGCGCGCTCGCAAAATCTGCGAATCCGCTGGTGTGCCGCTGAACAAGAAAGTGAAGGATCTGACCGACGCAGAGCTCGAGCGCATTCGCGAACACGTCGGTGTGTTCACCGTCGAGGGCGATCTGCGCCGCGAAGTCCAGCTGTCGATCAAGCGCCTGATCGACCTGGGCAGCTATCGCGGAATGCGCCACAAGCGTGGCCTGCCGGTGCGCGGCCAGCGTACCCGCACGAACGCCCGTACCCGCAAGGGCCCGCGTCGCGCCGCTGCGTCTCTGAAGAAATAATCGAGGAACTAGAACATGGCGAAAGCTTCCAACAGCGGCGCCTCCCGCGTGCGCAAAAAGGTCAAGAAGAATGTGTCGGACGGCATCGCGCACGTTCACGCTTCCTTCAACAACACCATCATCACCATCACCGACCGCCAGGGCAACGCTCTGTCGTGGGCAACGTCGGGTGGCGCAGGCTTCAAGGGCTCGCGCAAATCCACCCCGTTCGCCGCGCAGGTTGCCGCGGAAACCGCTGGCCGCGTCGCGCTGGAATACGGCATCAAGACGCTGGAAGTGCGCATCAAGGGACCCGGCCCCGGCCGTGAGTCGTCCGTGCGCGCGCTGAATGCGCTGGGCATCAAGATCTCGAGCATCGCCGACATCACGCCCGTGCCGCATAACGGCTGCCGTCCGCCGAAGCGTCGTCGTATCTAAAGGGAACCGCAATGGCTCGTTATACTGGACCCAAATGCAAGCTCTCGCGCCGCGAGGGTACCGATCTGTTCCTGAAGAGCGCCCGCCGCTCGCTGGACTCCAAGTGCAAGCTGGATTCCAAGCCCGGCCAACACGGCCGCACTTCGGGTGCCCGCACTTCCGACTACGGCCTGCAGCTGCGCGAAAAGCAAAAGCTCAAGCGCATGTACGGCGTGCTGGAAAAGCAATTCCGCAAGTACTTCGCTGAAGCCGACCGCCGCCGTGGCAACACCGGCGAAACGCTGATCCAGCTGCTCGAATCGCGCCTGGACAACGTCGTCTACCGCATGGGCTTCGGCTCGACCCGCGCTGAAGCGCGCCAACTGGTGTCGCACCGCGCCATCGAAGTGAACGGCCGCTCGGCCAACATCGCTTCGCTGATCGTGAAGGCTGGCGACGTCGTGTCCATCCGTGAAAAGTCGAAGAGCCAGGCTCGCATCCGCGAATCGCTGGATCTGGCTTCCGGCCTGGGCATCCCCCAGTGGGTCGATGTCGACACCAGCAAGATGACCGGCACCTTCAAGCAGGCGCCCGATCGCGCTGACGTCGCTCGCGACATCAACGAATCGATGGTCGTCGAACTGTATTCGCGTTAATTCCGACGCGAGTTCGGCGCGAGTCGCAAGCCCGCTGCATGGTTTCATGCAGCGGGCTTTGCAGTCCCAGGGTGGTGCGTGTCGCGCCCCTTGTCTTCCATCAGCCTTATCGGTGTAACGAGCCGAGGGTATTGATAAAGGAATCACCATGTCCGTCCAAGGTTTTCTGAAGCCGCGTTCCATCGAAGTCGAACCGATGGGCACCCACCATGCCAAGATCGTCATGGAGCCCTTCGAGCGCGGCTACGGCCACACGCTGGGCAACGCCCTGCGCCGCATCCTGCTGTCGTCGATGACCGGCTATGCCCCCACCGAAGTGCAGATCACCGGTGTCGTGCATGAGTACTCGACCGTCCCGGGTGTCCGCGAAGACGTGGTCGACATCCTGCTGAACCTGAAGGGCGTGGTGTTCAAGCTCCACAACCGTGACGACGTGACCCTGGTCCTGCGCAAGACCGGCTCGGGCGCCGTGCTGGCCAGCGACATCGAACTGCCCCACGACGTCGAGATCATCAACCCGAACCACCCGATCGCCACGCTGACCGAATCCGGCAAGCTGGAAATGCAGATCAAGGTGGAAAAGGGCCGCGGCTACGTGCCCGGCAACGTGCGCGCGCTGACCGAAGACCGCAGCCACACCATCGGCCGCATCGTCCTGGACGCCTCGTTCAGCCCGATCCGCCGCGTGAGCTACGCCGTTGAAAGCGCCCGCGTGGAACAGCGTACCGACCTGGACAAGCTGGTGCTGGACATCGAAACCAACGGCGTGATCTCGCCCGAGGAAGCGGTTCGCCAGTCGGCCCGCATCCTGATGGACCAGATCTCGGTGTTCGCCGCCCTGGAAGGCGCTGGCGATTCGTACGAAGCCCCGGTCCGCGGTACGCCGCAGATCGACCCGGTGCTGCTGCGCCCGGTCGACGACCTGGAGCTGACGGTGCGTTCGGCCAACTGCCTGAAGGCCGAAAACATCTACTACATCGGCGACCTGATCCAGCGTACCGAAAACGAGCTGCTGAAGACCCCGAACCTGGGTCGCAAGTCGCTCAACGAAATCAAGGAAGTGCTGGCCGCACGCGGCCTGACCCTGGGCATGAAGCTGGAAAACTGGCCGCCTCTGGGTCTCGAGCGCCCCTGAACCCCAAGGGGACAGTTTCGGTGCAGGCTAACTTCGCGTAGCGAAGTTAAGGGGCGGAGCCCCGGCCGTAGCCAAAACTGGCCGCCTCTGGGTCTTGAGCGCCCCTAAGCTGTCTTGCTGGCTTGTCGTTCGTGGCGCAAGCGCCACGGATGACAGGCTCCCAAGGGGGAGACAAAGCAGGTAAGGCGCAGCGCCTCCGGGCCGGCACCGAAACCTTGCTACACTACCGGGCCGCAAAAACGCGGCCTGAACGACCCACCGGACCGCCGGCCTCCTGGCCGGATAGAAGAGCCGATAACCCGGCGACATCGTCGCCATATAGATTCGACTGAAAGGAAAACATCATGCGTCATCGCAATGGTTTGCGTAAGCTGAACCGCACCAGCAGCCACCGTCTCGCCATGTTCCGCAACATGGCCGTCGCCTTGCTGACCCACGAAGCCATCAAGACCACGCTGCCCAAGGCCAAGGAACTGCGCCGCATCGTCGAGCCGCTGATCACCCTGGGCAAGGAACCCACCCTGGCCAACAAGCGCCTGGCGTTCGCCCGCCTGCGTGACCGCGACGTGGTCGTGAAGCTGTTCGCCGAAATCGGCCCGCGCTACGCTGCCCGCAACGGCGGCTACACCCGTGTGCTGAAGATGGGCTTCCGCCAGGGCGACAACGCCCCCATGGCCTTCATGGAACTGGTTGACCGTCCGGAAGTCGACGCGGCCGAAGGCGAACAAGCCGAGTAAGCCTGACGCCAGCCCCGCGCAGCGCGCGGCGGCAGGCCGAGAAGAACCGGGACCCCAGGGTCCCGGTTTTTTTTCGTCCAGGCACAACGCCGGGGCAAGCCCGCGCATTCACCCAGGGATGGGGTGGCACAAACCGGATGACCGGGCTGGGAAGGTTGCCGTCCGCCCTGCCGATACAATGCCCCTGGAAAGCCCCGCGCCTGCCGCGGCATCCTCTCCCGCCCACTCATTCCGGAGCCCCCATGTCGCGCGATGACGACGTCGTGCTGGTCATCAGCAATGCCCCCGATCTTTTGCTCGCCAAGCGCATCGCGCACGTGCTGGTCGAAGAGGGACTGGCGGCCTGCGTGAACCTTGGCGCGCCGGTGTTGTCCATCTACGGCTGGCAGGGAGAGGTCCAGGGCGACGCAGAGATCCCGATGTGGATCAAGACCACGGCAGGCCGGCGCGGCGCGCTGATGGAGGCGCTGGCGCGCCTGCACCCCTACGAGGTCCCCGAGATCCTGGTGCTGCCCGTCCTCGACGGCGCGGCGCCCTACCTGGATTGGGTGCGTGCGCAGACGCGCGGAAACGAGCCGTGAGAACAGCAAGCATGATGTGGATGATGCCCGGACGCGCGACGCGCGCCATGACCGACAGCTTCGCGCGGACCGCGCTGCTGCTGGCCTGCCTGGCGCTGGGCCTGGCCGCCCTGTTCGCCGCCCCGCGCGCGTCGGCCCAGGGGGCCATGAGCAATTTCACCGAGGCCGATTTCCTGCCGCCCGAGCAGGCATTCGGCTTCTCGGCCAGCATGGCCGATGCCGGCACGCTGCTGCTGCAATATCGCATCGCGCCGGGCTATTACATGTACCGCGAACGCTTCGGCTTCGACTGGTCGCCGGCGCAGGCCGCCGCCGGCGATCCGGTGCTGCCCGCGGGGGAAGTGAAGTACGACCCGACCTTCGAGAAGGACATGGAGGTCTATCACGTGCCTGTGCTCGAGATCCGCGTGCCGGTGGCGCGGGCGGGCGATGCGCTGGCACTGACGATCACCAGCCAGGGCTGTGCCGACGCGGGGCTGTGCTATCCGCCCGAACAGCACTTGGTGCGCCTGGCGGCCGATGGCGCGGGCGGCTATGCCGTGGCCCAGACCGGCCTGGCGCGTGACATGATGGCGGCGGAGGGTGCCGGCGCCACGGCGCCCGCCAACGTCCCTGGCAGCGGCTGGAACGGCCTGCTGCAGGCTGGCGACGTGAGCCTGGCCGATGCGCTGGGCAGTTCGGGCTGGCTGGCCACGATGGGCGTTTTCTTCCTGCTGGGCATCCTGCTGGCCTTCACGCCTTGCGTGCTGCCCATGGTGCCCATCGTCTCGACGCTGGTGCTGGGCGGCCGGCAGGCGGCCGGCGCGGCGCCCTCGCGATGGCGAGGACTGGGCCTGGCAGCGCTCTATGTGCTGGGCATGTCGGTGGTGTACACGCTGATGGGCGTGGCCGCGGGACTGTCCGGCGTCGGCCTGGCGGCCTGGCTGCAGACACCCTGGGTGCTGGGCGTGTTCGCCACGTTGCTGGCCGTGCTGGCGCTGGCCATGTTCGACGTCTTCACCTTCCAGCTGCCGTCCGGCCTGCAGACGCGCCTGTCGGCGCGCATGGCGCGTATCCCGGGCGGCCGCGCCACCGGCGCCCTGCTGATGGGCGCGATCTCGGCGCTCATCGTGGGGCCCTGCGTGGCGGCGCCGCTGGCGGGCGCGCTGTTGTACCTCTCGCAGACCGGCGACGTGCTGACCGCCGCACTGGCGCTGTTCGCGCTGGCCTGGGGCATGGGGGTGCCGCTGCTGGCCGTGGGTGCGTCGGCGGGCACGCTGTTGCCGCGCACGGGGCCGTGGATGGAGAGCGTCAAGCGCCTGTTCGGCATGCTGCTGCTGGGCACCGCCTGGTGGATGCTGGCGCCGGTGCTGTCGGCCTGGCTGCAGATGCTGGGCTGGATGGGCCTGGCCGCCGCCGCGGCCGTGATGCTGGGCGCATTCGAGCCCTTGCCGCGCCCTTCGGGCGTGGGCAAGGTGTTCGCCAAGGCCCTGGGCCTGCTGCTGGCGCTGGCGGCCATCCTGCTGGGCGTGGGCCTGGCCAGTGGCGGGCGTGACCTGCTGCAGCCGCTGTCGCATTGGGAGAACCGTGGCGCCGCCGGCGTGGCGGCCGCGGGCAGCGCGCCCAACGTGAAGGAAGCCTTCGTGAAGGTGCGCTCCACCGCCGAACTGGATGCCGTGCTGGCGCGCAGCGACCGGCCCGTGATGCTCGATTTCTATGCCGACTGGTGCGTGTCCTGCAAGGAAATGGAGGCGTTCACGTTCACCGATCCCGAGGTTGCCGAGCGCATGTCGCGCATGATCCTGGTGCAGGCGGACGTGACGGCCAACAATGCCGATGACCGCGCGCTGCTCAAGCGCTTCCGGCTGTTCGGCCCGCCCGGGATCGTGTTCTTCGCGCCTGGCGGCAAACTGATCGACGATGCCCGCGTGGTGGGCTTCCAGAATGCGACGCGCTTTGCCGCGGTGCTGGAGCGGGTGGAAACCGGTAACTTGGTACAATAAGGGGTCCCCGGGAAAAGGGGCCACGACAAGAAAGAGACCATGTCCGCCACCCCCGCAGCGCAGCCCGCAGTCCTTGCCGTCCCGGATCGCAATCGCATCATCCTGCTTCTCGCCCTGGCCGGCTTTGCCAGCGCCTGTGCCGCACGTGTCAGCGACCCGCTGCTGCCGCAGCTGGCGCGAGACTTCTCCACCACCACAGGCCAGGCCGCGCAGGCCGTCACGCTGTTCGCGGTGGCCTACGGCATCTTCCAGTTCTTCTTCGGTCCGATGGGCGACCGCTATGGCAAGTACCGCACCATCACGGTCGCCACCTTGCTGTGCGCCATCGGCAACATCGCGGTACTGCTCTCGCCCACGCTCAACATGATGCTGGGCGCGCGCCTGATCACGGGCGCGGCGGCGGCGGGCATCATTCCGCTGTCGATGGCCTGGATCGGCGACAACGTGGAGTACGAAGCCCGGCAGGCCACGCTGGCGCGATTCATCACGGGCAACATCATCGGCATGGCGGGCGGCCAGTTCATCGGCGGGCTCTTTGCGGACACCCTGGGCTGGCGCTGGGCGTTCGGCTTCCTGGCCGTCTTGAACCTGGTGGTGGGCGCGCTGATGTGGACGCGCAAGGTGCCAGCGCCCGCGGCCACCAGCGGCCGCACCGAATTCCTGCGTCCCATGCGCGACGTGTTCTCGCAGGGCTGGGCGCGCGTGGTGCTGCTGACGGTGTTCCTGGAGGGCGCGCTGGTGTTCGGCGTGCTGGCCATGGTGCCTGCCTATGTACAGACGCGCTTTGCACTGACGCCGACGGCAGCGGGCGCCATCGGCGGCATCTTCGCCCTGGGCGGCCTGGCCTATGTCGCCGTGGCGCGCCGCCTGGTGCAATCGTTGGGCGAGGCCGGCCTGGTCAGCGCCGGCGGCCTCGTGCTGGCGCTGGCGTGCGTGACCTATGCGGTGGGGCCGGTGTGGGCGTGGTTGCTGTTGGCAGGCGTGCTGTGCGGCTTCGGCTATTACCTGCTGCATGCCACGCTGCAGACCCAGGCGACGCAGATGGTGCCTGCGCGCCGCGGCACGGCCGTATCGCTGTTCGCGTGCTGCCTGTTCCTGGGACAGTCGGCGGGTGTGTCCGCCGCGGCGACCGTTGTGGATCGCATCGGCCCGGCCTGGCTCTTCTGGCCGGTGGCCGTGGCGGTGCCCCTGCTGGGCCTGGGGTTTGCGTGGGCCTTGCGGCGGCGCAAGCAGGCGTCAGGGACGGCGCAGGCCTGAAAAAGGCCTCGCGCGGCCAGGCCAGCGTCCGAGGCTGATCAGGACTTTCAGCCTCGGTGCCACGTCTGCCTAGCGCTGCGCGCGCAGCAGGCGGGCAGCGTCAGGGGCGAAGTAGGTCAGGATGCCGTCGGCGCCCGCGCGTTTGAAGCCCAGCAGCGATTCCATCATGACCTTGTCGTGGTCCAGCCAGCCGTTGGCGGCGGCGGCCTTGATCATGGCGTATTCGCCGCTCACTTGGTAAGCATAGGTCGGCACGCGGAAGGCGTCCTTCACGCGGCGCAGCACGTCCAGGTAGGGCATGCCGGGCTTGACCATGACCATGTCGGCGCCTTCGCGCAGGTCTGCGGCCACTTCGCGCAGCGCCTCGTCGATGTTGCCCGGATCCATCTGGTACACGAGCTTGTTGGACTTGCCCAGGTTGGCAGCCGACCCCACGGCGTCGCGGAAGGGGCCGTAGAACGCGCTGGCGTACTTGGCCGAATAGGCCATGATGCGCGTGTGCACGTGGCCCTGGTCTTCCAGCACGGCGCGGATGGCGCCGATGCGGCCGTCCATCATGTCGCTGGGCGCCACGATGTCCACGCCCGCCTGGGCCTGCACCAGCGCCTGGCGCGAGAGCAGCTCGACGGTGTAGTCGTTGACCACGTAGCCGTTCTCGTCGATGTAGCCGTCCTGGCCGTGGCTGGTGTAGGGGTCCAGCGCCACGTCGGTCATGATGCCGAGTTCCGGATAGCGCGCCTTCAGCGCCGAGACCACGCGCGGGATGAGGCCGTCGGGGTTGGCGGCCTCGGTGCCCTCGAGGGTCTTCAGGCTGGGGTCGATGACCGGGAACAGCGCCAGGACGGGGATGCCGAGCTCCAGGCACGATTCCGCCACGGGCAACAGGGTGTCCAGCGAATGACGCACCACGCCGGGCATGGAGCCCACGGGCTGCAGCAGCTTCTGGCCTTCGGCGACGAAGACGGGATAGATCAGGTCGTCGACGGACAGGCTGTGCTCGCGCACCAGGCGGCGCGAGAAATCGTCGCGGCGGTTGCGGCGCGGGCGCGCATAGGGATAGTCGGCGGAGACGAGATGGGGCGTGGTGGTCATGGCACTACCTTGGGGGAGATCCAGTTGGCGATGATTTCGCCGGCCTCTTCGAGGCCGATGCGCTCGGTGGCCGAGAACGGCACGGTGAAGAGCGCGCCGATGTCGGCCAGGTCCTTGCGCACGGAAAAGATGGTGCGCATGCGCTGGCCATAGGGCAGCTTGTCGGCCTTGGTGAGCAGCGCCAGCACGGGGCGCTTGGTGGGCGCGATCCAGTCGACCAGGCGGCGGTCGAGGTCGGTCACGCCGCGGCGGATGTCGATGAGCAGCACCACGCCGACCAGCGCTTCGCGCTGGCGCAGGTAACCGCCCAGCACGTCGGCCCACTCCTCGCGCGCCTGCTTGGCGACCGCGGCATAACCGTAGCCGGGCAGGTCGACGAGGTAGCCCAGCCTGGCTTCCGGGTCATCCAGGTTGAGCGGATCGGGCAGGCCGAACAGGTTGATGAGGCGCGTGCGCCCCGGCGTCTTGCTGGAGAACGCCAGGCGACGCTGGTTGGTCAGCACGTTGATGGCTGAGGATTTGCCCGAATTCGAGCGCCCGACGAAACAGACTTCGGGTACGCTGGACGGCGGCAGTTGATCCAGCCGGGCGGCCGAGACGGTGAAGGAAGCGCGATGGAGGAGGGACACGGGCAAAACCACTGGGGTTGGCAATCAAGCCCTATTGTATAATCGAGTGTTTGCATCTGCGGCCAAGGGGGCAGTTCATGGGGGCCGATCAGATGTGCATGCCGGTGCTGGACGTTGCAGCGTTGGCGTTTTTCGCAAGCCGGTAACAGGGTTTCCGGGCGCGAAAGGCGCGGGCGTGGCAAGGCATCGGTAAGAGAAGCAGACCAAAAAGCGCGGGTTCGACCTGGACCTGCCGCAGGCTGCCGAACCCTCGGGCCGGTGGCGCGGCATGGCGGTCCTGGACGAACCTATAAACGGCGCGGTCACACCGCGCCATGATCGAAGTCCGATCGTCGAGGTTCTCCATGAAGCGTGTGTTGTCCCAGGTCCTGGTCGCCAGCGGGTTGTTGCTGAGCGCAGCCGTCTCGACCTGTCTTGCCGCGGAGGCCAGCGGCCCCGCAAAACCCGATCAAGCCAAGGGCAGCACCCTGTACGAACAGGGCGACGCGGCGCGCGGCATCGTCGCCTGTGCGTCCTGTCACGGCGCGGCGGGCAACAGCACGCTGCCGATGAATCCCAACCTGGCCGCGCAATCCCACGAATACCTGCTGAAGCAACTGCACGACTTCAAGGTCAAGGAAGGCGCCGAGCACGCGGCGCGCCGCGGCCCCGAAGGCGCGCCCTCCGCCATGAGCGCCATGGTCGGTCCGCTGACCGAGGAAGACATGCGCAACGTGGCCTACTTCCTGTCGCTGCAGAAGCTCGAGCAGCCCGCCACCGCCGGCCAGGAATCGCTGGTCGAGCGCGGCCAGCAGATCTGGCGCGGCGGCATCGCCGACCAGAAGGTCCCGGCCTGCGCGGCCTGCCACGGCGCCACGGGCGCGGGCATCCCCGGCCAGTATCCGCGTCTTTCCGGCCAGTTCCCCGCCTACATCGCCGAGCAGCTCAAGCTGTTCCGCAGCGGTGACCGCGCCAACAATCCCGCCATGCACGATGTGGCCAAGCGCATGACCGACGACGACATCAAGGCCGTGTCGGACTACGCTGCCGGCCTGCGCTGAACGACGCAGCCGCACTTGCGCGGGCTTGATCCCGCGCAAGCCTTGTGCGGGCGGGCAGGAACAATATACGGGCCTGCCCTGTCCATGCTGGGCGGATAGCCATGGGGCCGTCCGACCACGACTTGCCGGGGCTTTGCCCCCGCGCACGGTCTGGCGGCAAATGCTTACCGATTTCTCATGACTGATTCGCCTTCCTCGCCAGCCGCCCGCAGTCAAAGCCTGGGCGCCGACATGTCAGAACTGCTGGGCTCGATGCGCTTCGCGGTCAGCCTGCTGATGTTCATCTGCGTGGCGAGCATCATCGGCACCGTGTTGCCGCAGAACCGGCCGCTCAGCAATTACATCGACCAGTTCGGCCCCTTCTGGGTCGAGTTCTTCGACAAGTTCTCCATCTGGAACGTCTACAACAGCTGGTGGTTCCTGGTCATCATGGGCTTCCTGGTGATCTCGACCTCGCTGTGCGTTCTGCGCAACACGCCCAAGATGCTGGACGACATGCGCTCGTTCCGCGAGCACGTGCGCGCCTCCAGCCTGCGGGCCTTCCGCCATCGGGTGGAGATCGACAGCGACGCGTCCGCCCCGGCCCTGACGGACAAGGTGCGTGACCTGCTGGCCCGGCAAGGCTATGCCGTGCGCACGCGCCAGGACGGCGATTCGGTCATGCTGGCGGCCAAGCGCGGCAGCAGCAACCGGCTGGGCTACATCTTCGCGCACGTGTCGATCGTGGCCATCTGCGTGGGCGGGCTGCTCGACAGCGAATTGCCGGTGCGCATGCAGGTCTGGCTGAACGGCAAGGTGCCCGTCACCGAAGACATGCGCATTGCCGACGTGCCCGCCACGGGCCGCCTGTCGGTCGACAACCCGAGCTTCCGCGCCAACCTGCTGCTGCCCGAGGGCGGGCGCAGCGGCAGCGCCGTGGTGAACGTGGGCCAGGGGTCGCTGGTGCAGCCGCTGCCCTTCAACCTGACGCTGAAGAAGTTCATCGTCGACTATTACTCCACCGGCATGCCCAGCCGCTTCGCCAGCGAAGTGACCGTGCAGGACCCGGACAACGGCCACACCTTCGATGCCACCATCGAGGTCAACGAGCCGTTGCGCTACAAGGGCGTCACCGTCTACCAGTCCAGCTTCGACGATGGCGGCAGCCGCGTGTCGCTGGCGGGCCGTCCGCTCTCGGGCGACAAGGATTTCCGCTTCACGGTGGATGGCGTGGTGGGGCGCGACACCCAGCTGGCCCGGCCGGGCGAGGCGCCCCTGCAGGTACAGCTGACGGGCCTGCGCACCATCAACGTCGAGGACATGCGTACCGGCGAGCCGCAGCCGCGCGAGCTGGTCGAGCACGTCGCCGCCGTCACCGGCAGCGCCGCGGGCAAGGCGAACGAGCACCTGCGCAATGTCGGTCCCAGCGTGGAGTACCGCCTGATCGACGGCAGCGGCCAGGCCCAGGAGTTCCACAGCTACATGCTGCCCATCACCCTGGACGGCATTCCGGTCTTCATGACGGGCGTGCGCCCGAACCCTTCCGAGAACTATCGCTACCTGCGCATTCCCGCCGACGAGAAGGGCAGCCTGGATGCGTTCATGGCGCTGCGCGCGGCCATGTCCGACCCCGTGAAGCGCCGCGAAGCCGCCCGCCGCTTTGCCGTGCGCAGCGGCGCGGGCACGGGCGATCTGCAGGGCGTGCAGGAGTCCGCCGAGCGGGCCATGGCCACGCTGGCCGACAGCGGGCTGGCCGGCGTGTCGCGTTTTCTGGAAGACAACGTGCCCAAGGATGAACTGCCGCGCGCGGCAGGCATCATCATGCGGTTGTTGAACGCCACGCTGTTCGAGCTGCACGGATTGACGCGCGAAGAGGCCGGCCTGCCGCCGCTGCCCACCGAAGGCGCTGCGGCCAGCGCCGCGCAGGACTGGACCTTCGTTGCCCTGAATGCGCTGTCGGACCTGGCCCTGTATCCCTCGCCGGTGTATTTCTCGCTGTCCGACTTCGATCACGTCCAGGCCAGCGTCTTCCAGGTCAGCCGCACGCCCGGCAAGACCACCGTTTACCTGGGCTGCCTGCTGCTGACGCTGGGCATCTTCGCCATGTTCTACGTGCGCGACCGCCGCATCTGGGTCTGGATCACGCCCTCGCCGGACGGCGCCCGCGCCATGGCGGCCATGACCTCGCAAAAGCGTACACTCGATTTCAACCGGGAATTCGACCGGTTCCGCCAGACCATGGAAGGCCTGGCCAGCAGACGGAAACGTCCGGAGTCCTTTTCATGAGCGATACCGCCTCCTCCCTGTCCGCGTCGTCCTGGGACGAAGCCATGTCCGACACCGGCGACCACCGCGTGCGCCGTGGCCGTGGAGATTGGACTGACATCGTGTTCTTCCTGCTGCTGGCTGCTGGCGCGGTGTTCGCGCTGGAACGCTATCCGCAGGCCATGGATGGCTACGAGAAGATCATCCTCTGTGGCACCGTGCCCGCCCTGGTGTGGCTGGGCTGGCTGTGGCGCCCGCTGCGAACGCTGATGGTCGCCTGTGGCCTGGCGGCCGGCGCGGCCCTGGCGCTGTACGGCGGCGACCTGGCCCGGGCCGACGACGTCTTCTGGCTGAAGTACTTCTTCTCGTCCCAGTCCGCCATCATGTGGATGTGCGCGCTGTTCATGATCGCCATGGTCTGCTACTGGATCGGCTTCGTCAGCGCGACGGCCGCCTGGCTGGGCACGGCCCTGAGCTGGGGCGCGGTCTTCGCCGGCACGACCGGCCTGCTGGTGCGCTGGCGTGAGGGCCACCTGATGGGGCCGGACCTGGGCCACATCCCGGTCAGCAACCTGTACGAAGTCTTCGTGCTGTTCGCGCTGATCACGGCGCTCTTCTACCTGTATTACGAACGCCGCTATGCCACGCGCGCGCTGGGCGGCTTCGTGCTGCTGGTCATCAACTCGGCCGTGGTGTTCCTGCTCTGGTATTCGCTGACGCGCGACGCCTACCAGATCCAGCCCCTGGTGCCCGCGCTGAAAAGCTGGTGGATGAAGCTGCACGTGCCCGCCAATTTCATCGGCTATGGCACCTTCTCGCTGGCGGCGATGGTGGGCTTCGCCTACCTGGTGAAGGAACACGGCCAGACGCGCTCGTGGCTCAAGCTGACGCCGCTCTTCATCATGGGCGTGCTGCTGATGGCCGAGCCCATGGTCTTCCGCACCGATGGGCTGTCTGCCACCTGGATGTTCTATTTCGGCGGCGGCGCCGTGGTGGTGGGCGCCATCCTGCTGGCGCGCGGGCCGATCTCGCGCCGGCTGCCCTCGCTGGAGGTGCTGGACGACATCATGTATCGCGCCATTGCCGTGGGCTTCGCGTTCTTCACCGTGGCCACCATCCTGGGCGCGCTGTGGGCGGCCGATGCCTGGGGGGCCTACTGGCAGTGGGACCCCAAGGAAACCTGGGCGCTCATCGTCTGGCTGAACTACGCGGCGTGGCTGCACATGCGCCTGATGAAGGGCCTGCGCGGCACGCTGGCGTCCTACTGGGCGCTGGTGGGCCTGCTCATCACGGGCTTCGCCTTCCTGGGCGTGAACATGTTCCTGTCGGGCTTGCACTCCTACGGCGAGCTGTAGCGGCCGACCTGCCGGGGGCGAGGCGGCCGTTCGCGCAGCGCATGCCAGATGTCTCCGTTCGAAATGCCCCATTAATAATACATAAGTAGCAAGAAAGCACTGTTAATGGAGCATGCCAATGGTGCTCGTCGTAGGCGCTTACGCTAACATGCACCATAAATAGATCGCTATAGGGATCTATGTCTTGTTAATGAAACAGGAAGGTGTCCATGGCGAAGCCCGCCACCCGTAGCTATTCCCACTACAGCCGGGAGGCTGCGCGTCTACTCGGGTTGGCGATCCGTGTTGCGCGGATTGAACGTGGAATGACCGCAGAAGATCTGGCAGAGCGAGCAGGCGTGTCGCGCGGGCTGGTTCGCCGCGCCGAGGAGGGGGACATGGGGTGTTCGCTGGGCGCTGTTTTCGAGCTTGCCGCCATTGTGGGCGTGCCGCTGTTCACGCCCGACCCGAGCATGATGACGATGCAGGCCGCCAGCCTGGAGAGAACGCTCTCCTTGCTGCCGCGTGCGGTCCATCCTTCAAGGAAGGCAGTCAAGGATGAATTCTAGGAACGCCGCGCAGGAGGCTTACGTGTGGGTCTGGCTGCCGGGTGCAACGGCACCCGTGGTGGCAGGCCTGCTGAGCCGAAACGGGGAGCGGTATGGTTTCAACTATGGTCGCAGCTATCTGGCGCGGAACGATGCCATTCCGATTTACGAGCCGGAGTTGCCGCTGGTGCGTGGCGCCATTCCGCCCCAGCCCGGCCTACGCCTGGCGAGCGCGCTGAGAGACGCCGCTCCTGACGCATGGGGACGAAGGGTCATTCTGAACCGACTGCTTGGTGTCAAAGGCAAGAATGCGGATGTCACCGTGCTGGATGAGCTGACCTATCTGCTCGAATCCGGCTCCGACAGGATAGGTGGCCTCGATTTTCAGGCATCCCCGACGGAGTACGTGCCGAGGGCTGCACAGCCGGCCACGCTTGAGTCCCTGATGGAGGCAGCCACGATGGTCGAACGCGGCGTGCCGTTGGCACCCGAGTTGGGTCAAGCGCTGTTTCACGGCAGTTCACTGGGCGGTGCCAGGCCGAAAGCGATGATTGAGGCCAATGACGCGAAGTTCATCGCGAAATTTTCCTCGTCGACCGATATGTACAACGTTGTGAAAGCCGAATATGTCGCCATGCGATTGGCGGCGGAGGCCGGATTGCACGTGGCGCCGGTGCAATGGCGTCACACTGCGGGCAAGGACGTTCTGCTCATCAAACGTTTCGATCGCACGAAAACCGGGCAGGGGTGGCAACGCCGGCTGATGGTGTCGGCGCTGACATTGTTCGGTCTCGATGAAATGATGGCGCGGTACGCAAGCTATGAAGACCTGACGGACATCATCCGTCAACGCTTCGAACAGCCCATACCGACGCTACGGGAACTGTACGGGCGCCTGGTTTTCAACGTCATTTGCGGCAACACCGACGATCATGCGCGTAACCACGCCGCGTTCTGGGATGGCAAGATGCTGAGTCTGACACCCGCCTACGATATTTGCCCGCAGCATCGGGCTGGTAACGAAGCCACGCAAGCAATGCTGATCGTCGGCGAGAACAGGATGAGCCGTCTCGCTGTTTGCCTGGAGGCTGCGCCAAAATTCCGGCTTGACGAGGCCGAAGCGATGTTGATCATCACGCAGCAGGTTGAGACAGTACGCGACCGATGGACCGGAGTTTGCGACGAGGCCGAGCTGAGCGAGATCGACCGCAAGTTGTTCTGGGGGCGGATGTTCTGCAACCCCTTTATCTTTGAAGAGGCGCCATCAGCCCTTTCGCGGTTGGGATGAACACTGCGGTGGGAGGGGCAGGGCCGGCTGACGCGCGCTGCTCAGCCGGCCCTCGCTGTCAGACCAGATGCTCCGCCAGGAAGGTCTGCGAGCGCTGCTCGGCCTTGGCGGCCGCGTCGGCGTCGAAGTGTTCGCCCTTGGGGCGCGCGAAGGCGTGGTCCACGCCGTCGTAGATGAAGGGCGTGAACTGGGGATGCGCCGTGGCCAGGTCCATGACCAGGTCGCGCACGTCATGCGTCTGGAAGCGGTCTTCGCCCGCGATGTGCAGCAGCGTGGGCGCGGTGTCGATGGGGGCGTCGTTCAGCAGGCTGTCCAGCCCGACACCGTAGTAGCTGACGGCGCACTTCACCGGGATCTCGAAGGCGGCGCGCACGGCCAGCATGCCGCCCATGCAGTAGCCGACGAGGGCGATCTTCTCGTGGCCGGATTCCTGCGCCAGCCAGGCGCGGGCGGCTTCGAGGTCGGCCAGGGTTTCCTCGGTCTTCATGGCTTGCATCATGCCGTAGCCGCGTTCGAACTCGGCCTTGACGGTCGGATCGAGCTCGACATCGGGGGCCTGGCGCCAGAAGAGATCGGGCACCACGACGTTGTAGCCTTTGGCGGCCCAGGTGTCGGCCAGCTCGCGCATGGCTGCGTTGATGCCGAAGATTTCCTGGATGAGGACGATGCCGCGCGCCGAGGACGAGGGGCCCTTGGCGTAATAGGCGTTGAACGGCTTGCCTTCCTTGCTGGTGAGCGTGACGGTGGTCATGGGACTCCTTCGCGGACGGTTGTCAGGGCAGGGTGGATTCGCCAGCGGTCAGGCTGGCCAGGGTGTCGCGCGTGCGCACGACATGCCAGTTCGCGCCATCGACCATGACTTCGGCGGGCCGGGGGCGGCTGTTGTAGGTGCTGGCCATGACGAAGCCGTAGGCGCCGGCGGACTCCACCGCCAGCAGGTCGCCTTCGCGCAGGGCCAGGGTGCGTTCGCGCGCAAGCCAGTCGGCGCTTTCGCAGACCGGGCCCACCACGTCATAGGGCAGGGCCTCGCCGCTGCGCGGCGTGACGGCCAGGACGCCATGCCAGGCTTCGTACAGCGCGGGGCGCATGAGATCGTTCATGGCGGCGTCGACGATGGCGAAATTGCGCGCATCGGTGTGCTTCAGGTATTCCACGCGGGTCAGCAGGATGCCGGCGTTGCCCACCAAGGAGCGGCCCGGCTCCATGACCAGTTGCACCGGCGGCAGGCCGCTGGCATCCAGGCGCGCGAAGACCTGGTCGAGCAGCGCGCGCGGGGCGAGCGGCGTTTCGTCGTCATAGCGGATGCCGAGGCCGCCGCCGATGTCCAGGTGCGCGATGGAGATGTCGAGGTCGGCCAGCGCGCGCAGCAGGTCGAGCAGCTTGTCGAGCGCGTCGAGATAGGGCGCGGTGTCGGTGATCTGCGAGCCGATGTGGCAGTCCACGCCGACCACGCGCACGCCGGGCAGGCTGGCCGCGACGCGGTAGGCCTCCAGCGCGGTATCGATGGCGATGCCGAACTTGTTTTCCTTCAGGCCCGTGGAGATGTAGGGGTGGGTCTGGGCGTCGACGTCGGGGTTCACGCGCAGCGAGACGGGCGCGGTCACGCCCAGGCGGCTGGCGACCTGGGAAAGGCGGCGCAGCTCGGGCAGCGATTCGACGTTGAAGCACTTCACGCCGGCGCGCAGCGCGGCTTCCATTTCCCAGACCTGCTTGCCCACGCCCGAGAAGACGACCTTGCCGGGATCGCCGCCGGCGGCGACGACGCGTTGCAGCTCACCGCCCGAGACGATGTCGAAGCCCGCGCCGGCGCGGGCGAATTCCTTCAGCACGGCCAGGTTGGCGTTGGCCTTCATGCCATAGCAGACCAGCACGTCGCGCTCGCCGATGGCGTCGCGGTAGGCCTTGAAGTTGGCATGCAGGGCCGCGCGCGAGTAGACGTAGAGCGGCGTGCCCAGCTGCTTGCACAGCGCGGGCAGGGCCACGTCTTCGGCGTGCAGCACGCCGTTCACGAAGTGGAAATGGGGTTGCCCGGCGGGTTGGCGGGCGGAATCGGCGAAATGTGCGGTCATTGGGCGCGGGAGGGCGTCGTCGTGGAAGGTTGGCGCGTCTGTGACTCGGCCGGGCGCGTGTCGGTTCCGCGCGCCTGGTCCTGAGCGGGCGCCTGGGTCTGGGACTCCTGGGCCTGGTTCTGGGGCGCGGGCTTGGCGGGGGCCATGTAGAGCGGGCCCTTGTAGCCGCAGGCCGCGAGCGCGCCGATTGCCAGCAGCGTCGCTACAATGCGGGAAAACTGGCGGTGTTGGGCCGGTGCGTACACAGTAAAGCTCCGATAGACGTGCGGTGTGTGAATTATGAACGAAACAGAATTTCTTGCCCTGGCTGCGGGCGTCCTGGACCGGCTGGAAAGCCAGGCCGATGACTGGTTTTCCGTCAACGACGTCGATGTCGACGCCAATCGGAGCGGCAACGTCCTGACGCTGGCCTTCGACTCGGGCGTGCAGGTCATCGTCAACAGCCAGGCGCCCATGCAGGAGTTGTGGGTGGCGGCGCCCAGCGGCGGTTTCCACTATCGCTACGACGGCCAGGTCTGGCACGACACCCGTGGCGGCCCGCCCCTGCACGAAGCGCTGTCGCAGATCGTCAGCGCGGCGGCGGGCCAGCCGCTGACCGTCACGGTCTGACGCGCCAGTCTGCGCGCCGCATGTGACAGCGGCGTGCCAACCGGCGCGGACCTCGCGCCGGCCGCCGGCATGCGCGGCCCGTATCAGCGTTCCCTCGGGGGCGCGTCCGCCTCCTTCGGGTCGCCGTCCTCGTCCACCACGGTGTCCAACTCGTTGCCCAGCACCTCGTCCGAGGCGCCGGCAGGCTCCGGCGCGAGCTGGCGCGGGGTGTGGCCGGGGGCCGGCGCGTGGCCGACCTCCGCGGCAGCCGCGCCGGCCGACAGGGGCCGCACGCGGCGCAGGGGCAGGGCGGGGGCATTGCCGTCCTTGTCCTGCCCGAAATACACCACGGTGTGCGGGTACGGCAGCTCGATGCCGGCGGCGTTGAAGTGCTTCTTCACCAGGCGGTTGTAGCCGCGCTGGACCGCCCACTGCATGCCGGGCGAGGTCTTGATGAGGATCCGGATGGTGACGCCGCGCTCGCTCAGCGAGGTGACGCCAGCCACGGTCATGTCCTCCAGCAGTTCCGGCGACAGCACCTCGTCCTGCTGCAGCTCGGCATAGGCCGCCTTCAGGTGCTCGATCGCCTCGTCCACGTTCTCGCGGTGCGCGATGGTGTATTCGCCCACGTGGTACGAGAAGTCGCGCATGTGGTTGACCACGGTGTCGACCGACGAGAACGGGATCAGGTGGTAGCCGCCGTCCAGCGTGCGGATGCCCACCGACCGGATGGTCAGCTTCTCGACCGTGCCGAAGACGCCCGCGGCCTCGACCACGTCGTTCTGGTTCATGCCGTTTTCCAGCTGGATGAAGATGCCGGTGATGATGTCCTGCACCAGCTTCTGCGCGCCGAAGCCGATGGCCAGGCCGACCACGCCGGCGCCGGCGATCAGCGGGCCGATATCGATGCCGATCTGCGACAGCAGCACCAGGGCCGTCATGGTGACGATCACGATGAGCGCGGCATTCCTGAACAGCGACAGCAGCGTCTTCTCGCGCGCGCTGGGGCCGCCGGGGCCCGCGGCCATGTTCAGGCGATGCTCGATGATGCTGGCGATCACGGTCCAGGCCAGCGCGGCGATGAAGAGGATGATGCCCAGGCGCACCACCATGAAGATGGCCGCGCTGCCGCTGGCGGACATCAGCCAGGCGCTCAGGTCGAAGGCGTTCCAGGCGTCCAGCACGACCAGCGCCACGCCCAGCAGGATGAGCAGGCGCAGGCCTTTCAGGGCAGCCGGCACATAGGCGTTCAAGCGGGCTTCCAGCATGGGCAGGCGGCCGCGCCAGTGGTCGCTCAGGCGGATGCGGCGCGCCAGCGCCGAGGTCAGGATGGCCGACAGCAGCAGGCCCAGGCCCACGGCGATGACGGTCTGCGCGGTGGCGCGCGCCATGAAGGGCAGCGCCTGGTCGGGCGCCAGTTGGCTGGCGCCCAGCAGGATGGTGAAGTAGGCGATGGCCAGCAGGTGCCAGACACGCGCCAGCATGCGTAGCAGCGTGCCGAAGAATGCCGACGCGGTGTCGGCGCGGCGGTTCAGGCGATCGCGCAGCAGCTGGCGGTTGGTCCAGATGACACGCAGGGCGTAGATGTAGACGCCCAGCATGATGAAGAGGCCCAGCATCTGGCCGACGGCCGGCGAGAACATGGCCTTGACCAGCGGCACGGCGATCAGGATGCCGTAGCCCGTGAGCGTGACGAGGCGGGCCAGCCAGCTGTTCCAGAACACCGCCACCTCATCGGACATGGCCAGCAGGCGCAGGTGGGGATAGCGGGTGGCGAAGACCACGCGAACCAGGGCCTTGGCGATTTCCACCGCCAGGAAGGTGTTCACGAACAGCGCTTCCAGCCGGCCGATGGTGCCGGTGTCGCCCGCGATGAACAGGCCCGCGCCATAGCCCGCCATGGCGGCCAGGGCGATGACGGCGATGTCGATGAGCAAGGCGCCGACGATGGCGAGGGTGCTGCGGTAAAGCGACTGCGGCGTCAGGCCGGGGCGCGGCGCACCGGGCGGGATTGCCTGCGGCGCGGGTGCGGGGGTGTGATGCGCCAGCCAGCGGTCGATGCGGGCATAGGCCTGCGACGCGATGAGGCGGAAGAGGGCCCAGGCCAACAGGGTGGCGGCGACCACGATGGCGAAATCGATCAGGATGCCGCGCCACACTTCCACCGTCATGCCGCGCAGGCCTTCGCCCGTGCCCAGCGAGCGGAACGTGGCGGCAGCCTCGCCCAGGTCCTGGCTGAGGTCGGCGAAGAAATGCTGCACGCCTTCCGCCAACTGGCGCGAGACCCCGGGGGTGGCGTCGACGGCGGCGGCCTCGACGTCCGTGGCGGGCGCCTTCGGGTCGGCGGCGGATTGCGCGGCTTCGGATTGCTGGCGCAGCTGCTGGATGAGCGCGTTGCGCGAGGCCTCGTTCTCCAGCAGGTCAGCCAGTTGGGCAGGGGACGCGGCCTGGTTGGCTGCCGGTTCGGGAGCAGGGGCTTGCGCGAAAGCAGGGGACAGACTGAGTAGCCAGAGCAGGAGGCCCATCGCCAGGAGGGTGCTTGGACCGTGCAGCCAGGCCGGCGCGCGGCCGCGGGGTGCGAGGGTTGGGGCGTGTCGGGCGTTCACTGCTTGCCTCCTGCGTGATGGTGTGCGGATGTCCGGGCCTGCCGAGTGTCCTGTGGGAAATGGGGTGCGTGGCGCGGGGCGCACGCGGGCGGCGCGGGCCCGGGGGCCTTCGCGCCGGTCTGGCGGCGGCTTCCCGCGTGGGCGCCGCGCCAAAAAACCGGGGCCTGATCACAGGCCCCGGGAACCATCATAGTAGACGAGCCTTTCGGCCGGATTTGGAGACAAGTCCTGCGCATTTGCGCCATAAGGTAACGGGCGCGTGCGGCGGTGGGTTTATGTTGCACAATCCGGCTGTCTCGATTTTGGGAGCGCCCAGGGGCGCTCCGGAAGGTGGCGTATGCGCCCTGCAGTGTCCCGTTCGATGTCCAGCGCGGTCTCCCGCCCCGGTTCGGTCTTTCATTGGCTGGCTGTCTTGCTGCTGGTGCTGACCTGTGCGTTCAGCACGTCGCTGGCCCATGCCCAACCTGCCGACGAGGCGCCCAGTTTCGACCTGGACGCGGCGCGCCAGCAGATCGACAAGGTGCAGAACGCGCTCGACAAGGACGAGCTTCCCGACGACGCGACGCTGCTGTCCCTGCGTGAGCAGGCGCTGAAGATCCAGTCCGGGGCGCAGGCCACCGCCGAAAGCCTGGGGCCGCAGCTGGCCAGCGTGGCCGCCCGCCTGGACGAGCTGGGGGCGGCGCCCGAAGGCAAGGAGGCGCCCGATGTCGCGGCGCAGCGGGCACAGCTGGAAAAAAACCACAGCACGCTGGACGGCCAGGTCAAGCTGGCGCGGCTGCTGGCCGTGGAAAGCGGGCAGACGGCCGAAAGGATTTCCACCCTGCGCCGCTCGCAATTCCAGGCAAGCCTGGGTGAACGGCGGCCTTCCATCCTGGGCGGCAGGTTCTGGGATGAGTTCGCCGATGGCTGGCCGCGCGACCATGAGCGCCTGACGGCGTTCGGCGCGGAACTGTGGGAGGGCGCGCGCGCCGTGCCGCTGGCCGTGGTGGTGGGGCTGCTGGCCATCGCCGCCGTCCTGGTCGGCGCCAGGCTGCGTTTCGGCTCGCTGCTGTTCCAGCTGACCGCCAGCCGGGTTCCGCCGGGCCGCTTGCGGCGGTCGTTCGCCGCCCTCGCGCAGGTGCTGCAGTCGGTGCTCATGCCCGCGCTGCTGACATGGCTGGCGCTGATCGCGGTGAGCTGGTCGGGCGACCTCTCGGGCGAAACCGAACAGTTGCTGGCACGCATCGTGGCCATGGCTGCATTCGGCGGTTTCGTGTCGGGGCTGGCCTATGCCCTGCTGTCTCCCTACAAGACCTCGTGGCGGCTCCTGCCCCTGCCGGACGACGTCGCCATGGGCCTGCGCCGCTATCCGCCGATGCTGGGCGCTGCCGTGGTGCTGGTGTGGCTGGTCGAGCAGGTGGCCGCGCGCGTGAACGTGACGCTCAGCGCCACCATCGCCGCCAACGCCGTGGCCGTGCTGGTGCTGGCCGGCACGATGGGCTGGGCGCTGCATCGCGCGGAGCGCCTGCGCCGCGCCATTCCGCCGCCGGAAGGCGATGGCGGTCCGCCCCTGCGTCCGCTCTGGCTGGTGACGATCGTCAACCTGTGCTGGATCGCGCTGGCGACCGGCGTGATCTCCATCGCGGTGGGCTACGTGGCCTTCGGCGGTTTCGTCGTGAAGCAGCTGACCTGGGCGCTGGTGGTGCTGTGCACCGCATACCTGCTGGCCGTGCTGGTCGAGGATGCGTTCACCACGCTGCTGGCCTCGCCGCCTGCCGAGGCCGGCGGCGAGGGCAAGTCCGACGCCGACGCGCCGCGTGGCCGCGACCAGCTGGCCGTGCTGCTGTCGGGCGTGTGCCGCGTCACCATCGTGATGTTTGCGCTGGTGCTGTTGCTGGCGCCTTTCGGCGAAGGCCCGCTGGAACTGGCCCATCGCATGGGCAGCCTGCCGCAGGGCATCACCATCGGCGAGATCCAGTTGCGCCCCGGCGCCGTGCTGCAAGGCGTGATGGTGCTGGTCATCGCGCTGGTCAGCGTGCGCCTGGTCAAGCATTGGCTGGAAGACCGCTATCTGCCCACGACCGCGCTCGATCCGGGCATGCGCATTTCGGCCTCGACCTTGTTCGGCTATGCCGGCGTCGTGGTGGCGGTGGCCCTGGGCATGTCGGCCCTGGGCGTGGGCCTGGAGCGCGTGGCCTGGGTGGCCAGCGCGCTGTCGGTGGGTATCGGTTTCGGCTTGCAGGCGGTGGTGCAGAACTTCGTGTCGGGCCTCATCCTGCTGGCCGAGCGGCCGGTGAAGGTGGGCGACTGGGTGGCACTGGGCGGCGTCGAGGGCGACATCCAGCGCATCAATGTGCGCGCCACCGAGATCCGCATGGCGGACCGTTCCACCCTGATCGTGCCGAACTCCGAATTCATCACCAAGACCGTGCGCAACGTCACGCACTCCAACCCGCAAGGCGTGGTCAGCATCAAGCTGCCGGTGCCGCTGCCGGTGGATGCCGAGCAGGTGCGCAGCCTGATGCTGGCGGCCTTGCAGGCCAACGAAAGCGTGGCGCAGTCGCCCGCGCCCAGCGTCAGCCTGGAGGGGGTCGACAGCGCGGGCAACCTGCTGTTCAGCGGCACCTGCTATGTGAACTCGCCGCGCCTGTCGTATGCCACGCGCAGCGCGATCCTCTTCGATGTGTTGAAGCGCATGAACGAGGCGGGCATCTCGCTGGCGAAGTCGTCCACCACCACGCTGGTGATGGGCGGCCAGAACGGGGCCGATGACGCGGGCGACGGCGGCGCGCCGCTGCCGCCCTTGCCGCGAGGCTGAATGCCGCCGGGGCGCCGCGAGCGTCCCGGGCCTGGCGGTGTTGCCAGCAAGACACTACGTGCGTCTTGGCTGCCGCGCCACGGCGGCGCAAATCCGGCTCACTGTTGCCTGACGGTCATCCTGCTGGATGGCTGGGGACGGACGTCTCCATAACCAAATGGAAAATCAGCATTTCCCGGCGCGCGCGCGCTTCGGTGTAATGCCTGGACGCCTCGTGGGAATGCGCAGTCCCTGACTGTTCCCCACGCAACACCGGCGGCGGGCGCCGCCGCGTCACGCATGAGCACGCTGGACATGAATATTTTCTGGTTTCTCCCCACCCATGGCGACGGCCACTACCTGGGCACCTCGCAGGGCGCGCGCCCTGTCACCTTGAACTACCTGAAGCAGGTGGCGCAGGCCGCGGACAGCCTGGGTTACTACGGCGTGCTGATCCCCACGGGTCGCAGCTGCGAGGATTCCTGGGTGGTGGCCTCGGCGCTGGCGCCGCAAACCGAAAGATTGCGCTACCTGGTGGCGATCCGCCCCGGCATCATCTCGCCTACCGTCTCGGCGCGCATGGCGGCAACACTGGACCGCCTGTCTGGCGGCAGGGTGCTGATCAATGTGGTGACGGGCGGAGACCCTGACGAGAACCGCGGTGACGGCCTGCACCTGGACCACGACGCGCGCTATGAGGCCGCGTCGGAGTTTCTTCACATATGGCGGCGCGTGCTGCAAGGCGAGGCGGTGACCTACGACGGCCGGCACCTGAAGGTCAGCAACGCCAAGGCCTTGTACCCCCCAGTACAGAAACCGTATCCGCCGCTGTACTTCGGCGGCTCTTCCGAGGCCGCGCACAAGTTGGCCGCCGAGCAGGTCGACGTGTATCTGAGTTGGGGCGAACCGCCGGACGCGGTGGCAGCCAAGATCCGCGATGTGCGCGCGCGCGCGGCCGCGCTGGGCCGCAGCGTCCGTTTCGGCGTGCGGCTGCACGTCATCGTGCGACGGACCAACGAAGAGGCCTGGGCGGCGGCCAACGCGCTCATCGAGAATGTGTCGCCCGAGACCATCGCGGCCGCGCAGCAGTCGTTCAGCCGTTTCGACTCCGAGGGCCAGCGGCGCATGGCCGCGCTGCACGGCGGACGGCGCGACCAGTTGGAGATATATCCCAATCTGTGGGCGGGCGTGGGACTGGTGCGGGGGGGCGCGGGCACTGCGCTGGTGGGCGATCCCCAGACCGTGGCCGCGCGCATCCAGGAGTATGCGGACCTGGGCATCGAAAGCTTCATATTCTCGGGCTATCCGCATCTGGAGGAAGCCTATCGCTTCGCGGAACTGGTGTTTCCGCTGCTGCCGCAACCCTATGCCGATCTTGCCCGGCATGGCACGACCAACCTGACGGGCCCGTTCGGCGAGATGATCGCCAACGACGTGCTGCCCGCCACCGCCAGGGTCAAGTCCGCATGAAGCCGGCACTGGAGAGTTCGGCGGTCGTGGCGGTGCCACAGGCAAGCGCCGCCTTCATCGCTCGCGTGACGGCGGCGCGGGATCCTCTGGCCGTGGCGCGCGCGCTGGCCGATACCTTCGCGGTGACGGCGGCCGCCCGGGACAAGGCGGGCGGCACGCCCAAGGCGGAGCGCGACCAGCTGCGGGCCAGCGGCCTGTTGTCGTTGGTGATCCCGCGAGAGCAGGGCGGACTGGGCGCGAGCTGGAGCGAGACGCTTGCGATCGTGCGCGAGATCGCGCGCGTGGACAGTTCACTTGCCCATGTTTTCGGTTTCCATCACCTGATGCTGGCCACCGTCAGGCTGTTCTCGCGGCCAGCGCAGTGGCGTCCCTGGTTCGAGCAGACGGCGGCCAAGCAATGGTTCTGGGGCAATGCGCTGAACCCGCTGGACACGCGGACCGTGGTGCGGCGCCACCCTGGCTGGCGCGATTTCTCGGGCCGCAAGAGCTTCTGCTCGGGCGCCATGGATTCCGAAATGCTGATCGCCTCGGGCGTCGATGCCGAGGGTGGCGGACTGCTGCTGGCGGCCGTGCCCACGGGGCGTAGCGGTATCACCGTGCATGGCGACTGGAACAACATGGGGCAGCGCCAGACCGACAGCGGCAGCGCCACGTTCGAGAACGTGCGGGTGGAAGAGGACGAGATGCTATTGGACCCGGGACCGCTGAGCACGCCTTTCGCATGCTTGCGGCCCGTCCTGGCACAGTTGCTGTTCGCGAACCTCTTCCTGGGCATTGCCGAAGGCGCCTTCGCGCAGGCCCGGCGTTACACGCGCCAGGAAGCACGGCCCTGGTTCCGGTCGGCGGCGGACAGCGCCAGCCAGGACCCCTACGTGCTGCGCCATTACGGCCAGCTGTGGGTGGAACTCGAGGGCGCCCGTGCCCTGGTCGAACGCGCGAGTACGCTGTTCGACGAGGCCTGGCGCCAGGGCGAAACCCTCAATGCCGAGGCGCGCGCCAAGGTCGCGGTCGCGGTGGCGACGGCGAAGGTGGCAAGTACGCGCACCGGCCTGGACGTGTCCAACCGGCTCTTCGAGGTGACCGGCGCGCGCGCCACGCATGGCGAATTGGCGCTGGACCGCTATTGGCGCAACGTGCGCACGCAGACCTTGCACGATCCGGTCGACTACAAGCTGCACGAGTTGGGAGAGTGGGCCTTGAACGACGTCCCTCCCACGCCGAGTTTCTATTCATGAGCGCCGGCGCCGTGGTCCCTCGCCTGCCCGCGCGTGCGCCCGCTGAGTCGGGCCTGGCAGCCCGCATCTTTGCCGACCCCAGATCGCAGGCCATGCTGGCGCACGTGCGGCAGATAGGTCCCAGTGACGCAAGCATCCTGATCGAAGGCCAGACCGGCACCGGCAAGGATCTCGTGGCCCGCCACGTCCACGAGATCAGCGCGCGGCGTGACGGGCCTTTCCTGGCAGTCAGCTGCGGCGCCTTTTCCGAGGCCTTGGTGGACGCCGAACTCTTTGGCTATGAGCAGGGCGCTTTCCCCGGCGCCTTCGAGGCCAAGGGCGGCTGGTTCGAGGAGGCCGACGGCGGCACCCTGTTCCTGGACCAGATCGGAGACCTGCCCCTGCCCACGCAATCCAGGCTGTTGCGGGTGCTGCAGGAGCGCGAGGTGGTGCGGCTGGGTGGACGGCGCGGCAGGCCGATCGATGTGCGTGTCCTGGCCGCGACCAACGTGCCTTTGGAACCCCTGATCCAGTCCGGCGGCTTCCGCAAGGATCTTTACTACCGCCTGAATGTGGTCACGCTTGCCCTGCCGGCGCTGGCTGAGCGGCCCGGCGACATCCTGCCGCTTGCCCGTTACTTCATCGAGCGGCATGCCGAGCGGCTTGGCCATGACGTGGTGGCCCTGTCGCGTGACGCCGAGGCGGCCTTGCGCGCGCATGCCTGGCCGGGCAACGTGCGCGAACTGGAGAACGTGCTTCACCATGCGCTGCTGGTCTGCCGTGGCCAGGCCATCGATGCCGAGGACCTGCACCTGGCGGCACCGCCTCTGGCGGCGACAGGCCTGCCGCCGAGCACGGCGACCTTGGACGAGCTGCTGGAAGCCACGTTCGCGCGCCTGTTCGAGGAGCAGCCGGAGCAGGCGCATGCCTACCTGGAGGAAGCATTGCTGCGCACGGCGTATCGCTATTGCCGGCAGAACCAGGTGCACACGGCAACGTTGCTGGGCCTGTCGCGCAACGTCACGCGCTCACAGCTCATACGCATCGGCGAGCTCCGGGTCAGCAAGCGCAAATAGTCCATTGCCGTACCGCTTATAGACATTCGTTCGTTCTCTCTCCGCAGGTCCTTGCCGCATATTCCCCACATGACCGTGAACCCGATACGAAGCGAGGCGTTGATCCGCCTGGAGCAGGTGGCCAAGGCCTACGCGGGCCAGGACGCGCCGTTGCCCGCGGTGCGCGGCGTGTCGCTGGAGATCGCGCGCGGCGATATCTTCGGCATCATCGGCAAGAGTGGCGCGGGCAAGTCCACCCTGCTGCGGCTGATCAACCTGCTGGAGCGACCCGATAGCGGACGCGTGATCGTGGACGGCCGGGACCTGACCGCGCTGTCCAAGCGCGCGCTGCGAACCGCGCGGCAGTCATTGGGCATGATCTTCCAGCAGTTCAACCTGCTGCAGAACGTCACGGTCTTCGAGAACGTGGCCTTTCCCTTGCGGGTGCACAGGACGCTGCGCGGCGAGGCGCTGGCCGCTCGCGTGCGCGAGTGCCTGGAGATCGTCGGCCTGGCGGACAAGTCCGCCAGCTATCCCGCGCAGCTGTCGGGCGGGCAGAAGCAGCGCGTGGCCATAGCCCGCGCCCTGGCAAGCCAGCCCGCCGTGCTGCTTTGCGACGAACCCACCTCGGCGCTGGATACCGAGACCACGCGCGCCATCCTCGACGTGCTGCGTGACATCAATCGGCGGCTGTCGGTGACAGTCGTCATCGTCACGCATGAATTGTCGGTCGTACGCGCGCTGTGTCGCCACGTGGCCGTGATGGAAGACGGCAGCGTGGTGGAGCAGGCACGCATCGACGGCCATCAGTTGGCCTTGCGCAGCGCGCTGGGCCAGGCGCTCATGCGCGAGGCCGCCAATCCCTATCTGGAGACGGCATGATCCCCGACAGCATCGTCGCCATCCTGCCCGAGCTGCATGTGGCCGTGGCGCAGACCTTCCTGATGCTGGGCATCGGCCTGTCGGCGGCCGTGGTGATCGGCGGTCCGCTGGGGATCTGGCTGTTCCTGCTGAGCCCGGGACAGTCGCTGGCCAACCGGCCGGTTTTCACGGTGGTGAACTGGCTGGTCAACACCGTGCGCTCCTTCCCGTTCATCATCCTGCTGGTGGCATTGGTGCCGCTCACGCGGATGATCGCCGGCACTTCCATCGGCCCGCTGGCCGCCGCCGTGCCGCTGTCCTTCGCCGCCATCCCCTATTTCGCGCGCCTGGTCGAGCAATGCTTGCGTGACGTTCCGCGCGGTGTCATCGAGGCCGCGCACGCCGTCGGCGCGTCGGAATGGCAGATCGTGCGCCGTGTCCTGCTCGTGGAAGCGCGCTCCGGCCTCGTGCTGGCGCTCACCGTCCTTGCCATCAGCTTCCTGTCCTACTCGGCCATCGCCGGCGTCGTGGGCGGTGGCGGGATCGGTGACCTTGCGATCCGCTACGGCTACTACCGCTTCCAGACCGATGTGATGGTGCTGACCGTCGCCATCCTGGTCGGCCTCGTTCAACTCATCCAGTTCGCGGGCGCCACGATCGCCCGTCGGCTGGACAAACGCTGAGCGGCGCGGGCGCGCTTGCCACGGCCGTACTCACCGATCCCTCGCCCACAAGGAACCCAGATGATGATTTCCCCGCGCCGTGCCTTCCTTTCCTCGCTCGTGGCCGTGCTGGCCGCGACCTCGCTGCCTGCCTGGGCCGCGGCCGCCGACAAGAAGAACCTGGTGATCGGCGCGACCGCCGGCTCCAATGTCGATGTCCTGAAGCTGGGCATCGTCCCCCAGCTTGCCAGGCAGGGGTACAGCGTGAAGGTGGTGGAGTTCAACGACTACGTGCAGCCGAACCTGGCGCTGGCACAGGGTTCGTTGGACGTGAACTACTTCCAGCACATCATCTACCTGAAGAAGTTCGCCACCGACCAGAAGCTGGATCTGACCGAGATCGTGCAGGGTCCCATCGCGCCGTTGGGCATCTATTCGCAGAAGCGCAAGTCCTTGAAGGACCTGCAGGACAGCGACCGCATCACGTTGCCCAACGACCCCAGCAACCTGGCGCGCGCGCTGGTGCTGCTGCAGGACCAGGGCCTCATCAAGGTGAAGGCCGACGTGGATCCCCTGCGCGTGACGGAGAAGGACATCACCGAGAATCCGCGCAAGCTGCGCCTGCAGCCCATCGAGGCGGCCCAGTTGCCGCGCACGCTAGGCGACGCGGAATACGCCATCATCAACGGCAACTTCGCCATCTCGTCGGGCTTGAAGCTGACCGAGGCCGTCGTGCTGGAGCAGACGCCCGATCACTACCTGCTGGTGGCCGCCGTGCGCACGGCCGATCGTGACACGCCCTGGGCCAGGGACGTGGCCGCGGCCTTCAAGACGGACTTCTTCAAGCAGGTGCTGGAGAAGGACTTCCCGGGCTATGCCCGCCCCGCGTTCCTGAAGTAGGCCGGCCATGAAGACACTCTCAAGATGGTTTGCGTGGGGCCTGCTGTGCCTGGTCGGGCCGGGGCTGGCGCTGTCGGTCCATGCCAAGACCCTCAAGATCGGCGTGACACCAGGTTCGTTGGCCGATTCCGTCGAAGTGGCGGCGGGTTTGGCACGGGAGCAGGGCTTGCAGGTCGAGGTCATCGAGTTCAGCGACTGGACCACGCCCAATACCGCGCTGGCAGCAGGCGACCTGGATCTGAACTACTTCCAGCACCAGGCGTTTCTCGACAACGCGGTGAAGGAGCGTGGCTATCCGCTGGTGAGCGTGGCGCTGGGCCTGTTGCCGAATATCGGCCTGTATTCGACCAAGGTGGATGCGCTGGCGCAGTTGCGCGACGGCGCCCGGGTGGCGGTGGCCAATGACCCTGTGAACCAGGGGCGGGGCCTGCTGCTGCTGGACAAGGCCGGCCTCATCACCTTGCGCCAGGGCGTCGGCCATCGGGGCGGCCTGGACGACATCGTGGGCAATCCGCGCAAGCTGTCCTTCGTCGAGATCGAGGGTCCCCAGCTGGTGCGCGCACTGGACGACGTGGACCTTGCGCAAGGCTATCCCGCGCATTTCGTGAACGCGGGCAAGCCCGAGATCGCCAGCCGGGCCTTGCGGTATTCGGGCCTGGAGGACAACGCGTTCGCCATCCGTTTCGTGAGCCGCAAGGACAATGCCCAGGACCCGGACATCGCGCGATTCGTGCGCATCTACCACGATGCTCCCCAGGTGCGCGCGCGCATCCACCAGGCTTTCGCCAACGACGACAAGCTCTACAGCCTGCCCTGGCTCAAGCCCTGACCCATTGCGTTTCCCTAGGAGCATCCGATGATTCTTCGTCCCCTGCTGGCAGGCTTGGCTACGCTGTTGCTGGCCGCCGGCGTCCATGCCAGCGAGACCGTGACGGTCGCCTCCACGCCCGGCGCCACTTCCGATGCCATCGAGGCCCTGATCCCCGAGGCCCGGGCTCAGGGCCTGGAAGTGAAGCTGATCGAATTCACGGACTGGACCCTGCCCAACGAGGCCGTCAACAACGGCGACGTGGACCTCAACTTCTTCCAGCACCAGGCGTTCCTGGACAATGCCATCAAGGAACGGGGCTACCAGCTGCGCATGGTGGGCCTGGGCCTGTTGCAGAACATCGGCATCTATTCCAACCGCATCAAGCGGCTGGAGGACGTGCCCGAGGGCGCGCGCGTATCCTTGGCCAACGACCCGGTGAACCAGGGCCGTGGCCTGCTGCTGTTGCAGAAGGCCGGGCTCATCACCTTGCGCGGCGGCAAGGCCGTGGGCGCGAGCCTGGACGACGTGGCCGAGAATCCGAAGCAGCTGCGCTTCTTCGAAATCGAAGGGCCGCAACTGATCCATTCCCTGCAGGACGTGGATCTGGCTGTGGTCTGGCCCAGCTACTTCGTGAATGCCGGCAAGGCCGAGCAGGCCAGCCAGGCGCTGCTGTATTCGGGCATCGACGACACTTTCTATGCCATGGGCTTCGTGGCAAGGACGGATCGGGCCGACGCGCCGAAGATCGCCCGCTTCGTCTCGCTGTTCCAGTCCTCGCCCAAGGTGCGCGAGGTGATCGCCTCGCGTTTCGGCAACGACCCCAAGCTGTACACCCTCCCGTGGCGGAAGTGAGCACCCAGGCCCTCGGCACGGTCGCGTTCGAGCAGGTCGGCAAGACCTACCCGGGTGCCGCCGGGCCTGTCCACGCCTTGCAGGACATTACGCTGGAAGTCCCGGCGAGCACCATTTTCGGCATCATCGGGCGCAGTGGCGCGGGCAAGTCCAGTCTGCTGCGAACGATCAACCGGCTGGAGCGCCCGACCACGGGCCGTGTGCGTGTCGATGGCGTGGACATCGCCACGCTGGACGAGGAGGGGCTGGTTGCGCTGCGCCGGCGCATCGGCATGATCTTCCAGCACTTCAACCTGCTGTCCGCGAAGACGGTCTGGGACAACGTGGCGCTGCCGTTGCAAGTGGCGGGCGTGGGGCGCGAGGCGACGGCGGCGCGGGTGGACGAGCTGTTGGCGCTGGTCGGCCTGGCGGACAAGGCGCGCGTGTATCCCGCGCGGCTGTCGGGCGGGCAGAAGCAGCGCGTGGGCATCGCCCGCGCCCTGGCGACCAGGCCCGAGATCCTGCTGTGCGACGAGGCGACCTCGGCCCTGGACCCCGAGACCACGCAATCCATCCTTGGCTTGCTGAGGGACATCAACCGGCGGCTGGGCATCACCATCGTGCTGATCACGCATGAGATGAGCGTCATCCGTGAAGTGGCCGACCAGGTGCTGGTGCTGGAGCAGGGGCGCAACGTGGAGCTGGGGCCCGTCTGGAGGGTGTTCGGCGCGCCCCGGGACGCGGCCACGCGCGCGTTGCTGGCGCCATTGCAGCATGGGGTGCCCGATGATCTGCGGCGCCGGCTGGAGGCGGGGGTGACGCCTGGCCGGCCCAGCGAGCGGATCCTGCGGCTGTCCTACACGGGCGAGGGGGGACTGGAGCCCGATTTCGCGCGCATCGGCGATGCGTTGTCCTTGCCCTTGCGGCTGGTGCATGGCGGCGTGGACCGTATCCAGGGCCATGCGCACGGCAGGCTGCTGGTGGCGGTGCCCGGCGAGCATCCGCTGCCGGACCTGTCGGCGCTGGCGCGCGGCCCCGGCGCCATTGCCCACGCCATAGAGGAGATCGGTCATGTGGCTGACCATACCCGTTGAACGCTATCTGAAAGCCTTCGTCGACACGCTCACCATGGTGGGCGTGTCGGCCAGCATCGCGGTCGTGGCGGGAATCCCGCTTGCCGTACTGCTGATCGTCACTGCACCGGGGGGCTTCCTGGCCTCGCCGCGGCTGTATCGCATGGTGGGCGCCATCGTGAACGGCTTTCGCGCCACGCCCTTCATCGTGCTGCTGGTTGCGCTCATCCCCTTTACCCGCCTCGTGGCGGGGACGACCATCGGGGTGTGGGCCGCCATCGTGCCCCTGGCCATCAGCGCCACGCCGTTCTTTGCACGGATCGCCGAGGTGAGCCTGCGGGACGTCGACCCAGGCCTCATCGAGGCGGCGCAGGCCATGGGCTGCCGGAAGTGGCATGTGGTGCGCCATGTGCTGCTGCCCGAAGCCCTGCCTGGCATCATCGGGGGCTTTACCATCACGGTGGTGGCCTTGATCGGCGCCTCGGCCATGGCGGGTGCCGTGGGCGCTGGCGGCCTGGGCGACCTGGCCATCCGCTACGGCTACCAGCGTTTCGACACGCAGGTGATGCTGATCGTGATCGCCGTGCTGATCGCGCTGGTCTCGGGCGTCCAGGCCACCGGCGATGCGTTCGCCCGGCGGCTCAAGCGGCGCTGAGCCGGGCGGACCGCTCAAGCGGGCCGGGCGAGGGGGCGATGGTGCGCGCCTTCATGGCGTGCCGGCAGCCGGTCGCCCTGACCGAACAGCTTCTGGCGCAGCGTGCCGGCTTCGTAGGCGGTCTTGTAGACGCCGCGGTCCTGGAGGACGGGCACCACCAGGTCGATGAAATCGGCATAGCTTTCCGGTGTGACGATGCGGCTCAGGTTGAAGCCGTCCACCCCGGTGTCACGCACCCAGTCCTGCAACGCATCGGCCACGGTGGCAGGGTCGCCCACGATGGCGGGATAGCGTCCGCCCAGGGAAAACTGGGCCAGCAGGTCACGCCGGGTCCAGTTGTGCTCGCGCGCCACGCGGGTGGCGGACTCGATGGCATTGGTCGGACCGTAGCCCACGGGGTCGTCCAGCCCGTAGCGGCCATAGTCGATGCCGGTGCTGGCTGAAAAATGCGCCAGTCCCGCCTCCGGTGCGGCATGCCTGAGGTACTCGGCATGCTTGTCGCGCGCCTCGGCTTGCGTCGGTGCCACCACCACCGCGGCACCCATGAAGATCTTTACGTCGTCGGGGTGCCGGCCGGCCTGCGCGACCTGTTCGCGCAGGTCACGCACGATCTTGCGGCCCACCTCCTTGTTGGGCGGGGAGATGAACACGCATTCGGCATGGCGGGCGGCAAAGCGCTGGCCGCGGCCGGAACTGCCTGCCTGGTACAGCACGGGCGTGCGTTGCGGCGACGGTTCGCTCAGGTGGTAACCCTCGACGCGGTAATGGCGGCCGGCGTGCCGGATCTTGTGCACCTTGGATGGGTCGGCATACACGCGCGCCTGCCGGTCGCGGCGCACCGCGCCGTCTTCCCAGCTGCCTTCCCAGAGTTTGTAGAGGACTTCCAGGTATTCGTCGGCCCGGTCATAGCGTTCATCGTGGGCGATCTGTTCGTCCAGTCCCATGGCGCGTGCGGCGCTGTCCAGGTAGCCGGTCACGATGTTCCACCCCACGCGGCCTTCGCTCAGGTGGTCCAGCGTGGAAAGCGTACGGGCGAACAGATAGGGCGCCTGGTAGGTGAGGTTGGCCGTCAGGCCGAAACCGAGGTGGCGCGTGACGGCGGCCATGGCCGAGACGAGCGGCACGGGGTCGTTCACGGGCAATTGCACCGATTCGCGCAGCGTCACGTCCACGCCGCCCTGGTAGACGTCGTACACCCCGACTATGTCCGCGATGAAGAGCCCGTCGAAGAGGCCACGCTCCAGCAGCTGGGCGAGTTCGGTCCAGTAGCGCAGCGTGTGGTACTGGTCCGAGGTGTCGCGCGGATGGGTCCAGTGGCCATGATTGATGTGGCCCACGCAGTTCATGTTGAAGGCGTTGAGCAGGATGTGCTTGGTCGTCATCAGAGTGCGCCGTGCCGCGGTGGGAAGGTGTCGTTCAGGTAGTAATTGCCGACAGCGTGGTATTTCCAGCGCACCGGGTCGTGCAGCGTGTGGGTGCGTGCGTTGCGCCAGTGCCGGTCCAGTCCCAGCTCGTCCAGCGTGGACGAGGTGCCGCTCAGTTCGAAGAGTGCGTTGGAGGCCAGCAGCGATGCCGTGGTGGTGAGCACGCGCGCCTCGGCCACCGCCACGGATGCCGCCGCGACGGTGGCCTCGCTGGGCGCGGCCTGCGCGGTTTCGGTGATGCGGCCCGCGCGTCGCAGCAGGGCCTGCGCGGCCCGCAGGCGAATGCTGACCTCGCCCACTTGCTGGATCGTCAGCGGGTCCTGGCGTGCCTCGTGGACGCCGGCGTCGATCCATGGCCGCGCGCGCTCACGAATGCCTTGCAGCATGTCGTCCCAGGCAGACCAGCCTATGCCCAGGTCAATGGCCGCGTGCATGATCTGGGCCACGGGTCCGATGGTGGTGGCGCGGACGAAGGAGTCGGAGAACGGCACGATCCACTCCGGGCGCACCAGTACCTGGTCGAAGGAAACGGAACCGCTGCCGGTCACGCGCTGGCCGAAGCCGTCCCAGTCGTCCGTGATGGTGACCCCGGGCGAGCCGGCGGGAATGAAGGCCAGCCAGCTGCGGCGCGGATCGTCGGGCGATACGACCAGCGTGGGAATCCAGTGCGCATAGAGCGCGCCGGTGCAGTAGAACTTGCGGCCGCTCACATACAGCCGCTCGTCGTTCCCGGCAGGGTCGCCCCGGGGGGCGGAACCGTCGGCCCGGTGCAGGCGCGTGCGCCGCTGGAAGTCCTTGTGCCCGACCTCGGCCAAGGCGTTGCCCAGTCGGGCGCCGCGCAGGACCTGTTCATGGATCAATGCCTGCTGGCCGGGGGTGCCGCCTACCCGCAGCACTTCCAGCGCATAGAAGTGGTTCTGCGGGATCTGGCCCAGCGAGCCGTCCGCGCGTGCCAGCACGGCAATCACATCGGCCAGTGTGGACGCGCCCACGCCCGCGCCGCCGTGCTCGGCGGGCACGCTGATGGCGCCGAGTCCGCTGGCGGAAAACACCTCCAGCTCGGCCCAGGGCAGAAGACGATCGCGGTCGCGCGCCACCGCGCCAGGGGCCGCGCGCGCGGCCAGCGCGTGCGCGGCCGCCAGCGCGTCCTGCGCGTTCGCAAGGCGCCGGGCCTCGGGAAGAGGCAGCGCCTCCGGGCCTGGCGACGCTTGGGTATCCGGGGTCAATTCCATTGGTGTCGGGCGGGGGCGATGCCGTTGAGTTCGAAGTTGCCGATGGCGTGGCGTTTCCATCGCACCGGGTCATGCAGCGTGTGGACGCGGGCATTGCGCCAATGCCGATCCAGGTTGTGGGCGGCGCGCGTGGCGGCCGAGCCCGCCAGTTCGAAGAGTTTCTCGCTGGCAGCGAGGGCAACGTCGGTGGTCAGTACCTTGGCCACGGCGACGTCCACGGATGCCTGCGCGCTTTCCTGCGCGGACAGACTGCGGCCGCGCAGGCTGTCCAGGTTGCGGCCCGCCTCATACAGCGTCTCCTCGGCGGCGTGCAGGTCGATCTGCAATCGTCCCACCTCCTGGATCAGATAGGGGTCGTCGGTGGCCCGTGCCAGGCCCGAGTCCACCCAGGGCCGCGCGTGTTGGCGCACGAAGGCGGTGGCGGCCGCCAGCGAGGCGCGTGCGATGCCCGCGTCGATGGCGGCCTGGATGAGTTGCGATGTCGGGCCGAAAAGGCCAGGCCGGTCGGCCAGCTGCCAGACGGGCAGCACGGCATCCTCGTCGATGGGAACATCGGTGAAGCGCACGGAACCGCTGGCGGTGGTGCGTTGGCCAAACGCGCTCCAGTCGTCGATCACTGCCACGCCCGGCGCATCGCGGCGCGCCCAGACTTGCACGGCACGGCCCTCGTCGTCGAGGGCCCGCGTGGGAATCCAGTGCGCGAACAGGGCGCCGGTGGAGTAGAAGCGTTCGCCGTCCAGGCGCAGGCCGTCGGGTGTGCGGCGCAGGCGGGTGGTGACGGTGGTGATCGTCTTGCTGCGCCGCTCGGGCCCCGCGTTGCCTATGCGATGGCCAGCCAGCACGTCGGCGAAGAAGCGCTGTTGCTGCGCGGGCGTGCCGGCCTCGCGCAGCAGGGCCAGCACGCCGAACTGGTTCTGGGGGATCTGGCCCAGCGAAGCGTCAGCCGCCGACAGGATGACGAACACTTCCGCCAGCGTGGCGAACGAGACATCCGCGCCACCGTGCGCGCGCGGTACGGTGATGCCGCCCAGGCCGCTGCGGGTATAGCGCTCCAATTCTTCCCAAGGCAGCCGGCGCGCGCGGTCCCGCTCGCTGTCGTCCTGCGCATAGATGGCCGCCAGCGTGTGCGCGGTGGCGAGGGCATGCGCATCGTCACGGATGCGCTGGACCTGGTCGGGCTGGGGAGGGCGCGGCAAGGGACCGGGCGGGGGCGGATCAATAACGGTCATGCAAGGCGTCTCGCTGGAATACGCGGCGGGGGCAGCTCAAACGGCAATGAGATGGCTGGGCAGCAGGGCAGGCAAGGGCGGGTCCTGGAGGGGGGCTTCCCGCCGAGGGCGCGGTGAGCGCCCCGGTTGGGCCAGCGAGGCATCCAGCGCCTGCAGCACCTGCCGTTCCGCGCGCACGAAGGCATCGGCCAGGCGGTCGCGCGGATAGGGCAGCGAGAAGTCCAGCACGCTGTGGATGCGGCCGGGTTCGGGCTGCATGACCACCACGCGGTTCGACAAGGCCACCGCTTCCTGCACATCGTGCGTGACGATGACCAGCGTGGGCCGCTGGGCCTGCCAGAGATCGAGCAAGGCATCCTGCAGGCTGGCGCGGGTGAAGGCATCCAGCGCCGAGAAGGGTTCGTCCAGCAGCAGCACCTTGGGATGCGCCACCAGCGAGCGCGCAATGGCGACGCGTTGCGCCTGGCCGCCCGACAGCTCGCGCGGCCAGCGTGGGCCATAGGCGGCCAGTCCGATGCGCGCCAGCGCCCAGTCGGTCCGTTCGCGGCGCTCCGCCGCGGGCAGGTCGGCGATGTAGAAGCCGATGTTCTGCGCGATGGTGAGCCAGGGAAGCAGGCGCGGTTCCTGGAAGACGATGCCCACCGCCGGGTGCGGCGCGGTGATGGCTTCGCCATCGACGCGGATGGCGCCGCTGCTGGGCTGGTCCAGGCCGGCGGCCAGCCGCAGCAGCGTGCTCTTGCCGCAGCCCGAGCCGCCGACGATGGCGACGATGCGGCCTGCTTCCAGCGCGAGGTCGACGCCGCGCAGGGCTTCGGTGCCGTTGGGATAGGTCTTGTTGATGTGGTCGATGTGCAGCATGGCGTCAGGGCTTGCGATAGGTGTCCTGCCAGGCCAGCAGCGGCGCGCTTGCGCCGGCCAGCAGGCCGTCGGTGAGCTTGCCCAGCACGGCGAAGGCGATGATGGCGGCGACGATCTGGTCGGGTTTGCCCAGTTGCTGGCCATCCAGCAACAGATAGCCCAGGCCTTCCGAGGCACCCATGAATTCGGCGGCCACGACGAACATCCAGCCCAGACCCAGTCCCGAACGCAGCGACAGCAGATAGGCCGGCAGGATCGCGGGCAGCAGGATGCGGCGGAACAGGCCCGCGCCCGACAGCCGGGCGACGCGTCCCACTTCGATGATCTTGCGGTCGATGGAGACGATGGCGCCCAGCACGCCCAGGTACACGGGGAAGAACACGCCGACCGCGATGAGCGCGATCTTGGATTCCTCGAAGATGCCGAACCACAGGATGAAGAGCGGCACCCAGGCAATCGACGGCACCGCGCGCAGGCCCTGCAGGCTGGGGTCCAGGATGCGGCGCGCCAGCGGGGAGTAGCCGGTCAGTGCGCCGGCCAGCGTGCCGGCCACGACCCCCAGCAGGAAGCCCACCGCGACGCGGGCCAGCGTGGCTTGCACGTGGCGCCAGAGTTCGAAGCCTTCGGACAGCGCCCAGAGCGTGGCCAGGATGCGGCTGGGCGGGGCGACGAGGCGGCCGTCGGCCAGGCCCGATTGCACGGCCAGCTCCCAGCCCAGGGCCAGCACGACCGGAAGTACCAGGCCCAGCGGCAGGCGTGCCAGCCAGCGGCGGGAGAGGGGCGTGCGCGCCGCCGGGGGCGGCGCGATCAGCGTGTCGGTGGTCGACATGGCGGGCGGCCTCAGGTGCCTGCCAGGCCGCTGCTGAACGACGGGTCGATCAGGGCGTCGAGGGTGCCGGCCACGTCCACCTTGGCGTCCACCACGCCGGCCTGCTTGAGCGCTTCGCCGGCGGCAAGGATCGTGTCGTATTGCGGACGGCCGATGGCGTTGTGGGTCAGCTCGGTGCGCTCGGTCAGCTGCTTGCGCGCCACGGCCTCGGGAATCTTGGCCTGCGTGGCCAGCAGCGCCACCAGCTTGTCGGGATTGGCCAGCGCCCACTGGCGGCCTTGTTCATAGACCTTGATGACACGCTTGACCGTGTCGGGGTGGCGCGCCGCGAAGTCCTCGCGCACGTTCAGCACGCCCCAGGTGTTGTAGTCGGGCTTGCGGAAGAACAGCACCGCGTTCTCTTCCAGCTCGGCGGAGGCCAGGATGGGATCGAGCCCGGCCCAGGCATCCACGTCGCCGCGGCTGAGCGCCGCGCGGCCATCGGCGTGCTGCAGCAGCACGAACTTCACGTCCTTCTCGGTCAGGCCGTGATCGGCCAGCGCGCGGATCAGGAAGATGTGCGGATCGGTGCCGCGCGTGACGGCCACCGACTTGCCCTTCAGGTCGGCCACGCTCTTGATGCCGGTGTCGGGACGGGTGACCAGCGCGGTCCATTCGGGACGCGAGTACACATAGACCGACTTGATGGGATTGCCATGGATCTTGCCCAGCAGCGCGGCCGAGCCCGCCGAGGAGCCGATGTCCAGCGAGCCCGCGTTCAGGAATTCCAGCGCCTTGTTCGAGCCGGCGGACTGTACCCAGCGCACGTTCACGCCATCCTTCTCGAACTCCTTCTCGATGAGTTTCTGGTCCTTGATGACCAGGCTGACCGGATTCCAGTAGGCCCAGTCGAGCTTGAGCTCCTTGGGGGCATCGGCGGCCCGGGCCTGCAGCGGCAGGGAAAGGGCGAGGGTGGCGGCCAGCGTGGCGCCCAGCCAGCGGCGGCGGGAGGAGTGAATCATGGAAGGTCCAGAGAAGCGCGGCAACGGCGCGATCGAGGCGGGTTGGAAACGATTCTAGGGATGCGGACGAGGCACGCGAACGACGGAAGAACAATATCCACATGCGGGTCCATGCACTGCCCGCAACAGCGCGCCAACACTTGTGCCGCGAAGGGGGGGCCATATCGACATGCCAAAAAAATCGTGTTCGCCGCGGCTTTCGCATTCCTAGAATCGATTTCCTCTTGCCCTTCCTGGATGCGTCATGCACGACTTCGATCCCTCTTCGTCCCGCCGCCGCACGCTGTTGCAAGGCGCCCTGGCACTGAGCGCCCTGGGCGCCGCCGGCCTTGCCCGTCCCGTGCTGGGCCAGACGCAGGCCAAGCTGTTCCGGGTGGGCTGGCAGAAGGGGTCGAACCTGGCGGTGCTGAAGGCGCGCGGCAACCTGGATGCGCGGTTGAAGAAGGAAGGCGTCGAGGTGCGCTGGATCGAGTTCACCGCGGGTCCGCAGATGCTGGAAGGCCTGAACGTGGGCAGCATCGATTTCGCCTGCGTGGGGGAAACGCCGCCGGTCTTCGCGCAGGCCGCGGGCGCGGATCTGGTCTATGTGGCCAACGAACCGCCCGCGCCCAAGGCCGAGAAGATCCTGGTGCCCAAGGGGTCGCCCATCCAGTCGGTGGCGGAACTCAAGGGCAAGCGCATCGCGTTGAACCGCGGCTCGAACGTGCACTACCTGATCGTGAAGCTGCTGGAAAAATCCGGCCTGCAGTATGGCGACGTGAAGGTGTCGCTGCTGCCGCCCGCCGATGCGCGTGCCGCGTTCGAGAGCGGCTCCATCGATGCCTGGGTGATCTGGGATCCCTTCGCGCAGGCCGCCATCGGCCAGATCGAGGCGCGGGTGCTGGCGGATGGCGTGGGCGCCGCGCACAACTACAACTTCTATCTCTCCACCGCGACCTATGCGCGCAACCACCCCGAGGTGTTGAAGTGGGCGATCGAGGAGGTGAAGGTGACGGGTGACTGGACCGTGGCCAACTTCGACGCGGCCGCCGAGATCCTGGCGCCGCAGATCGGCCTGTCGCGGGAGATCACCCGCGCGGCGCTGGAGAACTATGCCTACGGCGTGACCTACCTGAACGACGACGTGGTGCGCAACCAGCAGGAGATCGCCGATACCTTCTCGGCGCTCAAGCTCATTCCGCGCAAGCTGGACGTGGCCTCGGTCGTCTGGCAGCCGCCCCGCTGATTCCAGGGGGAACACACACATGGCCTCGACGACACGACGCGCGCGCGCCCTGGGCGACACCCTGCTGCCCTGGCTGGTGCCGGTGGGACTGCTGGCGTTGTGGCAACTGGCGGCGCAGGCGGGCTGGATCTCGACCCGCATCGCGCCCGCGCCTTCAGCGGTGCTGGCCGCTGGCTGGGAACTGACCCGCACGGGCGATCTCTTCACGCACCTGTGGGCCAGCTTCGTGCGCGCGGCCACCGGGTTTCTCATCGGCGGCGCGCTGGGCCTGGCCTTCGGCCTGCTCAACGGCGGCTTCCACCTGTTCGAGAAGCTCTTCGACACGTCCATCCAGATGGTGCGCAACGTGCCGCACCTGGCCATGATCCCGCTCATCATCCTGTGGTTCGGCATCGACGAGGCCGGCAAGCTGTTCCTGGTGGCGCTGGGCACGCTCTTTCCCATCTACCTGAACACCTTCCACGGCATCCGCTCGGTGGATGCGGGCCTGGTCGAGATGGGGCGCTCGTATGGGCTCTCCCGCTGGCAGCTTTTCACGCAGGTCATCCTGCCCGGGGCCTTGCCCAGCATCCTGGTGGGGGTGCGGTATGCGCTGGGTTTCATGTGGCTCACGCTCATCGTGGCAGAGACCATCTCGGCCTCCAGCGGCATCGGCTACATGGCCATGAACGCGCGCGAGTTCCTGCAGACCGATGTCGTGGTGCTGGCCATCCTGCTGTACGCCCTGCTGGGCAAGCTGGCCGACACGGCGGCGCGGGCGCTGGAGCGGCGCTGGCTGCGCTGGAACACGTCCTTCCGGCCGGCCTGAGCCCGGCCCGACATTGCAAGGAGCATGAACATGGCGGCAGTTCCCGATATCGGCGCGGCAGGGCCGGGCCAGACCCGCTCCGACGCTGGCGTGGCGGTGGCGGTGCGCGACGTCGGCAAGCGTTTCGGCGCCCGAGAGGTGTTGCACGAGGTCCGGCTGGACGTGACGCCAGGCGACTTCGTGGCCATCGTGGGCAAGAGCGGCTGCGGCAAGAGCACCTTGCTGCGGCTGCTAGCGGGCCTGGACGCGCCCAGCGCCGGCTCGGTCTTGCTGGACGGCGTGCCGGTGGCCGGCATCGCGGCGCAGGCGCGCATCATGTACCAGGACGCGCGCCTGCTGCCCTGGCAGACGGTGGTCGACAACGTGGCCCTGGGCCTGCCCGGCAAGCGCGCGGCACGCCGCGAGCAGGCGCTTGCCGCGCTGGCGCAGGTGGGCCTGGCCGACCGCGCCGATGAATGGCCATCGGTGCTGTCAGGCGGACAGCGGCAACGCGTGGCGCTGGCGCGTGCGCTGGTGCACCGGCCGCGCCTGCTCTTGCTGGATGAGCCGCTGGGTGCGCTGGACGCCTTGACGCGCATCGACATGCAGGGACTCATCGAGCAGCTGTGGCAGACGCATGGCTTCACCGCGCTGCTGGTCACGCACGATGTGAGCGAGGCCGTGGCGCTGGCCAATCGCGTGGTGATCGTGGACGCGGGGCGCATCGCGCTGGACCGCCGCGTGGAGCTGGGCCGGCCGCGCGAACGTGGCGATGCCCGCTATGCCGCGCTGGAAGGCGAGATCCTGGATCGCCTGCTGGCGCACCCGGAACGGCAGGTGGCGCGCGTGGCCTGAGCGCCGGCCTGCGCTCAGGCCAGCGCGTCCGCCAGCGCCTCGCGCCACGCGGCCAGCTTGGCCTCGGGCCGCAAGGCCGCGTGGGCAGGACTGGTCGAGGGCAGCACGCACAGGCGTGCCCCGGCGGGCGCTTGCACGCGCGCCGCGACATGGCGCTGGTACAGCGTCGCGGCGGCACCGCCGTTGAAGCCGATCACCCGCAAGTCCGGGTGGCGCGCATAGAAGCCCGCGAAATCATTCGGCTCCACCGAGTCGCGCGCGATGCGGGCGTCCAGGCTGCCCGGCCGCACGCAGCGGTGAACCACGTCCCACAACGCCACGCCGCGTGCGTTGGCCCGGGCGATGCGTTGCGCATAGGGCGCCCTGGCATCCAGGCCCAGCAGCTCGGCCATGATGAACCAGAAGGCATTGCGCGGATGCGCGTAGTACTGGCCGGCGTCCAGCGAGGCGACGCCGGGCATCGAACCCAGGATGAGGATGCGCGCGTGCCCCGACGCGGCGGGAGGGAAGCCCTGGACGGCGGCGTCGGCCTCAGTGCTGGGCGAAGTTGGCATACCTGCGGTCTTCGTACCGGACCTCGCTCAGCACCTCGCGCACCTCGGCCGCGGGTGGGCCTTCGCGCAGCCAGGCCAGCATGCGGTCGATCTGGTTGGCCGTGCCTTGCAGCAGCGCCTCCACCGAGCCGTCGCTGGCGTTCTGCACCCAGCCACGCACGCCCAGGAGGCGCGCCTGGCGCACCGTGGCCAGGCGAAAGCCCACGCCCTGGACCTTGCCCAGCACGCGGACACTGACGGTTTCGATGGCGGAGGCGAGGGGATCTTCGGTCATGCGGGCGTTTCCTGTCGCGGTCATTGCGAACGCATTAGGATAAACGACGGCAGGGCACGCTTCAGGCGCGCTCGCGCGGCAGGTCCAGCGGCAGGGCCGTGGTGTACTTCACCTGCTTCAACGAGAAGCTGGAGCGGATGTTGGCCACGCCCGGAATGCGCGTGAGCTCGTCGATGATGAGATGCTCCAGCGACTGCATGTCGGGCACGACCACGCGCACCAGGTAATCCGCATCGCCCGTCATCAGGTAGCACTCCATGACGTTGGGCAGCGCGCGCACCGCGCGTTCGAAGGTGTCCAGCGACTCCTTCACCTGCTTGTCCAGCGAGACCTGGATGAACACGTTCACGTTCATGCCCAGGTGCTGCGGGTCGAGCAGCGCGACGTGCCTGGCGATGATGCCGCGCGCCTGCAGGGCCTTGACCCGCGCCAGGCAGGGCGAGGGAGACAGGTGGACGCGCGCGGCGAGTTCCACGTTGCTGAGCCTGCCGTCGTGCTGCAGGGCGTGCAGGATGCGCAGGTCGATCTCGTCCAGATCCGGTCTTGCCATGACGGAGGTCTCCCGTGCCGCAGCGTGATTCGCGCGGCGCTGATGGTTTCGGGTCCATTCTGCAGAATTTTCTGCTGCAGAACAAACGAAAGCTGCGCGCATATATGGCAAATCCGCGTAAACCCGGGCCGCAAACGACAGCACATGCCAGGACGGCCTACCTAGAATGGATCCTGGCGTGGTGCCCCGGCTTCCGCTGTCCGGCGCCGCGCTCTTCCCTGACACTTCCACCGGGTCCGCCACGATGAAGAACGCGTTCCACGCCAGCGAGACAAGCACCGACCCCGGCACCGATACCGGGGCCACCCCGGATGCCGATCCCCAGGAAACCGCCGAATGGCTGGAAGCCCTTGAAGGCGTCCTGCGTGAAGAGGGCCCCGAGCGCGCCCGCTACCTGCTGGACACGCTGACCGAGCACGGCAGCTACCTGGGCCTGCCCGGCCATCCGCACCCGTGGTCGGCCTACCAGAACACGGTGCGTGTCGAGAACCAGGGCGCGTATCCCGGCGACCTGGCGATGGAGGAAACGCTGACCTCGATCATGCGGTGGAACGCGCTGGCGATGGTGGTGCGGGCCAACAAGGCCTACGGCGAGCTGGGCGGCCACGTTGCCAGCTATGCCTCGGTGGCGGAGATCTTCGAGGTCGGCTTCAACCATTTCTTCCGCGCCGACAGCGGCGAGGGCCGCGGCGACCTGGTGTTCTTCCAGCCGCACTCGGCCCCAGGCGTCTATTCGCGCGCCTATCTGGAAGGGCGGCTGACCGAGTCGCAACTGAAGCAATACCGCCAGGAAGTCGACGGCGGCGGGCTCTGTTCCTATCCGCATCCCTGGCTCATGCCGGAGTTCTGGCAGTTCCCCACCGGGTCCATGGGCATCGGCCCGCTCTCGGCCATCTATCAGGCGCGCTTCATGCGCTACCTGGAACATCGCGGCATTGCGCGTACCGCCGGACGGCGCGTGTGGGGCGTGTTCGGCGATGGCGAGATGGACGAGCCCGAGTCGCTGGCGGGCCTGTCGCTGGCCGCGCGCGAGAACCTGGACAACCTGACCTTCATCATCAACTGCAACCTGCAGCGCCTGGACGGGCCGGTGCGCGGCAACGGCCAGATCATCCAGGAGCTGGAGTCCACCTTCACCGGCGCGGGCTGGAACGTCATCAAGGTGATCTGGGGGTCCGACTGGGACGCCCTGTTCGCGCGCGACACGCATCACGCGCTGCTGCGCCGCTTCGCGGCCACGGTGGATGGGCAGTACCAGACCCTGGGCGCCAACGACGGCGCCTACAACCACGAGCACTTCTTCAATCTCGACCCGGAGCTGCGTGCCCTGGTCGCGCACATGACGCCCGACGAGATCAATGCCCTGAAGCGCGGCGGCCACGATTTCCGCAAGCTGCACGCCGCGCTGTCGGCGGCGCGCGCGCACAACGGCCAGCCCACGGTGATCCTGGCCAAGACCAAGAAGGGCTACGGCATGGGCGGCGCGGGCGAATCGCGCATGACCGCGCACCAGCAGAAGAAGCTGGACGTCGACGCCCTGAAGGCCTTCCGCGACCGTTTCCGCCTGCCGCTGTCGGACGAGGATGTCGCGCAGATGCGCTTCTACAAGCCCGCCGAGGACAGTCCGGAAATGAAGTACCTGCATGCCCGCCGCCAGGCATTGGGCGGCTATCTGCCGCAGCGGCGCGTGTTGTCGGAAGCGCTGGCCGTGCCCCCGGTGGCGACGCATGCCCGCTTCGCCCTGGAGGCCGAGGGCAAGGAAATGTCCACCACCATGTCGCTGGTGCGCCAGTTCAGCAACCTGCTGAAGGACCCGGTGGTGGGGCCGCGCGTGGTGCCCATCGTGGCCGACGAGGCGCGCACCTTCGGCATGGCCAACCTGTTCCGCCAGGTGGGCATCTATTCGCCGCAGGGCCAGCTGTACGAGCCCGAGGACGCGGGCTCGATGCTTTACTACAAGGAAGCGCGCGATGGCCAGCTGCTGGAAGAGGGCATCACCGAGGCCGGCGCGCTGTCGTCGTGGGTGGCCGCGGCCACGTCCTACAGCGTGCACGGCGTGGCCATGCTGCCGTTCTACATCTATTACTCCATCTTCGGCTTCCAGCGCGTGGGCGATCTCATCTGGGCCGCCGCCGACCAGCGCGCGCGCGGCTTCCTGATCGGCGCCACGGCCGGCCGCACCACGCTGGGCGGCGAAGGCCTGCAGCACCAGGACGGCTCCAGCCACGTGGTGGCCGCCACCATTCCGAACTGCCGCGCCTATGATCCGGCGTTCGCCGGCGAAGCCGCCGTCATCGTCGACCACGGCGCGCGCCAGATGCTGCAGGACCAGCAGGACGTCTTCTATTACCTGACGGTCTACAACGAGAACACGGCGCAGCCCTCCATTCCCGAGTCGGCGCACGAGGGCATCCTGCGCGGCATGTACCGCCATGCCACGCACGGCCAGGGCGACGCCGCCGTGCGCCTGCTGGGCTCGGGCTCGATCCTGCGCGAGGTGCTGGCCGCGGCCGAGCTGCTGTGGAACGACTGGCAGGTGCCCACCGAAACCTGGAGCGTCACCAGCTTCAGCGAACTGGCGCGCGATGCGCGCGAGGCCGAGCGCCTGAGCATCCAGGGCACGGCCACGCAAAGCTACCTGGACCAGTGCCTGCCCGGCGACACGCCCATCGTGGCGGCCTCGGATTACGTGCGCGCCTATCCGCAGCTGATCGCGGCCTATGTGCAGGGCCGCTATACCGCGCTCGGCACCGACGGTTTCGGACGCAGCGACACGCGCAGCGCCCTGCGCCGATTCTTCGAGGTGGACCGGCATCACGTGGTGCTGGCCGCGCTGCATGCGCGGGTGCGGGCGGGCGCGCTGGAAGCCGCGGCGCTGGGACGGGCCATGCAACAATACGGCATCGATCCCAACCTGGCAGCGCCCTGGTCGCGCTGACCCCCATCCGGGCGCGGCGGCCTTGCTGCCGCGCCCCGAGGCTACCGCGCAATGAAAATCTATCTGGCAGGCTTTGACGTGTTTCGCGCGGATGCGCGTGAATACGGTGAACGGCTGAAGGCGCTGTGCGCGCAATTCGGCTTCGAGGGCGTCTTTCCCCTGGACAACGAGGTGCCGGAAGGCCTGGAAGGCCCGCAGCGCGCCCACTGGATCTGCCAGGCGAACCTGGAACTGGTCCGCCAGTGCGACGCCGTCATGGCCAACGTGAATCCCTTCCGCGGCGCGGAGCCCGATTCGGGCACCGTCTTCGAGATGGGCTTCGGCCATGCGCTGGGCAAGACCGTGTGGGCCTATACCGACGTGGCGGAAACGCTGGTCGACCAGGCCGGCGCCGAGTGGGACCCGGAACACCTGCGCCACCGCGACCTGCAGGGCTACACGGTCGAGGATTTCGGCCTGAACCTGAACCTGATGCTGGCCTGCTCCGCGCAGGTGGTCGTCGGCGACGCCAAGGATTGCCTGGAAGCCATGGCGCAAACCAAATTCGGCGAGAAGCCGGCGCCGGGCGCGGCGGGCGCCTGAAGCCGGGTTTCACGGGCGGGCATGACGCAATGCCTGCCCGTGTGACGGGCTCAATGAAACAACGAGGCCTGTGAGGGGCCTCGTTTTTTTACGCGCCCCAGGCCAGCGCGGCGCTGTCCGCGCCGGCTTCCGCCTGGGCATCCAGCGCCTCGCGATGCGCGACCAGCTCGGCGATGGTCAGCGCCACCAGGCCCTGGCGCGCCGCATAGCGGTCCAGCGCCTCGCCGCGCATCATGGTGCCGTCGGGGTTCATCAGTTCGCACAGCACGGCGGAACTGCCCAGGCCGGCCAGTTCCGCCAGCTCGATGGAGCCTTCGGTGTGGCCGCGGCGCGCCAGCACGCCGCCTGGCTGCGCACGCAGCGGGAAGACGTGGCCAGGCCGCGCCAGATCCTCGGGCCGGGCCTGCGGGGCGATGGCCGTGCGGATGGTGGTGACGCGGTCGGCCGCCGACACGCCGGTGCTGACACCGGCACGCGCCTCGATGCTGACGGTGAAGCCCGTGCCGTGACGGCTGTCGTTCCTGGCCACCATCGGCGGCAGGTCCAGCTGGGTAACGGTTTCGTCGGTGAGGCACAGGCAGACGATGCCGCTGCCATCGCGGATCAGCTGGGCCATGACGGGCACGGTGAGCTTGGTGGCCGCGACGATCAGGTCGGCTTCGTTCTCGCGATCGAAGTCGTCCAGCAGGATGACGGGACGGCCGATGCGCAGGTCGTGCAGGGCACGGGCCAGGCGTGCCGCGAACGGACGGGCGTCCAGCGTGGCGACGGCATTGGGCGGGACGGCGGTGGCCGTGGGGGAGACATCGGGGAAACACACAGCAGACATGAAACGCTCTCGCAAAAGGTCAGGGCGAAAAACGTTCCAGGGCAATGGCAAGCACGCGCGCATGGCAGCGGCGGTGATGCCGCTGCGCCGGGCGCGCGTGCTCGTCTTCTCTCATCCGGACTCTGACCGTCGGCCCTGGCTTCTCACCAGGTCTGCTGACCTTGCCGGCGGGGTGCCGGCAAGCGCTCGCGGGCTCGCGCGACAGACGGGGCCGTGGTGACGACACCGTCTTCGTGCATACCGCCGGTGGGGAATTTCGCCCCGCCCTGAAGACGCGTACACGGATCGCAAGGACTGCGATCCAGCGGGAATTGTACGCCGGGCCCGGCAGCGGGGCGCGAAAGACCTTGCTTCAGGCCGGGTCGTCGACGCCGGGGTGGCGCGGCTCGGCCGGCGCGGCCTGCACCGGCTTGGCCGCGGTCTCGGTGGTTTTTCCGGTGGTGCGCTTCGCGGCCTTCTTCGCGGTTTTCCTGGCGGCTTTCCTGGGCAGCGCCAGCATCGTGTGACGGCACTCGGGCGCGCCGCAGCGGCACTCGTACTGCTTGCGCAGCGTGGCGGTCAGCGGCTCGTCGATGACGAGCCCGTAGTCGTAGTTCAGTTCCTCGCCGCGCGTGATGTCGCGCAGCGCCACCACATAGACCCGCTTGCCGTGGCGGCCTTCCTGCGTCTCGCAGTTGGGCGCGCAGCTGTGGTTGATCCAGCGGGCGTCATTGCCTTCCTCGCCGCCGTCGATGACCTTGCCCGAGCTCAGCGCGAAGAAGAAGGTGTGGAAGGGATCGTCCGGGTTCACCGGATGGCGGCGGTCGGCTTCCTTGGCGCTGATGCGGGTGCCGGCGTATTCGATGACGCGCGTGCCCGCGGGGATCTTGCGGGCGGCAAACACGCCGCTGCCGTGCACCTTGGAGCGGCGCACCACGTGCCAGGGTTTTTCGATGTCGCTCATTCGCGAGGCTCTTTGGGTTTGATGCCGAAACAATGTTCCGGGCCGGGGAACACGCCCTCGCGGACTTCTTCCGCATAGGACTGGAAGGCGCCGCGCATGACCGTTTCCACGTCGGCGAAGCGCTTGACGAACTTGGGCACGCGCTCGCCGGAAAGGCCGAGCACGTCTTCCGTGACCAGCACCTGGCCGTCGCAGGCGGGCGAGGCGCCGATGCCGATGGTGGGGATGGCCACGCTTTCGGTGATGCGGCGGCCCAGCGGCTCGGCGATGCCTTCCAGCACCAGGCCGAAGGCGCCGGCGGATTCGTGCGCGCGCGCGTCGGCCAGGATGCGTTCGGCGGCGGCATCGTTCATGCCTTGCGCGCGGAAACCGCCCATGGTGTTGACGTATTGCGGCATCAGGCCCACGTGCGGCATGACGGGAATGCCGCGCTCGACCAGGAAGCGCACGGTGGGCGCCAGGGCCTCGCCGCCTTCGAGCTTCACGCCGTCGGCGCCGCTCACGGCCAGGATGCGCGCGGCATTGCGGAAGGCCTGCTCGGGCGATTCCTGGTAGCTGCCGAAGGGCATGTCGACGAGGACCGCGGCGTGGCGCGTGGCGCTGACGACGGCGGCGCCGTGCGCGGCCATCTGCTCGACCGTGATCGACAGGGTATTGGGATGGTTGTAGGCCACCATCGCGGTGGAGTCGCCCACCAGGATGAAGTCCATGTACGCATCCATGATGCGGGCGAAGGCGCTGTTGTGCGCCGTCAGGGAGACGATCTTGCGTTGGCCCTTGTAGGCCATCAATTGGGGAATGGTGGTCCGCTTGACCTGGGTGTGCACGCTCATGCCGGTCTGGGCCTCGCTGGGTACGGAAGACGGGGCAGTGTAGAGCAATCCCGGCTGCTTGATGCGAGCCCGGTCGCAGCGGAGCCGGCTTTGCCGGTCCGCCAGCGACGCCCCCTGGAAGGGGGGAGGCGCGAGCGCGCCTCGGGGGTGGGGCTTCAGTTCAGGCCCAATGCCTTGGCCACGCCTGCCGCATACGCCGGATCGGCGCGGCGGAAGTGCTCCAGCTGGCGGCGCTTGATCACTTCGGGGATGTCGCCCATGTGCGCGGCGATGTTGTCGAAGAGCTGCTGCTTCTGGTTGTCGCTCATCAGGCGGAAGAGCGCGCCGGGCTGCGAGTAGTAATCCGTGTCCTCGCGGTGGTTCCAGCGGTCGGCGGCCTGGCCGTCCAGCGCCAGCGGCGGTTCCGCCGCCGAGGGCGTTTCACGCCATTGGCCGTAGCTGTTGGGCTCGTAGTTCAGCGTGCGGCCCTGGTTGCCGTCCACGCGGCCCTGGCCGTCGCGGTGGAAGCTGTGGAAGGGGCAGCGCGGCTGGTTCACCGGCACCTGGTGGTGGTTCACGCCCAGGCGGTAGCGGTGCGCGTCGCCGTAGGAGAACAGGCGGCCCTGCAGCATCTTGTCGGGCGAGAAGCCGATGCCCGGCACCACGTTGGCCGGCGTGAAGGCGGCCTGCTCGACCTCGGCGAAATAGTTCTCCGGGTTGCGGTTCAGTTCCAGCACGCCCACTTCGATCAGCGGATAGTCGCCATGCGGCCAGACCTTGGTCAGGTCGAAGGGATTGATGTGATAGGTGGCTGCGTCCTGCTCGGGCATGACCTGCACGTACATCGTCCAGCGCGGGAAGTCGCCCTGCTCGATGGCGTCGAAGAGGTCGCGCTGCGAGCTTTCGCGGTCTTCACCGACGAGCGTAGCGGCCTCTTCGTTGCGCAGACAGGCGATGCCCTGCTGAGACTTGAAGTGGAACTTCACCCAGAAACGTTCGTTGTGCGCGTTGATGAAGCTGAAGGTGTGCGAGCCGAAGCCGTGTTGCTGGCGCAGGTTGGCGGGCAGGCCGCGGTCGCTCATCAGGATGGTGACCTGGTGCAGCGATTCGGGGTTCAGCGACCAGAAGTCCCAGGCCGCTTCGGCGCTGCGCAGGTTGGTGCGCGGGTCGCGCTTCTGCGTGTGGATGAAGTCAGGGAATTTCAGCGGATCGCGCACGAAGAACACCGGCGTGTTGTTGCCCACGAGATCCCAGTTGCCTTCGTCGGTATAGAACTTGAGGGCGAAGCCGCGCACGTCGCGCTCGGCATCGGCCGCGCCGCGCTCACCGGCCACGGTGGAAAAGCGCAGGAAGAGCGGGGTCTGCTTGCCGATTTCCGCGAAGATCTTGGCGCGGCTGTATTGCGTGATGTCCTGCGTGATGGTCAGGGTGCCATAGGCGCCCGAGCCCTTGGCGTGCACCACGCGCTCGGGGATGCGTTCACGGTCGAAGTGGGCCAGCTTTTCCAGGAACCAGACGTCCTGCAGCAGGGCGGGACCACGCGGGCCGGCGGTCAGTGTGTGGTTGTTGTTGGGAACCGGCGCGCCAGCGGCGGTGGTCAGCGCGGTCTGGGGATCGGGGCGGTCGGCTTTGGAACTCATGGGCGGGTCTCCGGTGGGGCCCTCGTGGCCGGGACGAGGGCGAAAAGTCGGCCTGGGCACTGGGACGGCGTCCGTGGCTCAGGAGTTCCCATGATGGTAGGAGGGTGAGCGATTAATGTGAAGTCAATTGAATTTGTCGTTTCAATAAATTTTATTAATCGATCCAGGCCTCATCGCTGTGCGCGCGGCGGGTGTTTCAGTCGTCCAGCGCTGCCGCCCGCTGGGCGTCGGCCTCGCGCATCCAGCGCCACAGCGTCGCACGGCTGATCCCCAGCCTGCGGGCGGTTTCCTGGCGGTTGCCGCCGGTCTCGCGCAGCATGTCATGCAGGCGGGCGCGAGGCGGTGGCTCGGCATGGTTGGCGGTCTCGCCCGGGTTGATGCCGCGCAAGGGGGCGGAGAGGGCGGAACCGTGCTCGGCATAGAGTTCCGGGCAGTCATGCCGCAAGCCGGTGTAATCCACCTCGGCCTGGCCGTCGAACTGGATCAGGAACACCGCGATGCGCTCGCTGAGGTTTTCCAGTTCGCGCACGTTGCCGGGCCAGTCGTAGGCTGCCAGGCGGCCCAGCAGGGGCGCCAGCGCGCGGCCCGCGTCCCGCTCGCTGCCCAGGCGGTGCAGGCAGCGCTGCACCAGCGTCAACGCCAGCGGCGCGATGTCCTCGCGGCGTTCGCGCAAGGCGGGCAAGGGCAGGTGCAGGGTATTGATGCGGTAATACAGGTCCTGGCGGAAGCGCCGTTCGCGCATCAGCTCGGCCAGCGGCTGGTGCGTGGCGGCCACGATGCGCACGTCGACGGGGATGGGCACGGTGCCGCCCAGGCGCACCACCTCGCGTTCCTGCAGCACGCGCAGCAGCCGCGTCTGCAGCGACACCGGCATGTCGCCGATCTCGTCCAGGAACAGCGTGCCGGTGTGGGCGGCCTCGAAGAGCCCGCGCTTGCCGCCGCGCCGCGAGCCGGTGAAGGCGCCGTCCTCGTAGCCGAAGAGTTCGCTTTCCAGCAGGCTTTCGGGCAGCGAGGCGCAGTTCACCGCCACGAAAGGCCGCCCGGCGCGCGCGCTTTCGTTATGGATGGCTTGCGCGAAAAGCTCCTTGCCCGCGCCGCTTTCGCCCGAGATCAGCACGGTCAGGTCGGTGCGCGCGAAGCGGCGCGCGGTGGCGCAGGCGCGCTGGAAGGCGGGACTGGCGCCCACCAGGTTCTCGAAGCGATAGCGCGCCGTGGGTTGGCGGCTGCGCTGCTGCGTGCGCAGCGTGGCGTCGGCCTCCTGGATGCTGCGCGCGTCGTACAGCGTGATGGCGGCGCCCACGGTGTCGCCATGCTCGCGGATGGGCGTGCGGTTGGCGATCCAGTCGCGCTGCGCGTAGCGCAGCACGGCGGCGCGGTCTTCCTGGCCGGATTCCAGCGTCGCTTCCAGCGACAGTTCCGGCGCCAGGTCGTCCATGCGCTGGCCCAGCAGGCGTTGGCGGCTGCGCCCCAGCAAGCGCGCCATGGGCGGGTTCACGGCGATGGCGCGGTTGTCGCGGTCCACGGCCAGCACGGCCTCCTGCAGGTTGTGCAGCACGCCGTTCAACTGTTCATAGCGGCCGGCCTCCAGGCGCGCTACGCGCGCGAGTTCGATGGCGTCCTCGATACCCTGGCGCACGGCCGACAGGGAATAGGCCAGCATGCCCTGGATGCCGTGCTGCTCGGCCAGTTCGACCACGATGCTGGACCCCACCACGACGTTGAAGCCCTCGCGGCGCAGCAGCTGGAAGCACTGGCGCGCCTCTTGCGGCGTGCGGTAGGCATATTGCGCGACCTCGATGCGCAGCATCTCCTTGACCGCGTCCAGCTCGGGAATCGTGCGTCCGAAAGTGATGACGCCCACGCGATCCGAGCAGTGCCGCGCCTTCATGAGCGCCAGCAGGATGTCGAAGCCGCCGAGCTTGATGGTGGCGACGGGCGCGTCCACCGTCTGCCGCAGGACGGCGGCATTGGCGCCCGCGCTGAGGAAGGCATCGGTGCTGCCCTGGCGGATGCGTTCGCGCACGGCGTCGACGGCCGCGTCGAAGGATCCGTCGATGACTTCGATTTCCGCGCGCGAGGCGTACTCGTCCAGCACGGGCATGGCGAACCGGCTCATGTGCCGGTAGCTGACGAAACACAGCCGCGGGCGCGACCCGCGTCCGGACAGGGAAGGGATCATGCTTGTCTCCTGGTGCTGCGGACTGGGCGTGGCGCCTTGGGGCGTTTCACGCGCGTCGCATGCGATGTCTTGCCAGTGTTTCATGAAATGCCGGGACCGGCCACACGACTCCGGGTAAGCCCGGGGCCGGCGGGCGCGCCCCTCCGTGGCGACGCCGTGCGCAGCGTGCTGGCATGGGGATTGCTGAAGCCTTGCTGCAACGATGACATCCAAGAAGGCGGCAATGACGGCACTCGAACACATCACGGTCCTCGACCTGACCCACATGCTTTCCGGCCCTTACGGCACCATGCTGCTGGCCGACCTGGGCGCACGCACCATCAAGGTGGAGCCGCCGGGCGAAGGCGAAGGCACGCGGCAGCTGCTGGCGAACAGCGAGGAATATTCACGCGACGGCATGGGGGCGTATTTCCTGACGCTCAACCGCAACAAGCGCAGCGTCTGCATCGACCTCAAGCAGGAGGCCGGGCTGGCGGTGTTCCTGGACCTGGTGCGCGAGGCGGACGTCGTGTTCGACAACTTCAGCGTGGGCGTGACCGAGCGCCTGGGCATCGACCATGCCAGCCTGTCGAAGGTGAATCCGCGCATCATCACCTGCTCGGTCACGGGTTTCGGCCAGACGGGGCCGGGTACGAAGCGGCCGGCCTTCGACCAGGTCGTGCAGGCGATGGGCGGCGGCATGTCCATCACCGGCATGGCGGAAGGCGGACCGGTACGCAGCGGCATTCCCATCGGCGACCTGGGCGGCGGACTGTTCGGCGCCATCGGCGTGCTGGCGGCGCTGCAGGCGCGCGCGCAGACGGGCCGGGGCCAGCACGTGGACATCTCGATGCTGGACGCCCAGGTGTCCCTGCTGAACTACATGGCCACCATGTACCTGATGTCGGGCATCGTGCCGGCGCGCATGGGCAACGGCCACTTCGTGCACGTGCCCTACAACGCCTATCCGACGAGTGACGGCCACGTCATCATCGCCTGCATCGGCGATGCGTTCTTCGAACGCTTCCTGGACGTGCTCGACCTGCCCGAGCTGCGCAAGCCCGAGTACCGCAAGCAGCCGGGCCGCTATGCCGACAAGGATCGTATCGACGGCCTGATCGCCGCCGAGACGCGCGGCAACACCACCGCGCACTGGTTGGCCAGGCTGCAGCAGGCGCGCATTCCCTGCGGGCCCGTGAACGACTTCGCGCAATCGCTGGGCGACCCGCAGGTGCAGGCGCGCGACATGGTCGTGCCGGTGACCTTGCGCACGGGCGAAACGCTGAAGATGCCCGGCAATCCGGTGAAGCTGTCGGAAACCGCCACGTCGGGCTATGCCGCGCCGCCTGCGCTGGGCGAACACACGCAGTCGGTGCTGGCGGAGGTGCTGCGCTACGACGCCGCGCGCATCGATGCGCTGCGTGCGCAAGGCGCGGTGGCCTGAGGGGGGGCGGCATGGACAGCATCCACATCACCGATGTCTCGCCGCGCGACGGCCTGCAGAACCAGCAGGTGCCGGTGGGCACGGACGACAAATACACGCTTATCCGCCTGCTGGCCCGGGCCGGGTTGCGCAGCGTGGAAGCCACCAGCTTCGTGTCGCCCAGGGCCGTGCCGCAGATGGCGGACGCCGCGGACCTGATGGCGCGGTTGGCACGGGATGCCTTCGGCCTGCGGGTGTCGGTGCTGGTGCCGAACCTGAAAGGCCTGGCGCGGGCGGCCGAGGCCGGCGCGCAGGAGGTCGCGGTGGTGCTGTCGGCCACCGAGACCATGAACCAGAAGAACATCAACATGGGCCTGGACCAGGCCACCGAGGTCAGCGAGCAGGTGCTGGCCGAGGCGCGGGCCCTGGGGCTGCGCACCCGCGCCTATGTGGCGGTGGCCTTCGATTGCCCTTTCGAGGGCGAGGTGCCGCTGGACCGCGTGGTGGCCCTGTCGCGCCGCATGGAGGCGGCAGGCGCGGGCGAGATCGTGATCGCCGACACCATCGGCGCGGCGGCGCCCGGGCACGTGAAGCTGCGCATGGCGACGCTGATGCAGGCCATCGCGGCGGACAAGCTGGCGATCCACCTGCATGACACCCGCGGCCTGGGCGCCGCCAATGCCTGGGCGGCGCTGGAGGCAGGCGTGCGCCGTTACGACAGCAGCGTGGGCGGCATCGGCGGCTGTCCCTTCGCGCCCGGCGCCGCGGGCAATCTGGCCACCGAGGACCTGGTGCTGATGGCCGAGCGCAGCGGCCTGGCGACCGGCATTTCCGTGGACGGCCTGCTGGCCGCCATCGATCACGCGCAGTCCTGCCTGGACCGGCAGCTGGGCGGACGATCCATCGCGTGGTTGCGAAAGCAGCAGGCCAGGCGCCTGGCCTGAGCGCGCACGGCCCCTCGCTAAGATTTCCCTACAAGAAGAAAGGAGACAACCGCATGTTGATACGCAAGTTGCTGCAGCGCCTGACCCTGGGGGCGCTGGCCTGCGCCACGACGCTGACCGCCGTGGCGGCAAGCGCCGCGCCCGCCGCCGACTGGCCCAGGCGGCCGGTCACGATGATCGTGCCGTACGCGCCCGGCGGCGGCACCGACATCGTGGCGCGGCTGATTGCCCAGAAGCTGTCGCTGCAATGGAAGCAGCCCGTGGTGGTGGAGAACCGGCCCGGCGCCAATGGCGTCATCGGCACGTCGCACGTGGCCAAGGCCGAGCCCGACGGCTACACGATGATGATGGTGGTGGGCTCGCATGCGCTGAACCCCATCCTGTTGAAGTCCTTGCCCTATGACACGGCGAAGGACTTCACCCCGATCACCCGCCTGGCGATCTCGCCGATGGTGCTGGTGGTGGCGCAGGACAATCCCGGCAAGGACCTGAAGGCCTTGGTGGAAGCCGCGCGCGGCAAGCAGATGGGCGTGGGCTATTCCGAAGGCACGACCCAGCTGACGGGCGAGCTGTTCCGCCAGGAAGGCAACCTGAAGACCACGCCGGTGCCCTACAAGGGCGGTGCGCAGATCATGGTCGACATCATGGGCGGCCATCTGGAGATGGGCTTCACCAGCGTGCTGACCGCGCTGCCGCACGTCACGGGCGGCAAGCTGCGCGTGATCGGCGTGGCCGCCGACGAACGCATGGACATCTTCCCGCAAGCCATGACGTTCAAGGAAGCGGGCCTGGGCGGCGTGCAGTCGCTGAACTGGTACGGCCTGTTCGGCCCGAAGGGCATGCCCGCCGACGTGGTCGCGCGCATCAATGCCGACCTGCGCACCGCGACGGACGATCCGGCCGTGGCCAAGCAGATGAAGGACCAGGGCGCGCAGGTGGTGCTGACGCCGCCCGCGGAGTTCGACGCCTTCATGCGCGAGGAACAGGCCAAGTGGTCGAAGGTGGCGGAGCGCGGCGGGATCAAGCCGCAGTAATGCTTGCGCCAGGGGGGGGCGCCGTAAGGAAGAATGGGGCAGCGAGGGCTGCCCCATTCTTTTGTCCTTCCACGCGTCAGCGTGCGTCCTGGTGCTGTTTCTCGAATTCCCAGATTCGATCGAAGCCCATCAGCCTGGTGAAGTCCTCGAAGGGATACAGCGCGCCAGGCCAGCCGCGCGTCGAGCCTTCCTGGCGGATGGCGCCGTAGACGGAATCCAGGGCTGCGCTGGCGGCCAGGAAGCCCGCCGCCGGATAGATGGCGATCTTGAAGCCCAGGGTTTCCAGCTCGGCGCGGCTCAATACCGGCGTGCGACCCCCCTCGACCATGTTCGCGAGCAGCGGCAGGTCGAAGGCGCGGCCGATGCGGGCCAGCTCCTCCTCGCTTTCCGGTGATTCGATGAAGAGGATGTCCGCGCCGGCCTCGGCGAAGGCCTCCGCGCGGCGCAGCGCCTCGTCCAGGCCCAGGGCGGTGCGCGCATCGGTGCGCGCCACGATCAGGAAGTCCTTCGAGCCGCGCGCCTGCGCGGCCACGCGGATCTTGCGCGCGGCGTCCTCCAGCGGGATCACGCGCCGGTCGGGCGTGTGGCCGCATTTCTTCGGATATTCCTGGTCTTCCAGCTGGATGCCTTGCGCGCCGGCGGCCTCGTAGCCACGCACGGTGAAATCCACGTTGAGCAGGCCGCCGTAGCCCGTGTCGCCGTCGGCGATGAGCGGCGTGCGCGTGCCGCGCGCGATCTGGCCCACGCGGGCGACCATGTCCGCGTAGCTGGCCAGCCCCGCGTCAGGCAGCCCCAGGTGCGAAGCCACGGTGCCGTAGCCGGTCATGTAGAGGGCATCGAAGCCCATCGCATCGGCGATGCGCGCCGAGATCATGTCATAGACGCCGGGCGCGGCGATGAGTCCGGGCTGGGCGAGGCGTTGCTTGAGCGAGAGCGTCATGGCGGGTGCTACCTGTGTGGAAGAAGAAGACGGCGCCACCCGCCGGGCCTGGGCGCGGCAGGGGGCGGCGGGAGGGCGGTCAGGCGTGGCGCAGGCCGCGTCGCAGCCGCTGGTCCAGCGTCAGCAGGACCAGGCTGGCCGCCACGGCGAAGGCGAAGAGCAGCAGCGACAGCGCCATGATGTCGTCGGCCTGGTTGCGGTCGATGGCATGCATCAGCATCTGGCCCAGCCCGTATTGCGAGGCGAACATCTCGCCGATCAGCGTGCCCAGCAGCGTCAGCGAAAAACCGATGCGCAGTCCCGCCACGATCTCGGGCAGCGCCGCCGGCATCAGCACGCGCCAGCCCAGCCGCCAGGGCGACATGCGCAGCATGCCCGCGGTGCGGAAATAGGTCCGGGGAATGTTGCGCACCGCGCCGATGGTGAAGATGGCGATGGGCACGACGCCGTGGATCACGCCGAAGGCGACCTTGGCGGGCAGGCCCAGCCCGAAGGCCAGCAGGATGACGGGATAGAGCGAGATCTTCGGGATCGAATACAACGCCATCAGCACGGGCTCGAATACGTCGCCCGCCAGCCGGTGCGCGCCCAGCAGCATGCCCAGCGTGACGCCCACGACGAAGGCGATGGCGAGCGCGAGGAGGAAGGCGCGCAGCGTCTCCCAGGCGTTGCGGGCGAAGTCGGGCGCCGCCATGATCTCGGCCAGCGTCTGCACGGTGGCCCAGGGCGAGGGCAGGATGTCCGCACCCCACCAGGCGCCCAGGGCCGTCCAGCCGAGCAGGATGCCCGCCAGCAACAGCACGGCGTCCAGGGTGCGTTGTCGGGTGCCCGGGCGTACGCGCGTGCTCATGCCAGGCCTCGCTTGCGGTAGAGCCGCTGCTCGAAGGCATGCAGGGTCATGTTCAGTCCGCCCACGAAGAGCAGCAGGATGAGCATGAGGCCGTACATGGCCGGGTTGTCGAAGTTGTTGTACGCGAAGGCGATCCGATAGCCGAAGCCCGCGCCCGAGAGCACGAACTCGCCCGCGATGACCGCGATGAAGGCATACACCACGGTCAGCTTCAGGCCCGTCAGCAGATAGGGCAGGCAGGCCGGCAGCATGATGCGACGGACTTTTGCGGCCCAGCCCATGCGCAGTCCGCGTCCTGTGCGCATCAGCACGGCAGGGATGCGTTCCAGTCCATTCAGGGTGTTGACCGCCATGGCCACCACCGCGAAGAGGAAACCGATGGCGACCAGCGGCCAGCGGTTCAGGCCGAACAGCACGATCAGCATGGGATACAGCACGAAGATCGGCACGGCGTAGTAGGACAGCAACAGCGGATCCAGCACGCGGCGCAAGCGTGGCAAGGCGTGCAGCAGCAGGCCGAAGGCCATGCCGGCCGTGGCGGCCAACAGCACCGCCAGGCCGGCCGATTGCAGCGTGAGCCACATGTCGCGCGCGTATTCACCCGTGGCCAGCAGCCTGGCCGCCGCGGCGGCCATGGCGGACGGCGGGATGAAGGACACCGGGTCGATCCATGCCTGCCGGCTGGCCACTTCCAGCAGGCCGACGACGGCGATGATGAAGAGCCCGCGCAGCAGCCCGGCCCGGCTGATGGCCGCGGTTTTGCGGGTGCCGCTGCTGGCCGTGGCAGTCGAGGCCCGCCCGCTCATGCCTGGCTGGCCATGGCTTTCATGGCCTCCCCGCGCAGCCGTGTCCACACCTGTGCGGTCAGTTCGCCGAAGCGCGGCGAACTGACGATGCCGCCATCGCGGTCACGCGGCCAGCCGGTCTCGACGGTCTCGATGAAGCGGCCGGGCCGCGAGGACATCACGCCGATGCGGTCCGACAGCATCACCGCCTCGTCGATGGAGTGGGTGATGAGCATGACGGTCGCGCCGGTCTCGCGCCACAGCTTCAGCAACTCCTCGCCCATCAGCAGGCGCGTCTGCTGGTCCAGCGCGCCGAAAGGCTCATCCAGCAGCAGCAGGCGCGGGCGCATGACCATGGCGCGCGCAATACAGGTGCGTTGCCGCATGCCGCCCGACAACTGCGCGGGATAGGCCTGCGCGAAACCGGAAAGCCCCGTGAAGGCCAGGGCGTGATCGACCCGCTGGCGGATCTCCGCCTCGGGCAGGCCCAGTTCCCGTGCGCCGAAGGCGGCGTTCTCGAATACCGTCAGCCAGGGAAACGAGGCGTCTTCCTGGAAGACGATGGCCACGCCTTCGGGCACGCAGCCGTTCACGGGTTTCGACTCGAACTGCACCGTGCCCTCGGTGGCCGCGGCGAGTCCCGCGACCACGTCCAGCAACGTCGACTTGCCGCAGCCCGAGGGCCCCACGACACTGAAGAACTCGCCTTCCTGCAAGGCAAACGACACGGGCCCCAGGGCTTGGAACGTCGGGCGTTCGCCCTGGGCCGGATAACAGCGGGTGACGTCCGACAGGCTCAGATGCATGGCGGGCTCACCGGCTGCGCTGGTCGTCGGGCAGCAGCGCCTCGTTGCTGACGCGCTTCCAGTCGAACTCGCCCGACTCCACCGCCTTCACCAGCACCAGGCCCTTCAGCATCTCGGCCATGCCCGCGTAGTCCAGGCGGCCCAGGCTCCAGTAGTCCTTGTCGGCCATGACGGTGGCCAGCGCGGCGCGCGCCACCTCGGGCTCCAGCTTGTAGTGCTTGGCCAGGATGGTGGCGGCTTCTTCCGGATTGGCGTGGATGAACGCCACGCCCTTGCGCCGCGCGGTGATGATGGCGCGCACGGTGTCGGCGTTCTTCTCCAGGTAGTCGGTGCGCACCACGCCCACCGTCTGCGTCATGCGCGGCACGACGGCATCGGAGCGGAAGGCGACCCGGATCTTGTCCTTCTGCTGGCTCAGGATGGGCTCGGTGATGTAGACGGCGTCCACGGCCTTTTCCCGCAGCGCCGTCATGCCGGCGCTGACGCTGCCCACGGCGGTGCGGCGGGTCTTGTCCATGACGCCGGCCTGCGTGAGCGCCAGCGTCGACACCATGTCGGTGACCGATTTCGGGCTGCTGTAGCCCAGCGTCGCGCCGGCCAGGTCGGCAGGCTTCGCGATCTTGCTGTCGGGGCGCGCCGCCCATTGCAGGTCGGCCAGGCCCAGCACGCCGCCGTGGATGATGGTGAGCGGGCTGCCTTGCTGGATGGCGGCGATGGCCGCGGGCAGGGCCACTTCGCCATAGGGGATTTCCGAGGCCATGGCGTTGCGCACCGTGGTGCCGCCGCCGGGCGAGGTCATGAAGCCGGTGATGTCGAGCCCGGCTTCCTTGAAGTAGCCCTTCTCCAGGGCAATGGCGAAGGGCACGCCGTACATGCCCTGGCCCCAATGGGTCACGGTGAGGGTGGCGGCTTGGGCGGCAAGCGTGGTGCCCATCAGACAGGCCGCGGCGGCAAGCCGGCGCGCCAGGCGCGTGATGCATGGGGTCATGGCAGTCTCCGTTCTGGTTGGCCGGCCCGCGGGGCGGGCGGCAGGCGCTTCTGTCGAGCGCTGTCCAGAGGTCAAGCAAGGGACGTGCCAGGAGGTCTTCAGGGAGGGCGGGCGCGGTCAAATGCCTTGCCGGGCAAGGGCTTGGCGTGTGCGGGAAACCACAGCCGCAGGCGGACCGGCATGTTTCATCCAGGATGGATGAAACGGCGCATGAGACGCCTGAAACGGTATGCACAGGCGAAAAAAAACCGAGCCGCCAGGGCTCGGTTTTGCTAGGTTTTGCTATCTGGATGCCGCGGAGCCGGCTTTGCCGGTCCGCAGGCATGCCCCCTTGAGGGGGAAGCGCGCAAGCGCTTCGGGGGTGGGTCAACCTTTGGCCGCGGTCTGCTTTTCGATCTTCTTGGTGATGTAGTACTGCTGCGCGATCGACAGGATGTTGTTGACGCACCAGTAGAGCACCAGGCCGGCGGGGAAGAAGAACATCATGCCGCCGAAGACCAGGGGCATGATCATCATGATCTTGGCCTGCATGGGGTCGGGAGGCGTGGGGTTCAGCTTGATCTGCAGGAACATGGTGGCCATCATCACCGCGGGCAGGATGAACCAGGGGTCACGCACCGACAGGTCGTGGATCCAGAGGATCCAGGGCGCGCCGCGCATTTCCACGCTGGCCAGCAGCACCCAGTACAGCGAGATGAACACGGGGATCTGCACCACCATGGGCAGGCAGCCGCCCAGCGGGTTGATCTTCTCGTTGCGATACAGCTCCATCATCGCCGTGTTCATCTTCTGGCGATCGTCGCCATACTTCTCCTTCAGGGCCTGCAGGCGCGGCGCGACGGCCTTCATGCGGGCCATGGAGCGGTAGCTGGTCGAGGCGAGCGGGTAGAAGAACAGCTTGATGAGGAAGGTCAGGGCGACGATGGTCCAGCCCCAGTTGCCCAGCAGCGAGTGCAGCCAGGTCATCAGCGCGAACAGCGGCTTGGCGATGATGGTCAGCCAGCCGTAGTCCACCACCAGTTCCAGGCCGGGGGCCAGGGCCGACAGCGCCTTCTGGTCCTGCGGTCCGATCCACAGGTGCGAATCGATGGTGGCGTTGGCGCCCGGGGCGACCGCGCCGACGGGCTCGATGCTGCGGATGGCGTAGATGTTGGGCTGCACCTGGGTCATGTCGTTGGTGCGCTGCGTGCCTTGCGGCGGCACCCAGGCCGTCACGAAGTAGTGCTGCACCATCGAGATCCAGCCGTTGTCGGCCTGCTTGATGTACGTGCCCTTGTTCTTCTCGATGTCCGAGAAGCCGACCTTCTGGAACTTCTCCTGCTCGGAGTAGAGCGCCGGGCCGGTGAAGGTGTGATAGAAGCTCGAGGTGTCGGGCGGGTTGTTGCCGTCGCGGGTGATCTGCAGGTACAGCGAAGGCGTGACAGCGGCATCGCCCACGTTGGCGATGTCGTGGCGCACGTCGATGTCATAGCGGCCGCGATGCAAGGTGTAGGTCTTGGTGACCTTCACGCCGCCCGAGATGCCTTCGAACGACACGGTCAGGGCATCGCCCTGCAGCTCACGGTCGGTGGTGGTGACGCGGAAGGGCGTCATGTGCGTCGGGAAGCCGGGGCCGCCCGAGGCGCCCACCACGCCGCTCTGCACCAGGTAGGTCAGCGCGTTGCTGCGGTCCAGCAGCACCGAGGGCTGGTCCGGGCGGTCGGTGGCGGGGAACTTCAGCAGCTCGGCGCGGATAATCTGGGCGCCGGCGGTGTCGAAGGTCAGTCGCAGCACGTCGGTGCTGATGACCACGGGCTCCGCCTGGGTCTGGGCTGCGGCGGTGGCGCCAGGCAGGCCGGCGGGCGGCGCCTCGACGGCCGAGGCCGGCGTGCTGGTGGGCGCGTTGGGCACGCCCTGCGCGGACGGGGCCGGCGTGTCGCCCTGGGCGCCGTTGGCCGCCTGGGTGCTGCTGGCGGGCGGCGTGCCGAACAGCGACGGCTTGCCGTTATAGGTCTGCCAGTTGTTCCAGAGGAGCAACAGGGAGAACGAAAAGATCATCAGCAGGATAGTGCGGCGGATTTCCATTGGCGCGTGGGAATGAGTTGGTACGCTGAATCCAGCAAAGCCCGCCAGTTTACTTCAAGCCATTTTTTGCGCAGGGGGCGGGAGATCCCGGCGGCGCGGCCTTACTTCAGTGATGCTCGTGGTTGGAGCAGCCGCAACGCCGCGCAGGCGTGGCGTCGGGGCCGCCGGGCACCGGATCGTGGCCGCCCTTCGCAAATGGATGGCAACGGCCCAGGCGGCGCGCGGCCAGCATCAGACCACGCAAGGCCCCGTGGCGTTCAATCGCCTCGATGGCATAGACGGAACAGGTCGGCGTGAACCGGCAGGCATGTCCCGTCCAGGGGCTGATGACGTACCGGTAGAACCGGATGGGCAGGATCAACAGCCACTTGATCCCTTCATGCAGCGCCTGCAAGGCCTGGCCGATCATGGCGCCGCCCGCTTGAAGTGGGTGTCCGCTTCGGCGCGAGCCAGCGTTTTCAAGGAACGCAGGCTTTGCGGCGGAACCTTGGCGTGCAGGCGCACGACATAGATGCCGGGCGCAAGGCCGTGGCGGACGTGACGGAACGACTCGCGCACCACGCGCTTCAGGGTATTGCGGGTGACGGCGAGCGGTGCGTGGCGTTTCGGAATGATGAGCCCCAGGCGGGCCAGGGCTTGCGGCCCGGCATCGCCTTGGCGGGCCAGCGTCAGAACGAAAAACGCCCCTCGGGCGATGCGCCTGCCCTTGAGGGCTGCGGCGTACTCCGAGGGGCTGTGCAGGCGCGCCTCGGGAACGAGCGTGGCGCGTTGCATGGGCAAGATCTTGCCGGTCGGCTGGGCGTGCATGCCGTCTCCTTGTTGGGGGACGGACGCGGGCCGGGTGCGGCCGGCTGGCGGGCTTGCGTGCGTCTGGCTGAGCGGGCGAAAAGCCGCGCTTAGACGGCCAGGCGCTTGCGGCCCTTGGCGCGGCGGGCGCTGATGATGGCGCGACCGGCGCGGGTCTTCATGCGCACGCGGAAACCGTGGGTGCGCTTGCGACGGGTAACGGAAGGCTGGAAAGTACGCTTCATGACATATATCCAAAAAGAGCGATCCGGCCGCCATGCTCGCCTTGTGCGGCATCCAGGAAAAACAAGGCTGTCCGTGGGGGGCCTCAGTGTGCATCACTGGTGACGTATCACTGAGGTCTCACGCGCTTGCCGCTGGTTGCCAGACGAGTAGTCGCCGCCGGAAACGGAAAGGAGAATTCGGAAAAGCCCACCATTTCATCAAATTTTGCCAGCTTCGTCAAACATTTAGCGCCCTGCGTGGCATCCGGCGGACGGCCAGCCTGTGGATAACCGGGGGGGAGGCAGGGTAGAATCGAGGTTTGGAAAGCGAGTTACATGAACGATTTCTGGCAGACCTGCGTCCGTCGCCTGGAGCAGGACCTCCCCCCTCAACAGATCAGCGCGTGGATTCGTCCGCTCGTTCCGCTTGCGTTCGACGAAACGCAGGCGGTGTTGCGCGTGTCCGCGCCCAACCGCTTCAAGCTCGACTGGGTACGCAAGAACTTCTCCCACCAGATCGAGGCGCTGGCCGCCGAATGGTTCCAGCGTCCGGTGCAGGTCTGCTTTGAACTGCCGCCTTCGTCCGCGCCCCGTGGCGCCGCCGCGCCCGCTGCCCGTCCCGCCGCCCCGGCCATGCCGGGCGCCGGCCCGGCCGCCAGCGGCATGCTGCCCGGGCTGGGCGTGCCAGCCGCCGCCCCCGCCGCGCCGCCGCCGCCGGTCGCCGATCAAACCTATGACCGCTCGCGCCTGAACACCGATCTCACGTTCGAGAATTTCGTCACCGGCAAGGCCAACCAGCTGGCGCGCGCCGCCGCATTGCAGGTCGCCGAGAACCCCGGCATCTCGTACAACCCGCTGTTCCTGTATGGCGGCGTGGGGCTGGGCAAGACCCACCTGATCCACTCCATCGGCAACGCCATGGTCGCCGCCGGCACCGGCGTGCGCGTGCGATACGTCCACGCCGACCAGTACGTGTCCGACGTCGTGAAGGCCTACCAGCGCAAGGCCTTCGACGACTTCAAGCGTTATTACCACTCGCTGGACCTGCTGCTCATCGACGACATCCAGTTCTTCTCGGGCAAGAGCCGCACGCAGGAAGAGTTCTTCTACGCCTTCGAGGCCATGGTGGCCCAGCGCAAGCAGATCATCATCACCAGCGATACCTATCCCAAGGAGCTGGCCGGCATCGACAGCCGCCTGATCTCGCGTTTCGACTCGGGCCTGACCGTGGCCATCGAGCCGCCCGAGCTGGAAATGCGCGTGGCCATCCTGCTGCGCAAGGCCGAGTCCGAGGGCGTGAACATGCCCGAGGAAGTCGCGTTCTTCATCGCCAAGCACCTGCGCAGCAACGTGCGCGAACTCGAAGGCGCCCTGCGCAAGGTGCTGGCCTTCGCGCGCTTCCACGGCCGCGACGTCCTGACCGTCGACGTCTGCAAGGACGCGCTGAAAGACCTGCTGTCGCTCTCGAACGGCCAGATCACCGTCGAGAACATCCAGAAGACCGTCGCGGACTTCTACAAGATCAAGGTGGCCGACATGTATTCGAAACGCCGGCCCGCCAACATTGCCATGCCCCGCCAGGTAGCGATGTACCTGGCCAAGGAGCTGACGCAGAAAAGCCTGCCCGAGATCGGGGATCTCTTCGGCGGCCGCGATCACACCACGGTGCTGCACGCCGTGCGAAAGATCTCGGAAGCGCGCGCCAAACAGGCAGAACTCAACCACACCTTGCACGTGCTGGAACAAACTCTAAAAGGATGACCATGCAACTGGTACAAACCACACGAGAAGCCTTGCTCAAGCCTCTGTCGACCGTGGCAGGTATCGTCGAGCGCAGGCACACCCTGCCCATCCTGGCCAACATCCTGCTACGCAAGGAAGCGAACCGGGTCTCGTTCATCGCGACCGACCTGGAAGTGCAGATCACGACGCACGCCGATTTCGGCGTGGGCCATGACAACGAATCCACCACCGTCGCGGCGCGCAAGCTGGTCGACATCCTGCGCGCGCTGCCGGGTTCCGGCGACGTGCGCCTGGGCCTCGCCAGCGGCAAGCTCAGCGTGCAGACCGGCAAGAGCCGCTTCGCGCTGCAGACGCTGGCCGCCACCGAGTTCCCCACCGTCGCTCAGCCCGAGCACTGGGATGTCTCGCTGTCGCTCACGCAGAAGTCCTTCCGCCACCTGCTCAACATGGCCCACTTCGCCATGGCCCAGCAGGACATCCGCTATTACCTGAACGGCATGCTGCTGGTGTTCGAGCCGGGCCAGGTGCGCGCCGTGGCCACCGACGGCCACCGCCTGGCGCATTGCGCCACCGCCGTCGAAGGCGTCGCGCAGCGCCACGAGGTCATCGTGCCGCGCAAGACCGTGCTGGAAATGCAGCGCCTGCTGGAAGACAGCGACGAGCCGCTGGAAATCGACGTGGCCGCCGGCCAGATCCGCTTCCGCTTCGGCGCGGTGGAACTGGTGTCGAAGCTGGTCGAGGGCAAGTTCCCCGACTTCACGCGCGTCATTCCCACCACCTACACGCGCCACTTCAACGTCAACCGCGAAGCGCTCCTGGGCAGCCTGCAGCGCGCCGCGATCCTGACCACCGACAAGTTCAAGGGCGTGCGCCTGCAACTGGCGCAACACCAGATGAAGATCTCGTCCTCCAACGCCGAGCAGGAAGAGGCGCAGGAAGAGATCGATATCGACTACGGCCACGAAGCCCTGGATGTGGGCTTCAACGTCAGCTACCTGCTCGACGTGCTGTCCAACATCAAGACCGAGGAAGTGACCTGGTCGGTCATGCCCGACGCCAACGCGTCGGCGCTGATCACGCTGCCTGGCGACGAGCAGTTCAAGTACGTCGTCATGCCGATGCGGATCTGATCCCCCGACCCTGGCCCCTGCCGTCCACCCGATAAAGAGTAAATATGTCCGATACGACTTCCCGCGATCCCGCCGAATATGGCGCCGACTCAATCAAGATGCTCAAAGGCCTGGAGGCGGTGCGCAAGCGCCCGGGCATGTACATCGGCGACACCTCCGACGGGACCGGCCTGCACCACATGGTCTTCGAAGTGGTGGACAACGCCATCGACGAAGCGCTGGCGGGTTATTGCGACGACATCGTGGTGACCATCCACACCGACAACTCCATTTCGGTGTCGGACAACGGCCGGGGCATTCCCACCGACGTCCACAAGGATGACGAATTCCAGCGCAGCGCCGCGGAAATCGTCATGACCGAACTGCACGCCGGCGGCAAGTTCGACCAGAACTCCTACAAGGTCTCGGGCGGCCTGCACGGCGTGGGCGTGTCCTGCGTGAACGCGCTGTCGACCTGGCTGCGCCTGACCATCCGCCGCAATGGCGAAACGCACAAGATGGAGTTCCGCCGCGGCGAGCGCGTGGCGCCGCTCGCGGTCGTGGGCCCCACCGAGGGCCGCGGCACGGAAGTCCACTTCCTGGCCGATCCGGAAATCTTCAACAACATCGAGTTCCACTACGAGATCCTCTCCAAGCGCCTGCGCGAGCTCTCGTTCCTGAACAACGGCGTGAAGATCCGCCTGATCGACCAGCGCAACGGCAAGGAAGAGAACTTCGCGTTCTCGGGCGGCGTGCGCGGCTTCGTGGAATACATCAACCGCAACAAGACCACGTTGCATGGCAATGTGTTCTCGGTCAGCACCGAATCGTCGGCCGGCGGCACCAACGTCGGCGTGGACGTGGCCATGCAGTGGAACGACGGCTACAACGAAAGCGTGCTGTGCTTCACCAACAACATCCCGCAGCGCGACGGCGGCTCGCACCTGACCGGCCTGCGCGCGGCGATGACCCGCATCATCAACAAGTACATCGCCGACAACGAACTGGCCAAGAAGGCCAAGGTCGAGACCACCGGGGATGACTTGCGCGAAGGCCTGACCTGCGTGCTGTCGGTCAAGGTGCCCGAGCCCAAGTTCAGCAGCCAGACCAAGGACAAGCTGGTGTCCAGCGAAGTGCGCCCCGCGGTGGAAGAAGCCGTGTCGCGCACGCTGGAAACCTGGCTGCTGGAGCACCCGAACGATGCCAAGGCGCTGTGCGCCAAGGTCGTGGAAGCCGCCCGTGCCCGCGAGGCCGCGCGCAAGGCGCGCGAAATGACCCGCCGCAAGAGCGTGCTGGAAGGCGCCGGCCTGCCCGGCAAGCTGGCCGACTGCCAGGAAAAGGACCCCGCCCTGTGCGAGATCTACATCGTCGAGGGTGACTCCGCGGGCGGCTCCGCCAAGCAGGGCCGCGACCGCAAGTTCCAGGCCATCCTGCCGCTGCGCGGCAAGGTGCTGAACGTGGAGAAGGCGCGTTTCGACCGCCTGATCGCCAGCGAGCAGATCGCCACGCTGATCACCGCGCTGGGCACCAGCATCGGCCCCGACTTCAACGTCGAGAAGCTGCGCTACCACCGCATCATCATCATGACCGACGCGGACGTGGACGGCGCGCACATCCGCACGCTGCTGCTCACGCTGCTGTATCGCCAGATGCCCGAGCTGGTGGCGCGCGGCTATGTCTACATCGCCCAGCCGCCGCTCTACAAGGTGAAGGCTGGCCGTGAAGAGCGCTACCTGAAGGACGAGCAGGAAGAAGCCCAGTTCATGATGCAGCTGGCGCTGAAGGATGCCGAGGTCATTCCGGCGCCGGGCGCCGAGCCCCTGCGCGGCGAGTCGCTGGCCGAGCTGGCCCGCCAGTACGTGCTGGCCGATGCCGTCATCGCCCGCCTGTCGCGCGTCTTCGACGAATCGGCGCTGTCGGCCATCGCCGAAGGCGTGTCCATCGAGCTGGACGACGAAGCCCAGGCGCAAGCCTCGGCCCAGCGCCTGCAGGCCGCGCTGGAAGCGGCCGAGCTGCTGCCCAACCAGGTGGAAGTGGTGGCGCAGTACGTCGCCGAGTCCGAGAAGCACCGCCTGCTGGTCAACCGCAAGCACCACGGCAATGTGCGCGTCAGCGTCATCGACGCCGACTTCGTGCGTGGCGCCGACTACGCCGTGCTGGCCAAGGTCGCCGAGATCTTCAAGGACCGCCTGAGCGCAGGCGCCATGGTGGCGCGCGGCGAAGGCGAGAAGCGCCGCGAGCAGCCCATCGCCGATTTCCGCGAAGCCATGCAGTGGCTGCGCAGCGAGGCCGAGCGCGGCGTCAGCAAGCAGCGCTACAAGGGCCTGGGCGAAATGAACCCCGACCAGCTCTGGGAAACCACCATGGATCCCAAGGTGCGCCGCCTGCTGCGCGTGCAGATCGAGGACGCCATCGCGGCCGACGCGATCTTCACGACGCTGATGGGCGACCCGGTGGAGCCGCGCCGCGCGTTCATCGAAGAGCACGCACTGTCGGCGAGCAACCTGGACGTGTAAACCCAGGCGGCCCTCACGGGCCGCGCCAAGCCAAATGAAAAAGGGCTGCAGAGATGCAGCCCTTTTTTCCTGCGGCGACGATGCCGCCGATGCCGACCAGGCCGCCCGCCTTGAAGCCGTTCACGTGGGCGCCGTAGGCTTTGATGGCCATCGTGCTGGGCGCCTGGTGCAGTGAGTCCGGGATGGAATCAGCGGGCGGACGACAGGCGGGCCGCGGCGGCCCGGGCCAGCCGCCCGGGGGCCTGTTCGTCGGCATGCCAATGCAGCGCGGGCTCGATGAGTTCCAGTTCCATCAGGGTGAACCGCCCTCCGATCTCGATGCCGTCGACCCGTGCATACAGCGGCATGGGGTGTCCCAGCGCGCTCAGGCCGTCCAGGACGGCGCGGGCGGCGGCGCGCAGCGTGCTGGACGGCTCGGCCGCCTGCACGGTTCCCCCATGCGCGGGCTGCACGCGGAAGTCGCCGCGGGCCGGGCGTTTCAGGACGGCGTGGCTGTATTCGCCATCGATGAAGACCAGCGACCATTCCCCGTGGGTTTCGATCTCCGGCACGAAGGGTTGGATGAGGTAGTGGCGCGCCGACGGCAGCCCCAGCAACTGCGCGGTGAAGGCAGCGTCGCCTGCCGTGCCGCGCAAGGTGTCGCGGGCGCTGGCGCTGATGGCGGGCTTCACCACCACGGGCTCGCCCCGCCGCGTCGCCAGGCGCGCCGGCAGTTCCTGCGCGCAGGCGATCTCGGTGGCAACGACGTCCGCATCCGTGGCGGCCAGCTGCGGCAGATACCGCTTGTCGCTGTTCCAGCGCACCGTCTCGGGTGCGTTGAACACCGGCACGGGCAACGCCGCCAGCCATGCCAGGAAGGCCTCGTAATGTTCGACGTAATCCCAGGTGGAGCGCAGCAGCACGCCGTCCACCGTGCGCCAGTCGAAACCCGGCTGGTTCCACGGGACGGCCAGGGCAGCGATGCCTTGCGCTGACAGCGCGGGAATCAGGCGCGCGTCGTCGGCGGAGAGGTCGGGGTCGGCCAGGTAGGTGGCCAGGGCAAGGCGAGGGGCGGTGGACATGGGCTCAGACTGTACACCTCCCCCGCCTGATGTCATGGCGTGACGTCAGGGGGTCACTTCCATTGCATCTCGCCCTTGATGACCTTGGCGCTCAGTGCCAGCGACGTCTCGCCGCCCAGGTCCGGATAGCGGCGCTTGAGCGCGGCGATCAGTTCGGCGGCGTTGCCGGCCTTGGCGGCCTCCTCGTCGAAGGCGCGCAGATACGCGCGGGTGAAGTCCACCGCGGCCAGTCCCGTCGGCATGGCGCCGAGGAAGTGGCCGGGAATGACGGTTTCCGGCTGCAGCGCCGTGATGCGATCCAGCATGGCCAGCCAATGCTGGCGGGACGCCGGCGTCTGGGTGTCCGCGATCCAGACATGCTCGCCCGCCATGACCGGAATGCCGCCGGCCACGGTCCTGATCGAAGGGATCCAGACGACGCTGCGGTCGGGAGCCGGGCCATCCAGGCCGATGATGCGCAGCGTCTGGCCCTCCAGCGTCAGGGTGTCGCCTGGCAGGGCGTCGGGGACGATGAGCTGCCTGGGCGCATGCTCGCCCAGCTTCGGACCCCAGACCTTGAGCTTCTCGTCCTTGGTCGCCTGGATGTGGGCGATGGTCTGCGGCGTGGCAAGAATGCGCGCGGCCGGGAAGGCCTGGCGCAGGGTATCGAGCCCGAAGTAGTAGTCCGGATCGCCGTGGCTGACATAGATGGTGGTCAGTCGCTTGCCGCTCGCCTTGATCCGGTCGGCCAGCTTGCGCGCCTGCTCCGCCGAGAACTGCGCGTCGATGAGGATGGCCTCGTGCTTGCCCTGCACCAGCACGGACGAGACGGCGAAGATCGCCGCCTCGCCAGGGTTGAAGACCTCGACGGTCAGTGCCTGCTGCGTGGTGCCGGGGCTGGAGGCGGGCTGGCCGGCTGCCTGGACGGCGAGCGGGCCGCCGCCGGCCAGGAGGGTCATGGCGTAGGCCGCCAGGATACGGAGGGCTGTTTTCATGTCGCTGCACCTTTGCAAGACGGGTTCGTTCAGATGGGCCATCTTAGGGGGCGCCGCTTGCAAGATAAATCCATACGATCTAAACAGGTCGTATGTCCAAAGCAAACAATAGAATCCATGCCGATCTTCCCGGGACGGGGAACCTCAACCGCCTGGCGTATTTCGTCGCGGTGGTGGAGGCCGGCACGTTCACCGCGGCAGCGGAGCGCCTCGGCATCACCAAGGCAGTGGTCAGCCAGCAGGTGGCCCGGCTGGAACGGGAGTTCCGGACCACGCTCCTGATCCGCAGCACGCGCAGGGTGCACGTGACCGAGGCGGGGGAAGCCTTTTACCTGCGTTGCGCGCAGATCCTGAAGGATGCCGATGCCGCGTTCGGCGCCTTGAGCGACGCTGCCAGCGAACCGTCAGGCGTGCTGCGCCTGACAGCGCCGTTCGACTATGGCGTGAGCGTGGTCGTCCCCGCGATTGCCGCCTTTTCAGAGGCCTATCCGCAGTGCAAGGTCGAAGCGCATTTCAGCGACCAGACGCTGGACCTGGCGTCCGGTGATCTCGACGTGGCGATCCGGGCGGGTTGGCTGACCGCGCAGCACCTGCAGGCCCGCCGTATCGGCGGCTTCGAACAGCGCATGGTGGCGGCGCCCCAATGGCGATCCCGGCTGCAGCGTGTGGCGGCACCCGCGGACCTCGCCGCGCTGCCCCTCGTGGCCAACCTTGCGTTGCGCGATCCGACGAGCTGGACCTTTTCGCGGGACGCGTCGCAGCGGCAAAGCGTGGTGCTGCGTGCGGCGCTGTCGTTCAACGTCACCCTGGCGGTTCATGCGGCCACGCTGCAGGGCGCCGGCCTGTCCGTGCTGCCGGATTACGTCGTCGCCCAGGACTTGTCCGAGGGGCGGCTGATCGAAGTGCTGCCGCAATGGCGCTTGCCGCGCGGCGACATCCACGCCGTCTTTCCCAGCGCGAGATACCGTCCGCCCAAGGTGCGCGCGTTCATCGACCTGCTGGCGCAGCGGCTGGATTGATCCGCCCGCGCAAATAAAAGGCCGCGCCGGAATCCCCCCGGCGCGGCCGCGTGGAACAGGCTGGGCCTGTTCCTGACGCTCAGCGTGTCGGCGCGACTGCGTCGGGCGCCATCTCCTGCACGCGCTGCTGCAGGTCCGGATTCTGCTGCACGGCCTGGCCGATGCCGTTGTACTCATCGACAGTCAGGCCATCGGCGCGCACCAGCGACACCATCTTTTCATCGGCTTCGCGCAGGACTTCCTGGCGTGCGGCGTCATCGGGCGCCGCTTCGAACTTGGGGCGGTATTCCTGGGCGACCATGGCCACCTTCTGGGAGGCGCCGGCGAACTTCTCCAGCTGCGCGTCCGAGGGGTTGGGGATGGCTGCCGGTTGCTGCATCGCCGGGGGTTGCTGCTGCGCGGCAGGCGCGCCGGTCTGCGCCACAGCCGCGCCACCCGCCAAGCTGGCAGCCAGGATGGCTGCGGGAAGAATTGCTTGCGTGAATCGCTTCATGGAACGACCTCCTTCGTTTGGATCAGGGGCTTCCATGATGGCAAGGCGCATGGGCGGGTTTCAAGTTTCGCGATGTGTTTTCCTGTGTCTGCAAGCTCCCGCCCCTGGGGAAAATAAAGGGGACGGGACGATGGAACCTCAGTGCCTGACAGCTGTCTGAAAGCTCCGTTACGCATTTTTTGGAGGTCAAGTTGAGCGCACGTCAGTTACTGGACCAGCTCCTGCAATCCGGCCAAAGCCTCGCCCGCCAAGCCCAGCAGGGTGGCGGTGGCCAAGGCGGTCTCGGTGGGGGCCTCGGCGGCGCCCTGGGCAGCCTCGCCGGCCTGGCCGGCGGCAAAGGCGGCAAGTCCGAAGGCGGCGGCCTGTCCTCGCTCATGTCGGGGTTCGGCGGCGGCGCCTTGAGCGGTGGCGCGCTGGCCATGCTGCTGAGCAACAAGAAGGCCCGCAAGCTGGGCGGCAAGGCCGCGCTGTATGGCGGCATGGCGGCCCTGGGCGTGCTGGCCTACAAGGCCTATGGCAATTGGCAGAGCCAGCAGTCCGCGCAAGCCGCGGCCGGCCAGCCCCAGGCAGCGCCTGTCGCCCTGCCGGAACCCCAGACGATCGACCGCCTGCCGCCCGCCCAGGCCGAGCAGCACAGCTCGGCCATCCTGGTGGCCATGATCGGCGCAGCCAAGGCCGATGGCCATGTCGGCCAGGAGGAAACCCAGCAGCTGGAGGCCGAGCTCGTCCGCCTGAGCGGCGACGACGCCGATCGCCGCTGGCTGCATGACGAATTGGCCAAGCCCCTAGACCCCGCGGGCGTGGCGCGCGCGGCGCAGACGCCCGAGATGGCCGCCGAGATGTACCTGGCGAGCCTCCTGGTGGTGGACGAGGAAACCTTCATGGAGCGCGCCTATCTCGATGAGTTGGCACGCCAACTGAAGCTCGAGCCCGGCCTGAAGGCCGAGCTCGAGGCGCAGGTGAAGGCGGCGGTGGCGCAGCAGTAAGGCCGCTGGCGGGCCTTGAAGCAAAAAAAACGGCGCCCTCGGGCGCCGCTTTTTTTCGCCTGGCTCGCCGTCAGGCCTTGCCCGCGCCGGGCATGGCCGATTCCTCGCTCATCTGGCGGCGGCGCTCACGGCTGTTGCCCAGGTGGATGCGCATGGCGGTGCGGGCCGATTCGGCATCGTGACAGGCAATGGCCGCGATGATGGATTCGTGCTCGGCATGCACGCGCTCGAGGTAGATCTCGGGCTGGATGTCGGCCACGGGCTGGCGCGCGATGCGGGCGCGCGGAATCACCGTCGAGCCCAGCGCGCCCAGCATGGCGCTGAAATGCAGGTTCTGCGTGGCGCGCGCGATTTCCAGGTGGAACTGGAAATCCGCGTGCACGGCGTCCTCGCCTGCCTGCACGGCTTGCCAGAACGCGGCCTGGGCCTCGCGCATGGCGCGCAGGTTGTCGTCGGTGCGGCGCAGCGCCGCCAGCGCGGCGGCCTCGGCCTCCAGGCCGATGCGCAGCTCCAGCATGGCGATCACGTCATGCAGGGTTTCCAGCTGGTCGGCGGTGATGTGGAACGGGGCGCTGGTGCCGGGCCCGTTCACGAAGGTGCCCACGCCGTGTCGTGTCTGCATGAGGCCGGAGGCCTGCAGGCGCGAGATCGCTTCACGCACCACGGTCCGGCTGACGCCGAACTCGGCCATGATCTCGGCCTCGGTCGGCAGCTTGGCGCCCGGCGCAAGCGCGCCGCTGCGCACACGCATGGTCAGCTCGTCGACGAGCGCCTGGGCGAGATTGCGCGACTTGCGGGGAAAAGGGGAGGTCTGGGGGGCAGGGGGCGTCACGGGGCTCACTTTAGCAAAAAGCAGTGGCAAAAAGCGCGGGGCCCGCTTGCGGCTGGCCGGGCCGTGAGACATCCAGGGATGTACAGGGCAAGAATACGCCGGGCATTGTCGTACAACAAGAACACTTCAAATCAAACGCAGCCCGTATTTACCCTAAATTGATGCGAATTGCTCGGGACGAGTATGCTTTGTGCAAATCAAGTCATACGACAACGTACAAGATGCGTCAGTCGTGCCCTACCCTCAACAAGGAGACACGTTCATGGCATTTCCCTTCCTGCGCCGCGCCGGCGCCGCCCTCGTCCTGGCCGCGACCTGCGGCGCGGCCGCCCAGGCCGCCGAGTGGCCTGCCGGCAAGCCCATCACGCTGGTGGTCCCCTTTGCGGCGGGCGGCACGTCCGACGTGCTGGGCCGCACCATCGCCCAGGAACTGGGCCAGGCGCTGGGCCAGACGGTGCTGGTCGAGAACAAGGGTGGCGCCGGCGGTGTGCTGGGGGCCGACCAGGTGGCGCGTTCCAAGCCCGATGGCTACACGCTGCTGCTGGGCACCATCGCCACCCACGCCATCAACCCCTCGCTGTTGCCCAGCATCAACTATGACGCCGCCAAGGACTTCGCGCCGGTGATCCTGCTGGGCAGCATCGCCAACGTGCTGCTGGTGGGCGCCAACCAGCCCTACAAGTCGGTGCAGGACGTGGTGGCCGCGGCCAAGGCCGATCCGGACAAGATCGCCTTCGGGTCGGCGGGCCAGGGCACCTCGCAGCATCTGTCGGGTGAAGTGTTCAAGCAGTTGGCGGGCGCCTCGCTCACGCACGTGCCTTACCGCGGCAGCGCCCCGGCCATCCAGGACCTGATCGGCGGCCAGATTCCCACCTCGTTCGAAACGGCCCTGGTGGCCCTGCCGCACGTGCAAAGCGGCAAGGTCCGTGCACTGGCCGTGACCTCGGCCAAGCGCACCGACATCCTGCCGGATGTCCCGACGATGCAGGAAGCCGGCGTGGCGGGCTTCGACGTAAGCAGCTGGCAGGCCATCTACGCGCCGGCCAAGACCCCCGCGCCCGTGGTCGAGCGCCTGAACAAGGAGATCGCCGCCATCATCGCCAAGCCCGCCGTGGCCGAGAAGATGAAGGCGCTGGGCCTGGCCTACACGCCCAACTCGCCGGCCGAGTTCGCCACCTTCCAGCAGGCCGAGCAGGCGAAGTGGGCGAAGATCATCAAGGACGGCAACCTGAAGCTGCAGCAGTAGGCAGGGTGGGGGGCGCGGTGATTGCGCCGCGCCTGTGAAAAAGGGCTGCCTCGCGGCAGCCCTTTTCTTTTGCCGGCACCGGACGGCGCCGGCGCAGGGCATCAGAAGATGTGCCGCATGCCCAGGGCCGCCCCCACGACGCTGCTGCGGCCGGAGATCTCGCCGCCCGCGGCGTCGCTGACCTTGTTGTAGTCCACCGTGCCGTACACCTGCGTGCGCTTGGACAGCGCGTATTCGGCCACGCCCACCAGCGCGTAGCGCCTGCCCTTGTCGCCGTCCACGACGATGTTCTTGCTCCTGTCGTAATAGGCCGCGCCGGTCAGCGTCCAGCTTCCGCCGGCCTGCCAGGTCACGCCCGCGAAATAGCCGTTGTCCTTGCGCTCGAGGTCGGCGGTGGTGGTGCCGCCCATGACGGCGTTGACCCAGCCCGTTTCGTCACGGCCGTTGAAATAGCCCGCGAACACTTTCGCGCTGTCGAACTGGTAGGACGCGCTCAGGTTCCAGACGCGCTGGCGCGAGCTGGAGTCCGTGCCCGCGCGGGTGTGCTGGTAGGCGGCGCCCAGGCCCAGCTGGCCCACGGTGTAGCGCAGGCTGGCGCCCATCTGCTCGCCGGCCTTGCGGTCATCCCAATTGTCGCCATTGGCCCACGACGCCACCATGGCCAGACCGCCCAGGGTGTTCGCGTAGCGCAGCGTGTTGTCGTTGCGCACGCGCCCCATGGCGGCGGGCAACCAGGAGTTCTCGTTGTAGTTGCCGACGGTCAGCGGATCGAAGTGATCGGCCATCAGGTCCTGGATGACGGTGTTCTGCCGGCCCAGGGTCAGGATGCCGAGTTCGCGGCCGTCCAGGCCCAGGTAGGCCAGGCGGTTGAAGGTCCTGCCGCTGTCGGACGCGCGGCCGTCCTGGATGTTGAAGCCCTGCTCCAGCCGGAAGAAGGCGCGGTTGCCGCCGCCCAGGTCTTCCGAGCCGCGCAAGCCCCAGCGGCTGTTGGAGATGGCGCCGTTGGCCAGGCCGACGCGGCTGCCGTCCGCGCCAGTGGCGCCGTCGCTGGTGTTGACGTAGCGGATGCTGACGTCGGCAATGCCATAGAGGGTCACGCTGGTTTCGGCCGAGGCGGCGCCGGCGGCCAAGCCGAGGCCGGCAAGCGCGAAGGATAGGGCGGTGCGTGTCATGGGGGCTTCTCCGGGTGTATAGATTTTTGATCCAAGGATGCGCCGGACAACCCACCGGGTGGACCCCCACGCCGCGCCTTCGGCTTGCTGCCCCCCGAGGGGGCCGCTTTTGCCTTGGGACGGCCCGGCGGCAAAAGGGACGGGTTGCGTCATGCCGGTGGGCCCGGTTCCGGGGTGCGGAAGACAGGAACTGTTATCCAGGCGCCTGCTGGGCGGCCGTATCGGCCGACGAGAAACGTAACAGGGGACCCATCGCGGTTCCATAGGTGGAAACCGGTATGGAAACCGTGTGGGAGGGGCTGTTCAGGACAGGCAGGGTTGCCGCGCCGCCCTCCGGTTGCCGGAGGGCGGGTACGAGCGCGCGGTCTTCGTGTGCCGGGCGGGCGCGAGCCCGCCTCGCATCAGTCTTCCGGCAGCGACAGGTCGCGCACGGCGCCCTTGTCGGCCGACATCACCAGCTTGGCATAGGCCTTCAGCGCCGCCGACACCTTGCGGGGGCGCGGCTTGGCGGGCTTCCAGCCCAGCGCGTCCTGTTCCGCGCGGCGGCGCGCCAGCTCTTCGTCGGAGACCAGCACGTCGATCTTGCGGTTGGGGATGTCGATGCGGATCTTGTCGCCGTTGCGCACCAGGCCGATGGCGCCGCCGGCCGCGGCTTCGGGCGAGCAATGGCCGATGGACAGGCCCGAGGTGCCGCCCGAGAAGCGGCCATCGGTCAGCAGGGCGCATTCCTTGCCCAGGCCCTTGGACTTGATGTAGCTGGTGGGGTAGAGCATTTCCTGCATGCCCGGACCGCCCTTGGGGCCTTCGTAGCGCACGATGACGATGTCGCCGGCCTTGACCTGGTCGTTGAGGATGTTCTCGACGGCTTCGTCCTGCGACTCGGTGACATGGGCGCTGCCCTCGAAGACGAGGATGCTCTCGTCCACGCCGGCGGTCTTCACCACGCAGCCGTCCAGCGCGATGTTGCCCGTCAGCACGGCCAGGCCGCCTTCCTTCGAGAAGGCGTGCTCATGGGAGCGGATGCAGCCCTCGGCGCGGTCCAGGTCCAGACTGGGCCAGCGCGTGGCCTGGCTGAAGGCCTGCTGCGTGGGCACGCCGGCGGGGCCGGCCAGGTAGAAGGTCTTCACCGCCTCGTCCTGCGTCAGCGTGATGTCCCACTGCGCCAGCGCGTCCTTCAGCGTGGGGGCGTGCACGGTGGGCACGTCGGTGTGCAGCTTGCCCGCGCGGTCCAGCTCGCCCAGGATGGCCATGATGCCGCCTGCGCGGTGCACGTCCTCGATGTGGTACTTGTTGGTGTTGGGCGCGACCTTGCACAGCTGCGGCACGATGCGCGAGATGCGGTCGATGTCGGTCATGCCGAAGTCGATCTCGGCTTCGCGCGCAATGGCCAGCAGGTGCAGGATGGTGTTGGTGGAGCCGCCCATCGCGATGTCCAGCGTCATCGCGTTCTCGAAGGCCTTGAAGCCCACCGAGCGCGGCAGCACGCGCACGTCGTCCTGTTCGTAATACTGGCGGGCCAGCTCGACGATGCGATGGCCGGCGCGCTTGAAGAGTTGTTCGCGGTCGGCGTGCGTGGCCACCACGGTGCCGTTGCCGGGCAGCGACAGGCCCAGCGCTTCGGTCAGGCAGTTCATCGAGTTGGCGGTGAACATGCCCGAGCACGAGCCGCAAGTGGGACAGGCCGAGCGCTCGACCTCGGCCACGTCGGCGTCCGAGTAGCGTTGGTCGGCCGCGATCACCATGGCGTCCACCAGGTCCAGCTTCTTGAATTCGATGGTCTTGGTGGCCGGGTTGGCCAGCTTCGTCTTGCCGGCTTCCATCGGGCCGCCCGACACGAAGATGACGGGGATGTTCAGGCGCATGGCGGCCATGAGCATGCCCGGGGTGATCTTGTCGCAGTTCGAGATGCACACCATCGCGTCCGCGCAGTGGGCATTGACCATGTACTCGACCGAGTCGGCAATGATGTCGCGGCTGGGCAGCGAATACAGCATGCCGTCGTGGCCCATGGCGATGCCGTCATCGACCGCGATGGTGTTGAATTCCTTGGCGACGCCGCCCGCGGCTTCGATTTCGCGCGCGACGAGCTGGCCGAGGTCCTTCAGGTGCACGTGGCCGGGCACGAACTGGGTGAACGAGTTGACGACCGCGATGATGGGCTTGGAGAAGTCTTCGTCTTTCATGCCGGTGGCGCGCCACAGGGAGCGCGCGCCCGCCATGTTGCGGCCGGCGGTGGAGGTCTTGGAACGGTAAGTGGGCATCTTGTTGTCTGGGGCGGTGTCGCGGCCGCGTGGCGGCCGACAGGAAACGGAGGGGTGGAGGCCAAGGGAATGAAGGCCCCGCTCGCGCCCGTGCGAACAACCTCTTGAGCCGTACTCTGGGCAAACGCGGCATTATCGCGCATCCCTTGCAAGCGTGCTGCGGCAAGGCTGCGCGCCGCGCGCATGGCATGCACCCGATGAAAAAAAGCCCCCTTCGACCGGAAGGGGGCTGCAAGTCCGCGCGATGCGCGGGACAAGGGGCTTGTGTGTCTGCGTATCCCGCCGCGTGCTTACTTGCCGGCTTGCAGCGTGCCGTCCACCAATCGCGGCAGGCCCAGCGGGTTTTCGCGCTTCAGGCCTTCGGGCAGCAGCGCGTCGGGCAGGTCCTGGTAGCAGACCGGGCGCAGGAAGCGGCGGATGGCCGTGGCGCCGACCGAGGTCGTGGCGCCGTTGGACGTGGCGGGGAAGGGGCCGCCGTGCACCATGGCGTGGCTGACTTCCACGCCGGTGGGGTAGCCATTGGCCAGGATGCGGCCGGCCTTACGTTCCAGCACGGGCAGCAGCTCGCGGGCCTGGGCGATGTCGGCGTCGTCCACGAAGAGCGTCGCGGTCAGCTGGCCTTCCAGGTGCTCGGCGACGGCCTTGACCTGCGCGAGGTCCTTGCACGCGACGACCAGCGAGGCGGGGCCGAAGACTTCGGCTTCCAGTTCGCGCGAGGCCAGGAAGCGGTCGGCCTGGGCCGAGAACACGACCGGGCCGGCGGCGTTGCAGGCGGGGTTGGAGGCAGCGCCGCGGCCGATTTCCTTCACGTCGCCGTGCTTGGCCAGGGCTTGCGAGCCTTCTTCATAGGCGCTGAAGATGCCCGGGGTCAGCATGGTGGCGGCGCCCTTGTCGGCGACGGCCTTGGCGGCGGCGTCGCGGAAGCGGTCCAGCGCCGGACCTTCGATGCCGATGACCAGGCCAGGGTTGGTGCAGAACTGGCCCACGCCCATCGTCAGCGAGTCGACGAAGCCGCGTGCGATGGCGTCGCCACGCGCTTCCAGCGCGGCGGGCAGCAGGAACACGGGGTTGATGCTGGACATCTCGGCGTAGACGGGGATCGGCACGTCGCGGGCATTGGCGGTGGCCAGCAGGGCCAGGCCGCCACGGCGCGAGCCGGTGAAGCCCACGGCCTGGATGGCGGGATGGGCGACCAGGGCGGTGCCGATCTCGTTGCCCGAGCCGAACATCAGCGAGAACGTGCCTTCGGGCAGGCCGTGCTTGGCGACGGCGGCTTGGATGGCGCGGCCCACCAGTTCCGAGGTGCCGGGGTGGGCGTTGTGCGCCTTCACGATGACGGGGCAGCCGGCGGCCAGGGCCGAGGCGGTGTCGCCGCCGGCGACGGAGAAGGCCAGCGGGAAGTTGCTGGCGCCGAAGACGACGACCGGACCCATCGGCACGTTGGCCAGGCGCAGGTCGGCGCGCGGCAGCGGCTGGCGCTCGGGCAGGGCGGGGTCGATGGTGGCGTCCAGGAAGTAGCCGTCGCGGATCACGCGCGCGAACAGGCGCAGCTGGCCGACGGTGCGGCCGCGCTCGCCCTGCAGGCGGGCCAGCGGCAGGCCGGTTTCCAGGTGGGCGCGCTCGGGCAGCGCATCACCCAGGTCCAGGATGTTCTGGGCGATGGTTTCCAGGAACTGGGCGCGGGTCTCCAGCGGCACGTTGCGATAGACGTCGAAGGCGGCCTGGGCCAGCTCGGCGGCGCGGTTCACGTCGGCGGCGGTGCCGGCGGGGAAGCCCGGCTCCAGCTTCTCGCCGGTGGCGGGGTTGATGGCATGCAGGGGGCGGCCTTCACCGCGCACGGTTTGCGCGCCGATGAGCATGTTGCCGGTCAAAGACATGGTCGATCTCCTGGTTGGGCGTTCAGGGTGGGCGTTCCTGGCGCGCCAGGCCCGAAGGCCGGCGCCGCGCGGAACGTGGCGAAAACGAAAAAGCCCCCGAGGCGGGGGCGTGAGGCAGGCGGGAGAGCCTTACTGCGGACCGAGCTTGCGGATGAGGACGTCGAGCATGGCGACTTCCTCTTCGGTGAGATCGGTCAGCGGGGCGCGGACGGGGCCGGCATCATGGCCGACGAGCTTGGCGCCCGCCTTGACGATCGACACGGCGTAGCCGGCCTTGCGGTTGCGGATGTCGAGGTAGGGCAGGAAGAAGTCGTCGATGAGGCGGTTGGTGGTCTCGCTGTCACCAGCGGCGATGGCGCGGTAGAACGCCATGGCGGTCTTGGGAATGAAGTTGAAGACGGCCGAGGAGTAGACGGGCACGCCGAGTGCGCGGTAGGCGGCGGCGTAGACTTCGGCGGTGGGCAGGCCGCCGAGGTAGGAGAAGCGGTCGCCAAGCTTGCGGCGGATGCTGACCATGGCTTCGATCTCGCCGATGCCATCCTTGAAGCCGACGAGGTTGGGGCACTTGTCGGCCAGGCGCACGAGGCTGTCGGCGTTCAGGCGGGACTGTGCGCGGTTGTAGACGATGATGCCCATGTTGGGCACGGCCTTGCAGACCTGTTCGACGTGTGCGGCGATGCCATCCTGGGCGGCTTCGGTCAGGTAGTGGGGCATGAGCAGCACGCCCTTGGCGCCCTGGCGCTCGGCTTCCTGGGCGTAGGCGATGGCGGTGCGGGTGGGGCCGCCTGCGCCGGCGAGGATGGGCACGCCCTTGGAGTGCTGGACGGCGGTGCGCACGACGTCGGAGTATTCCTGGGGAGCCAGCGAGAAGAACTCACCCGTGCCGCCGGCGGCGAACAGCGCGGTGGCACCGTAGGGGGCCAGCCATTCCAGGCGGGCGGCGTAGGTCTTGGCGTTGAAGTCGCCGTTCTTGTCGAAGTCGGTAATCGGGAAGGAGAGCAGGCCTTCCGAAACGATTGCCTTGAGTTCCTGAGGAGTGGTCATGACTGAAGCGTCCGTATGGGGTCGAATCGAATGGTCGAGTCGGCCCGGGTAGGGCGGCGCCTTGCACCGGCCGCCAAAAGGTATGTCATCGTACAACAGGAATCCCGAGGCCTCAAGCCTGCAGGTCGTGGGAAAACTGCCACACATAGGGAAATCCCATGGTTGGACGTCTGGATAACCTCAGAATAGCGGTTTAGTTGTACGATAACGAGGCGGCGTGCTGGCGGGCTGTCGCGCTCAAGCCAATAAAGGAATCTCCATGTCGGTCGTAGTCGGGCAAGCCCCTTTGCTCATCAAGGTCCATCCTCTGGACAACGTTGCCATCGTCGCCAATGACGGAGGCCTGCCCGCGGGCACCACGCTGCCTGACGGCCTCGCGCTCGTCGAGGCCGTGCCGCAGGGCCACAAGGTCGCACTGGTCGACTTCGCGCCCGGCGACGCGGTCATGCGCTACAACGTGGTGGTGGGCTATGCCGCGCAGGCCCTGCCGCGCGGCAGCTGGGTGAACGAGCGCGTCACCACCATGCCCACGGCGCCCGAACTGGATGACAAGCTGCCCATCGCCACGCGCAAGGGGGAAGCGCTGCCGCCGCTGGAAGGCTATACCTTCGAGGGCTACCGCAACGCCGACGGCACCGTCGGCACGCGCAACATCCTGGCCATCAGCACCACCGTGCAATGCGTGCAGGGCGTGGTCGAGCACGCGGTGCGCCGCATTCGCGAGGAAATGCTGCCGCGCTATCCGAACGTGGACGACGTGGTCGGCATCGAGCACACCTACGGCTGTGGCGTGGCCATCGACGCACCCGGGGCGGCCGTGCCCATCCGCACGCTGCACAACATCAGCCGCAATCCGAACTTCGGCGGCACCACCATGGTGGTGAGCCTGGGCTGTGAGAAGCTGCAGCCCGATCGCCTGCTGGCGCCGCGCGCCATTCCCATCCGCGCCGGCGAAGGCATGCCGGGTGCCGATGCGGTCGAGACCATCGTGCTGCAGGACGAGGCCAACGTCGGCTTCCAGTCGATGATCGATTCCATCATGCAGACGGCCGAGCGCCACCTGCAGAAGCTGAATGCGCGCAAGCGCGAGACCTGCCCCATCTCCGACCTGGTGGTGGGCGTGCAGTGCGGCGGCAGCGATGCGTTCTCGGGCGTGACCGCCAACCCGGCGCTGGGTTTCGCGGTGGACCTGCTGGTGCGCGGCGGCGCGGCCGTGATGTTCTCGGAGAACACCGAGGTGCGTGATGGCATCGACCAGCTGACCGCACGCGCAGCCACCCCTGAAGTGGCCGAGGCGCTGGTGCGCGAGATGGCCTGGTACGACGCCTACCTGGAACGCGGCCGCGCGGACCGCAGCGCCAACACCACGCCCGGCAACAAGAAGGGCGGGCTGTCGAACATCGTCGAGAAGGCGATGGGCTCCATCGTGAAGTCGGGCACCACGCCCATCACCGGTGTGTTGTCACCCGGAGACCGGCTGGCGCAGAAGGGCCTGATCTTCGCCGCGACGCCCGCCAGCGACTTCATCTGCGGCACCCTGCAACTGGCCGCGGGCATGACGCTGCATGTGTTCACCACCGGCCGCGGCACACCCTATGGCCTGGCGCAGGTGCCGGTCGTGAAGGTGGCCACGCGCTCGGACCTGGCGCGCCGCTGGCATGACCTGATGGACGTGAACGCCGGGCGTATCGCCACCGGCGAGGCCACCATCGAGGATGTGGGTTGGGAGCTTTTTCACCTGATGCTGGATGTGGCCAGCGGCCGCAAGCAGACCTGTGCCGAGAAGCTGAAGCTGCACAATGCGCTGGCGCTTTTCAACCCGGGACCGGTGACCTGACTGCGCGTTGCGGTCCGGGCTTGGTCTGGTTGGGCCGCGCACGATTTTCCAGGCGGCCTGTCTTGCGACAGGCCGTTTTTCTTCCTGCCATCGCAACACCAGAAAAGAGGAGACACCGATGGACAGCACCGATCTGACGCAACCCGGCCGGCGCCGGCTGATGGGGGCGGCCCTGGCCGCCGCACCCGTGGGCATGGTTCAGGCGCAGGCGTTTTCCTTCACGCCCAACCAGCGCTATCCCGACCCGGCGGTGCGCATCCTGGACCCTGAGTTCGCCAAGTACCGCATCTACAGCAGCAGCGTGGAGCAGCTGGCCACGGGCTTTCGCTGGGCCGAAGGGCCGGTGTGGGTGGGCGATGGCCGCTACCTGCTGTTCTCGGACATTCCCAACGACCGCATCATCCGTTGGGACGAGACGACGGGCGAGGCCAGCGTCTTCCGTCATCCGGCCAATTTCAGCAACGGCCTGGCGCGTGACAGGCAAGGCCGCCTGCTGGTGTGCGAGCACCTGACGCGCCGCGTGACCCGTACGGAATACGACGGCAGCATCACCGTGCTGGCCGACCGTTATGAAGGCAAGCGTTTCAATTCACCCAACGACATCGTGTGCCGCAGCGATGGCTCCATCTGGTTCACGGATCCGCCCTTCGGCATCGGCGGGCACTGGGAAGGCGAGAAGGCCACGCCCGAACTGCCGCACGGGCTCTATCGCATCGCCCCCGACGGCAAGCAGGTCACGCGCCTGCTGGACGATCTGGCCGGCATCAACGGCCTGTGCTTCTCGCCGGACGAGAAAGTGCTGTACGTGGTGGAAGGACGGCGCCAGCCGTCGCGCGGCATCTGGGCCTATGACGTGGGCGCCGACGGCACGCTCTCGAACAAGCGCCTGCACGTCGACGCCAACGGCCCCGGCGCCATCGACGGCATCAAGTGCGACGAGGCGGGCAACCTGTGGTGCGGCTGGGGCAGCAGCGGCGCGCCCGAGGCCAAGCCCGAGGAGCTGGACGGCGTGATGGTCTTCAATCCCGCGGGCAAGCCCATCGGCCACATCCGCCTGCCCGAGCGCTGCGCCAACCTGTGCTTCGGCGGCGCGAAGCGCAACCGGCTGTTCATGGCGAGCAGCCATTCGCTGTATGCCTTGTACGTGGAGACGCGCGGGGCGGTCTGACAGGCGCAAGCCGTGCCGCGCAATGAAAGAGGGCGGCCTTGCTGGCCGCCCTCTTTCATTCGTCATGGCGTGACGTGCTGTCCTTCGCGCCAGGGCGGGTTGCCGTCCTGGGACAACTCGGGCGGGGTGGGGCCGCCACCGCCGATCAGGTTGTTCAGGAAGTCGCCCAGCGAGTCCGGCTCGGGCAGGCCCAGGCGGGCCACGGCCTGGCCGGGCGGGAATTCGGAGAAGTAGAACTCGCCGCCGTCCACGATCAGGCCGTCGGGACGTGTGCGCTGCTGCTCCGGCACGCCCTTCAGGGCCGTCTGCATGTAGTTCACCCAGATCGGCATCGAGGCGCCGCCGCCCGTCTCGCGCGAGCCGAGCGAACGCGGCTGGTCGTGGCCCATCCAGGCGATGCCCACCAGCGACGGCGTGTAGCCGGCGAACCAGGCGTCGACCGAGTCGTTGGTGGTGCCCGTCTTGCCGGCGATGTCGCCGCGCTTCAGGATGGCGCGGGCGCGCGCCGCCGTGCCCGAGGTGGCCACGCCACGCAGCATGTCGTCCATGACGTAGGCGGTGCGCGGGTCGATGGCGCGTGCCGCGGCGTCGCCGGCCACCGTGGGACGCGATTGCATGATGGTGCGGCCGGTGGCGTCGGTGACGCGGTCGATCAGGTAGGGCGTGATGCGGTAGCCGCCATTGGCGAAGACCGAGTAGCCGCCCGCCAGTTGCAGCGGGGTGACCTGGCCCGCGCCCAGCGCCATCGGCAGCACGGCGGGCTGGCGCGACTTGTCGAAGCCGAAGCGGGTCACGTAGTCCTGCGCATACTGCGGCGTGATGGCCTGCAGGATGCGGATGGACACCATGTTCTTCGACTTGTACAGCGCGTTGCGCATCGTCAGCATGGGCTCGTAGGCCCCGCCGTAGTTCTTCGGCGACCAGGCCCGCGAACCGGTCTGCGCGGCCGTCATCTCGAAGGGCATGTCCGAGATCTGCGTGGCGGGCGTCAGGCCGCGCTCCAGCGAGGCCGCATAGATGAAGGGCTTGAAGCTGGAACCCGGCTGGCGCCAGGCCTGCGTCACGCGGTTGAAGTTGCCGCGGTTGTAGTCGAAGCCGCCGATCATGGCGCGGATGGCGCCGTCCTGCGGCACGACCGACACGAAGGCCGCCTGCACCGAAGGCATGTTCAGGATTTCCCAGTCGTCGCCGTTCTTGTGCAGGTAGACCACCGAGCCGCGGCGCAGGCGCGCCTCGGGCTTGGCGCGGTCGTTCAGCGCGCGCGCCACGATGGCGATGGACTTCTTGTCGTTGATCACCACGGTTTCGCGCGAGCTTCGCGCCACGCGGACTTCCGTGGGACTGGCCGCCAGCACGACGCCGGTCAGCATGTCCTGGCTGTCGGGGTACTTGTCGAAGACCGGGTCCAGGAATTCGTCCAGCGCCGCCGCGTTGTTCTCGATGCCGGCGGGCATCTCCAGCTGTTCTTCGGGGCCGGGGTAGGGCGCGCGGCGGGTGTAGTCCATGATGCCTTCGCGCACGGCGCGATAGGCGGCCTCCTGGTCCTTGGAGGTGACGGTGGTGTAGATGTTCAGGCCGCGCGAATAGACGTTGTCCTGGTACACGCCGTAGAGCAGCTGGCGCGCCAGTTCGGCGACGTATTCGCCGTGGATGGCGTAGCCGCCGGCGGGCGTGCCCTGGGCCGAGCGCAGCTCGATCTTCTCGGCCATCGCGGTCTTGTATTCGTCGGACGTCAGGTAGCCCAGCGATTGCATGCGGCCCAGCACATAGCGCTGGCGCAGCTCGGCGCGCGGGAAGTTGGCGATGGGGTTGAAGCGCGAGGGCGCCTTCGGGATGCCGGCCAGCATGGCGGCCTCGGCGGCGGTGACTTCCGCCAGCGGCTTGCCGAAATAGGTGCGCGAGGCCGCCGCGAAGCCGTAGGCGCGATGGCCCAGGTAGATCTGGTTCATGTACAGCTCGAGGATCTGGTCCTTGGTGAGCTGCGATTCGATCTTGAACGTGAGCAGCAGTTCGTAGAACTTGCGCGAGTAGGTCTTTTCCGAGGACAGGTAGAAATTGCGCGCCACCTGCATGGTGATCGTGCTGGCCCCCTGGCTCTTGGACATGTTGATGATGTTGGTCAGGCCGGCGCGGGCGACCCCCATCCAGTCGATGCCGCCGTGCTGGTAGAAACGGTCGTCCTCGGCCGCGAGCACCGCCGACTTCATCACGTCGGGGATCTCGTTGAAGCGCAGGACGTTGCGGCGTTCCTCGCCGAATTCCCCGATCAGGACATTGTCCGCCGTGAAGACGCGCAGCGGCACCCGCGGGCGGTAGTCCGTCATGGCGTTCAGGTCGGGCAGGTTGGGCCAGGCCAGCGCAAGCGCCATCCCGACCAGCAATGCACCGCACAGGCCCAGGCCGGCGAAGAAAATGGCGCTTTTGACCAGGAAGCGGGTGATCCACGAGCCGGAGGAGGCCGCCGGGGCCTCGTCGCGCTTGTTGGTACGGGGGGAGGGGGTTTTGCTCATCGCCAGCGATTTTACGGGGTAGCTTACATAGACACCCGGGTAGGCCAGAGGTTTCTGTAACCGAATCGTTCAGTGTAGCGCCCCGGCAACTCCGCGCAGTGTGATAATGCCGGGATGAACGCGCTTTCGAGTCCCTGCCCTGACGCGGCACCGGCCCCCGACCCCGTCCCCCAGCCGCCGGCCGAGACCGTGTCGCTGCCTTATGACCTGCCCATCATCCTGGTGGGCATGATGGGCGCGGGCAAGACCACCATCGGCCGGGGCCTGGCCCGTGCCCTGGGCCGCGAATTCCTGGACCTGGACCACGAACTGGAAGCGCGCTGCGGCGTCCGGATCCCCACCATCTTCGAGATCGAGGGCGAAACGGGCTTTCGCAAGCGCGAGTCCGCTGCGCTGGCCGCCTGCGTCGCGCGCCGCGGCATCGTGCTGGCCACGGGCGGCGGCGCCGTCCTGGCCGAGGCCAACCGCCAGGCACTCAAGACGTCCGGCATCATCGTCTATCTGCGGGCCAACGTCGATGAACTGTATCGCCGGACCTGCCGTGACCGGAACCGGCCGCTGCTGGCCACCCCGAATCCCCGCGCCACGCTGGCCAGCCTGCTGACCCAGCGCGAGCCGCTCTACCAAGAGGTGGCGGACCTGATCGTGGAAACCGGCGCCATGCCCGTGCCCGCCGTGGTCAAGACCATCCTCCCCCTGCTGCAAGATTGCGAGAAACGACTATGACGACCGTTGCCGTGGACACGCCGGGCGGCCAATACCCCATCCACATCGCCCCGGGCAGGCTGGACGCCCTGGCGCAGAGCATTCCGGCCGACGCCACCGCGGTGGCGCTGGTCACCAATCCCACCATTGCGGCGCTGTATGCCGAGCGGGCCGAGGCCGCGCTGGCCAAGACGGGCAAGCGGGTGGTGCGCATCGAGCTGCCCGATGGCGAGGCGCACAAGGATTGGCAGACCCTGAACCTGATCTTCGACGGCCTGCTCAGCCACCGCTACGACCGCAAGGGCGTGCTGGTGGCGCTGGGCGGCGGCGTGATCGGCGACATGTGCGGCTTCGCCGCCGCGTCCTATATGCGTGGCGTGCGCTTCGTGCAGGTGCCCACCACGCTGCTGGCCCAGGTCGATTCCTCGGTGGGCGGCAAGACCGGCATCAATCATCCGCTGGGCAAGAACATGGTCGGCGCCTTCCACCAGCCGGTGGCGGTGGAAATCGATACCGACGTGCTGCGCACCTTGCCGGCGCGCGAGATCTCGGCCGGCCTGGCCGAGGTCATCAAGTACGGCCTGATCCTCGACGCGCCGTTCTTCGAATGGTGCGAAGCCAACGCGGCCGCGCTGCGCGCGCTGGACCCGCAGGCGCTTACCTACGCCATCCAGCGTTCCTGCGAACTGAAGGCCCATGTGGTCTCGCAGGACGAGCGTGAGTCGGGCCTGCGGGCCATCCTGAACCTGGGTCACACCTTTGGCCACGCCATCGAGGCGGGCCTGGGCTATGGCGAGTGGCTGCATGGCGAGGCCGTGGGCTGTGGCATGGTGCAGGCTGCCGAGCTGTCGGCGCGCGTCACCGGCTTTCCCGCGGCGGACGTGGCGCGCGTGCGCGCGCTGGTCGATGCCATCGGCTGCCCGGTGGTGTCGCCCGACCTGGGCGCGGACCGCGCGCTGGACCTCATGCGCGTGGACAAGAAGGCCGAGGGCGGCGAGATCCGCTTCGTGCTCTTGCCTGAAATCGGCCGCGCGGTGACGCAGCGCGCGCCGGAGGCGGCGGTGCGCGAGGTGCTGGCGCTGACCTCCTGCCTGCCTGTCGAACAGGCCATCAACCTGAATCCCCAGCAAGCGAGCCCAGCATGACCGGGACGGCCGACGTGATTGCAACGAAGGCCGTCCCTGCGGCCACCCCCGCGGCTGGCGCGCTTCCGCCAGCGGGCCTGGCGCCTTACGCCTGCGACCCCGCGCGCACCCGCGGCCGCCAGCATCCCGAGGCCGCGCCCGCCAACCGCAGCGAGTTCCAGCGCGACCGCGACCGCATCATCCACGCCAACGCCTTCCGCCGCCTGGAATACAAGACCCAGGTCTTCGTGAACCACGAGGGCGATCTCTTCCGCACGCGGCTCACGCACAGCCTGGAAGTGGCGCAGATCGCCCGCACGCTGGCGCGCAGCCTGCGCCTGAACGAAGACCTGATCGAGGCCATCGCGCTGGCGCACGATCTGGGACACACCCCTTTCGGCCATGCCGGGCAAGATGAGCTGAACGCCTGCATGCGCGAGCGCGCGCCCGAGGCGGGCGGCTTCGAGCACAACCTGCAAAGCCTGCGCGTGGTCGACGAACTCGAAGAGCGCTATGCGGCCTTCAACGGCCTGAACCTGTGCTTCGAGACGCGCGAGGGCATCCTGAAGCATTGCTCGGTGGCCCATGCGCGGCTGCTGGGCGAAGTGGGCCAGCGTTTCCTGGACCGCAGCCAGCCTTCGGTCGAGGCGCAACTGGCCAACCTGGCCGATGAGATCGCCTACAACAACCACGACATCGACGACGGCCTGCGATCGGGCCTGATCACGCTGGACGGCTTGCTGGAGCTGGAGGGGTTTGCGCGTCACTATCGCGGCGTCGAAGCCCAGTATCCCGGGCTGCCGGCCAAGCGCCTGACGACCGAGACGATCCGCCGCATGATCAACGCGTTCATCACCGACCTGACCGCGTCCACGGCCAGGCGCATTGCCGACGCCGATCCGCGCAGCGTCGACGACGTGCGCGGCAGCCCGGCGCTGGCGGGGTTCTCCGAGCCCGTGCGCCGCGAGGCCGAGGAACTCAAGCGTTTCCTGTTCGCCAATCTGTACCGCCATTTCAAGGTCATGCGCATGACCACGAAGGCGAGGCGCATCGTGCGAGAGCTGTTCAACGCCTTCCTGGACGAACCGCGCCTGCTGCCCCCGGATTACCGGCGCAGGGGCGGCACCGCGCAGGCCCGCGCCATTTCTGATTACATTGCCGGCATGACCGACCGCTACGCCATCCGCGAGCACCGGCGGTTGTTCCACATGGACGAATCGATCTGACCGGGTCGATCCCGACCCAGGTCACGTTGGCCCACGCGTTCCACCGCGTCCGCAGGACGACAGAGGAGACCCGCATGTCATCACGACGCAAGCCCCATTCTTCCCTGCCTGCCGCCATGGCGGTTGCCGCCTTGCTCGCCGGCCTGGCCGGCGGCGCCCAGGCGCAGGACCAGCAATCCCTGCCGCCCGCGCCCACCGGCACGCCGCTGACGGTGCATGGCAACGTCGAAGGCCCCAACCGGCTGGTGATCGTGCAGGTGTGCGAGCCGCAAGCCGCCTGCCGCCTGTTCTTCGTCGATACGCTCAAGCAGGATGACGTGCCCGCGCTGGTGCTGCGCCAGCGCGGCCAGGGCCGGCCTGGCACCGATCCCTCGGTGACGGTGCAGGCGCTGTGCGCCGGCAATTGGGTGGCGGCGGTGCACGCGGGCTCGGGCAACGAACTGTCGCAAGGCCTGGTGTGCGGCTACCCCACCGAGATGGCCGCGCTGCAGGCGGCCTTCAGCGCGTGTGAAAAGCAGGGCGGCCGCAAGTGCGGCGCCGGTTCGCCACTGCGCGTGAGCTGGGGCCGCTGGGATGGCCGCAACCTGCCAGGGCGCGATGAGGCGCCGGGCAAGCTCTATGACGTGTGGACGGGTGATGGCGCGCAGCGTTGCGAGCTGGACGCGGGCAAGCCGCTTGCCTGCGAGCCCGCCACGCAGGAGACCCTGCGCAAGGCGGGCGTGCTGTAAAGCCGCTTGCCTGCGGGCGCTCAGCGCTGCTTGCGGTAGGGTTCGTCTTCCGGCACGAAGACGCCTTCCTCGCGCGCTTCCTGGCACCATTGCTGGAAGGCGGGCAGGCCGCAGACGGCGTCCATGTATTCCTGCACCGGCGCCGATGTCGTGATGCCGTAGGTCTGGAAGCGGCTGACCACCGGGGCATAGAACGCATCGGCGGCCGAGAAGTTGCCGAAGAGGAACGGGCCGCTGCGGCCGAATTCGCGACGCGTGTCCAGCCACAGCGATTGCAGCCGCGCGATGTCTTCGCGCGCGGCTTGCGGGAAGTCGATGCCGGGCAGGTTGGCTTCGATGTTCATGGGCAGCGCGCTGCGCAGCTGAATGAAGCCGCTGTGCATCTGCGAGGCCAGCGAGCGCGCGCGGGCGCGGGCACGCGCCTCGGCGGGCCACAGACCGGCTTGCGGGTGCCGCTCGGCCACGTATTCGCAGATGGCCAGCGAGTCCCACACGGCGAAGCCTTCATCGAGCAGGACCGGGACAAGCCCGGCAGGGCTGGCGCCGGCAATCTCGCGGCTGAACTCCGCCGAGAAGAGCGTGAGCTTGCGCTCCTGGAAGGGCACGCCCGTCGCGCGCAGCGCAAGCCAGGCCCGCATGGACCACGATGAGTAGTTCTTGTTGGCGATGAGCAGGGTATACATGCGGGCTTCCCGGTCGATGGGCTTGAGGGTGAGGAAATTCTACTGGTTGCGGGACGCGGCGCGCGGCATCGCACGTGCCTTACGAGACCAAAGACGTCAATGAGGAGAACGTGACATGTCACCTTGCAGAACCTTGGCATCGGCCGCGCTGGCCTGGCTGTTGGTGGCGGCGCCGCAAGCGGGCTGGACGCGCGGACCGCAGCCGGCCGCGCCCGCTGTCGCGCAGGAAGACCGTAACCCCGAGGCCGCCAGCGGACGCGGCGCGCATTCCCTGGCGCACGCAAGCAAGCACATGGTGGCAACGGCGAATCCGCTGGCGTCGGAAGCCGGGCAGCGCATGCTGCGCAAGGGCGGCAGCGTGATGGATGCGGCCATTGCCGCGCAACTGGTGTTGAACCTCGTCGAGCCGCAGTCCTCGGGCATCGGCGGGGGCGCCTTCCTGATGCTCTACACCGCCGCAGACCAGACGCTGCGCGGCTACGATGGCCGCGAGACCGCGCCGGCCTCGGCAGGTGCGGACCGGTTCCTGAAGGGCGGCAAGCCGATTCCCTTCGACGACGCCGTCAACAGCGGCTTGTCGGTCGGCACGCCCGGGCTGCTGCGCATGCTGGAACTGGCACATCGGCAGCATGGCAAATTGCCCTGGGCCACGCTGTTCCAGCCAGCCATCGATCTGGCCGAACAGGGCTTTCCCGTGTCGCCGCGCCTGCACACGCTGACCGCCGGCAACCGTGCGCTGGCGCGCCAGCCGGCTGCGGCGGCGTATTTCCTGCAAGCCGATGGCAGCGCCTGGCCGGTGGGCCACCGGCTGAAGAACCCCGCGTTTGCCGAGGTGCTGCGCGCGGTGGCCGCGGGCGGCGCGGACGCGTTCCATACCGGCCCGATCGCGCGCGACATCGTGGCGGCCGTGCGCGGCCATGCGGTGCCGGGCGATCTGTCGGAGGCGGACCTGCGCGGCTACCAAGCGCGCGAGCGCGACCCGGTGTGCGGGCGCTATCGCATGTATCAGGTGTGCGGCATGGCGCCGCCCAGCAGCGGCGGCATCGCGGTGCTGCAGATGCTGGGCATGCTGGAGCAGCATGCCTTGCGGGAGCAGAAGCCCGCGTCGCTGGCGGCCGTGCACTTCTTCTCGGAGGCAGGCCGCCTGGCCTATGCCGACCGCGACCGGTATGTGGCCGATCCGGATTTCGTGGACGTACCGGTCAAGGCCATGCTGGATCCCGCCTATGTGCAGGCGCGTGGCGCGTTGATACGCCCGGACCGCAGCATGGGCGAGGCCGCGCCGGGCGACCCCGCCGGCCTGCTGGCGCAGCGCGGCGTGGACGCCACGCCCGAGCTGCCCAGCACCAGCCACCTGGTGGCGGTGGACGACGACGGCAATGCCTTGTCCATGACCACCACCATCGAATCGGAGTTCGGCAGCAAGATCTTCGTGCGCGGCTTCCTGCTCAACAATGAACTGACGGACTTCTCGCTGTCGGGCACCGACGACGCCGGACGCGCCGTGGCCAACCGTGTGGAACCGGGCAAGCGTCCGCGCAGTTCCATGGCGCCCACGCTGGTGTTCCGCAACGGCCAGCCCTACATGGCGGTGGGGTCGCCGGGCGGCAGCGCCATCATCAACTACGTCGCCAAGACGCTGGTGGGCGTGCTGGACTGGAACCTGGATATCCAGGCGGCCATCGACCTGCCGAACTTCGGCAGCCGCAACAAGGCGACGGAACTGGAGGAAGGCACGGCCGTGGCGACGCTGGCGCCCGCGCTGCAGCGCATGGGCCATGCCGTGCAGGTGCTGCCGTTTCCCAGCGGCGTGCATGGCATCGTGATCCAGCGCGATGGCCTGCTTGAGGGCGGCGCCGATCCCAGGCGCGAAGGGCGGGCGCTGGGCGACTGAGCGGCGGGCTCAGCGCTTCAGCACGCGCGCCAGGTATTTGCCGGTGTGGCTGTCGGCCGAGGCCGCCACGTCTTCGGGCGTGCCTTGCGCCACGATGCGGCCGCCGCCGCCACCGCCCTCGGGGCCCATGTCGACCACCCAGTCGGCGGTCTTGATGACGTCCAGGTTGTGCTCGATGACCACCACTGTGTTGCCGGCCTCCACCAGCTGGTTCAGCACCTGCAGCAGCAGTTCGATGTCGGCGAAGTGCAGGCCGGTGGTGGGCTCGTCCAGGATGTACAGCGTGCGCCCGGTGCTGCGGCGCGACAGTTCCAGCGACAGCTTCACGCGCTGCGCCTCGCCGCCCGACAGCGTCGTGGCGCTCTGGCCCAGGCGCACATACGACAGGCCCACGTCCACCAGCGTGTGCAGCTTGCGCGAGATGGCGGGCACGGAATCGAAATACTCCAGCGCCTGCTCCACCGTCAGGTCCAGCACCTCGCTGATGTTGCGCCCGCGATAGCGGATCTCCAGCGTCTCGCGGTTGTAGCGCTTGCCGTGGCAGGTGTCGCAGGGCACGTACATGTCGGGCAGGAAGTGCATTTCCACCTTCACCACGCCGTCGCCCTGGCAGGCCTCGCAACGGCCGCCCTTCACGTTGAAGCTGAAGCGGCCGGGGTCGTAGCCGCGGCTGCGGGCTTCCGGCACGCCCGCGAAGAGTTCGCGGATGGGCGTGAAGAGGCCCGTGTAGGTGGCCGGATTGCTGCGCGGCGTGCGGCCGATGGGGCTCTGGTCGACGCTGATGATCTTGTCGAAATGCTCCAGGCCGTTCAGCGCCACATAGGGCGCGGGTTCGGTCTGGGCGTTGTGCAGCGCGCGCGACACGGCGGTCGCCAGCGTGTCGTTCACCAGCGTGGACTTGCCCGAGCCCGAGACGCCGCTGATGCATACCAGCCTTGCGGCCGGAATGCGCAGGTCCACCGACTTCAGGTTGTTGCCCGTGGCGCCCGTCAGCTCCAGCCACACCTGCTCGTCGTCGAAGGCACGGCGCCTGGGCACGGCGATTGCGCGCGCGCCGCTCAGGAACTGGCCGGTCAGCGAGGCCGGCGACTGCTGCACCTGTTCGGGCGTGCCGTCGGCCACCACCTGGCCGCCGTGTTCGCCAGCGCCCGGGCCCATGTCCACGACCCAGTCGGCCTCGCGGATCATGTCCTCGTCGTGTTCGACCACGATGACGCTGTTGCCCAGGTCGCGCAGGTGCTTCAGCGTGCCGATCAGCCGGTCGTTGTCGCGCTGATGCAGGCCGATGGACGGCTCGTCCAGCACGTACATGACGCCCGTCAGGCCCGAGCCGATCTGGCTGGCCAGGCGGATGCGCTGGGCTTCGCCGCCCGAGATCGTGTCGGCGCTGCGGTCCAGCGACAGATAATTCAGGCCCACGTTGTTCAGGAAGGCCAGGCGCGCCTCGATCTCGCGCACGATGCGTTCGGCGATCTCCTGGCGCGCGCCGGTCAGCGCCAGCTTGCGGAACCACGCCAGGCAGTCCGACAGCGGCATCGCCTCCACTTCATAGATGGCCAGGCCCGACTCGCGGCCGCGCGCTTCCTTCTCGATGCGGCTGCCCGGCGAGGCGAGCGTGGCGCGCGGCAGATAGCTGCCCGGCTCATCGTCGCCGATGCGCACGTGGCGCGCCTCGGGCCGCAGGCGCGAGCCGCCGCAGTCCGGGCAGGTGCGGATGGCGCGGTACTTGCCCAGTTCCTCGCGCACGGCCGGCGAGTCGGTTTCGCGCCAGCGCCGCTCCAGGTTGGGGATGACGCCTTCGAAGGCGTGGCGCTTGACCGAGCTCTTGCCTTTCTCGTTCAGGTAGAAGAAGGAGATCTCCTCCTGGCCCGACCCATACAGCACGATGTGGCGCGTGTCCTCGGGCAGGCTTTCGAACGGGGATTCGATGTCGAAGTCGTAGTGCGTGGCCAGGCTGGTCAGCAGCGAGTGCGTGAAGGCGTTGCGGCGGTCCCAGCCGCGGATGGCGCCGGAGGCCAGGCTCAGTTCCGGGAAGGCCACGACACGCTTGGGATCGAAGAAACCCAGTTGGCCGATGCCGTCGCAACTGGGGCAGGCGCCCACCGGGTTGTTGAAGCTGAAGAGCCGCGGTTCCAGTTCCGGCAGGCCGTGGCTGCACACCGGACAGGCGTAGCGGCTGGAGAACATCTGCTCGCGGCCGGAATCCATGTCCAGCGCGATGATGCGGCCTTCGGCCAGGCCCAGCGCGGTCTCGAAGCTCTCTGCCAGGCGTTGCTGGCTTTCGGGGCGCACGCGCAGGCGGTCCACCACCACGTCGATGTCGTGCTTCTCGTTCTTCTTGAGCGGCGGCAGGCTGTCCAGCTCCACCATCTCGCCGTTCACGCGCAGGCGCACGAAGCCCTGCGCCTGCAGCGACGCGCTTTCGTCCTCGAAGCTGCCCTTGCGGGCGCGGGCCAGCGGCGCCAGGATGGCCAGGCGCGTCTCGGCCGGCCAGGCCAGCACGGCGTCCACCATCTGGCTCACGCTCTGCGCTTCCAGCGGCAGGCCGTGCTCGGGGCAATAGGGCGTGCCCACCCGCGCATACAGCAGGCGCAGGTAGTCATGGATCTCGGTGATGGTGCCGACGGTGGAGCGCGGGTTGTGGCCGGCGGCCTTCTGCTCGATGGAGATCGCGGGCGACAACCCTTCGATCAGGTCCACGTCGGGCTTGTCCATCAGCTGCAGGAACTGGCGCGCGTAGGCCGACAGGCTTTCCACGTAGCGGCGCTGGCCCTCGGCATACAGCGTGTCGAACGCGAGCGACGACTTGCCGGAGCCGGACAGGCCGGTCACCACCACGAGCTTCTGGCGCGGCAGGTCCAGGGAGACGTTCTTGAGATTGTGGGTGCGGGCACCCCGGATACGTATCTCGTCCATCAGGCGGTTCTGGCGCTCGTTGACACGCCGGACTCGAGTCATCGGACCCGGGCCCCGCGTTGGAATGCATGAAACGCCAGACCGGGACGATCTGGCGCAAGGTGGCGCGAAGGCCAACTTGGTACTATAGCGCGCCCAACCTGCCGGTGTGACGATGCCCGCCGGCCGTTCCGAAGAGTCCCTTTCCCGATGTCGGCTCCACCCTCCATCAAGATGACATCCGACGAGCGCCGCGCCAGCGTGGCGCTGGCGGGCCTGTTCGCCTGCCGGATGCTGGGCCTCTTCCTGCTGCTGCCGGTCTTCGCCGTGGCGGCGCAGGGCCTGCCCGGCGGGGACGATCCCAAACGCGTGGGCCTGGCCCTGGGCATGTACGGCCTGACCCAGGCCTTCATGCAGATCCCTTTCGGCCTGGCCTCCGACCGCTGGGGGCGGCGCCCCGTCATCCTGGCCGGGCTGGCGCTCTTCATCGGCGGCAGCGTCGTCTGTGCGCTGGCCGATGATGTCTTCTGGATCACCATCGGCCGCGCCATCCAGGGCGCTGGCGCCATCTCGGCGGCCATCACCGCCTGGCTGGCCGACGCCACCCGCCCCGAGGTGCGCACCCGCGCCATGGCGATGGTGGGCGGCTCCATCGGCCTGTCCTTCGCGGTGTCGCTGGTGCTGGCGCCCGTGCTGGTCGGCTGGGGCGGCCTGGGCGGTCTCTTCTGGGTGATCGCCTGCCTGGGGGTGGCCAGCGTGGCCGTCGTGCTGACGCTGGTGCCCGTCGTGCCGCGCGCCGCGCCGGTGGGCGAGCCCGCGCGCATGCGCGAAGTGCTGCTGCATGGCGACCTGCTGCGCCTGAACTTCGGCGTCTTCTGCCTGCACTTCATCCAGATCGCGCTCTTCGTCGTCATGCCGGCCCTGCTGGCGCGCGTGGGCAGCCTGGCGCCGCAGGCGCTGTGGCAGGTCTACCTGCCCGTCATCCTGGGGTCCTTCGTCTTGATGGTGCCCATCATCTTCGCCGCCGAGAAGCGCCGCGCGCACAAGCAGGCCCTGCTGGGCGCCGTGGCGGGGCTGGTCGTGGTCTGCGCGCTGCTGCCCTGGGCCAGCGGCGGTTTCACGGCGCTGGCGCTGGCGCTCACGGGCTTCTTCGTCATGTTCAACGTGCTGGAGGCCCTGCAGCCTTCGCTGGTGTCGCGCACCGCGCCGCCCGAGTTCAAGGGCCTGGCCCTGGGCTTCTACAACACCGCCCAGGCCGCGGGCCTGTTCACGGGCGGCGTCACCGGCGGCTGGCTGGCCTCGCGCGGCGGCCCGGACGCCGTCTTCCTGGCGGCAGCGGGCGTGGCCGCGGCGTGGCTGGCCGTGACCTGGGCGCTGCGCAAGCCGGGTTGATGTCTCGGGCAGGCCGCGCCCGCCCCCTTGGTTATCCGCTGATCACCACGTCCACGCCCTGGGCGCGGATCGCCGCGACCACGTCCGGGTCCGCCCCCGGGTCGGTGACCAGGCGCTGCACGTTGTCCCACGCGCAGATGCGGAAGCTGGCATAGGCCTTGAGCTTCGTGTGGTCCGCAAGGACCGTGGCGCGGCTGGCGGCCGAGATGAAGGCGCGGTTCATGGCGGCATCCTCGCTGTCGCGCATGAAAATCCCGGCCGCCGATACCGCGTGCACGCCAAGGAAAGCTTCCCGGATCTGGATGCCCGACAGCGTGTCGTTGTCTGCCCGCTCTATCGTGGCCTGCTTGCGCGTGTCGAGCCGGCCGGCCAGCACGTAGACATGCGCAAGGCGGCTCTGGCCCGCCGCCGCGGCGACGGTCAGGCCGTTGGTGATCACGTGCAGGTCCTGGTGGCCGCGCAGCGCCTGCGCCAGGGCATGCGCGGTGGTGCCGGCATTGATGAGGATGCTGTCGCCGTCCGAGATGTATTGGGCCGCGCATTCCGCGATGGCGGCCTTTTCGGCCGACTGCTGATGATGCCGCTCGGCATAGTTGTACATCTCATAGCGGGCATTGCCTTCGGCCAGCACCTCGGTGGAGGCGACCGCGCCGCCATGCGTGCGTGCCAGCAAACCTTTCTCTCCCAGTTCCAGCAGATCGCGGCGGACCGTGATGGGCGAAATCGAGAAGGCCTGCGCCAGATCGCGCACCGTGACCGCATTGGTTTCCTGCATGAGCGCGAGAATGCGCTGCTGGCGTTCGATTTTGAGCATCTTTGATCGAAATGGGGGGGCGAGCCGCACACCATATCACGGCGAAAAGACGATTTTCCTTTCTGTCATGAATGATCGTTTGTGGTGTATTTGCGCTGAATCGTTCATTTCATCGTCATAATCGATCATTAAAGTGCGAGGCATGACACCGCTACATGCTTACGATACGATCATTTTCGATCTGGACGGCACCTTGCTGGACACCTGGCCCAGCCTCCTGCGTGCCGTCCATCACGTGACGGCGCCGGGCGCCACGCTCGATCCCGCGGCGCTGCGCCACATGCTCAGCCAGGGCATTGACGCCATGTTCGCCCTGGCGGCGCGCCAATCGGCGCAAGGTGGCGCACAGGCTCGCCAGGCCCAGGCGGACATGGCACGGCATTACGGCGCGCACACCTTGCTGGAGGCCCAGCCCTATCCAGGGACGAGCCGTCTGCTGCACGCCTTGGCGGATGCCGGTTACCGCCTGGCGCTTTGCACCAACCGCGACCGTGCCTCGACGCTGGCCTTGCTGGCCCGGCAAGACTGGCTGGCGCGCTTCGCGCTGGTCCATTGCCTGGACGATGGCCTGCCGCCCAAACCCGACCCGGCGGCGCCGACTGCCTTGCTGGCGCGCCTTGCCTGCGCGCCGGCACAGGCGCTTTTCGTGGGGGACTCGCACGTCGACGCGCAATGCGCGGATCGTGCGGGCATCTCGTTCGCCGCGCACCTGGGCGGCTATCACGCCGTGCCGGAAGACCTCGACCCCGCCGTCTTCCGCTACGACGACGCGCACGACCTGACGCAGTGGCTGGCCCGCCAGCCTGCCGCCGCGATGGAGACGGAACATGAGTGACATCGTCCTGGACCGGATCAGCAAGGCCTACGACGGCACGACCGTGCTCGATGCGCTTTCGCTGACCATCCGTGATGGCGAATTCCTGACCCTGCTGGGCGCATCGGGCTGCGGCAAGTCGACGCTGCTCAAGCTCCTGGCGGGCCTGGAGCAGCCGGACGCGGGCACGCTGCGCAAGGGGAACGTCGACGTGCTTGCGCAGTCGCCGGGCGAACGCGATTGCGCCATGGTCTTCCAGTCCTATGCGCTCTACCCGCACATGACCGTGGGCGACAACATCTGCACGCCGCTCCATATGCGCAGCCTGGGTTTCGCGCAGCGCTTGCCGGGCGCGCGCTGGCTCAGCCCGGCCACGCGGCGTGCCTTGCGCGAGGCGCGCGAACAAGGCCGCCAGGTCGCGGCCACGCTGGGCATCGAGCACCTGTGGTCGCGCAAGCCCGCGCAACTCTCGGGGGGCCAGCGCCAGCGCGTCGCCCTGGCGCGCGCCATGGTGCGGCGGCCGTCGCTCTTCCTGTTCGACGAACCGCTCTCGAACCTGGATGCGAACCTGCGCCAATCGCTGCGCAGCGAGATCCGCCAATTGCATGACAAGCTGGGCGTCACCTTCGTCTACGTGACGCACGACCAGCACGAAGCCATGTCCATGTCGGACCGCGTGGCGGTGATGAAAGGCGGCCGCATCCTGCAACTGGGCACACCGCAGGAGATCTATCACACGCCCCGGCACGCCGAGGTCGCGGCGTTCGTGGGCGCCCCGCGCATCAATTTCCTGGCGGTGACGCCCGATGCGGCAGGCCGTCCCTGCCTGCAAGGCCAGCCGCTGGATGAACGATTTCCCGCCCAGGCGGCGCGGCTGGCCTTCCGGCCGCACGCCGCGTCACTGGCGCCCGCGCCGCACAGTCTCGCGGTGCGTGGCACCGTCGCGCTGGTGGAGTTCACGGGCGCCGAATGCATGGTGACGCTGACGGCGGCTTGCGGCACGAAAGTGGTGGCGGTGCTGGACGCGCAGGCCACGGCAAGGCCTGGGGATGCGTTGAGCCTGCATGTGCCGTTGGCAGCCTGGCATGCCTTCGACGCGCAGGGCAACAGCCTGACGGCCGGCGCCGCGGCGCTGCCGCTGGCCGCCTAGGGAGAGGGCGGATGCGCATCAAGCCCTTGCAAGTCTCCCTGTTGCTGGGCCCCAGCCTGGTGCTGACGCTGTTGCTGCTCGTGCTGCCGCTGGCCGTCGTCGCGCTGATGTCGCTGACCGACTGGCAGTTCGGCGCCGCCAGCTGGAACTGGGTGGGGCTGGGCAATTATGTGGACCTGTGGAATGACGACACGTTCCGCAAGAGCTTCGCCAACACCGTGTACTACCTCGTGGTGGTGTCCGTGGGCGCGATCGTGGTGGGCCTGGGCGCGGCCTTGTTGATCGAATCGCATCACACCTGGCGAGGGTTCTATCGCACGGCCTTCTTCATGCCGGTGGCCTCGACGCTCATCGCGATGGCTGTCGTGTGGCAGTTCCTGATGCACCCGGCCGCCGGCTTCCTGAACCATGTGCTGGGCTGGTTCGGCGCGGCCCCGCGCAACTGGCTGAAGGATTACAGCCTGGCGCTGCCTTCGCTGGCAGCCATCGGCATCTGGCAGATGTCCGGCCTGGCGCTGGTGATGTTCCTGGCCGGCCTGAAGAACATTCCCGCCGAGCTGCGCCACGCCAGCCTGCTCGATGGCATGCGCCATCCGGTGGACCGCTTCCTGCGGGTGACGCTGCCCATGCTCGGGCCGACCCTGCTTTTCGTCGTGACCGTGTGCGGCATCCGTTCGCTGCAGGTTTTCGACACCGTGCATGCCCTGACCCAGGGCGGCCCGAACAAATCCACCGAAGTGCTGCTGCACACGATCTACGCCGAGGGCTTCGGTTTCTTCCGCATGGGCTACGCCGCCGCCATGGTGGTGGTGTTCGTGGCTTGCATCGCGGTGCTGACGCTGCTCCAGCAGGCCGGCATGGCGACGACAAGGACGCAAGACTGATGGCATCTCCCCTGCACCCTTCATTGGCCTGGCGGCTCTTCCGTCACGTGGTGCTGCTTGCCGGCAGCGCTGTCTTCCTGCTGCCCTTCGTGTGGATGCTGTCCACCTCGCTCAAGCCCGCCGACGAGATCTTCCGCGATGGCTTTCACCTGCTGCCGCAGCAATGGGCCGCCGTGGAGAACTACACCCGCGCGCTGACCCAGGTGCCGCTGCTGCGCTATCTGTTCAACGGCGTGGTGGTCTGCGCCGGCATCCTGGTCCTGCAGATCCTCGTGTCGCTGCCCGCGGCCTATTGCTTCGCCAAGCTGAGGTTTCGCGGCAAGCGGCTGGCCTGGGGCCTGGTGATGCTGTCGCTGATGATTCCCTTCCAGGCGACCGCGATCCCGCTCTACATCCTGCTCTACCAGGTCGGGCTGCTGGACACCACCGCCGCGCTGATCCTCCCCTTCATCGCCTCGGGCTTCGGCATCTTCCTCATGCGCCAGTTCTTCCTGGGCGTGCCCGACGACCTGATCCATGCCGCGCGGCTGGACGGCATGGGCGAGTTCGAGCTGGTCTGGCGCGTCATGATGCCGGCCGCCATGCCCGCGCTGATCGCGTTCTCGATCTTCTCCGTGGTCTGGCACTGGAATGATTATTTCTGGCCCTTGCTGGTCATCAACACCACGGATCTCGCCACGCCGCCGCTGGGCACCATGTTCTTCAGGAACGAGGAAGCCGGCACGGACTATGGCCCTCTCATGGCAGGCACGGTCATCATCACCCTGCCGTTGCTGTTGTTCTTTCTGTCGGCGCAGAAGCGCTTCATCGAAGGCGTCACCCTCTCGGGTGTCAAAGGTTGAAAGGAACCACCATGCAATCCAAGTTTCTGTCCGGCCTCCTGGCAGGCCTCTCGCTGCTGTGCGGCACGGCCCAGGCGGCCAAGATCGAGCTCGTCGTGGACTACCCCTATCCGGACATGTTCAATGCCGTGCATGCGCAGATCGCCCAGCGCTTCACCGAGAAGTTCCCTGACTACACGGTGAAGTTCCGCGCGCCCACGCCGGACTACGAGGTCGCGGCGCAACAGGCCCTGCGCCAGGCCGTGACCCGCCAACTGGCCGACGTGTCCTTCCAGGGACTGAATCGCCAGCGTGTGTTCGTGGATCGCGGCATCGCGGTCGACCTGACGCCTTTCATCCAGGCTGAAGAAGGCTGGGACGCCAGCGGCTACAGCCCCGCGCTGATGTCGCTGGGGCAGATCAACGGCAAGCAGGCCGGCATCGGCTTCTCGCTTTCCACGCCCATCGTCTACTACAACATGGACCTGCTGGCCAAGGCCGGCGCCAGCGCCGATGCGTTGCCCAGGACCTGGGACGACATCATCGCGCTGGCCGACAAGTCACGCGAGGCCAATCCCGGCACCAACGGGCTCCACTTCGACTGGGAGATCACCGGCAACTGGCTGTGGCAGTCCATCGTGTTTTCCAAGGGCGGCACCATGCTGGATGCCACGGAAACGAAAGTCGCCTTCGACGGCGAAGCCGGCAAATCCTCCATCGCGCAGATGGGCCGGATGGTCGAACACGGCACCATGCAGAACCTGACCTACAAGGAAGCCAGCCAGCTCTTCGCGGCAGGCAGGCTCGCCGTGCTCTCGTCGTCGACCTCGCGCCTGGGCGTCATCGAGAAACAGATCGGCGGCAGGTTCAAGATGGTGACGGGCTACTTCCCCACCTATGGCAAGGAGGCGCGCGTGCCCGCCGGCGGCAACGTCGCCATGATGTTCGCCAAGGACCCGGCGCGCCAGAAGGCCGCCTGGGAGTACATCAAGTTCGTCACGGGGCCGGAAGGCGCGACCCTGATGACGAAGGGCACGGGCTATTTCCCCGCCAATACGCTGCCGGTCGACGACCCTGCGATGCTCAAGGGCTATTACGATGCCAATCCCAACCAGTACACCGCCGTGCGCCAGTTGCCGTGGCTGACGGGCTGGTACGCCTTCCCGGGCGAGAACGGCCTGAAGATCACCGACGTCATCAACGATCACCTGCAGACCGTGTTCGACAAGTCGGTGGCGCCGCAAGCCGCGCTCGACGCCATGACGCGCGACGTCCAGGCGCTGCTGGGCAAGTAGGAGACCCGCGATGAAGTTCATCCACTTGACTGACACCCATCTGGTCGCCGACGGCGGCGAGCTGTACGGCACCAACCCCAAGCAGCGCCTGCGGCAGGCCATCGCGCATCTGCTTGCGCGCCAGCCCGACGCCGAGGCGGTCGTGGTGACGGGCGACCTGACCCACCACGGCCACGCGCAAGCCTATGCGCATCTGCGCGAATGCCTGTCTGCCCTGACACTGCCGGTCTATCCGATCCTGGGCAACCACGACAGCCGCGTCGTCTTCAAGGAATATTTTCCCGGGGTGGCGCAGGACGAACACGGGTTCATCCAGTATTCGGTGGATTTCGGCAGCCACCTCGCGCTGTTCCTGGATACCAACGAGCCCGGCGTCCACTGGGGCGTGTACTGCGAGACGCGCGCGGCGTGGCTGCGGGCGCGTCTGGCGGAAACGGACAGGCCGGTGCTGCTCTTCATGCACCACCCGTTCTTCCCGATCGGCATTCCCAGCATGGATTTCCTGTCGCTGCGCGATCCTGCGCCGCTGCTCGCGGCCATCGCCGGCCACGAGGCGCGTATCCGCCACGTGTTCTTCGGCCATATCCACCGGCCGATCTGCGGGCAGTATCGCGGCATGGGCTATTCCACGCTGCGCGGCACGAACCACCAGGTTGCACTGGACCTGCACGGGTCGGCGCAATGCATCATCGGCAGCCATGAGCAGCCTCAGTATGCCGTCGTGCAGGTGGATGCGGAACAGTTGCTGATCCACGTCGAGGACTACCTGGACTGCGACCGCCAGTTCCTGCTGCACGAGATGCGGGATGGCGCGGCGGGCCTGAAATAGGAAAAAAGGCCGGGCATCCGCCCGGCCTTCCCGCCGCCTGCGCGTGCCAGGTTCAAGGCGGCGCCAGCACGAAGGCTGACACGTCGTCCAGCACTGGCGCCCAGGCGCGCAAGGGCCAGGCCAGCGAGCCGGCCATCATCACGTGCCCCACGCCCGAATACAGCCGGAAATCCACCTTCACGCCTGCCTCGCCCAGCAGCCTTGCCAGCTGCATGGTGTTGCGTTGCGGTTCCACCGCCGTGTCGCCGGTGCCCGCGCGCAGGAAGGTGCGCGGCGCCTGGGCGCTGGCGTGGTTGATGGGTTGCGAGTCGGTCGGCGTGCCCGGGAAGGAAAACACGGGCATGACGTCCGGGTTTTCGATGGGCAGGAAATCATAGGGGCCGGCCAGTCCCAGCCAGCCGGCCAGGATGCCCGGGCTCAGGCCCTCGGCGCCCAGCCAGCGCGGGTCCAGCGCCACCATGGCCGCGTTGTAGCCGCCCGCGCTGTGGCCCATCACGAACAGCTTGTTGGGGTCGCCGCCCAGGCCGGCGATGTGGCGCGCCGTCCAGGCCACCGCCTTGGCCGAATCGTGCAGGAAGCTGGGATACGTGACGGCGGGATAGAGCTGGTAATCGGCGACCACCGCCATGATCCCGCGTGAGGCCAGCGCTTCGCCCACGAAGAGGTAATCCTTGCGCGAACCCTCGCGCCAGGTGCCGCCGTAGAAGAACACCACCACCGGCGCGGGCGTGGCCGCGGGCCGGGTGGGCAGGTAGATGTCCAGCCGGTGCCTGGGCTCGGGGCCGTAGGGCACGTCGGCCTGCAGCGTGTAGGTATTGGAAGAGGCGAGGGCGTTCAGCACCTGGGTGCCCGAGCAGCCGGCCAGCGCCAGGATCACCACCAGCGGGACGGCCAGGCATCTGGCCATTCTGGCCCAGGGCAGGCACAGGGGGTTTCGCACGATCCCTTCCTTTGGGCTCGGGCGCCCGTTTCCGCTGTCCTGGCGGGGGTGGACATGCTCGTCCTCCCTGGCTTTGCTCGCCGGGACGGTTATGCCCGATAATACGTCCCTTCACGCCGGCACAGCCGGGCCCGGACCAGCGATGCGTTGCCAATTGCAAGCGTCCCCGGCGCCCTGGCCCACAGCCGGCGTCGTTTCTGAAAATTCAGGTGACGAATGGCCTGGCGCCGGCCCCAGCGGCCCGCCGGCTTTCCACCGCAACAGGAGATCGCCATGGCATCGGTCAACAAGGTCATCATCGTGGGCAACCTGGGGCGCGACCCCGAAGTGCGCTACAGCCCCGACGGCGCAGCGATCTGCAACGTGTCGCTGGCCACCACCAGCCAGTGGAAGGACAAGAACAGCGGCGAAAAGCGCGAAGAGACGGAATGGCACCGTGTCGTCTTCTATAACCGCCTGGCCGAAATCGCCGGCGAATACCTGAAGAAGGGCCGCTCGGTCTACGTCGAAGGCCGCCTGAAGACGCGCAAGTGGACCGACAAGGAAAACATCGAGCGCTACACCACCGAAATCGTGGCTGACCAGATGCAGATGCTGGGTGGCCGCGAAGGCGGCGGCGGTGAGGGCGGTGGTTACGGCGGTGGTGAATCGTCGGCGCCGCGCCAGCGTCCGCAGCAGTCGGCACCGGCGCCCCGCCCGGCGGCGCAGCCCAGCTCGCCCGCGGCGACGAACCTGGCCGATATGGACGACGATATTCCGTTCTGATCGCGCCCAGGCCCGACAGTTTCAGCCTCTGAAAACAGCCCGCTTGCCGTCGGCACGCGGGCTGTTTTCTTTATGGGCATGTCTCAGTCGCCCCGTCCCAGCATTTTCTTCGCGATCACCACCACGCCGACGATGATCCCGCCGGCCACGACCCCCACTCCGGCTTCCAGCAGGATGCCGACGGCGCCTTGCACCAGGCCGCTAGTCCCGACCACCGCAACCACCGCTTCAACGGCATGAGCAATGACGGGCACGCCGTGCACCAGGATCGCGCCACCCACCATGAACATCGCGGCCGTGCCCACGATGGACAGCGTCTTCATCAGATAAGGCGCTGCGGCGACGATGCCGCGGCCCAGACGCTGGCTGAATGCCGAGCCGCGCTGGCTCAGGGCAATGCCCCAGTCGTCCAGCCGGACGATGCCGGCCACCAGGGCGTAGACGCCCACCGTTACCAGCAGCGCAATGCTGGAGAGCACCAGCGCCTGCGTCAGCAGGCTTGCGCCGGCGACGGCGCCCAAGGCGATGGCGATGATTTCCGCCGACAGGATGAAGTCTGTTCTGATCGCGCCCTTGATCTTGGTCTTCTCGAAGGCAACGATATCCACGTCGGGGTCCTGCAAGGCCTTCACGCGCGCGGCGTGGTCACTGTCCTTGGCGTGCAGGAACCTGTGCATGACCTTCTCGAAGCCTTCATAGCAAAGAAAGGCGCCGCCCAGCATCAACAGCGGTGTCACCAGCCACGGCGAAAAGGCGCTGATCAGCAGCGCGGCGGGCACCAGGATGGCCTTGTTGATGAGCGAGCCCTTGGCCACCGCCCAGACGACGGGCAGTTCGCGGTTGACCGGAACGCCGGTGACCTGCTGCGCGTTCAGGGCCAGGTCATCGCCCAATACACCCGCCGATTTCTTGAGCGCGACCTTGCTCATGGCCGCCACGTCGTCCAGCAGCAACGCAATGTCGTCGAAGAGCGCAAAGAAACTGCTGCCTGCCATGGTGAACTCTTTCAATGCTTCGGAGGTTCGCAGTGTAGCGAGTGCCTGTAACGCGATTGTGAGGATGTATGACGCGGGCCATTTTTACCCATGCCCGCAGGACACGGTCTGGCGGCCGGGTTCTCCTATCGGTTCTCAGCGCGGCTCGCCGGGCGGGCATGGTCCCGGGCACGACGCCGGATGCACGCATCCGGCGAAAGCTCCATAATCGGGGATCCTGGTCCACCGGTGCCGCCCATGCCAGATACGTCCTGTTCCCTCGCGCCCCTGCGGGCCTTCGTCATGGACATGGCCGCGCTGCTCGCACGCCAGCCGGACGAACCCGCGCTGCTGCGCGAAGGCGGCCACCTGCTGGGCCGCCTGGTGGCCCGTGACGACTGGCTGCCCGACGCCTGTGCGCAGCCTCACCCCGAGCGCTACACCCAGTACCTGCTGCATGCCGATTCCGCCGAGCGCTTCTCGGTGGTGAGCTTCGTATGGGGCCCCGGCCAGCACACGCCCGTGCATGACCACACCGTGTGGGGGCTCATCGGCATGCTGCGCGGCGGGGAATATTCCCAGCCCTACCGCCTCGACGGCGCCGGGCAACTGGCCGAAGACGGGCCGGCGGTGCTGCTCGCGCCCGGCCAGGTCGAACCCGTCTCGCCCCGCGTGGGCGACATCCATCAGGTGCGCAACGCCCACGAAGACCAGGTGTCCATCAGCATCCATGTCTATGGCGCAAACATCGGCGCGGTGCGCCGATCGGTCTATGCGCCCGATGGCACCCGCAAGCCTTTCATCTCCGGCTATTCCAACGAGACCCTGCCCAACATCTGGGACCTTTCCAAAGCGTCGTGACATCCTTATGAGCCAAACTGCCGCCAAGCTGTCCACCCTGTCCTTCCAGGACGTCCGCCAAGCCTTGCTGCAAGGCGAGGAAATCGCATTGATCGACGTGCGCGAGGAAGACCCCTTTGCGCAGGAGCACCCCTTGTGGGCGGCGAATTTTCCGCTGTCGCGGCTGGAGTTGGACGCGTGGCCCCGCATCCCGCGCCGCGACACGCGCATCGTGGTGTATGGCCATGACGATGTCACGGGCGACCTTGCGCCGCGTGCGTTGCGGACCCTGCATGCGATGGGCTACACCGACGTGCATGCGCTGGCGGGCGGCCTGCAAGGGTGGCGCGACGCGGGCGGAGAGCTCTTTCGCGACGTGAACGTGCCCAGCAAGTCCTTCGGCGAACTGGTCGAGGCCGAGCGCCACACGCCGTCGTTCAGCGCGCAGGAAGTGAAGGCCATGATCGATGCGCGCGCGGACGTGGTGGTGGTGGATGCGCGCCGCTACGACGAATACCACACCATGAGCATCCCCAGCGCGACCAGCGTGCCGGGCGCGGAGCTGGTGCTGCGCATCCGCGAACTGGCGCCGGACCCGGCCACGCAGGTCATCGTGAACTGCGCGGGCCGCACGCGCAGCATCATCGGCACGCAATCGCTGGTGAACGCGGGCATTCCCAATCCGGTGGCGGCCTTGCGCAACGGCACCATCGGCTGGACGCTGGCGGGCCAGGCGCTGGATCACGGCGCCACGCGCCAGCATCCCGAGGTCAGCGTGGGCACGCATGCCGTGGCGCGGGCGGATGCGCGCCGCGTGGCGGATCGCGCAGGCGTGCGGCGGGTGCGCTGGGACGACCTGGCGTCGCTGGATGTGCCCGGGCGCACCGTCTATCGCCTGGATGTGCGCACGCCCGAGGAATACGAGATCGGCCACCTGGCGGGCTTTGCCAGTGCGCCGGGCGGCCAGCTGGTGCAGGAAACGGACCATATCGCGCCGGTGCGCGGCGCGCGCCTGGTGCTGGTCGATGACGATGGCGTGCGCGCCAACATGAGCGCCTCGTGGCTGGCGCAGATGGGTTGGGAAACGTACGTGGTGGACGATGTCCCCGCCACCGCCGAACTCGAGGTCGGCCCCTGGCTGCGGGCGCATCCCGAGGTGCCGCGCGTCGAGACCGTCACCGCCGAGCAACTGCAACGCTGGCAGCAGGAAGGGGACACCGTGTTGCTGGACGTCACGACCAGCGCCAACTACGTCAAGGCGCATATTCCCGGCGCCGGCTTCGCGGTGCGCGCGCAACTACCCGCCGTGCTGGGGGCGACGCCCCAGGCACGCCGCTACGTCTTCACTTGCGGTTCGAGCCTGCTGGCGCGCTTCGCCGCGCACGATGCGCAAGCGCTGACCGATGCGCCCGTCTTCGTGCTGGAAGGCGGCACGGCGGCGTGGCTGGCGGCGGGCCTGCCCACGCGGCAGGGCGAGGAATGGCTGGCCTCGCCGCGTGTCGACCGCTATCGCCGGCCCTACGAAGGCACCGATGCGCCGCGCGAGGCCATGCAGGGCTACCTGGACTGGGAGTTCGGGCTCGTCGCCCAATTGGGCCGCGACGGCACGCACGGTTTCCGGGTCCTCTGAGGCCGCGCGCCGCGCGCCACCAGTCCTGGGCGCCGGCGCTCAAACCCCCGGCGCCAGCCGCCTTTCGCGGCCCGTGCAGGACGGGCGTCGCCACGGATCCGCTATTCGATGGTGACGCTTGCCGTCTTGACGACCTGATTCCACTTCTTCAGGTCCTGTTGGATCTGGGTGGAGAATGTCGCCGGCTTGCCATCCAGGGCGGTCAAGCCCAGCCCGTCGAAAGTCTGCCGTACCCGTGCTTGCGATAGTGCCTGCTGCAGCGCCGCGCTCAGTCGGCCGGCCACGGGTTCGGGCGTGCCGGACGGAACCACCACGCCGAACCAGGATGTGGCGATGAAGCCCGGCAGGCCGGCTTCCGCCGCGGTGGGCACGTCGGGCAGCGCCGCGCTGCGCGTGGTGCTGCTCAGTGCCAGCGGCCGCAAGGTGCCTGCGCGGATATGCGGCGCCTGCACGGCGGCGGTGTCCACGGCGACCTGCACGTGGCCGCCCAGCACTGCCTGGATGGCGGGGGCGCTGCCGGCAAACGGCACGTGCAGCAGCTTCGTGTCGCTGACCGTGCCCAGCAGCTCGCCGGCCAGGTGGCAGACGGTTCCGGTCCCGCAGGAGGAGTAGCTGACGACCTCGCCCTGCCGCCCCGCGCGCGCGACGAGCGATGCAAGGTCCTGGTCGGGCGCACTGGCGGCCACGGACACGATATACGGCACTTCCGCGACGAGTCCGATGGGCGTGAAGCTGCGCACCGGGTCGAAAGGCAGGTCGCTGCGCAAGGCGGGCAGGATGGTGAGCTGCCCGGTCGTGGCCAGCGAGAGCGTGTAGCCATCCGGGGCGGCGCGTGCAGCGGCTTCCGCCGCGATGGCGGTGCCCGCACCCGGTCGATTTTCCGCCACGACGGGTTGGCCCAATTGCGCACCCAGTTCGGTGGCGATGGTGCGGCCGATCGTGTCGGCGGCGCCACCGGGCGGGAAGGGAATGATGAGCTTGAGTGGGCGCTGGGGCCAGGCGCCGTGGTCCTGCGCCGCCGCAGGCATGCCGGCGAAGAGGGTGAGAATCGAGGCGCCCAGGGCCAGGCGGTGCAAGAGGCGATTCTGCAAGAGGCGATTCTGCAAGAGGCGATTCTGCAAGAGGCGATTCGTTTTCATCATGCCACCTTGCGTCCTTGCGCGTTGCCGCGTGCCTTCACGCCCTCGCGCAAGCGCGGTATCAGTTCGCGGCCGTAGTCCGTCACGTCTTCCAGCGGATCGAAGCCGCGGATGAGGAAGGTGCTGACGCCAAGGTCGTAGTAGGCGAGCAAGGCGTCGGCCACCTGCTCGGGCGTGCCTACCAGCGCGGTGGAATTCGATCGCGCACCTGTCAGTTTCGCGATTTCCGTCCACAGGCGGTCGTCCACGCGCGAGCCCTTGTCGGCAGCCGCCAGCAGGCGTCGCGCGCCTTCGCTCTGTTGCGGCCCTTCCGAGACGAGTCCCGCTTTTTCGCGCAGCGCGCGCGCCTGGGACAGGATGCTGTCGGCCCGCGCCCAGGCCTTTTCCTCGGTGTCGGCCAGGATGGGGCGGAACGATATCGAGAAGCGCACCCGGCGCTGATGGCGCGCCGCCTCGGCCTGTACGCGCGTGGTCAGTTCGCGCACCTGCTCGCGCGACTCACCCCACAACGCATAGATATCGGCGTGCTTGCCAGCCACCGGCAGCGCGGCTTCCGATGCGCCGCCGAAGAAGATGGGCACGTGCGGCTGTTGAGCGGGCTTGACTTCGGAATAGGCGCCCTCGAAACGGTAATAGCGGCCATCGTGGTCGAAAGGCTTGTCGGCGGTCCACAGGCGGCGCAGCAGGCCCAGGTATTCGTCGGTGCGTGCATAGCGCCCGTCGTGGTCCAGGTAGTCCCCGTCGCGCCGCTGTTCCGTGTCCGATCCCCCCGAGATGAAGTGCACGCCCAGCCGTCCCCCTGTGAACTGGTCCAGGGTGGCGATCTCGCGCGCGGCAAGCGTCGGTGCCACGAAACCGGGGCGGTGGGCCAGCATGAAGTGGATGCGCTCGGTCACCGTGGCGGCATACGAGATGGTGAGCGGCGCCGACGGGCCGGTGGAATGGTGAGGCACGAGAATGCGGTCGAAGCCCGCGGCCTCGTGCGCTTGCGCGAAAGCCCGCACGTAGTCTCGGTCGACCACGGGGCCCCGCCTGGGGTGGATCTCCGACTGATGCTGGCTCTGGATCATGCCGATGATGTCTATGCTCATGGAAACGCCTTTGGTGTCTGGCTGGAATGAAGACGCACCGGCCCTCCGCCTCGCGTCATTGATTGAATAATCGTAGGTGATGGTTATGCATGAATTAAATAATTAATCCTGCGCTGCATATGCGAAATGCATCGTTATGGCGGGGCGGATGGAGGGCTAACCTAGGGCGCTTTCCTCTTGCCCTGCTGTGCGCCTGCCCGCCATGTCCCTGTCTTCTCTCGCTGACCCTCCTCGTGCCTGCGATCGGGCGATCATTGCGGGTCGCATTGCGGCACATGCCTTGGGGCCCCGCCTTGCGGCCGGCGCCGACGCGCTGGACCGAGAGGGCACCTTTCCCCATGACAATTTTCCCCTGCTGCACGAGGCGGGACTGATCGCCTACGCGGCGCCGGCGCCGCACGGAAAGGGCGCCGGCTTGGCAGCCTGCCGCAACGTGATCCAGGCCGTGGCGCATGCCGAACCCGCCACGGCGCTCGTGCTCGTCATGACTTACCTGCAGCATCGTCAGTTGTCTTGTCCGGGTAGCCGATGGCCGCGCGGCGTGCAGGATCGCGTGCTGGTATCGGCGGCCCGCGAGGGCGCGCTCATCAATGCCTTGCGGGTGGAACCCGAGCTGGGCACGCCCGCGCGCGGCGGGTTGCCCGCGACGGTGGCCCGCCGCGACAGCCAGGGCTGGCGGCTCTCCGGCCTCAAGCTTTACGCCACGGGCATACCGGCCTTGCGCTGGCTGGCTGTCTGGGCACGCACCGACGAGGCGCAGCCACGCACGGGGGTTTTTCTGGTGGAGCGCCGGGCGGGGCAGGCGGGCTTGCGTGTGGTGGAGAGTTGGAACCACCTGGGCTTGCGCGCCTCGGGTAGCCACGAGGTGATCTTCGATGACGTGTTGCTGCCGTTCGAGCATGCGGTGGATCTGCGTGCGCCAGAGGACTGGGCGCCGCAACGGGCCAGCAGCGCTGACCGTGAGGGCCACGCCATCCAGCAGGCCTGGATGAGCGTGTTGCTGGGTACCTTGTATGACGCCGTGGCCCGGGCCGGGCGCGATTGGCTGCTGGGTTTCCTGGCCGGTCGGTCTCCGGCCAACCTGGGCAGGCCGTTGAGCACCCTGCCGCGTGTGCAGGAGCAGGTGGGCGAGATCGAGGCCTTGCTCGCGGCGAACGCGGCCATGCTGGACCTGGCGGCACTGCGCGTGGACGTGGGCGAGCCGCCATCCCCGGCCGACAGCGGCCTGCTGAAGTTCAACGTGACGTCACGGGCGATCGAGGCGGTGGAGCGTGCGTTGCGTCTTTCCGGCAATCCTGGGCTGAGTCGTGGGAATCCCCTGGAGCGCCATTATCGCGACGTGCTATGCGGGCGGGTGCACACGCCGCAGGACGACACGGTCCTGGCCGCCGCCGGGCAGGCGGCGTTCGTGGCGCATCAGGCGGCCAGGCCCGGCGCATGAGCGTCCAGGCGTTCGAAGATGTCCGCGACGCAGGCACCGAAGCGTGCCACCGGGTCCTGGCGCCGGCCCAGCGCAGGTCCATGGGCCAGCCACAGGTCGATGGACAGCTTGAAGTCCTTCACCGGCACCACGGCCAGCGCGTCGCGGTAGGCGCTGTGGGCCAGCAGGGGCAGCGGAACCAGGCCCAGCCCCTGGCCTTGCGCCACGCTCTGCAACTGCAGGTCGCGGCCATAGGTGTCCAGCTTCACGTGGAAAGGCAGGCTCTGCGCGGCGAGCGCGCGCTTCAGGCTGGCGCGGAAACCGCAGCCATCGGGGTTCAGCGCCCAGCCGTGGGCGCTGCAGTCCGCCAGCGTGTATTGCTTGCGGGTCCAGTCCGCGCGGCGCCCCACCACGACGAGCCGGGTCGAGGCCAGGCGGCGGCCCTCCAGCGATTTGGGGATCTGCATGCCGCGCGCCAGGAAGACGATGGCGGCATCGAGTTCCTCCCGTTCGACGCGTTCGAGCAGCGCGCGCCCGCTCAGGCCCGTGGCAACCTGGGGCGACAACCCTTCCCACGTGCTGCGCAGGTCTTGCAGCACGTCGAGCAGGGCCACTTCGCCGATGCCCTGCGTCAGGCCCAGCCGCAAGCCGCCGGAAGGCGGCAGGTCGGCAGCGACCAGTTCGCGCAGCGTGTCGATCTCCTGAAGAACGGCGCGGCATTGTTCTCGCACGCGCAGGCCGATTTCGGTGGGTTTGGGCGGCTTGGTGTTCCGATCCAGGAGTTCCACGCCGAGGACTTCCTCGAGGCTCTGGATACGGCGGGTGATGGCGGGTTGGGTGAGGCCGAGCTCCTGCGCGGCCTGGCTGAGGGAGTGGCAGCGCACCACCGCTACGAAAGCCTCGATGTCGTCTATTTTCATGCGTGAAAAGAATGATTTTCTTCTGAAAATTTCCAAAATAATCATATCCCAAACGACAGGCGCTGCCCATGCCCGACATCGAACCGCTACGTTCCGCCGCGCCGCTGCGCGAATTCGTCAAGGACCTGGCCGGGCTGCTTGCCCGCAAGCCGGAAGAAGCCACCATCCTGCGGGACGGCGGGGCGTTGCTGGGGCGGCTGGTGGCGCGTGACGACTGGTTGCCCGAGTCGTGTGCGCAGCCTCATCCTCGGCGCTACAGCCAGTACCTGCTGCATGCCGATTCGGCGCAGCGTTTCTCCGTCGTCAGCTTCGTCTGGGGGCCGGGCCAGCGCACGCCCGTGCATGACCATACGGTGTGGGGGCTCATCGGCATGTTGCGTGGCGCCGAGTATTCCCAGCCCTTTCACCGGGCGCCCGACGGCACGCTGGCGCAGGCGGGGCCGGCGGTGCGCCTGTCGCCAGGCCAGGTCGAGGCCGTATCGCCGCGCGTGGGCGACATCCATCAGGTTCGCAATGCCTACGAGGACAGGGTGTCCATCAGCATCCACGTCTATGGCGCGAACATCGGCGCGGTACGCCGCGCGGTGTATGAGGCCGACGGTACGCGCAAGCCGTTCATCTCCGGTTATTCCAACGACTTCCTGCCCAATATCTGGGACCTTTCCAAAACATCGTGACCCCATGAGCCAAGCTGCCGATTCCCTGTCCGCCCTGTCCTGCCAGGATGTCCGTCTAGCCTTGCTGCAAGGCACGGAGATCGCGTTGATCGATGTGCGAGAGGAAGACCCCTACGCCCAGGCGCACCCGTTGTGGGCGGCAAACTTTCCCTTGTCGCGCCTGGAGCTTGAGGCATGGTCGCGCATCCCCCGGCGCGACACCCTGATCGTGGTTTACGGTCATGACGACGTCAGCGGCGACCTTGCGCCTCGCGCGGCAGGTGTCTTGAAAGCGCTGGGCTACGGCAACGTGCATGTGCTTGCAGACGGTCTTCAAGGCTGGATCGACGCCGGCGGGGAGGTCTTTCGGGATGTGAACGTGCCCAGCAAGGCTTTCGGTGAGCTGGTCGAGGCCGAGCGTCACACGCCTTCGCTTGGCGCCGAGGAGGTCAAGGCGCTGATCGACGGGAGGTCCGATCTGGTGGTGGTGGATGCGCGCCGCTATGACGAATACCACACGATGAGCATCCCCGGCGCGACCAGCGTGCCCGGCGCGGAACTCGTGCTGCGCGTTCGCGAGCTGGCGCCGGACCCTGCCACGCGCGTCATCGTGAACTGCGCGGGACGGACGCGCAGCATCATCGGCACGCAGTCGCTGGTGAACGCGGGCATCCCGAATCCGGTCTGCGCGCTGCGCAACGGCACCATCGGCTGGACATTGGCCGGGCAGGCGCTGGACCGCGGCGCAACGCGCCGCCACCCGGAACCCAGTGAAGCCACGCGCGTGCAGGCACGCGCCGATGCACGGCGCGTAGCCGACAAGGCGGGCGTGCGGCGTGTCGACTGGTCGTCGCTGGCCACGCTGGAGGCGCCGGACCGCAACGTGTATTGGCTGGATGTGCGTACGCCGGAAGAATACGAGGCCGGACACCTGCCGGGCTTCGCCAGTGCGCCGGGCGGGCAATTGGTGCAGGAGACCGATCATGTCTTGCCGGTGCGCGGCGCGCGCGTGGTGTTGGCCGATGACGATGGCGTGCGCGCCAACATGAGCGCGTCGTGGCTGGCGCAGATGGGCTGGGAGGTCCATGTGGTCGATGCCGTGCCCGAGGATGCGGCCCGCCAGGCCGGGCCCTGGCAGCGTCACGCTGCCCCGCCACCCGAGGCCGACACCATCGACGCCGGGCGGCTTGCCGCGTGGCTGGAAGAAGGGGGCACCGCAGTGCTGGATTTCACCACCAGCGCCAATTATGTGAAAGGACATATCCCCGGCGCGGGCTTTGCTTTGCGTGCACAGCTGGTCGCCGCGCTCGCGGCCTCACCCTCCGTGCATCGCTACGTCTTCACCTGCGGCTCGAGCCTGCTGGCGCGCTTTGCCGCGCGCGACGCCCGGGCCCTGACCGATGTGCCGGTGTTCGTGCTGGAGGGCGGCACTGCTGCCTGGGTCGCGGCGGGCCACTCCTTGCGGCAGGGCGAGGAGTGGCTGGCCTCGCCGCGCACGGACCGCTACCGTCGTCCCTACGAGGGGACGGATGCGCCGCGCGAGGCGATGCAGGGCTACCTGGACTGGGAGTTCGGCCTGGTCGAGCAGTTGGGCCGCGACGGCACGCATGCCTTTCGCGTGATCTGACCTGCCTGTGGCTGGCTTTGCGCCGGCCTTGCACGCTCAACGCCGTGGCGGTGGCATGGCGATGCCTGCTGGCGGCACGAAGGCCGTCACCGGCGGCAAGGGTCCGTCCCAGCGGGTGATCTCCACCGAGGTGCTCTGCGCGGCGCAGCCCTGGCTCAAGCGTGAGGCGCCGATGTCCCGCGTCACGACGTTCGGATTGCCGTGCTTGTCCAGGCCACGCGCGGCGCCTGGCGTCAGCGGGTCGTACCAGGCGCCGGTGGCGATCTGGACGACGCCCTGACGGATGCCGTCGCTCAGGCGGGCCGCCGCCAGGAAAGCGCCTTGCCCGTTGTGCACGCGCACGACGTCGCCATCGGCGATGCCGCGCGGCCGGGCGTCCTCCGGGTTCAGGGTGAGCGGCTCGCGATCCTGGATCTTCGAGGCGCGGCTGAGCGCGCCATGGTCGTACTGGCTGTGCAGGCGGGTGGCAGGCTGGTTGGACAACAGGTGCAGGGGATAGGGCGTCCCGGGCGGCTCGAACCAGGCCGGATGGCCCGGGCAATCGTCGTAGCCGAAGCTCGCGATGCGCGCCGAATGCAGCTCGATGCGTCCGGAAGGGGTGGGCAGGGGGAAGGCCGCCGGGTCGCGGCGGAAGTCCTCCAGCAGCACCATCGGGCGCGCGGGCAAGGGCACTTCGAACCGCCCGGCCTGCCAGAATGCGTCGAAGGCGGGCAGTTCGATGCCATGCGACCGCGCGCGCTCGCGGGAGGCGTCGTACAGCAGGCGCAGCCACGCGCCCGCATCGCGGCCCTCCGTGTACGCCTCCTCGCAGTTCAGGCGTCGCGCCAGCGCCGACAGGATGGCGTAGTCATCCCGCGCCTCGGCAATGGGCGGGATCGCGGCCTTCATGGCAATCAGGTAGCGGTCCGAGGCGCTGCTGCCGATGTCGTCGCGTTCCAGGAACGTCGTCGCCGGCAGGACGATGTCCGCGTGGCGAGCCTGGGCGGTCCAGTATTGCTCGTGCACGATGATGGTCTCGGGGCGACGCCATGCCCGCGCCAATCGGTACAGGTCCTGATGATGGTGGAAGGCGTTGCCGCCTGCCCAATAGATCAGGCGGATGTCGGGATAGCGCAAGGCCTGGCCGTTGTAGTCATAGGCCTGGCCGGGCCGCAGCAGCATGTCGGCCACGCGCGCGACGGGGATGAAATCCTGGACCGGGTTGTGTCCCTGCGGCAGGCGCGGACCAGAGAACGGCGCGCGTCCGCTGCCTGTGTTGTTCATGCAGCCGTAGCCCAGTCCGAAGCCGCCGCCGGGCAGGCCGATCTGGCCCAACAAGGCGGCCACGGCCACCGTCATCCAGAATGGCTGCTCGCCGCGCCAGGCGCGCTGCAGGGAATAGGCGGTGTTGATGAGGGTGCGGCGCGAGGCCATTTCCCGCGCGAGCGCGGCGATGTCGTGCGCGGCCAGCCCGGTGCGGGACGCGGCCCAGGCGGGCGTTTTGGGCTGGCCATCGCCGTGGCCCAGCACGTAGTCGCGCAGCGTCGTCCAGCCGGTGGTGTGGCTGGCGAGGAAGGTCTCGTCCGCCAGCCCTTCGTGGAACAGCACATGGGCGATCGCAAGCAGGAAGGCCGTGTCGCTGCCGGGACGGATGGGCAGCCATTGCACCTGCGCGACACCCTGCAGGTCGTCGCGCACGGGGCTGACGTTGATGAAACGCACGCCGCGTTCGGACAGCCGGCGCAGTGCGGTGGGCAGCAGGTGGTCGCTGGCGCCGCCCGGGCTGACCTGCGCATTCTTGAGCGGCAGGCCGCCCAGGCAGACGAACAGTTCGCAATGCTCTGCCAGCACGTCCCAGGATGTGTGCTCGCGCAGCAGCGTGTCCATGTCGGCCACGATGTGCGGCATCAGCACGCGGCCGGCACCCAGGCTGTAGCTGTCGCGGCTGGCGACGTAGCCGCCGAAGGCATTCAGGAAGCGGTGCAGTTGTCCTTGCGCGTGGTGGAAGCGTCCCGCGCTCGACCAGCCGTAGCTGCCGCCAAAGATGGCGCCATTGCCATGCGCGCTGCGCACGCGCGCCAGCTCGCCCGCGGCGAGATCGAGTGCTTCGTCCCAGGGCACTTCCACATAGGCGTCCTGGCCCCGCAAGGCCGCGCTGGCGCGGCGGGTGCGAGGGTCCAGGAAGCCCGCTCGCACGGCGGGCCTGCGCACGCGGGTGGGGCCATCGATGGCGCCGGGCACGGAGCCGCCGATGGGGGAGGGCGAGGCGTCCCAGGGCGCGGGCGCCAGCGCGACGACCCGGCCGTCCTCGACCCGGGGCAGGTAGACGCCCCAGTGCGTGGCGGTGAAATGACTGCCCATGCCGCCGCCAAGCCGCGTCAGACGCGCACCAGGTGGTCGCGCACCTTGATGGCCTGGGTCAGGATCTTGCGCTCGGACAGCCAGTCCGCGGCGAATTGGAACTTGTCCAGGAAGGCGGCATCGTCCACCTCGTGGAAGTCCCACTGCTGGCGGTAGTCCACCAGCTTGTCGCGCACCGTATCGGCATAGCCGCCTTCCTTTTGCGCCAGTGTCTGCGCGGCCAGGGTGTTGCCGTTGATCCACGCGGCGTCCTGGGCATAGGCATCGATGACTGCGCGCACGAGCGCCGGGTTGTCCTGGGCGAACTGACGCGTGGTGAGGAGCGAGCTGAAGTCGATCAGGAAGCTCAGGTCCCGTCCTTCCAGGAAGATGTCGCGCGCCTGGGTGGCCTCGCGGGCGATGTCGACCTGCGGCGACCACATCGACCATGCGTCCACCTTGCCTTGCGTGAAGGCGGGCGCCGCGTCGGGCGGGTTCAGGTAGACGAAGCGCACCTTGTCGCGCGCGATGCCGTGCTTCTCCAGGGCCGCCACCAGCAGGAACTCTCCCAGGCCTGAACGATTGACCGCCACGGATTTTCCGACCAAGTCCTCGATCCGGTGGATGCCCGCGTCGGGTTTCACGATGATGGCGGTGCTGCGCGGTTCATAGGTGGCGAATTGCGTGAAGACGAGCGGCGACCCCGCGATGATGGCGGCCAGTGCGGGCGTGGAGCTGCCCCAGAAACCGAAGTCGGCGCTGCCGCCGGTGACCGCTTGCAGCGACGGAGCGTGGTTGGGGAAGGGGCCCACCCATTGCACCTTGATGCCCTGCGCGGCCAGGGTCTTTTCGAATTCGCCGCGCTGCTTGGCGATGAGCGGCAGGCCGCCGCGCCCGTAGCCGACACGCACGGTGTCGGTCTTGCGGCCCGGTTGTTTCTGCTGCGCGAGCAGGGGCCAGGCGGGCGCTGCCAGCGCCGCCGAGGCGGCGCCTTTGAGCAGGGTGCGCCGCAAGCGGTTGGGGTCCAGGGGGTGTGCAGCCATGTCGCGGATGTCTCCAGGGTGAACGAGGCCCGCCGCGCAGGCGCGCGGCAAGCAGGAAGGGCGGTCGGGAGGGCTCAGGCCGCCTGGGGGGCGGGGGCCTGTACGCCCAGTTCGGCCAGCAGGGCATCGCGCAGCGCCACGGCGTCGGGATGGCTCCGGCGCAGGTTGGCCTGCGGCGATATCGTGTACGAGGCAGCGATCATCCCGTCGCGCATGATGAGCGCCCGGCTGGCCAGCGCGATGGCCTCGTCCACGTCGTGCGTGACGAGCAGCACGCCGGGCTGGTGGCGCGCGACCAGCTGCCGGATGAGTCCATGCATCTTGATGCGGGTCAGCGCGTCCAGCGCCGCGAACGGTTCGTCCAACAGCAGCAGTTGCGGTTCGCGCACCAGCGCGCGGGCCAGCGCCACGCGTTGCGCCTGGCCACCCGACAGATTGCGCGGCCAGTCCTCGAGCCGCTCTCCCAGGCCGACCTCGGCAAGCGCGGCTTGCGCGCGGCTTCGTCCCTCTGCGTCCGCCAGGCCCAGCGAGACGTTGCGCCACAGGCTGTCCCATGGCAGCAGGCGGTGCTCCTGGAATACCACTGCGGGCTGGCGCGGGCCGGCGATGCGTCCGCCGTCCACCGGGTCCAGGCCCGCCAGCGCGCGCAGCAGCGTGGTCTTGCCGCAGCCGCTTTCACCCAGCAGCGCGACGAACTCGCCGCGGTCGATATCCAGGTCCAGGTGCTGGATGACTGCGCGCTCGCCGTAACGCCGGACCAGTCCCCGTACCTGGACCGCGCGGTCCGCGCGTTGCGTGCCTGCGTGTGTCTGTCCCATGCTCAGCTCCTGCGGGCGTAGTTGGCGTGCCACGACAGGAGACGCCGTTCCAGTTGGCGGGCAATGGCGTCGGCCAGCACGCCGATGAGGGCGTAGATCAAGATGGCCAGCACGATGATGTCGGTGCGCAGGAACTCCCGCGCGTCCATGGCCAGAAAGCCAATGCCGGAGGTGGTGGCGACGGTCTCGGCCACCACCAGCGCCAGCCAGGCGGTGGCGATCGCGTAGCGCACGCCCGTCAGGATCGAGGGCAGGGCGCCGGGCAGGATGATGCGGCGGATGAGTTGGCCGGTGCCAAGCCCGATGACGCGGCCCAGTTCCACCAGCTTGGAATCGACCTGCCGGATACCCAGCACGGTGTTGATGTAGATGGGGAACGCCACGCCCAGCGCCACCAGGAAGATCTTGCCTCCTTCGTCCACGCCGAACCAGACGATGACCAGCGGCAGCAGCGCGAGGAAGGGAATGGCGCGGACCATCTGGATGCTGCGGTCAAGGAAGGCTTCGGCCATGCGGGAGAAGCCCACCGCGGTGCCCAGCGAGAACCCGATGGCGCCGCCGATGGCGAAGCCCACGAGGGCCCGCAACAGGCTGACCCCCAGGTCTGTCAGCAGCCGGCCTTCACGGATCAGCGCCAACGCGGAGTCGAGCACGCGGCTGGGGGCCGGCAGGACTTGTGGAGACAGAAACCCCGCGCGGGCCAGCCCTTCCCACACCAGCAGCAACAGGCAAGGGACGGCCCAGGAGATCAGGGCCAGCGCGCGCTCACCGAGGTGGGGGGGCGACAGGCGCCGCCGTGCAATGGGCGCTGGTGCCGTAACGGTGGCGGGCGGCGCGTCGCCGCGCAGGGCGCCTGGCAGGCTGGACATGGGGGACTCCGTCATGCGACGGCTGGTCCCACGACGGGCGCCAGCACAGGGTTCGAATCATTTTTTGCATGATAGATTCAAAAAATAATGCGCAAAATAAATAATTCGAATAACCATGTGCCGGCCTGGATCTACCAGGTCAGGCCCAGTCCGGTCGTGATGCGTTTCTCGTTCAGGCTCTGGCGCCCGCCGCTTACCTGGTTGCGCGAGTACGTCAGGAACCACGACACCCAGTCGGTCATGCGGTAGCGCACGCCTGCGGCGGCATCCAGGCTGATGTCGGCCGCGTTGTCCAGCGGACGCATCACTTCGCCCGCGGTGAAGAGCTCCAGGCGCTGGCTGTACAGATAGCGCTTGTAGTCCCAGCGCACGCTGGCGGCGTAGAACTCGTCCGAGGCGCCATCGCGGTAGCGGTAGTTCATGCGCCCCAGCAGGCCGGTCAATGAGAACGCGCCCAGCTCGTTGTCCCAGAACTGGTAGCCCGGGCCGGTGCCCACGCCCGCCTGGCGCGACAGGTCCTCGATCTTGTTGCGGCGGTACAGTCCGCGCCCCTGCCAGAAGAACTTGTCGCTGATGAAGTGGTCGCTGGATGCCGACAGGGCGTACTTGTCGCCGGTGAGCTGGTCGTTGTCCTTCTTGCGCTCGTAGTCGACCGAGCCCTGGTGGCGCCAGCGGCCGTGGCGCAACTCGGTGTCGGCATCGAGCCTGTAGTCCTCGGTCTTGGTGGAGGCCGTCTTGTGATTCAGCCCCATGTTGATGGTGCCTTTCCAGATGGCGTCGTTGATGAAGGGGCGCGGACGCATGACCTGGTCGAGTTCGGGCAGCGGCCTGGTCTGCCGCGTCTCGCTGGTGGCCACGATCACATGCCCCGGTTCGCCGCGTTGCAGCTTGGCCAGGTACTCATCCTTCAGGGCTTCGTCGCGCACCAGGATCTCTTCGCTGCTCTCCAGCGTCTTGACCTTGTTCCAGTCCAGCGTGATGGTGCCGCCGTAATCGGTCTCCAGGCTCAGCTTGCCGGCGTCCAGCAGGCGGATCTTGCCGGTCAGGCGGTCGCCGTTCTGCAGCCAGACGGTATCGGCCAGCACGAGTCCGGGGCCGGCGCAGGCGGCCGCCAGGGCGGCGGCAAGCAGGCGTGGCTGCCAGCGGGAACGCATCGAACGGGGTGGGGGGAAAGGGCGGGCGGGAGGAGAGGCAGGTGCAATCATGCCCAGCATCTTAGGAGGGCGGGCGCACGATGGGGCGGATTGATTCAACCGCTTACAGCGTTGAAAAGTCAGTATCGTCGCGTAACGCGAGTGGCGACGACGCCGGCGAGGCCGACCTGCCCGACGCCCGCGATCAGCCGGCCAGGCGCCGGCGCCGGGAAAAGTCGCACAGCTCGGATGCGCGCCGGGCAATGATCTCCTTTCTTTCGTCCAGCGTGTCCTGGTGGAAGACGGCGCTGTAGGTCATGGGCGGAGGCATGGGATGGCTGTAGACGATCCTCAGCAGCCCGGCATCCAGTTCAGGGCGGAAATAGGCCGGGCACAGCTGGCTGATGCCAAAGCCGTCGATGGTCAACTCGCCAAGCACCGCCAGGCTGTTGGTCGAGAAGACACGATTGAACTGGAATCCATGTTCTTCCAGCCATGGACGGTAGTACCGGCTCTTGCTGGAGTCATGCGACTGCTCCAGGAATGGGTAGAGCGCGAAGTCCCGCGGCCGCATCGGCGTGTCGGGCACCCCCAGGGCCGGACTTGCCATCCACACGTTCTCCACGACTCCGACACTGATCAGGCGGAACTCGTCGCCCCAATAGTTGCCCGGCACGATGGCCATGTCGAGTTCGTGCTGACGCAACTGTTCGATCAGTTGCAGGCCGGGCGCCACGCGCGGTTCCAGCGTGAGCCCGGGATGTTCGCGGCTCAGTGCGCTGATGAGTGCGCCAAGCCAGGTCAAGGCTGTCAGTTCGGTGACACCGATGCGGACCCGGCCGGCAAGTGGGGAGGACCCGCCCGAGGCCTCCGCCATGCGCTTGCGCAGGCGCAAGGCCTCTTCCGCCATGGGCAGCAGGCGTTCCCCTACCGGTGTGATGCTGATGCCTGCGTTGCTGCGGTGGAGCACGCGCTCGCCGAGTTCGGCTTCCAGGTCGCCGACACGCTTGGAGATGGCGGATTGCGTGGTGTGCAGCGTGGCGGCGGCGGCGCTCAGGCTGCCCAGTTTCGCACTGAGGTAGAAGGCCTCGAGCTGTTTGAAGGTGGGATTCATTGCTGCAGAGTTGGTTGTACGCGGGGGCGTACCGGGCATCCTGCCAATTTGGCATGGCCGGGTATGCCGATTACTCGCTAACCCGACGAGGCTGATCGTATCGATAATCCTGACACTGTTCAACGGATTCAGGATCGGCGATGCGTCTTGCGGAAAGGCTTCAGCGAATCAAACCCTCCCCCAGTTCCATGGCCGGGCAACATGCCCGCCAGTTGCGTGCCCAGGGGCGGGATATCGTCAGCCTGACGTCGGGCGAGCCCGACTTCGACACGCCCGAACACATCCGCGCAGCGGCCTTCCGCGCGATGAACGCGGGGCAGACGCGCTACACCGACGTGGCGGGCACCGTTGCGTTGCGCGAGGCCATCCAGGCCAAGTTCGCGCGTGAGAACGGGCTGGATTACGGCATCGATGAAATCATCGTCAGTACAGGGGCCAAGCAGATCATCTTCAACGCGATCATGGCGACCGTGGATACCGGTGATGAAGTCATCGTGCCGGCGCCCTACTGGGTCTCGTATCCAGACATCACCCTGCTGGCAAATGGCACGCCGGTGATCGTCGACACGCGGGCGGAGGACGGCTTCCGGCTGCAGCCCGAGGCGCTCGAGCGCGCCATCACGCCGAATACCCGTTGGCTGATCCTGAACGGGCCGAACAATCCCAGCGGCGCCAATTACACGAAGGCGGACCTGCTGGCGCTGGCCGAGGTGCTGCTCAGGCATCCCCACGTCTGGATACTGACCGACGATATCTATGAGCATCTGCTGTATGACGGTCGTGTCTTCCACACCCTGGCGCAGGTCGCGCCCGCGCTCAGGGCGCGCACCCTGACGCTCAATGGCGTGTCGAAGGCGTATGCCATGACGGGCTGGCGCATCGGCTACGCGGGCGCGCCCGTCGCGCTCATCAAGGCCATGACGAAGCTGCAGTCGCAGAGCACCTCCAATCCCAGCTCCGTCAGCCAGGCCGCGGCGTTGGCCGCGTTGACAGGCCCCCAGGATTTCATCGCGCAAAGCCGCGAACGTTTCCAGGAGCGGCGGGATCGCGTGGTCGAGGCGCTCAATGCCATCGATGGCATCCGCTGCGCCAGTCCGGAAGGAGCCTTCTATGTGTTTCCGGCGTGCGATGCCTTGTATGGCGCCACCTTGCCGGATGGCTCCCGGCTGGAAAACAGCGAGCAATGGGTGCTTCATTTGCTCAATGCCCAGAATCTGGCGGTGCTGCAAGGCTCTGCCTATGGCGTGGACACGCATTTCCGCATTTCATTCGCCGCCAGCGTAGCGGTGTTGGAAGAGGGGTGTCGGCGCATTGCCCAGGCTCGCGCACAGCTGGGTTGATTCAACAAAACCATCTCAATGACAAGGGGAAAAACATGCCAGCCAAGGCAATCTTCAAACGCATTTCCGGCGCAGCGGCCATCGCGGCGATGTTCACGGTGGCAACGCCGTTCGCGCGTGCCGCCGACTTTCCAAGCAAGCCCGTCAGGCTGATCGTGGGATTCGCGCCGGGCGGCTCCAATGACATCATCGCCCGGCTGCTCGCGCCCAAGCTCGAGGCCGAGCTGAAGCAGTCGGTGGTGGTCGAGAACCGCCCCGGCGCGGGCGGCAATATCGCGGCTGACGCCGTCGTCAAGGCCGCCCCGGATGGCCACATGGTGTTCATGTGCACCACCGGCACGCTGTCGATCCAGCCGTTCCTGCCCGTTCGCATGCCTTTCGACGTGAAGGACATTACGCCGGTCACGCAGATTGGCAACACGCCCTATCTCATGCTGGTCAGCAAGCAGCTGCCTGTGTCCAACGTGGGTGAATTCCTGCAATACGCCAAGGCCAACCCGGGCAAGGTCAACTTCGCCTCATCGGGTAACGGCACGACGGCGCACCTGGCAGGGGAGATGCTGCGCACGCAGGCGGGCATCGACATCGTCCACGTTCCCTACAAGGGCGCCGGCCAGGCGATGGTCGATCTGACCAGCGGCCTCGTGTCGCTCATGTTCGACCAGGCTGTCAGCTCCGCACCCTATATTTCATCGGGTACCTTGAAAGCGCTGGCGGTGGCCAGCGATCGTCGCCTGCCCGGCCTGCCGGACCTGCCGACCACCGAAGAGTCCGGCCTGCCCGGCTTCAATCCCTCGCCCTGGACCGGCCTGTGCACGGGCCCCGGCGTGCCTGCCGCCGCGGTGAAAACCTTGCAGCAGGCGATGGCGCGTGTGCTGGCGGATCCGGAGATCCGGCAGCGCTTCGAGCGCGACGGCATCGAACCCGTGGGCAGCACGCCGGCGCAGTTCGCTGCATTCCTCGAGGCCGATCGCAAGAAGTGGGGCGATCTCGTCAAGAAGGCCGACATCCAGTTGTAAGCACCAGGCCGCGGGTCGATCACCCGCGGCCGCCACGGAGACCAGTGACGTGATTGCCGATACTTCTTCCATCCAGTGGCCCGCGGGTTACCGCATCCATCCTCGCGCGTCGGGGGTCGACGCCGAGACGCTGGCCGCCTATCGCGCGTTGCCCGTGGCCGCGATTGGCGACGCCATGAGCCGGAACGTGGGCACCCTGGGCTTGCGCCAATACCACGCGGGGCTGGAAACCGTGTTGTGTGGGAACGCCTTTACCGTCCGCGTGCGGCCGGGCGACAACCTGATGATCCACAAGGCGCTCGAGATGGCGCGCCCGGGAGACGTGCTGGTGATCGACGGGGGCGGCGATCTCACGCAGGCGCTGGTGGGCGGCCTGATGCGCACCACCTGCATCGCCCGGGGCCTGGCGGGCCTGGTCATCGATGGCGCCATCCGTGACCGGGTGGAGTGGGCCGAGCCGGGGATGCCCATCTTTGCCAAGGGCCACACGCACCGTGGACCCAGCAAGGACGGGCCTGGAGAAATCAATGTCGCCATCGCCTGCGCGGGACTGGCCGTCTCGCCCGGTGACGTGATCGTGGGCGACGCGGATGGTGTCATTGCGGTGCCGGCGGCCCAGGCACAGGATGTGTTGCGCCGCACCCGGCTGCACCTGGAAAAGGAAGCGCAGATCCGCGCGGGCAATCGGGCGGGTACGACGGACCCGGAACGATTCGACGCGATATTGCGCGCCAAAGGCCTGCCTGTATAAGGCAGGCGTTGCGTGACGGGCGCTCCCTGGCGCCGCCGACGCGGGTCTGGCGCGGGTCTTGCGGTAAGCGCGTGGAGAGCGGCCTTTCAGCCGGCGTGCGCCTGCGCAGGCCCGATGAAGCTGCCACCGCCTTCGAAATTGCAGACTTCCTGCGCCATCTCGATCACTTTCGCCACCAGGGGGCTCATGACGGTCTTCTTGTAGACGGCGTAGTAGTGCACCCGCGGCAGGTCGGGGGCGACATTCAGCTGCACCAGGTCGCCCCGGCTCGTGAGCGGCGCGAAATACGAGGGCGGCAGGTAGCTGATGCCCAGCCCCAGCATGGTCAGTTGCGCCACCAGCCCCAGGCTGTTGCAGGTCAGCACGCGCTTCACGCCCATGCCCTGCTCGGCAAACCAGGCGTCGTACAGGTGCGTCAGGGCCGAATTGGTGGGCTGGGTAATGACGGGGTGCTGCACCAGGTCGAAGGGCGACAGCACCTGGCTGGTGTCGATGCCCAGGCGCGGGCTGGCCATCCAGACGTTGCGGATGGAGGCCAGCGGCACGCAGTCGTATTCATAGCTCCAGAACGGGCCGGGCATCAGCGCCACGTCCAGCGAGTCTTCGGCCAGGCGCTTGTAGAGCGTCATGCCGCCGTCGATCTCGGGCAGCAGTTGCAGGCGTGGATAGCGCCGGGTGCTCTGGTCGATGAGGGTGGCCAGCCACGTGAGTCCGATGAGCTCGGTGGCGCCCAGCCTGACGGTGCCCGCCAGCGTGTGGGCGTCGCCCATGCGCAGCGCGATGCGGGTGTTGAGCTCCAGCATCTCGCCCGCCAGGTCGAAAAGCTTGCGGCCCTGGGCGGTCAGCGTCAGCGCGCGGGTCTGGCGGTTGAGCAGCGGGCCGCCGGCGAAGGACTCCAGCTCGGCCACGCGCTTGGCGATGGCCGACTGGGTGGTGTGCAGCTTCTGCGACGAGGCGCTGAAGCTGCCCAGCACGGCGCTCCAATAGAACGCTTCCATCTGCTTGAGCGTGTACATCGCGGACGTGGGGGCGGGCGGTTGGAAAGCGCCAACCTTACCACCAACGTCCGCGCGCCCGGCCGCGCGGCGCATGGGGCCTATCCGCGGGGCGACAGGATGTCCTGCAGGAAGCGCTGCGCGCGCGGATGCTCGGGCGCCGTGAAGAAGCGCTCGGGCGTATTGCTTTCGATGATGGAGCCGCCGTCCATGAACACCACGCGGTCCGACACGTCGCGCGCGAAGCCCATTTCGTGGGTCACGCAGACCATGGTCATGCCGTCCTTGGCCAGCGATTTCATGACCTGCAGCACTTCGCCCACCATTTCCGGGTCCAGCGCGCTGGTCGGCTCGTCGAACAGCATGACCGGCGGTTGCAGGGCGAGCGCGCGCGCGATGGCCACGCGTTGCTGCTGGCCGCCGGACAGGTTGCCCGGATAGGCGTCGACCTTGTGCGCCAGGCCCACGCGCTCGAGCAACGCGTGCGCGGTGGCGGTGGCTTCCTTGCGCGACTTCTTCTGGATGCTGACCGGCGCGAACAGCACGTTGTCCAGCACGGTCATGTGCGGGAACAGGTTGAACTGCTGGAACACGAAGCCGATGCCTTCGCGCAGCTTGTTGATGTTCAGGCCTTTCTGGTAGACGTCCTGGCCGTTCACATGGATGCTGCCGCCCTGGATCGGCTCCAGGCGGTTGATGGTGCGGATGAGCGTGGACTTGCCGGAGCCGGACGGGCCGCAGACGACCACGACTTCACCGCGCGCGACCTCGAAATCCACGTCCTTCAGGACATGGTTCTCGCCGTACCACTTGTTGATTTTCTCGAGCTTGATCATGACGGGTTCTCTATCTAGACCATGGCGCGCGCGCGGCGCACCCGGACATCCAATGCATACAGGCCGCGGCTGAGCGTGAAGCAGACCAGGAAGTACATGATGGCCAGCACGCCGAAGACCTGCAGCGGCTGGGTGAGCACCATGTTGTTGACCTGGTTGGCCGCGAAGGTGAGCTCGTTGACGCTGATGACATAGCCCAGCGACGTTTCCTTGACGGTGGAGACGAACTGGCTGGTCATGCTGGGCAGCACGTTGAAGAGCGCCTGCGGCAGGATGACCTTGCGTAGCGTCGTCCAGTAGCCCACGCCCAGCGAGCGCGAGGCTTCGATCTGGCCTTTCGGGATGGCTTCGATGCCCGAGCGGATCACTTCCGACAGGTAGGCGCTTTCATAGATGACCAGCGCCGCCACCAGGGTGGTGAAGCCGCTGACTGCCTCACCCGTGAGCTTGGGCACGGCGAAGTAGGCCCAGAAGATCAGCATCAGCAGCGGCATGCCGCGCACCGTGTGGACCAGGCCCGCGCTGAGCACGCGCAGGATGCGGAAGGGGCAGGTGCGGGCGATGGCGATCAGCAGCGCCAGCGGCAGCGACAGCAGCAGGCCGCAGATGGCCAGCAACAGCGTCATGGCCAGGCCGCCCAGCGGGCCGTTGGGATACTGGCCCACCAGCAGCATGGGCCAGTATTGCGAGACGATATCAAGCACGGTCGGTCCTCCTGCCCAGGTTGTAGCGGGCATAGACGCGCGAGCCGATGAACATGATGAGGAAGGAGCCGAGCAGGTACATGATGGTGGCCGCGCCGAAGGTGGCGAAGGTGCGGTAGGTCTCGTTCTCGATCTCGCGGGCCTGGTAGGTCAGCTCGACGACACCGATGGCCATGGCCACGCTGGTGTTCTTGAAAAGCAGCAGCGCGCGGCTGACCAGCGGCGGGATCGAGATGCGCAGGGCCTGCGGCACGATGACGTGGCGCATGCATTGCAGATAGCTGGCGCCCAGCGCGCGGGTGGCCTCGAATTGCGTGAACGGGATGGCGCGCAGGCCGCTGCGGATGTCTTCGGCGATGTAGGCGGCCGAGCCCAGCGACAGCGCGATGGCCGCCAGCGACAGTTCGGCGTTGTGCTGGTAGAGCCAGCTGCGGAAGCTCTCGGGCAGCAGTTCAGGCATGCCGAAGTACCAGAACAGCACTTGCACCAGGAGCGGCACGTTGCGGTGGTATTCGACGTAGGCGTCGACGAACCAGCGGGCCGCCGCGACATTGGTCGAGCGCACCACGACCAGCGTGACGGCGATCGTGAACGCCATGACCCACGACACGGCAAACAATTGCACCGTCGTGAGCATGCCGTCCCAGAGCTGCAGGAGTTGGGCGGAAGTCAGGAACATGATGGAACAGAGGCAGCGGTCGCGCCGCGATCAGGCGGCGCGACCGGGTGGGACGGGATCAGCCCTGGCTTAGCCGCCGATGGGGCCGAACTTGAACGAACGCTCCAGCTTGTAGGGCGATTCCGGGCCGAACCACTTGTCGAAGAGCTTGGTCGCTTCGCCCGACTGCTCGGCGTCTTCCAGGATCTTGTTCACGGCGTTCAGGAACGTGGGCTCGCTCTTGCGCACGCCCAGGCCCCAGTCCTCGTCGAACACCGCCTTGTCCAGCACCTTCACGGGCGAGGTGGGGGGGCTTTGCAGCACCAGGCGGGCCAGCACGAGTTCCGAGGCGAACTGGGCTTCGGTCTTCTTCTGCTGCAGCGCCAGGTAGGCGGCCGAGCTGTCGGTGTAGCCGATCACCTGCGATTCCGGCAGGCGGGCCTTGATCTCGCGCTCCGAGCTGGAACCCTTGGTCGCGCCGATGCGCTTGCCTTTCAGGCCTTCGACGTCGGTGATCTTGGAGTCGGCGCGCACCAGCAGCTTCTGCGGGCTGGTGTAGTAGCGGTGCGAGTAGGCGATCTGCTCGGCGCGCTCGGGCGAGTAGCCCAGGTTGGCGGCCAGGATGTCGACCCGGCTTTCGTTCAGTTCCGGCACGCGGGCCGCAACCGACAGCAGCTTGTACTCGACCTTCACGCCCAGCTTGTCGGCGACCAGCTTGCAGATGTCGACGTCATAGCCGATCAGCTGGCGCGTGGCGTTGTCCTGGAAGCTGAAAGGTTGCGAGGTGCCCAGCGTGCCGCACAGCAGCGTGCCGCGCTGCTTCACGTCGGCCAGCTGGTCGGCGTGGGCGGCGGCGCTGCCCAGGAGGGCCGCGCCCGCTAGGACGGTGGCGGTCAGGAACTTCGAAGTCATGGTGTTTCCCCTTGATATGGGCAGCCATCGGCCGCCGGTTGATTGTGGATCAGCTCAGGCGGGCGCACGCGGCGCGTATACCTTCGCATCCTTTCTCGATGTCGTCCAGGGAGGCCGCGAACGACAGGCGGAACGTGCCCGGGGCGCCATAGGCATGCCCGTCGATGACGGCCACGCCGGCTTCGCGCAGCAGGTAATGGGTGACGTCGGTGTCGTTTTCCAGCACTTTGCCGTCCGGCGTGGTCTTGCCCAGCAGGCCGTTGCAGTCCGGGAAGACGTAGAACGCGCCATCGGGCACCACCACCTTCAGGCCGGGCACTTGCGACAGGCGCTCGACGGCGGCGTCGCGGCGCTGGCGGAAGATCCCGGCGAATTCGCGCACGCAGTCCTGCGGGCCCGACAGGGCTTCCACGGCGGCTGCCTGGCTGATCGAGCAGGCGCCCGAGGTGCTTTGCGACTGCAGCACGGCCATGGCCTTGATGAGGTCGGCGGGACCGGCGCCGTAGCCGATCCGCCAGCCGGTCATGGCATAGGCCTTCGACACGCCGTTGATGATGAGCGTGCGCGCGGCCAGTTCGGGCGCCACCTGCACCGGGTGCACGGTGGGCTCGCCCGTGAAGTTCAGGCGCGCATAGATGTCATCGGTCATCAGCCAGACTTGCGGATGGCGCTTGAGCACCTCGGCCAGGCCTTCCAGGTCTTCGCGCGTGTAGAGCGCGCCTGTGGGGTTGCTGGGCGAGTTCATCATCAGCCACTTGGTGCGCGGCGTGATGGCGGCTTCCAGCGCCTCGGGGGTGAGCTTGTACTGTTGCTCGGGCGTGGTGGCCACCGCGACGGGCACGCCGCCGTTGACCACGACCATGTCGGGGTAGGACACCCAGAACGGCGCGGGGATGATGACCTCGTCGCCGTCGTTGAGCGTGGCGCCCAGGGCGTTGAAGATCACCTGCTTGGCGCCGGTGCTGACGATGATCTGGGCGATCGGGTAGTCCTGCCCGACGTCTTCCTTGATGCGGGCCTGCGCGGCACGGCGCAGCGCCGTGGTGCCCTGGGACGTCGGGTACTTGGTCTGGCCGGCGTCCATCGCGCGCTTGGCGGCGTCGATGATGTGCGCCGGGGTCGAGAAGTCCGGTTCGCCGATGGTCAGGTCGATGATCTCGCGGCCTTGCTCACGCAGGTCGGCGATGATGGCGCGGGCGGCGACGCTGGGCGAGAGCTTGATGCGGCGGATGCGATCCGAGACGATGCTGGGGGGGCTCATCACTTGCCTCCCTGCAGCGCGGCCAGGGCGCTGTCCATCCACGGCTTGGCATAGGTGCCGGCGCGGATCTTCTCCTTGATGGAGGCCTCGTCGGCTTCCTTCTTCAGGGCCAGGACCAGCACGGCCTCGGCCACGTCGGCCGGAATCACGACCACGCCGTCGGCGTCGCCGACGACCACGTCGCCGGGGTTGACCACCTGGCCGCCGACGCTCACGGGCACGTTGATTTCACCGGGGCCGCTCTTGTACGGGCCCTTGTGCGAGACGCCGCGTGCGAAGCAGGGGAACGCCTCGCGGGCGAAGACATCGGCGTCGCGGATGGCGCCGTCGATGACGAAGCCGGCCACGCCGCGGCCTTGGGCATCCATGGCCATCAGTTCGCCGACCAGCGCTTGGGTCAGCTCACCGGCGCCGTCGACCACGATCACGTCGCCGGGCTGGGCGAGCGAGATGGCCTTGTGGATCAGCAGGTTGTCGCCCGGACGGGTCTTGACCGTGATCGCGACGCCGGCCATGCGGGCGGCCGTCGGCGCGTGGCGGGGCGACAGGCCCACCACGCCATACAGGCGATTCATGCAGTCGCTGATCTGGGCGGAGCCCACTTCGGCAAACTGGTTGGGAAGGGTCGCGGGGAAAGGCGAGGCGGGTCGAGCGAGGATGCGTAGACCGACGGGGGACATGATGGGCGCGGCTTGTTGAGTGGACGATGGACGTATTAAAAGTCCGCGTCTTTCACGCGCAAAACGATATAAATTCGCCAGGGATCGCGAATTTTTTTCTTGTTGTGGTGTTTTCCCAGGGAAAACCTCGCCGCGCCTACCGGCAGTCGCGCCCAGGTCTCAGGGAAATCCCCTAGTCTTTTGAGAGGGGGCCGGGACCGCTAGTGCGTGCCGGAACCGCCTCAGCGATCCAGGCCGATCATCCCGACGACGCCCAGCAAGCCCAGCAGGAAAAAGCCCAGCCCCACCTGCACCCGGGCGATCCGGGCACGGCCCGCCTGACGGGTCACTGCCACCGCCAGGCCCACCTGGCGCATGTCGGCCAGCACCTGGGCCAGCCCCTGGCGTGCCAGCGTGTTGGCGTCGGGCGGCGCGTTGTCGACGGGTTTTTCCCAGTGGCGGCTCGTGGCCAGCAGATCGGCCGCCGCGTCGGTCTGCTGCAGCGCCAGCGCGCGCGCCTCGGCCTGCACGGAGGACTCCAGCTGGGCGTCCTGGACTGCCGCCTCTTCCAGCGCGTTATCCAGGCGGGCTGCCACGGGGGCCAGCAGGTCGCCGTCCCGTCCCAGCAGGCTGTCGCGGCGCAGCCGCACCGCGTCGGCAATGGCCAGCAAATGGCGGGCGCCTTCGTGCGTTTCTTCGCGCAGGGCGAAATGCTCGTGCACCAGCGCTTCGAGCTCGGCGTTCTGCAGCAGCAGCGTGGCCTGCTGGTCGTGCAGCGCCTGGGTGCCGCGGGCGATGTCTTCCGTGCGCAGCCGGATGGCTTGCTGCTGGCGCGCCAGCAGGCTTTCCTTGGCCTGGAGCTCGCGGGACTGGGCAACGCCCTGGGAGGTCAATTGCGCAATGTCCTCGCTGACCGCTGCGGTGACATCCGTGTGGAGGGATAAGGCATGTGTCTCTGAGGTGATCTTGTTCTGCAGCATGTCGGCTTGGATAACGGGCGGTCAGGCATTGTTTGAAGCCTATCCGATACCCCAGCCGCAGGTTTTTCAGATGTTTCGGCAGATGCGCCAGAGCTGTTTCAAGACGTAGTGCACACCGTGTCGGCGCATGCATTGCACCGCCATGCCGTCTCATTGCAGGTCTGCAAGACAAAGGTCATGAACCCGGCAGAAAAGTAACTTAGTATTGCGGAAACACTAAAAAACAAGACGATGGTCTACCTGCAGCCTTTCGCTTGGGCCGCGCACAGGGGCACGACATGCACACGCCGCCGAAGTGGAAGGTTCGTTTCTATCTCCTGCCCACCCTCCTGCTGACAGCGTTCGTCATCCTGCTCGCGCTGATCACCCTGAGCATCCTCGCGTCGAAGTTCGACACGATGGCGCGCGACAGCGCCCAGACCCTGTTCTCGCAGGTGGCGCAGCGCAATGCCGATCCCCTGCAGGCGACGCTGGAGACGGTGCGACGCACCGTCGAGCAGCAGGCCCGCCGCAACGCCCGACAACTCTTGCTGCATGACAGGCTGGACCGCGCCTCGCTCGTCCCCATGCTGATTGCCACGCTGCGCGCCACGCCGCGGGCCTACAGCTTCTTCTATGGCATGGAGAACGACGAGTTCCTGCAGGTGATCGGCGTGCGCGCCGATCCGGCCGTGATCGCCGTGCTGCAGGCGCCGTCGGGCACCGCCTTCGCCATCCGCCACATCACGCCGGATACGCCGGACTTCCGGCGCCGGGAAACCTGGACCTTCGTCGATGAGGACGAGGCCGTGCTGGCGGAGTATGAGCAGCGCGCCGCCTATGTGCCGCGAGCGCGCCAGTGGTACACGACCGCGCGTGCGCGGCCTGGCCTGCAGGTCAGCGAACCCTATGTCTACGACTCCCTGCGGGATCTTGGCCTGACCCTGTCCCAGGCGCTGGAGGGCGGGGCGGGTGTCTTCGGGGCGGACGTGGCCCTGCGCGGCCTGGAAGGATTCGCCGCGGCGTCGTTGCGGGGCCTGGACGGCGGGCTCATCGTCACCGGCCCCGACGGTCAGGTGCTGGCCGCGCATGCCGAGCAGCGCTTCGTGGGCCAGCTCGTGCCGACCCTGGCGTCCGTCGATGGCCTGGGCAATCCCTATTTCGCGGCGGCAGGCCCTTTGCTGAGCGAGGCCGACGGCAGCCGCATCGTCAAGGTCCAGGGCGAGCACTTCGCCTATGCCAATCGCGCGGTGCCGATCACGCCTGCCGATGCGCTGCACGTCGTGGCCTTTTCGCCGATGAGCCTGTATTCGGGCCAGATCCGGCAGGCGCGCGATGACATCATGGTCTTCGCCGCCATCACGCTGCTCATCTGCATGCCGCTGGTGTTCCTGATGGCCCGCCGCATCGCCGGCACGCTGGATACGCTGACGCGGGAGTCCAAGCGCATCCAGCGCATGGACTTCAGCGGCGACGAGCCGGTGCGCTCGGTCTTCTATGAGATCGACCTGCTGGGCAGCGCGCATCACACGATGAAGACCGCCATACGGGAACGCAGCAAGGCGCTGGACGAAGCCATGGGCCGGCTGGCACGCCTGGTGGAGAATGGCGTGCAGCTGTCCGCGCGGCGCACGCATGATGAAGTGCTGCGCCACACGGCAGAGAGCGCGCGGCAATTGGTGGGCGCGCAGGCCGCGCAGTTCTGGCTGGCGGACGGCGAGGGCAGCCTGACGCTGGCGGCCGTGGCCGGCATGGCCGAAGCACCGGACACGCGCGTGGCCGTGCCGCATGCAGGACTGGCCATGCCGCGCGGCTGGCAACCGGGTGTCGTGGCGGACCCTTGCGCCTGGGTGGCCGTCAGCCACGAACCCCTGCTGCTGATCGGCAGCGAAGAGGGCTTCGACCTGTCCGCGCAGCAGCGGCTTCTGGGCGAGTTGCCGCGCGGTTTCATGGCCGTGCCGGTGCTGGCGCGCGGCAACAAGTTGCTGGGCGTGCTGGCGTTGGTCAATGCGCGGGATGCCGCGGGCGAGGCCGCCCGCGGTTTCGCGCCCAGCGGCCTGCGCTACGTGCAGACGCTGGTGTCGCAGTCCGGCATTGCGCTGGAGAACCTGGACCTGCTGCGCCAGCAGCGCGAACTGATGGAGTCACTGATCCGCCTGATCGCAGGCGCCATCGATACCAAGAGCGCACACACCGGCGCGCATTGCGCGCGCGTGCCGGAACTGGCGCGGATGCTGGCGCAAGAGGCTTGTCACGTCCAGGAGGGGCCTTTGGCCAGCTTCAGTTTCCAGACCGAGGACGAGTGGACCGAGTTCCGGATCGGTACCTGGCTGCACGACTGCGGCAAGGTGACCACGCCGGAGCACGTGGTGGACAAGGCCACCAAGCTGGAGACCCTCAACAACCGCATCCACGAAATCCGGACGCGTTTCGAGGTGCTGTTGCGCGATGCGCGCATCGCGCAACTGGAAGGCGTTCAGCAGGGGGGCGATCCGGCGGCCCTGCAGGCGGCCTACGAGGCCCGGCGTGCGCAGCTCATGGCGGACTTCGCGCTGGTGGCCGAGTGCAATATCGGCAGCGAGTCCATGCCCGTGGAACAGGCCGCGCGCTTGAAGGAAATCGGCGCACAGACCTGGATGCGGCACTTCGATGACCGCCTGGGCCTGTCGCACGACGAGGAACGCCGCCTGGAAGGCGTGCCGGCGCCGGCGCTGCCGACCCGGGAGACGTTGCTGCAGGACAAGCCCAACCACATCATCCCGCGTACCGAAGCCCAGCGCTATGACCCGCGCTATGGCTTCAAGATGGACGTGCCGGATCACCTCTACAACTTCGGTGAACTCTATAACCTGAGCATCGAGCGGGGCACGCTGACGGCGGAGGAGCGCTACAAGATCAACGAGCACATCGTGCAGACCATCGTGATGCTGGACCAGTTGCCGTTCCCGCCGAACCTAAGCCGGGTGGGCGAATACGCCGGCACGCACCACGAGACGCTGATGGGCACCGGCTATCCGCGCCGGCTGGACGAACGGCAATTGTCCGTGCCCGCGCGCATCATGGCGATTGCGGACATCTTCGAGGCCCTGACCGCCTCGGACCGGCCCTACAAGAAGGCCAGGCGCCTGTCCGAGGCCGTTCGCATCCTGGCGTCGTTCAAGCGCAAGCGCCACATCGACGGCGACCTGTTCGATCTCTTCCTGACCTCCGGGGTCTACCGCCGTTATGCCGAGCGCTACCTGGCGCCCTCGCAGATCGACGACGTGGATATCCGGGACTACGTGGGCGCCTGAACGGCGCCCACGCGGGCAGGGTTCATGCCGGGATGGCAGACACCACGCCGCGGCCGGCGAAATGGCCCAGCGTGTTGTCCAGGAAACGCTGCACCGAGTTGTTCACGGCTTCGGGCGACCAGCCTCCCACGTGCGGCGTGAGCACCAGCGTGTCGAAGCCCAGCAGCGTTTCCGGCGCGTCGGGCTCGCTCTCGTAGACGTCCAGGCCCGCGCCGGCGATGCGGCGCTCGCGCAGCGCGCTGGCCAGGGCCTCGGTGTCGATGACGCTGCCGCGCGCCACGTTGATCACATAACCTTGCGGGCCCAGGGCATCCAGCACCTGGGCGTTCACCATGTGATGCGTGGCGGGGCCGCCGGGCGCGGCCAGCACCAGGATGTCGCTCCATTGCGCCAGCGACAGGATGTCGGAGAAGTAGGGATACGCGGCGTCGTCGCGTGCGCGGCGGCTGTGGTAGCCCACTTCCATGTCGAAGGCCGTGGCGCGGCGCGCGATCTGGCGGCCGATGGCGCCCAGGCCCAGGATGCCCAGGCGCTTGCCCGTGAGGCCGGGCGGCATGTCGACGGTGGCGCGCCAGCCGCCCTCGCGCGTGTGGCGGTCCAGGGGCAGCACCTTGCGCACCGTGGCCAGCAACAGCGCGAAGGCGTGGTCGGCGACGCAGGCGTCATTGGTGCCGGCCCCGTTGGCCAGCACGATGCCGCGCTGGCGGGCGTGCGCGACATCGATGTTCTCGTAGCCCACGCCCAGCGCGCAGACGACCTCCAGGTTCGGCATGGCGTCGATCTGCGCGGCGGTCAGGCCCATCAGGCCGGTCGTCAGCACCGCGCGGATGCGCGGGCCGGATTCCGCCAGCGTGCGGGCGATGTCCTCGGCCGAGGTGGCATACAGGACGTCGAAATGTTCGGCGATGCGGGCGCGATGCGCCTCGGACACGAGCGTGCGGATGAAGAGAGTGGGTTTCATGGGAGGGCAGCAGGCTGAGGCGGAAAGGAAATGTGCTGCCGGGCACTGTATCAGCTGGCGCGCTTGCCGCGCGATGGCTGCCGCAGGAAAGCCTGTCCGAATGACGCCTCGGGCGGCCGGCCGAATTCGTGTCTAATGCCGGTACATCCGCTTTCCGTCTTTCCCGCCGGCCTGCCGCGCGTGCCGGTCCGTTCCCGTTCCCATGCCAGATTCCCAGATTCCCGTCGCCATCGTCGGCGGCGGCCCCGCCGGCCTCATGGCGGCCGATGTCCTGTCCGCAGCCGGCGTGCCCGTGCAGCTCTTCGACGCGATGCCTTCGGTGGGCCGCAAGTTCCTGCTGGCCGGGCGTGGCGGATTGAACCTGACGCACAGCGAGCCCGAGCCAGCTTTCCTGTCGCGCTATGGCGCGGCGCAGCAGGCCCTGTCGCCCGCGCTTGCCGCGTTTGGCGCGCGCGACGTCCAGGCATGGGCGGCGGGCTTGGGCATCGACACTTTCGTGGGCTCCTCGGGCCGCGTCTTTCCGGCGGGCATGAAGGCCGCGCCCTTGCTGCGCGCCTGGCTGCACCGCCTGCGCGCGCAAGGCGTGCGTTTCCACATGCGGCACCGCTGGACTGGCTGGAACGACGACGGCGCCTTGGTGTTCCACCACGGCGCCGACACCGTGCCGGTGGCGGCGCAGGCCGTGGTGCTGGCCCTGGGCGGCGCAAGCTGGTCACGGCTGGGCTCCGATGGCGCATGGGCGCCCTGGCTGGTTGAACGCGGCGTGTCCGTGGCGCCGTTGGTGCCGGCCAATTGCGGCTTCGAGACGCCCTGGAGCGAACACTTCATCTCGCGCTATGCAGGCGAACCCCTGAAGTCCGTGGCCTTCGCCGTGGGCGGGGAGCCCGCGGACGCGCCGCTGGCGTGGCGCGTGGGCGAGGCGCTCATCACGGCGCAGGGAATCGAAGGCGGTGCGGTCTATGCCCTGTCGGCGCCGCTGCGCGACGAGATCGCGGCGCGCGGCGACGCCACGCTTTACCTGGACCTGCTGCCTGGCCGCGATGCCGCCTGGGTGCAGGACCAGGCCGTGCACGGTCGCGGCGCGCGCTCCTGGTCCAGCCACCTGCGCACGCGCCTGAACCTGCATGGGGTCAAGGCGGGCCTGTTGCGCGAATGCCTGGGCGCCGAGGGCTATGCCGATCCGGCCACGCTGGCCGCCGCCGCCAAGCGCCTGCCGCTGCGTCTCGTGGCCTGCCGGCCGTTGGACGAAGCCATCAGCACCGCGGGCGGCGTCCGCTTCGCGGACATGGACGAGGCCGGCATGTTGCGGGCCTTGCCTGGCGTTTTCTGCGCGGGCGAGATGACGGATTGGGAGGCGCCCACGGGAGGCTACCTGCTCACTGCCTGCCTTGCGCAGGGCGTGGCGGCGGGGCGTGGCGCGGCCGCCTGGTTGCGCGGCGGGGACTGACGGCACAAGGCCCAGGGCCCGCTTGGCGCTGCGATCCGGTCCTCCGGGCAGGCGTCGGGGGCGCGACGCCTTCATGTCGCGGCGTAGTCGCTTGGTCTAAGGGGTGTTCCCCTGAGTGAAGTTCCATCCTATGATGGTTCATTCACCCCCCTTTCCTGCCGCCGAAGCGACGCCCGCCGGGTCGCGCCCATGAAGAAGGTGATGCCATGCCGCTCGCTTCACCCCTGGCCGAGCTTGCCTCGCAGGATCGCCTTGCCAGCCTGACCCGCACCGACATCGGCGAGGCCAGCCAGCAGGCGGCCATGCTCGATTGCGTCGAGCGCCGCTATTACCAGACCGCGTCCGGCAGCTACCACGGCAGGTTCGAACGCTTCGCGGTCTCGGGCCTTTCCTTCTGTCGCGAATCGCAATGCCGTTCGATCATGCGGCTGGTTGCCATGCCAGATGATCTCGTCACGCTGTTCCTGCCCAGCGACCGCTCCGCGATGCGGGTCGGCGTGCGCGAACTGGGGCCGGGCACCGTCGCCTTCCAGCCCGGCGGCTCGCAATTCGACGTCTACACGCGCGGCGAATCCGAGGTCGCGTTCCTGCTGGTCGATGCACAGCGCTTCCGGCGTGCCGCGCTGGGCATGGACGAGGCCTTGTGGGCGTCCCGCCTGGCGCAGGGCGGCCTGCTGCATCTGCGCAACCAGGATTTCCTGCGCCAGGTGGTGTCGCAGGCCCTGCAGGCCGCGCCGCAGTGGTTGTCGACCGACCAGAACGCCGATTGGCAGGACAGCCTTGCACGCGCGACCCTGAGCGCGCTGCTGCAGGAACTCGGCGCGGCCGCCGATGCGCAGGAGCCTGGCGGACGCGCTTTCCTGGGGCACCTGCATGCGTGGCGCATGGCCAGCCGGGCGCGGGACTTCATCGAGGCGTCGGTGCACCGGCGCCTGACCGTGATGGACGTTTGCCTGGAGCTGGGCGTCAGCCGGCGCACCCTGCAGGACGTCTTCCATCGCGTCCTAGACATGAACCCGGTGGCCTACCTGCGCATGGTGCGGCTGAACCGCGCGCGCCAGGAGTTGTGCAATCCCGGCCTGCCGTTGCCCACCGTCGGCGAGATCGCGGCCCGCTGGGGGTTCCTGCATCCCAGCCAGTTTTCGGTGGACTACCAGCGCATGTTCGGCGAACTGCCGTCGCAGACGCTGCGCCGCTCGGCCGGCCTGCCCGGGGTGGCGCCGCGTGCCGCTGCCCTGTGGCCTGCCGGCCGAGCGGGCGCGCATGACGCGCGCGGGCGCTAGGCCTGCGGATAGGCCGAGATCAGTTCGCCCAGGATGCGCACCCCTTCGCGGATGCGCGCCTCCGACACCGTCACGAAGCTCAGGCGCAGGGTGTTGCGCTGCGGGTCGCCCGCATAGAACGGCGCGCCCGGCACGAAGGCCACGCCACGCGCCACGGCCTGCTCCAGCAGGCGCGTGCTGTCGATGTGCGCCGGCAGCGTCACCCAGATGAACATGCCGCCCTCGGGCGTGTCCCAGCGCACGGTCTGGGGGAAATGCTGCGACATGGCATCCAGCATGTGCGTGCACTGCTGGCGATACAGCTCACGCACGGCGGGCAGGTGGCCCGCCAGGAAACCATCCTTCACGATCTCGTGCACGGCCATCTGCGTGAGCGTGGCGGTGTGCAGGTCGGTGGCCTGCTTGGCCTGCACCAGCTTGTTGATGAGCGAGGGCGCGGCGGCCAGGTAGCCAAGCCGCAGCCCTGGCGCCAGCACCTTCGAGAACGAGCCCATGCGGATCACGTTCGCGCCGGCTTCCTGTCCCAGCGCCAGCAGCCCGGGCTGGGGCTCGCCGGCATAGCGCAGTTCGCCGTAGGGATCGTCTTCCACCAGCGGCAGGTTCAGGCGGGCCGTGGCCTCCACCAGCGCGTTGCGGCGTTGGCGGTCCAGCGTGCGGCCGGTGGGATTCTGGAAGTTGGGCAGGGCGTACAGGAAGCGTCCGCCTTGGGCCAGCGCGGGCGTCAGCGACTCGGGCTGCAGGCCGCCTTCGTCGGAGGGCACTGACACATAGCGGGGCTGGTACAGGCTGAACGATTGCAGCGCGCCAAGATAGCTGGGGGTTTCGACCAGCACCTTGCTGCCCGGATCGATCAGCACCTTGCCCAGCAGGTCCAGGCCCTGCTGCGAGCCTGACAGGATCAGGATGTTGTCGGGGCCGACCCGCGCGCCCTGGCGGTTCAGGTCCTCGGCCACCCAGGCGCGCAAGGGCCCGTAGCCCTCGGTGGGGCCGTATTGCAGGGCGCTGCGGCCTTGGGTGGACAGCACCTTGTCGTAGGCCGCGCGCACCACGTCCACCGGGAACCCGTCAGGCGAGGGCAGGCCGCCCGCGAAGGAAATGATGTCGGGTCTTTCGGTGATCTTCAGGATTTCCCGGATGGCCGAGCTGGTCAGCAGGCGGGTGCGTTCGGAATAGGTGCAGGCGGGGTCGTAGGGCTGGTCCAAGGCGGATCTCGATGGGGGCGGGCCGGGCCGCAACCGGGTAGCCGCCAGCCCGAAAACCCAAGAGAATACGCCTTTGGCGAAAAGTTGCGCGGCCATCGCCGGTGATGGCGCGCACAACGGCGTCCGGTCTCTTCTGGGTGTTCCTGCTCCTCATGTTCGAACCCTTTTCCTTCTCCTCGCCCGACAAGCCGGGCCAGTATGCCGAGCTGATCCAGCAGGCCCGCGCGCTCTTCGACGGCGAGCATGACTGCATCGCCAACGCCGCCAACCTGGCGTCGCTGGTCTACGGCGCCTTGCCTGATCTCAACTGGGCAGGCTTCTATTTCTTCGACGGCACCGAGCTGGTGCTCGGCCCCTTCCACGGCAAACCCGCCTGCGTGCGCATTCCCTTGTTCCGGGGTGTCTGCGGCGCGGCTGCCAGCCAGGGCGTCACGCAAGTGGTGCCCGATGTGCATGCCTTCCCGGGCCACATCGCCTGCGATGCGGCATCGCGTTCCGAGATCGTGGTGCCCTTGCGGCGCGGCGGCGCCTTGCTGGGCGTGTGGGATGTCGACAGCCCCGTGCCCGGCCGTTTCGACGAGGAGGACAGGCAGGGCATGGAGGCCTTGTGCCAGGCCTACCTGGAGAGCCTGGCGCCCGCCTGAGCGGTGTATCAGGGATAGACCCGGCTTCTGGCAGGGCGCCCCGCATGTATAGTGCGGCAAGGTTTCCAACACGATGACGCAACCCGGCGCGCCTGTCATGGCGTCGGCAAAGCGCGCCCACCGCCATGCCAGCAGCCTCGCCCCTCGAATACCTCGCCACCGCGCTGTTCGCGCTGGCGGTCCTGCACACCTTCTCGGTTCCCGTCTTCGCCCGCCTGGCGCATCGCAACGGGCCGCACGCGGGCGTCTGGCATTTCATGTCAGAGGTCGAGGCCGTCTTCGGCATCTGGGCCTTCGCGCTGCTGGTCGGCATGGCGGCCCTGACGGGCCTGCCGTCCATGGTCGAGTACCTCGACACGCGCAATTTCACCGAACCGCTCTTCGTCTTCGCCATCATGGTGGTGGCGGCCAGCCGGCCCATCATCGACCTGGTGGGCCGCGTGGTGCATGCCATCGCGCGCGTGCTGCCTGTCCAGCGCGAGCTGGCCACCTTCTTCGTGATCCTGTCGGTCGTGCCGCTGTCGGGCTCCTTCATCACCGAGCCCGCCGCGATGACGCTCGCCGCGCTGTTGTTGCGCGGCGCCTATTTCCAGCGCCCCGGGCAGGAAGGCTTCAAGTACCTGGCGCTGGGCGTGCTGTTCGTGAACATCTCCATCGGCGGCGTCCTCACGGCCTATGCCGCGCCGCCCGTGCTGATGGTGGCCGGCACCTTCGGCTGGGATTCGGCCTACATGGCCACGCATTTCGGCTGGCGCGCGGCAGTGGCGGTGATCCTCAACGCGCTGGTGCTCACGCTTGTCGCGCGACGCGCGCTGCTCGATGGCGACGTGGGTGAGGACCGCCACGCCACGCCGCGCCATGGCGCCGACCCCAAGCAGTTGCCCGTGCCGTTCGCCGTCATTGTGGTGCACCTCGTCTTCCTGGTCGGCATCGTGCTCTCGGCGCATCACCCGCCCTTGTTCCTGGGCCTGCTCATGCTCTTCATCGGCTTCTGCGAGGCCTACAAGCGCTATCAGTCGCGGCTCATGATCAAGGAGGGGCTGATGGTGGGCTTCTTCCTGGCTGGGCTGGTCGTGCTGGGCGGGCTGCAGAAGTGGTGGCTGCAGGATCTCCTGGGCGGCTTGTCGCCTACCGTGCTCTTCTGGGGCGCCACGGCGCTCACGGCCGTGACCGACAATGCCGCGTTGACCTACCTGGGCTCGCTGGTCGAAGGCACCTCGGAAGCCTGGCGGCTCATGCTGGTGGCCGGCGCCGTCACGGGCGGCGGCCTGACCGTCATCGCCAATGCGCCGAATCCCGCGGGGTTCGCCATCCTGAAGGGCGCATTCCCGGGCGGCACGATCTCGGCCGGCAGGCTGTTCCTGGCGGCCCTGGGGCCGACTGCGGTGGCCGCGTTGATGTTCCTGCTGCCGGTCTGAACGCCGGGGCGGGGGCGACGGTGTCCGGGGCTGGCGTCCCGGACACCGTCGCCCAGGGCAAAACCCGCTAAAATCCCCCGTTTTCCCGATTTTTTTGCGAACGCCCCGCCCATCGCGGGCGCGCACCGGCGCCGCGCGCCGGGGAGCCAAGACCGTGCCTATCTATGCCTATCGTTGCAGCGCCTGCGGCCATGCCGAGGATACGCTGCAGAAAATGTCCGATGCCCCGCTGACGGTGTGCCCGTCCTGCGGCCAGGCTGCCTATGCCAAGCAGGTGACGGCCGCCGGCTTCCAGCTGAAAGGCTCGGGCTGGTATGTGACCGATTTCCGCAATAACGGCAGCGGGGGCGGCAATGCCGCCGGCCCGGCCAAGGCCGGTGGCGACACTGCCGGCGCGGCTGACGCCAAGCCGGCAGCCGAGAGCGCCGCAGCCCCGGCGCCTGCCGCGGCCCCTGCTGCGGCCGCCACACCCGCGGCGCCCAGCGCGTCGTGAGCGCGGATCGCTGACTTTCCGCGCCGTGTCCTGAAACACGGCGCCCCTACAATCGAATCATCATGGCCCACCGTCGCGCGGCCCGCGCCGGCAGGTTCCAACCATTACGGAGTCATCCCGCATGCGTACGTGCTACACCGGCCAGGTTTGCCGCGAACATCTCGGCCAGACCGTTACCCTGTTCGGCTGGGTGCATCGCCGCCGCGACCATGGCGGCGTCATCTTCATCGACCTGCGTGACCGCGCCGGCCTGGCCCAGATCGTGTTCGATCCGGACCATGCCGAGTCCTTCGCCACCGCCGAGCGCCTGCGCAACGAGTTCTGCGTGCGCGTGACCGGTCTGGTGCGCGAGCGTCCGGAAGGCACCGTCAACAAGGACCTGGCCTCGGGCGAAATCGAGATTCTGTGCCGCGACATCGAGATCCTGAACGCCTCGGTCACGCCGCCCTTCCAGCTGGACGACGACAACCTGTCGGAAACCACCCGCCTGACGCACCGCGTGCTGGACCTGCGCCGTCCGCAGATGCAGCGCAACCTCATGCTGCGCTATCGCGTGTCCATCGAAGTCCGCAAGTTCCTGGACAACCTGGGCTTCATCGACATCGAAACGCCCATGCTGACCAAGAGCACGCCCGAAGGCGCGCGCGACTACCTCGTGCCCTCGCGCGTGAACGCCGGCCACTTCTTCGCGCTGCCGCAGTCGCCCCAGCTCTTCAAGCAGATGCTGATGGTCTCGGGTTTCGACCGCTACTACCAGATCACCAAGTGCTTCCGCGACGAAGACCTGCGCGCTGACCGCCAGCCCGAGTTCACCCAGATCGATTGCGAAACCTCGTTCCTGTCGGAAACCGAGATCCGCGCGATCTTCGAGTCGATGATCCGCCACGTCTTCAAGGTGGTCCAGAACGTCGACCTGCCCGAAGACTTCCCGCAGATGACCTATGGCGAAGCCATGCGCCTCTACGGTTCGGACAAGCCCGACCTGCGCGTGAAGCTCGAGTTCACCGACCTGAACGACTTCATGCAGGACGTGGACTTCAAGGTGTTCTCGCAGGCCGCCATCACCCCGGGCAGCCGCGTGGTCGCCCTGCGCGTGCCGGGCGGCGGCGCCCTGTCGCGCAGCGAAATCGACGCGTACACCCAGTTCGTCGCCATCTATGGCGCCAAGGGCCTGGCCTGGATCAAGGTCAACGAGGTGGCCAAGGGCCGCGAGGGCCTGCAGTCGCCCATCGTCAAGAACATCCATGACGCCGCGCTGGCCGAGCTGCTCAAGCGCACGGGCGCGCAAGATGGCGACATCCTCTTCTTCGGCGCCGACCGTGCCAAGGTGGTGAACGACGCCATCGGCGCGTTGCGCGTCAAGATCGGCCACAGCGAATTCGGCCGCAAGACGGGCCTGTTCGAGAACGCCTGGCGCCCGCTGTGGGTCGTCGACTTCCCCATGTTCGAGTACGACGAGGAAGCCGGCCGCTACACCGCCGCCCACCATCCCTTCACCAGCCCCAAGGATGGCCACGAGGACCTGCTGACCAACGATCCGGGCAAGGCGCTGGCCAAGGCCTACGACATGGTGCTGAACGGCTGGGAAATCGGTGGCGGCTCGGTGCGTATCCATCGCGAGGAAATCCAGAGCAAGGTGTTCCGCGCGCTGAAGATCGACGCCGAGGAAGCCCGCGAGAAGTTCGGCTTCCTGCTGGACGCGCTGCAATACGGCGCGCCGCCCCATGGCGGCATCGCCTTCGGCCTGGACCGCATCGTCACGATGATGACGGGCGCGGAATCCATCCGTGACGTGATCGCCTTCCCGAAGACGCAACGCGCGCAATGCCTGTTGACCCAGGCGCCGTCGGCCGTCGACGAGAAGCAGCTGCGTGAACTGCACATCCGCTTGCGCCAGACTGAAGTGAAGTAATCCCCCCCCGAGGCGCTGCGCGCCTCCCCCCCAGGGGGGCGTCGCTGGCGGACCGGCAGAGCCGGCTCCGCTGCGACCCGGATTACGGGCGCACCGCCGCAGCGTGGCGTAGTGGCTTTGGTGTGAATGTTCTCAACAAACCCCGGGAGGTTTCTCCTGGGGTTTGTTTTTTCCGCTTGTCACCTTGTGAGAGGGACTGACTCGCGGGTGACAGGCTGGCGGGGTTATTCTTTTGGGGTGTCCAGCGTTGGAGAGACTTGGTGTCGGTCATTCGCGTCGTCAGCTACAACATCCACAAGGGCCGGTCGGCCCTGGGTCGGCGGGATTCGCTGTATGAATTGCGGCTGGGGCTGCACGGCCTGCGCCCGGACGTCGTGTTCCTGCAGGAGGTGCAGGGGCGCAACGATGTGTCGAATGTCCTGAATGCCCAGCACGAGTCGCTGGCGGCCGGCCTGCGCATGGAGGTGGCCTATGGCCGCAATGCCGTGCGCGCGGCCAGCGACCATGGCAACGCCCTGCTGTCGCGTTTCCCCATCCTTGGCCACGAGAACCAGGACATCTCGGATCACCGCATGGAGCAGCGTGGCCTGCTGCATGGCACGATCAACATCGACGACCGTGAAGTGCACTGCTTCGTCGTGCATCTTGGTCTGTTCGCCGCCAGCCGGGTGCGCCAGATCAACGCGCTGGTCGAACGTATCGACCGTCTGGTGCCCGACGACGCGCCACTGCTGATCGCGGGCGACTTCAATGACTGGAAAGACATGCTATCGCCGCTCTTCGTGCAGCGATTGGGTGTCTACGAGGTCTTTGCGCACGCCCAGCGCGCGCACAATCCCGGCGCGCCCAAGCTGCTGGACTCGGTCCGTAACCTGAGCAGCGTGCTGCGCGGGCAGGGCTTGCGCCAGAAAGGCCCCGTCCTGCGCACCAATCAGCTGGGCATGGAGGGCGGGTTCAGCCTGCTGCCGCCCCCGCGCACCTTCCCCGCCGCCTTTCCCTGGCTGCGGCTGGACCGCATCTACCAGCGCGGCTTTGCCGTGCGCAGCGCCCGCGTACTGAGGGGCGCGCCCTGGACCGCGCTGTCGGACCATTCCCCGATCCTGGCCGAGCTGGAGCTGCCTTGACCGTCAGCGCGCGGGCGGCTGCCCGTCGGCTGAAGTGGACCGACGATAACGACATCCAGCTTCTGTGCAACGGCGTGGCATTCTTCCCCGCGCTGTGCGCGGCCATCGATGCCGCCCAGGAGAGCGTGCACCTCGAAACCTATATGTTCGAGCTGGACGAGGTGGGCGAGACCGTCCTGGCCGCGCTGGCGCGCGCCACCCAGCGTGGCGTGCGCGTGCGCGTGGTGCTGGACGGCTTCGGCTGCGCGCAGAGCGCAGCCGCCATCGAGGCGCGCGTGGCGGCGATGGGCGGGCAGTTCCGCGTCTATCGTCCCGAGCCCCGGCATCTGGCCTGGCTGGTGCCCAGCCGGCGCCGCTTGCGCCGCTTGCATCGCAAGATCACCACCGTTGATGGCAAGATCGCTTTCGTTGGCGGCATCAACATCATCGACGACTTCAATACCGGCGAGCCGCCCCAGCCGGACGCGCCGCGCGGCAAGCCGCGCTATGACTACAGCTTGCGGGTGTGCGGCAGCCTGGTGGCGCATGCCGTCCATGCGCAGGACCTGCTGTGGGTGCGGATGAACCTGGCGCGCCTGCGCCGCCATCCGGCCGAGTGGCGCACGCTGCGCCTGACGCCGCCCGCCACGCCACAGGGCGAGCCTTGCGGCGCCACGCGCGCGGCGCTGATGCTGCGCGACAACGTGCGGCATCGCAAGACCATCGAGGCGGCCTACCTGCGCGCCATCGCCTCGGCCAAGCGTGACATCGTCATCGCCAATGCCTATTTCTTTCCGGGCCTGGAATTCAGGCAGGCCCTGTCCCGGGCGGTGGCGCGCGGGGTCAGGGTGCGGCTGCTGCTGCAGGGCAAGGTCGAGTACCGCATGCAGTATCACGCCACTCGCGCCCTCTACGACGAATTATTGAGGGCAGGCATGGAGATCTACGAATACATGCCCAGCCATCTGCACGCCAAGGTCGCGGTAATCGACGACTGGGCCACGGTGGGATCGTCCAACCTGGACCCCTTCAGCCTGTTGCTTGCGCGCGAGGCCAATATATTGGTCGATGATCCGGCATTTGCACGCAACTTGCTGGAATCACTCGAGAAAACCATGGCTTCCGGTGGCCGGCTGGTTGAATTGCGCGCCTACGGCAAGCGGGGGTGGTTGCACCGGCTGGTGGACGCCGCTTCGCACGTCATGCTGCGTATCGGCGTCGCGTTGACCGGCAAGGGGACGGAGTACTAACGTCCGGTAATGCCTGGACACGGCTTGTGGGCGTGCCCCTTGGTTTGGGGGCACTACACTGGCGGTCCGGCGACCCCTCTGGCCGCCCGTATCCCAGTCCAGCCCGCCTAGAAGGAGACCCCGCATGTCCACCCACCCGTCGTCGAGCGACCAGCCCGCCATGTCGGTTTCCGTGCGTAAGGTGGCGGTCCTGGGGGCGGGTGTCATGGGGGCGCAGATCGCCGCGCACTGCGTGAACGCGGGCGTGCCGGTGCTGCTTTACGACCTGCCGGCCAAGGACGGCGACAAGAGCGGCATTGCCCGGCAGGCCATCGCCCGGCTGCAGAAGCTCAAGCCCGCGCCGCTGGCCGCGCCCGACCTGGCCGTGCGCATTACGCCGGCCAACTACGACGAACACCTGGACCTGCTGGCGGACTGCGACCTCGTCATCGAGGCCATCGCCGAGCGCCTGGACTGGAAGCGCGACCTCTATGAAAAGATCGTGCCGGCCCTGGGCTCGCACGTCATCCTGGCATCCAACACGTCCGGCCTGTCCATCACCGAGCTGTCCAAGGTGCTGCCTGCCGGCCTGCGGCCGCGTTTCTGCGGCGTGCATTTCTTCAATCCGCCGCGCTACATGCACCTGGTGGAACTCATCCCCACCGCCGAGACCGAATCCGGCCTGCTCGACCAGTTGGAAACCTTCCTGGTCTCGGCCCTGGGCAAGGGCGTGGTGCGCGCGCGTGACACGCCCAATTTCGTGGGCAACCGCATCGGCGTCTTCGGCATCCTGGCCGCCGACATCGAGGCGCGCAAGCACGGCCTGAGCTACGAAGTGGTGGACGAGCTGACCGGCAAGCGGCTGGGCCGCGCCAAGTCCGGCACCTACCGCACGGCCGACGTGGTGGGCCTGGACACGCTGGCGCACGTCATCGAGACCCTGCAGACGGGCCTGCCCGACGATCCCTTCAAGTCGTCCTTCGCCATGCCCGCCGCGCTGAAGAAGCTGCTGGAAAAGGAAGCATTGGGCCAGAAGGCGGGTGCGGGCTTCTATCGCAAGGAAGGCAAGTCCATCCTGCGCTGGGACAATGGCGCGGGCAAGTACGTGCCGGCCGACGGCCAGATCGACCCTGACGTGGCCGAGATCCTGGCGCAGCGCGACCCGGGCGCGCGCCTGAAGGCGCTGCGCGAGTCCGACAAGCCGCAGGCCCGTTATGTCTGGGCGCTGTTGCGCGACACCTTCCACTATGCCGCCGTGCACCTCGCGCAGATCGCCAACAGCGCGCGCGACGTGGACCTGGCCATGCGCTGGGGCTTCGGCCACGAGCAAGGCCCCTTCGAGATCTGGCAGGCTGCCGGCTGGCGCCAGGTGGCGGGCTGGATCGCCGACGATATCGAGGCGGGCGAGGCGCTGTCCTCGCAGCCGCTGCCCGAATGGGTCACCAAGGGTCCGGTGCCCGAGACCGGCGGCGTGCACACGCCCAAGGGCTCGTGGAATCCGCGCCTGGGCCGTTTCGAGCCGCGCTCGACGCTGCCGGTCTACACCCGCCAGATCGTGCCGGTGCGCCTGGCTGGCGAACTGAACCGCTCTTCCACCATGGTGTCGGCCGCGGGCGGGCGCGTGGTGCTCGAGAACGACGCCATCCGGCTGTGGACGCTGCCCGCGCCGCATCCCACGGACGTCCTGGTCGTGTCGTTCAAGACCAAGATGCACACCATCAGTCCGGAGGTCACGCGCTCGCTGCTGCAGGCGCTGGACCTGGCGGAGTCCAATTTCCGCGGGCTGGTGATCTGGCAGGACAGCCACCCTTTCTCGGCGGGCGCCGACCTGAAGTCGATGGTGGCGGCCTACAAGGAAGGGGGGCCTGATGCCATCGAGCCCGAAGAGCGTCGCCTGCAGGAGCTGACGCAGCGCCTGCGCTATGCGCGCGTGCCCACCGTGGCCGCGCTGGCCGGGCTGGCGCTGGGCGGCGGCTGCGAACTGGCCATCCATTGCGCCAGCCGCGTCGCGCACCTGGAAACGTACATTGGCCTGGTCGAAGTGGGCGCGGGCCTGGTGCCCGGCGCGGGCGGCATGGCCTACAGCGCGCGGCGCGCGGCCGAGCAGCAGGCGCTGTGCGCGCCCGGCGCGCCCCTGCTGCTGTTCCTGCAGAAGTTCGCCGAAGCCATTGCCGGCGCCAAGGTGGCTGGCTCGGCACGCGAAGCCGTCACGCTGGGCTATCTGCGCGACGACGATCCGATCGTCATGAACGAACACGAATTGCTTTATGTGGCCGTGCGCCAGGCGCACATGCTGGCCGAAGCGGGCTGGCGCGCGCCGGTGCCCGCGCCGTTCCCCGTCGCGGGCCGTGACGGCATCGCCACGCTGACGGCACAACTGGTGAACATGCGCGAAGGCGGCTACATCTCGGACCACGACTTCCTGCTGGGCCGTCATGTGGCGGAGATCCTGTGCGGGGGCGACGTCGATCCGGGCACGCTGGTCGACGAGGCCTGGATCCTGGCGCTGGAGCGCAAGGCCTTCCTGGCGCTGCCTGCCGTCGAGGCCACGCAGGCACGCATCGCGTCGCTGATGACCACCGGCAAGCCGCTGCGCAACTGATATCCCGGATACCGCCACGCGCGCGGCTCGCCGTGCGTGGCCTGAAGATTGGAGACGCCATGCCCCGCACGCTACAGGACGCCTACATCGTTGCCGCCGTTCGTTCGCCGATTGGCCGAGCGCCGCGCGGCGCCTTGCGCCATGTCCGTCCGGACGACCTGCTGGGCATGACCTTGCGCGCGCTGATGGCGCGCGCGCCCAACCTGGATCCGGCCGCCGTCGAGGACGTGATTGCCGGCTGCGCCATGCCGGAAGGTTCGCAAGGCCTGAACGTGGCGCGCATCGGCGCGCTGCTGGCCGGCCTGCCCGTGACCACGGGCGGCGTGACCGTCAACCGTTTCTGCGCCTCGGGCCTGACCGCCGTGGCCATGGCTGCCGACCGCATCCGCGTGGGCGAGGCCGATGTGCTGATCGCCGCCGGCACCGAGTCCATGAGCCAGAACCCGCCCATGGGCGCGAATCCCTCGTTCAGCCCGGACATCTTCGCGCGCGACGAGAACCTGGGCATCGCGTTCGGCATGGGCCTGACCGCCGAGAAAGTGGCTCAGCAATGGAAGGTGTCGCGCGAAGACCAGGATGCCTTCGCCCTGGCCTCGCACCAGCGTGCGCTGGCTGCGCAGACGGCGGGCGAGTTCGATGACGAGATCTTCCCGCTGGCGCTGACGCGGCGACAGCCTGACGCCGTGACCGGCGAGGTGCACGTGCGTCAGGAACCCTTCAAGGCCGACGAGGGCCCGCGTGCCGACACCAGCCTCGAGGCCCTGGCCAAGCTGCGCCCGGTGTTCGCCGCACGCGGCAGCGTCACTGCCGGCAACAGCTCGCAGACCTCGGATGGCGCCGGCGCCTTGCTGGTGGTGTCCGAGCGCGCGCTGAAGACCCACAAGCTCACGCCCCTGGCGCGTTTCGTCAGCTTCGCCGTGCGCGGCGTGCCGCCCGCCATCATGGGGATCGGGCCGAAGGAAGCCATTCCGCTGGCCTTGAAGCACGCGGGGCTGGGCCTGGACAAGATGGGCTGGATCGAACTGAACGAGGCCTTTGCCGCGCAATCCCTGGCCGTCATCCGTGACCTGGGGCTGGACCCGGCCGTGGTGAATCCGCTGGGCGGGGCCATTGCGCTGGGTCATCCGCTGGGCGCCACCGGCGCCATGCGTTCGGCCACCGCCATCCACGCCCTGCACCGCCGCAAGCTGGACTACGCCATGGTCACCATGTGCGTGGGCACCGGCATGGGCGCCGCGGGAATCTTCCAGCGCGTTTGAAGGCCTGCCGCGGCGGCGCCTAGCGGCGCACCGCCGACATCGCGTTCTTCATCTGGATGTTGTGCGTCACCACGGCGCACAGCAACCCCAGCGCCAGGCACAGCACCAGGCCGATGCGCACGCCCGTCAGCACCGAGGCGTGCGTGATGGCGATGCCCACCGCGGCCGTGCCGGTGGCGCTGCCCACCGCGCGTGTCATCTGCACCAGGGCCGATGCGGCGCCGACGTCGGCGCGCGCGGCCAGCATCTGCATGAACAGCGTCAGGTTGGGCAGCATGAAGCCCAGGCCCACGCCATTGATCAGGAACACCAGCAGGATCCACAGGTCGGCGCTGCCCGCGCCCACCGTCAGCATCAGGCCCGAGCCGGTGGCGAGCAAGGCGGAGCCGAACACCATCAGGCGTTGCGGTTCGCCCTGCCTGGGGAACAGCCGGCCGTTGACGAGGCTGCCGATGGGAATGCCCACCACCAGTGGCGTCATGAGCAGGCCCGCGTGGCTGGGCGTGTAGCCCAGCTCATGCTGCAGCAGCAGCGGACCGTAGAAGATCAGGATGAACATGATGGCGCCGGTGGCCACCGCGGCGACGTTCAGCAACTGCGATTCGCGGCTGGCCAGGATGCGCAGCGGAAAGATGGGGGCGTCCACGCGGCGCTCCAGCGGCACCAGCACCCACCACGCCAGCACGCCCGTGGCGGCCAGCGCCAGGCCCCACCAGGGATGCGCCCGGTCGCCCGGCGCGAAGGCCAGTTCCAGCGCGGCCAGCGGCGCGGCCACGCCCACCACCAGCAAGGCGGCGCCCAGCCAGTCGATGCGGGGGCGGCTGGCGTGTTGCGGCTTCATGTTGGGGAAGTGGCGCACCAGCAGCAGCAGGGCGACGGCCGCGGCCACCGGCGCGATGAAGAAGGCCGCACGCCAGCCCAGCGCCTGCGTGACGGCGCCGCCCAGCACCGGTCCGATGCCGCTGGACACGGCGAAGGTGGCCGAGATCATGGCCATCCACCTGACCCGCTCGCGGGCGTCGGGAAAGAGATCCGCCGGCGCGGCGAAGGCCGTGGCGATCATCATGCCCGCCCCGATGCCCTGCACGGTGCGAAAGGCGATGAGTTGCGGCATGTTCTGGGCCAGCCCGCACAGCAGCGACCCCAGGGCCACGATGGACACCGACAGCAGCATCAGCGGCTTGCGGCCGAAGAGATCGCCCAGCCGGCCGAAGATCATGATGGAGGCCGCGGTGGCGAGCAGGTAGCCCGTGCCTGCCCAGGCATACAGCGCCATGCCGTCCAGGGCCTGGGCCACGCGGGGCAGGGAGGTGCTGACGATGGTGGAGTCGAAGGCCACCAGCACGACGGTGGCGGCCACGCCCGCCATGGCGAGGAAGAGTTCGCGGCGGGATCTTTCGGTCTTGGGACAGGGGGGAGGCGTCTGCGGCGCTTCTGGTTCCGGGCTGGGCGCGTTCATGCAGCCTAGGATATCACCGCCACTCCGGCGCAATGGTGTCAGTTTGCTATGACGTGGCGTGGGCCAGCCCGATCATTTCTTCACGAAGAAGTGATAAAGCGCCAGCACCACGACGACCGCGAGGACCGCCAGCCAGGACCAGCGCGAGGCGCACAGGCCGCGTTGCGGCTCCTCCGGCGCGGGCGGCGGTTCGGTGCGCGGCAGGCCGCTGGCGTAGTCGATGAAGGCGGTGAAGAATTTCTCGATGATGCGCTCGGCCGCGCGCCGCACGGCGATGTCGCCCAGGGCCGCCACCTTGCCGCCCACCTGGGACGCCACCGTATAGGCCAGCCGCGTGCCGCGGTCCTTGGTGCTCAGGTTGATCTGCGCGGTGCCGATGACCAGGCCGGCGGCGCGGCCCTTGCCTTCGAAGGCAAGCGTGCAGCTGTTGGGGGCGTCAACATCGGCCAGCAGCAATTCGCCTTGATACGCCGCCTCCATGCCGCCCACCTGCGTCTGCACGGTCAAGGCGAATTCGGTGTCGGCGAGCTTCTCGACCAGCACGCAGCCCGGGATGCAGCGCTGCAGGATGGCCGGGTCGTTCAAGGCGTCCCAGACCTGGTGCTGGGCGGCGGGTATCCATTGGGCGTCGGCGATGCGCATGACAGTCTCCAGCCTGGTGTTTGTTGATTCTTGTGATTCCATTCTGGACCTGTCGCACGGGCTTGAACAGGGGAAGAACCCTGGCAGGCATGCTGCGGCGCAGCAGTAGTATCATCCCCCGATTTACGGCCGCTGATATGCTGGCCAGAACATGACAATAATTAGCGGAGCACGGGCAAAGTGATCCTCGTGACAGGTGGGGCCGGCTTCATCGGCGGGAATTTCGTGCTCGATTGGTTGGCGCAGGGCGATGAGCCCATCGTCAACCTGGATGCGCTCACCTATGCGGGGAATCTGCAGACGCTTGCTGCCTGCCAGGGAGATCTCAGGCACGTCTTCGTGCATGGCGACATCGCGGATGGGGCCTGCGTGGCCGCCTTGCTGGCCCGGTACCAGCCGAGGGCGATCGTGCATTTTGCGGCCGAGTCGCACGTGGACAACTCCATCGCCGGCCCACGCGCCTTCGTGCGAACCAATGTCCAGGGGACCTTCGAGTTGCTTGAAGCCGCGCGCGCCTATTGGTCCGGGTTGCCGGCCGGCGGGCGTGAGGCATTCCGTTTTCTGCATGTTTCCACCGACGAGGTCTATGGAACCCTGGCGCCCGAGGACCCCGCCTTCAGCGAAACCACGCCCTACCAGCCGAACAGCCCGTATTCGGCGACCAAGGCGGCCAGTGATCATCTGGTGCGTGCCTGGCACCACACCTATGGCCTGCCGACGCTCATCACCAATTGCTCGAACAATTACGGGCCCTACCAGTTTCCCGAGAAGCTGATCCCGCTGGTCATCCGCCGGGCGCTGGCGGGCGAGCCGCTGCCGGTCTATGGTGATGGCCAGCAGGTGCGTGATTGGCTGTACGTGGGCGACCACTGCGCGGCCATCCGGCGCGTGCTCGAGGCCGGACAGCCAGGCGAAACCTACAATATTGGTGGATTGAACGAGCAGACCAATCTATCAGTCGTGACGCAGATCTGCGGCTTGCTGGATGCCCGCGTGCCTCGCGGCGACGGTCTTCCCTACGCTCGGCAGATCGCCTTTGTCACGGACAGGCCCGGCCATGACCGGCGTTATGCCATCGATGCGCGCAAGATCGCCAGCGAGCTGGGCTGGCGCCCGGCTCAGACGTTCGCGGATGGACTTGCCCTGACCGTCGACTGGTATCTTGAACATGCTGAATGGGTCGATGGCGTCATCAGCGGCGCCTATCAGCGCCGCGAGGACTTGAGGCTGTAGCCGGGCGAAAGTCCGCATCGCCTTCCTTCCCTGCTCATGTCTCTCTCATCCATGTCCACTCCCAAGACCGTCGCCATCATCCAGTCCAGCTATATCCCTTGGAAGGGATACTTCGACATGATCCGGCGCGCGGATGCATTCATTTTCCTGGACGATGTCCAGGCCACGCGCCGGGACTGGCGCACGCGTAATCGCATCAAGACCGCCAATGGCGAGCAGTGGCTGAGCGTGCCGGTGCACCAGGATCGCCAGACGCGAATCTGCGATGTCCACGTCTCTGATCCCAAGTGGGCTGCGAAGCACTGGCGCTCCATCGAGCAGGCCTATGCGCGCGCGCCCTTCATGGCCGAGTTGCGCTCCTGGCTGGCTGGCCTGTATGAGCAGGCTGGCGAGCTGCAGCGTTTGACCGACGTCAACCGATTTTTCATTGAGGCCTGGGCGCAGTACCTGGGTATTTCCACGACGTACCACGCATCTTATGATCTCGTGCCGCTGGACGAATTGGATGCGCTGGACCCTACGACCCGCCTTGCCGTGTTGTGCCAGCGCGCGGGCGGCACCCATTATCTTTCCGGTCCGTCGGCACAGGCGTACATGGACGTATCCATCTTCAGCTCGCGTGGAATGAGTGTCGAGTGGATGCGTTACGACGGCTACCCGGAGTACCCTCAGTTGCATGGGCCGTTCCGCCATGATGTGTCGCTGCTGGACCTGCTGCTCATGACCGGGCCCGATGCCCGAGCCTATCTGAACCAATCGACCGACGGCCTCCTGGCGTCCTCCCCGGCATGAAAATCTCGATCGTCACCACCCTCTACCGCTCCGCGCCGCATCTGGAGGAGTTTCATCGCCGGGCCAGCGAAGTGGCCCGGGCGCATGCCGGACAGGATTACGAGATCGTCATGGTCAATGACGGCTCCCCGGATGATTCCCTGCAGATCGCCCTGGCGCTGATGCAAGGCGATCCACATCTGAAGGTCGTCGATCTTTCGCGTAACTTCGGACATCACAAAGCCATCATGGAAGGGTTGGTCCACAGTGCGGGGGAGGAAGTGTTCCTGTTGGACAGTGACCTGGAAGAGCTGCCGGAATGGCTGCCCGACTTCGCCCGGCAACGGCTCGACGATGCCGCCGACGTCGTGTACGGCGTGCAGGCGCGCCGAAAGGGGGGCTGGATGGAGCGCTGGTCTGGCGAGCTGTTCTACATACTCATGCGCGGGCTGGCGGGCATTTCGCTGCCGCGCAATCTGGTCACGGCCCGATTGATGACCCGGCGTTACGTGGACGCGCTGTTGCAGTTCCGCGAGCGCGAGGTGTTTCTTGCGGGGCTGTGGTATCTCACCGGTTTTCGCCAGGTGGCGCAGCAGGTGACCAAGCTCAGTCACAGTGAAACGACTTACGGTTTCCGGCAAAAGGCCTATCTGCTGGTCAACTCGGTCGTTTCCGTCAGCAATCGTCCGTTGATCCTTATTTTCTATACGGGCATGAGCATTTTCGCCGCCGCCTTGCTCTACACCGCCTATCTTGTATTCAATTGGCTGATTGCCTCCCGGCCGCCCGACGGCTGGACATCCGTCATGGTGTCCGTCTGGTTGCTGGGCGGACTGGTGATTTCCTTCCTGGGCGTGATCGGCATCTATCTGTCCAAGGTCTTCTCCGAAACCAAGCAGCGCCCCAACACCATTGTCAGGAAAGTGCACGTCCATGCCGAACACCGATAATCTCCTGCGTGAGGTCGCCGATTACTACACCGGCAAGCTGCGCACGTATGGCACGACATCTCGTGGCGTGGACTGGAGCACCGAGGAAGGCCAGAACCTGCGGTTCGCGCAACTGCGCAGGCTGCTGCCGCCTGGCGAGGTGCCGTGCTCGCTGCATGACATCGGCTGTGGCTACGGCGCATTGCTGCGGTTCCTGGCGGCCAGCCATCCGGGGGTGACGTACCAGGGCTGGGACATCAGCGAGGAAATGATCCTCGCAGCCCGCGCGGCCGCGGGCGTGCATGATGGGGCGAGCTTTCACATCGGTGCCTCGCCTGACGCCCAGGCAGATTACTGCGTGGCCAGCGGCATCTTCAACGTTCGCCTCAGCCGTGGCGACGAAGAGTGGCTGGCCTATATGACCTCCACGCTGGATGTCATGGATCGCGCCAGCACCAAGGGGTTTGCATTCAACTGCCTGACGTCCTATTCGGACGAGGACCGGAAGCGTCCCGACCTGTACTACGCGGATCCGGGATTCTGGTTCGACCTGTGCAAACGTAAATACGCCCGCAATGTGGCGTTGCTGCACGATTATGATCTCTACGAGTTCACTATCCTGGTAAGGAAATAGATGAAGCCTCTCGTCATCTTCGGCGCTGGCGATATTGCCGAGCTTGCGCATTATTACTTCACCACAGATGCCGGGCGCGAGGTGGCGGCGTTCACGGTCGACAGGGCGTACCTGCCCGACGGTGATTTCCAAGGCTTGCCCGTGGTGGCGTTCGAAGAGGTGGCGCAGCGCTTCCCACCCGATACCCACGATATGTTCATCGCGCTCAGCTACACGAAACTGAATCGGTTGCGCCGCGAGAAATTCGACGCGGCAAGGGCGGCGGGATATCGCCTGGCCAGCTATGTCAGTTCGCGATGCACCTATCTCGCACCGAACCCGCCTGGGGAGAACGGCTTCATCCTGGAGAACAACACCGTCCAGCCTTTCGTCTCGATCGGCGAGAACGTGACGCTCTGGAGTGGTAATCACATCGGTCATCACAGCACGATTGAAGACGACGTCTTCATTGCGTCTCACGTCGTGGTATCGGGTGGCGTGCGCATTGGCGAAGCCTGCTTCATCGGTGTGAATGCCACCTTGCGTGACCATCTCGTCATCGGCCCGCGTTGTGTCATCGGCGCAGGCGTCACGCTGCTGGCAGACGCCGAGCCCGAGGGCGTCTATGCCGCGGCAGCAGCCGAACGTTCGAGAGTGCCCAGTTCGCGCCTCAAGCGCATTTGATTCGTCCCGGAGTGTCCCTCATGTCTGAGGTCCCCAGCTATGGCGTGACGGCGTTTAGCGCCTATGCCGGCCTTGGCAAGCCAGTACGCGCGCTCGACGCGCCGGACCTGCGGCGGATAGTGTTCGTCGCCGTGCATCGCGCAGGCGCTGCTACTGTCGTAGCCAGACTGCGGGAGCGTGGATTCCACCCCTTCCTCCTGGAGATCTGATGCAGGACAGTGCCGCAATTCAGCTATGGCGCCCCTTGGGTCAGGTGCAGGATGGCCTGGCTGGGCTGGATTGGGCCGCCAGTCACGCCAGTTACCCGACGGCATTGCCGCTCGATGACCGCCGTGTGCGGGTGTATTTCTCTCCCCGTGATTCTCAAGGCCGATCCCAGCTGGCGAGTCTCGATATCGAAATCGATCGGGACAGGCATGCACGGATCGGCGCGGTGCGCGGTCCGTTGCTTGCGCCGGGCGCTCGTGGCGCCTTCGACGCGGATGGCGTGACGGTGTCGTGCGTGGTGAGTGTCAGCGACACCCTGCTGGCGTACTACCTGGGTTGGTCCCTGGGCAAGGGCGTGCCATTCACTAACCTCATCGGGCTTGCGGTCTCGCACGATGCGGGTTCGACCTTCGTGCGCCATGCCGTTGCGCCCATCGTGGGCCGCAGCGAGGCCAATCCGTTCACGCTGGGCTATCCATGGGTGTTGCGCGATGGTGATGCGTGGACGATGTGGTTCGGTTCCCACCTGGCCTGGGGGGAGCAGGGGCTGGAGATGCAGCATGTCGTGAAGTCCGCGACCTCGCCGGATGGCTTGCAGTGGCAGGCTGACTCCCGGACCGTGGTGGGCCTGGCCGGTGCGGCGGACCCGCAGGAGTACGCAGTGTCCCGGCCTTGCGTGGTGGCGCGCGGTGAGCGGCAGTTCATGTGGTACGCCCGGCGCAATCCTGACTACCAGCTCGGTTTCGCGTCGCGGCGGACCGGCGGCGATTGGGTACGGCAAGATGACCAGTTGCGGTTCCTGGGGCAGCCCGAGGCCTGGGAGGACACCGAAAGGACCTATCCCTGCGTCTTTGCGCTACAAGGCACGTATTACATGCTCTACAACGGCAATGGCTATGGTCGTAGCGGATTCGGCCTGGCCAGGCTGGAGAACCCTGAATGTCTGGCCGAGTGAGCCCGGGCGCATCTGTGGCGACGAATACGAAGATGAATGACAGGGCCGAACGCTTGCGCCTGCTGAAGCAGCTGATCTCCTATGGCACGATAGGGTTGCTCAGCAACCTGGCGGGCTATCTTGTCTACCTGGGCCTGACGACGCTTGGCACGACGCCCAAGGCCACGATGACGGTGCTTTACGCGGTGGGCGCCACGCTGAGCTTCCTGGCCAACAGAAAGCTCACGTTTTCCCACGAGGGCAGCCTGCTGGGCGCTGCCGGCCGTTACGTGCTGGCCCACCTCGCGGGGTACGCGATCAATTTCGCGCTGTTGTGGGGATTCGTCGACCGACTGGGCTACCCGCATCAGTGGGTCCAGGCCATTGCCATCTTCGTCGTCGCTGCGTTTCTCTTCGTGGTGATGCGGCTCTTTGTCTTTCGCCCCGCGGACTGAGCCCGAAGTTCAGAGGGCTGAGCATAGCGTCGCAATGACGCGTGCCTGATCCGGCTCCGTGATGTCCGCGTAGATGGGAAGGCGAACTTGCGCGCTGGAAACGTGCTCCGTCACGGTCAGCGCGCCGGATGTACGGCCATGGCGCTGGCCGGCGGGTGACGTATGCAGCGAGACATAGTGACTGGTTGCCTGGATGCCCTCGTCTCGCAATGCCTGTAGGACGTGTGTGCGTCGCGTCCCGCTGTCCAGTACGAGTGAGAAGATGTGGCCATTGTGTTGGGCCTCCTCGGGGATGGCCTGCAGCCGAAGCTTGCCTGCCGCTTCCAGGGGAAGCAGGGCGTCCCGGTATCGCTGCCAGGCGGCCAGTCGGCGCGTCGTGATGGCCTGGCTGTCTTCGAGTTGCGCCAGCAGGAATGCTGCGGTCAGCTCGCTGGGCAGGTAAGACGAGCCAACGTCCTGCCACGTGTACTTGTCGACGTCGCCACGCAGGAAGCGCGAGCGGTCGGTGCCTTTCTCCCTCAGGATCTCGGCGCGCTCCGCGTCCGCGTCGTCACGCACGAGCAGTGCACCGCCTTCGCCAGCGACGATGTTCTTGGTGCCATGGAAACTGAGCGCGCCGAAGTCTCCCAGCGTGCCCAGCGCCCGGCCTCGCCATGTTGCGCCAAGTCCCTGTGCGGCATCTTCCAGCACCTTGAGTCCGTGGGCTGCCGCGATGGCATTGATGGCGTCCATGTCGCAGCCGACGCCGGCATAGTGCACGGGCACAATGGCGCGTGTCCTGTCCGTGATGGCGGCTTCGATGAGCCTTTCGTCCAGGTTCAGCGTGTCCGCCCGGATGTCCACGAACACGCAGGTCGCGCCGCGTAGCACGAAGGCGTTGGCCGTGCTGACGAATGTGAACGAGGGCATGATGACTTCGTCGCCGGGCTGGATGTCGCAGAGCAGGGCGGCGATTTCGAGCGCGCCCGTGCAGGAGTGCGTCAGCAGGGCGTGGGGGGAGCCCAGTTGGGACGCCAGCCATGCGTGGCATTTCCGTGTGTAGGAGCCATCTCCTGCCAGGTTGCCGCTTTCGATGACTTGCTTCAGGTAGTCGATTTCACGGCCGGTGATCGGCGGACGATTGAAGGGGATGGTGTCCATGGGCGCTGTAATAAGGGGGCGATGATTAGCGGACGTCCTGCGTCAGCCGGCGAAGGTAGTCAGCGTAGGCATTCTTGCCGATCTGGTCTGCTTGGCGAAGTAACGCTGAGTTGTCAATCCAGTGGTTGCGCCAGGCAATTTCTTCCAGGCAAGCGATCTTCATGCCCTGGCGGCGCTCGACGGTGGCGACTAGGTTCGCGGCGTCGAGCAGCCCGTCGGCCGTGCCGGTGTCCAGCCAGGCGAATCCGCGTCCTAGCCGCTCGACATGCAGGGTGCCTTGCTCCAGGTAGATTCTGTTCAGGTCCGTGATCTCGATTTCTCCCCGTGCGGAGGGCGCGAGGTGCTTGGCGTGCTCGACTACCGTATTGTCATAGAAGTACAGGCCGGTGACGGCATGATTGGAGCGGGGCTTTGTCGGCTTTTCCTCGAGGCTGACGGCCTTGCCGTTGTCATCGAACTCCACGACGCCGAATGCGCGCGCATCCATGACTTCGTAGCTGAACACCGTGGCACCTTGGCGTCTGCCCATGGCGCGTTCCAGCGACGTGGAGAGGCCAACCCCATAGAAAATGTTGTCGCCCAGGATGAGTGCGACGTCGCTGTCACCAATGAATGACTCTCCGACCACGAAGGCATCAGCTAGTCCGCGAGGCGTCTCTTGCGCGGCGTAGCAGAGCTTCAGTCCCAGGGGGGCGCCATCACCGAGGAGTTCCTGGAAGCGCGGGAGATCCGTCGGCGTGGAAATGATCAGAATTTCCTGGATTCCCGCGAGCATCAGCACCGACAAGGGGTAATACACCATGGGCTTGTCGAAGATGGGCAGTAGCTGCTTGCTGATGCAGCGGGTCATCGGGTAGAGCCGAGTGCCTTGGCCACCAGCGAGGATGATGCCTTTTCTCATGGAAAATGTTGCTCCAGGGGCGAGGCGCCCCGTGTCAAGGTTCGGAAGGAACAGATCGGGAAAGGCGGCAACTTGCTTCAGCGGCCTGCGCCGGACGGATGGGTTTCAGGAGTTGTTGGCGCCGCTGCTCAGGATAGCCCCCAGCGCCGGGCGGGGTATCGAATTCGGCCATCAGTTCGTAGGCCTCTTCGACGTTGCCGAGTCCTAGCGCCTGTGTCAACGAGTCGGGCAGGCTTCGAGGGCCTTTGGGTTCGCGCAGCAGCCAGGCGTTTGCCAGGTCGTGGCAGGATGCCAGGCGCAGCGTGTTGGTGGCGAATGCGGTGCTGAGGCTATAGCCGCCGATCAGCCAGGCTGGTCCTGTCGGCTTGGCCTGCAAGGCATAAAGTATGGTTGGCGACTGACCGGTCAGGTCGATCAGCGGCGTATCGGGCAGGAAGCCGGCTTGGGCGGCGTCGCGCGTCAGTGCATCGAGGTATTGTGCGATGTCCGCGGAAACCGTCAGGCGAGTGTTTGTGCTGCCGACGGCGGTGATGTGGGTGTTTGTCCAGGATGGCGCCGGCTGGCGGTAAGGATGGGTGAGGCCCATTCCCACCAGGATGACCGTCAGCAACTGAGTGGCGACGGCGGCGGGCAGCAGCGCGGGAGGCTTGCCATGCAGGGCGCGGGCGCTCACGAACAGCAACACACCACCCAATATCCAGAAGTACATGACCAAGGCGCCGAGGTGCCAGTACAGATTGTTCGTACCGAAGGCGAATGCGTGCGGCAGGCACAGCAGCGTCACCAGCAAGAGGGCTGCGAACGGGTCGAGTCGCGGGGTCTGGTTGCCGATTTTGGCCAGGTAGTACGCTGTGGCGGGCAAAAGGCCCAGAACGATCCCCCAGCCCAGCAGACCGTGGAAGAGGGGGCCAGGCAGCGTGATGGGAACGTTGCCGAGGCTGAGGACGATCGCGGCGGCGCCCATCGCAAGACCGCCGGCAACGGCCAAGGAGCGGAGTATCGTGTTTCCGGCGCAAGCAAGCACTGTCAGCACCGCGGTCGCCAGCGTCAGTTGCAGCAGATGATTCGACAGCGCGGGATCGAGGACGAACGTATCGATCTTCAGCAGGCTTCGCCAATCGTGTCCGCCGCCCAGTTGATAGTCGCTGTGCTGGGTGAGTTGCAGGCGTTCGATGAACGCGGCCGGCGTGCCGTCGATCCCTATGGCCGCGAGAGGCAGGCTGCATCCCGCAACCGCGACAGCGATCACGAGGACGGTGAAGTTGCGCCGGGGACGTGCGGCCAGGCACAGGAGCACCAATAGTCCCAAGATGAGCGCGGAGGTGGGCTTGGCAAGAAAGCACAGGGTGCCACCGAGGCCAATGAGCGTGCCGCAATACCACGCGCGCTGCCGCGGGGCCTGCGCGAGCAGGACGCCCCAAAGCGCCAGCATCAGCGCCTGGAAGTTGAGAATGTTGTAGTTGGGCGTGAGGAGGTTGTTGCTGAAGACGGCCAATGCGCCGCAGGCGAACGCGGCGGAGAGGCAGAATCCCCGGATGGGACGCCAGAGGGCGGCCGCGTCAGCGGCTGCCAATCCGTAACGCAGGACGCTGTGGGAGAGTCCCCAGGCCAAGCCGAAAGTCAGCAGGATGTTGAGACGGCGCAGTGCGGCAATATCCCCATCGAACAATACATAAAAGGGGTGATAGACGAAACCGAACTGGGTGGAGGAGAAGGCGTAGGCCCCAGGGCTTCTCAGCCAGTTCAGGTAAAAGCCCTCGTCAGTGAAATCCAGTCCGTGGTTGGCGTAGTACAGCATCCAGCCGAGCGTCAAAAACGTGACCAGGGCTAGGGCGGCATATGGCAACAGAGCCAGCCGGGATTCGGAGTGGATGACAGGTGGCTGCATTATGTGGGTCAGTAGGCGGAGTGCTGTCGGGAGCCGCGGCATTCCAGACTTGCGCGATAATAATTCAGGTTCCCGCCTGCGGCTGCCTTCCAACGCATCAAGCCCTTGTGCCTGGCGCCCGGTGTTGTACATTCCAAGCTGCCCAACGGACAGGCGCCGCATCGCCTATCGCATTCCTCCATGCCCACCCGCATCCTAATCGTACGCACCTCCTCGCTCGGCGACCTGGTGCACATGCTGCCCGCGATCTCCGACATCGCCGCGCATGTGCCCGGGGCCCAGATCGACTGGCTGGCCGAGGAGTCCTTTGCCGAGATTCCCGGCTGGCATCCCGCCGTCAACGAGGTCATCCGCGTGGCGCATCGCCGCTGGCGCAAGGCCTGGTGGTCGGCGCCGGTGCGGGCCGAACGCGCGGCGCTGCGCCAGCGTTTGCGCGGCGTGCGCTATGACATCGTGCTGGATATGCAGGCGCTCATGAAGTCCGCCTGGCTGGTGCGCCAGGCGCGCGGCGTGAAACATGGCCTGGATTGGCGCTCGGCGCGCGAGCCCCTGGCGTCGCTGTTCTATGACGTGCGGCATCGGGTGGAATTCTGGCAGCCTGCCGTCATCCGCCAGCGCAAGCTGGCGGCGTCGGTGTTCGGCTACACGCCCCAGGGCGCACCGGATTTCGGCCTGCAGGCCTTTGCCCGCGTGCCGGGCCAGGCGCCCGCCGAGGGACAGGTCACCGGATCGCCTTACGCGATCATCATGCCGTCGGCCAGCCGCGACGACAAACTCTGGCCGGTGGAAGACTGGCAGGCGGTGTTCGACCAGCTGCAGGAGGCGGGCCTGGGCCTGCGCCTGCTGGCGGGCAATGCCGCCGAAACCGCGCGGGCGCAGTCCTTGATCGTGGCGCGCGAGAATGCCGTGGTGCTGCCCCGCATGGGCCTCACCGAGATCGCCCGCGAACTGGCGGGGGCACGTCTCATGGTGGGGCTCGATAGCGGGCTGACCCACCTGTCGGCCGGCCTGGGCCGTCCCACCGTGGGCATCTACAAGGCTTCCACGCCTGTCCGCACGCCGCTGGTGGGGAGCGCCTACACCGCCAGCCTGGGCGACCGGGGGGCGCCGCCTTCGCGGGACGCGGTGCAACGTGCCGTTGAACAGGCGCTGGGCGAAGCGCCGGACGCCTGACATGCCGGGACGTACCCTCTATACCTGGGCCTTGCGTCTGCTGGCGCCGGTGCTTTGGCTATGGATGTGGCGCCGTGCCCGCAAGGCTGGCGGGCACTGGCACATCCTGGGCGTCGAGCGCCTCGGCTGGGTCACGCCATCCGCCCCCGACAACCGGCCGGTCTGGGTGCATGCGGTCAGTCTCGGCGAGACGCGGGCCGCCGAACCCTTGCTGCGCGCGCTGCTGGCGCGCGGCCTGCCTATATTGCTGACCCACATGACGGCGACAGGCCGTGCAGAAGGGGCGCGCCTGTTCCCTGATGCGATCGCGCAAGGCCAGTTGCGCCAAGCCTGGCTGCCCTACGATTTCCCTGGCGCCACCCGGCGCTTCCTGGCGCGGGCCAGGCCGCGCTGCGGGGTGCTGATCGAACGAGAGGTGTGGCCGAACCTGCTTGCGCAGGCGCGCAAGCAGGGCGTGCCCATGGCGCTGGCCAGTGCGCGCTTTTCCCCGTCGTCGCTGGCGCAGGCGCGCTGGCTGGGGGAGGCGCTGCGCGAGGCGTTGGCCGGGCTGGATATCGTGCTGGCCCAGACCGCCGAAGATGGCGGGCGTCTCGCGCTGGCGGGCGCGCGGGACATCCAGGTCGTGGGGAATCTCAAATTCGATCTCACGCTGCCGCCAGACCAGGTCTCGTCGGGCAAGGCCTGGCGCCAGGCACTGGGACGTCCGGTGCTGGCGGTTGCCAGCACGCGTGAAGGCGAAGAGGCCATGCTGCTTGCCGCGCTGCGGTCGCATCCTCTGCCCAAGGTGAACGACCAGGCCCCGCTGGTCGTGCTGATTCCCCGCCATCCCCAGCGTTTTGACGACGTGGCGGACCTGTTGCGCGCGCAAGGGGTTTCCTTCGCGCGCCGCAGCGAGGGCGCGGACGTGGCCGCGCTGGCTGACAAGGCGGTGCTGCTGGGCGACAGCCTGGGCGAGATGCCTTTCTATTACGCGGGGGCGGACGTGGCCATCGTGGCGGGCAGTTTTGCGCCGCTTGGGGGGCACAACCTCATCGAGGCCTGCGCCGCGGGCGTGCCGGTGGTCGTGGGGCCGCACACCAAAAATTTCGCGCAGGCCGTCGACGATGCCGTGGCGGCGGGAGCCGCCCTGCAGGTGCTGGATGCCGATGCGGCGATCGACTTTGTCAGCGCCCTGCTGAACGACGGGCCGCGGCGTGCCGCCATGGCCGAGGCCGCGCGCGCCTGGCAGGTCAGCCATGTGGGGGCGACGGCGCGCATCATGGACGCGCTGCCGCTGGACTGAGTCGGCTCAGCGCGCGCTGGGCGGCAGGACGATGATGGCGTCCGGCTGCATCTGCCGGGCCGCCTGGCCCGGCTTGCGGCCCGTTTCCGCGGGCGGAACGCCCAGCCAGCCGCGGCCCAGCGCGAAGAACGCCAGGTTCACCAACAAGATAAGAATGAAAAGCCCACGCATGGATTCAGGTCTCGTGCAGGCCGGCGCATGCGCGCACGGCGGATGGGGGGCGTGGCAGGGTCCGGGTCATGCGCCCTCGGCTGTTTCGGTGGCCGCCGCCAGCGCGGCCAGGCCGTCCAGGACGGGATTCGGCACCCAGCGCGGCACAACGGCCGGCAGGCCGAGATGGCGGGTCAGTTGATCCAGCAGCGTTTGCGTCTGGGCCTCGACATCGGGCCAGCCGCCGCCGCTCACGTGCAGCACGGGCGCTTGGCCGAAGGTTTCCCAAGCCCGCAGCCATTGTCGCAGGACGGCGCCTGCCTGGGCTGCCGCCACGCCGGTGCTGATGGCGTCATGGGTGTTGGTGGGGAAGTCGTGCAGCGTGCCATCGGCCAGCGGCAGGTTGGCCGTGCCCTGGGTCAGCGACGCGCGCATGAGCGAGGGGCCGGGCAGGATGAGGCCGCCGCGGAAGACATCGTCCGGGCTGATCGAATCCAGCGTGGTGGCCGTGCCGAACGTCGCCAGCAGCAGGGGCGGGCGCGGCGCGGGCATGGCGGCCCAGATGCCCAGCATGCCCATCCAGCGGTCGGGCCCCAGTTGCGTTGGGGTGTCATAGCCATTGCGCAGCCCCAGCAGCGCGGGCGCCGGCCGTATCCATTCCAGCATGTAGCCTGCCTGATCCAGCAATGCCTGCAGCCTGCCGCCCAAGGCCTCGCCGGCCACGTTCACGCCCAGCGCGCGGCGCCGCTGGCCGGCCTGGGCGGAAGGCCAGGCGGCCATGCGGGCGGGCAACTGTTCCAGCTCTGCGTGCGGCAAGGTAATCACGTCGGCCGCGCGCGCCTGGCCGGCCACGCGCCAGCCCAGCTTGATGCGGCTGTTGCCGGCGTCGACGAGCAGCATCATCGCGCGCGCACCGAGATTTCGCCGACCGAGATGGGCACGCGTCCTTGCCCGGCATCGACCAGCAGGCGGCCGTCGCCGTCGGTGCCTTGGGCCAGGCCCGAGAACAGCACGCGGCCATCCTCGATCACATTGACCTCCCGGCCCGCCAGCGCATCCACCTGGGCGTGACGGGAAATGAAGGGTGCGTAGCCCTGGCGGGCATACTGCACCACCGCTTCCAGCCAGGCGCGCGCCACGTCCGCGACCAGGGTCGCCAGCGTGTCGCCTGCTGCCGGCAAGCCGCCGCGCACCTGCGTCCAGTCCGCGATCTCGCGGCCGAGCTCGGCGGACAGGCGGCCGGCCTCGCGCAGGTTGATGCCGATGCCCATGACCACGACGGGCGTGGCTTCGCCGGGCGCGCGCGCGGTTTCCACGAGGATGCCTGCCAGCTTGCCGTCGCCGAATTGCAGGTCGTTGGGCCATTTCATGCGCAGCGACGGCGCGGCGGCGCCAGCCTGCGCGCGCAGGGCTTCGCATGCCGCGATGCCGCTGATGGGCGAGAGCGCCGGCAGCTTCGCCAGCGGCAGCGGCACGTCGAAGGCGCAGGAAAACATCAGGGCGTCGCCCGCGTGATTGGTCCAGACCCGTCCGGCGCGGCCTCGGCCGCTGTCCTGGCGATAGGTGCCGCGCAGCCAGGGCTGCGCGGCGTCCTGGCCTTCCCGGACGCGTGCCAGCATGTCGGCGTTGGTCGAGCCGGTCACGTCCAGCCATTCCGCGCGCGTGAAGGCGGGCAGGCGGCTGGCGATCCGGGCCGCCATCTCGGGGGCGTCCAGCAAGGGGGCGGAGGGGGAGGGAGTCTGCATGGCCGCGATTTTAGGCGCGTTTTCGCCGCGCCCCCCACGGTGGGCAGTCCGGCGCGGGGCTTTGCTACAGTTGCACGCGGAGCGGCCGCCTTTGGTGGCGGCCGCACATGACCTACGCAGGATGATCCGCCATGGCAGCACGTACCGACACCGAAACCTTCACCGGACCCGCCGGCCGCATCGACTGTGCGCTGGATTGGCCCGAGGACACCCCGCGCGGCTGGGCGCTGGTGCTGCATCCGCATCCCCTGCAGGGCGGTGCGCGCGAGAACAAGGTGGTGACCACCATCGCGCGCGCCTGCGTGCAGCATGGCCTGGTGGCGGTGCGCCCGAACTTCCGTGGCGTGGGCGCGTCGGCGGGCGAGTTCGACCAGGGTCGTGGCGAGACGGACGACATGAATGCCCTGGTCGCCGAGTTCGTGTCGCGCTACCCCGAGGTCGCGCAAGGGCGTTGGCTGCTGGCGGGATTTTCCTTCGGCAGCGCCGTGGCGGCGTGCGTGCAGGGCAGCCAGGCGCAGGCAGGCGCGCGCCTGCCCGATGCGCTGATCCTGGCCGGGACGGCCGTCAAGCGCTTCGACACGGGCGTTGCCCAGGTGCCGGCCGATGCGCTGCTGGTGCATGGCGAGGAAGACGACGTCGTGCCGCTGGCCGAGGTCATGGAATGGGCGCGGCCGCAGTCCCTGCCGGTGACGGTGGTGCCCGGCGCCGGCCACTTCTTCCACGGCAAGCTGCTGGTCCTGCGCCAACTGGTGCAGACCCGCCTGCAGGCGCTGTAAGTCAGTCCACCCCCGAAGCGCTGGCGCGCCTCCCCCTCAAGAGGGGGAGGCCGGCGGACCGGCGCCGCGGCATCCTGGGTCGTGCCTGGCTAGGACAGGCCGGGCGCGTCGGGTTGCTGTTGCTGGGCCCGCACGAAGCGTTCGAACTCATCCGAAGGCAGCGGGCGCGCCAGCAGGTAGCCCTGCACCTGGTCGCAGGACAGGTCGCGCAGTTTGCGCATCTGGCTTTCGGTCTCCACGCCTTCGGCCACCACCTGCATCTTCAACGAGTGCGCCAACGCCACGATGGCCGAGACGATGGCTTCGCCTTCCTCGCCGTGCGTATCCAGCCCGTTGGTGAAGAAGCGGTCGATCTTCAGTTGCTGCACCCGGAACTGCTGCAGGTAGGCCAGGCTGGAATAGCCGGTGCCGAAGTCATCGATGGCCACTTCGAAGCCGACGCGGTGGAAGGCCCGGATCACCTCGCCCGTCTTGCGGGCGTTGTCCATGGCCACGCTTTCGGTGATCTCGAAGATGATGCGTCTGGGCGAGATGCCGGCCTCGCGCGTGATGGCGTGCATGCCTTCGACGATATCGGGATGGGCCAGTTGCTTGGGCGACAGGTTCACCGCGATGACGAGATCCGGCATGCCCTGGCGCTCCCATTCGCGCAACTGGCGGCAGACGTGCCGCACCACCCAATAGCCGATCTCGATGATCTGGCCGGAGCGCTCTGAGATGGGGATGAATTCGCTGGGCGGGACGATGCCCAGCGTGGGGTGGTTCCAGCGGATCAGGGCTTCGGCGCCGGTCAGGCGCTGCGTGGCGCCGTCGAACTTGGGCTGGAAGTGCAGCGTCAGCGTGTCATGGGTCAATGCTTCCTGCAGGCCTTGCTGCAGCAGCAACAGGCGCATGGCCTGCTCGCCCATCGCGGGCTCGTAGTGACGGTAGGTGTTGCGGCCATTCTGCTTGGCCGAATACATGGCGATGTCGGCGTTCTTGATCAGGCCGTCGACGGTGTCGGCGTCGCCCGGGAACATCGCGATGCCGATGGAGGGCGTCACGCGCAGCGCGGTGCCGTCGATCAGCAGGTCCTGGCGCATGGCCTCCAGGATCTGGGTGGCCATCTGGCCGGGGAACTCGGCGCCATCCAGGTTTTCCAGCACGATGACGAATTCGTCGCCGCCCAGTCGGGCCACCATGTCGTTCGGGCGCACGCACTGGCGCAGGCGCTGGGCGAAGGCCTTGAGCATGCCGTCGCCGACGGAGTGGCCCAGCGAGTCGTTGATGGTCTTGAAGCCATCCAGGTCCATGAAGAGGACCGCCAACTGACGGCCGCGTGGCCGCGCACGTGCCAGGCACAGCGCGACGTGGTTCAGCAGCGTGGAACGGTTGGGCAGCTCGGTGAGCGGATCGACCGTTTCGAGCCGGCGCAGCGCGCTGCTGATGCGCAGCAGCGAGCCCTTGAGTTCGCGGGTGGAACTGTCGTAGCGCTGGTCCAGCATGCTCAGGACCAGCGTGATGGTGAGCAGGGTCAGCGTGATGGCCGCCGCCGCCATGCCCAGGCCGGCGTTGTCCAGGCCGTTGGCCGCCAGGCAGACGGTATCGGGCGCGAAGCTGGCGGCGGCCATGCCGGTGTAGTGCATGCCGGTGACGGCCAGGGCCATGATGATCGAGGCTGCCAGGCGCTTGCGCTGCAGGCCTTGCGTGCCCGCCGCGCGCAGGGCGTGCGCGATCCACATGGCGGCGATGGAGGCCGCCACCGCGATGAAGGCCGACAGCAGGAACAGCCAGGGATTGAAACGGATGGGCGGGAACATGCGCATGGCGTCCATGCCCAGGTAATGCATGGTGGCGATGCCCGCGCCCATGACGACGCCGCTGGCGACCAGCCGGCGCATGCCCAGCACGCTGTTGCTGGCGACATGCAGCGCGATGCCCGAGGCTGCAATGGCGATCAGCAGCGAGGCGGCCGTCATCAGCAGGTCGTAGCCGATTTCGATGGGAAGGGAGAAGGCCAGCATGCCCACGAAATGCATGCACCAGATGCCGGTGCCGAGGGCGATGGCGCCACCCGTCAGCCAGAGCAGGCGTTGCCGGCGGTCCGCCAGCAGGGCGAGGCGGCTGGTGAGGCTAAGGGCGGTATACGAGGCCAGACCTGCAATCAGCAGGGAGATCAGGACGATCCGTAAATCGTAGGTTCCAGTCATACGGGGGCATGCGGGGCGTGCGTGAACAAGGCTGGCCAGGGGGAAAAGGGCGGCTAATCATAGCGTAGGCAGTCCGCTGCGGCGGACGGGCCGTGGCCAAAGAATCCCACGGTTGCTGTTGCATCGGGTTGCATATCCGTGACGCCCGGGTGCACTGCGCGGAACCCTTTGGCCATGAGCGGGTCGGACAGCCTGCCTATAATGACGAGCCTCGGCGCCGCGGAAAGCGTTCCCGCGTGCCTGCGCCGACACTTCCTACCCTTTATTGCGATGCTCATGACGAATTTCCCTGCCGCCGCGCGACTCCCGTTCTCCGCCGCCCGCCTTGCGCTGGCCGGCCTGCTCCTGGCGATGGCGCCGGCGCTTGCGCCTGCCCAGAGCCAGAATCCGCAGGTGGCGCAGACTGGCCGTGACACAGGCACGGGTTCGACCGTCGTGCCGGTTTCCGAACTCTCGACCATTCCCGCGCCGGCCATCGCCGCCCGCGCCTGGATCTCCATCGACGTCACCAGCGGACAGGTGCTGGCCGCGTCCAACCCCGACCAGCAGGTCGAGCCGGCCTCGCTCACCAAGATCATGACCGCCTTCGTGGCGTTCACCGCCGTCGACGAGAACCGTCTCTCGCTCGAGCAGCAGGTCAACGTCTCGGAAGCCGCCTGGAAGACGGGCGGCTCGCGCATGTTCATCGAGCCGCGCAAGCCCGTGACGGTCGAGCAGCTGCTGCAGGGCGTGATCGTGCAATCCGGCAATGACGCCTCCGTCGCGGTGGCCGAGGCCGTCGCCGGCAGCGAGTCGGCCTTCGCCACGCTGATGAACCAGGAAGCGAAGCGCCTGGGCATGAGCCGCACGCACTTCATGAACGCCACGGGCCTGCCCGACCCGCAGCACGTCACTTCGGTGCGCGACCTGGCCACCTTGGCCACGCACCTGATCGTGAACCACCCCAAGCATTTCCACTATTACAAGCAGCGCGACTTCACCTATAACGGCATCACGCAGTCCAACCGCAACCGCCTGCTATGGGCCGACCCCTCGGTGGACGGCATGAAGACCGGCCACACGGAGTCCGCCGGTTACTGCCTGGTGGCCACGGCCATGCGCGGCGACCGCCGCATCCTGACCGTCGTGGTGGGCACCGACAGCGAAGCCACCCGCGCCGAGGAAAGCCTGAAGCTCATGAACTGGAGCTTCCAGAACTTCGACACGCTCAAGCTCTTCGACGCCAGCCAGCCCGCCATCGAGGCACGCATCTGGGAAGGCAAGGCCGAAACCGTGAAGCTCGGCACCGCCGAACCCGTCTGGGTCACCGTGCCGCGCGGCCGTTCGGGCGAGGTCAAGCCCGTGGCCCAGCGCCCTGATCCGCTGGTCGCCCCGCTGGAGCAGGGCCAGGCCATCGGCACCGTGGCGCTGACCCTGGATGGCAAGACCCTGCGCGTCGAACCGCTGGTGGTCAAGGAAACCGTCGAGCGCGCCGGCTTCTTCGGCCGCCTCGCCGACACCGTCAAGCGCTGGTTCCAATAGGGCTGCCGCCATGCAGAACATCCCGCCCGAACAGTCCCTGATCGAGTATCCCTCCGACTTCCCGATCAAGGTCATGGGCCGCCAGCATCCCGAGCTGGCCCAGGTCCTCACCGAGGTCGTGCTGCAGCACGACCCCGGCTTCGACCCGGCCACGGTCGAGATGCGCCCCAGCAAGGGGGGCAACTACATCGGCCTGACCTTCACGGTGCGCGCCACCTCGCGCGAGCAACTCGACGCGCTGTATCGCGCGCTGCACGGCCACCCCATGGTGTCCGTGGTCCTCTAGCAAGCGCCGCCGTGTCCCTGCTCATGGATCCGCCTGCCGCCCAGTGGCTGGCCCGGCCGGCGGACTACCTGCCGGTCTGGCAGGCCATGCGCGACTTCACACTGGCGCGCGACGCCGCCACGCCCGACGCGCTGTGGCTGGCGGAACACGCTCCCGTCTACACGCAAGGCCAGGCCGGCCGGTCCGAACACGTCCTGAACCCTGCCGGCATCCCGGTCGTGCGCACCGACCGGGGCGGGCAGGTCACTTATCACGGGCCGGGCCAGCTCATGGTCTACACGCTGGTGGACCTGCGCCGCGCGGGCCTGCTGGTGAAGGAGTTCGTCTTCTCGCTGGAACAGGCCGTCATCGACATGCTGGCCGCGCTGGATGTCGCGGCCTGTCGCAAGCCGGGCGCGCCCGGCGTCTATGTCGCGGCGCCCGCCGGCCATGCGCCCGGGCTGGCCAAGATCTCGGCCCTGGGGATCAAGGTCTCCAACGGCCGGGCCTACCACGGACTGGCGCTGAACGTGGACATGGACCTTGCGCCGTTCGCCGGCATCAATCCCTGTGGTTATGAAGGGTTGCAGACCGTCGACCTGGCGGCCTGCGGTCCGCGCCTCGGGCTGGAAGAGGCCGCCGCGCTGCTGGCGCCGCGCGTGGCGCGGATCTGCCGCAAGGCTGCAAGCCCGGCCTGAAGCCGCCGCCAGCGTCAGTCAAGCGCTGTTGCGCTCGCCCGACGGTTTGGGGGCGGCCGCCCGGGGCGGTACACTGGTTGTTTCCCTTCGTTGTGGTCGGTCCGTTTGGCGGTCCGGCCCCTGTGCCAGGTAAGCCTATGTCCACGCCCGTCCAGCCGTCCTCGACCCCTGCCGTCACGGACACGCCGGCCCCCGCGCCCGCCTACGACGCGACCCAGAAGCAGAAAGCCCAAGCCAAGACCGCGCGCATTCCCATCAAGGTCATTCCGGTCGAACGCCTGAAGAAGCCCGAATGGATCCGCGTGAAGGCCGCCGCGCCGGGGTCGCGCTTCTACGACATCAAGCGCATCCTGCGCGAGCACAACCTGCACACGGTCTGCGAGGAAGCCTCCTGCCCCAACATCGGCGAGTGCTTCGGCAAGGGCACGGCCACCTTCATGATCATGGGGGACAAGTGCACGCGCCGCTGCCCCTTCTGTGATGTGGGCCATGGCCGCCCCGATCCGCTGGATACGCAAGAGCCGCTGAACCTGGCGCGCACCATCGCCGCCCTGAAGCTGTCGTACGTCGTCATCACCTCGGTGGACCGCGACGACCTGCGTGACGGCGGCGCCGCCCACTTCGTCGAGTGCATCCGCCACGTGCGGGAGCTGTCGCCCAACACCCGCATCGAGGTGCTGGTGCCCGACTTCCGCGGCCGCCTGGACCGTGCGCTGGACATCCTGAACGCCGGCCCGCCCGATGTCATGAACCACAACCTGGAGACCGTGCCGCGTCTCTACAAGCAGGCGCGCCCCGGTTCGGACTACGCGCATTCACTGCGCCTGCTGGCCGACTTCAAGGCGCTGCATCCCGAGGTGCCCACCAAGTCGGGCCTGATGCTGGGCCTGGGCGAGACCGACGAGGAAATCCTCGAGGTCATGCGCGACATGCGCGCCCACAACGTCGACATGCTCACCATCGGCCAGTACCTGCAGCCGTCCGAGCACCACCTGCCGGTGCTGCGCTACGTCCACCCCGACACCTTCGCCATGTTCGAGCGCGAGGCGTATGCGATGGGCTTCTCGCATGCGGCGGTGGGGGCAATGGTGCGTTCGTCGTATCACGCCGACGAACAGGCGCACGCCGCTGGGGTTCAGTAACCCCCCGAGGCGCTGGCGCGCCTCCCCCCAGGGGGGCTTGCCTTGTGGATTTTGTTTTTTTGGCCGGGTTTTTGCCCGGCCTTTGTTTTGGGTGCTTGTCTTCAATCCATAAAATCCTTATCGATTGAACATACCGGAAGAAGCTTGTTCCCGCTTCCGGCGCTCTTCAGAATCTTCTCTTCGTAGTACCCACGCGCCGGCGGAGATCGGCGCGTCAGGACAACCACAAGGAGACAAGGCATGAAGACGACTTTGCGCGCCGTGGGCGCGTTTCCCTTTGCACGTCTGCCGGGGCTGGTGCGCGCCTGTACTGGCGCGGCGGCGGCCGCGCTGGCGCTGGGCGCGGCGCCCCTGGCCGTGGCGGCTGACTTTCCCACCAAGCCCTTGCGCGTGGTCGTGGGCTTTGCGCCTGGTGGCGGCGCCGACGTCGTGGCGCGGCTGGTGGGCGCGAAGATGTCCGAGCAATTGGGGCAGCAGGTGGTGGTCGAGAACCGCCCCGGCGCGACGGGCACGATTGCCGCCGACAACGTCGCGCGCTCGCCGGCTGACGGCTATTCCCTGTTCCTGGGCTCGCAGTCGACCCTGATCGTCGCGCCCGCCATGTACCCGAAGCTGCCGTTCAATCCGCTGGCCGACTTCACGCCCGTCTCGCAGATGGTGTCGATGCCGCTCCTGCTGGTGGTCAACCCGGACATGGTGAAGGCCACCACGGTGGCCGAGCTGACGGCGGAGCTGAAGGCCAAGGGCGCGGGCAACGTCACCTATGCCTCGTCGGGCCAGGGCGGACCGCAGCACATCGCGGGCGAGCTTTACAAGAAGATGATCGGCGTGGACGTGACCCACGTGCCCTACAAGGGCGAATCCGCCGCGCTGGCCGACGTGCTGGGCGGCCACGTGCCCTTCATGTTCGCGAACCTGCCGGTCGCGCAATCGCACGTGCAGAACGGCAAGCTGCGCGCCCTGGCCGTCAGCAGCCTCGAGCGCCATCCCAAGATGGCCGACGTGCCCACGATGGCCGAGTCGGGTTTCAAGGACTTCGACGTGCTGACCTGGTACGGCATCTTCGCGCCCGCCAAGCTGCCCGAGCCCGTGCTGGCCAGGCTGAGCGATGCGATCCTGACCGCGCTGAAGGACCCCGGCCTGCGCCGCAACCTGGACGAACAGGGGCTGACCCTCATCGGCAGCACGCCCCAGGACTTCAAGCGCATGCTCGACACCGAGACGCCCCGCTGGGACAAGGCCATCAAGGAAATGGGCCTGCGTCCCGAGTAAGTGCCCCGCCGGCCGGCCTGCCTGGTCCGGCCGGCCGTGATCGCTCCCGCAAGTTCTTCCCAAGAGTCCAGCCATGATCGAATTCTCTGAAAAGCGCGTCACCGGTCCGGTGATCCGCCTGCATCCTTCCGACAACGTGGTGGTTGCCCGCGTGCCCGTGGGCCTGGGCACCGACGTGCCCAGCGAAGGCTTCACGGCGCGCAGCCAGGTGCCCGCCGGCCACAAGCTGGCCGCCCGCGACCTGAAGGCCGGCGAGCCCATCCTGAAGTACAACGTCTGTATCGGCTTCGCGGCGACCGACATCGCCGCGGGCACCTACCTGCACTCGCACAACACCGATTTCCGCGAGTTCGACCGCGACTACGCGCATGGCCGGGACTACGTGCCCACGGCCCTGTTGCCGGCGGAAAGGCAGGCCACCTTCCAGGGCTATGTGCGCGCCAATGGCGAGGTCGGTACGCGCAACTACATCGGCGTGCTGTCGACGGTGAACTGTTCGGCCACGGTGGCGCATCGCATCGCCGACGCGTTCGATGAGACGCGCCTGGCGGCCTGGCCCAATGTCGACGGGGTGGTCGCGATGACACATGGCATGGGCTGCGGCATGGAGATGTCGGGCGAGCCCATGGACCTGCTGCGCCGCACCCTGGGCGGCTATGCCAGGCATCCCAATTTCGCGGCGGTGCTGGTGGTGGGGCTGGGCTGTGAACGCAACCAGCTGCACCAGCTGCTGGAAGACCAGGGGCTGTCGGCGGGCGCGCGCCTGCATGCCTTCGTGATGCAGGAGACGGGCGGCACGCGCAAGACCATCGAAGGCGGCATCGCGGCCATCGAGGCCCTGCTGCCCGAGGCGAACGCCGCGCGGCGCAGCAGCGTGCCGGCCAGCCACCTGAAGATCGGCCTGCAGTGCGGCGGCTCGGATGGCTTCTCGTCCATCACCGCCAACCCCGCGCTGGGCGCGGCCATGGACATCCTGGTGCGGCATGGCGGCACGGCGATCCTGTCGGAGACGCCGGAGATCTATGGCGTGGAGCATACGCTGACCTCGCGCGCGCGCAGCCGCGAAGTGGGCGAGAAGCTGGTGCAACGCATCCGCTGGTGGAAGGAGGAGTACTCGCCTGGCCGCGACGTGCAGATCAACGGCAAGGTCAGTCCGGGCAACCAGATGGGCGGGCTGGCCAACATCTTCGAGAAGTCGCTGGGTTCTTCGATGAAAGGCGGCACGACCGGCCTGATGGAGGTCTACCGCTATGCCGAGCCGGTCACGCAGCCGGGGCTGGTCTTCATGGACACGCCTGGCTTCGATCCCGTCTCGGCCACGGGGCAGATCGCGGGCGGAGCGAACATCATCTGCTTCACCACCGGCCGTGGCTCGATGTTCGGCGCCAAGCCCGTGCCGTCCATCAAGCTGGCGACCAACACGCCGATGTACCAGCGCCTGACCGAAGACATGGACCTGAACTGCGGCGAGATCCTGGACGGCACGGCCAGCCTGCAGGAAGTGGGCGAGCGCATCTTCGCGCGGATCCTGAAGGTAGCCTCGGGCGAACACACCAAGAGCGAAGACCTGGGGCTGGGCGACCATGAGTTCGTGCCCTGGAACATCGGCGTGGTCAGCTGAGCCTCTCGGGAGACTGGCGTGGCGCGCTTTCCCGGACGTTCCTGGTGCCGGGAAAGCGTATTTACCAATACAAACATTATCGATAACGATTATTGATTACATTACAGGAAGGTTTGATACAAGCAGTCGTGGAGCGAGGCAATTGAGGACGACGTACTACTATCTGGGGGCCGCTTGGGCCCCTTTCGCTTTTATCTGCGCCGCGCAGGCGCAAGTGTCGGGCACCGACGTCCAGGTCATGGATTCCGTGGTCGTGTCGGCGTCCCGGTCCAACATGGCGGCGGACAAGGCGCCCCAAAGCGTGACCATCATCGAGAAGGAAGAGATCCAGCAACAGCTGGCGATCTCGGGCAACTCCTCGGATGTACTGGCCAACCTGCTGCCGTCCTACACCCCCAGCCGGGGCAAGATGAACGGCAGCGGTGAAACCCTGCGGGGCCGCACGCCGCTGATCCTCATAGACGGCGTCCCGCAGTCGAACCCCTTGCGCCCAACCGGCCGCGAAGTGCACACCATCGATTTCGGCATGGTCGAGCGCATCGAAGTCGTGCAGGGGGCCAACGCCATCAATGGCCTGGGGGCGACCGGCGGCACCATCAACATCGTCACCCGGCGTCCCGAGAACGGCAGCTTCAACCAGCACATCGACGTGCAGGCCACCGTGCCGACCAGCAAGCTGGACGGCGAGGGCTTCAGCTACAAGACCAGCTATCGCGCAGACGGTCGTTCGGACGACCTGGACTATCTCTTCGCGATCAGCTGGGATGACCAGGGCCTGTACCGTGACGGCAAGGGGCGCCCGATCGGCGCGGATGTCACGCAAGGCGATCTGATGGACTCGCAGGCCTACGATTTCATGGGCAAGCTGGGGTGGTGGCTGACGGACGAGCAGCGCCTGCAGTTCAGCGTGAACCGCTACCGCATCAAGTCCCAAGGCAACTACGTGGGTATTCCCGGCGACCGCCAACAAGGCATTCCGACCACGTCCGAGCGCGGCGACCCGCCCGGTACGCCGGCCTGGAACGACGTATGGACGTCCAGTCTGTCATACGTGCACCACGATCTGGCGGGCATGGAGCTGAACGCCATGCTGTTCAACCAGGAGTTCGAGGGCCTGTTCGGCGCGGACAACTCGTCGACGTTCCAGGATCCCCTGATCGCGCCCGCGGGAACGCTGTACGACCAGTCACGCTCCACGGCATCCAAATGGGGGAGCAAGATCAGCCTGAGCAAGGACGGCATGCTGGACGGCCGGTTCAAGCTCACGGCGGGTATCGACACCTTGATCGACAAGGGCAAGCAGGACCTCTACGGAACCGGCCGCACCTACGTGCCGGAATCCGAATACCGCAACCTCTCGCTGTTTGCCCAGGGCGAGTTCCGTCTGCTCGACGATCTGACGCTGCATGCGGGCGTGCGGCACGAACGGGCGGATCTTGAAATCGACAGCTACCAGACGCTGGCCCGCTACAACCGTGTCGACGTGCAGGGCGGAAAGCTGAAGTTCGATGACACGCTGTTCAACGCGGGCCTGGTCTATTCCCCCACCAAGGCCGTCACGCTGTTCGGCAGCTACTCCGAAGGCTTCGGCATGCCGGACGTGGGCCGGGTGCTGCGCGCCATCAACACGCCGGGAACGACGGTCGACAGCCTGCGCAGCCTGGAACCCATCGTGACGCAGAGCGTCGAGGTCGGCGCCCGCGTGAACCATGGCGACTGGGACGGCGAGCTGAGCGTCTTCCAGTCCGACTCCGACTTCGGCACGCGTATCGTGCCCGTCAACGGCGCCTTCATGATGTCGCGCGAAAAGACGCGCATCCAGGGCATCGAGGCGGCCGTGGGCCATCGCATCAATCAGGCACATCGCGTGAAGCTGTCCTATGCCTATACGCGGGGCCGTTACGACAGCAACGACGACGGCAGGCTGGATGCGCATCTGGATGGCTTGAATGTCGCCCCGAACCGGCTGATCGCGACGTGGTCGGCCGACTGGACCGACAAGCTGGGATCCTTCCTGCAAGTGCAGCATGCATTCGACCGAGGGTTCGACGATCCCGCCAAGCGCTTCGAGGGCTACACGCTGGTGGATGCGGCCATGCAGTACAAGCTGCCGCGCGGCACGATGCGCCTGGCGGTGTCGAACCTGTTCGACAAGCAGTACATCACCTACTACTCGCAGAGCGCATTGGTCGAGCCCGCCCGCTATTTCGCGGGCCGCGGCCGCACGGTGACGCTTGGCTATTCGCTCAGCTTCTAGTGCCGGGCGACGCAGTGACGCGCGGGCCATCGGTCATGGACGGCTTGCCCAGCACTGACCGCCGCCGCCTGCTGCTGGGCGCGGCGGGCCTGTGCCTGGCCGCGCCCTGGCCGGCACGGGCGGTGCAAGCCCGCACTGTCGGTCATGCGCTGGGCGACACCACGCTGACGGGGCAGCCTTCCCGCGTCATCACGCTTTTCCAGGGTGCCACGGACGCGGCGTTGGCGCTGGGCTTGCGGCCGGTGGGTGTGGTGGAGTCATGGACCGAAAAGCCGGTATATCGGTATCTGCGCGAACGCCTGCCCGCGCCTGCGCTGGTTGGCCTGGAAACCCAGCCCAGCCTGGAAGACGTGGTTTACCTGGCGCCCGATCTCATCGTTGCATCGCGGTTTCGCAACGAGCGGATCTACGGCCTGCTGTCGCGGATCGCACCCACCGTCGCGGCCGAAGACGTCTACGACTTTCGCGCCACCACCGCGCTGGTGGGGGCTGCCCTGGGCCGCGAGGCCCAGGCGGATGCCTTGCTGGCGGCCTTCGAGCAGGAGGCCCGCGCGCTGGGCGCCACCCTGGCGGCCCGCCATGGCGCCCAGTGGCCGATGCGCGCCAGCGTGATCGAGTTCCGGGAGGACCATGTTCGTGCTTACCTGCCCGACAGTTTCTCTGGCGGCGTGCTGGGCACGGTGGGTTTCGGACGCACGCGCGTGCAGGCCGGCGAGCGCGGGCCGCTGCGCAAGCTGGGCAGCCACGAGAACATTCCTTTCCTGGACGCCGACGTGATCTTCGTGCTGATGCGCACGCGCACCGATGCCGTCCAGCGCAATCTCGACGCCTGGCAGCGGCATCCCTTGTGGCAGCGGCTGGCCGCTGTCCGGGCCGGACGTGTGTTCCCGGTGGACAACGTGGTCTGGAACCTGTCGGGCGGCATCCTGGCCGCGCAGGGTGTCTGCCGCGACGTGCGCCGACTGTTGGCGAGCGCCGAGTCATCATGACTGCGGCGTCTCCCACCATGCCGGCCTGGCGTGCCGCTTCCTGGTCCGGCCCGGCCTGGCTGGCGACGGGACTGATCCTGCTTGCCGCGCTGTGCGTGACAAGCCTGGCCGTCGGGCAGATGGCCATCACGCCGCGCACGGTCCTGGAGGCGTTCCGGACTTACGACCCAGGCAATACCGAGCACCTCATCGTGACCACTACCCGCTTGTCCCGCACGGTGGTGGCCTTGGTGGTGGGCGCCAGCCTGGCGCTGGCGGGGGCCCTGATGCAGGCGTTGACGCGCAACCCGCTGGCGTCGCCGGGCCTCTTCGGCGTGAACGCCGGCGCCATGTTCTGCGCCGTCGCGCTGACGGCTGCCGGCTGGCTTGGCGGCCTCGCCGAGTTCATCTGGGCGGCCTTCGCGGGCGCGGCGCTGGCGGGGGCATCCATTTATGCGCTGGGCGCGACGGGCCTGGCACGGATGTCTTCCCTGCGCATGGTGCTGGCGGGCGCGGCGGTCTCCGCGCTCTTCGTGGCGCTGACCCAGGCCATGCTGGTCGTCAACCAGGAAGGCCTGGAAAGCGTGCTGTTCTGGCTGGCCGGTTCGGTGGCCGGGCGTGAGCTGGCCATCGTCGGCACCGTGCTGCCCTATCCGGTGGCGGCAGGCCTGCTGGCGATCTTCATGGCGCGACACGTGGATGTCCTGGCGGCAGGCGAAGAGATCGCGGTGGGACTGGGACAGCGCACGGGCTGGATCAAGGCTTTGCTGGCCGCCTGCGTGGTGTTGCTGGCCGGCAGTGCCGTCGCGCTGGCGGGCGCCATCGGTTTCATCGGCCTGTTGGTGCCGCATGCGGCACGCCGCATGGTGGGCGCCGGCCATCGCTGGCTGCTGCCGGCTTGCGCGGTCTATGGCGCCTGCCTGTTGCTGGCCGCCGATATCGCCGCGCGGGTGGCGGCCTCGTCCCAGGAGATCCCGGTGGGGGTGTTGACGGCGCTGCTGGGCACGCCTTGCTTCGTCCTGTTGATACGCAGGGGGTGGCGGCATGAGTAGGGACTGGATCTGGCGCGGCCGCCTGGGCTCACGGCTGGTCCACCCGCGTGCGGTGTGGGTGGGCCTGCTGTTGGCGGTGGCCTGCGTGGGCCTGTTGCTGGTGTCCATGATGCTGGGGAAATACCCTATCGGTGCCAGTGGCGTCCTGGATGCGCTGGCGGGCCGCGGCGACCCGCGCCAGGGCTTCATCATTGAATACCTGCGCCTGCCGCGCGCCCTGCTGGCACTGCTGGCGGGCGCCGCGCTGGGCCTCTCGGGCCTGCTGCTGCAAACCCTGGTGCGCAACCCGCTGGCCTCGCCGGACGTGCTGGGTATGAGCAGTGGCGCCAGCGCCGCCGCCGTATTCTTCCTGAGCTACCTGACACCGTACCTGGGCCAGCACTGGCTGCCCCTTTTCGCCATCGGCGGCGCGGCGGCCGCCACGCTGGCGGTCCAGGTCCTGGCCATCACCCGCCGCGGGCCCGCCGCGGGCGCCTCTCCCACCCGGCTGGTGCTGACGGGCATTGCCGTTTCGGCGCTCATGGGCGCCTGTACGACCGCCATGCTGGCAAGCAGTCCCAGCACATCCACGCTCAGCGCCTATGTGTGGCTGGTGGGAAGCGTGTTCGGCGCGACCTGGCCCGAGGTGGTCTCGATGGTGCTCTGGTTTCTCGTGCTGCTGCCCGGCCTGGCGTGGGTGGGACGCGCCGTTCCCGCTTACCAACTGGACGAACTGGCGGCGCGTGGCGTGGGCGTGGCAACCGGCAGCCTGCGCCTGCAATTGCTTGCGCTTGGTGTGCTGTTTGCCGGCGTGGCCGTGGCGCATGCCGGCGCCGTGGCATTCGTGGGCCTGATCTCGCCGCATGTGGCGCGGCGCTGGGTGGGGCAGGGCTTTGGTGGCGCTTGCGTCGCCACCGCGCTTATCGGCGCCATGCTGGTCGCGCTGGCGGACCTGGTGGGACGCACGCTGTTCCTGCCCAAGGATATTCCCGCCGGCATCTTCGTGGCCGTGCTGGGCGGCGCGTTCTTCATTTACCTGCTGCTTCGGCGGCTACGCTGACACATGGAAAAGCCCGTGGAAACCCTGCCGCTTGCCGTGCGCGACCTGACGCTGTCCTACGGCGCCAACAACGTCGTCCATCACGTGAGCCTGGACATTGCGCGTGGCGGCGTCACCGTGCTGGTGGGCGGCAACGGCTGTGGCAAGAGCACGTTGCTGAAGGCCTGTGCGCGGCTGCTGCGGCCCGTCGAGGGGTCGGTGCTGCTCGATGGACGCGCGATCCAGCGGCTGTCCACCGCGCAGGTGGCCCGCGAGTTGGCCATCCTGCCGCAAACGCCGCTGTCCCCGGAGGGCATCACGGTGTTCGAGCTGGTCAGGCTGGGACGGTACCCGCACCAAAGCTGGCGGCAGCAATGGAGCCGCCAGGACCAGGAGACCTTGGCGCGGGTGCTGCACGACACGGGCCTGGAGGCGTGCGCGCACCTGCCGGTCGATGCCCTGTCGGGTGGCCAGCGGCAGCGTGCGTGGATTGCAATGACCCTGGCGCAGGACACCGGCATCCTGCTGCTGGACGAGCCCACCACCTACCTGGACCTGGCCTACCAGATCGAGGTGCTGGACCTGCTGCGCGAACTGAACCAGCGTCATGGCAAGACCATCGTCATGGTCCTGCATGATCTGAACCTTGCCGCGCGCTACGCGCATCACATGATCGCCATGCGGCAGGGGCGGGTGCATGCCCAGGGCCGGCCAGCCGACGTGATGACCGCCACCACGGTCGAGGCCGTCTTCGGCCTGCGCTCGCGCATCATCGAGGACCCCGTGACAGGCACGCCGTTATGCGTGCCGATCGGACGCGTCCCGGCAAGCGGGCTGGGGTGATGCGCGACACCGATCAGCCACGCGAGGCGCTGTCGCCGGCCGACATGCAGGTCCTGGCGCCATTCCCGCTGGCCGCCTGGCCGGCACGCGACCCCGCGGCCAGCCTGGATGGCGAGGACGCCTTGTTGCCGGACCGGTGCCTGGCCCTGCTCGACGGACTGGGGCCACGCCTGTTGTCGGACCGCCGGGCTATCACCGCTTCCCTGCTCGCCAAGCGCTGGGCATTCGTGGCAACCGCCGCGCCTTTGGCGGCGATGAGCGTCCTGGATCGTGGCCTGGATCTTCGATTGGGGAACTGCGTGATCGAGACGACGCACGATGGCGTGTGGCGCTCGCGGCTGGTGCTGCGGCAGCTGGCGGCCAGCCATGCGCCGCGGACGGGGCGCGTGGCCTGGCGCGAAGCGCTGGTGACGGACCTGTTCGCCGGCCACCTGACGAAGCTGTGGCGTGTGTTGGCCCAGGTCTCGGGCATCGCGCCGCGCATCCTGTGGGAGAACACCGCGGTGCGGGTCTATTCCCTGTACGAGAAGCGCCTGCTGCACAGCCATGTCTCGCCGGCCGTGCGCCGCCGCATCGCCGAGGACTTCGCCTATCTCGTCGCCGACGCGTCTCCTGACGTGTTCGGCCTGGACCATAACCCCCTGGCAAGATACTTCCATGCGCCGACACCCGTGCCGGGCGACGCGCCGCAGCGTTTCCGCAAGACCTGCTGCCTGTACTACGCGGCATCGGCGCCGGTGGCGTACTGCGACGGCTGCCCCCTGTTGCGGCCCGGCAGGCGAGGGCGCGGCGCGGGCCCGGCCAGGCCCTAGAATCCTTGTTGTCCAGGCTGGGGCCGCCCCGCCCATCACAACAAGGAAACCAGAGACATGGACACCCGCTATGTGCAGAGCTTCGTCACGGTGGTGGATTGCGGGTCGTTGGCCGAGGCCGCGCGCCGCCTGGACCTGACACCCGCCGCCATCGCGGCGCGCGTGCGTTCGCTGGAGGAAGAACTGGGCGTGGCGCTGGTCAAGCGCGCGGGCCGCAGCGTCAAGCCGACCGAGGCCGGGGTGAAGATCCTGGAACGCGCACGCGTGGTCATGCGCGATGTGCGCGACCTGCGCGCCAGTGCCAGCGCCGACGAGCCGCTGGGCGAGTTCCGGCTGGGTGTCTCCACCTCCGCGCTCACCGGCCTGCTGCCGCCGGTGCTGCGGCGCCATTACCAGCGCTATCCCCGCCTGGCCGTGTATGTCGAACCGGGCACGTCCAGCCATCTCTATCAGCAGGTGACGGAGGGCGAGCTGGACGCGGCCATCATCGTGCAGCCGCAGTTCGCCATTCCCAAGGGCTATGACTGGCATCTGCTGGCAGCAGAGCCGCTGGTGGTGCTGGCGCCGGCCAACCAGGCGGGGCGCGATGCGCATGCGCTGATGGCCAGCGAGCCCTTCATCCGCTATGACCGCGCCACCTGGGGTGGACGGATGGCCGACCGCTATCTGCGGCAGCACGGCATCCGGCCGCAGGAGCGGCTGGAGATCGATGCCTTGCCCTCGATCGCGGCCATGGTGGCCGAGGGCCTGGGCGTGTCGCTCATTCCGGACTGGGCGCCCGTGGGCGTGGCGGGCATGCCGTTGGCGCGCGTGCCGCTGCCTGGCGTGGCGCCGGTGCGTCGCATGGGCTTGCTGTGGGCGGCGCAGGCGCCGCATGCATCCATGGCGCGCGCATTCCTGGAGGCGGCCGCGGCGCGCAGCGATGACGTCTAGGCCTTGCGCGCCTCGTGCCGTTGCCACGCGACATCGGGCACGCCGTGCGCGCGGTTGATGAATCGCGCGAGCACGAACAGCAGGTCCGACAGGCGGTTCAGGTATTGGCGCGGCGCATCGCCTTGCGGCTCCTGTTCATGCAGCGCGACCAGCGTGCGCTCGGCGCGCCGGCACACCGTGCGCGCGACGTGGGCCTGGGCCGCCGCGCGGCAGCCGCCGGGCAGGATGAATTCCTGCAACGGTCCCAGGTCGCTGTTGTAGTGCGCCAGGCGCGCGTCCAGGAAGGCCACCTGGGCGGCCTGCAAGGCGGTGTGCCCTGGAATGCACAGCTCGGCGCCCATGTCGAAGAGGTCGTGCTGGATGGTGTTCAGGTCGTGCGCGACCGCCTCCGGCATACCGGTTTCCGCGCATAGCAAACCCAGCACGCTGTTGAGCTCGTCGACCTCGCCCAGCGCGACGATGCGCAGGGTGTGCTTGGGCTTGCGGCTGCCGTCGCCCAGGCCGGTGGTGCCGTCATCGCCCGTGCGCGTGCTGATGACCGAAAGGCGGTTGCCCATGGAAAAATTCCGTATCAGGGTTTGCAGGTATCCTTGCCGGAAAGGACACGTGCGCGGCTGGCCTGCTGGGCCTGTGCGCGTGAGGTTCCGGAGGAAGAATTGCAATGGTAAAGCGTAAAACCCTGATCGCCCTGACCAGCCTGAGCCTGGCAGGGGTACTGCTGTCGGGCTTCTGGCCCCAGCGTGTCGAGGCCGCGCCGGCCGCGTCGCAGGAAGGTGTGACCGCGTCGGCATCCGGCGAGGTGCGCCGCATCGACGCCGCAGGCGGCAAGATCACCATCAAGCATGGCGAGATCAAGGCGCTGGAGTTGCCCGCCATGACCCTGGTCTATCAAATCGACCCGGCGCTGCTCGCCAAGGTCCAGCCCGGTGATACGGTGAGGTTCACCGCCACGCGCCGCGGTTCGCAGTACGTGGTCACGGCGATCAACTGACGCCGTCCGCCTCCAGGCCCCGCTTGCCGCGGTGCCTGTCCCGGCTGGCGCCCTCGCGGCGCGCCAGCCGTGTCGACCCCGTCAGCGCAGGTCCAGCGAGAACTTGCTGTAGCCGGCCCGGCCGAACTGCTCGCCGGTGCCCACCCGGCTCACGTTGGTGATGCCGTAGCCTTGCGCCCTGGCGTCCGTGGCGTTGGCCGAGCTCATGAAGACGACGTCGCCGGCGGGTGACATCGGCGCGAAGGACCAGCTGCGGTCCGCCCCATATCCCGCCAGGGTCAGCGTGGGCTGCGCCTCGACATACTTGATGAGCGCATCGCGGTTGGTGTCCGGCGCCTCCAGCACCACCTCGGACACGCCCGCCAGGTAAGGCGCGCCAGCGCGGAAGCTGTTGGTGGCCACGATGAAGCGGTCATCGTCCTGGACCGCCACGCCGTCGTATTCCAGGGTGGTGATGCGCCGGCCCGTGGGATTGTCCCGGAAATGATAGGCCGGCACGCTGATGTCGATGGTGTAGCGCAGCTTGCCGTCCCTGGCCTGCATGACGTCGAAGTTGTACGAGGGGAAGCTCTCGTTGATGAGCGTCTGCTCGGCTGTCTCCGACGCATCGATCCGGTTGAACCAGCCCGCCGCGTTCTCCAGCCACAGCCGCAGCGTCTTGCCGTCGATGCGCACGGCGTTCACGGTATTGCTGTAGGTGTAGAGGTCCGCGGCGCTGCGCAGCGATACCTGGCCGGTCTCGACGCCGATGTAATCGTCCACGCCGTAGAAGCCGTTGCGGAACGGCGCGGCGGCCGACAGCACGGGCAGGTTGCCCCACTCGGGGTTGTTGTCCTGGATGTAGCGCTCGACGTAGTCGATCTGGGCCATGTTCACGATCTGCAGCGACGACACGTCGCCCGCGGCGGCGAAGTCCGAGGAGAGCGGGAAGGCCGTCTCGCCGATGGGCTGCTGCACGTACTGGATGGTTTCCTCGTGCACGCCCTGGGCCAGTGCGGCGATCTCGCTGTCCGAGGCGACGTACTCGGCTGGTGCGCCATTCGCCGCGGCCTTGGTCAGCGTCGGACGCAGGCTGCTGCGGGTGTCTTCCTTGCGCACCGACCAGCGGGTGCCGTCGTGTGCCAGCGTCAGCTCGATCACGCCCAGATAGCTGCCGAAGAAGCCGGGCATGGCGGCAGGCACGCCATTGAGCGTGCCGGCGTCGGGATCCACGCCCGGCAGGCCGGCGAACGGCGAGCGGCTGTTGCCGGGATCGGGGAATTTCTGGTGCTGATGGCCGAAAAGCATGGCATCGAAGCCCGCCGCCGAGCTCAGCGCGAGGCCCGCGTTGTCGCCGGTCTGCGCGGTGGTGATGCCGCTGTGCGCCAGCGCCACGATCACGTCCGCGCCCTGGGCTTGCATCTGCGGCACGTATTTCTGGGCGGCCGCCACGTACTCCGTCGTGGTGACGTGGCCATCCAGGAAGCGCTTGTCGGCCGTCATGATGGAGGGCGGCGTGAAGGCGATGACCCCCACGTTCACGTTCACCGTGACGCTGCTGCCATCGGGCGCGGTCGCGGTGAACGTGCGCGGCAGGATGGTCCACGGCTGGAAGATCGGCTCCTGCGTCTTGGCATTCAGCACGTTCGACGACAGGAAGGGGAAGCTGGGCGCCGCGCAGTCGGCCTGCGCCTGCGGGTTGGTGCCGGGCGTGCCCTTGGCGATGCCGTCGATCTTGAAGTCGACGTTGGTGACCTGCGAGAGATAGGGCAGGCCATAGTTGAATTCATGGTTGCCAATGGCTGCGGCATCCACCTTCAGCGCCTCGAGCTGCTGGTAGATCACCGGCAGCGTGCCGCACTGCACCGGCTTGACCAGCGCCTGGTAGTCCGAGAGCACGGTGCCCTGGATGGTGTCGCCGTTGTCGAACAGCAGCGTATTGGGGAATTCGCCGCGCGCCTGCTTGATGAGGGTGGCCGCGCGGTCGGTGCCGATGCTCGGGTCTTCCGCCAGGCGGTAATAGTCGTAGCCCAGCACGTTGGCGTGCAGGTCGGAGGTTTCCAGCAACGCCAGCTTCAGCGTCGTGCCCGAGGGCACGCCCGCTTCGGGCGGCGGCGCGGGCGCGTCGTCGTCGCCATCCTGGTTGGTGCCGCAGGCGCTCAGCGCGAGCAGCAGCGTGGAAATGATGAGCGTGGGCGCGAACACCCGTCCAGCAACTTTCACAGCCGTCTCCTCCTTGGTTGGTGGCGGCGTGAAGTCTGTTTGGGCGGGATGACTTCGGCATGACAAGCGGGTGCGGGGACGCACCTGCTGACGCTTTGTAGCAGATCGAAAACCAGGGTGCGCCCTGCGTCCGGCAAGGCGCGCCCTGGCGTGGTGGCTTACAGCACGTAGCGGGCCAGGTCCTGGCTGCCGGCGACCTCGGCCAGTTGCGCGTTGACGAACGCGGCGTCGACCACGACGCGATTGCCGCTGCGGGTGGAGGCATCGAAAGACAGCTCCTCCAGCAGCTTTTCCATGACCGTGTACAGGCGGCGCGCGCCGATGTTCTCGGTGCGCTCGTTCACGTCGAAAGCCAGTTCGGCCAGGCGCTGCACGCCTTCGTCGGTGAACGTCAGTTCTACACCTTCCGTGGCCAGCAGCGCGGTGTATTGCTTGGTGAGCGAGGCGTCGGTGTCGGACAGGATGCGCACGAAATCGGCGGCCGTCAGCGATTCCAGTTCGACGCGGATCGGGAAGCGGCCCTGCAGCTCGGGGATCAGGTCGGAGGGGCGAGACAGGTGGAACGCGCCCGACGCGATGAAGAGGATGTGGTCGGTGCGGACCATGCCGTAGCGCGTGTTGACCGTGGTGCCTTCCACCAGCGGCAGCAGGTCGCGCTGCACGCCCTGGCGCGACACGTCGGCGCCGCCCGATTCCTGGCGCGCGGCGATCTTGTCGATCTCGTCCAGGAACACGATGCCATTCTGCTCGACATTGCGCAGCGCCTGGGCGCGCAGTTCGTCTTCATTGACGCGCTTGGCGGCTTCCTCGTCGACCAGCTGCTTGAAGGCTTCCTTGATGGTGATCTTGCGCGGCTTGGTTTTCTCTTTCGCCAGGCCGGCGAACATGCCGCGCAACTGCTCGGTCATTTCCTCCATGCCGGGCGGGCCCATGAGGTCCAGCTGTTGCGGGGCCTGGGCCAGTTCGATCTCGATCTCGCGGTCGTCGAGCTGGCCTTCGCGCAGGCGCTTGCGGAAGGTCTGGCGTGCGGCGTTGTCCTCGCGTTGCAGCGAGCCGTCGGCGCCGCGCGGCGGCGGCACCAGCACGTCGAGGATGCGGTCTTCGGCGGCGTCTTCGGCCTGGCTGCGCACGCGGCGCATTTCCAGCTCGCGCGTCTGCTTGATGGAGAACTCGGCCAGGTCGCGGATGATGGTGTCGACGTCGCGGCCGACGTAGCCCACTTCGGTGAACTTGGTGGCTTCGATCTTGATGAACGGGGCGTCGGCCAGCTTTGCCAGGCGGCGCGCGATCTCGGTCTTGCCCACGCCGGTGGGGCCGATCATGAGGATGTTCTTGGGATGGATCTCGTGGCGCAGCGGCTCGGCGACCTGCTGGCGGCGCCAGCGGTTGCGCAGCGCGACGGCGACCGCGCGCTTGGCGCGCTGCTGGCCGACGATGAACTTGTCGAGTTCCGAGACGATTTCCCGGGGCGTCATGGTGGTGGCGGACATGGCGGCTCTGCTTGGCTGTGTCGAGGTCGGTGTCGGCGCGAGGGTCACTCGCCCAGCACTTCCACGACGTGATTCTGGTTGGTGTAGATGCAGAGATCGCCCGCGATCTCCAGCGACTTCTTCACGACGTCTTCCGGCGCCATGTCGGTGTTCTGCAGCAAGGCCAGCGCGGCCGACTGGGCGTAGGCGCCGCCAGAGCCGATGGCGGCGATGCCGTGTTCGGGTTCCAGCACGTCGCCATTGCCCGTGAGCACCAGCGTGTGCTCACGGTCGGCCACGATCAGCATGGCCTCCAGGCGGCGCAGCACGCGGTCGGTGCGCCAGTCGCGGGTCAGTTCGACGGCCGCGCGCAGCAGGTTGCCCTGGTGCTTCTCCAGCTTGGCCTCGAAGCGCTCCTGCAGGGTGAAGGCGTCGGCCGTCGCGCCCGCGAAGCCGGCCAGGATCTTGTCCTGGTACAGGCGGCGGATCTTGCGGGCGGTGCCCTTGATGACGATATTGCCCAGCGTGACCTGGCCGTCGCCGCCCAGGGCGACCCGGTTGCCGCGGCGCACGCAGAGGATGGTGGTGGCGTGAAATTGTTCCATGTGTCTCGTCTCGTCGTACTGGGAAAGTAGATGGGGATGGGCGGGCAAAGTTCAAGCGTGCCGTCCCGGCGTGACGAGACGCGCTTGACGCAAAGTAAAACGGACCTGGCCGCGCAAGGCGCGGGCAGGTCCGTTCAAGTGCCGGGGCGCGCCCGTGGGCGCGCGCCTGGCGCGGCGTCAGTCGCCGAACATCTTCTGGCGCATCTCACGGCGTTCCTGCGCTTCCAGCGACAGGGTGGCCGTGGGACGTGCGAGCAGGCGGGGGACGCCGATGGGCTCGCCCGTTTCCTCGCACCAGCCGTACTCGCCGCTGTCGATGCGGGCGATGGACTGCTGCACTTTCTTCAGCAGCTTGCGTTCGCGGTCGCGCGTGCGCAGTTCCAGCGCATGTTCTTCCTCGATCGTGGCGCGGTCGGCCGGATCGGGGACGAATTGCGTTTCGCGCAGGTGCTCGGTGGTGGCGCCTGCGTTGTTGAGGATTTCCTGCTCCAGCTGGCGCAGACGCTCGCGGAAGAAATTGAGCTGACGCTCGTTCATGTAGTCCGCGTCGGACATGGCCAGGAGTTCTTGCTCTGTGGGCAGGTCGATGACCGCCGCGTCGGCGTTCGCCTGCTTGCCCGTTTTCTTGCTTGCTGCCTTGGTAGCCATGAAAGCACTCCGTCTAGATTATGTTCCGGCCTGACAAGGGGGCGCGTCAGCGTGACGCACCGTCCCTCAACTGGCCAGGCACTGCTCCAATCCCCGGGTAAAAATCTCCTGGGGCAGCTTGCGGCCGATGAATACCATCTTGGTGGCCTTCTTTTCCTGCGAGGTCCAGGGCTTGCCGGGCTCGGCGCCCATCATCATGTGCACACCCTGGAAAAGCATACGGCGATTCACGCCCTTGATGTAAAGAATGCCCTTGTAGCGCAACAGATCGGGACCATAGACCTGCACCAGGCCGCCCAGGAACTCTTCCAGGCGCTCCGGGTTGAACGGCTTGTTCGAGCGGAACACGAACGCGCCGATGTCGTCGTTGTGCGCCGGGTGATGGTGATGGCCGTGGTTGCAGCCCGGGCTGCAGTCGTGGCCTTCGTGGTCGTGATCATGGCCATGATGGCCGTGGTCATGACCGTGGTGATGGTGGTCGTGGTCATGCGCGTGGTCGTGCGCGGCGTCGGGGTGCTCATCGGCCAGGAACTGCGGGTCGATGTCGAGGATGGTATTGAGGTTGAAGCCGCTGATGTCGATGATCTTGCCCAGTTCGGTTTCGCCGAAATGGACGGATTCGATCGAGGCGCGCGGGTTGATGCGCACCAGGCGATGGCGCAGGGCCTGGTAGTCGGCCTCGTTGACCAGGTCTTTCTTGGAGACCAGGATGCGGTCGGCGAAGCCCACCTGCTTCTGCGCTTCTTCCTGCGCATCCAGCGTGGCCATGCCGTGCTTGGCGTCGACCACCGTCACCACCGCATCCAGGCGGTAGTACTCGGCGATGTCGTCGTCCATGAAGAAGGTCTGACACACCGGGCCGGGGTTGGCCATGCCGGTGGTTTCGATGATGATGCGCTCGAACGTGACCTCGCCGGCCTCGCGCTTCTTGCGCAGGTCGTTCAGCGTGTTCATCAGGTCGCCGCGCACGGTGCAGCAGACGCAGCCGTTGCTGAGCTCGATGATCTGCTCTTCGCTGTCCTGCACCAGCAGATCGTTGTCGATGCTTTCCGGCCCGAATTCGTTTTCGATGACCGCGATGCGGCGACCGTGGTATTCGGTGAGGATGCGTTTGAGGAGCGTCGTCTTGCCCGCGCCGAGGAAGCCGGTCAGGATCGTGACGGGGACCATCTGGTCGAGACTGCGGGGGGTGTTCATGCCTGGTACTCGTGCTGGATTCGGGGGCTTGCCGGGCTTGTCTTCGGCTTGTCCGGGGACGGGCGCGAAGTGCGCCGCCGGCATGGCGCCAAGCAAGCCCTAAGGCCTTGTCTGAAAAGGCGAACGCCGGATTACATCACAGGCAGTCGCTGTGGGCAAACCTTGATTTGTGCACTGCGGGAAACCCCTTGATGCGCCTGGGCGACAGGCTGGCGTCCGTCGCGGACGCTTATATATAGGGGCGATCCGGCACATTGCAAGTGCGGGGGAAGGGGAAACGCCTGCGCGCCGGACAGCGTCTCCGGGGTTTTGCTTACAAATTACCCAATGGTGTACGCCGGGTGGCGAGCGGTCAGTGCGCGTGCGTATGGAAATGGTGCTCGTGGGGTTCCTGCTGGCACTGGGGGCAGAGGGCGCGCAATTCCGTTTCGTGCGTGGCCAGCACGTAGCCGGTCTTCTTCACCCTTTCGGCCAGCTGGCGGCTGAGCGCGGGGTCGCTGATTTCCGCGACCTTGCCGCAACAGGTGCAGACCACCAGCAGGTCGTGCGGCGCGCCTTCGGCGTCGTGGCAGGCGCTCCAGGCGTTGACGGCATCCAGCCGGTGGATGAGGCCTTCCTCGACCAGGAAATCCAGCGCGCGGTAGACCGTGGGGGGCGCCGCGCCGGGGTGCACGCCGCGCATTTCCTCGAGCAGTTCATAGGCCTTCAGGCTGCGGCCATGGCGCAGCAGCAGTTCCAGCACCTTGCGGCGGATGGGGGTCAACCGGCGTCCGCGTTCGGCGCAGAGCGTCTCCGCCACGTCGAGGCGGGCAGAGACGGAACGGGAGCCGGAGGTCGCGGAGGGAGGCATGGCGTGCTCTGAATGAAGGCCGGGCGCGGCGTGGGCCCGCGCGTGGCGTTGGGGCGATTCTAATGGAAGGGCGCGTGGGGCGCGCCGATGAGCATGTATTAGTTATGTTATAACGTTTCTAGATCCTCATTGCCATCCACCATGTTCCCCCGTCTTTTCCAGGGCACGACCGCCGCGCCGCGTCCGCCTTTGCGCTCCCGCCTTGCCGATTCCGCCTGGTCCCGCCTGTTGGCCGCCGTTTGCGTGTCCGCGGCGCTGTGGGGCCTGATCGCCTGGGCGATGGGCGGGGCAGGCCTGTGAGCGTGCCCGCCATTTCGCTGCTGGACGTGCGCCTGGGATGGCGCACGCGGACCGTGCTGCGCGAGGTCTCCGGCGTATTCCCGCCCGGCTCCATGACGGCCGTCGTGGGTGCCAACGGGGCAGGCAAGTCGACATTGCTGAAGGCCATGGCAGGGCTCATCGCGCCGCTGTCGGGCGTGCTGCATGTGGAAGGCGACGCGCGCGACATCGCCTGGCTGCCCCAGGCCGCCAGCCTGGACCGCAGCTTTCCCTTGCGGGTCATCGATCTCGTCGCGATGGGTGCGTGGCGGCGCGTGGGCGCCTGGGGGCGCCTGCCCGGATCGGAGTGGGCGCGTGCACAGGCGGCGTTGGAGCAGGTCGGCCTGGCGGATTGCGCGGCGCGCAGCCTGTTTGCGTTGTCCGGCGGGCAGATGCAGCGCGTGCTGTTCGCGCGCCTGCTGATGCAGGACGCGAGCGTGATGCTGCTGGACGAGCCTTTCGCCGCGATGGATGGCGAGACCACCGGCGTGCTGCTGCGCCTGATGCAGGACTGGCATGCCCAGGGACGCACGGTCGTGGCGGTGTCGCATGATCTTTCCCTCGTGCGGCGCGGATTCCCGCAGGCCCTGTTGCTGGCGGGGCGCGTCGTGGCCTGGGGCAAGACGGCCGAGGTGCTGTCGCCGGACAACCTGGCGGCTGCGCGCGGTGGCGCGGCCCAGGAATGGTTGTGAGGACGCCGTCATGAGCCTGCACGACCTGATCCTGGCGCCGTTCCTGGACTTCGGCTTCATGCGCCGCGCGCTGGCCGGCACCTGGACGCTGTCGGTGGCTTGCGCGCCGCTCGGCGTCTTCCTGGTGCTGCGGCGCATGAGCCTGATGGGCGACGCCATGTCGCACGCCATCCTGCCGGGCGTGGCGGCGGGTTTCCTGCTGTCGGGCCTGTCGCTGGGCGCGATGCTGGCCGGTGGCCTGCTGTCCGGCCTGCTGGTGGCCTTGCTGGCCGGCGTCGTCGCACGCTGGACGCCCCTGCGCGAAGACGCGAGTCTGGCGGCCTTCTACCTGATCTCGCTGGGGCTGGGCGTGCTGCTGGTGTCGCTGCGCGGCTCCAGCATGGACCTCCTGCACGTGCTGTTCGGCACGGTGCTGGGCCTGGACGACGATGCGCTGCTGCTGGTGGGTGTCAGCACGACGCTGACCTTGTGCGTGCTGGCCGTGGGCTACCGCCTGCTGGTGGCCGAATGCCTGGATCCCGGTTTCGTGCGGGCCCTGCGCGCGCGGGGAGGCATCGCGCATTTGGTCTTCCTGGCGCTGGTGGTACTGAACCTTGTCGCGGGTTTCCAGGTGCTGGGAACCCTGATGGCGGTGGGGCAGATGATGCTGCCCGCGGCGTCCGCCCGCTTCTGGTCCCCCACCGTCGACGGCCAGATCCTGCTGGCCACGGCCATCGGCGTGGCCGGCGGCACGGTGGGCCTGCTGCTGTCCTATCACCTGAACGTGCCGGCGTCGCCGGCCATCATCCTGTCCTCCGGCGCGGCCTATGTCGTGTCGGTTCTCTGCGGTCCTTGCGGCGGTTTGCTGTCGCGGGAGCGCCTGGCCGAAAAAGGAGTCTAGCCATGAGCCTGTCCGAGCAATCGAATTCGTTTTCCCGCGCGCGCGGCGGCCTGCGCCGCTATGCGCTGGCCCTCGCGCTTTGCCTGGCGGGCACCGCCGCCGCGGCCGCGCCGCTGAAGGTGGTGACGAGTTTCTCGCTGCTGGAGGACATCACGCGCCAGGTGGGCGGCGAGCAGGTGGAGGTGGCGACGCTGGTGGGCCGCAATGCCGACGCGCACGCCTATGAACCCACGCCGGGCGATGCCCGCAAGCTGGCCGGCGCGCAGCTGCTGGTGGTGAACGGCCTGCAGTTCGAGACCTGGCTGGACCGGCTGCAGCGTGCCTCGGGTTTCAAGGGCAAGACCGTGGTGGCAAGCGACGGGATCACGCCGCTGCGCTTCTCGCATGGCGAGGAAGCGCATGGCCACGACCACGAGAAGCACGACCACGACCACAAGCACGACCACGATCATGACCATGACCATGACCATGACCATGACCACGGGCATGATCATGGCAAGGCGAAGGCCAAGCCCGCCGCCGATGCCCACGCGCATCACGATCATGGGGAGTGGGATCCCCATGCCTGGCAGAGCCTGGCCAACGGCGCGCGCTATGCCCGCAACATCGCCGAGGCCCTGGCCAGCGTGGACCCGGCGAATGCCCAGGCCTACCGCCAGCGGGCGCAAGCCTATGCGCAGAAGCTCGAGGCCGTGGACGCCCGCCTCAAGCGCGACTTCGCGGCCTTGCCCGCCGAGCGCCGCAAGGCCGTGATCTCGCACGAGGCTTTCGGCTATTTCGGCCAGGCCTATGGCCTGACCTTCGTGCCGGTGGCCGGGCTGTCCACCGCCGCCGAACCCTCGGCCGCCGACGTGGCGCGCATCATCGCCCAGGTCCGCAAGGAAAAGGTGCCGGCGCTCTTTGTCGAGAACGTTTCCAGCCCCAGGCTGGTCGAACAGATCGCGCGTGAAACCGGCGCGAAAGTGGGTGGTACGCTTTATTCGGACGCCTTGTCCGAACCGGGGCAACCCGCCGCCACGTATCTGGATCTGTTCGAATGGAACGCCAAGCAATTCCTGGACGCCTTGCGTCCCTGATCGTCTTTCTCGCCTTGTTCTGGATGGCCAGCGTGGCGCACGCCCACCCGCACATGTGGATCGACGCGAAAGCCTCCCTGGGCTTCGATGCCCAGGGCCGCCTGGCCGCCATCCACCAGACCTGGCGGTTCGACGAGATGTCGTCCGTGTATTCCCTGCAGGGTCTGGCCAAGGACAAGCAGGGCCAATACCGGCCGAAGGATCTCCAGTCCATGGCCGATGACTGGGTGGCCGCGTTGGGCGAGCCGCAGTCGCACTATTTCACCCGTGTCGCGGTGGGCGGCAAGCCCCTTGCGTTCGGCAAGCCCAGGAAGGCAAGCGTGAAGTGGGACAAGGCGGCCGGCCGGCTGGCGCTGTCCTTCGAGTTGCCGTTGACGCAGCCCGTGCAGGCCAAGGTGGCGGACATCGACATCTACGATCCGACATTCTTCGTGGCCTATGCCTTCGAGGACAAGGACGCCGTCACGCTCGACGGCGCGCCCGCGGCCTGCACGTCGCAATACCGTCCGCCGCGCGAGCTCGATTGGAAGACCCTGCAGCGGCTGGCGGCGATTCCCGCCGAGCAGGAACACCTGCCCGAAGAGCTCTTCGCCATCACGCAGTCGCTGACGCATCGCATCGAGGTCCGTTGTTCGTGAAGCGCTTGAGTGCTTTCTTTTTGCTGGCGCTGTTTTCCTGCGCCGCCGTGGCGCAGTCCTCGCATCCTTTCGGCGTGCCCGAAACCTCGGTGGGTGGCGGCGGTGATGGCTGGTTGGGCGCCTTCTTCACGCAGATGTCCATCTGGCAGTCGCATTTCTACCGGCAACTGACGGGCGCGGTGCGGGCCTGGCAGCAGGACGGCCACGCGGGCTGGGCGCTGATGGGCCTGTCGTTCGCCTATGGCGTGTTCCACGCGCTAGGGCCGGGGCACGGCAAGGCGGTGATCGCGTCCTATGTGCTGGCCAATCGCCAGACGGTGCGCAATGGCGCCGTGCTGGCGCTGGCCTCGGCCTTGGTCCAGGCGCTCACTGCCATTGCGCTGGTCACGGTGGCGGCCATGCTGCTGAACGTGACGGGCGCCGTCATGAATCGTGCCACCTGGTGGCTGGAGGTGGGCTCCTACGCGCTGGTGGTGCTGCTGGGCACCTGGCTGGTCATCCGCCGGGTGGCGCAGCCCGCCTGGCGGGCGTGGCGCGCACGCGGATCCCACCCCGCGGCCGCCGGACACGCGCCTCATCATGGCCACGATCACCACGATCACCACGGCCATCACCCTCATCATGACCTCGGCCATGCCCACCATGACGATTGCGGCTGTGGCCATGCCCACATCCCGGATGCCGAGGCCGTCTCGGGCAAGCTCGACTGGCGGCGCGCCAGCGCGGCGATCCTGTCCGTGGGCTTGCGTCCCTGCACCGGCGCCGTGCTGGTGCTGGTGTTCGCGCTGTCACAGGATTTCTACTGGGCGGGCATTGCGTCCGCACTGGCGATGGGCGTGGGCACCGGGCTGACCGTGGCCGCGCTGGCCTGCCTGACGCTGGTGGCTGGCGACCTGGCGGCCCGCCTAGCGGGGCCGGGCTCGGTCTGGGCCGAACGGTTGCGGGTGATCCTGCAGGGCCTGGCGGCGCTCGCGGTGCTGCTGTTCGGCGTGGCATTGCTGGGCGGCGCGCTGGCAAGTTGAGCCCTGTCCGCCAACACGCTCTGGAAACGGCGCTTCGGCGCCGTTTTCGTTTTCCGGCGCGGGTCGAGCCGGGGTCGCACCGCATTGAGTCTTGTCCCGATCTGTACAATAATAAATATCATTTACATTTTCTCGGTGCCAGCCGTGCAGGAAACGCAGCGCGCAATCAATGAGTCGGTGGGAGCGCTGTATGCCGAACATCACGGCTGGTTGCAGCGGCGCCTGGATTTCCGTTTGCAGGACCGGCACGTGGCGGCCGACCTGGCGCAGGACACCTTCCTGAACCTGCTGACCCGCCGCAACCTTCCTCCGCTGCGCGAACCGCGCGCCTTCCTGAGCAGCATTGCGCATGGCTTGCTGGTGGATTTCTGGCGCCGCCGCGATATCGAGCATGCCTGGCTGGCCGCCTTGGCGGATCGGCCCGAAGCGCTGCAACCCTCGCCCGAGGCCCAGGCGCAGATGCTGCAGGCCCTGGTGGAGATCGATCGCAAGCTGTTCCGCCTGGGTGAGCGTCCCCGGGCCGCCTTCCTCATGCATCGCATCCAGGGCATGACGCATCCCGACATCGCGGCATCGCTCGGCCTGTCCGAAAGAACCGTGCGCAAGTACATCGCCCAGGCCATGCTCAGCTTCCTGATGGACGACACGCTTGCCCCCCTGGCCGCCGGGGCGTGCTGATGGGCGAGGGCGCCAGCCTCCTGCCGGATGAGCACCGGGCGCTGGCCGATGCGGCGCGCTGGTATGCCGTGCTGAGCTCCGGCGCCGCGACACCGCGGGATCGTTCGGGCTGGCAGGCATGGCTGGAAGACAGCGCGGCGCACCGGCAGGCCTGGCAGCGGGTCGAGGCGGTGAACGCGCATTTCGACGAGGCCCTGCCCGATCCGGCCGCAAGGCAGCTGGGCGCTGCCAGCCTGGAAGCGGCGGCGCAAGGCCGCCGCAGCCGCCGCAACATGCTGAAGCTGGCGGTCGTGGGCGGCTCAGCCAGCCTGCTGGGCCTGGGGGTCTGGCAATCTCCGCCAGCCCGCCGCTGGCTGGCGGCCTGGCGTGCCGATCATGTCACCCCCGTGGGCGGCATGACGCAACAGGTGCTGGCGGATGGCACGACCCTCTGGCTGAACACCGATACCGCCGTCCGTGTCGATTACGGCCCTGCACTGCGTCGGCTGGTGCTGCTGCGCGGAGAGATCGCCATCGTGACTGCCAGTGATGCGTCGCGTCCTTTCGTGGTGGAGACCGATGAAGGCCGCTTGCAGGCGTTGGGAACGCGTTTCAATGTGCATAGCGCCGATCGCGTGACCACGCTGGCGGTATTCGAAGGCGCCGTCCAGGCGCATTTCAAGGGCGGCGCTCCAGAAGGGTATCGGGTCGATGCCGGCATGCAGATGCGCGGCGGCCCGGCCATCGTGCCTGCGGCCCCAGCGTCCCTGCAGCCCGGCGCCGGGGCATGGACCCGCGGCATCCTGCAGGTCGAGGAAGCACGCCTGGCGGAGGTGCTGGCGGAGCTCGGCCGTTATCGGCCAGGCCGGCTGGACTGGGCCGACGCGGTGGCGGATATCCGCGTCAGTGGCACCTTTCCGTTGCGGGACACGGATCGCGCCTTGTCCCTTCTGGCGCAGACCCTGCCCCTGCAGGTCAGCCAGCCCTTGCCTTGGTGGACGCGCGTAGGCGCCCGGTGACGCCACGGTCGGCGGCCTTGCCGTTACAAAATAATCTGCCGGTTTCATCCCGCTCGTTCGGCATAGGGGGAAATCAACCCACCTATAGCGGAATCGCGGCATGTCCTTCCCTTCTTCTTCCTCACGCCAGCGCGCCCGGACCCGGCTGTTGTCCCGGACCTTGCGCACGGCCGCGCTGGCCTTGCCCACGGGGCTGGCAGCGCTGCCCGTGGCGCCGGCCTGGGCGCAGGCATCGGCGCGTGCCTATGCCATCGGGCCGGGCCCCTTGGCCCAGGTGCTCAACCAGTATTCGGCCGAAGCCGGTGTATTCGTCAGCAGCCCCGGCACGCTGACTGGCGGCCGGCGCAGCCCAGGCGTGCAAGGCAGCTTTACGGTGGATGAGGGGTTCGCGGCACTGTTGGCAGGGACGGGCTTGCGTGCCAGGCAACTGCCTGACGGCGGTTATGTCCTGCATGAGGAAGCCGCGGGTGGCGCAACCCAGCTTGCGCCCGTGACGGTGACGGCAAGACCGGAAAGCGCCACGGGGCCGGTATTGGGCGTGGGGGCCACGCACAGCGCGACGGGGACCAAGACGGATACGCCCATCATCGAGACGCCCCAGTCCATTTCGGTGGTGGGGGCGCAGCAGATCCGCGACCAGAAGGCGCAAAGCCTGCAGGAGGCGCTGGGCTACACGCCGGGCCTGATGCCGGGCATCGTCGCCAAGAGCGGGATGTTCGAGGACACGATGAGCATCCGCGGCTTCGAAGCCAACCCCCAGACCGGCAGCTACTACCGGGACGGCATGCGGTACATGATCAACCAGTACAACGGCAAGCAGGAGCCCTATGGGCTGGAGCGCATCGAAGTCCTGCGCGGCCCGTCGTCGGTGTTGTACGGCGCGGCGGCACCGGGCGGCATCGTCAACTCGGTCAGCAAGCGTCCGCCCAGCGAACGCATCGGAGAACTGAACCTGGATGCCGGCAGCTTCGACCGCCGCCAGATCTCGGGCGACGTGGGCGGCCCGCTGGATGACGCAGGGAAGTGGTCCTACCGGCTGACCGGACTTTTCCGCGAAAGCAAGCAGTTCGTCGATTACAGCCGCGATGACCGGACCTATCTGGCGCCCGCGTTGACGTGGCGGCCAAGCGATGCGACCTCGCTCACGCTGCTGGCCAACTATCAGCGCAGCAAGACCATCTATCCGCCCGCCGTGCCGGTGACCGGCTCCCTGCGCGACAACCCCAATGGCGAGATCCCGCGCCGCCGCTTCCTGGGCGAACCCAATCACAACACGTTCGACCTGGCGTCCACGTCCGTGGCGTTGCTGTTCGAGCACGCCTTCGACGATACGCTGAAGATCCGGCAGTCGCTGCGGCAGTACGACGCCGATCTGCGCATGCGCTACGTGCTGCTGCAAGGCGACGTGGATGCGCGCACGCAGCGCAGGGTGGCCCGTTCGGCCCGGGGGTTCGATGACCACACCACGGTGTTCACCAGCGATACCAATGTCGAGAAGCGCTTTGCGACCGGGCCGGTGGCGCACACCGTTCTTGCCGGGTTCGACTATACCCGCTCCACCTACAACAGCGATAGATTGCGCGGCAACCTGCCGGCCATCGATGCCTACAACCCCGTCTACCAGGCGGGGGAGGTCGTGGCCCTGCCGTGGCAGCAGCGGCGCAACAAGGAGCATCGCCTGGGCATCTACGTGCAGGACCAGTTGAAGATCCATGACAAGGTCGTGGTGCTGCTGGGCGGACGGCGTGACCAGGCGCGGGCGGAGAACCGCTTGCTGCATGCGCCGGGCAGCGACTCGTCGGATCGGGATTCGGCCTTCACGGGCCGGGCGGGGATGGTCTATCTGGCGGACAACGGACTGGCGCCGTACGTCAGCTTCTCGCAATCCTTCGAGCCGACCTCCGGGCGGGATCGCAATGACAACCGCTACATTCCCAGTCGCGGCAGGCAGGTGGAAGTGGGGGTGCGCTACCAGCCCGCAGGGCAGGACATGACGCTGAGCGCAGGCGTGTTCGACCTGGTGCGCAAGAACGTCTTCACGCCGGATCCGCAGGACCCGGCCTTCCTGGTGCAGACCGGCGAGGTGCGGTCGCGCGGCATCGAACTGGAGGCGCGGGCGCGTGTCACGCCCGCCGTCGATCTCATCGCGGCGTACACCTATACCAATGCCAAGGTCACTGCCAGCAATCTGCCGGGCGAAAAAGGCGAGCGCTTCAACACGCCGCGGCACGTGGCATCGTTGTGGGCCGACGCGCACCTGGCGCAATGGGTGGCGCCCGGGGTGAAGGTCGGCGCGGGCTTGCGGCATGTGTCGGCGCGGCCGGATCGTCCGTCCAGCGGATCGCTGGGCGGGCCGGGCTATACGCTGGTCGATGTCCGCCTGGGCTATGAAACCGGACCGTGGGCCTATGCGCTGAACGTCACCAACCTGGCCGACAAGACCTACATTCCCTCGATTTGCTACAACGGGCTGTGCGACTACGGCGAGCCGCGTCGCATCATCGGAACGGTCAGTTATCGCTGGTAGCGCATGCGCGCCCTGCTCGTCCGGGTGCACCGCTGGGTAGGCCTCGCCATCGGGGGATTCCTGCTCGTGACGGCGGTATCCGGCATTCCACTGGCCTGGCACCATGCGCTGGATGCCTGGGCCGCGCCGGCATTGTGGCGCGCGCCGGATTGCGGCGCCGAAGGGCGTCTGGATGCCCTTGCCCTGCGCGACATCGTCCGGGATGCTTTTCCGCAAGGCCATCTGCCCGCAGCCCCGCTGGGCGGGGAGGCGGGCAGGGCGCTTGCGGTGCCCGTCTGGTTCGTTTCCCGCGCGGATGCCGCGCCCGTGCTGCACGAGGTATTCGTCCATCCCTGCACGGGCGCGATCCAGGGCAGCCGGGAATGGGGCGACATCCGCGCCGGCTGGGTCAACCTGGTGCCGTTCCTGTATCGCCTGCACGCGTCGCTGCTGCTGGGCGGGCCAGGCGAATGGCTGCTCGGGATCGTGGCCCTGCTGTGGACGCTGGATTGCTTCGTCGGCCTGGTGCTGACGTGGCCGGCCAGGCGCCGGGTGCGTGCAGACCGTCCTGCGGCCCTTGCCTCGTCGTGGTGGTCGCGCTGGTGGCCGGCATGGCGGGTGCGTTGGACCGCGGGCAGGCATAAACGCAACGTCGACCTGCACCGGGCTGGCGGACTCTGGGCATGGGTGCTGCTGCTCGCCATGGCCTGGAGCAGCGTGGCGTTCAATCTCCCGGCTGTCTATGAGCCCGTGATGCGAGGGCTGTTCGCGCATCAGTCGGATGGGCGGCGGCCCGCCGGCACCCAAGGCGCCAGCCAGGTTCCCGCCTTGTCCTTTGCGCAGGCGCGCGAGCGTGGCCGCGAGATCATGGCCGGCCTGGCCCGGGAGGAGGGCTTTGCCGTGCGCTCGGAGCATTGGCTGGCGCTCGACGCGCGCCGCGGCGTGTATCGCTACACGGTCCGCAGCAGCCGGGACCTGCTTGATCGGGGGGGCGCAACGTCGGTCTTCCTCGATGCCGCTGACGGCAGCGTGCGCGGCAGCTTCGTTCCCACGGGCAGGGCTGCGGGCGACACCCTGCGGCATGTCCTGACCAGCCTGCATCGCGCGGCCTGGGGAGGCGGACCCGTCCAGCTGGCGTTGGCCTTGCTGGGCGGCCTGCTTGTCGTGCTGGTGCTGACGGGTGTCTTCATCTGGCAGGCGAAACGCCGGGCGTTGCGCTTCGCCGGCAAGCGGAACTGAAGCGCGATGTTGCGATGATACTTTGTACCAAATATATATGTAATGTTATATCATTCGTATCCTTCGGTGTTTCTCCCGGTTCCAGAAGGACGCTTCCATGTTTCGCTCGACCCCTCCCCTCGCGGCCGCCATTGCTGTCGCCTTTGCCGCGCCCGCGATGGCCCAGGACAACCCGGCTGTGTCCGTGGGCCAACTGGCGCCCGTTACCGTGTCGGCCTCGCCCCTGGCCACCGGCGCCGACGACATGGCCACGCCCAGCGCCGTGCTGGAAGGGGATGCGCTGACCTTGCGCAGAAAGGGCACGCTGGGCGACACCCTCGATGGCGAGCCGGGCATCCATGCCGATACCTTTGGCGGTGGCGCAAGCCGGCCGGTCATCCGCGGCCAGACCGCGCCGCGCGTGCGCGTGCTGAGCGACAGCGCCGAACTCATGGATGCGTCCACCGTCTCGCCGGATCACGCGATCGCGGTCGAGCCCATGCTGTCGCGCCGCATCGAGGTGCTGCGCGGCCCGTCGGCGCTGCTGTACGGCGGCGGCGCCATCGGCGGCGTGGTGAACGTGCTGGACAACCGCATCCCCACGGCGGTGCCAGAGAACGGCATCGAGGGCGAGGCGGAACTGCGTGGCGCGACCGGCACCAAGGAGCGCGCGGGCGCAGTGGGCATCACCGGCGGCAGCGGCAACCTGGCCGTGCGCGTCGAAGGCATGAAGCGCGAGTCGGACGACTATCGCGTGCCCGACTGGTCCAGCCGCAGCGTGCCGGGCTCGTACCAGCGCTCGGGCTCGGGCAGCGTGGGCGCGTCGTGGATCACCTCGCGTGGCTATGTGGGCGCGTCCTATTCCTTTATGGAGTCGCGCTACGGCCTGCCGGGCCACAGCCACGAATACGAAGGCTGCCATCCGCACGGCGACCACCTGCATTGCGGGGGGCACGACCATGACCACGGTGATCATGAGGAAGAAGGCCATGAAGGCCATGATCACGAGCATGACCACGGCGGCGGCGTGCCCTACGTGAAGCTGCGCAGCGAGCGCGGCGACTTGCGCGGCGAATACCGCGATCCTTTCGCGGGCTTCGAGAAGATCCGCTTCCGGGCGGGCGTCACGCAATACCGCCATGACGAAATCGAAGGCGGAGAGGTCGGCACGCGCTTCACCAACCGTGGCTACGATGGCCGCCTGGAGCTGACGCACAAGCCCATCATGGGCTGGCGCGGCGTGGTGGGCCTGCAGGGGGCGAGCAGCACGTTCGGCGCGGATGGCGAAGAGGGCTTCCTGCCCGAGAGCCGCACGCGTACGGCGGGTCTCTTCGTGCTGGAGGAATACCGCCTGGCGGACTGGCGTTTCGAACTGGGTGCGCGCCAGGACTGGCAGCGCATCCGCCTGACCGACGGCGGCGACAGCCGCCGTGACACGGGCAATTCGTTCTCGGCCGCGGCCATCTGGGACTTTGCGCCGCAGTATTCGGTGGCCCTGTCGCTGTCGCGCTCGCAGCGCCTGCCCAGCGCGCAGGAGCGCTACGCCGACGGCATCCACCTGGCCACCAACACCTATGAAGTGGGCGACGCGAACCTGGGCAAGGAAACCTCGCGCAACATCGACCTGACCCTGCGCAAGAAAGCGGGCGATACCACCTTCAGCGTCAGCGCCTTCCACAACCGCGTGCGCAACTATATCTATGCCAACACCTTGGACCAGTTCGAGGACTTCCGCCTGATCCAGTACTCGCAGCGCGATGCCGAGTTCACGGGGATCGAGGCCCAGGTTCGCCATCGCTTCGCGCAGGTCTTTTCGGCGGGTGTCTTCGGGGACTACGTGCGCGGCAAGTTCGCGAACGACGACGGCAATCTGCCCCGCATTCCCGCCGGGCGCGCGGGCGTGCGCTTGAACGCCGATTGGCAGCAGTGGGGCAGCGAACTGACGTTCACACGCGTCTTCCGCCAGTCGCGCGTGACGAGCTATGAGTCGGAGACGCCGGGCTACAACCTGCTGGACGCCCTGGTGACCTATGACACCGACATCGGCAATGCGCGCGCGCAGGTCTATCTGCGTGGCAACAACCTGCTGAACGAGCTGGCCTACAACCACACCTCGTTCATCTCGCGCCTGGCGCCCCTGCCTGGCCGCAGCGTGATGCTGGGCCTGCGCACGACGTTCTGAGCGGCGCCGCGGGGATAAGGCCTGGCCTTATCCCCGCGGGGTGTCCTTCTTGCGGCCTGCCCTGGGATGGGCCTGGTCGTAGGCGCGCGCGAGGTGCTGGAAATCCAGCCGCGTGTAAACCTGCGTGGTGGAAATGTTGGCGTGGCCCAGCATTTCCTGCACGGCGCGCAAATCTTGCGCCGATTGCAGCACGTGGCTGGCGAAGCTGTGGCGCATGACGTGCGGATGCAGTCGGGTGGGCAGGCCCGCGGCAATCGCCAGTTTTTCCAGCTGCAGCTGCACCACCCGTGGCGTGACGCGCTTGCCGCGTGCGCCCAGGAAGAGCGCCGCGGCATCATCGGGCGTTGCATCCGGCGCCAGCAGGGCGGGGCGCTCGCGCAGCCAGTGCGACAAGGCGGTCATCGCCGCGCCGCCCACGGGCACGGTGCGCCGCTTGCCGCCCTTGCCCCAGACCAGCACTTCCTGCTCGGCCAGGTTCAGCCAACTGCGGGATTCATACTCGCCCGTGCGCACATAGGCCGTGTCCAGGCCGATCAGCTCCGAGAGCCGCAGGCCGCTGGAATACAGCAGTTCGAACATCGCGTGGTCGCGGCGGGCGATGGCATCGTGGCCGGCGCCGCGCGAGGCGTGGTCCAGCACGCCTTGGGCCTGCTCGACCGACAGGGCTTTGGGCAAACCACGGGCCAGCTTGGGGGCGCGCACGCCCGCGGCGGGATTTTCAGGCAGTCTGGCCTGCGGCGCCCACCAGGCGAAATAGCCGCGCCAGGCAGCAAGCGTGCGCGCCAGGCTGCGCGGACTCAGGCCTTGCGCATGCAGGCGTGCCAGGTATTGGCGGATATGGGCGTGACGCAGGGCCTCGGGCGGCGTGTCGCCCGCGAGGGAGACGAGACGGGCGAGATCGTGACGGTAGCCGGCAAGCGTGTGCGGGGAATAGCGGCGCGCGGTCTCCAGATGGGACAACCAGCGCGCCATGCTGTCGGGCAGGCCTTGCGAGGCCGTGGGGGGCGTGCCCGCGGGCGCTGCCGCGCCGGTTGCGGAAGCGGCGCCCACGATGCGCTCAGGCCTGCGGCGTGAGGCGTGCCAGCGCGGCGCTGCCCAGGCGGCCGATGCGGGCGAGGAAGGAGGTGCCCATGCCGGCCGCGAAGCGCTCGGCGTCGGGCGAGCCCAGCACCAGCAGGCCGAAAGCGGGCGAGTCGGGCGTGGGACGCAGCGGCACCAGCGCCATCGAGCCAGGCGGCGTCGCCAGCCAGGCGGCGGCTTCCGCGCAGGCCTCGGCTTCACCCGGCGTGGCGGGTTCCTTGCCCGCCTGGGCGGGCACGGCGGGACCGCAATAAGGCGCCTTCAAGGCGTCGGCATAGGCGCGCAGCGTGTCCGAGACGGGTTCGCCGGCGGTGCCGCCTTCGATGGCCAGCGGGGCCCACAGGCGCAGGCCGACGTCCTTCAGGTCGAAGACCTCGGCCAGGCCCAGCGTGACCAGCGCGGGCAGGCGCTCGGCGTGCTGTTCCGCCAGCAGGCGCTCGCACCACTGCTGTACCTGGGCGCCGATGCCTTCGTTGGTGGAGGCGTTGTGCACGAGTTCGTTCAGGCGCCATTCCAGTTCGCGCTGGCGCTCGCGCAGCGTGAGGATCTGGCGCTCGCCCAGCGAGATGGCGCGGCTCTGGTGTGGGTGCGGCACTTCGAGGGTCGCGAAGACCTCGGCGTGCTCCTGGAGGAAAGCGGGGTGGTCCTGGAGGAAACGGGCAACGGTCTCGGCGGAGAGTTCGTCGGCGTGCGTCGCGGCAGTGCTCATTGCTGGGGCGTCCTTCTTTCAGTATCGGGCATTGCCAGGGGCGTGTCGGCCCCAGGGGTGTCCGGACGGAACCGCGCGGCGCATGCCGGCCGCGCGGCCAGGGTGTCAGGGTTGGGCGGGCAGCGATGCCACCAGGGCGTCGACGTCCACGGTGCCCGAGAAAACGGTCGTGGCGGGGCCGGTCATGCGCAGACTGTCGCCCAGCAGGGCGATATCGAGCACGCCACCGCGCGTGTGCACGGCCACGGGCGAATCGAGCAGGCCACGGCGGATGCCGGCGGCCACTGCCGCGCAGGCGCCCGTGCCACAGGCCAGGGTTTCGCCCGCGCCGCGTTCATGGACGCGCAGGCGGATGGTGTGACGGTCGACGACCTGCATGAAGCCCGCGTTCACGCGCTTGGCAAAGCGCGGATGCGATTCGATGTAGGGGCCGACGCGGCCGACAGGTGCCGTGTCGACGTCGTCGACCACCTGCACCGCATGGGGATTCGAGATGGCGACCAGGGACAGCAGCACCGACGCGGGGCCGCCCGGCGTGGCGGCCTCGTCCAGCGGCAGTTCCCACAGCGTGTCGGCGTGCTCGGGCCGCGAGGCCAGGCCGGTGGTGTCGAAGGGCAGCGCGGCGGGCTCGTAGCAGGTGAGGCCCATGTCGACCGTCACGCGGCCGTCCGCCGTTGCGTCCAGCACGATGACGCCCGTGGCGATCTCGGCGCGCAGGGGGTTCTTGCTGGACAAGCCCTGCTCGTGCACGAAGCGCACGAAGCAGCGGGCGCCGTTGCCGCAGTGCTCGACCTCGCTGCCGTCCGCGTTGAAGATGCGATAGCGGAAGTCGGCATCGGGGCGCGTGGCGGGCTCGACCAGCAGGATCTGGTCGGCGCCGATGCCGAGGTGCCGGTCGGCGAGCGCGCGGGCACGCGCCGCCGTCATCTGGATGGGCGAACGTACGCCGTCGAGCACGATGAAGTCGTTGCCCGCGCCGTGCATTTTGGTGAATGGCCAAGTCATCCCGCCATTATCGCCTAGTTGGCGGGCGATGGCGTGCCCGGCGCGGATGTTGCAACCGCCTCAATAGAGGCCGGGTTCGCCAGGGGGGCGGGTCTTGAAGCGGCGGTGCACCCAGTAGTACTGGCTGGGCATGTCGCGCGTCCAGTCCTCGACCATCCGGTTGATCCGGGCGGTGGCCGCCTCCAGGCCGTCCTCGCCCGGGAAGTCCGCCAGGGCGGGCAGAACCTCGATGTGATAGCGGCCGGTGGCAGGATCCCAACTGCCGCGGATAGGCAGCACGGGCAGCTTCCACGTGCTGGCAAGTTGCGCGGTGGCGGGGATGGTGGCCGCCGGCGTTCCGAAGAAAGGAACGAAGAGGGAGCCCTTGCGGCCGAAATCCATGTCGGGCAGGTAGTACAGGGGGCGGCCCGCTTTCACGTGGCGCAGCAGGGGCCGCACGCCGTCCCGGCGGTTGACCAGGTGGACGTCGTTGAAGCGGGCCCGGCCTTCACGTACCAGCGCATCGACGTCGGGGTCGCTTTGTGGTGAGTACATGGTGGCGCCGCTCGGCGTTTCCATGGTCAGGCGAGAGGCTGCGGCATCCAGCGCGATGAAGTGCGGGGCGAGGAGGATGCAGGACTGGCGGGCGGCGACCAATGGCTTCAGGTTTTCCTCGTAGCCCGACAGGGAAACCAGTTCGCGCACGCGTTCGGGGGGGGCAAACCACAGTACGCCGCGATCCACGACCGATTGTGCCAGGGCATGAAAGTGATCGCGCAGCAGGCGCTCGCGCGCGGCTGCGTCCAGCTCGGGAAAACAGATCTCCAGGTTGCGGCGGGCAACCCGGACGCGTGGCCGCACCAGCCGGTAGGACAGTCCCCCCAGCAGTTTGCCGAGCCGCAGGCGAGTCGTGTTGGAACGGTTTCCGAACCACGTGAACAGCGCCTTGAGGGCGCGGTATTTCCATCCGCGCGGGATGGCGGGTGGCGCGAGGGATGGGTGCCGGTCTTCCGTCATGTCGCGTCTTCCGAGGGCAGGGCGCCGGGGGCCGCGGGTGCGCCTTTCGGCGTCTTGTAGCGGTTGTACCCCCAGAGGTACTGCTCGGGGCAACGGCGGATGAGGCTTTCCATGGTCTGGTTGATCAGCGTCGCCTGCGCCTCGGGGGATTCGGGCAAAGGCTCGGGCACGGGCACGTAATGCATCTGCCAGCCAGCGCCCTTGGGCAGACGCTCACCGGCGACCAGCACGACGGGCGCGTTCGTCTGCCTGGCCAGCCGGGCCGGCAGGGTGACAGAATAGGCTTGGCGGCCGAAGAAGGGCGCCCAGACGCCTTCGCCTTCGCCTGGCGCCTGGTCGGGCAGCATGCCGATGTCCTCCCCCTGGCGCAGTGCGCGCACGAACGCGCGCACGCCAGACTGGTTGGCCGGCACGACCTTCATGCCGGCGGATTCGCGCGCCAGTTGCATGACGGGGGCAAGCGCGGCTTTGCGCGGCGGCCGGAACATGACGGTGAGCGGATGCCGGCGCACCCTGTAGCGGGCGGTGATCTCGAAACAGCCCAGGTGGGGGGTCAGGTACAGCACGCCGCGGCCCTGCGCGTGCAGCGCGGCGATCATCGCTTCGTCCTCGGGGCTGCTGCGCACGCGCGCCAGGCTGTCATCGCTGCGGAACCAGACCCGTGCCAGTTCCAGGATCATCGCGCCGGTCTCGCCCGCGGCCCGGCGCACGAAGGCCGGCGAGTCGTAGCCCGCCTGGGCGGCATTGGCGCGCAGGCGTTGGCGGTACTTGGTGGGCAGTGCATAGACCAGACGTCCGACCAGCCGGCCCAGGCCCTGGAGGAGGGAGAGCGGCAGGTGGGACAGCAGGCGAAACAGGAACAGCAGCATCGGCGGGCGTCGGGAATGGGGAGGGCGGACAGGCTTGCCGGCAGGCCTGGGAAGGGCGCCGCCGGGCCGGGGCGCCATGGGGTTGCTGACGCCATCCGCGAGAACATGTGCTATTTTCACTTAAAATCACTTTGGCCGCCGAGTTAACGACAACTTGCGGGGCGGCCGCGGTTCCCTGTCCTGCCAGATGCTGGCACCGGCATTGAACCAGCTGGGGTGGCCGCCAGTCCATTCCTACCGCTAAAGCGTCGCGCCCAGATCCAAGCGTTCGTACTACGGTTGCATTTGGGGCTTCGCGCCTCAGTCAACCCGTGCCGTTTATCGGACACATTTACAGGACGTCATCTCGTGGCCCAGAACGATTTCCTCTTCACTTCCGAGTCCGTTTCCGAAGGTCATCCCGACAAGGTCGCCGACCAGATCTCGGACGCCGTGCTCGACGCCATCTTCACGCAAGACCCGAACGCTCGCGTAGCCGCCGAGACGCTGTGCAATACCGGTCTCGTCGTGCTGGCAGGCGAGATCACCACCACTGCCAACGTCGACTACATCCAGGTCGCGCGCGACACGATCCGCCGCATCGGCTATGACAACACCGATTTCGGCATCGACTACAAGGGTTGCGCGGTGCTGGTCGCCTACGACAAGCAGTCGCCCGATATCGCCCAGGGCGTGGACCGCAGCGCCGAGGACTACCTGAACCAGGGCGCTGGCGACCAGGGCCTGATGTTCGGCTATGCCTGCGACGAAACCCCTGACCTGATGCCCGCTCCCATCTGGTACTCGCACCGCCTGGTGCAGCGCCAGAGCGAACTGCGCAAGGACGGCCGCCTGCCGTGGCTGCGTCCCGACGCGAAGTCGCAGGTCACCTTCCGCTACGTCGACGGCAAGCCCGTCGAGGTGGACACCGTGGTGCTGTCGACGCAGCACGCGCCGGAGATCTCGCAGTCCGACATCCATGACGCGGTCATCGAGCACATCATCCGCCCCAGCTTCCCCGAAGGCCTGATCACCGACAAGACGCGCTTCCTGGTCAATCCGACCGGCCGTTTCGTCATCGGCGGCCCGCAAGGCGATGCCGGCTTGACCGGCCGCAAGATCATCGTCGACACCTACGGCGGCGCATGCCCGCACGGTGGCGGCGCGTTCTCGGGCAAGGATCCCTCGAAGGTCGACCGTTCGGCTGCCTATGCCGCGCGCTATGTCGCCAAGAACGTGGTGGCAGCCGGCCTGGCGCGCCAGTGCCAGGTGCAGGTGAGCTACGCCATCGGCGTGGCCGAGCCCATCAACATCACGGTCTATACCGAAGGCACGGGCATCATTCCCGATGACCAGATCGCCAAGCTCGTGCGCGAGCACTTCGATCTGCGCCCCAAGGGCATCGTCAACATGCTCGACCTGCTGCGCCCCATCTACACCAAGACGGCGGCCTATGGCCACTTCGGCCGCGCCGAGCCCGAGTTCACGTGGGAACACACGGACAAGGCCGAAGCGCTGAAGAAGTCGGTCTGAGTGTGATCGTCGAGGCGGGCCGTCGCTGCGGCCTGCCCCTGATCGCCAAAGGCGCCCCGCGGGGCGCCTTTTTCATGCGCGCGCCGGGCAAGGCCGTGCCTGGCGCGATCTCTCGCATGTCGACATATCCAATCGTTCGTTGGGAGCGCATGGCGGCATCGCTAGGATGACAGTGCGGTCGTCCTGGCGATGGCCTTCATTCCCCGATAGCCTGGAGACAGTCACCATGAGCGCCCACGCCGACCTGCCCACCTTTGGCCTGGACATCCGCCCGCTAGCCGGCCGCATCGGCGGCGAGGTGCGTGGCCTGCGGCTGTCCGACGAATTGACCGACGAGGTCTTCGGCCGGGTCCGGCAGGCCTTGCTGCATTACAAGGTGCTGTTCTTCCGCGGCCAGTCGCATCTGGACGATGCCGCGCACCAGCGCGTGGGCGACCGCTTCGGCAAGACCGTGGCGCATCCCACGGTGCCGGCGCCCGCGGGCACGCGCATCTTCGAGCTGGATGCATCGCGCGGCGGCGGCCGGGCCGACTCCTGGCATACCGACGTGACGTTCGCCGAGGCCTTCCCGAAGTACGGCATCCTGCGTGCGGTGACCGTGCCTGCCTATGGCGGTGACACCATCTGGGCCAACACTGCCGCCGCGTATGCCCACCTGCCCGAGTCCCTGCAACGCCTGGCCGATGGCCTGTGGGCGGTGCACAGCAACGACTATGACTATGGCGCGAGCCGCACGGGCATCAGCGACGTCCGCTTGAAGCATCACAACGAGGTGTTCAAGGCCACCGTCTATGAAACCGAGCATCCGCTGGTGCACGTGCATCCGGAAAGCGGCGAGCGGGCCTTGCTGCTGGGGCACTTCGTGCGTCGCATCGTGGGCCTGCCCACCACCGAATCCAGCCGCCTGTTCGAGATCTTCCAACAGCGCGTGATCCGTCCCGAGAACACCGTGCGCTGGTCCTGGCAGAAGGACGACATCGCCATCTGGGACAACCGGGCCACCCAGCATTTCGCCATCAACGACTATGGCGACCAGCCGCGCCTGGTTCGCCGGGTGACGGTCGAGGGCGAACCCGCCGTGGGCATCGATGGCCGCCGCAGCGTCGCGCGCCGCGGGCCTGGCGTGGACGCGCCCAGCCAGGCGCCCGCCGCGGTGCCGGTCGCAGCCTGACGGCGGGGCGGCGCTGCCGCCCGTCGGTCCCATGTCGTGACGTACCCGCCATGGCCGCCTGTACAGGCGTGCCTTGCGGGAGCGTGCATGCCTTTTCCTTTCCTTTCTTTCAGGTGATGGGTTCCATGGTTCGTTTTTCCTTTGTCCATGCATGGGGCGTCGCACTGCTCGGTGCGAGCCTGATGCTGGGCGCCGCGTCCGCGATGGCCGACACGTCCCGCATCGCCGTGGCAGACCAGTTCGGCCTGGGCTCCTTGTTGTGGAACGTGGTCAAGGACCAGAAGTTGATCGAGAAGCACGGCAAGGCTGCCGGCGTCGATATCGCCGTGGAGTGGAAGCGCCTGTCGGGCGGCGCGGCGATGAACGAGGCCGTGCTGTCCGGCTCGATCGACGTGGGCACGGGAGGCGTGCCGCCCTTGCTGACCTTGTGGGACCGGACCCGCGGGCGGCAGGAGGTGAAGGCGATCTCGGCCATCGTCTCTACGCCGCACTACCTGGTCACCAATCAGCCGCGCATCCGCAGCCTGGATGATTTCTCCGATGCCGATCGCATCGCGGTGCCGGCGGTGAACGTCTCCATCCAGGCCCGCCTGTTGCAGATGGCGGCCGCCAAGCAGCATGGACAGGCCCAGTTCAATCGCTACGACGCCCTGACCGTGGCGCTGCCGCATGCCGACGCGACCAGCGTGCTGCTGGCGGGCGGCAACGCCGTCGTGGGCAGCTTCGCGGGCGAGCCCTTCACAACGCTGGCCTTGCGCAACCCGTCGGTGCACAAGGTCATCAGTTCCTACGAGATCCTGGGCGGCCCGCATACGGTCAACCTGATCTGGGCGACCAGCCGCTTCCGCGAGCGCGAGCCCAAGGCCTATCGCGCGGTGCTGGCGGCGCTGGCCGAGGCGCAGACATTCGTCCAGGCCGACCCGCAGGCGGCGGCCGATGTCTTCCTGCGCCAGGGCGACTCCAGCCTGCCGCGCGAGCAGGTGCTGGCCCTGATCCAGAATCCCGAGACCCGCTATACGCTGGTGCCCGAGAACACCTTCCCCTTTGCGCGGTTCATGCACCAGGTGGGCGCGATCAAGCACCTGCCTGCGTCCTGGAAGGACTACTTCTTCGAGGAGGCCTACGCCCTGGGCGGGAGCTGAGGCGGGCGGCCAATGGCCCGGTCAGGCATTCACGCACCCGCCGTAGGGACAGAAAATGGGGCCGCAAGGTCTGGTGCTAAGCTTGATGCGATGTGTGCAACACCCGACTCCCTCTTGCCGCCCCCTGCGGCGGCCCCGTCCGATGACAGGGACACCGCTGCCGCCAGCGGCGTCCCGCTCCACCGTATCGAGATCAAGACCGCCCGCGGCACGTTCGTCGCGACGGATTCCCCCTGCGTGGCGGTCTGCTCCACCCTCTATGACGACATCTGCCGGGGCTGCGGCCGCACGGCCATGGAAGTCGCCAATTGGGTCTTCATGAACGAAGCGGAAAAGCATGAGGTCTGGGTGCGCATCCGCGCCCAGGGTTATCCGCGCCGCAACAACCCCTAGTCCCTTGTCTTGGTCATGTCATGTGGTCGGTGCCTAATAGCCGCACCGTCACCCGACAGACCGCCTCATGCGTATCCTGCTCGTTACTGATGCTTGGCATCCCCAAGTCAGCGGTGTGGTCCGTACCTGGACCATGATGCAGAAGCTCCTGGTCTCCTGGGGCCATGAACTTGTCGTCATCAGCCCGCAAGGCGCGCGCACCGTCAGGGCGCCGTCCGAAAAGGGCCTGCGGCTGGCCATCAATCCGGCCTCGCACCTGCGCCGCCAACTGGGCGATTTCGTGCCCGATGCCATGCACATCGCCACCGAAGGCCCGCTGGGCGTTGCCGCCCGCAGCCTGGCCATGAAGCGCGGCTGGCGCTACACCACCTCCTTCCACACCGTCTTCCCCGAATACCTGCGCATGCGCATGGGCATTCCGGCCGGCTGGACCTGGCGCTACATGCGCTGGTTCCACCAGCACTCCCAGCGCGTGCTGGTGCCGACGCACGCCATGCGCACGCTGCTGGCCTCGCACGGCCTGTGCAACATGCAGGTCTGGGCGCGCGGCGTCGACGCCCGGGCCTTCGCGCCCGATGACGGCATGGCCCTGGCCGGCCTGCCGCGCCCCATCCACCTGAGCGTGGGGCGCCTGGCCCGTGAAAAGAATCTCGACGCCTTCCTGTCCCTGGACCTGCCGGGCAGCAAGGTCGTGGTGGGCAGCGGTCCCGACGAGGCGCGGCTGCGCCGCCGCCATCCCGACGCCGTGTTCCTGGGCATGGTCCCGCATGACCGCCTGGCGCCGCTCTATTCGGCGGCCGATGTGTTCGTCTTCCCGAGCCTGACCGACACCTTCGGGCTGGTGATGCTGGAGGCCATGGCTTGCGGCACGCCGGTCGCGGCCTTGCCGGGCGAGGCGCCGCAGGCGGTGGTGGAAGAGGGCGTCACGGGTTGCCTGGATGCAGACCTGGCGGGTGCCTGCCATGCCGCGCTGTCCCTGGACCGCGTCACGGTGCGCGAACGCACGCTGGGCCGCACCTGGGAGACGATCGCGCTGGCGCTGCTGGGGGCGTTGACGCCGCTGCGCGCCGCGCAGGCGCAGGCCTTGCCGCAAGAGGCGGGCGCAGGTATACAATGCGGGCTTCCTGAGGAGCGTTGCGACGGGTCGCGCGTTGTCCGCTAGGAGGCGCATCCCTCCAGCCGGACCCCACCCGCCAGGCTCAGGAACTTCCTCTTTCCAGCCGCTTGCCTGTGCAAGCGGCTAGAACGGCGCTCGCCAACCCTGTCCGCGCAGGGAGGGCGAGGCCATTTCCACGGCAGCGCCCCGACGCGCGTGCAGGTTCTTCCGGAGCCATGCATGAATACCGTGACCGACAAGACCTTCACCGACTACATCATCGCCGACATCGCGTTGGCTGACTGGGGCCGCCGCGAACTCGCGATCGCCGAAACCGAAATGCCCGGCCTGATGGCGACCCGCGAGGAATACGCCGCGTCGCAGCCCTTGAAGGGCGCGCGCATCGCCGGCAGCCTGCACATGACCATCCAGACCGGCGTGCTGATCGAGACGCTGCAGGCGCTGGGCGCCGAAGTGCGCTGGGCCTCGTGCAACATCTTCTCGACCCAGGACCATGCCGCCGCCGCCATCGCCGCCACGGGCACGCCCGTGTTCGCCGTCAAGGGCGAGACGCTGGAGGAGTACTGGCAGTACACCCACAACATCTTCGACTGGCCCGGTGAAGAACAGGCCAACATGATCCTGGACGACGGCGGCGACGCCACGCTGCTGCTGCACCTGGGCACCCGCGCCGAGTCGGACCTGTCGGTGCTGGACAAGCCGGGCAGCGAAGAAGAGCGCATCCTGTTCGCGTCGATCCGCGAGCGCCTGAAGCAGGATCCCAAGTGGTACTCGACCCGTCTGGCGCAAGTGCGCGGCGTGACCGAGGAAACCACCACCGGCGTGCACCGCCTGTACCAGATGTCGAAGAAGGGCGAGCTGGCCTTCGCCGCCATCAACGTGAACGACTCCGTCACCAAGTCCAAGTTCGACAACCTCTACGGTTGCCGTGAGTCGCTGGTTGACGGCATCAAGCGCGCCACCGACGTGATGGTGGCCGGCAAGATCGCCGTCGTGGCCGGCTACGGCGACGTGGGCAAGGGCTGCGCCCAGGCGCTGGTCGCGCTGCGCGCGCAAGTGTGGGTGACCGAGATCGACCCGATCTGCGCGCTGCAGGCCTCGATGGAAGGCTTCAAGGTCGTGACGATGGAAGAGGCTGCCGACAAGGCCGACATCTTCGTCACCACGACCGGCAACTTCAACGTGATCCGCCGTGAGCACATGGATCGCATGAAGGACCAGGCCATCGTCTGCAACATCGGCCACTTCGACAACGAAATCGACGTGGCGGGGATCGAAGACTGCCAGTGGGAAGAAATCAAGCCCCAGGTCGACCATGTGATCTTCCCCGACGGCAAGCGCATCATCCTGCTGGCCAAGGGGCGCCTGGTGAACCTGGGCTGCGCCACCGGCCACCCCTCGTTCGTGATGTCGGCGTCGTTCACCAACCAGACGATTGCCCAGATCGAGCTCTTCACGCGCGGCGACGCCTATGAGTCGGGCAAGGTCTTCATCCTGCCCAAGCATCTGGATGAGAAGGTTGCGCGCCTGCACCTGAAGAAGCTGGGCGTCCAGCTGACCGAACTCACGCCTGCCCAGGCGGCCTATATTGGTGTCTCGGCACAGGGTCCGTACAAACCCGATCACTATCGTTACTGATCGCGTTACGCCCGCCAGGCGGGCGCGCGTGTAAGCTCCCTCTAAGCCGTCCCCAGTTTTGGGGACGGTTCCTTCATCAACAGGAACAGGACTTTCGACATGTCGCTCATACTCGTCTGGCTCTTGAACGCCGTGGCCTTGCTGGCCGTTGCCTACCTGCTGCCCGGCATCACCGTGGCAAGCTTTGGTTCCGCGCTGATTGCCGCCCTGGTGCTTGGCCTGCTGAACATGCTGGTCAAGCCGGTGCTGGTCTTCCTGACGCTGCCCATCACCATCGTTACGCTCGGGCTCTTCCTGATCGTGCTCAACGCGCTGCTGTTCTGGTTCGCGGGCTCGATCCTCAAGGGCTTCCAGGTCGCGGGTTTCTGGTGGGCGTTGGCCGGCGCGGTGCTCTACAGCCTGATTTCGGGGCTCCTCTCGAGGTTGATCGTTTAATGTCCCTGGACACGGAAAAGGCTGCCATCAGCCTTGAGTTCTTTCCTCCGCGCGACCTCGCCGCGCAGGAGCGCCTGGTGCGCACGGCCAAGCAGCTGCTGGCCGTGCAGCCCCGGTATGTCAGCGTGACCTTTGGCGCGGGTGGTTCCACCCGCGACGGGACGTCGGGCACGGTGCGCACCTTGCGCAACCTGGGTTGCGACGCCGCGCCTCATCTGTCCTGCATTGGCGCATCGCGCGACGAATTGCGTCAGATCCTGCAAGGCTATCGCGACGAGGGCGTGCGCCGGGTCGTGGCCCTGCGTGGCGACTTGCCTTCCGGCATGGGGGGCGACGCCGGCGAATTGCGGTATGCGGCCGACCTGGTGGCGTTCATCCGCGCGGAGTTCGGCGATGCCTTCCACGTCGAAGTGGCGGCCTACCCGGAAATGCATCCGCAAGCCGAGAGCCCTTCCGCCGACCTGCGTCATTTCGCCGACAAGGTGGCCGCAGGCGCCGACAGCGCCATCACGCAGTATTTCTTCAATGCCGACGCGTACTTCGATTTCCTCGACCGTACACAGGCCCTGGGCGTGTCCGTGCCGATCGTGCCCGGCATCATGCCGATCACGAACAATACGCAGCTCACGCGCTTCTCGCAGATGTGCGGCGCGGAAATCCCGCGCTGGATCCGCCTGCGCCTGGCCGAGTTCGGCGACGACAAGGCGTCCCTGCGCGCCTTCGGTGTGGACGTGGTCAGCGAGCTGTGCCAGACCTTGCTGGACAACGGCGCGCCGGGCCTGCATTTCTATACCCTGAACAGTGCCGACGCGCCGCTGGCGATCTGGCGGCAATTGGGGCTGGAGCGTGCCGCGGCCTGATCAGCTTGCGGGTTTGCCGGCAGGGAGAGCGGCTTCGGCCGCTTTTTCTTTTTCCAGCGCGAATTGGGTGTGTGCAAAGACACTGCCGATATCGGGTGCGTCGAGCAGCGCGAGCGACCACTGCTCGAGGTCTTGCAGCGATGCCCGTGCGATGCGTTGGCCGATTGCAGCGGGAACGGGACCAAAGCGGCAGGTCAGTTGGCGAGTGAGCAGTGTGCGGGTGGCGTCGTGTTTGCCTTCTTGGCGGCCTGCCTGTCTGCCTTCTTTTCTTCCTTCACGTCTCCCCTCACGTCTTCCTTCTAGCATGCCCAGGCGCTTCCCTTCACGCCTTCCTTCCTGCATGCCCTCCCGCTTCCATTGGCGGGTCCAATCCTTGACCGTGTCTGCCAGCATGTCCCGGAACTCCTCGAGGTCGTCGATGGTGGAGAGCTTAAGGCTGGGAAAGCGTCCGGGCAGCAAAGCGTTCCTGAGCCATTCGAGGAAGGCGCGGCGCAGGCTGGCATCGCCAGGAGAACGGGTGCAGCGGGCCAGGTCCGCCAGGATGTTCGTCATGTCGTTGGGATGACGGCTTTGCTCCAGCTGGAACAACAATGCGACGGGGTTGTCGATGTACGCGGCGCCACTGCATGCCAGCTGCAACGGGTCTAGAAGGAGATACCGGAGTTGAGGCTGATAGGCTTGCAGGTCCGGGGGGCAGGCATCGGCAAGGTCCCGGTATTCCGTCGGCGCTCGCCATGCGCGCTGGCCGTTGTACAAGACCACGGCCAGCACAGGCGGCAGCCGGCCGTTCTGTGTCGAGGTTCTCGCATGCGCCTGCAGCAGCAGCGAGACATAACTCATCATGCGCAGCGCCATGTGGGGGTCGGGCCGGGATTGGAATTCCAGCAGCAGATGGATGTTGGCCGTCGCGTTTTGCGGGTGCCGGCGCAACGGAATGCGCCAGACGCGGTCGCTGTGCCGTTGCTCGCCGCGGTCCGAGAGATAGGAGGCGGGAAGCTGCGTCAGCGCGGTGGCATCGATGTGCGCGACCCATGCTTGCGGGACGAACCCGCGCAGCAGGGCCATCACCATCCGGGGATGGGAAAACAGCTGCTTGTAGTGGGCGTCGTGATGAGGCATGGCATCGGTGAGGCGTGAAACCTGCACCGTATTGCCCTTTGCCGGACTGTGCGCACCGGGCGCGCCGGAAATGTCCGCCCCGGTTTTCCCACCGAGGCCTTATTCCGCCTGAGCGCTCGGCTCGCCGTCGGCCAGCACCTGGATGTCGGTGAAGTCGGTGGGTTCGGCGTGACCGGGAATCATGCGTACCGGTTGATGCACGCGGCCGGCCGGCACCAGCGATTGCGGGTCGTGGGCCGAGCTCCAGACCGGATCGGGGATCTCCGCGAAGACCTGGCGCAGGCGCTCGCCCCAGGAGCTGCGGATCATGTGGAAGTATTCGTTGTGCTCGTCGATGTTGGCGAAGTGCGTCACGCGCAGCTTGTCCGCTTCGTAGACCAGCAGGTCCAGCGGCAGGCCGACCGAGATGTTCGAGCGCAGCGTGGAGTCCATGGAGATGAGCGCGCACTTGGCGGCCTCGTCCAGCGTGGAGTCCGGGCTCAGCGCGCGGTCCAGGATGGGCTTGCCATACTTGGCTTCGCCGATCTGGAAGTAGGGCGATTCGGCGTGGGCCTCGATGAAGTTGCCGGCCGAGTACACCTGGAACAGGCGGCAGCTTTCCTGGCCGATCTGGCCGCCGAAGATGATGGAGACGTTGAAGTCGATGCCCTGTTCCTTCAGGGCCGGGCCTTCGCGCAGGTGGATGGCGCGGATGGCCTCGCCGACGTGACGCGCCGCATCGAACATGCTGGCGGCGTTCCAGATGGACTCGGCGCCTTCGCGCTCGTGCGCGGCCAGCAGATTGAGCACGGCCTGGCTGATGGCCAGGTTGCCTGCGGTCATCAGGACCATGACCCTGTCACCCGGCCGTTCGAAGACACTGAGCTTGCGATAGGTGCTGATCTGGTCGACACCGGCGTTGGTGCGTGAATCGGCCAGGAAAACCAGTCCGGCATTGAGCCGGGCCGCAACACAGTAGGTCATGGTAAGGCAGGGTCCGTAACGAGCAGGCTTCAGGCGGATGTCAGGTGCCGCCGACAAGCGCGCATCCAGCGCGCCCCGCCGATTGTATAGCGCCTGCCAGCCCGATCAAGCCTGGGTTGCGCCCTGCATGACCTGCACGTTCACCGTCATGGATTCGATGCCGCCGCCATGGCGCACGCCCCGCACGGGCGAGGCCGAGTCATAGTCGCGCGCCACGGCCAGCCGGCAGTGGCATTCCGAGGCGTACTGGCGATTGGTGACGTCGATGCTGACCCAGCCGGTATCGGCCAGCCAGACATCGATCCAGGCGTGGCTGGCGGCGTGCTCGGCCGTGGTGTACAGGTAGCCGCTGACGTAGCGGGCGGGCAGGCCGAGCCCGCGTGCGCAGGCCAGGAACAGGTGGGCGTGGTCCTGGCAGACGCCGTGGCCCAGGCGCAACACTTCCGGGGCGGCGGTCGTGACGTCGGTCATGCCGGGCTCGTAGTGCACCCGGTCGCTGATGGCGGTGGCCAGCGCCAGGGCGTCTTCGGGCGCCCGGATGCCTTGCGGCAGGACCTCGCGGCAGAAGGCCATGACGGTCTCGTCGGGCCGCGTGAGCGGCGTGCTGACGCAATAGGCCTGCACCGGCAGGCGATCATCGTCGCGGCGCAACACGCCGCCGGGCAGCGACTCGACCTCGACCTGGCCGGTCACCCGCAACTCGATCTCGGTGTGCGGCTGGTTCAGCGTCAGGGTGTGCGTGATGTTGCCGTAGGCATCGATGCTGGATTGCAGCTGTCCGGGCGCGTCGATGTGCCAGCGCAAGGCGTGCTGGTGATCCTCGGTGCGCGGGGTCAGCCGCAGGGTCTGGATGCTGTAGGTGGCCGGCTGCGTGTAGCGGTAGCGGGTCACATGGCGGATCAGGTGCTTCATGTCGTGGCTCCTTGCCGTCGCCATCAGGTGGAGAGCGGCACCAGGAAATCCTGGGCGATTCGGTTGCCGAGGTCGTTGATGCGCTTCAGGAAACGTTCCAGGTAGGTGTGCAGGCCGGCCTCCAGGATGTCCTCGATCCTGCCGTACTCCAATTCGGCGCGTAGCATGCCAGCCAGGCGCTCTGTTTCACTGGAGCGTTCGTTGGAGATCTTGCCGAGGTCCTTGGACACGGAGCGCACCGAGGCCAGCAGCGAGCGCGGCATGTCGCCGCGCAGGATCAGCAGTTCGGCCACGCGCGCCGGCGTGATGACGTCGCGGTAGACCTTGCGGTAGATCTCGAAACCCGAGACCGCGCCCAGGATGGCCGACCAGCGATAGAACTCGCCCACGGCAGGGTCGGCATCGTCGTTGCGCGGGCGCTCCGGAGACGGCGAGTGCGAGTGGAACTGCAACTGCGACTGGGTCGTGCGTTCGTGGAACTTCACGTCCAGCAGGCGCGCGGTGTTGTCGGCGCGTTCCAGGTGCATGCCCAGCCGCAGGAAGTACAGCGCGTCGTCCTCCAGCATGGTGCCGATGGTCACGCCGCGCGCCAGGTGCGAGCGCAGCTTCACCCATTCGAAGAACTCGCCCGCGTTGTGCTCCAGCAGGCCGCCGCGCAGGTGGCGCTGCATTTCCAGCCAGATGCCGTTGTAGGTTTCCCAGACTTCGGTGGTCAGGCTGCCGCGCACGGCGCGGGCATTCTCGCGCGCGGCGTGCAGGCAGGCATAGATGGAGGAAGGATTGTTCGGATCGTGCACCATGAAGTGCAGGATTTCCTGCGTGGTGCCCGAGGGATACGCTGCGTCGAAGCGGTTCTGCAGTTCGCTGATGCCCAGCACCGCGCGCCACGACGCGGCGCGCGTGGCGGGGTCCTGCGGCAGCAGGGACATGTGCAGGTTCACGTCCAGCATGCGCGCGGTGTTTTCCGCGCGCTCCATGTATCGGCACATCCAGAACAGATTGTCGGCGGTGCGGCTCAGCATCGTGTCTCTCCTCGTCCTCAGCGTTCCAGCACCCAGGTGTCCTTGGTCCCGCCGCCCTGGCTGCTGTTGACGACCAGCGAGCCTTCGCGCAGCGCGACGCGGCACAGGCCGCCGGGCACGGTGGTGATCTGCCGCGATCCGCAGACCACGTAGGGACGCAGGTCGACGTGGCGCGGCGCGATGCCGGACTCCACATAGGTGGGCACGGTCGAGAGCGCGAGCGTGGGCTGCGCGATGTAGTTGGCCGGGTTGGCGCGCACCCGCTCGCGGAAGGCGTCGATCTCGGCGCGGCTTGCGCCGGGGCCCACCAGCATGCCGTAGCCGCCGGCGCCATGGACTTCCTTCACGACCAGCTCGGCCATGTTCTCCAGCACGTAGGACAGTTCCTGCTGCAGGCCGCAGCGCCAGGTGGGCACGTTGGACAGGAGGGGTTCCTCGCCGAGATAGAAGCGGATCATGTCGGGCACGTAGAGATACGTCGACTTGTCGTCGGCGATGCCGGTGCCGATGGCGTTGGCCAGCGTGATGCGGCCGGCGCGATAGACCGACAGCAGGCCGGGCACGCCCAGCGCCGAGTCGGCGCGGAAGGAGAGCGGGTCCAGGTAGTCGTCGTCGACGCGCCGGTAGATCACGTCGACGCGCTTGGGACCTTGCGTGGTGCGCATGTAGACGGTGTCGCCGTCGACGAAGAGGTCGCGTCCTTCCACCAGTTCCACGCCCATTTGCTGGGCAAGGAAGGCGTGTTCGAAATAGGCCGAGTTGTACATGCCAGGCGTCAGCACGACCACCGTGGGTTCGTCGCCGCTGGGCGAGACGTCGCGCAGGTTTTCCAGCAGCAGGTCGGGATAGTGGGCGACCGGCGCGATCTTGTTGCTGCCGAAGGCCTCGGGCATCAGGCGCATGGAAACCTTGCGGTTCTCCAGCATGTAGGACACGCCCGACGGCACGCGCAGGTTGTCCTCCAGCACGTAGAACTCGCCCGCGCCAGCGCGCACGACGTCGATGCCGGCGATATGGCAATAGATGTCTTCGGGCACGTCCACGTCCTGCATCTCGGGACGGTACTGCGCGTTCATGAAGACCTGCTCGGCGGGGATCTTGCCCGCGCGCACGATCTCATGGTCGTGGTAGATGTCGCGCAGGAACATGTTGAGCGCGCGCACCCGCTGGCGCAGGCCCGCGTCCAGGCGCTCCCAGTCGTCGGCGGGGATGATGCGGGGAATCAGGTCGAAGGGGATCAGCCTTTCCGTGCCGGCTTCATCGCCCGCCACGGAGAAGGTGATGCCCACCCGGCGAAAGCTCAGGTCGGCCTCGACCCGCTTGGCGGTCATGACCGAAGAGGGCTGGGCGGACAGCCAGCGCGCGAAGTCCGCGTAATGCGGGCGGATATCGCTGTCGCTGTCGAACATCTCGTCGAAAGCCGGCGGTTTCAAGGTCATGCGGCGATTCCTGTGGCGGGCCGCCACTGGGGGCGGCCGCGGTGCTGAAGGGGCCCACTTGGCTCGGCATATGCAAGCAAGCAGCGTGCCATGCTGAAGGCGGCTTGCCAGCCTATGCGCGAATCCGGCGCGCAATTGTCACGGCGGCGTAACCGCGTGCCCTATTGTGTGGCGGGGTCTGTCGGCGCGTAAAGGGTGAGGTGCAGCATGGCACGGTGCATGCCACGGCGGGCGGCACCGCGCTGGTGCCCTCGGACTGCCGGCGTGCCTTGCCGTAGTGCGTGACGCGATGCGCAAAAAACACGGCGTGTGCGCCACCCGTCGTAGCATCCGCACGCAAATTACCCGGGTGTTGTCACACGCGGCCACGCGGTCAGCTGGCCTGCCGGGCGGCAAGCAGGAAAACCCGGGCGTCCCGGACCTGGCCATCCTGCAGGGTCAGGCACAGGTGGCTGATGCCGCGCTTGGCCGGGCCGCCGTTGGCGTGCCCGTCCAGCCGGGCGGGCCAGGCGAGCGCCGCCAGGGCGGCTGCCTCGGTGGCCAGGCCGCGCTCGCGCAAGGCGTCCAGCATCAGGCGCCAGCGGGCGGCGGGATCGGGATTGCCGCGGCTTACCAGCAGCTCCAGGCCCCAGCGGGGACGAGGGCCTTGCGCATCGATATCGAAGGTGGCGACGCAGCGGTCGGCGAGGCTGGCCAGCGCGTGGGCCGTGTCGCCCAGGCGCTGGTGGGGAGGGCATCCCAGTGGCAGGTGCGAGACGTAGCAGCGCATCGGCTGGCCGGGGCGGCGGTCCAGCCAGCCGATGTTGTCCAGCGTGGCCTCGGGCGGGAAAGCCGCCAGGCAGGCCTGCGCGCGCGCCACGGTGTCCGGCGGCACGCCCAGCGCATGCAGGGCGTCGGCCACGCGCGGGGTGTCGGCGGCACGCACGCCGGGCGGTACCAGCGGCAGGGGCACGCTGGCATCGCCGGCGTCGTTGCGGGTGTAACGCAGATAGGCGTGGCTCAGTCCGCCGGGCAGGCCCGCGGCCGCCAGTTCGGTCTCGCCGCGCAGGGCCAGGTACAGGTGCGCGCGCAGGCCGGGGGTCAGGCCGCACTCCAGCGCGAATGCGGCGGCGGGCGGCGTGTCGGACGAGGCGGCCAGCCGGTCGAAGGCGCCGCGTGCCACGGCGTCGAGGAGCACCTCGGGAACGTCGGGCCCGTGGGCGCGCCACAACGCATGGAAAGCGCCTTCGCGCGGCGTCGTCATGGGACTCAGCGTGGCGCCGGGGCGGCCGGGAGCCAGCCGGCGGGCGTCAGGATGGCGTCGAGCCGGACATCGTGCGGCGCGGCCTGATAGTCGGGATCGTCGATGCGTCCTTCGGTCCAGGCGATGCCGATGGTGACGGGCGAGGGGCCGGACTCGCGCAGGGCGGCCAGCGTGCGGTCGTAATAGCCGCCGCCGTAGCCCAGGCGGTCGGCCTGGCGGGTGTAGCCCAGCGTGGGCACCAGCACGACATCGGGGCGCTCCGGCGTGCCCAGCGGCGGCACCGGGATGCCATAGGCGCCCGGGCGCATCGGCGTGTCGGGCGTCCAGCGATGGAAGCGCAGCGGCGCGCGCGTTTCTTCGATGACGGGCAGCAGCACGGTCATGCCGGCGTCGGCCCACTGGCTCAGCAAGGGGCGCAGGTCGGGCTCGTCTTCCATGGGCCAGAACGCGGCGACCGAGCGGGGCGCCTGGCGGCCCTCCGAGACGGCGGTATCGCGGTTCACGCCCAGCCAGGTGAAGAGCCGTCCGCGCATCAGCAGCGCGCCGCGGCGGCGCTCGTCGGCGGGCACATTCGCGCGTGCCTCGCGCAATCGCTTGCGCAGCGCGACTGCGTTATCCTGTGCGCTGTTTTGAGTGTTCATGCGGGCTGACACGATGTTCCTGGTTTCAGAGCTACGAAAGTATCAGAAATCCGGCCGGGGCGTCCTGGCGCGCGGCCGCGGGGCCGGTGCGTTGACGCTGGCCGTGATTTCCGCCGCCCTCGGGGCGGCTGTTGGGGCCGCGCCCGCTGCCGCCCAGACCGTGCGGCAGGCGGTGCAGCCTGCACAGCCCCAGACGCCGCAGGAGGCCGTGGTGGCCGCCCGCGAGGCGGTCAACAAGCGCCAGTGGGCGCAATTGCCGCCGCTGGTGTCGCGCGCCAAGGGCGATCCCCTGGCCATGTATGCCGAATACTGGCTGCTGCGCTATCGCCTGAACGCGTCTTCGGTGCCGACGCCCGCCGCGGATCTCGAGGATTTCATGCGGCGCAACCAGGGCGCCTACCTGGCCGACCGCCTGCGTGGCGACTGGGTGCTGGCCGCCACGCGCTCGGGCGATTTCGCCACCGCGCGCCGCCTGGGCGAGGTCGTGGCCGCCACCGACCAGGTGAAGTGCGCGCAACTGGAGGCCGCGCACCTGGGCGGCCAACGCGCCACGCCCGCGCAAGCCCAGGCTGTCTTCACGCCGGGCTCTGCCTGTTGGGACCTCTATGACCAACTGGTCGCCGACCGGGTGCTGGGCCCGCAGCAGTTGATCCCGGCGCTGCGCGACGCGCTGGAAGCCAACAAGCGCGACGATGCGCGCCGCTATGCCGTGTATGTGTTCGAGCCCGCGCAACTGCGCGAGTACGACGCGCTGATGAAGGATCCCATGAAGTGGCTGGTGCGCCAGCCGCGTCCGGTCAAGGGCGACATGGAGCGCGAGCTGGTGGCCGTGGCGCTGTCGCGCCTGGCGCGCAGCGACATGACGCCCGGCGAGGCCTATCTGCGCCGCGAGTGGGAGGGCCTGCCGCGCGAACTGAAGCAGTGGGTCTACAGCCAGTTCGCCCTGGTGGCGGTGCTCAATCTCGATGATCGTGCCCACGAGTGGTACAAGCACGCGGGTGACGTGCGCATGAGCGAATACAACCACGCCTGGCGCGTGCGTGCCGCCTTGCGCCAGCCGAAGATCGACTGGGCGTGGGTCATGAAGTCCATCAGCCAGATGCCGGCCTCGCAGCAGGCCGAGCCCGTCTGGGTGTACTGGCATGCGCGTGGCCTGCAGGCCACCGGCCATCCCGAGCAGGCGCGCAGGCAGTACGAAAGCATCGCCCCCGGTTTCAACTTCTATGGCCAGCTGGCGGCCGAGGAGCTGGGCCGCGTCATCACCGTGCCGGCCCGTCCTTCACCGCTGACCGACGCCGAGATCGCCGAGGCGCGTGGCCATGCCGGCCTGCAGCGTGCCGTGGCGCTCTTCAAGCTGGGCTGGCGCCCGGAGGCCGTGCCCGAGTGGAACTACTCGCTGCGCGGCATGAATGACCGGCAGCTCATGGCCGCGGCCGAGCTGGCGCGCCAGGAAGGCATCTACGACCGCGTGGTCAACACGTCCGAGCGCACCGAGAGCGAGTTCGACTTCACCCAGCGCTTCATCGCGCCGTTCGAAGGCCGGGTCAGCGCGCAGGCGCGCCAGATCTCGCTGGATCCGGCCTGGGTCTATGGCCTCATCCGCCAGGAGTCGCGTTTCATCACCGACGCACGTTCCGTCGTGGGCGCATCGGGGCTGATGCAGCTGATGCCCGCCACGGCCAAGTGGGTGGCGAAGCGGATCGGCATGACCGACTTCCAGCCCTCGCGCGTGAACGAGTTCGAGGTCAATACGATCCTGGGCACGAACTACCTGAACATGGTGCTGGGCGACCTCAACGGTTCGCAGGTGCTGGCCAGCGCCGGCTACAACGCCGGTCCGGGCCGTCCGCGCCTGTGGCGTTCGCGCCTGTCGCATCCGGTGGAAGGCGCGATCTTCGCCGAGACGATTCCTTTCACCGAGACGCGCCTGTATGTGAAGAACGTCCTGTCGAACGCCACGTACTACGCGGCGCTCTTCACCGGCGAGCCGCAGTCGCTGAAGGCGCGCCTGGGCCACATCGCGCCGCAACGCAACGAACGCACGGCCCTGCCGTGACGGCCGCCGCTGCCGATCCCGCCCTCGACGGCCTGCAGGTCTATGTCGTGGGCGGGGCCGTGCGGGACGACCTGCTGGGGCGTCCCGCCGGCGACCAGGATTGGGTCGTGGTGGGCGCCAGCCCCGAGGACATGGCCGCGCGCGGCTTCATCCCGGTGGGCGGCGATTTTCCTGTCTTCCTGCATCCGGACACCAAAGAGGAATACGCGCTGGCGCGCACCGAGCGCAAGTCGGGGCGCGGCTACAAGGGCTTCGTCTTCCATGCGGGGCCCGAGGTCACGCTGGAAGAGGATCTGGCGCGGCGCGACCTGACCGTCAACGCGATTGCCCGCCACGCCGATGGCACGCTCGTCGATCCGATGGGAGGTGTCGAGGATGTGCGCGCACGTGTGTTGCGCCACGTGGGCGAGGCTTTCCAGGAAGATCCGGTGCGCGTGTTGCGGCTGGCGCGCTTCGCGGCGCGCTTTGCCGATTTCACCATCGCGCCGGAAACCCTGGCGCTGTGCCGCCGCATGGCGGCCGAGGGCGAGGTTGATGCCCTGGTGCCCGAGCGCGTGTGGCGCGAGGTGTCGCGCGGCCTCATGGCGGCGCAGCCCTCACGCATGCTGCGGGTGTTGCAGGACGCGGACGCCTTGCCGCGCATCGCGCCCGAACTGCGGTTGACCGACACGCTGCTGTCCGACCTGGACCGTGCCGCGGACCAGGGCCTGGCCTTGCCTGGGCGTTACGCCCTGCTCGCGCGTGGCGCCCAGGATCCGGATGCCCTGGCCAAGCGATGGCGCGTGCCGTCGGAGTGCGCCGATCATGCGCGCCTGCTGCGCCGTGTGCTGGATTACGCGGCGTCGGATGCCCGCGATGCGCGCGTGATGCTGGACCTGATCGAAAGCTGCGACGGCCTGCGCAAGCCCGAGCGCTTCCTGTCCCTGCTGGATACCGCGGCAGTCGTCGCGGACACGGACCGTGAGCGCTTGACGCTGGCCTTGGCGCAAGTGCGCGGCGTGGATGCGGGCGCGGTGGCGCGCGCCTGCGCGGCCAATCCCGCCGAGATCAAGTCGCGGGTGCGCGAGGCGCGCTTGCAGGCCTTGCTCGGCCAGGACGCCGGCACGCCCTGAGCCCGCCGGGCGTCGAGGGTTCTACAGCGCGCCGCGCCGGTCGCCGCGCAGGAAGCCCAGCAGCGGCGGGTCGATGTCCCGGCCCACTGCCAGCACCTTGAAGAGCTCACCCATTTCCGCTTCGGAGAGCAGCCGTTGCACGGGCGCCAGGCGCGCGGCATGGGCGCGCACGTCGGTGGCGTCCGCCTGCGACAGCAGCGTCAGCAAACCGGCATTGCCCAGGAAGCGCGCCTGCGAGGTGTAGCCCAGCACATCCAGGCCGCCGGCCAGCGCCGCGTCGGCCATGGCGGTGAAGTCCACGTGCGCCGTGATGTCCTGCAGGCCGGGCGCGACGAAGGGGTCGGCGTGCGCGTGGTGGCGCAGGTGGCACATCAGCGTGCCTTCGGCGCGCTGCGGGTGATAGAACTCATGGCGCGGGAAGCCGTAGTCGATCAGGATCGCGGCGCCGCGCGTGAGCCATGTGCCCAGGTCGCGGACCCAGGCCTCGGCCTGCAGGTTGATCTCGGTGACGTAGCCAGGCAACGCTGGCATGCGCTCGGCCAATGCCGCGCGCAGCGTGGCGTCGGCAGGACGCGCGTCCCAGGCAAAGGCCGGGACATCTGCAGCGGCGGCTGCATCCAGCGCCACGCCGTATTCGAGCACGGCGCCTTCGCCGTTCCAGCCCGCGCGCCGCGCCGGCATGGCGTCCAGCACTTCGTTGGCGATGACACAGCCCTGGAAGCCTGACGGCAATGCATCCAGCCACCGCACCGCGTCGCCATGGGCGGCCAGTGCCGTCTGCTGGCGTGCGCGCAGGTCGGCCGACACCTCCAGGATGTCGTAGCGGATGCTGCGGCCTTCTGCCCGCAGGGCATCGAGCACGCTGCGCGCCAGCGCGCCCGAGCCCGCGCCGAATTCCAGCACGCGGTTCGATTCGCTGCGATCCAGCACCTCGGCGATCTGGCGGGCCAGCGTGTGGCCGAAGAGCGGGGTGAGTTCAGGCGCGGTGGTGAAGTCGCCCGCCGGGGCGCGGACATCGCCTGCATCGAGCTTGGCGCTGCCGGCGGCGTAATAGCCCAGGCCGGGCGCATACAGCGCCTCGCGCATATAGGTGTCGAACGGCAGCCAGCCGCCGGCTGCCTGCACGCATTCGGCCAGGTGCGCCGCGACGCGTGCGCCATGGGCAAGCGCGTCGGGATGCAGCGGGGGCAGGCCGCGGGGGGGAGGGGTGGCGGAGGCACTCATGCGTGGGTCCTGATTGATGCACCCGGCATGATAAAGGAAGCGAAAGGGGAGGGCCCCCAAGCCGCAGGCGCGGCCCGGAAAGCAAACCGCCGACCACGAGGGTCGGCGGAATGGAGACAGCGTGTTCAGCGCGCACCTTGCGGTACGCGCCGTTGGCGATCAGGCGTAGTCGCGGCGGGCGGGCTTGCCGGCGGGACGCGCGCCCTGGGGGCGGCCTTCGGGGCGGGCGCCTTGGGGACGGCCCTGCGGGCGCGCCTGCGGGTGGCCTTGATAGCCGCCCTGGCCGTAGCCTTGCGGGGCGCTGCCTTCGGGGCGGCGCGACTTGCCGTAGGACGGCTTGCCGGCGTTGCCGCCGAACTCAGGCTTGCCTTCGCCGGGACGGCGCTTGGGGGCGCCGCTGGGCTTGAAGCCGGGACGGCGGCCGGTGGGCGGGCCCGAACGCACGATGCGCTTGGGTTCCAGGCCTTCGATGACCTGGGCCGGGATCGGCTGGCCGATGTATTGCTCGATACGGCGGATCTTGTGGCGCTCGGTGTGCGTGACCAGGGTATAGGCCTGGCCGCTGCGGCCGGCGCGGCCCGTGCGGCCGATACGGTGCACGTAGTCTTCAGCCTGCATGGGCAGGTCGAAGTTGAAGGCGTGGCTGATGCCCTGCACGTCGATGCCGCGGGCAGCCACGTCGGTGGCGACCAGGATGCGGACCTGGCCGCGTTGCAGCTGGGACAGGGTGCGGGTGCGCTGGCGCTGGTTCATGTCGCCATGCAGCGCGGCGGCGGGGAAGCCCTGGTCGGCCAGGCGGTCGGCCAGGTCATCGGCGCCACGCTTGGTGGACGTGAAGACGATGGCCTGGTCCAGGCTGGCGTCGCGCAGCAGGTGATCCAGCAGGCGCAGCTTGTGCTCCGAGTCGTCGGCGTACAGCAGGTTCTGCGTGATGTTGGCGTGCTTGTCACGCTGGCCGGCGAGTTCGAGGCGCTCGGGCTCGCGCATCATGCGCTGGGCCAGGCGGGCGATCGTGCCATCCAGCGTGGCCGAGAACAGCAGCGTCTGGCGCGTAGCGGGCGTGGCGGCCACGATGGTTTCGATGTCTTCGATGAAACCCATGTCCAGCATGCGGTCGGCTTCGTCCAGCACCAGCGTGTGCACGCCGGACAGGTCGACGCGGCGGGCGTTCAGGTGGTCGATCAGGCGGCCGGGCGTGGCGACCAGGACGTCGACGCGGCGCGACAGGGCGCGCAGCTGGGCGCCGTAGGGCATGCCGCCGACGACCGTGGCGGTGCGCAGGTCCTTCAGGCCCTTGCCGTATTGCAGCGTGGCGTCGTTGACCTGCAGGGCCAGTTCGCGCGTGGGCGTCAGGACGAGCACCTGCACGCCCTTGGACTTGTTGGAGGCTTCCTGCACGATGCGGTGCAGCGAGGGCAGCATGAAGGCGGCGGTCTTGCCGCTGCCGGTCTGCGAGGAGACCATCAGGTCCTGGCCGCTCAGGGCCTTGGGGATGGCGGCGCTCTGGACGGGCGTGGGCGTGGTGAAGCCGGCTGCGTTCAGGGCGGACAGCAGTTCGGGCGCGAGGCCCAGGGTATCGAAGGACATGCGGGTTCCATTGCGGCATGCGCCGCGCAACAGGACGCGACCGGGCAAATGCGCGGTGCGCGGGGACCTACGGTTGATCGAACATCGTGCCGACCGAATCAACCGTGCGCGAGCGGCATCCAGAACAGAAGGAGCCAGCGAATGGAAAGGAGGTCAGGAAGCGATGGCTGTCGGTATCGATGCCGGCATTGCCGGGCGGACTGCTAATGCGCCGAGGAGATGTGTGTGGCGCGCGTCGATACCGCAACGAGTGTGCAGTGCGAGCATCATACTCGAAAACCCTAGGTCGAGCACGCAAGTCTCGGGAAACATTGCTGAAATCTTGGGAAATCGTCGCGTGGATCAGACGAAAGGGCGGGAAGGCGCCATGTTTTCGTCATTTTTTTGGCAAGCGCGACGGACCCCGCAGGGTCAGGCCGCGGGGGCTTCCCAATCAATCGGCGCCGCACCTTGTTCCACCAGCCACGCATTGGCCTGCCGGAAATGGTCGCAGCCCAGGAAGGGCACGGGCGGGCGGCGTGCGGACAGCGGCGAGGGATGGTTGGCCATCAGCACCCGGTGGCAGCCATCGGCGGGCAGGAGCGCGGCCTTGGCCTGCGCGTGGGCGCCCCACAGCAGGAAGACCTTGGGTGTGGGCAGCGCAGCCACGCGCTGGATCAGCGCGTCGGTGACCGCCTCCCAGCCGCGCTTGGCGTGTGCGCCCGCCTGGCCGTCTTCCACGGTCAGCGAGGTGTTGAGCAGCAGCACGCCCTGGCGCGCCCAGCGGGTCAGGTCGTTGGGCATGGTGTCGGCGCGGGCCTTGGCGTCGGCCGGCGTCACGCCGGCTTCGCTTGCGATCTCGAGGAACATGTTGCGCAGGCTGGGCGGGCGGCGCATGGCGTCCGGCACCGAAAACGCCAGGCCCTGCGCCTGGCCGGGTCCGTGATAGGGATCCTGCCCCAGGATCACCACGCGGGTATCTTCGGGCGCCACCAGTTCCAGGGCGCGGAAGGGCCGGGCCGGATAGATGATGGCGCCGGCCTGCCGCCGCTCGTCCAGGAAGGCCTGCAGGCGCGCCAGCGCTTGCGCCGCGGCGGGCTGGGCGAGGGCGTCGCGCCAGGCCGGCGACAGTTGCGCGGCCTCGTCGGCCAGGGAGGTGCTGAGCAGGTTGGAGGCGGTCATGGGCGCGATTGTGGCATGCCAGTCGTGCCGGACGCGTCGGCGTCGCCGGCGGGTCGGTGCAGCAGGTCCAGGAAATGCCGGGCGGGCGCGCTCAGCGGACGGTCGCGCGGCACGATGCTGCCGTAGGTGGTCAGGCGGCGCTGGATCCGGTAGCCCAGGATGGCCAGCAGGCCGTGCTGCGCGTAGCGGCTGGCGACGGATTCCGGAATCACGCCCAGCATGTCGGATTTCACCGCCAGGTTGGTGGTGGTGAGGATGGAGGCCGATTCGATGAGCCCGCGCGGCAGCGGGTGGCCGTGCGCACGGAACTCCTGCTCCATGACTTCGCGCATCGGGCTGCCTTGCGGCTGCAGGACCCAGGGATAGGCCTGCATGGCCGCGAAGTCGACATGCGCCAGGCTGGCCAGGGGGTGGTCCACGGCCGCGATCACCGACAGCGCCTCCTTGTCGATGTCGCGGAAGACGTAGTCCTGATTGGAGAGCGACAGCATGCGGCCGATGACGACGTCCAGCTTGCCTTCGTTCAACTGGCGCGCGAGCAGGTCGCTGGTGCCGGTGGATATCTCCACGGCCAGCAGGGGATAGGTCTTCTTCAGCGCCAGCAGCGCATCGGTCAGCGGCCCGGGCGAGGCGGCCATGATGCTGCCGATGAAGAGCTTGCCCGCGCTGCCCAGGCGTAGCTCTTCCAACTCACGCGCCAACGACGAGACCGTGCCGCGCAAGCCGCGGAAATAGCCCATCACGCAGTCGCCCGCGGCGGTCAGCGTCAGGCCTCGGCCGATGCGCTCGAAGAGCGGCTGGCCCACGGCCAGTTCCAGCTCCTGCAGCATCTTGCTGGCTGCCGACTGCGTCATGTTCAGGTGCGCGGCGGCGGCGCGCAGCGTGCCGCGCTCCTCGATCTCCAGCAGCAGCACGATCTGCCGCATGCGCAGGCGGCTGAGCAGCGCGGGGACGTTCAGCGAGGTGGCCATGATGAAACCCTGGATCGTTCACCTGAGGTGAACGGTTGAGTAGAAAGTTTCATTTTACGGAAACAAAGGCGCTCCCTAAGATGGCGCCATCGACCCCGCGTCACGACGGGGCGCATACAAGAAGATCACAGGAGACAAAAAGTGAAGCGTTCGCTCATCGCCTTGATATCCGCCTGCGCGCTGGGTCTGGCGGCAGCCGCCCCGGCCACCGCCCAGACCCCTTGGCCGACCCAACCCCTGCGCCTGTACGTGGGCTCCGCGCCCGGCGGTGGCACCGACGCCATGGCGCGTGCCGTGGCCGACAAGCTGGGACCCGCGCTGGGCCAGACCGTGGTGGTCGAGAACAAGCCTGGCGCGTCCAACACGCTGGCTGCCGTGCAGGCCTTGCGGTCCACCGACAACCATTCGATGGTGATGGGCGTCTCCACCGCCCATGCGATTGCGCCGCACCTGCTGAAGCTCGGCTACGACAACGACCGCGACCTCGTGCCGGTGGTGTTCGTGGGCGCCGTGCCCAACGTGCTGGTGGTCAACAACGACATGCCGGCCAAGACCGCCCAGGAATTGATCGCCCTGCTGAAGGCCAGGCCGGGCGCGTACAACTTCGCCAGCAGCGGCGCGGGCAGCACGCAGCACATCGCGGCCGAGCTCTTCAAGGATGCGGCGGGCGTGCAGATGATCCACGTGCCTTATCGCGGCAGCGGCCCCGCCCTGGTGGACCTGATGGGCGGGCAGGTGCAGATCGCCTTCGAGACGGCCTCGTCCGTCATCCCGCACATCCAGTCGGGCAAGGTGCGCGCGCTGGCCGTGCTGAGCGAGCAGCGCAACCCGCAGATTCCGGACGTGCCCACGTTGGCCGAAGCCGGCCTGCCCGGCGTGGAGATGAGCGCCTGGTATGGCATCTACATGCCCAGCAGTGTGCCGGCGGCGTACCAGACACGCATCCACGACGAGGTCAACGCCGCGCTGTCGCAGCCCGACACGCAGAAGCGCCTGCAGGCCATCGGTGCGCAATTGAAGCCCATGAGCCAGGCCGCGTTCGCGCAGTTCCACCAGGCCGAGAACCAGCGTTACGCCGCCATCATCAAGAAGAACCGCATTTCCCTGGAGTGAAGCCATGACCGGTGAAGCCATGACCGCAACGTCCCGACCCGTGATCGCCCTGACGCTGGGCGACCCCGCCGGCATCGGCCCCGAATTGATCGCGCGCTTGCTGGCCAAGCCGGAAACCGGTGCCCGCGCCAATATCGTGCTGGTGGGCGATCCCTGGCTGTGGGAGGCCGGGCAGGCGGTGGCGGGGTTGCGGGTCGCCACCGACGCCATCGATGATTTCGCCTCGGTGCGTGAGCGCGCCAGCGCGGCGCGGCCGGCCTTCCTGCGCATGGACACCGTGACGCAAGCCGACTCGCCGTTGGGCGAGGCGCGCGCGACGGGCGGCGCCTCGGTGCTGACGGTGCTGAACGCCTGCATGGACGCCGCGCAGCGTGGCGAGATCGACGCGATCTGCTTCGCGCCGCTGAACAAGTACGCCATGAAGCTGGGCGGCCTGGGGCATGACGACGAGCTGCACCACTTCGCGAAGCACCTGGGCGTCGAGGGCTACTTCTGTGAGTTCAACACGCTGGGCGACCTGTGGACCTCGCGCGTGTCCTCCCACATCCCGCTGAAGGACGCGGCAGCGGCGCTCAGCGTCGAGGGCATCCAGGCGGCCACCCGGCTCATCCATCGCTCGCTCGTGGCGAACGGCTTGCCCGACGCCAGGGTGGCGGTGGCGGCCTTCAATCCGCATGGCGGCGACGGCGGCACCTGCGGGCGCGAGGAAGTCGACATCATCGCGCCGGCCGTGCGCGCCCTGCAGGCCGAGGGCCTGCCGGTGGTGGGCCCGTATCCGGCCGATACCATCTTCCTGAAGGCGCAGGCGGGCGAGTTCCAGGCCATCGTCACCATGTATCACGACCAGGGCCAGATCGCGCTGAAGCTGCTGGGTTTCTCGCGCGGCGTGACGGTGCAGGGCGGCCTGCCCATCCCGATCACGACGCCCGCGCATGGCACGGCCTATGACATCGCAGGCCAGGGGCGCGCCAACGTCGACGCCACCTGGCAGGCGTTCCAGATCGCCTGCCGCATGGGCGCGGCGCAGCGTGCCAGCGCGCTGGCACGCTGATCTCCCGCAACTGAATCCCGACTCCACGACCACGTCATCACCAGGCAGGACTCTCCATGAAGATCAAATCCGTCCGCGCACGCGTCTATGAATGGAAGGGCAAGACCGTGCCGCCGCAAGGGCACTTCTGCTCCAACGCGATGGACATGCTGTATTCCCCCGCCGAGACCATGAGCACCTTCCGTTTCCACGGCTGGACCGTGGTGGAAATCGAAACGGACGACGGCATCGTGGGCCTGGGCAACGTGGCGCTGGCGCCGCGCATCGCCAAGGCCATCATCGACCAGTACCTGGCGCCGCTGGTCATCGGCCACGACCCCTGGGACTATGAATACCTGTGGCAGCGCATGTACCGCGCCACCCACGCCTGGGGCCGCAAGGGCGTGACCATGGCCGCGATCTCGGCGGTGGACCTGGCGATCTGGGACATCCTGGGCAAGTCGGTGGGCAAGCCCGTCTTCAAGCTGCTGGGCGGCCGCACCAAGGAGAAGATTCCCTGCTATTACTCCAAGCTCTACCGCGGCGACCTGGACGCCATGCAGCGCGAGGCGCAGACCTACCTGGACCAGGGCTTCACGGCCTTCAAGATGCGCTTCGGCTATGGTCCGGCAGACCTGCAGAAGGGCGTGGTCGAGAACCTGAAGTCGGTCGAGGCCGTGCGCGAGGTCATCGGCTACGACAACGACCTGATGCTGGAGTGCTACATGGGCTGGAACGTCGAGTACGCCAAGCGCATCCTGCCCAAGCTGGAGAAGTACCAGCCGCGCTGGCTGGAGGAGCCTGTCATTGCCGACGACATCGACGGCTATGCCGAGCTGAACGGCCTGACGTCCATTCCGATCTCGGGCGGCGAGCACGAGTTCTCGCTGTATGGCTTCAAGCAGCTGCTGGACCGCAAGGCGGTGTCGGTGGTGCAGTACGACACCAACCGCGTGGGCGGCATCACGGCCGCGCACAAGATCAACGCCCTGTGCGAGGCCTTCAGCGTGCCGGTGGTTCCGCATGCCGGGCAGATGCACAACTACCACCTGACGATGAGCACGCTGGCCTCGCCCATGAGCGAGTACTTCCCGATGTTCGACGTCGAAGTGGGCAACGAACTCTTCTACTACATCTTCGACGGCGAGCCCGTGGCCAAGGACGGGTTCCTGGACCTGTCGGATGACGTGCCGGGGCTGGGCCTGACGCTCAAGACCGACTACCTGAACGACTTCAACATCATCGAATGAGGCCTGCCATGACGACCGCCCGCGCGCCGCGTTACCGCGGCATCTTCCCGGTGGTGCCCACCATCTTCACCGGCAGCGGCGAGCTGGACCTGCCCGGCCAGCTGCGCGCCGTCGATTTCATGATCGACTCGGGCGCCGACGGCCTGTGCATCCTGGCCAACTTCTCGGAGCAGTTCTCGCTGTCGGACGCCGAGCGCGAGCTGTTGACCCGCCGCATCCTGGAACACGTGGCGCAGCGCGTGCCGGTCATCGTGACCACCACGCATTACGGCACCCAGGTGTGCGCGGCCCGCAGCCGCCAGGCCCAGGACTGGGGCGCAGCCATGCTGATGATCATGCCGCCCTACCACGGCGCCACGCTGCGCGTGCCCGAGGCCGGCATCGTCGAATTCTTCCAGCGGGTGTCCGACGCCGTGGACATCCCCATCATGATCCAGGACGCACCCATGAGCGGCACGCCGCTGACCGCGCCCCTGCTGGCGCGCATGGCGCGCGAGATCGAGCAGGTGTCCTATTTCAAGATCGAGACACCGGGCGCGGCCACCAAGCTTCGCGACCTGATCGCATTGGGCGGCGATGCCGTGGAGGGGCCGTGGGATGGCGAGGAAGCCATCACGCTGATGCCCGACCTGGATGCCGGGGCCACCGGCGCGATGACGGGTGGCGCCTATGCCGACGGCCTGCGGCCGATCATCGTGGCGCATCGCGAAGGGCGCCGCGAGGAAGCGGCGCAGCGGTACGAGCGCTGGCTGCCGCTCATCAACTACGAGAACCGCCAGGGCGGCATCCTGAGCGCCAAGGCCTTGCTGCAGGCAGGGGGCATCATCCAAAGCGATGCCTCGCGCCATCCTTTCCCGGCCCTGCGCCAGGAAGTGCGCGAGGGGCTGCTGGAGACGGCGCGCCGGCTGGATCCGCTGGTGTTGCGCTGGGGGAAATGAGTCAGGTCAACGCGCGCAGCGCCGCCACCAGGGCGTCGCGATAGGCCGGCAAGCGTGCGCGGGCCGCCTCGGCGCCCGCGCCGATCGCCTCGCGGCGCGGCGCGACCCAGACCGGATCGGGGAAGGCGCGGTCGTCGTGCCAGCGCGGGATCACGTGCCAGTGCACGTGCGCCACCATGTTGCCCAGCGAGGCCAGGTTGACCTTGTCGGGCATCAGGAACTGCCGCTGCGCCACTTCCACCGCGTGGACCGCGCGCAGCAGCCGTGCGCGTCCGGCTTCGGCGATGTCGCTCATCTCCGCCGCATGGGCGTTCCAGATGATGCGGGTGAAACCGGGATAGGCGGGGTCGTCGACCTCGATGGCACGCCACTCGGCATCGCGCCAGAGCACCGTGCCGCCATCTTCACGGCAAAGGGGGCAGTCCATGCGCGGGGCTCCTGTTGTCAGTCCTTCTTTTTCTTCAGCGCGGCTTCCAGCGCCAGCACCGTCTGCGCCAGCACGTTTACCCTCGCATGGCGCTTGTCGTTGGCCGACAGCACGTGCCACGGCGCGTTGGGCGTGTCGGTGCGGGCGAACATCTCGTTGGCCGCGTCGGCGTAGGCATTCCACTTACGGCGGTTGCGCCAGTCGTCCGGCGTGATCTTGAACTGCTTGAAGGGCGACTGCTCGCGGTCGCGGAAGCGGCGCAGCTGCTCGTCCTTGGTGACGGCCAGCCAGAACTTCAGCAGCACCACGCCCTGGTCGGTGAGCTGGCGCTCGAAATCGTTGATCTCGTCATAGGCGCGTTTCCAGTCGGCGGGGGCGGCATAGCCTTCCACCCGTTCGGCCAGCACGCGGCCGTACCAGCTGCGGTCGAAGATGGCGATGTCGCCCAGGGCCGGCACCTTGCGCCAGAAGCGCCACAGGTACGGATAGGACAGTTCCTCGGCGGTGGGCGCGGACACCGGCGTGATGACGTAGCGGCGGGCATCCAGCGCGTGCGTGACGCGGCGGATGGCGCCGCCCTTGCCCGCGGCGTCCTGGCCTTCGAAAGCCAGCACCAGCGAGAGATCCTTGAAGCGCTTGTGCCGCACCGCGCGCGCCAGGCGGGCCTGCCATTGGCGCAGTTCGGTGTCGTATTCGTCCTTCTCGATGTGCGCGGCGTAGTCCAGCCCCGCCAGCCGGTCGGAAGGCTTGGCGCGGCGCGAGACGATGCGCAGCGGCCGGTCCACGCGCGGCGCGCTGGCGCGAGAAATGGCCGACAGCACGGCCTCGCCGGTGCGCACCGTGCGCATGCGTTCATCGGCGCTGGGAATGATGACCCAGGGCGCGTGGCGCGTGTGCGTCTGGTTGATGATGTCCATGCCCGCCGCGCGGATCTGGTCATAGTGCTTGCGCACCTTGCGGTCCTGCGTGGTGACCTGCCAGGCGGTGTCAGGGTCTTTCAGCAAGCGGTCCACGCGCTGGTGTTGCGCGTCCTTGGACAGGTGGAACCACAGCTTCAGGATCTGCACGCCGTTGGCCGCCAGTGTGGCCTCGAAGCGCAGCACTTCCTCGGCCAGCTCGGCCATCTTTTCCGCGTTGGGATGCTTCTGCGCGCCTTCCATCACCAAGGGCATGTACCACGAGCCGAAGACGATGCCGGTGCGGCCGTTGGCGGGCAGCGCGTTCCAGTAGCGCCACAGGTCGGGGCGGGCTGCTTCCGTCACCGTGGGCAAGCCGAAGGCCAGCGTGCGGATGTGGCGCGGATCCATCCACTCGTTGAGCAGGTTGATGGTGGCGCCCTTGCCCGCGCCGTCGATGCCCGCCGCCACGATCAGCAGCGAACGCTTCGGGTCCTGCAGACGCGCGTACTGCGCCTTCAGCAGCGCGGTGCGCAGGCGCGCCTCGTGCCGGTCCGCCTCGGCGGCGGTCAGTGTCGGGTCGGATTCGGCTTCTTCGAACATGGGCGGGAAGGGAGAGGGAGATCAGTGGATCAGGCGGGCGAGCTCGGCGCCAGGCTCTTCCGCGCGCATGAAGGCTTCACCGACCAGGAACGCTTCCACGCCATGGTCGCGCATCAGGCGCACGTGCTCGGGCGCGAGGATGCCGCTCTCGGTCACCACGCGCTTGCCCGCGGGGATGCGCGGCAGCAGGTCCAGCGTGTTCTGCAGCGAGGTCTCGAAGGTGCGCAGGTTGCGGTTGTTGATGCCCAGCAGCGGCGTGCGCAGGGTCAGCGCGATGTCCAGCTCTTCGGCGTCATGCACTTCCACCAGCACGTCCATGCCCAGCTCCAGCGCCACGGCTTCCAGGTCGCGCAGCTGCTGCGCTTCCAGCGCGGCCACGATCAGCAGCACGCAGTCCGCGCCCAGCGCGCGCGCCGAGATGACCTGGTAGGGATCGATGACGAAGTCCTTGCGCAGCACGGGCAGCGGGCACGCCGCGCGCGCCTGGCGCAGGTGGTCGTGCGAGCCCTGGAAGAACTGCACGTCGGTCAGCACGGACAGGCAGGCGGCGCCGTGCGCGGCATACGAGGCGGCGATCTCGGCGGGCACGAAGTGTTCGCGCAGCACGCCGCGCGAGGGCGAGGCCTTCTTCACTTCGGCGATGACGCCGGGCTTGCCGGCGGCGATCTTGTCCTCGATGGCCTGGGCGAAGCCGCGCACGTCCTTGCGCGCCGTGGCTTCGCGCAGCAGGTCGGCTTCGCTGCGGATCTGGCGGGCGGTGACGACCTCGTCTTCCTTGACGGCGAGGATTTTGGCAAGAATGTCGTTCATATCGGTTTTAGAGGTAGGTCCGGGTGTGGGCACAGAATGCCTCGAGTTTCGCGCGGGCGGCACCGCTGGCCAGCGTCTCGCGGGCCAGCGCCAGGCCGTCCTCGATCGAGTCGGCGGCGTTGCCGGCATAGATGGCCAGGCCGGCGTTGAAGGTCACGATGTCGCGGGCGGTGCCCGGCACGTTCTCCAGGGCTTCGAGTACCAGATCGCGGGATTGTTCACGGTTTTCCACGCGGATGGAACGGTTCGACACCATGGTCAGGCCGAAATCCTCCGGGTGTATTTCATATTCGCGCACGTCGCCGTCCTTCAGTTCGCCCACCAGCGTGGCGGCGCCCAGCGAGGCTTCGTCCATGCCGTCCTTGCCGTGCACGATGAGCACGTGCTTGGCGCCCAGGCGTTGCAGCACGCGCACCTGGATGCCGACGAGGTCGGGATGGAACACGCCCATCAGCTGGTTGGCGGCGCCGGCGGGGTTGGTCAGCGGGCCCAGGATATTGAAGAGGGTGCGCACGCCCAGCTCCTTGCGCACCGCGGCGATGTTCTTCATGGCGCTGTGGTGGGCCGGCGCGAACATGAAGCCGATGCCCAGTTCCTGGACGCATTCGGCCACCTGCTCGGGCGTGAGCGACAGGTTGGCGCCCAGGGCTTCCAGCACGTCGGCGCTGCCCGAGGACGAGGACGCACTGCGGCCGCCGTGCTTGGCGATGCGCACGCCCGCGGCGGCGGCCACGAACATGGCGGTGGTGGAGATGTTGAAGGTGTTGCTGCCGTCGCCGCCCGTGCCGCACATGTCCAGCAGCGAGCCGGGATCGGGCACGTTCACGGGCGTGGCGAACTCGCGCATGACCTGGGCGGCCGCGGCGATCTCGCCGATGGTTTCCTTCTTGACCCGCAGGCCCATCAGCAGGGCGCTGGCCAGCTGGGGCGAGACCTCGCCGCGCATCAGGCTGCGCATGAGGGTCAGCATTTCGTCGTGGAAGATCTCGCGGTGTTCGATGCAGCGGGTCAGGGCTTCGGAAAACGTGATCGTCATGGCGGACTCAGTTCAGGGCCAGGAAGTTCTTGAGCAGGGCGTGGCCGTGCTCGCTCAGGATCGACTCGGGATGGAACTGCACGCCATAGACCGGCAGGGTCTTGTGGCGCACGCCCATGATTTCGCCGTCTTCGGTCTGCGCCGTGACTTCCAGGCAATCGGGCAGGCTGGCGCGTTCGATCGCCAGCGAGTGATAACGGATGACAGTGTAGGGCGAGGGCAGGCCCTTGAAAACGTCGCTGTCGGTGTGCGTGATGGGCGAGGTCTTGCCGTGCATGATCTCGCGTGCCCGCACGATCTTGCCGCCGTAGGCCGCGCCGATGGCCTGGTGGCCCAGGCACACGCCCAGGATGGGCAGCCGGCCGGCGTAGCGCTGGATGATGGGCACCGAGATGCCGGCCTCGGCCGGCGAGCAGGGGCCGGGCGAGACGCAGATGCGGTCCGGCGCCAGGGCCTCGACCTCGTCCAGCGTGATCTGGTCGTTGCGGTGCACCAGCACGTCCACGCCCAGCTCGCCGAAATACTGCACCAGGTTGTAGGTGAACGAATCGTAGTTGTCGATCATCAATATTTTAGACATCGTAACGCCTTGATTTATCTACGTTTTCTGCCTGCGAACCCGATCTGTTATACACACTGTTATACACATCGGTACTGGATTCCAGCAGAACATGGGCCAAAAAACGCTCGCGCGAGCGACCAAGCGGCCCAGCAGCGAGTCGCGCCTGCGAAGTGCGGGAAATGTGGCGCCATCGATATCGCGCGTGCCCTACGTGCTGGAAGCCGGGCACGACAACGCGCTGCGGAGACGCGCAGCGCAAGTCATCATCTTGGGGGGTGTTTACGGCCATCGGGCAATCTCCTAAGTTCTTGGAGCCGCCGTGCCGAAGAGCCACCTTCTGAATCCGCCCTGCCGGTACGACGGCAGGCTGCGGTTCAAGGCCGCAACAACGTGCCGCTTCCTATTGGAAGCGCCACCACTGAGCAATGTTGATCGAAGCGGTACGGGTCATGGCAGACCGAAATTCAGTTAACCGGGGAAGAGCCAGCAGGAAAACGAGCCTTCCCGTAGCAGCTTCGTAGCCTATTCATTGTAACACGGACTGCCCCCTTGACGTCTATATCAAGGAGGCCAAGACCGTCAGCAATAGCCATCACCGGCCGCACATGACAGATGGGGAAATTGGGTTGCGGCAGCCGGCGCCTGATGCCGTTGGCCGCCGCCGCCGAGGACACTCAGTCACCGAGTCCTTGCAGCGCGAGCCATCCCTTGAGATAGCCCTCTTCCGAAGGCGATGGCCGATCCAGCGCGAGCTGCGCCCGGTGCCAGAACGGATAGTTCGCCGGGGGCCGTCCCGCTTCTTCGATACGCTGCGCCTGCTCGGGTGTCAGCACGAGGTCGATCGAGGCCAAGTTGTCCACCAACTGGGCTTCGGTACGCGCGCCCAGCACCAGCGTGTCCACGTTCGGTCGGTCACGCACCCAAGCCAGCGCGACCTGCGGCAGTGAGCGACCGGTTTCGTTCGCAACCTCGCGCACCACGTCGATGATGCGATACAGGCGCTCGCGGTCGGGCACGTGCGGCTCGGTCCAGGTCGAGCCCTGCCGCGTGCCGTCCTCGGGCGGATGGTCGCGGTCGATCTTGCCGTTGAACAGGCCTTGTCCGAGCGGACTCCAGATCATCGCCGACACACCGAGTTCGCGTCCGGCCGGAAGCAGTTCGTACTCGGCGTCCCGGCCCTCGGGCGTGTAGTAGATCTGCTGGGCGATCGGCGGCACCAGGCCCCGTTCCTGCGCCAGCGTCACCGTGCGCGCGAGTTGCCAGCCGCTGTAGTTGGAGACGCCCCAGTAGCGGATCTTGCCCGCACGCACGAGGGTACTCAGCGTGTCGAGCGTCTCTTCGATCGGCGTGACGCCATCCCACCCATGCACCCAGAACACGTCCAGCCGGTCGGTGCCCAGGCGCTTGAGCGATCCTTCGACCTCCGGGATCAGGTGGGCACGCGAAGCGCCGCTGCCATTGGGTCCTGGCCGCACGCGAAAGCGCGCCTTGCTGAAGATCAGCAAGTCGTCGCGTCGCTCGCGGATGGCCTCGCCGACGATCTCCTCGGCCTGGCCATAGGAGTACAGGTTGGCCGTGTCGATCGCGTTGATGCCAGCCTCCACCGACAGGTCGATGAAGCGCTTGGCCTGCTTCAGATCGACACTACCAGCGCGGTCGAAGCCGCGATCGCCGCCGAAGGTCAGCGTGCCGAGCACGTATTGCGATACCTGCAGGCCCGAGTGGCCCAGCGTCAGGTACTTCATGTTGTTCTCCTGGTCACTTGACTCGAAAGGAAATTCAGTTGGTTGCCGGCACCGGCGGCAGGCCGATGACGGCCACGTTGTAGTCGGTATCCACCTCGGTGTTCACGGAGATCCCGGGCGTCGCCCAGGCCATGTCCATGTTGACGACCAACAGCTCGTTGCCGCGGATGAGGACTTCGGCCGGTTGGTCGAGCTCACCGTTCGCGCCGGTGGTGTCGCCATTCTTCTGTAGCGTCGTGACGCGACCGGACGTATCGATGGCATGCACTGCATTGCCGTTGAAGTCGGCGACGTAGAACCGCTGCCTCTGCGCGTCGAAGACCATGCCGTCGGCCGAGTGCATCTTCGGATCGCGGGCGAACACCGTCATGTCGGTCGCCTTGCGATTCGCATCCAGAGTCAACTTGTAGATCGTGGCCTCTTCGATGTTGGTGACGAACAGGCCGCCCTTGTCGTCGAAGGCGATGCCGTCGGTGCCGAAGCCCATGCGGCCGCTCGACGTGAAGGCCTTCACCAGACGCGGGTCCTCGGCAGCGTTCGGATCGTAGGGCTTGACCCGGATCGGCGTGCCGCTCTGCATGGCACTGAGCGGCAGCGCGTAGACGCCGCTGTAGAACGGAGCGCCTTTGGCCTGCTTCTCCGGATCGACCAGCACCGAGTCGGTCAGGTAGAGCGTATCGCCTTCCCACGCGAGACCATTGGCTGCGATGAAGCCCTCGGCCACGACATCGACGCCAGTGGCCTGTCCGTCACGCACGTTGATGCGCAGGATGCGCGACTTGTGTTCCTTGGTGAAGAACACCTGCATGTCGGCCACGTAGAGGTTGCCGTCGGGGCCGAAGGCGTTGTCCATGGGGCCGATGCGACCGGTGTCCGGATGCATGTCGGCGGCGGTGAAGTCGTACCACCGTGAAACCTGGTTGTCGGCGCTGATGCGGGCCATGAACGGTGCTGCAGGCGACGTGATCACCTTGCGCTCGATCAGGTGGTCGTTGTTGAAGTTCGGCACCGAGAGAATCAGCAACGAACCATCGGCGGAAATGCCCAGGCCGTCCGGCGTGTTGATCGTCGGCCCGAGGTCGAGCAACAGGCGGGAAGCCTGCGGCTGCGTGTACTCCGGCTTCGCATTCGTGCTCGGGTTCTGGGCCATTGCAAGAGGCGCCGCGAAAACCGCGGCGACGGCCAGCACCAGAGAATGAGGTGTCGGGAAGAGGTTTTTCATAGGAGGCTGCCTTCCAAGGTGGATGAGTGTTGAAACGCCATCGCACAACCACGAAGAACAGGTGCGCGACAACACTTATGCGCACTTTCGCAGCCTACCGCCTATGTGTGAAATTCATTATCAAGATGCCATTTATCCATGCGAGAGATAAATGGCGGCCGCTTGCGCCTGCATCGCCCGCTGGCGCTGGAGATCGGTTCGACGCGGGTATGATTGCCTGGCGTTGATGCCGCCCTCAGCGGAACACCGGCAACGTTCCGGCGGCGGTGCGACGGTTCCCTGCCTCGCTCAACATGCGGCCGAGTTCGGCGATGCGCCGCTCGCCAGCTTCAAGCGCCTGGGAGGAGGTGTGCACAGAGTAGTAGCCGAGGTGCAGCGGGTACGGATGGGGCACGGCCGAACCGATGACGAACACGGTTTCTTCCGCGCCGCCTGCCTCGATGTCGATGGGCGTCTCACCAGGCTCGAAGATGATCATCTCGCCGGCCTCGACCGTCGCGCCGACCTCGAGCGTGCCCTTGGCGAGGGCAAGCCATCCAACGGTATGCCCCATCGGCGGACGGTACATCCACCGTTCGCCGGCCGGCAGCCTGACGAGCAGGTAGTTGATGCCTTCTGGTGCCGGCGCCGGACTCTGTGCGCCTTCGTGGTTACCGACGATGACATGGGCGGGGCCGACACGCGGTATCTCGGAGGCTTCGATGTAGCGGCTGACCGGCTCGCCATTCTCAAGCTCGGTAGACAGCGACAGCCAAAGCTGGAAACCCTGGATGCGCGGCACGTCGTCAGCCGTCAATTCCTTGCCGTGCCAGACGCCGCCGCCGGCACGCATCCATTCCACACCGCCATAGCTCAAGGCCCCGCTGCCGGTGGTGGGGTCGTTGTAGAGAAGCCGGCCTTCGATGGGCACGGTGACGGTGGCGACGCCCGAATGGGGGTGAAGCGGCATATCGGCCAACACCGGCATGGTGTTCCGATCCACATCGAAGAGATCGAGGAACACGAAGGGCTTCACGATCTGTCCCAGATCGGACGGGCTCATGAGCCTGGTGATGGGCCCATGGCCGTTCCCCCGCGTGCGCCGCGAGATGCGCCGTGGTCCAGAAGGATTGCTGTCGGTCGGCATCTTCGTTTCCAACTTGCTCAGGCGCGCTGCGAGCGATTCAGCGTGGCGGTCACGCTGCCGCGGTGCAGCCAGAAGACGGTCGCCGTGATCGCCAGCAGCACGATCGCTGGCACGGCACTGCCACCGATGACGAACAGATGGATCAGAACCGCGAAGAGCATGGTGATCGCCAGCAGCAGTCCGCCGAGCGCGGCGGTTGCCGGCACCAGGATGGCAACGCCACCGACAACCTCGACTAGCCCCGTCACCACGCGGAACCATTGGCCGATGCCGATATGGTCGAAGGTTTCGACCATCATCGGCACACCCACCAGCTTGGCACCGCCAGCGGCAAGGAAGGCGGCGGCAGCAAAGATCCGCAACCCCCAGGACGTGAATTTGGCGGCGCGGCTGGGCGCGGCCGGCGGCAGAGATGTTGCTGTCATGGCATGTCCTTCGGATTGGTCGGCGGTCAAGTCGCGAGTTTCTCGACGTCCGCCTCGGCTGCATCAATGGCGGATGCGTCACGCTGCAGGAGTCTCACCGCCAGCAGCACGGTATAAAATTGTGACCGTGGCTAGGAATTTAACCAGCATCCCAGTCGCCGACAAGAAGGCACATAGAGAGAACTCAGTACGATGAAAGTGACCGATCCAACTCACGGCCTCCAGCATCAGAACTGCCAGAAGATCAGCCAGGTGCTGGCACGCGTCGGGGAAAAGTGGAGCGTCCTCATCATCATGTTCCTGGCGGGTGGTCCGCGCCGCTTCACCGAGATCAAGCGCACCATCAGTGGAATCTCACAGCGGATGCTGACGCTTTGCCTGCGAGGACTCGAACGCGACGGGCTCATCAAGAGGACCGTTCATGCCGTCATGCCGCCACATGTGGAGTACGAGCTGACGCCGCTCGGGCATTCGCTGACCGAGCCTGTCATCGCGCTGGGCACGTGGGCGAACGATCACATCCCCGACATCGATGCAGCCCGGGAAGCATTTGACGCGAGACAGGAGCAGTCGCCGACACCGTTCAAGTAGATCCTGCGGGCCTGGGGTATCCGCGGCCCTTATCCTGCCGGCACCGATCAGTCCGGCACGGGAGCATCGGCGCTGATGATGCCTTCACGACGCAGATCGACCCAGAACTCGGCCGGAATGCTCACCGTCATCGACTCGACGTTCGCCCGAGCCTGGGCGGCGTTACGCGCGCCCGGTGCGACGACGGAGACGACCTCGGGAACGGCTGCGAACTGCAATGCCGCCGTCCGGATATCGACGCCATGCTTGGCGGCGATCTCGTTGGCCCTTGCGCGCTTTGCCGCCATGCCTCCCGGGAGCGTCCAATACGGACCGTACAGGTAGCGGTCGCGGCCGGTCATGTAGCCAGCCAGCAGCGGCGATCCCACGATCACCGAGATCCCGCGTTCGGCCAGCCGCGGGAACGTCTGGGCGAGCGCGCGCTCATGGTCGAGCAGCGAGTATTGGCATGCCAACAGGAAGATGTCCGGATCGGCCACTTCGACGGCACGCAGCGCCGGCTCCGGCGTATTGACGCCCATGCCCCAAGCCTTGATCAACCCTTCCTCGCGCATCCGGGTCAGCTCGACGAACGCGCCGGTGCGGGCCTGCTCGAAGTACTCCGGCCAGCGCGCGCCGATATCGCCGTTGTCCTCGGACAGATCGTGGACCAGCACGATGTCCAGATGCGACACGCCCAGGCGCTGCAGGCTGTCCTCCACCGATCGCCGTGTGCCTTCCGCGCTGTAGTCGTAGCGATAGTCGAAGGGTGACGCATCGATCCAGCCAGTCTTCTTCGGGTTGCGACTCGCCGTGAGCAGCCGACCGATCTTGGTCGACAACACGTAGGAGTCCCTCGGCTGTTGGGACAGGAAGTGGCCGAAGCGCCGTTCGCTCAGGCCCAGCCCATACCAGGGCGAGGTGTCGAACACGCGCGCGCCAGCATTCCAGGCCGCCTCCAGCGCGCCCTGCGCATCGGCTTCTGATGCCGCGGCGAAGTGGTTGCCAATCGGTGCGCCGCCGAATCCGGTGACCGCCTGCGGTCTCCAGCGACCGCTGCTCGTGGCATTTGTCGGCAAGGAACGACTACCAGGCGTGCCGCGGGTCGGCACCACGTCACCCGGTCGGAGTTGGGCTTGGGCGACCAACGGTGCGGCCGCCAAGGCTGCGGCACCGATCGCGGCGGAAGTCAGGAAACGTCGGCGTGTCGTCATCGGAATCTCCATCGTGGGGAGGACAGACGGGGACGTTCCGACACAAGGCTGCCTGGCGATCCGCAGTGGCATCGTGATGCCTCACCGCGTTGCATCCGGGAGCATCTGAACTCTGTCGCATCACCAAGTGTTTGGGGAACACGACAGCCCGCCCACTCACTCTGGCAGGCGGCCGCTTCCCTGTGAAATTCAATGTCGAGATGGCATTAATCGATCCAAAAGATAGATCGGGTCAGCCATTCCCGCACGAGGCCAACACTCAGGACAGTGCCTCGGCCTCGGTCATCAGCATGTCGAGAAATGCAGCCGGAGCTGGATCGAGGGAATGTGCCTCGCCACGCACTCCGCTTGGGGCATGCGTGACCACCAGTTCCCAACACAGCTCCTTACCCTTGATCGAAACGCAGGCCAGCGTGTCCGAGCGGCGCACAACGACGTCGCGCGGCAGCAGCGCGACACCCAGCCCTTGGATCACCAGATCCAGCAGCGTGTCCAGATCGCTGACCTCGAACTTGACGTTCCGCTGCAGGCCCGCCTCGGCGAAACCTCGATCGACGAGCCGGCGAGTGCCCTTGCCCTTCTCGAAGTCAACGAACGCTTCGGTCGCCAGGCGCTTGAGGCTCACCGACTTGTTCGAGCCGAGGGCATGCCCTCGGCTGCAGGCCAGCACCATGTCATCGCACGCCACGATGTGCGAGGGCAGTTTGTCGTTGACTTCCTCGATCGGCAGGATCGCCAGATCGAGTTGCCGCGACGCGACCTTCTCGTTCAATTCGGGGGCGCCGCCCTGCACGAGCCTGACCTCGACCCCGGGATGCGCCTTGTTGAAGCGCGAAAGCAGTACAGGAAGGTCGAGGAAGGGAGGCAGGCTCTGCACCGTGCCGATCGAAAGCCGGCCCTTTCGCAGCTCGGTCACGTCCGCCACGCGCTCGCCGGCCTGCTCGACGATCTCCAGCGCACGCCGCGCGCTTTCCAGGAACACGGCGCCGGCCGCAGTCAGGCTGACCTGGCGGGTGGTCCGCACGAACAGCTTGGCGCCCAGTTCCTCCTCCAGCAGTCGAATCGACGTGGACAGTGCGGACTGAACGATGTGGCAGCGCTCCGCAGCACGCGTGAAGTTGCCTTCTTCGGCGACGGCCACGAACTGGCGAAGCTGTCTCAATTCCATGGCCGTCCTCGTTGTCTGTTTGGTGAACTCATGTGATGCCCGAAATCGTTGAATGGAAGGTTGGTTCGTCTCGTCAGTCCACAGTGGCGGCGTCAAGTTCATCGCCGGCCGCCTCGACCACGCCATCTGCCTCGCGTGCCTGCAACCGAAAGTGCGTCGGCGAAATCCCCGTCACCCGCTTGAAGGCAGTGCTGAAGGCGCTTTCAGACCCGTAGCCCAGTTGCGAGGCCAGCACCGACATCGGCGTGGTATCCACACGCAAGGCCCGCTGTGCGAGCTGCATCCGCCACTGCGTCAGGTAGGTCAGCGGCGCCACGCCGGCCACGGACTTGAAATGCACGGCGAAGCTGGTGCGCGACATCGCGGCCGCCTTGGCGAGTTCGCCCAGCGTCCATGCACGGCTCGGGTCGCTGTGCATCAGGCGCATGGCCGGGCTGAGCCGCTTGTCGCTGACCGCGCGCAACCAGCCGCACGGTAGTTCCTCGCTGGTCTCCAGGTACACGCGCAGGATCTGCACGAACAGCAACTGCGTCAGGTGGGCCGATGCGATCCCCACGCCCGGACGCTCTGAGGCCCGCTCGCGCACCAGCCGCTCCAGCAACCACTCCAGCACCTTCGCCTGCTCCGTTCCTGCACGCACGTGGATCAGCGGCGGCAGCATCTGGGCCAGCAACTCGCCGCTGGTGCGATCGAGCCGCACGTGGCCGCCGATCTGAATGCAGTCCTCAGTGTCCCCCAAGGTCGCCGTCTTGTTGGCCTTGCCCGCGAACAACCGTGTTGCATCGACCGGCTCGGCCGCGAGGTCGCCCGCCAGCACGAAGGAGCGCCGCACGCTCAGCAGGAACACATCGCCCTCGTGGACCCGGACGGGCTCCTTGTCGCCGTCGATGCGGAGCCAGCAACTGCCTTTGACCAGGGCGAAGAACTTCAGGTAGTCCGGCTTCGGGAAGCGGATCGCCCAGGCGCCGCCCGCCGTGAAGCCGCCCGAGACCGCAGGTTGGGCATCGGCCAGCTTGAGGAAGTCCGAGAAGGGATCGGTCATCACTTTTGAACTATCGCTAATGCAATGCGTACTCTTGATAATCAATAGTACGACAACGAGGGCTATGCTGTTGAACTCATGAGCACAACTCGCCACCAGTCTCGGAATCCTCCCGCATGAAACTCGTCATCTCCGGCGCGACCGGCCTGGTGGGCAGCGAGGTGCTACGCCAGGCGCTGGCCGACCCGGCCGTCGAGCAGGTCGTGACGCTGACGCGCCGCCCGCTGAGCGTCGTCAACCCCAAGCTGAAAGTTCATGTCCTCGACGACTTCCTCGACTACACGTCCCTCGGCGCGGACCTGCGTGCGGACGCCTGCATCTGGTGCCTGGGCGTCTCGCAGACCGCGGTCGGCCACGACGACTACGTGCGCATCACCCACGACTACGCGGTGGCTGCAGCGCGCGCCCTGATCCAGGCGAACCAGGATCTGCGCTTTTGCTTCGTCAGCGGCGCGCGTGCGGACCCGCAGGAACGCAGCACGGTGCGCTACGCCCGGATCAAGGGCCGCACGGAGAAAGCGCTGCGCGCGCTCAGCCCCAACGTCACCAGCTTCCGGCCGGCGTTCATCCGGCCGCCGCAAGGGCGCAAGCGGCCGCTGGTGGTGACGCTGTACACGCCGCTGGCCAACGTGATGGACCACTTCACCGATGGCTTCTCGGTCGAGTGCACCCAACTCGCCCGCTGCCTTCTGGCCGTGGCCCGGCATGGCACAGGTGACGCGGTGCTGGACAACGCCGCCATCCGGCGCTGGCGGTAGCCGCGGCGGGCCAAGTTTAGAACGATGGATAAAGAAAATTGGATTTTTGATTATTCATCGTTCTATTTCCGCGACCTAGACTGCCAGCAGTCGTCCAAGCGACAGGCCCGGCCAAGTGGCCGGCCCCAAACCTGACGGGTCATGCAGCAGCGCCGCGAACGTGCCGCGGCCGCGCCCATGCGCGCCTGGCTCTTGGGCATTTCGATCAGCACCGCCGCCACGTCCCCGGGACGGTCGGCCCGTTTCCAGGACCACTGGCATGCGCTACATCAAACTCGGTAACACCGGCCTCGACGTCTCCCCGATCGCCATCGGCGCGATGACCTACGGCGAGCCGCATCGCGGACACCCGGTCTGGTCGCTCGACGAGGCCCAGAGCCGCCCGCTGATCCAGCACGCGCTCGACGCCGGCATCAACTTCTTCGACACCGCGAACATGTACTCGCAGGGTTCGAGCGAGGAAATCCTCGGGCGCGCGCTGAAGGACTTCGCCGACCGCGACGACGTCGTGATCGCCACCAAGGTGCGCCACCCGATGCGCCCCGGCCCGAACGGCAAGGGCCTGTCGCGCAAGGCCATCCTGACCGAGATCGACCACAGCCTGCGGCGCCTGGGCACCGACTACGTGGACCTGTACCAGATCCATCGCCTGGACAACACCACGCCGCTGGAGGAAACGCTCGAAGCGCTGCACGACGTCGTGAAGGTGGGCAAGGCGCGCTACATCGGCGCCTCGTCGATGCACGCCTGGGAGTTCAGCAAGGCGCTGCACCTGCAGAAGGCGCACGGCTGGGCGCGCTTCGTCTCCATGCAGGACCACTACAACCTGCTCGCACGCGAGGAAGAGCGCGAGATGCTGCCGCTGTGCGCGGACGAGGGCGTCGGCACCCTGGTCTGGAGCCCGCTGGCGCGCGGGCGGCTGGCGCGTCCGTGGCACGAGGCCAAGGCGACCGCGCGGTCGGGCAACGACGGCTTCGCCGACATGCTCTACACCGGGCTGACCGCCGACAGCGATCGCGCCATCGTCGATGCCGTCGGCGCCATCGCCGCGGCCCGCGGCGTCTCGCGCGCCCAGATCGCGCTGGCGTGGCTGCGCCACAAGCCCGTGGTCGCAGCCCCGCTGGTCGGCGCGAGCACGACCTCGCAGATCGACGATGCCGTCGCCTCCCTCGACATCGCGCTCACCGCCGACGAGCTCCAGGCCCTCGAAGCGCCGTATACGCCGCGACACGACTTCCAGGGCGTCTCCGACGATGCCGAGCTGAGCCGAATCATGGTCAAGCTGCCCGGCTTCAAGCCGGCCGGCGCCTGACGCGCGATCTGACCGCGACCTGACGCGCCGCCTTCGACGCGGCGTCCCGACCATCCCAAGGCCTCTTCCCATGATCCGCCAGACCCCAGCCGCCCGCGGCGCAGCCATCGCGCTCTTCGCAGTGCCGTTCGTCTTCCTCCTGCTCGAAGCCATCGCGGCGTCCGCCTGGACCGATCCGCCCTACGACTACATCTACAACTGGGTCAGCCACCTCGGCGTGCCGGGCGGGCCGCAGCATGCGTTCGGGCAGGATCTCAACTCGCCGTTGGCCTGGGTCATGAACACCGGCCTGGCGCTCTACGGCGCCGTCGCGGTGCTCGCCAGCGTGCTGATCTTCCGCTTCTCGGGCGGCATCCGGCCCTTGGTCCTCGGCGTGCTGCTGGCGGCCTTCGGCGTCGGCGTCATCCTGGTCTCGCAGTTCCCCGGCTCGCTGCAGGCCATCGCTGACGGCTCGATCGTGTATCACCTGATCGGCGCGCAGACGGCCATGATCGGCGGCAACCTGTTCTCGATCTTTGCCGGCCTGTTCGGCAAGCGTCTGGGCATTGGCCGCGGCGCCGCACTGGCCAGCATCGCCGCCGGGCTGTTCGGGCTGGCGAGCTTCGTCGCCTTCATGCTGATCTTCCGCTCCGGCGCCGATGCCAACTTCGGGTTGCTCGAACGCATGGCGCAGTACCCGATCGCGCTCGGCCACTGGGTGTTCAGCGCCGCCTTGCTCCGTGGCTGGCGCCAGCGCGGATCGCCCGTCGCCGTGGTGGGTAGCGCGCAATGAGCCGCGCGCGAGGCGAACGCGGCCCGCTGCGGGCCTGGCTCACCGTCTTCGTTCTGCTGCTCCTGGTCGCGCTGGCCTTCATCGACCGGATGTCGATCTCGCTGATGGTCGACCCGATCAAATCCAGCCTGGGCATCGACGACTTCCGCATGGGGATCCTGCAGGGGCCGGCATTCGCCGTGTTCTTCCTGATCGGCAGCCTGCCCATGGGCTGGATCGTCGACCGGTTCTCGGCCCGCTGGACCATCTACCTGGGCGTCACCGCCTGGTCGCTGGCGACCATCGCCTGCGGGCTGGCCGGATCGTTCACCGAGCTGCTCATCGCGCGCTGCCTGGTCGGACTGGGGGAAGCGGTGCTGCAGCCCGCGAGCTGGAGCCTGGTGGCCCGGCTGTTTCCGGCCGAGCGCCTGGCACTGGTCATCGGCGTGCTCTCCGCCGGCTCGCAGGTCGGCACGGCCATCTCCTATCTGCTGGGCGGCCTGCTGATCGCACAGGCAGCCGCGATCGCCGCGGCCCCGCTACCTATCTTCGGCCAGGTCGAGTCCTGGCAGATCGTGTTCCTGGTCTCTGGGCTGTTGGGCGTGCTGATGGCCTTCCTGATCTTCGCCGCGCCAGCCGAGCACGACCGGGCGGATACCCGCCGCGCGGGCGCCGGCCAGGCCAACGGCGGGCTGGCCCGGTTCGTGCGCGACAACCGCCTGTTCCTGGCCTGCCATTTCACCGGCTTTTCGCTGCTGTGCGCGATGACCTATGGCGCCGCGGCGTGGCTGCCCACGCTGCTGATGCGTACGCACGGCATGGACGTGCGCACGGTTGGCGCGCTGCTGGCCGGCATCGCCGTGACGGCTGGCATCGGCGGCTTCGTCTTCAACGGCTGGTGGGTCGACCGGGTGTTCGCGCGCGGCCGGGCCGACGCGCACCTGCGCCATTTCGCCTTCGTCGGACTCGCGGTCGCCGTGCTGGGCGGCGTGGGCTTCAGCCTGGGATCGACCGCGTTCGCGATCGTGCTGTGCTTCGTCGTGATCCAGTTCCTGCAGCCGTTCTCCGGCGCGGCCGGCGCCGCGCTGCAGATCGCCACGCCGCCGGCCTACCGCGGCCGCGTCTCGGCGGCTTTCATCATGCTCTACAACAGCGTCGGCCTGATGCTGGGGCCGAGCCTGGTCGTCTTCCTCGGCGACCGCCTTTACGCATCCAGCGACCTCGGACCGGCGATCGCGACCAGCTACGCGCTGCTCGGTGGCGCGGGCGCCGCACTGCTGTGGCTGGGACGTCGCCATGCCGCCGTCGCCATGCGGGCCGGCAGCGGCCCCCAAGCCACGCCGGCGTGACCCACTTCCCGCACACCTTTTGCAAGCACTGGCAGATCCACCCATGAAGACCATTACCCAACACTACATCGGCGGCCGCTTCGTCGAGTCCCACGGCTGCGAGACCCTCGACCTGCTCAATCCCAGCAACCAGCGTGTGATCGCGCGGGTGACGCTCGGCGACGTCGAGGACACGCGGGCCGCCATCGCGGCGGCGAAGCAGGCGCTGCCCGGCTTCTCGAACACGACCGTGCAGGAGCGCATTGCCTGTCTCCAACGCCTGCACGATGCGGTCATCGCCCGCGAGGACGAGCACGTTGCCGCGCGCATCGAAGAGTATGGCGGCGTGGCGCGCCACAATGTCTTCGCCATTCGCGGCGCGGCCCAGGTGTTCCTGAACATGCAGCGCACGCTGCGGGAAACTGCCTGGCGCAAGCCCGTGGGCGCAGCCGAGGTGGTGCTGCGGCCAGTCGGCGTGGCGGCGCTGATCACGCCTTGGAACTCGGCCATCTTCATGGTCTGCAACAAGCTCGCGCCGGCGCTCGCGGCGGGCTGCACGGTGGTGGTCAAGCCGAGCGAGCTGAGCGCACTGCAGACCCGGCTGCTCGCCGAGTGCATCGACGCGGCCGGCCTGCCGCCGGGTGTCGTCAACATCGTCACCGGCCGCGGCGACGTCGTGGGCGACGAACTGAGCCGCCATCCAGACGTGGCCAAGGTGTCGTTCACCGGCTCTACCGCCGTCGGCAAGGCCGTCATGCGCAACGCGGCCGAGACGGTCAAGCGCGTGACGCTGGAGCTGGGCGGCAAGTCGGCCCATATCGTGCTGGACGACGCCGACCTGGATCAGGCGATTCCCTTCGCGCTGTCGGCTGCCTTCAGGAACAACGGCCAGGCCTGCATCGCCGGCTCGCGCCTGCTGGTGCCTGCGCGCCGGCTGGACGACGTCAAGGCGGCGCTGCGCCAGCACATCGTGCAGTGGAATGTCGGCGATCCCGGCGACGACACCACAGAGCTGGGGCCGCTGGCCAACGCGCGCCAGTTCGAGCGCGTGCAGGGCTACATCCGCCAGGGCCTGGCCGATGGCGCCGAGCTGCTCACCGGCGGCGAGGGTCCGCCCCCAGGCCTGGAGGCTGGCTACTTCGTGCAGCCGACCGTGTTCGTGCAGGTGCGCAACGACATGACGATCGCACGGGAAGAGATCTTCGGCCCGGTGCTCTCGGTCATCGCTTACGAGGACGAGGACGACGCGGTGCGCATCGCCAACGACTCGCCCTACGGGCTGCAAGGCTACGTCAGCGGCGCTGACCCGGTCCGCGCCAAGGCGATCGCCGAGCGGCTCGAGGCCGGTGCCGTGATGGTCAACCGGTTCCACGATCTGCTCGACGAGGCCGGTGTGCCGGCCGGCGGCTTCAAGCAGTCGGGTATCGGCCGGGAGTTCGGCGCCTACGGGCTGGTCGCGTACCTGGAACCGCAGGCGCTCTTCGCATGAACGCCAGCGTCCAGGCACCAGGGAGGCAGCCGCCAGCCCCCCGTGAGCCACGGCCTGCGCGCCGGGCCTGGCTGCGCTGGACGCTTCGGCTGCTGCTGGGCGGGTTGACCATCGCGTTCCTGCTGGCCGTCTACGTCTGCATCCAGCTCACCACGAATCCGGCCTTCGGCGGCCATCCCCGCGGCGAGCGCCTGGCGCGCATGCAGGAATCGCCGCAGTGGCACGACGGGCGCTTCGCGAACCCGCAGCCGCAGTGGTCCGACCTGCGCAGCGCGTGGCTGCATCTGTTGTTCGGCGAGGCCACGCCGGATGCCGCACCGGGCGAGCCTGTTCCGATGGTGCCGACCGATCCCCGGGCCATCGCCGTGCCGCCCGCCTCGGGCCTGCGCGCCACCTGGTTCGGCCATTCGTCGATGCTGGTCGAGATCGAAGACGCGGCCGTGCTGATCGATCCCTTGTGGAGCGAACGGCCATCGCCGATCTCCTGGATCGGACCAAAGCCGTTCTACGCGCCACCGATCGCGTTGGAGGCCCTGAAGGAGCGGGTCGATGCCGTTGTCATCTCGCACGAGCACTACGACCATCTGGACCACGCCACCGTCGTCGCCATGCGGTCCTGGCGGGCGGTGTTCATCGTGCCGTTGGGCATCGGTGCACATCTGGAGCACTGGGGCATTCCCGCGGCCCGTATCCGCGAACTCGACTGGTGGCAATCGACCTCGCTGGCCGGGCTGGAGGTGGTGGCGACGCCGGCCCGGCATTCGGCGGGCCGCCTGTCGTTCGGGCCACGGTCCTTGTGGGCGGGGTTCGCGCTGGTCGGACGCCAGCATCGGGTCTGGTACTCGGGCGACACCGGCTTTCATTCGACCCTTGCCGAGATCGGGCAACGCCTGGGGCCGTTCGACCTGACCTTGATCGATGCCGGCCAGTACGACGCCGATTGGCCCGACGCTCACTTGGGGCCGGAGCTCGCAGTGGAAGCCCACCGCCAAGTGCGCGGCAAGGTCATGATGCCTGTGCACTGGGCATACCTCGTACAGGCCAACCACGCCTGGACCGAACCCGTCGAACGCGTGCTGGCCGCCGCCCGATGTCACGCCGTCGAGGTCGTCACACCGGCACCGGGCCAAAGCATCGAGCCGTCGGCGGCGCTACGTGGCACCACATGGTGGCCGCAGGACATCCCATGGCGCGGCGCTGTAGACCGACCGATCCGGGGCACCGAAAACGGCAAACCGACCGAACGGATTCCGGTGCGTGACTGCCCGGAGCCACGTTGACCGCACGCATCGCGGCAGGCCGCGCGTTCGCGCCTGCACCGTCATGACTGCTTCAACCGCCGAATTGGTAGCGCAGGCGCTACTGCTGAGCGTCTATTGGCTTGAAGAATGGCGTCGTCGTTCTGTAGTCGCGGGGCTCTTCTTGCGGGCCTAGCGTGACGAAGCCCCGGATCGCGAAAATGACAACGACGGCCAGGACGCTTCCGCCAACAAAGCTGAGCCGAACCAGCATGCGACCGGGACTCTTGGCCGCGCGTGACAGGACGCGCGGTAGCAGATCGACCCGATGGGCGCGCGCATGTAGCCACACGGCGGCGACGTGGCCGACGACCAGCGCCAGCAGCCCATACGCGAAGATCGCATGCAGGATGTAGGACCACGGTGTCGCGGCCCATCCGGCGACCCACTCGCTGGTGGGGAATATCTGCGGCAGCTCGATTCCGAAGTAGGCATTGCCATACTCGTGAAGATCCGCGATGGCAAAGCCGGTGACACAAGCGATCACGATGGTGACGTAGAGGGCAACGTGTCCTGCATGCGCGACCCTCCGCTCGGCCTGTGGAATCGCCGCCGGCAACGGCGGGCTCGCATGCAGGAGCCTCATCCCAAGCCGGACGATCAACAACGCGAGCAGCGTGAGGCCGATGGACTTGTGCAAGTCGCGGATGACGCCCTGGCGGTCTTCGTCGACGAAGTAAGGCACGCCCTCGACATTGGTGACCAGAACGCCCGTCAGCCACATGAGGGCGAAGCCGATTGCCATCGCCCAATGAAGGGCTCGGACGGAGCGGTGATAGGCATCGCCAGCGGCTTCAACTGTTATCGAACCGTTGGCTGCATCGTGGGGGTCAGGTGTGCTCGACATGTGGATCTCCTGGAAGCCCATCCAACGTCGCAGCGCACCGCTGGCTGAGCGCGACTCCGGCTAGAGTCTTTGTCATCGACACCGTGACCCGCACGACGCCGACATCTGCTGTTGATGGAGAAGCCACCACCTTCCGCTTGCAGTGGTCGCTCGCGCAGCGGGCTGTGGAGGAACGATGGCATACGTCATATAATCGTTTACAACAACTATCGTTGCAAACATGCTTTTGGTGGATTGCCCATGAAAAAGTTCCAGACGCCCGATCTAGTCGCGGAAGAGACCGGCAAGCTGCTTGAGCAGGAGGTCTATCTCAACCTCGTGCGCACCGCCGAGGAAGTGCGGATGCCGCTGGTCGAGCTGATGGCCAGCCACGGCCTGTCGGGCAAGCAGTACAACGCGCTGCGGGCAATTCGTCGCGGCGGGCCCGAGGGCGAAACGCCGAGCGGGATCGGCGCGCAGATGGCAGAGCCAAGGGCGGACGTGACGCGCCTGCTCGATCGTCTGGAGCGAGACGAGTTGATTGTTCGGCGGGCCGACCCGGATGATCGGCGGGTGGTACGCGTGCTGCTCAGCAAGCGAGGCAAGGCCCTGCTGGCCGGCATCGACAAACCACTGGTGCAGTTGCATCGCAGCCAGTTCGCGCACATGAGTCCGAAGGACCTGCAAGAACTCTCCCGCCTTCTCGTCCTGGCACGAGCTCCGTCGCCTTGAAAGATGGGAGCCGTACTTCGTAGGCGGACGAACGGACAACTTGCCTGGCACAACTACTGTTAGTATGATGATCGTCATATCAATTGCACATTGCCAGATTGAACGAGCCGCCGGCGCGCCTTTGGCGCCCTGATGGCCGTCATCCAGCCCGCTTTGTCCGCAAAGCGGGTTTTTCTTCGCCAGATGCTTGAATGGTTATCGTTTGCGCTTCGATTAGCCTTTGAGGTTCGGCGGTTCCCGGTTCGACAAGAACCACAAACGAGAAAGGAAGGCGGCCGGCCAGGCCAACGAATCGCCATGACAAAAAACACCGCATCCCCGACCGTCGTCCACCGACTTTCCCCGTGCGCCGCTGCCATCGCTCTGGCGCTGGCAGCAGCCCATCCTGCCTTCGCACAAGATGCGGCGACCGAAGCCACAGAGGCGCCCCAGACCCTGGACACCATCCAGGTCACAGGCAGTTGGCTCGGCACCGGCCTGCAGAACAGCGTCAAGAACTTCGCGGGCGCGCGCACCGTGGTCGACAAGGAGACCATCGAGAGCAGCGGCGCGACCAGCATCGGCGATGTGATGCGCCGCATCCCGGGCGTGCAATCCACCGACAACTCCGGCACCGCGGGCAGCGCGATCTCGCTGAACGTCGGCGTGCGCGGCCTGACGGGACGGTACTCGCCGCGCTCCACCGTACTGCTCGACGGCATCCCGCTGGCCGTCGCGCCATACGGGCAACCGCAGTTGTCCTTCGCGCCCATCAGCCTGGCCAACATCGAGTCGATCGACGTGGTGCGGGGCGGCGGCGCGGTGCGCTATGGCCCTCAGAACGTCGGCGGCATCATCAACTTCAACACGCGCGCCATACCGACCGGTCCTGGCTTGACGGGCGACGTCACCGTGCGCCAGAACATCTACGATCACGGCGGCGGCGACAACACCCAGTACAGCACCTTCCTGGGCACGCAACTCGACAATGGCCTGGGCCTGGCGCTGCTGTACTCCGGGCAGAGGGGCCGCGGTTGGCGCGAAGGCAGCGACGATCGCGTCGATGATCTGGCCATCAAGTTCCGTTACGAGCTGACGCCAACCTCGGAGCTGTACGGCAAGTTTTCCTACTACGACGTCAAGTCGCGCACGCCGGGCGGCCTGACGGTTGCTGAGTACGACGCCAATCCCTTCCAGAACACCCGCCCCACCGACTACTGGGAAGGCGACCGGACGGGGATAGACCTGGGCTACATCAACACCATCTCCGACAACCAGGAGTTCGAGGTCCGGGCGTACTACAACGAGAGCAGCCGCAGCAGCGTGCTGATCAACGCTGCGCGCACCCAGATCGCCTACCAGCCGCGCGACTACGAAGTGCTGGGCATCGAACCACGCTACACCCATCGCCTGGACCTGGGACCGACCACCCACGACGTGACGGTCGGCTACCGCTTCCTGCGCGAGCGTGGCAACGACCGCAGCTACAACGAGATCCTGGCGACCGGCGCAACCACGCCGGTGAGTCGCTTCGACAACCCCACCGATGCCCACTCGCTCTACATCGACGATCGCATCGCGATCGGCCAGTGGCGCATCACGCCAGGCGTGCGCTTCGAGTGGATCGACACCAGCCGCAGTCAGGCGGGCACCGACCAGCGGTTCGACACGAAGAACGACAAGGCCCTTCCGTCGTTGAACATTGCCTACCTGCTCACCCCCGAGCTGACGCTATTCGGCAACTACAACACCTCGTTCGGCCCGGTGCAGAACATCCAGATGAACTCGCAGACGGCCGCCAACCCGCTGCGCCCCGAGATCGCCAAGACCACCGAGCTGGGAGCCCGCTGGCAGAGCCGGCAGATCCGGGCCGAACTGACGGCGTTCAAAATGCGTTTCGACAACCAGATCCTGCAGGTGCCCGGTCTCACGCCGCCTACCTTCCAGAACATCGGTGCCACCGATCACGAGGGCATCGAGACGGCGCTCGAATACAGCTTCGACCAGGAGAGCGCGCTGGCCGGCCTGAGCGTGTATGCCAACTACACCTGGACCAAGGCGATCCAGAAGTCGGGCGACAACGCCGGGCTGGACGTCCCGTTCTATTCGCGCAACACCGACACGATCGGCGCGCGCTACGAACTCGGCGACTGGGCCTTCAACCTGTCGAGCACGCACCAGAGCTCGCAGTACTCCGACGCCGCCAACACCGTCACCGAATCGGCCGATGCCCGCGTGGGTCGCATTCCCGGCTTCCGCCTCTGGAACCTGCACGCGAGCTGGCAACCACCGGTCCTCAAAGGCAGCGAGATCGTCGTCGGCGTGAACAACCTGGCCGACAAGCGCTACTACACGCGCAACGTGGACGGTAACGCGGGCCGCATGGTGGGTGCACCACGCATGTTCTACGTGCAGGGCCGGTTCGCCTTCTGATGGGTGCCTTTCCTTCGACCGGACATGATGGCGACTGAATGCAAGCGCTACGGCAGCTATGGCTGCGCCTCCACCGCTGGGCAGCGCTTGGCATCGGCTGGATCCTGATCCTCTCCGGGCTGACCGGCGCGGTGCTGGTCGCCGCCAAGCCTCTCGACCGTTGGCTCCATCCCGAGCTGTTCCGGGCGCGCACGCCGGGCGAGCCCGCGTCGGCGCCGCTGGAAGACGTCCTGCAGGTGCTGCGCGCCGAGCACGGCGCGAAGGCGAGCTTCACGCTGCGCCCGCCACGCCAGGCCGACGACACGCTGTGGGTGCTGGTCCGCGGCCCGTGGAGCGGCACCGTCTACCTCGACCCGGCGAGCGGCCGCGAGCAAGGGCGGCGCGGCGAGACCGAGGGTTTCGCCAACGCGCTGTTCAAGCTGCACAGCTCGCTATGGCTGCAGGAGACGGGCAAGGCCATCCTGGCTTGGGTGGCACTGGCCTACTTGCTGCTGCTCGTGACGGGCCTGATCCTGTGGTGGCCGCGACGCTGGCCGCCGTCCTGGAAGATCGAACTGGGTAAGGGCACGATGCGGGCGTTCTTCGACCTGCATCGCGTCGGCGGAGCGGCGGTCGGCCTGGTCATCTCCGTGTCGGTGGCCACCGGTGCGTACATGGCCTGGCGGCCCATTGGGAACGTCATCACCACGCTCAGCGGTGCCACGCCGGTTGCCGCTCCGAGGATTCCCAAGGCCGGCCTCCACGAGGGGCCGCCGCAGTCGCTCGACGCACTGGTCACCGCCGCCCAGGCGCAGTTTCCGCGAGCGCCGATCGGCTATGTCCAGGTCCCTGCGCAGCCGGACCGCCCCGTGCGCATCCGCTTCATGCTGGCGGACGACCCGCATCCCAATGGGCTCAGCTCGGTGTGGCTGCATCCCGGCAGTGGCGACGTGCTCGCGGTGCATCGCTGGAACCAGCTCGACCCCGGCGCCCGGGCCGTGGCGGTGGTCTACCCGCTGCACACCGGCGCGCTGGGCGGGCTGGTGCTCGAGGTCGTGATCGCCATCAGCGGGCTGGTGCTGGCAATGCTGGGCATCACCGGCCTGTGGCTGTGGTGGCGGCGCCGAAGCATCCGGCGTGCCTCTCATTCCTCGAAGGCGCGCCTGCCCAACCGCTCAACGACATGATCGACGAAGCAGGTGATGCGCGAGGACAGCGCCGTGTTGCGGTAGTACACGGCATTGACGGACTGCCGCACGTCCAGGGTCTGCCGCGCGAACAACTGCACCAGGCGCCCGGCCTGGCGATCCTGCCGAGTCATGAAGTCCGACAGGCAGACGATGCCGGCGCCCGACAGTGCTAGATGCCGTAGCGTCTCGCCGCTGGACGAGGCGATCGTCGGCTTGATGTGCACCGGATTCCCGTCGGCATCGCGCAGCGGCCACTCGTTCAGCGACTCGGGCTGGGTGAAGCCGAGCAGCATGTGCTGCGCGAGCTGCGCCACCTTCGTCGGCGTACCGTGCCGCTCCAGGTAGTCGGGGCTGGCGAGCACACGGATGCGGCTGCTGCCGATCGGGCGGGCGTGCAGCGTCGAGTCCTTCAGCACGCCGATGCGGAACGCCACGTCGGTGCGTTTCTCGATCAGGTCCGTGATGCCCTCGTTGCTGGCCAGTTCCAGTTCGACCTGCGGATAGCGCTCGCGAAAGCTCCCCGCCAGCGGCGCGACGACGTGCAGCATGAAGGGCGTGGCGGCATCCACGCGCAGACGGCCTGCGGGCTGCTCCAGGCGCGCGGCCATCTGCTCCTCGACGGCATCCACCGAGGCGACGATGGCGCGGGCCTGCGCGAGGAAGGCCGATCCTTCCTCCGTCATCTCCAGCCTGCGCGTGGTCCGCCGCAGCAACGTCGTGCGCAGCTTGCGCTCCAGCCGGCCCAACGCGCGGCTGACGCCTGAGACGGTCTGCTCCAGTTGCTCGGCCGCCGCCGTGATCGAGCCGGTATCGACCACCGCAATGAACACCTGCATCTCGTCGAGGGTGATCTTCATTCTTGATCCTGAATCAATAGTCTTCTGCTTATAGACGGCTTTTTCGGCAAGCGCAATCGCAGGACACTGCTCGCATCCAACAACCGTCCCCGGATGCAGCCATGCCTCTCGCTCTCCTGGCCCTGACGATCAGCGCCTTCGCCATCGGCACCACCGAGTTCGTCATCGTCGGACTGATTCCCACCATCGCCGCCGACCTCGGCGTCTCCGTGCCTTCGGCCGGCCTGCTGGTCAGCCTGTACGCGCTCAGCGTCGCCATCGGCGCGCCGCTGCTGACCGCGGCCACCGGCCGGGTGCCGCGCAAGGCGTTGCTGGTCGGGCTGATGGCGCTGTTCACCGTCGGTAACCTGGTCGCCTGGCAGGCGCCGGGCTACGGCACGCTGGTCGCCGCGCGCATCCTGACCGGGCTGGCGCACGGCGTGTTCTTCTCCGTCGGCTCGATCATCGCCACCGGCCTGGTGCCACGCGAGAAGGCCGCCAGCGCCATCGCCACGATGTTCAGCGGCATGACCGTGGCCTTCGTCACCGGCATCCCGCTGGGCACCTTCATCGGCCAGCACTTCGGCTGGCACGCCACCTTCCTGGCGGTGTCGCTGTTCGGCCTGGTGGCGCTGCTGGGCGCGCTGGCCTTCGTGCCGAAGAACATCCCCCACACGCCGCCGGCGCCGCTGCGGCGCCAGGCCCGTGTGCTGCTGCAGCCGCGCCTGCTGCTGGTCTACTCGATGACCGCGGTGGGCTACGGCGGCTCGCTGATCGCCTTCACCTTCCTCGCGCCGATCCTGCAGGACATCGCCGGCTTCGCGCCGGGCATGGTGGGCGCGGTGCTGCTGGCCTACGGCGTCTCGGTGGCGGCCGGCAACGTCTGGGGCGGCCGCCTGGCCGACCGCAAGGGTCCGGTCGCAGCGCTCAAGACCATCTTCCTGCTGCTGGCCGCGGTGCTGCTGGTGCTGACCTTCACCGCCCCGAGCAAGCCGCTGGTGCTGCTGACGGTGCTGGCCTGGGGCGCGGTCGCCTTCGGCAACGTGCCGGGCCTGCAGGTGTACGTCGTGCAGCAGGCCGAGCGCGTTGCGCCCGAGGCCGTCGACATCGCCTCCGGCTTCAACATCGCCGCCTTCAACCTCGGCGTGGCCGGCGGCGCCTGGGCCGGCGCGCTGGTGGTCGACCACATGGGCCTGGCGCACACCCCCTGGATCGCCGCGCTGGTGACGCTCGGCGCGTTCGGCCTGACCGCACTCAGCGGTCGCCTCGATCGCCGCGCCCTGGCGGCGCAGCCGGCGGTCGCATGACTTCCTTTCTTCCTCCCTTCGCAACTTCACAGGAGCATTCCATGAGCAGCATTCCTTCCTTCGGCGTCGGCACCTTCCGCCTGACCGGCCAGGCCGTCATCGACTCGGTGCGCAACGCGCTCGACCTCGGCTACCGCGCCGTCGACACGGCGCAGATCTACGGCAACGAGGCCGACGTCGGCCAGGCCCTGGCCGAGAGCGGCGTGCCGCGCGCCGACCTGTTCGTCACCACCAAGATCTGGACCGAGAACTACGCCCGCGACAAGCTGATCCCGAGCCTGCGTGACAGCCTCGCCAAGCTGCGCACCGACTACGTCGACCTGACCCTGATCCACTGGCCGGCACCCGGCAACGGCGTCGAGCTACCCGAGTACATGGCCGCGCTGGCCGAGGCCAAGGCGCTGGGGCTGACCCGCCAGATCGGCATCTCCAACTTCAACGTCGCGCTGACGCAGCAGGCCATCGCCGCGGTCGGCAAGGACGCGATCGCCACCAACCAGATCGAGCTCAGCCCCTACCTGCAGAACCGCAAGCTGGTCGCCTTCCTCAAGGAACAGGGCATCACCGTCACCTCGTACATGACGCTGGCCTACGGCAAGGTGCTGAAGGACCCTGTGATCGGCCAGATCGCGCACAAGCACAACGCCACGCCGGCGCAGGTGACGCTGGCCTGGGCGCTGCAGCTCGGCTACGCGGTGATCCCGTCCTCGACCAAGCGCGAGAACCTGGCGAGCAACCTGCTGGCCCAGCAGCTGCGCCTGGACGACGAGGACATGGCCCAGATCGCCGCGCTCGAGCGCAACGGCCGCGAGGTCAGCCCGGATGGGCTGGCGCCGGTGTGGGACTGAGGACAGGAGACCAGCAATGAGCCACGACCCCCTGTTCCAGCCCCTGACGCTCGGCGGCCTCGGCCTGCCCAACCGCGTCGTAATGCCGCCGATGACGCGCTCGCGCGCCAGCCAGCCCGGCGACGTGCCCAACGCGCTGATGGCCGAGTACTACGCACAGCGCGCCGGTGCCGGCCTGATCGTCAGCGAAGGCACCTGGATCTCGTCCATGGGCAAGGGCTATGCGTGGACGCCCGGCATCCACTCGCCGGAGCAGGTGGCCGGCTGGCGCCAGGTCACCGATGCGGTGCATGCCGCCGGCGGGCGCATCTTCGCGCAGCTCTGGCACGTCGGCCGGCTGAGCCACACCAGCCTGCTCGGCGGCCTGGCGCCGGTGTCCTCGTCGGCGATCCAGGCCGAGGGCGTCAACGTGTTCGTCGCCGACGGCGCCGGCAAGCCCGGCTTCGTGCAGGCGTCCGTGCCGCGTGCGCTGACCACCGCGGAAGTGCGCGAGGTCGTCGAGCAGTTCCGGCAGGCCGCGCGCAATGCGGTCGAGGCCGGCTTCGACGGCGTGGAGTTGCATGCCGCGAACGGCTATCTGGTGAACCAGTTCATCGACTCCAACGCCAACGACCGCACCGACGAGTACGGTGGCTCGCTGGAGAACCGGCTCCGGTTCCTGGCCGAGGTCGCGCGGGCATTGGCCGACGGCGTAGGCGACGCCGGCCGCGTCGGCATCCGCCTGGCGCCGCTGACGACGCTCAACGGCTGCGTCGATGCGGACCCGGAAACCACCTACACCGCCGCGGCGAAGCTGCTCGGCGAGATCGGCGTGGGCTACATCCACATCGCCGAAGCCGACTGGGACGACGCGCCGGACATGCCCGTGGCGTTCAAGCGGCGCCTGCGCGCCGTGTTCCCCGGCGTGCTCATCTACGCCGGCAAGTACACCGGCGAACGCGCCCGCCAGGCGCTCGCCGACGGCTGGGCCGATCTCATCGCCTTCGGCCGGCCCTTCGTCGCTAATCCCGATCTGCCGGAGCGCCTGCGCCAGGATGCCCCGCTCAACGCACACCACCGCGACACGCTGTTCGGCGGAGGTGCACAAGGTCTCACCGACTACCCCGTCCTGGCCGCTTCGGCGGCCTGATGGCTCATCCCGCGCAAGCCCATCGGCTCCACCCCAGCTCAACATTAACCCGGTGGCCGCGCAGGGATCAGGCGCCCCTGGACGGATGCGCGCCACGAACAGAGTCCTGCCGTTACCCCTGCATGGAGGTCGGTATTGAATGAGATACATACCGAGCATTCGGTATATTCGGCTTGAGCAACATCAATGTCTCAGGAGACCGAACCATGGAGCCAGGATTCGATGCACGCGACCTGCGGAAGGCCTTCGGTCGATTCGCCACCGGCGTCACCGTGGTCACCACCCTGCTGCCCGACGGACAGCGCATCGGCGTGACCGCCAACTCGTTCACCAGCGTCTCGATATCCCCACCGCTGATCAGCTGGAACTACCGGCGCGAGGCACTGGGCCTCGCCGCGTTCCTGCAGGCGCCGCATTTCGCCGTCCACGTGCTGGGCCAGCACCAATTGCACCTATCGCCCCAGTTCGCCTCGCCGGTGGCAGACCGCTTCGTCGGCGTCGAGCTGGAAACCGGCTTCGGTGGCGTGCCGCTGATCAAGGACTGCGCGGCCACATTCGAGTGCTGCCAGTGGTCGACCGTCGATGCCGGCGATCATGTCATCCTGCTCGGGCAGGTGCTGCGCTACATGCACAGCGACGCGCCGCCACTGGTCTTCCACGCCGGCGGCTATCTGCAGTGGCCACAGGCCCAGTGCGCATGAGGCCGCACGCAGCCACTTCAGCGGCCGGCGCGCTGACGCTCGTCGGGATAGCGTGCCATGACCTCTCGCCACATGCGCAGCACCGCGGCATCGCGGTCGCGTCCGCGCAGGAACGAGCCGAGCGCGAGACCGCGCACCATGACCACCGACAACTCCATCGCCCGCTCGCTCCATTCGCGCGAGTGGTCTGCCTGCTCGAAGGTGCGCAGCCAGGCCGCGTTCACCGCCTGGCGAAAGGCATCGGCCGCCGGGCGCATGGCCTGCAGCAGGTCGTCGGAGGTCCGCGCTGCGTTGACCAGCTCGTGTTGCACGAGGTAGCGCTGGCCCGAGTAGAACCGGTAGGAGTCGTCGATGAAGGCCGGCAAGGGATCGGACTGCGCCACCGGCGAGGCCGCCGCCGCGACCGATTCCAGCGCCGCCTGCTCGTAGGTGTACACGGCCGCGGCGATGACCAGATCCAGCTTGGTCTTGAAGTGGTGCACGCGCGCGCCGCTGGACACACCGGCACGCTCGTTGATCTCGGCCGTGGCCGCACCGGCGTAGCCCTTCTCCGCGATGCAGTCGATCGTTGCCAGGATCAACCGCTCGCGCGTGGCATCGCTGCGCTGTTCCTGCGTGGGTCTGGGGCTCTTGGTCTTGGGCGGCATACGCGTATAGAGAAACATACCGAACATTCGGAATCATAGATCATGATCGTGCACCTGAACACCGAAGGCCAGCTGTCGCTGGCCGAGCGTGACGACTTCAAGCGGCTGCACTGCGAGTTCGCGCAGCCCATCTCGCACGCGCCCGCCGTGCGCCAGCAGCTCGCGGGCATCGCCGAGATCGAAGGCACCGAGGCCGCCTGGATCGAGCTGGATTGGATGCGCCGCCAAGCCCCGCCAACGGTTGCGACGTGGCTGCACGACCTCGAGCAGATGCTCGCCCGCGCCAAGCTCCATGGCTGGGTCAGCCCGGACGGACGGCGCGTGCGAGCGCACGTGATCTGGGCCGCCCCGCAGACCCCCGCCCCCTGATTTCCAAGCACGAAAGGACTCGCAGTGAAAATCGGAATCTTCGACCATCTGGACCGGCGCGACGTGCCGCTGCACCGGTATTACGCCGAACGGCTGGAACTGGTCGCGCTGTACGACCGGCTGGGCTTCCATGCCTACCATGTCGCCGAGCACCACGCGACGCCGCTGGGCATGTCGCCGTCCCCCTCCGTGTTCCTGTCCTCGGTCGCGCAGCGCACGCGCCGGCTGAAGTTCGGGCCGCTGGTCTACACGTTGCCGCTGTACCACCCCCTGCGGGTGGCCGAGGAGATCTGCATGCTCGACCACCTGAGCCAGGGGCGGCTGCAGGTAGGCGTGGGCCGCGGCATCTCGCCCATCGAGGTGGGCTTCTACGGCGTCGATCCCGCGAAGTCGCAGGCCATGTACATCGAGAGCTATGCCGTGGTGATGAAGGCGCTCACAAGCGAGGTGCTGGACCACGAGGGCGAGTTCTTCCGGTTCAAGCAGGTGCCCGTGGAACTGCGCCCGCTGCAGCAGCCGCATCCGCCGATCTGGTACGGCGTGGGCAACGCGGACGGGGCCGACTGGTGCGTGGCGAACAACGTCAACGCCGTCGTCAACGGCCCGATCGCCCGCGTGCGCGAGATCACCGACCGCTTCCGTCTGCAGTGGGCTGCGGCCGGCAAGGTCGAGCGCGACCTGCCATTGATCGGCACCAGCCGGCACGTTGTCGTAGCGGCGACGGACGCGCAGGCTCTGGCCATCGCCGCGCGCGCCTACGCGCGCTGGTACGCAAGCTTCATGTACCTGTGGGTGCGGCATGGCAGCGTGCCGCAGTTCGCGCCGTTCCCCGAGAGCTTCCAGGAGGCCCAGAGGCTGGGCCTGGCTGTGGCCGGCAGCGCCGCCACGGTGCGGCAACGCCTGGCCGAGCAGGTGGAACAGGCCGGCGTGAACTACCTGCTCGCGCGCTTTGCGTTCGGCGACCTGACTCTTGCCGAATCGACCGCTTCCGTCGAGCTCTTCGCTACAGAAGTGATGCCCGCGCTGTGCGAAGAGGCGGCTGTCTCATGAGCGGCATTCCCGGCCTCGCGGCCTTGCCGACCTTCCTTGAAGACGGGTCGGCCGATGGACGTCCCGTGGTGCTGCTGCACGGCATCGGCTCGGGCGCACTGGGCTGGCACGCCCAGATGCAGGCATTCCCTGGGCGTCGGGTGCTGGCCTGGAACGCGCCCGGCTACGGGGACAGCAGGCCGCTACCGTCGCCCCAGCCGCTCTCGCAGGACTATGCACGGGCCCTGCTCGCGCTACTGGACAGCCAGGATCTGGGGCCTACCGCGCTGGTCGCCAGCTCGTGGGGGTCGACGATCGCGATCGCCTTGGCCGCGCTGCAGCCGGATCGCATCACGCACCTGGTGCTCAGCGGCCCCACCGCCGGCTATGGCGCCTTGCCGCCTGCACAACGCTCGGCGCTGCTCGCAGCGCGCAGCGAGCGCGCCCACGCAGTCGGCATTTCCACCATGCTGGAACAGGACGCGCCGCTTCTGCTGGCCTCGACGTTGCCGGTGGAGCAGCGCGCGCAGCTCGCCCTGGCACGCCAGAGCGTCAGGCTGGATGGCTACCTGCAGGCGCTGCACGCGCTGGCACTGGCCGACGCGCCGCCCGTCCTTCGCGAGGTCACCTGTCCGACGCTGATCGTGGCCGGCGAGCAGGACGCCATCGCGCCTCTGCCCGAACACGTCCGGCGGCTGGCCGCGGCGCTGCCCAGCGCAGGGCTGGAACTGTTCCCCCACTGCGGCCACCTGCCGCATGTGGAACACCCGGAGTGCTTCAACCGCCTGGTCGAAGCCTTCATCGATTCCTGAAACCATCCCACCGAAAGGAGACATCGCGATGCAGATCATCCGTTCCATGCGCGCGCTCGGTATTTCCGCGCTGCTGTTCGCCACGCTGGCCAGCCCGCTTGCCGCGCAGACCGACTGGCCCAACCGCACGGTCAGGTTCGTCGTCCCCAGCAACGCCGGCGGCAGCCCGGATCGGGTCACGCGGCTGCTGGCCGAACGGCTGTCCAAGAGGTGGGGGCAACCGACCATCGTCGAGAACAAGGCGGGTGCCACCTCCATCATTGGAACCGACTTCGTGGCCAAGTCGCCCGCCGATGGCTACACGCTGCTGTCAACCTTCACCTCGTTCGTGCAGGTGCCGGCGCTATTCAAGCGCGTGCCCTACGACACCGAGCGCGATCTCGTCGCGGTCACGCAGACCGTGGCGGTGGACGTGCTGTTCCTGGTACGCGCCGACTCGCCGTACAAGACCCTGCAGGACTTCGTCGCGGCGGCCAAGACTGCCAAGCCGCCGCTGAGCTACGGCTCGTTCGGCAACGGCTCGTCGTTCCACATCTATGGCGAGAAGCTGGCGCAGTCCATGGGCATCGACCTGACCCATGTGCCATACAAGGGCGAGCTGCCGTCCACGTCCGACCTGCTGGGCGGTCAGCTCAGCTCGTCATTCGCGTCGGTAGGCACGGCCCTGCCGTTCCTGAAGGAAGGCAGGTTGCGCCCGTTGGGCGTCGCCTCGACGAAGCGATCACCGGTCGTGCCGAACGTTCCGACGCTCGCCGAGCTCGGCGTGAACATGCCCGATGTCGTGGGATGGTTCGGCGTGCTGGCGCCGGCGGGAACACCAGCCCACGTCATCCAGAAGGTCGCCGCCGACATCCGCGAGATACTGACCCAGCCTGATGTCGTCCAGACACTGCGCGACCAGGGATTGGAGCCGATCGCAAGTTCGCCCGAGGCGTTCCAGAGCCGCCTCCAAGGAGACCTCGCGCAATGGAAGAAACTGCTGCCGGAGGTCGGGATCACCCCCGCTGAGTGAAGATCGGCCGGTTCCGGGACACAAGCTCGGCTTGCCGGCCCCTCGAATGACGCCGACTTCGGCCCTATGGATTGAGCGGATCATCCGTCGAACACGCCGTTGGCATGCGCAACGAAATCAGGCAGGTGCGGGACATAGCTGTCCGCGCCATCGCCGCCGCTGGCTACTGCCATCGCGTAGCTGTTCTTGATCGTGCTGGCAAGGTAGGTAGAACACCCCGCGCTGTTGCCCATGGCCTCGACGTAGCGCATGTCTTTGAACGCGTTGGTCAACGTGAACCTGTGCGCGTCGCGGTCGCCTTCCAGCGCGTATCCCATGAAGCTGCGATAGAAGCCGCAGTCCATGCGCCCGCCGCGGATGACGCGATCGACCTGTTCGACCGTCAGCCCGGACTTGCGCGCGACAGCCAGCGCTTCCGCATACAAGGCACCGTAGCCCAGCGCGAGAAAGTTGTTGATCAGCTTCATTCGGTGTCCGTCGCCCACTCCGCCAACACGCACCACCTTTTCGGCCCAGGTGGCGAAGAGCGGCTGCAGGCGGAGAAACACGTCATCGGAGGCCCCCACCATCGCATGCAGTGTTCCGGCTGCGGCCTGATCCGGCGTCCCGGCGAGCGGTGCATCGCAGAATTCGACACCCTGGACCGACAAGTCCTGGGCCAGACGTTGACTGACCACTGGATCTGATGTCGAGCAATCGACGACGACCGCACCGGGGCGCAGCGCGTCCCGGTTCTCCTGGACGATGGCTTCGACGGCTACGGCATCGGGCAGGCAGAGGAAGAGGACGGACGACGAAGCCATGAGATCGCGTGCCGAGGCTGCCTCCGCGGCTCCCCGGTGAACCAGGTCTTCCACCGGCTGGCGGTTCCTGTGTCCGATGACCGTCACCGGGTAGCCGGCCTTCAACAGATTCGTCGCGATGCCATGGCCCATCAGGCCCACGCCGATGAACCCGATCGATTCGGTGACTGCCTTCTCCATGCTCAACTCCTGCTGTCGCTATCTCCGCGCATCAGGCCGCAGCCGGCCGAAGCACGATCTCGGTGATCTCGGATGGCACGCCCAGCCGAATGGGGAACCCGTTCCATAAGCCTGCGCCGTTGTTCACGTACAGCAGCATGGTCTCGATGACGTACAGCCCCGACACGTAGCCGCCGTTGAACCTTCCAATGAACCAGTCGAGCCCTCTCACCATGCCGCCGTGCGTATGTCCCGAGAGCTGGAGGTCCACGCCCGCGGCGGCGTGCTGCAGGACATCGATTGGCTGGTGGCTCAACAGGACGATGGGCAGGCCTGCCGGAGCTCCGGCAAGGGCCTTGGTGAGGTCAGGCGCCTCGTGATTGAAGGCCGTGGCGACCGGATCGGCGATGCCGGCCACGATCAGGCTTTGTCCCTGCTCATCGACCAGTTCATGCTGGTTGACCAGCACGCGCATTCCCAGGCGCTGAAACTCCGCAGTCCATACCCGTGCGTCGAAGAAGTACTCGTGGTTCCCTAGGCTCGCGATCACGCCGTGACGCGCGCTCAGCTTGCTCAGGGGCTGAACATCGTTGTGCCGGGCTTGCGGTGTGCCGTCGATCAGGTCGCCGGTGATGACGATCAGGTCGGCCTGCAAAGAGTTCGTCCGCGCCACGAGATCTTCCGCCCAAGGAGCCTCGAGAAGGCGGCTAAGCTGCGGATCGCTCAGTTGGACGATCCGGAACCCATCGAACGCCGGCGGCAGGTTCCGGATGCCCAACTCCATCCGGCGAACCTCTGGAACCTGTACCGCTTGATTGACGCCGATCGCCGAGAGGGCGAGCGCCAGGCAGGCCATGCCGTATCGGGAATACACCTGGAACCTCGCGCCCAACGGGCGGCCCCGTCGAACCACCCAGGTTGCCGCCAGCAGCAGGTCGAAAGTGATGTGGATCAGCAACAGCAGCACGAACGCGCAGAAGAGCCACCCACAGAGGATCACCAGTACGCGGGGCATCTCCGGCGAGAACATCGTCCCGAAGACGAGTAGCTGGATCAGGTGGTACTTCGAGACCAGCAACAGGACGCCGGCCAGCACAAGCTTGTAGGCGAAGCGCCACGGCAGCGGGATGACGAAACGCCAGAAGACGTAGATGAAACAGAATAAGAGGGCGATATGGAACACGACGCTGCAGGCTCTCCGACGGGGAAGGATCCAGCCGACAAGGCCACAGGCGACCTTGGGTTGGCTGGTCGGAGATCGGCTGCACGACGGGAAGACCCGCGAGAGTTTGGCTGCGGCTCTTCAAGCGAAGAAGTTCTAATTTTTGATGCCAGTAATCTACTGGACAGATAAATCGTCGGACCAAGTAGCGGAGCGTGCGACGTATGCTCCTGCACTCCCCAATCCGGCTCCGGCAAAAGCACTCAGTGGCGCACATTGCTGTGCATGTGCGCACGAGAGCGTGTCGCCGGAGGTCTGGTCGGTTACTGCGTTGTAGCCGTCACAACGCGCAGCGGAAGCCAATGTGGCGATGGCCGTGCTGGGGCGCGTTGGAGAAACCGTCCCTGAAACTCACCGAGAAGTTGGCGGCGCGCCGGTCGTAGACGTAGTCGCCGCCGCGCGTGGTGCGCTCCCCGGCGGCGTCCACATCTTCGCGGCCGTCGTCCGCCCGGTACGGGTACGGCCGCTTCAAGCTGCGCGTCCATTCCGCAACGCTGCCGGCCATGTCCAGCAGGCCGAAGGGCGACGCACCGGCTAGGCGCACGCCGACCGGCGCCGTTTCGCCCGTGCGTCCGCTCGCGGAAACGCGACTGCCGTCAGGCGCCTCGTTGCCCCAGGGATAGAGGCGGTCGTCGCTGCCCCGCGCGGCTGCCTCCCACTGCGCTTCCGTGGGCAAGTCACCACCGCGCCAGGCGCAGTACGCCCGGGCGCCCGCCCACGTCGTCTCCGTCACGGGATGGTCGGCATGGCCCGGCGCAGGCTCGAAGCGGCCGTTCACCAGCACGATGCGGGCCTCGTCGTCGTCCATCTCCATGATCGGATACGGCCTTGATCCGTCGACGGCATTGCCCAGCAGCGAAACCGTGGCAGCGTCGGCGTTGCGCAACGAGATCTGTCCGATGCCGGCGTCGCCGCGCACGGGTAGGCGCAGCGCATTGAGGTACTCGGCGAAGGCAGCGTTGGTAACCTCATGGCGATCGATGCGGAAGCTCGCGAGCGTCACCTGGTGGCGGGGCCGCTCGCTGCGCGCACCGTCGTCGCGCCCGATGGGGTACTGCCCGGCGGGGATGGTGATCATCTGCTGGCTCGCCTGCGCCGACAGCGGCGCGCTCGAAGCCGACACGGCGACCGCGGAGCGCTCCCAGTGGCGTGGTGGTTGCTGGGCCCAGGCACCGAATCCCAGGCCGGCCGATGCGACCAAGCCCAGAGTCAGGCCCAAGCGAGCGCAGCGATTGTGTCGTATATGTTGCATTTCCAAGCTCCGTAGAGGCCTCCTGCGGGAGGCAGTCCAAGATGGCGGCTGAGGTCGGTCCCGGCGGGCTCCGGCCCGGATTCGTCAGCCCTGTTGGGCACTCTTGTGGCCCTGCAAGGCCAGCAGCAGGAAGCCACCGGCCATCGCGACGTTCTTCATGAAGTTGTTGAGCTGGCCCGCGAACTGAGCAGGCTCGACCGACCAGAACGCGTGGCCGATGAATGCCGACGCCAGCGTGAACACGCCCAGTCCGATCGCCACGTCGCGCAACCGCCAGCCCAGCACCAGCGCAATGCTGCCGCCGATCTCGATCAGGATCACCAGCACGGTCACGAGCTCAGCAGCCGGCAGGCCGAGCCGTGTGAAGTAGGCGGCAGTGCCGGCGAAGGTCAAGGCCTTCCGGATGCCGGCGATGAAGAAGATCTGCGCAATGAGCACGCGGGCGGCCAGTTGCAGGTGATTGGGATTCATTGGTGTTCTCTCCAAAAAAAACTATAGGAAAGCCGCCTATTGCTGGGCGACTGGGGCATGAAGGGAAATCTGCTTTCGCCCTCGAATCGACGGCGACGTCCACCACCGCGTCATGACCACCGACATGTGCCGGTGCCTGCGGTCGGACAGGATATTGATCGTTTACAACGAATATTGTTCCCCACGAACTCCGTGAAGGCGCGGAACGGGGAGTCGCCTCCGGCAGCGCCTAGTTTCGGCGTCTCGTTCCACCGGCTTCGCGTCTGCATCGGTCGCAAATGTCGTCAGCGGAAGATCCGCACGTCACCTGAGCGCCAGGCCGCTCAGGGCAACCCGTTGCGGCAGGAACATGGCGGACACTAGCACCAGCGCGACGACGACGAAGAGGCCTCCGCTCCAATACTCGTAAGGCAGGCCCAGCAGGTCGACTGCGCCTTCCATGCACGAGGCGGAGATGCGGAACAGGAAGGGCACGGCCGCCTCTAGCCCCAGCGCGCCAATGATGCGGTCGGCCAACGTCAGGTTGCAGGAGAACATCTGCGCGGCCACCTGGTTCTGGTAGACGGCCGCGGCCACGCCCCCGGCGGCCATCAGCGCGCCGGCGCCGGCCAGCACCCGCTGTACCGGCCGCCGGCGAAGCGCCAGCGCCAGCGCGCACAGCAGGGCGATGGCCAGGAAGATCACGCGCTGCAGGATGCACCAGGGACAAGGCAGCATGCCGAAGACGTGTTGAGACACCAGAGCAGCGCAGACGGCCGTCAGGCACAGGAAAAGGACGCCGGCCAGCGCGGCGTCGAGGGTCAGGCGCTTCAAGATCGCTCCAAGGGGGGAACAGCGCCTTGGTCCGACGACCTCGGCGACCAGTTCAGTCCGCAATCTCGCCTAGTCCTTGCGTCGGTCGAGCGACATCGCGGCGATGGCGAGGAAGCCACCGGCCATCGCCACGTTCTTGAGGAAGTGGTTCAACTGATTGGCGAACTGCGGCGCGTCAACGGCCCAGAAGCGGTGCCCCAGCAGCCCGGCCCCGATGCAGAACAGACCGAGCACACCTGCAACCCATGCGGTGCGCCAGCCGATGATCAAGGCGACGGCCCCGCCCAGCTCGAGCAGGATGGTCAGCGGCAGCACGAGGTCGGGCAGCGGGATGCCGATCGTCCCGAAGTATCCGGCGGTGGCGGTGTAGTTGATCAACTTGCGCACGCCGGCGACGAGGAAGATGACGGCCATGAGGACGCGTCCTGCGGTGAACAGAGTGTTGGGCGACATGAGAAAGGCTCCTTTGCTCTTGAAGTTGCGAAAGTGCTGCGTTCCGGCCAAACGGGCAGCGGGGGGGGGAACTCAGTTCTCCGGGGGCGTGCCTTCCCAGGCACGCCGCAACATCGCCAAGATGGCGGCACGCTCCAGCGTCCGCGGGTTCGGATAGGGACTTTGGACCGCGAGGTCGGCCGCACGATCGAGCTCGGCCTGCGGCAGTCCCAGCTCGCGCAGGGACACCGGCCCTCCCAGGTCGCTCAGCAATGCGTGCACGCCCTGCGCCGCCGATGGCTGGGCCAGCGCGTGCGCCACGCGCTCCATGGCCCGGGGTGCCGAGCCGGCGTTGTACGCCAGCGTGTGCGGCAGCATCACGGCGTGGGTTTCGGCGTGCGAAAGGTTGAAGGTCCCGCCCAGGGTGTGGCAGATCTTGTGATGCAGCCCCATCGCCACGGTGCCGAGCACGCTGCCGCACAGCCAGGCACCGTACAGAGCCTCTCCCATCGTCTCGATCGGGACTTCAGCGCCGCCAGGCAGGTCGCGCAGCGCGTACAGCACCTTCGCCGTGGCGCGGATGCCCTCTTCCGCCAGGAGGTCGGTGATCGGCGAGCCGTCGTGGGCGTACAGGCCTTCGGCCGCATGGGCGATGGCATTGAGGCCGCTGGATGCGGTCATCGCGCGCGGCAGGGTCCGCAGCAGCTCGGGGTCGTAGATCACGCTGCGCGGCAGAACCCTGCGGTCGCGGCCGGTCGTCTTGAGCCGAGCTGTCGTGATGCCGTAGATCGGCGTCATCTCGCTGCCGGCCAGCGTGGTGGGCACCGCAACGACGGGCAAGCCGGTCTCCAGCGCAATCGCCTTGGCCAGGCCGATGGTGGATCCGCCACCGACCGCCAGCGCGCAGTCGGCACCGAGCGCGGTAGCGCGCTCGCGCGCCTCGCGCACCGTCTCGATCGGGACGTGCATCACCGCCTGGTCGAACACCCCTGCCGCACGCTGGCCAAGGCTGTCGGCCACCCGGACCGCCAGGTCGGCCTGCGGCGGCGTGCTGAGCACCAGCGCGCGACCGACGCCCAGCACCTCCAACTCGTCGGCGATCCGGGCAATGCTGCCGGCGCCGAAGGTCACACGCGAGGCATGCCAATGGTGGACGAATCGGTTGCGTTCCATGGTCAGCGCGCCTCGGTGGTCGCGCCCCCCTGCCCGTCCCTCGTGGCGGGCTTCGGAAGGGGGTTCAGCACGAAGTCGAACAGCAGCTCGTAGCACTCGCTTGCGCCGCCGTGCTCCGGGCGGCGCGCCCACTTGGCGAGCAGGCTCGAACGCACGCCGAACACGGCATCGGATTCGAGATAGGGGTCGTCATCCCGAAACACGTGCGTGATCAACCGCTCGTATCCCGGCGCTTCGATCTTGAAATGCAGGTGCGCCGGCCGCCACGGGTGGCGGCCCAGCCCGCGCAGCAGGTCGCCCACGGGCCCATCGTGCGGAATCGGGTAGCAATGTGCGAGGATCGACCGGAACCGATAGCGACCATCCTCGTCCGACAGCAGCTGCGCGCGCGCCTGCGGCGCGTTGCCGGGAGCGCGCTGCACGTCGTAGGTCCCATCCTCGTCGGACTGCCACACGTCGATCACCGCGCCTGCGACGGGCTGGCCATCGAGGCTGCGGACCTGACCGCTCACCTCGCAGGGCGTGCCCTTGGCCCCATTGGCGATGTCGGCCCCCAACGCGACGCGCGGTGCGCCTTCGACGAAGAAGGGACCGAAGACCGTCGCCTCCGTGCAGCCGGGCGGCTTCACGTTGTTCTGCGCGGTCACCAGGGTCGACAGGCCCAGCACATCGGACAGCAGGATGAACTCCTGGCGCTTGTCGTCCGTGATGTGGCCTGCCCGGGTCAGGAAGCGGATCCCCTCGAACCACTCTTCCTCGGTGAGTTCGATCTCGCGCGCGAAGTCGTGCAGGTGCCGGACCAGGCTGGTCATCACCCGCGCGAGCCTGGGCGACGGGCTGGCCAGTTGCGCCGCCAGCACGGCTTGCGTGATGGTGTGCTGGTCGATGTCGATCATGGCAGCCGTCCGCAGCGTCGTCCGGTCACAGATCGAGCTTGAAGAGCCTGATCGCATTGGTGCGCCCGATCTTCAAGCGGTCGGAAGGCGCAATGGCCGCGTCGTCGAACCATCGCGCGGCATGGTCCACGTTCTCGAATGGCCAGTCGGTCGAAAACAGGACGCGGTCGGTTCCGATCTCGGCGATCGCGTTGACGAGCGACTGCGTCCGGAAATTGCCCGAGGTCGTGAGATGGAAGTTCTCGCGGAAGTAGTCGCCCAGGGGCCGCTTGGCGGGATAGGCCTTGGGGGTCTCGACCCACGCGTTGCGGTTGTCCACGCGCCAGATGTTGAACGGCAGGCCCTCGCCCATGTGCCCGAGCACGATCTGCAGCTTCGGGTGCCGGTCAAACAACCCCGACGCCATGAGCCGCAGCGCATGAACGGCGGTCTCCTGAGCGAAGGCCCAGGTCGGTCCCAGCAGCCACGGGTGGCCGCCGTAAATCTGCGACCAGGCCGCGATGGGATTGCGGGGATGCAGGTAGAAAGGCACGTCCAGCGCTTCGGCGAGCGACCAGAAGCCGGCGAACTGCGGCGCGTCGTAGTAGACGCAGTTCTCGGGCGTGTCGACTTGCGAGAAGCCGTTGACCAGTGCCCCCTTGAAGCCGAGTTCGGTCACGCAGCGCTCCAGCTCCTCAGCAGCCTTCTCGGGATCCTGCATCGGCAACGCTGCGAAGGCCTGGAACCGGTCCGGCCGCTTCGCGACCTGCTCGGCGAGGTAGTCGTTGGCCCGCCGCGCGATCTCGCACGCTTTCGAGCGATCGGGGATCGCTTGCACCGCCGGCGCGTTCAACGACAGGATCATCATCTCCATGCCGTTGGCATCCATCTCGCGCAAGCGCAGCTCGTGGATGTCCAGAAGCCGCTCGCTCAACACCTCCCAGTAGTCGGGCGGCACGAAGCCGGCCGAGTCCTGCAAGGTGTCGGGGATGGCGAAATGCTCTTCGAGCCCGATCTTTCCGGTCATGCTTTTCCTCGCTTCAGTCCTTGGCCTTCAGCGCCGCCGCGGCATATCGATCGAAGGCCTCCTTGGCTGCAGCGTTCTGCTGCAGGACGCTTGTCGCCGTCTCGCTCGCGGTTTTGGCGAACGTGGCGGACTCGTTCGCGGCCAGCGCGACGATCTGCCCGCCGTTGCGTGTCCAGACCTCGCGCGCCGCGCCGATGTCTCCGGCGCCGAACGCGTTGGTCGGCCCTTCGGCCTTGGCCGCTTCCTCTTGCACGATGGTCCGCAGATCGGCGGGCAGGCGGCCTAGCCAGTTCTGGTTGAACACCGACACCACGACCACCGGCCATTGCGGCAACTCGGTCTGGAACTTCGCCGCGTCGTAGAACTTCAGGGCCGACGACACCGTGGAAGCGGTGATCACGCCGTCGATGGCGCCGTTCTGCAGCGCCGGCATCACCTCCGACAGCGGCATCGGCACGGGAGACGCCCCCACCTTCCGCAGCGGCTCGACCTGCAGCGGAGAGCTGAGCACGCGGATCTTCAGCCCCTGGAAGTCGGCGATGCGCTGGATCGGCCTGCGCGCGACAACGGTCTGCGGGCTGTGCATGAACATGGCCAGCGGCACCATGCCCTTGCCATTGCCGAACCCGCCGACCAGGCTGCGCACCTCGGGCCTGGAGAACACGCGCACCGCGTGCGCCGTGTCGTCGAGCACGCCGGGCATGTCGAACACCTGGAAGCGCGTGTCGAGGTTGGTCAGGAAGCTCGTGGCCGTGACGAAGCACTCGATCGTTCCGAGCGCCACGCCCTCGACCATGCGCGGGATGGCGCCCAACTGGCTCGCCGGGAAGAGATCGACCTTGATGCGACCGTCGGCCCGCGCCTCCACTGCCGCCTTGAAGGTCGTCATCCAATGATGGTTGACGTCGTTGATGGTCGCCGTGGCGACCTTCAGCGTCACGGGCCTGGACTGGGCATATGCCGGGGGCACCACCGCTGCGATCGCCGCGGCCGCACCGAAGGACAGCGCCTTGCGGCGTCTCAACACGAACTCGGGTGAACTGGTCATGGATGTCTCCTTCTAGTAGATGAGCCGTACCGCGGTCAGCGACAGCGCGGGCACGTAGGTGATGAGCACCAACGCGAACAGGTAAAGGAAGATGAAGGGCACGATGCCGCGGTAGATCACCGCGAGCGGGAAGCGGAACAGCGACTGCGCGGCGAAAATGTTCAGCCCGAACGGCGGGGAGAACATGCCGATCGCCAGGTTGGTGGTGATGACGATGCCGAAGTGCACCGGGTCGATCCCCGCCGCCCCCACCAAGGGCATCAGCAGCGGCGTCAGCACCAGGATCGCGGAAAGCGGATCGACGAAGCAGCCGACGACCAGGAAGACGATGTTCAGGACCAGCAGGATCATCCACGGCGAGAGCTCCCAGCCCTGGACGAGATCCACCAGCGCCATCGGAACCTGGTTGACCGTCAGCAACCAGCCGAAGACGTTGGCGCAGGCCACGATCAACAGGATCTGCGCGGTGAGCAGCACTGTGCGCGAGGCGCACTCGACGATGTCGCGCCAGCTCAGTTCCCGGTAGACGAAGCGCGTCACCAGCGCCGCGTAGACGCAGGCCACCGCCGCCGACTCGGTCGGCGAGAACACGCCGCCGTAGATGCCCCCCAGGATGATGAAGGGTGCGCCCAGCGCCCAGACTCCCTGCCGCAAAGCGGCGAATAGCGCGCGGGCCGAGAACGCGAGCCCGTCGGAGATGCCCAGGCGGCGCGCGTACCAGACGACGTAGACGCCGAGAATGGCCGCGATGACGAGACCGGGCACCAGGCCGGCGGCATACAGCTTGGGCACTGATTCCTGCGCTGCCGCAGCGTAGATGATGAGGGGGATCGAAGGCGGGATGATCGCGTCGATGGCGCCCACGGCGGTTATCAGGCCGGCGCGGAACTGCAGGGGATAGCCGCCCTTGTCGAGCGGTCCGAGCATCAGCTTGCCGATGGTGGCGACCGTCGCGACGCTGGCACCCGACATCGCACCGAACACGGCCGAAGTTCCCACCGTCGTCAGCGGCAGCGCGCCGCGCATCGACCCGGTGGACGCCTGCATGATGTCGACGATCCGCTTGGCGACGCTGCCACGGCCCATCAGTTCCCCGGCATACAGGAAGAACGGCACGGCCAGCAGTGCGAAGCTGTCGATCGCACCGAACAGTGTCTGATGGAGCACCTCGACCGGCACATCCATCAGGAACAAGAGCGTGGCAGCCGACGCGCTGAGCAGAACGAGGAAGATCGGCGCACCAACCAGCATCAACGCTGTGGGCAGCAGGGCCAAGGTGTAGATCATTGTTTCGTGCCCGCCTAGTTGGGACGGGCGGTACGCGCCTGCAGCAGACCTGAAACCAGCGATACGAGGGAAATCAGCGCCATGGCCCCGAATCCGATGAGCACCGCCGTGTGGGCGATCCACATCGGGATGCCGGCCCCATCGCTCAACTGACCCATGGCTTGGATCTGCATCACGAAGCGCAGGGACACCCAGCTCATCGTGGCGCAAACCACGACGGCCAACAGGCTTTCGAGCATGTCGCGCCACCACGCGACCCGACCCGACAGCCTCGCCGTGAACACGTCCATGCACAGGTGCATCCGACGCGCCGCGGCGATGGCTGCGCCGACAAACACCAGCCAGACCATCGCGTAGACCTGGATCTCGTCGGCTCCAAGGATCGCGCGGCCGCCCAGGTAGCGCAGTGCAGCACTCGCGAAGTTCAGCACCACGACGCCGCAGAAGACGAGACCGAGGCTCAGTTCAAGGTAACGCGACAGCTTCGCGCTGACGGTCTGGCGGGTAGAGGTATCGGCGGCAGTGGCGCCGGCTTCCAGCATGGAATCCATCGCACGATGATCCGTGCGTGGTGGCGAGGCGTCCAACGAATGATGGGCATACCCATCATGAAGACGCCGCATGGAGGTGCGGTGGTCAGTGCCGGGTCACGCCCAGGCCAGCCTCGATGATCGGCACGCCGATCGGCATGCCGGCATGTCGATTGCGACCATGCCGCGAGGGCTCGTGGAAGAGTTGGAAGATCAGTTGTCGCAGCCAGCGGTTGCCGCCGTCCAGGTGCAGTCGGGCATGCCACTGCTGCCTGATCTCGAAGGTCGTCACCGCGAAAGGTGCGGGCCGCATGACCAGCAGGGGCTGAAGCGAGACCAGTTGCTCGGCAAGGCGACTCGGCAGCGTCAGCAACAGGTCGCTCGTCGCCGAGGCCTGGCCCAGGCCAGTTGAGTGCGCCGCACAGAACACGACACGTCGGCGACTGAGGATGCCCGCGGCTTCGAGCGTCTGTTGCAGGACGAGATCCGTCGTGCCATTGGGCCGATAGGCGATGTGATCGGCGGCCAGATAAGTCTCCAGATCGAGCTTCTTCCTCTCCGCAGCCGGATTGGCCCGACGCATGACGATGGCGAAGGTCTCGTCGAACAGTCGCTGCTGATAGAAGGTGGGGCCAATCGGCTCCCAACTCCCCATCGCAAGGTCGATCTCGCCTTCCTGCATGCGCAGGCGCGCGTCGGGCACACGGGCGTCGATCGTCTCAAAGCGCACGGTGGGCGCCAGGCGCCGGGCCTCCGCCAGCAGGCGGGGCAGGACCACCATCTGGCCGATCTCGTTGATGGCGATCCGGAAGGTGCGATCGGAGGTCTGCGCATCGAATGACGATCCCTGCTCCACCGCCTGCTGCAATCGCGCCAACCCGTCTTGAATGGGCGCTATCAAGCGATCCGCCAGGGCCGTGGGCACCATGCCATCGGCGGTCCGCACGAACAGGGGATCGTTGAATCGCTCGCGCATGCGCTTGAGGGCCGCACTCACGGCAGACTGCGTGACGCCCAGGCGGTCCCCCGCCAGCGTGGCGCTTCGCGTGGCGTAGACCGCTTGGAACACGAGGAAGAGATTGAGGTCGAGGTTGTTGAGATTCACGGGTGCTGTCTCCTGCTTGTTGTTGCCCGACGCCTGCCTGCGTCGCACCGGCAGGCTGCGTCGAGGGCCGGTACGAGCCGACTACCAAACCGACTGACGCGGCTTCCGGGCCTCAGTCGTATCGCCTCGTCATCGACCCAGCTTCAGAAGAGACCAAGGCACTCGACCTCCACTCCACCTTCCTGTTCAGATCCTCTTGCTACTGAAAGTTCACGGTTGCCGACGGCGTGTTGGGCAAGCCCTGAAAACGGACCGACACCGTCGTTCCCGGCTCGGGCGGCACCGGCACGTTGAAGCTGCCAAGGCTCAGCAGATCCCCGGGCTTGACCGCAATGCCGGCCTCACGCAGCGCCTTGGCGAGCCAGAGCGCGGAGGCGGCCGGGTTGCCCATCAATGCGCTTCCCTTGGCGCGCGCCAGCTCCTTGCCGCTCTTGTCCTCGGTCATGACCATCGTCGTGTCAGCCAGGGAGTCCAGGAACGCCTGCGTCGGCTGCACGTCGATCCGGCTGCCGAGGACACCGCCGCGAAAGATGATGTTGGTGGCGACCAGCGCCGGCCCGGCGCCCGCCGTGGCGCGCATGGCATCGGGCATCTCGATGAAGGGCACGAAGTGCGAGATGTGCTGGAGCGCCTGGAGCGGCGTCTCAGCCGTCGCCAGCCCGGCGTCCTTGACGACGGCCACCATGTCCGCCTCGAAGAGCAGGTTTGCGCCGATCTTGGGCGAGACGGTGGTGCCCGATGGGTACATGTGCTTCCCGAACATGTAAGCCCACTCCGGCCCCTTCACCTTGAAGCGCTCCCAGATCGCTGGATTGGTGAAAGCCGCCTTGTAGCCCACGGGTGTGCCGAGCTCGGCCTGCAGCAGTCGGGCCAGTTTTTCGCGCGAGCAGCGGGCCTCTTCCAGGGTGAGATCGTCACCCAGTCCTTGGCTCTCGCGCGCGGCCTTGTAGTCCTCGAAGTATGCGGCGACCGCAGCGTCGCTCGGACACGCGGCATGCGCCATGGGCGCGGCGAGTCCGAGGAGCGATACGGCAAGTGCGGAAGCGATCTTCATGGGTATCCTCTTTCGTCAAGGGCTGAACTGAAGCGAGGGCCGCGCGTCGCCGCCCTCCCCAAATGAAACTTCGTGTGATGCCGATCGCCGCACGCCTGCGCGGGGCATAGCGGCGGTCCTTCATGAAGACGCGTCAGGCAGCCTCCGCGGTCTGGCGGGCCTTGAGGAGATCGAGCGCCACGTCGACGATCATGTCTTCCTGCCCGCCGACCATGCGCCTGCGACCCAGCTCGACGAGGATGTCGACCGTCTTCAGTCCATAGCGCTCAGCTGCTGCCTCAGCATGGCGCAAGAAGCTGGAGTAGACGCCTGCGTACCCAAGCGCCAGCGTTTCGCGGTCCACCCGCACCGGTCGGGTCTGTAACGGCCGCACGATGTCGTCAGCCGCGTCCATCAGCGCCAGCAAGTCGCAGCCATGGCTCCATCCCAGTCGCTCGGCCGCTGCGATGAAGACCTCCAGCGGCGCATTTCCGGCGCCGGCGCCCATGCCGGCCAGGGACGCGTCGATGCGGTCGCACCCCTCCTCCACCGCAACGATGGAGTTGGCCACGCCCAGGCTCAGGTTGTGGTGGGCGTGCATGCCGGTCTTCGTCTCTGGCTTGAGGACGCCCTTGAGTGCGCGGAAGCGCTCGCGCACGTCGCCCATACCGAGCGCACCGCCCGAATCGACGACGTAGATGCAGGTGGCCCCGTAGGACTCCATCTTCAGCGCCTGCGCGGCCAGCGCTTCGGGGGAAGTCATATGGCTCATCATCAGGAAGCCGACGGTGTCCATGCCCAGTTCCCTTGCCGCCTCGATGTGCTGGCGCGAGACATCGGCCTCGGTGCAGTGCGTGGCAACGCGCACGATGCGCGCACCGGCCGCGTAGGCCGCGCGCAGGTCGTGGACCGTGCCGATGCCCGGGATCAACAAGGTAGCGACCTTGGCGTGGGCAATGGACTCGGCCACGGCTTCGATCCATTCCAGGTCGGTGTGCGCACCGAAGCCATAGTTGAAGCTGGAGCCGGCCAGGCCGTCGCCGTGCGCGACCTCGATCGAGTCGACGCCGGCAGCATCGAGCGCCTGCGCGATGCGCACCGCATCGATGACGTTGTACTGGTGCTTGACTGCGTGGCTGCCGTCGCGCAGCGTGACGTCGGAGATGTAGAGCTTCTTCGTGGTCATGGCGTCTCCTGCGTCAGGCCGCTGCCAGCGCGGCCGCCTGGGTCTCGGCGCAGGCGAGCGCGGCCGAGGTCATGATGTCGAGGTTGCCGGCGTAGTCCGGCAGGTAATGCGCCGCGCCGCGGACTTCGAGCAGCACCGTGGTCTTGAGCCCGTCGATCTGCCCGACGCCCGGCAGCCTCACGCTGACCTCCTCGAACTGCACGCGCTGCTTGAGGCGGTACCCGGGGACGTACTCCTGCACGCGCGTCACCATGCGCTCGATGCTGGCCTCGACCTTCGTCGTGTCCGCCCGGTCGCTGAGCGTGTAGACCGTATCGCGCATCATCAGCGGCGGCTCGGCCGGGTTCAGGATGATGATCGCTTTGCCCCGGGCAGCGCCGCCCACTGCCTCGATCGCGCGCGCCGTCGTCTCGGTGAACTCGTCGATGTTGGCCCGCGTTCCAGGTCCGGCCGACAGGCTCGCGATGGAGGCCACGATCTCGGCGTAGTGCACGGACACCACCTGCGAGACCGCCGCCACCACGGGGATCGTGGCTTGGCCGCCGCAGGTGACCATGTTGATGTTGCGCGCGCCGCGGTGGGCCTGGCCGTTGACGACCGGGATCACGTAGGGGCCGACGGCAGCCGGCGTCAGGTCGATCATCTGCACGCCCAGCGGCTCCAGCCGCGCCGCATTCTGCCGATGGGCACCGGCCGATGTGGCATCGAACACCAGGCCGATCTCGTCGAAGTTCGGCAGGCGCAGCAGCCCTTCGATGCCTTCGGCGGTAGTGGGCACGCCCAAGCGCTGCGCGCGCGCCAAGCCGTCGGATGCCGGATCGATGCCCACCATGGCACCCATTTCGATGTGCCGGCCGTGGCGCAGTACCTTGATCATCAGGTCGGTGCCGATGTTGCCCGAGCCGACGATAGCGACCTTGAGCTTCTTCTCAGCCATTTTTCTTCTGCTCCTGTTGAACGGCCTTGGACACCCCGCCGACGCCCCAGTGGGCGGCGGGCACTTCCTGCAGGATCACGCGGATCGATTCGCGCGGCGCGCCGAGCGCTTCGACCGCGGCCTGCGTCAGGCCTTTCAGCAGTTCGGCCTTGGCCTCGTCGGGCCGGCCCTCGATCAGGGTCACTTGGATCAGTGGCATGGCTTACTCCTGGGTCGTGAACTCGACCAAGCCGAGTCCTTGGACTTCGCAACGCACGTGCTGCCCGACGGCCAGGGCTTCGGCCCCCGTCGCGCCGCCGGCCATCACGATCCATCCCGCCTGCAGCGGCTCACCCGCGCTGGCGGACAGCCGGGCGGCGGCAACGAGGGATCGCAGCGGATGGCCGAGGATCCCGGCGGTGCTGCCGATTTGGCGCGGCTGCCCGTTGATCGAGAGCACCAGACCCAGGTTGGACAGATCGCGATGCGGGTCGCTCCACGGCCCAATCACGTAACCGGAGGACGAGGCGTTGTCGGCAATCACGTCGGTGAGCGAGAACTTGAAGTCCTTGTAGCGCGAGTCGATGAGCTCCAGCGCGGGTGCCACCGCCGCCACCGCATCCAGCGCCTGCGGCAGGCTGACGTTGCCGTCGAGCGTCTTCGAGAGCAGGAACGCCACCTCGGGCTCGACCCGCGGGTGCACGAAGCGCGACAGCGATACCGGCGCGCCTTCCGCGAGGGCCATGCCGTCGGTCAGGCGGCCCCAGATCATGTCGTGCACGCCCATCTGGATCATCTTGGCGCGGCTGGTGAAGCCCATCTTCATGCCGGTGCGGCGTTCGCCGCGCGCAATGCGCCGGGCGATCGAGGCCGACTGCACGGCGTAGGCGCCGTCCTCGGTCAGCGCCAGTTCGAGGCCGAGCTGGGGGACCGCCTTGGCCGTGCGAGCGGCTTCGTCGAGCACCAGGGCCAGTTCATCGGTACGCGTGCTCATGACTTGTCTCCAAACACGGCGCGCACGCTGCCCAGCCCGTGGATGCGCGCGTCGAACACGTCGCCGGGCCTGGCGACGACCATCGGCCCGAGGGCGCCGGTCAGCACCACGTCGCCGGCCGCCAGTCCCCGTCCCAGGCGGGCCATGGTGTTGGCCAGCCAGACCGCGGCGTTGATCGGGTTGCCCAGGCAGGCCGCACCGGCCCCGAGCGAGACGGGATCGCCGGCGCGCTCCATCACCATGCCGGCCAGTCGCAGGTCCAGTCCCTGCAGCGACACCGGCGTGTTGCCCAGCACGAAGGCGCTGCTAGAGGCGTTGTCGGCCACGGTGTCGACGAAGCGGATGTTCCAGTCGGCGATGCGGCTGCCCACCACTTCGATGGCAGGCAGCGCGAAGGCCGTGGCGCGCAACAACTGCGCGGCCGTGATGCCGGGTTCCGGCAGGTCGCGGTCGAGCACCAGCGCCACCTCGGCCTCGACCTTGGGCTGCAGGGTCGCGTCCCACGGAATGGGCTCGCCGTCCGCGTAGGCCATGTGCGCGAACAGCATGCCGAAGTCGGGCTGGTCCACGCCGAGTTGCTGCTGCACGCTGCGCGCCGTCAGACCGATCTTGCGGCCCACGAGGCGGGCGCCGCCCTCCAGGTGCCGCTGGGTGTTGAGATCCTGCACGGCGTAGGCGTCCTCGCCAGTGAAGCCGGGGAACCGCTCGCGCAGGGGTGGAATCGGCATGCGGCCCTGCGCGGCCGCCCATAGCAGGGCGGCGGCAGTCTGGTGATCCTTGTTGCTCATCGTCTTCCTTGTCTATCTGCAACCACTCACAGAGGGATGCGTTCTCCTGTAGGGCCAGGTTCCAATCTCAGGCACACGTTCGACAGCTCGGTGTAGAACTCGACCGAGTGCACACCCCCTTCGCGGCCGATGCCTGACTTACCCGAACCGCCGAAGGCGGTGCGCAGGTCGCGCAGGAACCAGGTGTTGACCCACACGACGCCCACCCTGAGCGCGGCAGAGACGCGATGCGCCCTGTTGATGTCACGGGTGTAGACCGAGGCGGCCAAGCCGTAGGGCGTGGCGTTCGCCAGCCGCAGGGCTTCCTGCTCGTGGTCGAACGGCGTTACGTGGCAGCACGGGCCGAAGATCTCCTCGGTGACCACGCGCGAGGTCTCCGGCAGACCGGTCCACACCGTCGGTTCGATCCAGGCACCACCCTTGAGCGCCGCCGGCACGTCCGGCACGCCACCGCCGCACACCACCTGGGCGCCTTCGTCCCGCGCGTGCGCGTAGTAGCCGAGCACCTTGCGCTGGTGTTCCAGCGAGATCAGCGGGCCGAAGTTGGCCTCGGGATCGTCTGGGCGTCCAGGACGCAGGTGCGCCGCGACGTCGGCCAGTCGACTCACGACCTGCTCGAACAGCGGCCGTTCCACGTAAACCCGTTCGGTGCCCAGGCAGACCTGGCCAGTGTTCTCGAACACCGACCGCCGGAGCCCGGCCACGACAGCCTCGATGTCGGCGTCAGCGAAGACGATGGCCGGGTTCTTGCCGCCCAGCTCCATGGACACAGGTTTGATGTCCTCTGCGGCGGCCTTGAGGATGGCTGTGCCGGTGCGCGTCTCGCCGGTGAAGGTAATCGCGTCGATGCCGGGATGCGTCGTCAGGAACTCGCCGGCCGAACCGGGCCCGAAGCCGTGCACGACGTTGTAAACGCCGGCCGGCACGCCGACCTCGTTCATCACCTCGCCCAGCAGCGCCGCGGTGGCCGGCGTCTCTTCCGAGGGCTTCACGACCACCGTGTTGCCGCATGCCAGCGCCGGCGCCACCTTCCAGGTCATCAGCAGCAGCGGCAGGTTCCAGGGACAGATGACGGCCACCACGCCCTTCGGGCGCCGCAGGGCGTAGTTCAGCGCGGGCTTGCCATCGGGCGCGTAGCCCGTGAAGGCCTCCGTGGGCAGGTTGCGCACGACGTCGGCGAAAACGCGGAAGTTGGCCGCGCCGCGCGGGATGTCCAGGTGGGACGCCAGCGCCTGCGGCTTGCCGGTGTCGGCGACCTCGGCGGCGAGGAAGTCCTGCTTGCGCCGGTCGATGGCATCGGCCACCGCATGCAGCATGTCGCAGCGCTCGGCCAGCTTCAGCGCACCCCACGGGCCGCTGAGCGCATCGCGGGCCGCGCGCACGGCGTCGTCCACGTCCTCGCGGTCGGCCTCGCTCACGTCGGCGATCAGCTCGCCGGTGCAGGGGTTGGTATCGGCGAAGGTCTTGCCGCTTCGTCCTTCGCGGTAGCGGCCGTCAATGAAATTTCGGATCATGGTGCTTGCTTTCTCAGAGTTCGGGATCGCCGGTGGTGAGGTACTCCCACATCCGCTCGAAGATCTTCCCGTCGGTGGTCGCGCGGCGCCTGCACTCGTCGGTGGTCAGCACGACCGACTCGTTGTCGAGTCCGGCCCCCATCACCGCGAGCTCCAGCCGCGCTGCGTCCTCGAGATACCAGGTCAGGGCGACGGTCGTGGGCAGAGAGTCGCCCACGACGACCACGCCATTGCCACGCATGACGACCGCGTTGTGTGCGCCGAGCGTCTGTGCAATGGCAGCGGCGGCCTCGTCGGACCGGGCCAGTTGCGGGTCGTCCCAGAGCACCGCGCCCTCGCCGAAGTAGCTGCCCAGCCCGTGGCGCGGGCGCGGCGTGCGGCGCGTGGTGCCCAACGCCATCAACGCCGGCGGCATAGTGCGCGTGATGGCCTGGACGTCCGGGCGTCGCGCATAGATCTGTTGGTGGATGCGCACCTCACCGAGCACGCCCGCCGGCAGCGCGCCGTGCACGGGCACGAGGGTGCCGGCCTCGCCGGTCCTGATGTTGCCCATCGGGCGCGCCGCGCACACGAGGAACGTCCCTTCGCCGACGCGGCGACTGCAATGCCCGTAGGCGTGGGCAAGTCCGTGCCGGCCCAGCGCGCGCGCCGCGACCCGGATTTCGCGCTCGATCGCCGCCGTCACTCGCGGAACTCCGCGATGTCCGGCACCGAGCCCCACATGCAGAACGAGCGGTTGTCGCGCGGGAACTGGCGCGGCATGTACAGCGGCTCTTCGTCGGCGCTGATGGTACGCACGCCGGTCGAGTACTCATAGACCATGCCGTCCGGCCCCTCGAAATACAGGAACATGGCACCGGACGTGGGATGGCGGCCGGGTCCGAACACGATGCGCACGCCATTGGCCTTGAGCATGTAGTAGGCGCGCATCACGTCGTCGATGCTCTCGACCTGATGGTTGATGTGCTGGATGCCGCGGCGCTGGCTTGGGAACAGCGCGATCTTGTGGTGCACTTCGTCGATGCGCAGCAACGGTGCCTCGCCGATGCGGTCGCTCACCCGAGCACCCAACACGCCCGTCCAGAACCGCTCGTCGCGCGCCGCGTCGGTCGTGCAAAGGCCGACATGGCTGAACCCCGTGATACCTGCATCGCGCGAAGGGAAATAGCGGCGCCCGCTGTGGTGCGGCTGCACGACGAGATCGATGCTGTTTCCCGTGGGATCGCGGAAGTTGACGAACGCCTTGACGTGCCGTTGCTCGCAAGCCTCGGCAGTGCCTGCCATGACCTCAATGCCTGAGTCAGACAGAGATGCGGCCGCACGATCCAGTTCGTCGGCATCGCGCAGCTCGAAACCCACGGTGTGATCCGTGGGGTCGCCCTCGAACATGACCAGCGTGTGGTCGCGGCTGTCGCTGCGGAAGTAGATCGCGCCGGCCTCATTGCGCACTGGCTCCAAGCCGAGGATCTGGGTGGCGTAGCGATTCGCGCCTTCCAGATCACGCGTTCCCAGTCGCGCATATCGAATGTCATGCAGGTTGATCACGTACTACCCCATTGCCCATGACGGGCGTCAAATTGGAACTATTCTCCGGAGCGGGTAGTCATTCCTGAAATCATATGAATGGATTCGAGATATGCGAATGAGACATATCAGTAGCGGCAGGACGCGCCGCCTGGACCTCAACTTGCTGGAGCTCTTCGAGAGCATCTGGCGCACCAGGAACCTGACAGCCACCGGCGCGGCACTCGGTCTATCCCAGCCCGCGGTGAGCCGCGGCCTGGCGTGCCTGCGCGAGGCCTACGACGACGAGCTGTTCGTGCGCCAGCAACGCGGCGTCGAACCGACACCCCTCGCCACCAGCCTCGCCGAACCGGTCGCGTCGGCGCTGTCCATCGTGCGCGCAACGATCGACAAACCGACCTTCGATCCGAATACCGACACCCGAACATTCCGTCTTGCCCTGACGGATATCGGTGAGCGCCACTTCATGCCTCAACTGTCAGCTTGGCTGGCGATGAACGCACCGGCCGTCGCCATAGAAACGACGTCACCTTCCCAGGCCGATCTTGTGGCGGGTCTCTCGACAGGAGACATCGACTTGGCTGTCGGCTTTCTCTCCGGCCTCGGGAAGCAGGTGCATCAGCAGCGCTTGTTCCGCGAGCACTTGGTCTACATCGCGCGCAAGGGCCATCCCACTGTGAAGGGCAAGCTCGATGCTCAGCAGCTTCGCGAACTACCGCACGTGATCGGAAGTCCCGGTGGAACGAACCACGCCACAGCCGTAGAAAAGGTGCTGACCAGTCCGCGCGTCCGTGCTGCCATCAAGCTGCGCGTGCACAGCTTCCTGACGATCGGCCCCATCGTCGGTGCAAGCAACCTTGTCGCTGTGGTGCCTAGCCGGCTGGCTGCCATGGTCGGCAACCACGTGGGACTGCAGACCATCGCCCCGCCCGTGCGATTCCCGGGATTCGAGATCAGCATGGTCTGGCACAAGCGTTTCAACAGGGATCCGGGGAACACGTGGCTGCGCGGCGTGTTTCAAACCCTCTTCGCTCAAGAGTAGTACTGCGCTTGATTTCCCGTGACATCCGAGATTTGCATAACAAGAATCCGATCTTGTCATGTCACGAATGTCAGAGGGGACCTTAAAGTTCGCCGAGCCGGGTTGATCGATGTCAAAGACATGCTCCGGCATGCCGCCGAGACAACGGTATCGAACATCAAGAGGTCACGAATGAGCAGCCGCCGATCCTTTCTTCAAACATGCGTCTCCGCCGGGTATGGCTCGGTCCTCGCGAGCCTTGGCGTTCCCGCCTTCGCAGCCAACTTCCCCACGCGCTCGGTCAGGGTTCTGACGCCTTTCTCGGCTGGTGCCGGTCCCGACGCTGTGCTGCGCAACATCGGCGAGCGCTTGGCCAGGAAGTGGTCACAGCCCGTGATCGTCGAAAATCGCCCCGGCGGTAGCGGTTTTATCGCCACTGGCGTGTTCCGGCAGGCTTCGCCCGATGGGCATGACCTGATCCAGCTCGACAGCAACCACACGACGACGCACCCTCACACCTACAGTAAGCTGCCCTACAACGTCGAGCGCGATTTCACGCCGATCTCTATGCTGCTGCGCACGCCGTTCTTTGTCGCCGTGGCAGCCGACAGCCCGTTCAAGACGGTCGACGACATCATTGCGGCAGCACGCCCACGGCCTGACGCGGTCACCTACGGTTCCTGGTTCAACGGCAGCCCCGGCCACATCGGAACGCTGCGGCTGCTGGCGCAGAAGGGTGTGCAGATGGTGCATGTCCCCTTCCGCGATTTCGGTGCGCTCTACCAAGCCGTCGCCAACAAGGAAGTGGACTGGGCGCTGGCGAGCGCGGCCAGCGGAGGCGCGATGGAACGCGCCGGCCGCATCCGCTTCCTGGTGTTGGCGGCCCCGAAACGTGACCCCCTCTATCCAAACGTTCCGACAACGGCCGAGATTCCCAGCCTGCGGGGCTTCGAGGTTGATGCGTGGGCCGGTCTCTTCGGCCCCAAGGCAATGCCGCTTGCCGTTCGCGACCAGATCGCTGCCGATGTCGCTGCGGCGCTGACCTTGCCAGAGGTCGTCGAGCAGTATCGGGTGCTCGGCTATGAGATTCCGACGCTGACGCCGGCGGCGTTCGAGGAAACCATCCGCCGTGAAACCCTGCAATGGGGTGAAACCATTCGCGCGGCCAATCTGAAGCTCGATTGATCCCAACGGGCCTCACGTCCGTAGCGCAACGCGCTACGCCGCGCGCAGGCCCGTCTTCAACCTCGAGCGCGAGCCTTCTTCGTGGCCGGCCGGGCCTGATAGGCAGCCAACGCAAGCTCCACGGTTTGCTCAAAGTGGCTCTGGAGCAGGCCAATGGCGCGGCCGCTGTCCCGAGCCAACGCGGCGTCCACCAGGGCTTGATGCTCGGCTGGAACGTTGCGAGCCTTTGCCGCACGCGGCGCACGCGGCGCCGAAGCGTCAGCGGTAACGGAAACGTGCCGGTAGCGCGTCGAACGCTGCCGCAGGTTGGACGCCAGTTCGAGCAGCACCGGAGACCCGCAGGCCGAGATCAGTGCGTGGTGGAATGCCATGTGCGCCTCGTCCCATTCCGCAGACAGGTGCCCGGGTGTCGTCGAATCCAACACCGGCAAGCGGCTCAGCCGGTGGTGCGCAGCCACAAGTTGCGACTCCCAGGCGACATCGCCGTACCGCAGCGACAGCTCCAGCGCCTCCGATTCAATCAGGATGCGCGCGCGCGTGATGTCCGCAAGGTCGGAGGCGGAGACATCGGATACCCGGAAACCCTGCTGGTCCCTAGCCTCGACAAATCCGCTGCTGCTCAGGCGCGACAACGCCTCCCGCATTGGGATGAGGCTCACGTCGTATCGCTCGCTCAAATCCTTGACCACCAGCTTCGCTCCAGGTGGGTAGACGCCTTCAATGATGTCGGCGCGAAGCTGGGCTACCAGGCTGGATACGCGGGTAACGCTGGACGAAGGAAGTGCGGGCACGGCGGTTGACTCTCGTGTTCAGTCGCAGATGTGGGGTCTTTGCGTAAGTATAAGGATTTCTCTATGATATACAAATCATAGAAAATATATATTTTTCTTCGACCAACCCTTTGACCACCTTCCTACCATGAAGCTGTCCACCTTTCTTCTCGATGGCGTCCAGCGCGTCGGCCTCCTTGATGACGGAGGCTTCCGCCCCTTTCCTGCGGATGTCGCACGCGATGTCGGGGATTTCGTGCGCAAGCTCGCCGGAGGCGCCAGTCGCGACAGCCTGCTCGAAATGCTTGAAGCGCCGGTGCGCCAGGCCGACGTACAGCTCCTTCCTCCTGTTGTCGCGCCAGAGAAGATCCTGTGCGTGGGTCTGAACTACGTCGACCACACCAAGGAGAGTCCGTACGAGCAGCCGGACTATCCCACGCTGTTCCTGCGCTTGACGACCAGCCTGACCGCGCACGAGTCGCCCATCGTGCGTCCGGCCTGCAGCGACAGCCTCGACTTCGAGGGTGAACTGGCGGTGGTGATCGGCAAGGGTGGAAGACACATACCCAGGGAGCAGGCGCTCGATCATGTATTCGGCTACTCCGTCTTCAACGATGGGTCCGTGCGCGAGTACCAGTTCAAGACGCCGCAGTGGACCGTGGGCAAAACCTTCGATTCCACCGGCGGCTTCGGCCCTGCGGTCGTCACCGCCGACGAACTGCCGCCCGGCGCCCGCGGGCTTCTGCTGGAAACGCGCCTGAATGGACAGACCGTGCAGTCGGCGAACACCGAGGACATGGTGTTCGATGTGGCCACCCTGATCCAAGTCATCAGCGAGGCCATCACCTTGCACCCGGGCGATGTCATCGTGGCAGGGACACCAGCCGGCATCGGCTGGGCCCGCAACCCCAAGCTGCTGATGCGAGACGGCGATGTCTGCGAGGTCTCCATCGAGGGCATCGGCACATTGCGTAACCCCGTGGTGGACGAGACGCGCCTGCAGGCGCGCGCATAGCTGTCGACATGCACCGCCACAACAAGGAGACATCATGAGGAACCACCTGCTCGCGACATTTCTGTCCTTCGGCCTGCTGACAGTGGCCACGGCCGCGCACGCGCAGACTGCCACCCGAATGGTGAGCATCGTCGTCCCCCAGCCCGCCGGCAACCCGACGGACGGGGTCGCGCGCAAGCTCCAGCCCTTGCTGCAGAAGGAGCTTGGGCAGACGGTCATCGTGGAGAACGCGCCCGGCGCGGGCGGGTCGATCGGCGTGCAGAAGGTACTCACTGCATCTTCGAGCACTTTGCCGGTCCTGATCGCCTCGCAGACCGAGCCGATCCTGACGCCGTTCACGATCAAGCAGGCGCGCTACAAGCCCGAGGACTTTCGGGCCATCGGCTTGGTCGCGCGCCTGCCATACATCCTGACTGCGCGGCCGACGTTGCAGGGCGGCACTCAGGCCGACCTCATCGCGCTGGCCAGGCAATCCGCTGCCCCATTGAGCTTCGGCAACATCGGGCCCGGCTCCATGATCCACCTGCTTGGCGAGCATTGGGCGCGGAAGACCGGCGTGCAGCTCAACCAGGTGTCCTATCGGGGTGTACCACCCGCAGCGCAGGACGTGATGGGCGGACAGATCGACCTGACCTTCCTGCCCTTGGGCGGAGCCACGTTGTCGATGATCCAATCCGGCAAGGTCAAGGCGATAGCGACCTCCGGCGCCGCCGAGCATCCACTGTTGCCTGGGGTTCCGACCATCGCCGGCTCCGACGCGTCGATGACTGACTTCGTGTACGGCACGTGGATCGCGCTGCTGGTGCCGGCCAAGACCCCTGACGCGCTGGTTGAGCGGCTGAATCGTGCCGTCGCGACCGCCATGCAGGACGCCGACTTTCGCGACTACGTGACGGTCAGCGGCATGGAGGTTGCGCGCGAGAACGCCTTGCCGGAGCTCGCACGCTTCTACGCCGCGGAGACCAAGCTCTATCAGGACTTGGCCACGCGCATCGGCGTGACAGCCGAATAACCCGGCTCTGCAAGGTCGCTTCCATTTGTCGCGTGGCCCTCATGGCCGGCCGCCAGTTCGACCATGAGCCGGCACAGCGCCTGCTGCGACCGGGGCACCGTGACCTACCCCTGGTGCAAGCCAATGCAGCCGGCAACGGATGCCGGCACTGAACGGAGATGTAGATGCAATCGTCCCAACACAGGACTAGAGACAGCCGGCCCGCGGTTCACTCGGTAGATGAGTTCGTGCTGAGCGTGCCCGATCTGGAGGAGGCGCGCCGCTTCTATGCCAGCTTCGGCCTGCGGGTCGAGAACGACGACCAGGGCCTGGCGCTCTACACATATGGGCACGAGCATCGATGGGCACATCTTCGCCAAGGCGCGCGTAAACGGCTCGAATGGCTGAGCCTCGGCATCCATGCTGAGGATGCCGCGCGCTTCGACGCGCTGCTTCGACAACAGGGCATCGGAAGGATCGCCGCCCCGACCGGAGCGGATCCCACCGGCATCTGGCTGGCAGCGCCCGACGGTCTGAAGATTCAGTTGCGCGTCGCTCGCAAGGCCTCCCCTTCAACCCCAGGGCCGCGGGAGTTCCCGCCGGCACCGGCCAATGTCGGGCGCGCGCCCAATCGGAGCCAGGTGCAACAGGTGCGACCGCTGTACTTGTCGCACATCCTGCTGTTCAGCGCGGACGTGGATGCCGCTGTCGCCTTCTACACCGATCTGCTCGGCCTGCGCCTGACCGACAAGTCGGGCTCGATCATCGCCTTCATGCACAGCCCGCACGGCAGCGACCACCACCTGATTGCGCTTGCCAAGTCGGACGGGCCTGGGTTGCACCACAGCAGTTGGTGCGTGCCCTCGCTGGATGCCATCGGTATCGGCGCACAGCAGATGGCCGCGGCGGGATTTCCCGATGGCTGGGGCCTCGGCCGGCATGTGCTGGGCTCGAACTACTTCCGCTACGTACGCGATCCCTGGGGCAGCTATGCCGAGTACTCCTACGACATCGACTACGTGCATGCCGGAGCGCAGTGGCCGGCGGCCGATCACCCGCCGGAGGACTCGCTGTACGTCTGGGGTCCCGATCTGCCGCCCGACTTCACAACCAACTACGAGACGCGCCGCTCCTGAGCGCAAGAGCTCGTTCCATTTCCCAGTATCAAGGAGTCCTAGTTTGTCTATCACGAAGAACGACTTTGCCATCAATGCCAGCCACTTCGATGTCACCCAAGGCTGGAACCTCCTGCGCATCGCCACCGGAGTCTTCTTCTTTCCGCACGCGATCTCCAAATTCGCCGGCGACGGTGGCATCAATCCGATGGTGCTCGGCTTTTTCGAGGCCGCCGGCTTCTCGCCGGCGGCGGCCTTCGTGATCCTGGCAGGTCTGCTGGAGATCACGGTCGGCGTGGCCCTGGTGCTGGGCGTCTGCACACGGTACGCCGCGCTGGTCGGCGCGGTGATCCTGTTCACGGCCGTCTACGCGTTGCAGACCGTCACCGGATTCAAGAGTTGGGTCTGGAACAGCGGCGGATACGAATACCCCGTCTTCTGGGCGATCGCATGTCTCGCTGTCGCGCTGGAGGGTTTTCGGCAACGCCGCACTGCGATTGCATCCGCAGTTTCCCAGTCGGCATGACCACTTTCGACAACGCCAAGGAGAAGCCGATGCTCTACATTCGACTGTGCTACGACAAAACAGGCATGCGACCCGTACGCGAGCAGATGCGGATGCAGCATCGGGCCTACCTGCAGGAGCAGCCGCTGAAGCTGGTGGTCGCCGGCCCACTGTGCGAGAGCGACGAGAGCGATGGCAACATCGCCAGCTTCATGATCGTAGAGGCCGACTCGATCGAGGATGTGCGCAGGATGCACGATGGCGACCCATTCACCCGGGCCGGAGTCTTCGGCGACGTGCACATCCATCGTTGGGACAAGCACATCGGATAGCAGTGGGCCGCAGCGAACTCGCCGCCACAAATCACCTCGCCCCCATTTAGGGCGAGGGAGCCCGCCGGCAGCCTACTGGTCTGCGACCCACTGTCCTTCCAGCCCGCCAAGGTGCCGGATGAATCGGCGACGCGTTGGATCACTCCGGCCGGCTTCAGCTTGCGCCTAGAAGAGGTCTGGCCTATGATTCGTATCATATTACGGTTGTCATATGAAACGAACAGCTCGAAGCCACCAGAAGGAAGCCTCCCGCGAGCGGATCCTCGATGCCGCCTCTCGCGCCGTCCGCCGTTCGGGTTTTCACGGCGTCGGCGTCGCCGAAGTGATGAGCGAGGCAGGCCTCACGCATGGCGGCTTCTACAACCACTTCGAGTCGAGGGAGGCCTTGCTGAGCGCCGCCGTCGCTCGTGCGGGCTCCGACGTGACGAGCGTGCTGGAAGCAAACATGGCGCGCCTGATGCGCGCTGGACTGAGCCAGTTCCGCGCGTTGGTGGAAAGCTACCTCTACGACGGGGAAATCGACAATCGAGAGAAAGGCTGTCCGGTCGCGGCGCTCTGCTCGGAGATTCCCAGCCAGGCCGCCGAAGTAGTCACCACGTCCCAGCGGCTCGTGCGCAACTTGCACCATCTGGTAAAGCGGGCGCTGCCACCGGACCAAGCCGACGAAGCGGCTTGGTCGGTAACCAGTCAACTGGTAGGCGCCGTGCAGTTGGCAAGGGCGCTGGGCGACAACGAAGACGGGCGCGCGGTGCTGACCGCCGCGAGGCGCGACTTGCTGGGCCGCTACGATTCCTGAGTTTTGGGGGGCCTGTCGGCACGCACTGGCTGCCAGGCTCTTTTTTTGACCCATACATATTACGAGCATCATATGAAAAGAATACGCAGGTTCGAGGAAGGTTCTGGAGCTCTGGCCGCAGCAGGTCGCGAGTTCGGTCTGATATTGCTCAGGCAGACCCTATGACCAGGCAGAGCAAGCGCATCGTCGTGACAGGCCTCGGCATCGTCGGACCGCTGGGATGCGGCACCGAAGAGGTCTGGCGCAGATTGCTTGCTGGACAGTCGGGAATCCGATCGCTGCCCGCCGAACTGACCGATGGCGTGCCTTGCACCGTGGGCGGACAGGTTCCTACGTTGGATGAGGACCCGGTTGCAGGCTTCGATCCCGAACTGGCCGGACCAGCCAAGGATCGCAAGAAGATGGATCGCTTCATCGAGTTCGCCCTAGTGGCAGCTCGGGAAGCGCTGACGCAGGCAGGCTGGAAACCCCAGGACACCGAGCAGCAGCACCGCACAGCCACCGTCGTCGCGACCGGCATCGGCGGCTTCGGTGCGATCGCAGACGCCGTGCGCACGACCGATGACCGGGGGCCGCGCCGCCTGTCGCCCTTCACCGTGCCGTCGTTCCTGGCCAACCTCGCGGCGGGGCATATCTCGATCCGCCATGGCTTCAAAGGTCCGATGGGCGCTCCCGTGACGGCCTGTGCCGCCGGAGTTCAGGCGATCGGCGACGCGGCGCGGCTGATCCGTTCCGGTGAAGCGGACATCGCCCTTTGCGGCGGCACCGATGCCGTCATCAATCGCGTCAGCCTGGGCGCCTTTGCCGCGGCGCGCGCCCTGGCGACCCGATTCAACGACCGACCGCAGCAAGCGTCGCGTCCCTTCGACCAGGATCGCGATGGCTTCGTCATGGGCGAAGGAGCGGGCATGCTGGTGATCGAATCACTGGAGCATGCACTGGCACGGAACGCGCGCCCCATCGCCGAACTGGTTGGCTACGGCACGAGCGCCGATGCCTACCATTTGACCGCGGGCCCCGAGGACGGTGACGGCGCTCGCCGATCCATGGAGCAAGCCTTGCGGCAAGCGGGGCTCGGCCCTGGCGATATCCAGCACATCAACGCGCACGCCACCTCGACGCAGGTCGGCGACAAGGGCGAGCTGGCGGCCATTCGAGCCGTATTCGGAACCGAGACGCGCCCGGCGATCGCCTCGACCAAATCTTCGACCGGTCACCTGCTGGGTGCGGCTGGCGGCATCGAGGCCATTTTCTCTGTCCTTGCCCTGCGTGATCAGGTCGCTCCGCCCACGCTGAACCTGGACACGCCCGACGAGTTGGCCGATGGGCTCGATCTGGTCGGCCCCGGTGCAAGGCAGATGCCCATCGAGCACGTGCTCTCCAATGGCTTCGGCTTTGGCGGGGTCAATGCCAGCGTGCTGTTTCGTCGCTGGGGACAGGCATGAGGAAGCTGCCTGTCGCCTCACGGTGCCCGCAAGGGCACGCCTCACGCCGGCATGCCATTGGCACCGCCGGCATTTTTCACGTCCGCAAATATTACGGCCGTCATATCAACGAGAAGCGCTCAGCGCGGAAGGATGTCCAATGAAGCTAGAAGGTTCTGTTGTCCTGGTCACAGGTGCCAATCGCGGGCTCGGTCTTGAGTTCTCCAAGCAACTGCTGGCGCGCGGCGTCGCGAAGGTCTACGCCGCGGCGCGCAATCCGGCCTCGGTCACGCTGCCCGGCGTGGTGCCCATCCAGTTGGATGTGACCAAGCCAGAAGCGGTCGCGGAAGCTGCACGCGCCTGTGGCGATGTCACTGTGCTGATCAACAACGCAGGCATCGCCAAGCTGGGTGGATTCCTTACCGACGATGCCGACGCGCTACTGCGCGAGCAACTGGAGACCAACCTCTTCGGCATGCTGAGCACGAGCCGCGCCTTCGCCGGCATCCTGGGCCGCAACGGTGGCGGCGCGCTGGTGAACATCCTCTCCATCGTGAGCTGGATCAACACGCCGGTGATCGCCGCCTACGGCGTCACCAAGGCGGCGGCCTGGTCGCTGACCAATGGCCTGCGCCACGAGCTGCGCGCCCAGGGCACGCAGGTGCTGGGCTTCCATGGCGGCTTCATCGACACCGACCTGGTGCGCGACTTCGACGTGCCCAAGGCCACGCCCGAGGACGTCGTGCGCCGCACGCTGGATGCGCTCGAAGCCGGAGAGGAAGAAGTCGCCGTCGATGAGCCGTCCCGTCAGGTCAAGCAAGGCCTGTCGCAAGGCGTCTACCTCACCGACATCGTGGCCGGCTGACGGAAAATCCCATGACGAGACCGGCCATGGAACGTCCCGACCTGCAGACAGCGTCGGGCAGCGCAGCACACGACACGGCTCCCGTGCCGGCGCCGCGTCGGCTGACGGGTTCGCTGCTCTTCCTGCTGGCCGGACTGGCCGCGCTCGGAGCGTTGTCGACCAACATCATCCTGCCCGCCTTCCCGGACATGGGCAGCGACCTGGGCGTGTCGACCAAGGATCTTGGCGTCACGCTCAGCAGCTTCTTCATCGCGTTCGCGGCAGGCCAGCTCCTGGTGGGGCCGCTGTCCGATCGCTTCGGCAGGCAATGGCTGGTGCTGGGCGGACTGGCGGTGTTCCTGGCCGGCAGTGCGCTGTGCGCGCTGGCGACGAGCCTGCCCTGGCTGGTCGCCGGTCGCGTCGTGCAGGCCCTGGGCGTGTGCGCGGCCTCCGTGCTGTCGCGCGCCATCGCGCGCGATCTGTTCGAGGGCGAAGCGCTGGCGCGAACCCTGGCCCTGATCATGGTGGCGATGGCCGCGGCACCTGGCTTCTCGCCGCTGCTCGGTGGCGCGTTGAACCATCTGTTCGGCTGGCGCGGTGCCTTCGTGCTGGTCGGCGTGCTGGGCCTGCTGCTCGCGGCGCACTACGTCATCAGCACCGGCGAGACACACCCGGCCGATCGACGTGCGGCGGTCTCGCTCGCCGCCGTCGTGAAGAGCTACGCCCGGCTACTGGTCGATCCGCGGTTCATCGTTCCGGCCGCATCGGTCAGCTTCGTCCTCGGCGGGCTCTACACCTTCTTCGCCACGGCGCCGGCGATCCTGATGGACGGCCTGGGCTTCTCGTCACTGGGGCTGGGCCTGTTCTTCGCCACGACCGTGTTCGTGGTGTTCGCCGCCGGCCTGCTGGCGCCGCGGCTCGCCCACCGCTGGGGACAGCGGCCAGTGGCGATGGCCGGCATCGCCATCGCGCTCACCGGCGGCGTCCTGCTGCTGGCCGGACCGCCGACGATCGCGATGTTCAGCGTGTCGCTGGCGGTGTTCCTGCTCGGCATGGGCATGGTCAATCCGCTCGGCACCGCGATCACGCTGCAACCGTTCGGCCATCAGGCGGGCACGGCCTCGGCCTTGCTCGGCTTCCTCCAGATGGGCAGCGCCGCGCTGGCCATCAGCATCGCCAGCACGCTCGACGTGGCGGCCTACACCGCGCTGGGCCTCGTCCTCGCCGGCTGCACCGCGCTCTCCCTCGTCGTCTTCGCAACCGGCTTGCGCCAACGGCCTGCGCCGTAGGCATGCGCTCGCCATCCCCCACATCGAGAAACGCCATGTCCATCCATTCTGATCCCATCGTCATCGTCGCCGCCACGCGCACACCACTGGGCCGCTTCCTCGGCGACCTGGCACCCGTCTCGGCAAACGCGCTCGGCGCACACGTCATCCGCTCCGCCCTCGAGCGATCCGGCTTGCCCGGTGAACGCGTGGACGAGGTCCTGATGGGCTGCGTCCTGCCTGCCGGCCAGGGGCAGGCGCCGGCCCGGCAGGCCGCCCGCGGCGCCGGCCTTCCGGACGCGACGGGCGCGACCACCATCAACAAGGTCTGCGGCTCCGGCATGAAGGCCACGATGCTGGGACACGACCTGATCCTGGCCGGCGCCGCCGATATCGTCGTCTCTGGCGGCATGGAGTCGATGTCGAACGCGCCTTACCTGCTGGCCCGCGCGCGCAGCGGCTACCGCGCCGGACATGACCGCGTGTTCGACCACATGATGCTCGACGGCCTGGAAGATGCCTACGAGCCGGGCCGGGCCATGGGCGACTTCGGCGAAGCCGCGGTGGAGTCCTACGGCTTCACCCGCAACGACCAGGATGCCTATGCCGTACAGACGCTGACGCGGGCCCGCACGGCCGTCGAGAGCGGCGCCTTCGCCGACGAGATCACGCCGATCACGATCGCGGCCAAGGGTGGCGAGCGCATCGTCGCCAACGACGAACATCCGCTGAAGGTGTCGCCCGAGAAGATCCCGACGCTCAAGCCTGCCTTCCGCACCGACGGCACCATCACGGCCGCGAGCGCATCGGCCAACGCCGACGGCGCCGCGGCACTGGTCCTCACGCGCCGCTCGCTGGCCGAGCGGGAATCCCTGCCGATCCTGGCCGAGATCAAGGCGCACGCCACCCACAGCCAGGCACCGGCCTGGTACACGACGGCGCCGATCCCGGCGATCCGCAAGCTGCTCGACAAGACGGGCTGGTCGGTGGGCGATGTCGACCTGTTCGAGATCAACGAGGCCTTCGCCGTGGTCGCCATGGCCGCCGCCAAGGATCTCGGCATCGAGTACGAGCGCCTCAACGTCAACGGCGGCGCCTGCGCGCTCGGCCACCCCATCGGCGCCACCGGCGCCCGGCTGATCGTGACCTTGCTGCATGCCCTGCAGCGCCGCGGCCTGCACCGTGGCGTGGCGTCGCTGTGCATCGGCGGCGGCGAAGCGACGGCTATCGCCATAGAGATTCCGCGCTGATCCGCGCAACTCCCTTGCACTGGAGATACACACCATGTCCCGTTCCTCCCTTTTGTCCGCGCGACACGCGCCTCCCGCCGGCCACCTATGGTTAGCCGGCGGCCTCGTGCTCGCCGTCGTTCTGGCGCTCGGCACTGCCCGCAGCGCGACCGCGGCCGAGCCGGCCGCACAGTCCCGCACCGCGCACGCAACGGCACCCAACCAGTTCGTCGAGGCGGGCGGCGCGCGCTTCGCCTACCGCCGGCTCGGGCCAGCCACCGGCACGCCGCTGCTGTTCCTGCAGCACTTCACCGGAACGATGGACGGCTGGGATCCACTGGTGACCGACGGCCTCGCGCAGGGCCGCCCGGTGATCCTCTTCAACAACCGCGGCGTGGGACTGAGCGGTGGCGAGACGCCGGACACCGTCGAGGCCATGGCCCAGGACACCATCGCGTTTCTCGACGCGCTGGGCATCGCCCGGGTCGATCTTCTCGGCTTCTCGCTGGGTGGATTCGTCGCTCAGGAGCTGGGCTTGCGTCATCCCGACCGCGTGCGCCGCGTCGTCCTCGCCGGCACCGGACCGCGTGGCGGGCAAGACATGCAGGAATCCCGCCCCGACGTGATCGCCGCGCTGCAGAGCGGCAACCCGGACCAGGCGCGCGCCTATCTGTTCTTCTCGCAGTCGCCGCCCAGCCAGGCTGCAGCGGGACGCTTCCTGGATCGCACCAGGCAGCGCAGCACAGACCCTGACACCCAGGCGTCGCCCGAGGCCACGCAGGCGCAGGGTAAGGCGATCCACGCCTGGGGCCAGGTCGCATCGAACGCCGACTGGATCGCGCGGCTGCGCGAGTTCAAACCCGCCACGCTGGTCGTCAACGGCAACGACGACATCATGATCCCGACGATCAACACCTACGCGCTGTCGCAGGCCATCCCGAAGGCACAGCTCATCGTCTATCCGGACGCCGGCCATGGCGCGCTGTTCCAGTACCCCGAACTCTTCGTTCAACACGTCGGCCTGTTTCTGGACCGCGATGACGAAGGCTTGAACGAGACCCGTTGAGCCAGCGCACGGCAACTCATTCACAAACGACGATCTCTATTCGATGAAGGAAGAAAGCACCATGAACATCAAAGGCTCAGTTGCGCTGGTGACCGGCGCCAATCGTGGATTGGGCCGCGCGCTTGCCCTGGAACTCGCCGCCCGCGGCGCGAAGGTCTACGCGGCGGCGCGAGACCCCAGCACGGTCAAGGACGCAGGACTGATCCCTGTCCAACTGGATGCAACGAACGACGAAAGCATCAAGGCACTCGTCGCACAACTGGAGGACGTCAACCTGCTCGTGAACAACGCGGGCGTCGCCCAGGTCATGGAGAGCACACTCGACCCGCAGTTCCTGGCCGTGTACGAACGCCTATCCGCGGTGAACTTCGGTGGCCTGGTCAAGGTGACCCAAGCCTTCGTGCCGCTGATCCTGCGCAACGGCGGCGGCGTGATCAACGTGCTGTCGGATGCCACCTGGTTCTCCCGCCCCCTGCTGGCCGCCTACTCCGCCAGCAAGTCTGCGGCGTGGAGCTACACGAACGCGCTGCGGGTGGAGTTCCAGGACAGGCTCCAAGTGCTCGCCATCCATGTCGGCTTCCTCGACACGGACATGACCAAAGGCTTCGACATGAACAAGACCGCGCCGGCAGACGTGGCGAGTCAGGCAGCCGATGCGTTGGAAGCCGGCCGCTACGAAGTGCTGGCCGATGCGGGCACGCAAGCCTTGAAGGCGAGCTTGACGAGCGACCGTCCGTACTACGTGCACCCGCCCGAGATCGCGTGAGGACGGCGAAATGAAAACCAGCAGACGCGAGTTCATCGCTGGTGTCGGCTCCATGGTGGCGGCCAGCGCCGTCCCGGGCGTTGCCGCTGCCGCGACACCAACACAGCAGGCCGCGGCGCAGCCGACCAGGCCGGAGGGAAGCAAGATGGCAAAGACGATTCTGGTCACCGGCGCAGGCACGGGCTTCGGGCACGACCTGTCCCTGCAGCTCGCGCAGCGAGGCCACCAGGTCATCGCCACCGTGGAACTACCGGCACAGGTGACGCAGTTGAAGAACGCGGCGCAGGCGCGAGGCGTGAATCTGCGGGTGGAGAAGATCGACATTCTCAGCGAGCGCGACCGGGCGTTCGCGGCCTCGCTGGACGCGGACGTACTGGTGAACAACGCCGGCATCGGCGAAGGCGGCTCTGTCGCCGAGATGCCGATGGACGTGTTCCGTTCGCAGTTCGAGACCAACGTCTTCGCCACGCTGGCGCTGACCCAGCAAGTCGTCAGGCGCCTGCTCGAACAGAAGAAGCCCGGCAAGATCATCTTCATCTCGTCGGTGGTCGGCTTCTTCACGCCGGAGTTCACCGGCGCCTACAGCGCTTCCAAGCACGCACTGGAAGCCGTCGCCGAAGCCCTGCACGCCGAGCTCAAGCCGTTCGACATCAAGGTCGCAACGATCAACCCCGGTCCGTACCGCACCGGCTTCAACGACCGGATGATGGAAACCCATCGCCAGTGGTATGACCCGAGCCGGCACCTCATCGACCACAGCAAGCTCGCCTTTACCTACGACCAGTTCGATCCGAGCGCGGCGATCGACAGCATGGTGGCGATCGTCGAGCAGAGCGGCGGCAAGTTCAGGAACGTCGTTCCCGATCAGTTCGCCGGCGTGGTCAAGCAGTTCCAAGCCAATGCCTGGGACGCGACCCAGTAAATCGCCCATCACCGCCGAGAGGAAGGACACACCATGACTGCTACCAATACGAAGCTCTATCTCGACGATCTCGCCGTCGGGGCCTCGTTCCGCAGCCCAACTTATGGCGTGAGCGAAGAAGAGATCAAGCGGTTTGCGCGCGACTACGATCCGCAGCCCTTCCACCTCGACGACGAGGCGGCGAAGCAGACCTTCTTCCGAGGTCTTGCGGCAAGTGGCTGGCACACCGCCGCCATCACCATGCGCCTGCTGGTCAAGGGCGGGCTCCCGCTTGCCGATGGCATCATCGGGATGGGCGGCGAGATCGCCTGGCTCGCGCCTGTTCGTCCAGGAGATGTGCTGAGAGTGACCAGCACCGTGGCCGAGATCGCGCCCTCGCAGTCCAAGCCCGACCGGGCGGTCGTGCGCTTCCAATGCAGCACCGTGAACCAGCGCGACGAGGTGGTGCAGCGTATCGAACCCAAGCTGCTGGTCTTCAAGCGTCCCGCCTGACACAGCGCGCGGATCCGACGAACCGACCCCAAGGAACAAACGAAAGGATGACCGATCACCCACCCCGCCGCGACAAGATCGATGCGCTGTTGTCGAGCGTCTCCCCGGCGCTGGCGCTGCTGGCCGCCATGCAGCTCGACCTCTTCACCGGTCTCGCGCCCGGGCGGCAGAGCGCCGTGCAACTGGGCGAGCGCCTGTCTCTGCCCGCCGAACGCCTGTCGCGGCTGCTCTACGCGCTTGCCGCCGCAGGCCTCCTGACCGAGGAGGCGGGAGCTTTCTCGAACACCCCGGAGACGGCCGCCTTCCTGACCAAGGGATCGCCACATTACATGGGCGCCAGCCACGAACTGCTGAGTGACCTGTGGCATGCCGACCTGCGAACGGCGCAGTCGATCGAGGATGGCCGGCCGGCCGCACCGCACGACTTCGACGACATGGATCATGTGGCGCTGTCGGCTTTCCTGCGCGGACTCGTTCCCAGCGCGCTGTCGGTCGGCCGCGAGCTGTCGGGCATCCTGGAGGTTGGCGAGGGTGCTTCGTTCGTGGACATCGGCGGCGGTTCCGGCGCCGCACTCGTCGGCTTGGTGGAGACGCGACCCGCCGCGCGCGCCGTGGTGTTCGAGCTGCCCAGCGTAGTGGCCGCGGCGCGGCCGATCATCGACGAGTTCGGCCACGCCGGTCGCATTTCTTTTGAGGAAGGCGACATCACCCGGGAAACACCGAAGGGGGAGCACGACGTCGCGCTGCTGCGTGCCATGCTGCAGGTGCTGTCGCCGGAGCAGGCCCAGGTGGCGGTGAACCACGTCTTCCAGTGTCTCAAGCCCGGCGGCACGATCCTCATCACTGGCGGCGGCATCCTGCACAACGACCGCAAGACGCCGACGTCAGGCGTCTACCTCAATCTCACCCTGATGAATCTGTACGAGTCGGGCCGCAGCTACACACTCGGCGAGCACTACGAGTGGCTCAAGCACGCCGGCTTTATCGATTCCCGGGCACGCCCCCTCGCCAGTGGTTCCCTGTTGATCAGCGCTACCAAACCGCATGGTCTGCCGGTTCATCACCGCGCCAACAGCTTCCAATCCTGATGACAACCATGACGATCCCCCGCGTTTTCATCGACGGTGACCAAGGCACCACCGGCTTGCAGATCCACACGCGCCTGCACGGGCGCGCCGACATCGAGATCCAGACCTTGCCGGCCGCGCATCGCAAGGACGCCCGCCGGCGTGCCGATGCGCTCAACAGCTGCGACATCGCGATCCTGTGCCTTCCCGACGAGGCCGCACGCGAAGCGGTGGCCAGCCTGGAAAATCCGAAGGTGCGCGTCATCGACGCCAGCTCCGCGCATCGGACCCACCCGGGCTGGGCCTACGGCTTTCCCGAGTTGAGCAGCGACCAGCCGCGCCTGATCGCGCAGGCGAACCGGGTGACCAATCCCGGGTGCTACCCCACCGGCGCCATTGGCCTGTTGCATCCCCTGGTGACCACCGGCTTGCTGCCGCGGGACTACCCGCTGTCCATCCATGCCGTGTCGGGATATTCGGGTGGCGGCCGCGCGGCGGTCGAACTGCACGAGGGTGCGAGCGCACCGCAAGCGCCCGCATTCCAGGTCTATGGCCTGGCGTTGATGCACAAGCACGTCCCCGAGATCCAGCGCTACGCGGGTCTGGATTTACCGCCCATTTTCATGCCGGCCTACGGTTCGTATCGCCAGGGGATCGTCCTGAGCGTTCCGCTGCACCAGCGCCTGCTGCCCGAAGGCGTCGATGCCGAGGCGCTGCACGCCTGCCTGACGCGGCACTACGCGGCCACGTCGTACGTGCGCGTGCTGCCGGTGGTCTCGTCGTCCGCGCTGGAACGGCTCGACCCGCAGCGGCTCAATGGGACGAACGACATGGAGCTCGCCATCTTCGCGAACCCGGAGCGCGGACAAATCCTGTTGACGGCGGTCTTCGACAACCTCGGCAAGGGTGCCGCAGGCGCCGCGGTGCAGAACCTGGATCTGATGCTGGCCCGCGGCTGAGTATCCCGGGCGCCTCGCCGCCGCCCAGGTAGACCTGGGCGAGCGCAGGGTCGAGAAGTTCCGCCCACGCGAAGCGGTGGCGTCCCAATCAAACCGCCACGCTTGCCGCCCGCTGGTGCTCGTAGACCTGCAGGTGGCAATAGGCAGCGCGCATCAACGGGACGTCCAAGCCATGGCGTTCGGCGCGGCGGATCATGTCGCCGACGATGGCATCGGCTTCCAGGCGCTGGGCGCCTTGGGCGATGTCGCGCATCATGGAAGCGGCCCAGTTGGACTGTGGATCCAGCAATCGGGCTTCAAGGCGCTGGACGTCCTCGGACGACAGCCGATGGTCTGACGCGGCGGCCACCGACCCGCACTCGCCCATGGCCTGTTCCATCAGCCTGCGGCCGTCCTGGGTGCTGAGGATGTCGCCGATCGTGCCTCGCATGAGGCAGTTCATCATGGCACCGCTGGCGAGCATCACCCACTTGTTCCAAAGAGCCTGGTCGATGTCCTCCGACAGGGCCCTCTCCCCGGGGGTTCGCGCGATCAAGGCCTTGAACGCGAGCGCGACCGCCGCAGCGGCCTGGGATCGCGGCCCTACGATGAGCGTGTCGTTGCGGCCGAAGTGCTGGATCACGTTCTCGCGGTCGAGCATGGTCGCGATGTAGGCGACGCCCCCCAGCACGTGGTCAGCGCCAAAACGGGCATCCAGTTGGTCGTAGACGGACAAGCCGTTCAGTAGCGGCAGGATGACGGCGCCTGAGCCCATCGCCGGCGCCAGGTCGTGCAGCGCAGCCTCCAGATCGTAGGCCTTGCAGCCGAGCACGATCAGGTCGTAGTCCGGTCGCAGCGCGGCGTGCGCGACGGTTTGCACCGGGGCATCGTAGTCACCGAGTTCGCTGGATACGCGCAGACCTTGCGAGGCAAGCAGCGCGGCACGCTTGGGACGCACGAGGAAGCTCACCTGGGCGCCTGCCTGTAGCAGGCGCGAGCCATAGTAGCCACCGATGGCGCCAGCGCCGACGACGAGGATTCTCATGCTGTTCTCCCGGAATTGAGGGGTGTATTTGCTGCTGCCGGTTGTTCGCCATTCCCGACCGACCCGTGTTGCCAAAGCCGAACCGAGCAGACGATGCAGATCCCATACAGGGTCATGGCGATCGCACCCGTTGCGAAGAAACCCGCCAAGGATCCGGTCCAGACCAGCACCGCCCAACCCAGGCCGGCAAAGATCAGCAGGCGCGCTGCGCCGGCGAGCAACGGCCACTTCAGATGCCCGGCGCCTTGCGAGGCAAAGTAGAGCGAGAAGCCCATCGCGAAGAAACCATAGAACGGGCCGACGATGCGCAGGTACTGCGCCCCGGTCTCCAGCAGGCGCTCGTCCGTGCCGAACAGGCGCAGCCAGGCTTCGGGCCAGCACGCGGCGGCAACACCCAGCGCCGTGCCCAGACCGAACGCGATCGCGCCGCCGGCCAACGCGATCCGCCGCGCCCGTTCGTGCTGGCCGGCACCGATATTGGCGCCCACCAGCGCCACCAGCGGCGCGCCCAGTCCGAAGGCAATGGGAATCAGCAGGTATTCCAGGCGGGCGGCGGTGGCGTAGCCCGCCAGCGCTGCCGTTCCCGCATAGGTGCCGACGATCGCCGCGGTGAGTGCGATCAAGCTGTTGGTCAGCACGGGATTGAGGCAGGCCAGACCGCCAACCGTCAGGATGCTGCGCATCGGCGCCCAATGCAGCGGCCCCGATGCGAGCCGGGCGGCGTTGCGTCCACTGGCGCAGTACCATGCCAGCAACAGCGTACCGGCGCCGTAGTAGGCAACCAGTGCCCAGGCGCCACCGACGACCCCCAGCGGCGGCAACGGTCCGATGCCGAAGATCAGCACAGCCGAGACCGGGACCAGCACCAGCGCGCCGCCGCAGATGACGGCGCCGGGCACCAGCATGTTGCCGGTTCCGCGCACCACGCTGGCCAGTGCATTCATGATCCACATCAGCGGCAGCCCGATGAACAGTACATGGCCGTAGTCGAGCGCGGCCTGCAATGCGGCGTCGCGGGCACCCAGGAAATAAAACAGCGGCTGGCTGAACGACAACAGCGCCACCGTGAAGACCACCCCTATCAGCGCGTTGAGCACTACCGCGTGGCGCGCGAGCGAATCCACCATGGCCGTATTGCCTGCGCCCAGGGTTCTGGCAACGGCGGCCGAGATGCCCCCGCCCATGGCGCCTTGGGACATGTTCTGCATCAGCATCAGCACCGGCACAACGACGGCGACGCCGGCCAGAACATCCGTGCCCAGCTTGGCCAGCAGCCAGATCTCGACCAGCCCGGTCGAGGCCTGCGCCAGCATCATCAGGACGTTGGGCCAGCTCATCCGCACCAGCGTCGGAACGATGGGCGCATGCAGCATGCGCTGGAGTCGGGGATTGGCGGCGCGAGGCAGAGGGATCGAGGTCACGGCGTTGACGGGCAGCGAGCTGTCGCGTTCGCTGCCAGATGTTGGTATATGCAATTATTTCCAATCTACTTGCATATGCCAATATCGGTCAAGATGAACTACAGTGGCAGGTGATGGCCCTGCAGCGGCCCTGAATATTTCCGGGCTCACGTACGGGCGACCGGACCTCGATATGACCCAGGCCAGTACCAAGGACCCTCTCGTTTGCAATGGCGCTGCGCTGCGCAAGGCGACGCGCCGGGTGACCCAGCTCTACGATGCCGCGCTCGCGCCTTGCGGGCTGACGGTTTCGCAGCGCTCCATCCTCGTGCACATCCAGCGGCTCGGGGGCAGTCCGACCATGAGCGAACTGGCCCAGGCCATGGTGCTGGACCGCTCGGCGCTGGCCCGCAACGTCAAGCCATTGGAGCGCGACGGCTACCTCGTGCAAAAGCCCAATGCGGCCGACGGACGAAGCAGGTTGGTCGAGGTCACGGCCAGCGGACGTGCCAAGCTGGCCGAATCCAACGCCTTGTGGCGCAAGGCGCAGAGGCGATTCGAGGATGTCTACGGCCCCGACCGGGCGGCCGCATTGCGCGTCGCGCTGGCCGAGATCTACTCGGATGAATTCGCCCAGGCGTTCAACCGGACGGCTCTGTAAGCCGTACAGTGACGCCAGCTACTTTGCGCCGGCAGACTTGCTGGCGACGCGCTGGGAATCGACACGAGGCAGGCCACCGCCCGTCAGCAGGCGCCCGAGGATGCGGCCGAACACGCGCATCTTGACCGGGAAGCTCAACACGCTCGGGATGAGGCTCAGCGCGTAGTCGCCCAGCTCGGTGTCCCAGTTGTGGACGAGCTCGGCGGAGATGCCGGCCGTCGAGGTCAGTCGCACGCCGGCGCTGGTCAGTCGCTGCCATGCCACCTCGTCGCCGATCTTGGTGGCCGAGCCCGAGGCGTCGGTGACCACCTGGACGTTGAAGCCTTCCTCGACGGCAGAGATGGCCGGGCCGATGACACACACGTCCGTGGTCACGCCGGCGATAACGAGGTTGCGCTTGCCGGTGGCGCGCACGGCCTCCGCGAACCGGGGGTCGTCCCAGGCGTTGACGATGCCGACGCGGATGATGCGGTTGCGGTAGGCCTCGGGCAGCGCCTTCTGGATGCCCTTGAGCAGCTGGCCCTGGACGTTGGTCTCCTGGCTGGTGGTCAGCACCGTTGGGATCTCGGCCCGCGCGGCCAGCCGCGCCAGGAACACGGCGCTGCGTCGAAGCTGTCCGCGGTCGATGGACTCGATCCAGTCGAAGATGCCGTACTGGTGGTCGATCAGCACGAAGGCCGTGTCTTTCGTCGTGAAGAGTTGCATGGTCTGTACCCAAGAGGCTTGTATGGACTCAATCCGATAGGGTGCAGGCAAAGTATTGGTATGAGTAGTGGTCAGAATCGGATTTCATTCGTCCATCCATGCAAGTAATGGACGTCAGGCGGTCGTCATCCGGGCAATCTCCTCCACGACGAACTCGGTCAATGCTTTCGCCGCGAGCGACAGGTGCCGCTTGGATGGGTACACGGCCCACACGCCTCCCTGATCGTGCCGGTAGGCCGGAAGCACATTGACCAGCCGTCCCGACGCGAGATCCTCCGCGACGCCCGAATACGGCAACAGCGCAATGCCCAAGCCGGCCCGCACAGCTTGCCGTTGGCTGTGCTCGGTACTCGCGCGGAAGCGTCCCGACACCAGCACTTCGCGAGCACCTTCCTGCCCCTCCAGGTGCCATGGAGTTCGGTCACCGACGATGGGCGTACCGATGCACTCGTGACGCTCGAGATCCTCGATGACCGAGGGTTCACCATGCTTCTGCAGATAAGCGGGCGTGGCGACCAGGAGCCGGTGTGTATCGGCAAGACGCCGTGCCACCAGACTCAGATCTTGCGTCGGTCCGACCCGGAACGCCACGTCGATGGCCTCTTCGATCAGGTCGGTACGCGCGTCGCTCAGCACGAAGTCCAGCCGCACCAGTGGGTAGCGTTCATGGAAGCGCGAGATCGCGTCGATGTCGAAATGCGAGAAGAAGTCGGCCGGCGCGGCCACGCGGATGGTGCCCTTGGGTTCCAGTCCCGCGTCGAGCACTTCCATCCGCGTGCGCTCGATGTCATCGATGCTGGCAACGCAGCCATCGAAGAACTGCCTGCCCGTCGGCGTCAAGCTGAGCTTGCGCGTGGAGCGCTGGAGCAGGCGCGTCTGGAGCTTCTCTTCGAGCTGCTGCACCCGTCGGCTGACGGTGTTGGGAGGCATCCCCAGCTTGCGCGCGGCGGCGGCAAAGCTGCCGGCGCGGACCGTGTGGACGAAGAGCGACACGTCGTTGAGATCGAAGTCCATGCCTGATCACCCCCCGCGCGCACCGCCGGCCGCGCGTGTCGTGCGTGGCGTCTGGCCGGCTTCCGTCACGCCTGTCCTTTCATCGAACGCCGCCTGCGCCGAGCGGATGGCAGCAGCGTGTTCCCGCGTCCAGGCGTTGAGCGCATCGAATGGCTTGTCCAGCGTGTGGCCGAGCGCGGTGACAGCGTACTCCACCCCTGGCGGCGCCCCGTCCACCAGGTGGCGCTCGACCAGGCCGTTGCGCTCCAACCGCCGCACGCACAGGGTCAGCGTCTTCTGCGAGATGCCTTCGACCTCCCTGCGCAGCGCATTGAACCGGATCCTGCCGTTGTCGGCCGCGCAGATCGCGCCCAGCACCAGGATCGTCCAGCGGTCGGCGATCTGATCGAGCAGCAGGCGATCGAAATCCCGGCCGTTGTTCTTGGGTCGGCTGTTGGTCATCACGGGTTTCCTTCAGGCAACTACGTCACTTCAAGGTGCCTAATTTACACCTAGTGTAGAAAAGATACCATAGTGCCTTAACTGCTTTTATAGGACTTCAGACACCATGAGCAAGATCGGAGTCGGCGTCATCGGCGCCAGCCCCCTGCGGCCAGGCTGGGCCGTCACGTCCCATCTGCCGGCCATCGCCGCGTTGCCAGGCTACGAGCTGCGCGCGGTGGCGACCTCCAGCGCGGACTCGGCCACTGCGGCCGCCCAAGCCTACGGTGTGCCGGCATTCGGCAACGCGGCCGAACTGATCGCCCGGCCCGACGTGGACCTGGTGGTGGTCACGGTCAAGCTGCCGTATCACCGCGAGCTCGTGGCCGCGGCGATCGCCGCGGGCAAGCAGGTCATGTGCGAGTGGCCGCTCGGGTTGGACCTGGCCGAGACCCAGGCGCTCCACCAGCAGGCACAGGCCGCCGGCCTGCGCACGCTCATCGGCCTGCAGGCGCGCATGGCCCCGGCGATCCGCTACGCCCGCGACCTGGTGGCGCAAGGCTACGTCGGCGACGTGCTGGCGACGACGATGATCGGCTCAGGCCTGGGCTGGGGACCGGTCACCGACCGCGCGCATGCCTATGTCTACGACGTCGCCAACGGCGCCACCACGCTGTCGGTGCCGACCATGCACGCGCTGGATGCGCTGACCTTCGTGCTCGGCGACTTCACGGACGTGCGCGCGGTGGCCGAAGTGCGCCAGCGCTATGTCTCGGTGGCCGATGCCGACGCCATGCTGCCGGTGAGCGCCCCCGATCACATCGCCATCGCCGGGCGGCTGGCCAACGGCACGGTCGCATCGGTGTTTTACCGCGGCGGCGTCTCGCGCGGGGACAACTTCCGCTGGGAGATCAACGGCAGCAAGGGCGACCTGGTGCTGACCTCGCCGGTCGGCAACCTGCAGGTCATCAACCCCAGCCTGTTCGGCGCACAGGGCGACGCCACTGCCGTGCAGCCGCTGGCGGTGCCACCGGAATACGACCTCGCGCCCGGCGCGCCGGAAGGTCCTGCCGCCAACGTCGCAAGGCTGTACGCAGCTTTCGCCCAGGATCTGGCGCAAGGCACACCGGGCGCGCTGGCGCCGGATTTCGCCCACGCGGCCCGGCTGCACGGCTGGCTGCACGCCATCGACGAAGCCGCGCGCAGTGGGCAGGCGCAGGTCACGGGTAGCGAGTCAGCGGCATGAGCAACAACAGGCGTTGGGAGCTGGCCGCCCACGGGCGGCAGCATCTGTCGCAGGTACAAGCCTCTCGGCCCGTGCCTGGCACGGGCGAAGTGCTCGTCGCGGTGGAGGCGGTCTCGCTGAACTACCGCGACCACCTGATCGTGGAGAACGGCCTTGGCACCGACTGGACCTTTCCGCTGGTGCCCGGCACCGACCTGGCCGGCCGCGTGGTCGAGACCGGCGCGGGCGTGACGCGCTTCGCCGTCGGCGACCGGGTCATCAGCAATGACATCGCCGGCTGGGTCGACGGCGATGCACCGACCGAGGACACCAACCGCGCCACCATCGTGGGCCGCCTGGCCGAGTATGTCGTGGTCGATGCGCAGCAGCTGGTGGCCGCGCCGTCCAGCCTGGACGCGGTGCAGGCCAGCACCTTGCCCTGCGCCGCCTTGACGGCCTGGATGGCGGTGGTCGAGCTCGCGCACGTGCGCGCCGGACAGACGCTGGTGGTGCAAGGCACCGGCGGCGTCGCGCTGTTTGCAGTGCAGTTCGCGCTGGCGCACGGTGCGCGCGTCATCGTCACCAGCAGCGGCCAGGCCAAGCTGGATCGACTGGCCACGCTCGGTCCCGTCGAGGGCATCGACCGCTCTCGGCATCCCGACTGGCAGCACGAAGTGCTGAGACTGACGCAGGGCCGCGGGGCCGACCACATCCTGGAGATGGCCGGCGGCGACAACCTCGGGCGATCGCTCGAAGCCGTGCGCGTCGGTGGCCGCATCTCGATGATCGGCTTGCTGGGCGGGAACCACTTCAGCGGCCCGACCGGCCTGATGCTCTACAAGCGCGCCACCATCGCCGGCATCGGTGTGGGGTCGCGCCGCGTGCTGGAAGACATGGTGCGCGCGATCGATGCGCTGCAGCTCAAGCCGGTGATCGATGCCGCCTACGACTTCGACGCGCTGCCGCAGGCGCTCGCGCACCTGGAGCGGGGTGCGTTCGGCAAGGTGGTGGTGAAGGTTGGCACTCCGTGACGCCGCGCGGACCGGTGCTCCGGTCGTCGGCAGGAACAGTTTTGCGACATAGCGAGGTGATGTGATGAAGGTCGTTGCCGCTGTACGGGCCGGTGGTCCGGACGTGCTGGAAATCGTAGACATGCCGGAGCAGAACCCGGCCCCCGGACAGGTGCTGGTCGAAGTCGCCGCGGCCGGCGTGAACTTCATGGACATCGGCGTGCGCCGGGGCCAGTTCTGGACCGAGATGGGCTATCCGATGCCGCTCGGCGTCGAGGGCGCCGGGCGCGTGCTCTCAGTGGGCGAAGGCGTAACGTCGATCCGCGTGGGCCAGCGCGTGGCCTGGGTCTACGTGCCCGGCAGCTATGCCGAGCGCGTGGTCGCGCCGGCCGAGGCACTGGTGCCGATCCCCGACGGCATCGACGACCACACGGCGGCGGCGGTGATGATGCAGGGCCTGACCGCCAGCCACTTCGCCACCGATTTCTACCCTGTGCAACCTGGAGACATCGCGCTGGTGCATGCTGCGGCGGGTGGCGTCGGACTGCTGCTGACGCAAATCATCAAGCTGCGCGGGGGAACGGTGATCGGGCGCGTGTCGCGCCAGGAGAAGGTCGAAGCTGCGCGCGCCGCCGGTGCCGATCACGTGATCGTCGATGCGGAGGGAAACTTTGCCGGCGAGGTGATCCGCCAGTCCGGCGGCGACGGTGTGCACGTCGTCTACGACGGCTCGGGGCCGGCGACGTTCCAGGGATCGCTCGACTCGCTGCGCCGGTCGGGCACGTTCTGCTGGTTTGGTCCAGTGCTGGGCGCCCCCGGGGCAATCGAACTGACCAGCCTGCCGCGCAGCATCAAGATCGGCTACGCGGTCTTCAGCGACCATATCCCCACACCGGAAGCGCTGCAGGCCCGCAGCAAGCAGTTGTTCGACTGGATCCTCGCCGACGAGATGAGGGTGACGATCGGCGCGAACTATCCGCTGGCCGATGCCACCAAAGCCCATGCAGACATGGAGGCGCGAGGCACGACCGGGAAGCTGCTGCTCATCCCAGGGAAATCGGATTGACCACCCCAAGGGCGGCCATCCGTATCCATCGCAGCGCGGCGAGCGCATGCAGCTACGACGTACGCGATTGGCCTTGAGCGTCCTGCGCCAACTGCACACGCCACTCGCGGGACCACTCGATCAACGAGATGAAGACCGGCTTGAGGGTCTGCGCCGCCGGCGCCAACTCGTACTCGACGCGAGGGGGCACCTCCGCGTAAACCGTGCGCGTGATGAAGCGATCGGTCTCCAGGCTACGCAACTGCGCAGTGAGCATGTGCTGGGTGATGCCAGGCAGGGCGCGGCGCAGTTCGCCGAAGCGCCTGGGGCCGCCCAGCAGCATGAACAGGATGTCGATCTTCCACTTGCCCACGAGCGTGCTCACGGCTCGGCGAACGTCCTCGATCTCTGCCTCTGTCGGCATGCACAGATCGTCGGCATGCTCTTTGGTGGGCTCAATACTCTGATTTTTCATATTAGTGATGCAGCTCCATCCTACTTGTCAGAAGTCATGCTATATCGAAAACTGACTTCCTTCCGAAGTTGGATGGTGCAGTCGCCCATGCACTGATCAAGTGTGGGTGCCGGCAGGTTCACGCCGTCCCTGCGCTTCACGCGGCTCGGCCGGAGTTGCCGAGGCATGGGTAGCGGCTTCGGATCTGAGCGACGGCCGCATGGCGTATCCCAGCGCTGTCGTCGCGGCAGCGCACCTTTGTAGGGGTTTGCTGCGAGTGAAGCACCGCAGGCTTCTCTGCCGTGCTGCCCATCCGGGCACCCATTGACTGGAGACGTCAACATAAGGTGGGAGATGGAACTACGCCATTTGCGCTACTTCATCGCAGTAGCTGAAGAACTTCATTTCTACCGGGCCGCCGAACGACTGCACATCGACCAGTCCCCGCTCTCTCGTGCGATCAAGGAACTCGAATCGGAGCTCGGCACGCAACTGCTGATCCGCGACACGCGCGGCACACGCCTGACCTGGGCCGGCCAGGTCTTTCTCGAAGACGCCAGGCGAATCATCAACTCAGTCGAGCAAGCGAAGCGAAACGCCGCCGCCGCGGCCACTGGCTTCAGGGGCACGCTGCGTGTGGCCCTCTCCGACGGCATCTCGCCCACCCGACTGGCCACCTTGCTCGCCCAGTGCCGGGAAGAAGAGCCGGAAGTCGACATCCGACTATCCGAGGTGTCGTTGTCCGAACAGCTCAAGGGCCTTCGAGACGACCTGTTCGACGTCGGCTTCGCCCGCTCGAACGAGGTCGGTGACGGGATGCTTGCCGCCGTCGCATGGGAGGACCCCATAGTCCTGGCGACGCCTCCCAGACACCCTCTGCTGAAGCATAAGCAGATTCCGTTGGCCGAGGCCCTCGATTTCCCCCTGGTGCTGTGCGATCCCGTGGTGTTCGAGGGTTGCCACCGACAGATGGAGCGAATCCTGCGCACGGTTGACATCGAACCCATCGTCGCCGACTACGTCAGCACCCAGGGAGTGATGGTGGCGCTCGTCTCCGCCGGCTACGGTGTCGGATTCACCTGCGACGTAATGGCCAACCATGCCGGCATCGTCTCCCGGCCCATCGCGGGTGACGCCTACCGTCTCACCACGTACCTGCTTCGCCAGGACGGGAATATCTCTCCGCAGCTCGAAAGGTTCGTCGAAAGAGCCTGCGCGAACGACAGCGCGGGGACGTGAGTTCGCGTAAGATACATTCACACACAAGCTCGACCGCCCCGGCGTCTTGCCGATTCGGCCTCGACTGAGTCGCAGCGGGAATCACGAAACTCCTGCTCCATCACAAGCGCCCCTATTTCAGCATCCCAGGCCATGCCACACAGGATGCCCGCCGTGCATCACCGGCACGGGCATGCCGGCACGCCAGCAGCGATGGCTGAAACAGCCTTTACTCCATCCGTTTGGTCGGCGAAGACTACGGCTCCGCGCCGGTGGGTGCAGGCGCGAGGTGGCTGCCCGCACGACATCGTGGAATGGCTCAGCCACGAACAGCGAGAATCTCGCCTGAGAGACCCGTTCCGGCGCTTCGGATCGTTCTATTGCTACTTGAATTGCCATCGCACCGGATGAACAGAGGTCTTCCAGGAAAAAGGAGGTTCGTCGCGCGCCATTAGCTAGGGATGGGCCCGATGCACAGACCGAACGTTCTCAGCTCCGCCGCGAAGATCTACTATCGTCCCATGGAGGCGGCCATTCGATGGTGTGGCCTGCAACGCCACGAACATCAGATTCTTGGCGTCGTCGGCAAGAAGCATCTGCCCGATATCGACGATTTCCCTCGATGGCCGCTGCTGCGACTGAACGCCGAGCGGTTGCTTGACGCCCTGACGAACGGCGATATCCCATATGGCCGCAACGGGGTCACCTGTCAGGATCCATCGCTTCTCGATGACCCCGACCTGACGCTCAGGCATGTCGATCTGAAGCTGTGGATGTCGCGCTTCTATCCCAGCGAGCGTCCGGGCTTTCTGTTCGATGCCATCGAACGCAAGTTGCACACCGCCATCAGCATCGAGGTCGTGCAGGCATTGCTGGCCGACCGTGAATCCCTGCAGATACAGCTTGCCGACGGCACCAGAGAACTCGACGCGCTGCGCGCCCAACTCGACGTACTGCGCCGCGAGCTGAGCAATCGTCCTATCGACGCCGCCCCCAGTGCGCGCAGCGAAGCCACTTATCTCGGCATCGTGGGCGGCATGCTCGGCCTCATGCTGGGTCGTACCCCTTCGGGTATGCCGTATTCCAGCTTCTCGACACAGGAAGCGATCATCAGCGCCATGGTCGCCCACTACGGGGGCGTCATGGGCATCACGGAACGCACCCTGCAGACTAAATTCGCTCAGGCCAAGCGCAAGGTCCATAGCGAAATCGCCTGATATTTTCCAGACCGTATCTGCGGTCGCGAGAACCGCATTTGCGGTGTTATTTCCCGGCACGGTCTATTCAATACGAGTCACCCCAACAAACGCCACTGAGCGTTAAGGAGTGACTCTGATGTCGCAGACACCTTCGCTGCCAGCCGGCGAGCGCCGCATCCTGCGGCGCGATGAAGTCGAGGCCAAGACCGGCTTCAAGCGCGCCCACATCTACTCCCTCATGAAGGACGGCAAGTTCCCGAAGGCCATGCGCCTGGGCGTGCGCGCGGTCGGCTGGGACTCGGTCGAGATCGACCAGTGGATCACCGAGCGCCTCAAAGAACGGGTTTGAGCGAGCTGCTGCGCGCTTGTCCCAACCCTTTCCGCGAGGAACAGCCCATGCAGGTGGTATCCATCATTTCGACCAAGGGCGGTGTCGGCAAGACGACCACCGCAGCCAACCTGGGCGGCTTCGCGGCCGATGCCGGGTTGCGCGTGCTGCTGCTCGATCTGGACGTGCAGCCCACCCTTTCCAGTTATTTCTCCCTGGAGCCGCGCGCGCCCGCCGGCATCTACGAACTGCTCGCCTTCAACGAGCGCCGCATCGAGCAGTTGGTCTCACGCACCTCGATCGCCGGCCTGGACCTGGTGCTGTCCAACGACGACCGTGGCGAGCTCAACACGCTTCTGCTTCATGCCCCCGACGGGCGCCTACGGCTGCGGCACCTGCTGCCTGCGCTGGCGCCGCTCTACGATCTGCTGCTGATCGACACCCAGGGCGCCCGCAGCGTGCTGCTCGAGATGGCGGTGCTCGCCTCCGACCTTGCGGTGTCGCCGGTCACCCCCGAGATCCTGGCCGCCCGCGAGCTGCGGCGCGGCACGCTGCAGTTGATCGAGGACATCGCTCCCTACCGCAACCTGGGCATCGAGCCGCCGCAGTTGCGGCTGCTGATCAACCGCGTGCATCCGGTGTCGTCGAACGCCAGGCTGATCCAGCAGGCCCTGCGACAGATATTCCGGGACCAGGACGGCATTCGAGTGCTGCACACCGACGTGCCGGCGATAGAAGCCTATCCCCGAGCGTCGACACAGGGACTGCCCGTCCATCGGGTCGAGTACCGGAAGCCGGCGGGCCGCGCCGCGCCCGCCGCCCTGGAAACCATGCGTTCGCTCGCCGGCGAGCTGTTCCCGGCGTGGCGGGAGCGGTTCGCCTACGTGACCGGACGCCCGGACAAAACCACCTCTGCCAGGAGCACGGACGATGACGAACGTGCATGAGCTGGCGCGTGGCCACAAGCGGCTGCGCGGGCTGATCGAGTTCGCGATCGCCGAGGGCTGGCACGTTGTGCGCACGCCCGGCGGGCACCTCAAATTCACCAAGCCCGGGTATGCCTCCATCTACACCAGTTCGACCGCGAGCGACCATCGCGCCGGCCTGAACGCGCGCGCCCAACTGCGGCGCGCCGGCCGTCAGGGAGCGTCTGACGAGGCCGACGGTTCCCCGCGGGAGAACGGCCATGCCTGAGCTGACGCCACAGGACATGGCCGCCAAGCTGCTCGCCGACGGGTTCGAGCGCCAAGGCCCGACAGCGGAGGCGCTGACCGATCCCATCGCCGATACGCCCATGGTCGTCACGCTTGACCAACTGCGGCCCTACGACAACGATCCCCGCGTCACCCGCAATCCCGCCTATGACGAGATCAAGGCTTCGATCCGCGAGCGCGGGCTCGACGCCGCGCCGGCCATCACCCGCCGTCCCGGCGAGCCCCACTACATCATCCGCAACGGGGGCAACACGCGGCTGGCGATCCTGCGCGAGCTGTGGTCGGAGACCAAGGACGAGCGCTACTTCCGCATCCCGTGCGTGTTTCGCCCGTGGCCGGAGCGCGGGGAAATCGTGGCGTTGACGGGGCACTTGGCAGAAAACGAACTGCGCGGCGGCCTGACCTTCATCGAGCGCGCGCTCGGCATCCAGAAGGCCCAGGAACTCTACGAGCAGGAAACCGGCGGCAAGGTGCTGTCGCAGTCCGAGCTCGCGCGGCGCCTGACCGCGGACGGCTACCCGGTCCAGCAGTCCCACATCAGCCGCATGCAGGACACGGTGCACCACCTGCTGCCGGCGATCCCGACCCTGCTCTACGGCGGCCTCGGCCGTCGCCAGATCGAGCGGGTCGCTGTGCTGCGGCGCGCCGCCGAGCGCACCTGGGAGCGACGCGCCATAGGTCGGAACCTGCCGGTGGACTTCGCCAACCTGTTCCACGATGTGCTTTCCCAGTTCGATGCGCTGCCCAACGACTTCTCGCCCGAGCGCGTGCAGGATGAGTTGGTGGGACAAATGGCCGATCTGCTGGAGGCGGACTACGACACGCTGACCCTGGAGATCGACGACAGCGAGAGCAGGCAGCGCGCATTGACGAGCGAACCGACGCCCGCGCGCGACACCACCGCAGCCGCGCCCGGCACGGCCGCAGCACCACCGCCACCGCCTTCGCCTCGCTCCGCAGAACCGACGAGCGACTCCAGGAGCCCGGCCACATCGCCTGCGGCGAACGCACCGGCGCACGCTTCGTCGTCGCCGACGACCGTCGAAGCACCGAGAGACACGGTCGAGGGCTCGGCGTCCGAAAGCGACCGAGACGACACCCAACTCGGCGAGCGGCTGCAGGGACACATCGTGTCGCCGGCGCCGACCACGGAACGGCTGCAGTCCATCCAGCGAATGGTCGCCGACCAGATGGGCGATGCCGTCCCCGACTTCGAGGGCAACGTGCTTCGTGCGATCCCGGTGCAGGCCGGCGGCCTGTATCCCATCTCGGACGTGTGGTACATCGAGCCTGGCCTCGACGTACCCGACCGGCTACGTGTGCACATCGCGCAGTTCGCGCGCGAGATCGCCGAGGAAGCGCAGGTGCTCGGGTACGTCGAGGCCAGCTCCGGCGGTGTGGGCTTTTTCTGCACGACGCCCGAGGCCACTGCGGCCGGTTCGGACTTTTCCCGCAAAGTGCTCGCGCTGCTGTGCGCGCTCAGCGACGCGCCAGCGGAACCGCAGCCCGGACTCGCGCAGCTGCTGTACGGCCAAGGCAACCCGACCACGCGCCTGAGCGACACCGCGCTGGTGAAGTTCTTCCGGTTGCTGCGACTGGCGCGGCGCCTCGTCGACCTCGAATCCGGCGCGGCGCCTCCCGGCACGCCCGGCGAATCCTAAGCGCAAGGGGGGAGCCGCATGTCAGCGCCACACCCGCTCAATCAGGCCGTGATCGCGCAGGCCCTGCACGACCTGCGCAACGGCCAGTTGCGCCGCTGCAAGGCGATGGGCTTCGGCGAGGAGGAGCTGGACGCGCTGAAGCATCCCGCGCTGGTGAGCGTGCTCGCGAATGCCTCCGTGTCGTGGTGTTCCGTGTCGGTGAACCGGGACGTACTCAGGCGCCTGCTGACACAGGTGAAGGACGTCGAGAAGGAGATCGCTACTGTCGATCGCATGCTCCGACTCGGTGCGAGCACGGAAATGGTGAGCAAGTTCTACGGCCTCACCCACCAGGAGGTCGCGTTGCGCCGCGACATCCTCGGGCTGCCCAAACGCCGTGGTCGTCACCCGGTGTTGGACGAGGCCCAGGACGTGGCGCTGTGGCGCCTCTGGCAGGCTGGCATGCAAGAGCGCGGCATCGCGGTGTCCGACGACACGGAGATGCTTGCACTGACGATGGACCTCGCCGAATCGATGGCGGTGCCCATGTCGGTCATCTGGGCGGCGATTCGCAACTGGATCGACCAGGGGCAGGTCTAGGCCATGGCGGCGGACTCGTCGCCCAGGCGGGCCGGCCCCGTCGCGTTGGCCGCACTGTTCGATGAGGCCCTGCAGAACCTGCAGCCGTCGCCCGGCACGGCTGCGCCGCAGGACGGCTTCCTCTTCAGCGGCAACCGCCACGAGAGCGTGCCACGCGCGCTCTTCCTCGACAGGCGTCTCACCCCGCTGGAGCGCAACGCTTGGCAGGTGTTCCGGCTGCAGTTGAACGATGACGGGCTCACCGCTTTCCCGACCTACGACCAGCTCAGGCCCTACCTGGCGTCCACCCCATGCTCGACGCAGGCCTCCCACGAGACCGTTGCACGTGCGTTGACGCTGCTGCGCCTGACCCGCTGGCTCAGTCTGGTGCGCCGTCGGCGCGACCCCCGGACCGGTCGCATCCAGGGCAACCTTTACGTGTTGCACGACGAGCCGTTGTCGCCCTTCGAGGCCATGCAGCTCGACCCCGACTACCTGGGCCTCGTGAGCCATGCCCTGACGCATGCCAGCAAGGCGGTACAGACGGTGGGTCTCCACACGCTGCGCGAGATCGGGGAGGATCCGATGATCAGCGGCCGCACGCTGCCGTCGCGTCTGCAGGTGCTGACGCAGCGCATGGCGCGGCACGGCTGGGGGCCCGGGAGTTATCCACAAGTGAGTGCGATCCACGATTCCGAAGAAGGCAGCGATGACCTTCTTCGGAATCTCACAGGCCCGTCTTCGGAATCCGAAGCAGGGCCGAAACCCGTGTCGGACGGCTCTCTTCGGAATCCGAAGGAGGACCGTACAGTACGTAAAGACAGTATCAATGAAGTACGTACAGTACCGCGCGCGCGAGCGCTGCACGACCTGCAACTGCCCGAGCGATTCCTGCGCCTGAAGGATGAACAGCAGGCGGGCGCGCTGGTGGCGCTGCGGCAAGTCGACGAACACCAGCGCCAGGCCGTGCTCGACGAATGGGCGGCGCGCTGCCGCGGCAGCGCGGTGCGCAATCCTGCCGGCTACCTGTTCGGGATCATCCAGAAAGCGCTGCGAGGGGAGTTCAAGGCGTGGGCAGGCGATACCGCCCAAGGCAGTGCCGCGACGGCAGCACCATCCCCCGCTCCACCGTCGCCACCGGTCCCGCCTGCGCGGCCAGCCGACCCGGAAGTGGTGCGGGCGCACATCGCAAGACTGCGCGACGTGCTGCGCGGTGCATGACCGCGCGAACTATCCCACGGGGATAACTGGGACAGGGAGCCTTCCGGCAATCGCCGGCGACACGCGCCGATCAGGCATCCCCCGGCAAAGCTATCCCACGGGGATAGCTGGCACAGACTTCCTTCTCGAGAACGGACAAACCGGGAAGAGCGCGGATGCGCTTTGTTGACTGACGGCCTTCCGGCCGATCCCGATGCTGGCGGCTCGATTGTTCAATAGCGAGTCGCCCACATGGCCAACGAAACACTGCAGCTCAACCTTGGATCGCTGCGTAGCGCGATGTCGCTCACGCTGCACACGCACCACGCTTCGCGCATCTGGCACGGGAGGGCTCCGGCGGAAGGACGCCCGGGCATCATCGGCCTCAACGGCTTCATCGGCAACATGAACAAGATGAAGCGGGGATCGGAACAGGACGATCCCTACAGCGACTGGTGGATGCTGCGGGTCGAGGAGAAGCTGGAGCAGACCAAGACCACCCTGCAGGCGCTGCGTGAGCAGGTGGACCAGGCGCTGGCCGATGTGCCCCCGGCGCTCAGCCTGGGCGAGAACCTGAACGTCCAGCCCGTGAAGCTGCCGCTGTTCGTGAACGCGCAGCTCGGCTTCATGGCGGTGTACCTGCTGGCCGACTACGACGACCTGGCCCGCAAGCTCATCCTGGCCCACCACACGGCGCTCATCGACCGCAGCACGCTGGAGCGCTGGCTCAACGATGGCGCGCATGCGCTTCGCAGTCTCTTCTCCCTGGCCCAGCAGTACCGTTACTCGGGGACGACGCGCGACGACTTCGCCGCGAAGAACGCCGCGGCGCGCGCAGCACTGGAGAAGTTCGGCGAACTGCCGCAGGACGTGCTGGAGGGCACGCGGCGTTCCCGCTTCGCGCCGCCGGTTGTACGCCGCAGTCCGCTTTCGGCCACGCCGCGGGAACCTTCCGAGGCCAGGGCCAGCGATCCGGCGGAAGCGATAGCCCCCCCCGCCACCGATGATTCCACCGGCGATCCGGTCGATGCGCCTGCCGCACCCGTCAAAACCAGGCGGTCGCGCAAGGCCACCGCCGCGGACGAATCCGTCGGCGAGGACGAATCGGCATGACGGCGCACGATCCCGTGGCTCGTCGCCACTTCGCGCCTCTGGAACAGGCGGACTTCCAGCGTCTGGAACACGCAGGCTACCTAAAAGGCCTTTTAAGCCCTTTTCCTTTTAAAGGTAAGGGGAGTCTGGAGGCCTGGGCCAAGCAGTGCATGACGCTGCGCGACGACTTGATCGGCCTGGCGCAGCGACGCGTGCTGCCGCAGGCGCGCGCCTATCCCTTCAGCCTGCTCGACGTGCAACTGGCCCAGCAGGTCACTGGCGCAGGGACGACGTTTCTTCGCTGGCGCAACCTCGACCGTTCAAGCATGGGCGTGGCGCTGTGGGAGGCGCTGCTGGCCAACCCTGCAACACCGGCTTCGCTGATCGACGACCTGTACGCGCTGGAGCTGCAGCGCCTCACGCTCAACATGCAGATCAGCCTCCTTCACACACTGGGCCGCCAAGCCCAGGAGTGCGCCAGCAAGGCCGCCCAGGCCGAAGCGGCTTACCTGCGGCGCGTCCATGGGCATGCCGCGTCCATTCCCACCACCACCCAGGAGTCACCATGAGCACCCATTTCAGCGGTGAGGGCAACATCGGTTCTGCGCCCGAATACCGCGAGTTCCCCAACGGCAACGACGAGCCCAGCCGGCTGCTGCGCCTGAACGTCTATTTCGACAACCCGGTGCCGAAGAAGGACGGCACCTTCGAGGATCGCGGGGGCTTCTGGGCGCCCGTGGAGTTGTGGCATCGCGATGCCGAGCACTGGCAGACGCTGTACCAGAAGGGCATGCGCGTGCTTGTCGAAGGCCGCACGATCCGCGACGAATGGGAGGACGCCGAAGAGAACGAGCGCGTCACGTTCAAGATCGACGCCAGGCGCGTGGGCATCCTGCCGTACCGGATCGAGGCGATCGCGGTCAGCGCCAAGCCTTCGTCCAGCGAGCCGACGTAGGACCGAGCCGGGCGGCCGCTGCACGCGGCGGTCGCCCGGCACTGCAATGCCGAACCTCGCCACCCGGCGACCGCCTGCCGCGCACGCGCTCTAAACTGAGCACTGGCCCGCCTGGTGGCTGGGCGTCATGGAGGATCGACAGCATGGTCGGGCAACGGACACGTTATTCACTGGCACAGTTTCTCGAACTGCAGGAGCCCGCGGTTTCCATCGCGCTTCTGGGCAAGTACGGCGTTGAGCACCTTTCCCTTTACCCCAAGCACCTGCTGCAGGGGCTGCTGGACACGCTGCGCGCGCTCGACGACCGCACCCTGATGCTCGTTCTGACGGAAGTCATCGCCACACCCAGCGACCTGCGCGCCAGGGTGAGTCCCAAGCAACGATTCGACGAACGCCTGCAAGACCTGACCCAATGCCTGCTGCTGGATGGCTACATCGTCCAGGACCGGAGGCTGTCCCAGACCGATCCTTCAATCGCCGACGCTGCACCGCTGGAAGACGATCTGATCCTGGCGCTTCAGAACTCGGGCGCGCCGCGCGCCCAGGAGATCATCGCCAAGATCGGCGATTCTGCCGAATCGTTCCGCGCCGCGCCGCCGGACTACAACGCAGCGCTCGTGAATGCGCGCGTCGCGTTGGAAACCCTGGCGGTGGACGTGGCGGCGGACGTGGCGTCACGCCAACCCGGCCCGGCCAGCTACAACCCCGCCAAATGGGGCGACGTGATCCTGTTCCTGCGCACCAGCGGCGAGATCACGCTCGAGGAGGAGAAGGGCCTGGCGGGCGTGTTCGGGTTCCTCAGCCCTGGTGCGCATCGTCCAGTGGGCCTGCCCGAAGATCAGATGACGCGCCTTGGGCGCTCCTTCGCGCTCAACATGTGCTGGTTCCTGCTGAAGAACCATCTCGCCAGGCGCTGACCGCAGGATCGGAGAACCCCGGCGGCATGCGGATTGCCGCCGGGGTTTGCCGCTTCATCAGGGCGCCTGCTGGCTTCCCAGGCTCTGGAGGTATTCCAGTTCGTCCTCGCGGTCCAGGTCGCGCCAGCTATCGTCGGCGCCGGCCATTCCGCTTGCTTCGATGAGCACGAGTCCGGCGCGGCCCGCCTTGCTGTAGAGCAGGCGACCGCGGCAGTTCAGGGTATCGCCGTTGAACATGCGGTCGCCCTCCGGGTCGTATTCGCCCGTCATGTCACCGTCGGCCTCGATCGCCCACTCGCCGACCGCCGCCCACAGATCCGGCGTCTCAGGGCATTCGATATCCATCTCGGGTTCGTCGGGGAATGTGGCATTGCTCTCGGCCATCGCACCGGCCACGTCGTCATCGTCGTAGATCGCTTCGGCCAGGGCCTGCCGGGCATGCGAGTCGTAGAAGTCGGCCACGCCGACGTACACGCTCGTGTTGCCGGCGCTGGCCTTCAAGGCGTCGATGCACGCCGTGGTGACCACTGACGGCTCAATGCCTGCCGCGGCGAGGCCGAGTTCCCCGACCCGCGCGTCGCCCATCGGCTGGTTGAGCACGTAGACCTCGGCATCGTCCAAGTGATAGTCGAGGTTGGGATCGGCCTCTTCCACGGTGAGAGCGGCGTGGGTGCGGTATCCCAGCAGCGCGGCGATGACCTCGGAAAGGTGGGAACGCTTGACCGTCAGGCCTTGTGCAGACAGGGCCTGGGAAGCCGCATAGGCGGCAGAACGTACTAGATTGCTCATCCGAATACTCCGAAGCTGTTCGATCGGTGCGCTGGACGTTTTGTCGCGATCTCGAACAGCCGGTATCCCGGATGGTTGAACGCGAGGGGTACTGCGGGAACTTCGGTTGCCTGTTTCAAGCTGTCCAGAGCTTGGGCGGGCGCCTGACCATGGATGCTACGCCCGAACGGCATTTCCCACAACCACCGCGCAGGCGTGCGCCTTGCTGCCCTGCCCGAAGCGGCTGTAGCAACCATCGCCCGCTTCCCGTGCGCCAGCCCGGATGTCCGCGTTCTGCACCAGTAGAACCTGGGGGCTCCCGCTTCCGCGTTGTTTGCTGCCGCGCATCCGCCCGATGGGAATGCTGACGCTCATCTGTTGAACGTCACGCACAACCAGGAGGCTTCATGCGCGTGTATCTGTGCGAGAAGCCTTCCCAAGGCAAGGACATCGCCCGCGTCCTGGGCGCCGGCCAACGCGGTTCAGGCTGCTACAGCGGATCAGGCATCGTCGTCACCTGGTGCATCGGTCATCTTGTCGAAGCCGTCGCACCCGAGGGCTACGACGAGCGCTACAAACGTTGGTCGATCGAAGACCTGCCCATCATTCCCGAGCGCTGGCGCGTCGAACCCAAGGCGACGACCGCGGCGCAGTTCAAGACCGTCAAGCAGCTCGTCGGCCAGGCCACTGAGCTGGTGATCGCGACGGACGCGGATCGCGAAGGCGAGATGATCGCTCGCGAGATCCTCGATCTGTGCAGCTACCGCGGCCCGGTCCAGCGACTGTGGCTGTCTGCGCTCAACGATGCCTCGATCCGAAAAGCGCTCGGTGCGCTGAAGCCGTCCAGCGAGACGCTGCCGCTGTACTACTCGGCCCTGGCACGCTCGCGCGCCGATTGGCTGATCGGGATGAACCTGAGCCGGTTGTTCACCGTGCTCGGCCGCCAGGCTGGCTACTCGGGCGTCCTCTCGGTGGGCCGGGTGCAGACACCGACGCTGAAGCTCGTGGTCGATCGCGACCGCGAGATCGCGCGCTTCGTCTCCGTCCCATTCTGGGCGATCGACGTGACGCTGACCCACGCGGGCCAATCGTTCATGGCGAACTGGATCCCACCGGAAGGTTGCACGGACGACGCCGGCCGCTGCCTGCAGCAGCCGGTGGCCCAGCAAGCCAGCGAACGCATGCGTGCGGCTGGCACGGCGCAGGTGCTGTCGGTCGAAACAGAACGCGGGCGCGAAGGCCCGCCGTTGCCGTTCGATCTCGGCACGCTGCAAGAAGTGTGTTCCAAGCAGTTGGGCCTCGATGTGCAGGAAACGCTCGACATCGCGCAAAGCCTCTACGAGACCCACAAGGCCACGACCTATCCGCGTTCGGATTCGGGCTACCTGCCCGAGAGCATGCTGCCCGAAGTGCCTGCGGTGCTCGATGCCGTGCTCGCCACCGATCCCAGCGTGCGCCCCTTGATCGACCAGCTCGACCGGACCCAGCGCTCACGTGCCTGGAACGACGGCAAGGTGACCGCGCACCACGGCATCATCCCCACGCTGGAGCCGGCGAACCTGTCCGCGATGAGCGAAAAAGAGCTGGCCGTCTATCGGTTGATCCGCGCGCACTACCTCGCGCAGTTCCTGCCGTTTCACGAGTTCGACCGTACCGAGGCGCGGATCACGTGCGGCGGCCAGTCTCTGCTGGCCGTGGGCAAGCAGATCGTCGTCATGGGCTGGCGACAGGTGCTGGCGACGCCGGCGTCGTCCGAAGAGGACGGCGAGGACGCGCAGCACAGCCAGGTGTTGCCGGTGCTGCAGGCGAATGCCGCCTGCCCGGTTGGCAACATCGATCTGAAGGCGCTGAAAACCCTGCCGCCCAAGCCGTACACGCAGGGCGAGCTGGTGAAGGCCATGAAGGGCGTCGCGAAGCTGGTCACCGACCCACGGCTGAAGCAGAAGCTGAAAGAGACGACGGGCATCGGCACCGAGGCGACACGCGCCAACATCATCAAGGGGCTGCTCGAACGCGGCTACCTGTTGAAGAAGGGGCGAGCAGTTCGCGCATCGGATCCAGCCTTCACGCTCATCGACGCAGTTCCCGGCGCCATCGCCGATCCTGGCATGACCGCCGTCTGGGAACAGGCGCTGGACATGATCGAAGCCGGCCAGATGACGCTGGACACATTCGTCGAGAAGCAGTCGTCATGGATCTCACAACTCGTCCAGCAGTATCGCGGAGCGACGCTCTCCATCAAGCTGCCGCCGTCACCGTCATGTCCGCTCTGCGGCTCACCGATGCGCCAGCGCACCGGCAAGAGCGGGGCCTTCTGGTCATGCGGCCGGTATCCCGACTGCAAAGGCACGCAACCCGTCGAATCATCGCCGGGCAAGCGCAGCGCTCCGCGTAAGCGGGGCACCAAGACCAAGGCGCACTGACGCCCCCGAACCCTGATGCCGCGCCGTCCCAGCGCGGTACTTGCCCCGCTTCCCGGCGGGAGTCCCCAGCGCGCGTCTCCTTCTGCAACGGTGTGCGCGTCCCGCCATGCGACTGCACGCGGGACGGAAGGCCCTTGTTCCCCGAATCGCGCCTGACGCATTCGACTGATCGGTGTTTCTTCGCGTCCATCGCGAGGGGTCCCCAGACGGCTTGCCGGCCTGCGCTCGCGCAGCGAGCGGTCTGGAGACCCCTCGGGTCGACGGTACTCGGTGCCGGTGCCCGCCGGTGAAAAAAAGGGCTCCGTTTGTGCACGGATGTGTGCCGAACGATTTCGACCCAACCACGACACGGGTCGGGTGCGACTGCTGATGCAGCAACTGGCTCCACCGACGGCCGGGTTCCTGCGACAGCCCACGGGTGGTCTCTTCCTCCGCAGCCGAAGGCGCAAGCCTTCGGCGCCTTTCTCCTGCCTATCCCAACCCCTTGAACAGGAGATCGCCCATGAACCCCCAACCACCGACCGCTCTGCGGTACGGGAGCGTGTGCAGCGGCATCGAGGCCGTGAGCCTGGCCTGGCAGCCACTCGGACTGGAGCCGGCCTGGTTCGCCGAGATCGAACCGTTCCCGAGCGCGCTGCTCGACCACCACTACCCCGGCGTCCCGAACCTCGGCGACATGACCGGGATCGCCCGCCAGATCCGCGCCGGCCGCGTGCCGGCACCGGACATCCTGGTGGGCGGCACCCCTTGCCAGTCCTTCAGCATCGCCGGCGACCGCCTGGGCCTGTCCGACCCGCGCGGTGCGCTGACCCTCAGCTATGTGGAGCTCGCCAATGCCATCGACCAATCGCGCAAAAAGGACCAGCGTCCGCCCGCCACGCTCGTCTGGGAAAACGTCCCGGGCGTGCTCTCCGACCGTTCCAATGCCTTTGGCTGCCTGCTGGGCGCACTGGCCGGCGAAGGCAGTGCGCTCGAACCGCCAGGGCAAAAGTGGACGTACGCAGGTTGTGTGTCTGGACCCCGCCGCCGCATCGCCTGGCGGGTGCTCGACGCTCAATACTTCGGCGTCGCCCAACGCCGCCGTCGTGTGTTCGTTGTCGCAAGTGGTCGCGACGACCTCGATCCCGCCGAGGTACTTTTTGAGCGCGGTGGCCTGCACGGGGATTCTTCGCAGGGCTTCGCGCCGTGGCAAGACGCTGCCCTGGCTGCTGGATCTCGCGCTGCGGCGGCAGGCCGCTATGCCGGACTGAACCAGCCCTACGGCAAGGTGACCGTGACGTTCGGCTTCGGTGGTGGCAACACCGCCGGGCCGATCGACGTCGCGGCCTGCCTGACCGCGGCGCCCGGCCCCAAGAACGACTTCGAGGTCGAGACCTTCCTCGCGCAATCCGTGGCCGGCAACATCAGCCACACGCTCGGCGCCGCCAATGGCGGCAAGGGCTGCAGCGAGGATGGAACCGGCCGCGGCGTTCCGGTCATTGCGTTCACTGCCCAGGACTACGGCGCCGACGCGGCGGTGGAACTGGCACCGACCCTGCGCGCGGGCGGCCACCGCAACAGCCATGCGAATGCCGGTGTGGTGCCGGCGATCGCCTTCGCGCAGAACTCGCGCGGCGAGCTCCGCTACGAGTCGGGTCATGGGCAGATCGCCGGTGTTCTCTCCACGGGCGGCGGAAAGCCGGGCCAGGGGCTGCCGATGGTGCTGAGCCTGTCTCTGCGTGGCCGTACCGACGGCAAGACGCCCGAGCTGGGCGGTGTCATCTCTCCCGCGCTGCGTGCAGCCGGTGGCAGCGCCGACAAGGGCCATGTGCTGGTGCCGGCCTTCGAGGCCCACTACCGCTACGACTCGAACGAATCGGGATCGTCGGACTGGTCGCAGTGGCGGGTGCGCCGGCTGATGCCGATGGAGTGCGAGCGCCTGCAAGGCATGCCGGACGACTACACCCTGATCCCTTACCGCGGCAAACCCGCGGCTGATGCCCCTCGCTACAAGGCCATCGGGAACTCGATGGCAGTGCCTTGCGTCGCGTGGTTGGGCGCCCGGTTGCAACTGGCGCTGCAGAAAACCGGGTAGCGACGGCTCGCCATTTTCCAGCGACGCGCGCGCGCCCGGCTTCCATCCTCGCAGCATGCACCGCTGACCCGTCAGCGCCATGCCAGCAGCCACGGTCTTCCAGGCTGCGATGCGGGCCTCCGCACCGACCGATCCAGTCCGCTTCGCATCCCCCGCGGACGCGCGCCAGCCAAGGCGCTCGATGCCCCTTCGTCTCACCTCATCCGGCCACTGGCACGCCCGCCATGCCATCGCCCGCGCTCGCCTTGCCTGAGCGCCATTCCTCCCCGCGCCTCGATGGGCGCATTGCCTTTTCCAGGAGTTCATCCATGACCACGATTCGTCTCAAGACCAATCAGCACCGCCTCATCGCAAACCTGCGCCATGCGTTCAATCAGGCCTCCATGCTCGGAGAACTGCTGCAAAACGCCCGACGCGCCCAGGCCACCCACATCCACATCACTGCGGACGACGACACCCTGACCGTCAGCGACGACGGCGCCGGTATCGCCGATCTTCAGACCCTGATCTTCATCGCCGAGTCCGGCTGGGACGACGACCTGATCTCTCGCGAGAACGCCTTCGGTTTGGGCGTGCTGTCCACGCTGTACTTCGCCCAACGCCTGAGCGTCCATTCACTGCAACAGGCCTTCCATGCCGACACTGCGACGATCATCCGCGGCGATGGCGTCGACGTGGTTCCGGCGCCGCCGCGGGTCGGCACCGAGATTCGGATGCAGGGTGTCACATCGCCGCAGGCTGGCATGACCCTGCCTGACTGGGCCGGGCGCGAGCTGGCACGGTTGTGCGAGGCGTTCCCTGTCCCGGTGTCGTTCAACGGCGTCGAAATCGCCCGACCGCTGGCAGACCCCTCCCTGCAGTGGCGGCAGACCGCTATGGGCCGGGTACTGCTCGATCTGTCCGCGTCGCGCACGCAATGGCGATGCTTCCTGCAGGGCCTGCCCATCGCCGGGCGGTCCACGCTCCGTGACCACCAGGTCGTACTGCTTCCCGACGACATCATCGCCCGTCCCCCGGATCGCCAGCACTTGCTGAACGAAGCGGAGGACCACAGGCGCATCCAGGCCGCCATCGACGAGGCCTACCGCCAGGCACTGATCGAAGCCAAGGCCCGCCTGGCCGCCAGCGAGTTCATCGAACAGTACGGATTGACGTGCCTGGGCTCCTCGAACGAAGACTTGCTCAACGACGTGCCGTTCGCACTGCGAAGCTGGTTCCGCAACTGGGCCGGCGAGCCTCCTGGCTTCCGTCGGTACTGGGACCGCTATCCGCTCGATGGCATCGTGGCCAAGGAAGCGCTCGAGGAGACCGGTGTCTGGATCATCGAAGACGATGCGACCGACGAACTGGCGGCGCAGGTGTACCTGGAGGCTCGGACAGCCTTTCTGTTCGAGGACATCAAGCTCGACCCCAGACACTGGCTGAACCGCATGGTCAAGACCGTGGATCCGAGCCGGATCGTCGTCAAGCACGAGGAAGTTCTGCACGAGGATGCGAATCCTTCGCTGGCCGACTATCCGCTCGTGCTGAAGTTGGTCGACGCACTCAGCATCACCTTGGAGGGTGAGCCGGGGGAGTATTCGGTCGAAGCCTTGCGCATGGGTGAGACGCTCTACCTCTTGCCTGGGGCAGACAGCGTCACGCGGTTGGTCTCCGACTACATCTTCGATGATCGCTACGAAGAGGACAGCGAGGGTGAGGATGAAGCAACCATCGCCACCTTCATCGCAGTCGGCCGCTCGCAGGATCCGGCCGGCGTCGTCAGTGCCCTGCTGCCGAGGGCCCTGCGCCATCAACCGCAGCAGAAGCTCGCCGGAGCCACTGTGCGTCTGATCTTCGATGCGGAAGGCAAGCTGCAGGATGTTACGGGCTGAGCCTATCGTATGAACGCTCCCTCGGGAGCGTTCTTTTTTTCGTTCACACCACGCTTGAATCGGGTGGGTGCGACTTCCCATTCCGGAGTGACGGTCGCGCCACGGCCGCCGAAGCTGGCGCCCATGTGTTGCTGATCCGTCAGCGCCATGCCAGCAGCCATGGTCGTCCAGGCTGCGCCGCGGGAGCCTCCGCGTCGACCAACCCGTCCGCCTCGCATCGTCCTGCGGATGAACGCCCCAAGGCGTCGATGCCCGTTCTTCTTTCTTCCTACCCGCTCGGGATGCCCATCCCTGCGGGTGCGGCACATCCCGTCTTTTTTACACAGGAGTGCCCATGGAAACCCATCTGAACCAGACCCGCGTCACCCTGAAGTCCCTCAAGGTGGCCGAGTTCGCCAGCGAGGAAACGCTGTGCTTCACCGCCACGGTGCTGCTCGACGGCCAGCCCATCGCCTACGCCAAGAACGACGGCCACGGCGGATCGACCTTTCTCTCCCCCTGCGTGGCCGGCGAGGCCGCCCGCGAGCGCCTGCGCGAAGCGTTTGCCTACGCCGAATCGCTGCCGGCCGAGGTCACCGACTATCCGGCCGCCAACGACGAGAGCCAGCGGCTGACCATCGACATCACGCTGGATTACCTGGTCGATCACCTGGCCGAGACGATGCACGCCGATCGCAAGATCCGATCGGCGTTCCAGCGCGACATCGGCAACAAGGTGCTGTTCATCAAGGACGGCAAGCTGCTGTTCGTGAAGGGCGCCAAGCTCAAGGCCATCGCCGACAAGCCTGCCTACTTCGCGGCGCTGCGCGCCAGGCAGAACCAGCCCATCGTCATCCTGGCCGAACTGCCGGCCGACGAAGCGTTCGCGCTGTGGAAGCGGCACGTCGTCAAGGACGATGCGTCCTGATGCCTCCGCGGCCCTCGGCCGATCCCATCATCCACCAGGCTCGATCGACTTCCTTCCCCACTCGAACCCCGCTACGGCGGGGTTTTTTTTCGCACGCGCCAGGTAATCGGGTCGGCGGCGACTTCCCATTCCCGCATGACCGGCGGCGGCACGGGGCCGAACCTCGCCGACATGCGCTGCTGACGTCGTCAGCACCATGCCAGCAGCCGGGGTCTCCAGGCTGCCGCGGGACACCCCCGCGCGACCCGCCAGTCCGCCCAGCATCGCGTCAGCGGACGCGCGCCCCTCGGGGCGTCGATGCCTTCAACGATTCATCAACCACCAGCGGGAGCTGCCATCCCGCACGGGACATGGCCGCCTCGCAGTTTCAAGGAGCCCATCCATGTCCGAGCAAGCCTCTTTCGGCCACCTGGCCCTGATCTACGCAGGCAAGTTCCTGCCGCTCGAAGTGCTGCACAGCGCCGCCGGCCACTACATCGGCACGCGCGACGCCGAAGGCCCCGTCTCGCGGGAGTCCTGCGAGTACTTCCGCAGCGCGACCACAGCCCAACACGCCCTCGAAAGAGGCGGCTGGACGCAGTTGCCCAACCTCTGATCCCACTACTTAGGAGTTCCGTCATGAATCAGCTTTTGCCAGCCGATGTCGCCGATCAGATCTTCCGGGAAGACCGGCATTTCGCCGCCGCACCGGACGCGTTCTTCAAGGCCTGGAAGCGCGGCGCCGAGATCGCCGGTCCCGAGTGGTTCGGCGATGGCACGCGCGAAGGCCTGCAGCGGGCCGCCAGCAAGTGGGACCTGCGTCCCAACATGCTCATGCTCAACGATGCCCTCGGCGTACTGAGCAGCGGCCAGCGGATGTTCCTCTCCGCGATGGTCAGCTTCTACAACTCGCGCGAGGGCGGCGCGATGCTCAAGCGCTGCGGCTTCGAGGGTTTGTCCGACCTGGGCGGCCTCGATCTGGAGCGGCGCAAGGTCATCGCCGACCTGACGCTGCACTACACCGGCTGGTAAGCCACGCCCGGCAACCCAGCGATTTTCCTTTTCCAACCCCACGAGGGACATGCGTCCCCGCCGGGGCCATGTCCCTCCTTTTTTCTCAGGAGCGAACATGACCCGACCCGCATCCATGGCCGTCGTCCTCGAAGGCGGCCTCGTACAGGCCCTGCTGGTGGAGGACTGGCCCAGCCACATCCCGCTGCCACGCATCGCGGTCGTCGACTACGACACCGAAGGCGCCGACGACGACGAGATCACGCACTTCCAGATCGGCGACAAGCCGGAGGAAGCGATCTGCCGCTGCGACGTTCCCCAGGTGTACGAATCCCTCACCGATGCGCTGTCTCCCAGAGCCGTGCTCGCGGCGCTGGAAGACCTCCCGGAAGACAACGACAGCGAGTCGCCGCTCTCGATCGCCCGCGACGTGCGGCAGAGCATCCTCGAATTGGACGCCCAGCTCAACGCGGCCGAACAGCCGCCGTCGGGCGAGGACTACAACCACCTCTACGTGCTGGCCAACTGCGGCCTGATCGAAGTGCTCAAGGCACTGGGAGACCCCACCGACTTCGGCGAGTAAACCCTGCGGCCTCTCCACCACCCGACGCCCTCCGGCGCCGGGCTTTTCCCCTGCGGATGCCATGTCCGCATGGGCTGGCTCCGCTCCTTCCAACCAGGAGCCAGTACATGGCAAACAACTACTACGACGCCACCGGCGTCCTCGTTCTCGACCAGATCACGCCGGTGATCACCGCCCTGTTCGATGGCCTCAGCCTGGATGCGTCCTATCCCGGCGATGGTCAGGCCTACATCGCGCTCATCTCGGAGAGCAATGCCGCGCTTTGGGACGACATCCACGAGAACCTCACCGGTCTCGCGAAGTCCCTGGGCCTGCCCATGCCCGACGAGGACCCGCCTCCAATCGAGGAGGTGCTGGAACTGCTCGCCAAGCACTTCGGCACCGACAGGGACGAGGCGCTGGCGCACATGATCGAAGAGCACAGCTTCGAGGATGCAGCCGATCTCGATGCGCTGTTCCTGATCGCCACGCGCTTCAACGACGGCCACAACCTCTCGGAGATCCGTTTCGAGGGGTCCTGGCACTGCGACAAGCCACGGCTGTTCGAGTTCGGCGGCGATGGCTACTACCTCAGCCGCGAGTTCGAGGCCTTCAGCGCCTCCGGCCAGGCGGTCCAACTGGGGCCGGAGATCCGCCGGGCGCTGGTGGCCGACGAGCTCGACAAGGCGGCCGCGCTCATCGCGCGCGAAACGACCCGGCTGCTCGCCGGCGTCAACGACGCGGAACGTCGCAAGCAACTGCAGGAGCGCATCGCCGCTCTGCTGCACGCCAGCCCGGCCTAGTCGCCGCTTCACCCATCGGGCATCGCCACGCGATGCCCGCCTTCTTTCCTTCCCATCGGGGTCAATTCCCCTGCGGGGGTTGGCTCCTACCATCCCCTGCTGGAGGACTCCCATGTCACACAACGACAACCCCTTCATCCGCGGCTACCAGAACCCGCACATCGTCCGCACCTTGTTCATCACCTACGCCGATGACAGCCCGCCGGTGTGGCGGCCGCTGCATCCCAGCCAGGCGCATCTGCCCGACGAAGACGTCGAGCGCTTTCCCTGCCTCATCGGCAAGGACTTCGCGATGATCACCGAAGGCCAGCAGGTCGCCGAAGACCTCGAAGCCCTGTGCGAGGCCGAAGGCATCGTGCGCGCGGTGGTCTACGCCATCGGCGCGGACGATCTCGATGGCCAGTCGGTGCACGTGGCCGACACGTACTCGGAGGCGGCTGCGCAGGAAGTGGTGCGACGCCTGAAGTTCGAGACCGGCTTCTACAGCCGCTGCTTCGAGATCAGCACGGCGCACATCACCGAGGAGGCCGGCCGCTATCTCGCCGAGCTGGCCGACATCGCCACGCCGACCGGCTTCCTGTTCACCGCGTTTCGCATCCCGTACTGCCCGGCGATCGGCGTGAAGCTGATCGCCACGCCCTGGACGGACGAGCACCTGAAGACGGTCGACTTGACGACGGCCGATCAGCTGCGCGACGAACACCGGGGCAAGGGCATGCCGGACAGCCTCGTCGAGGTGCTTCACCTGGCGGCGCTGGCCGACGTGCGCATGCTGGTGTTCGACGCCGACGCCCCGATCCTCGAAGGGCTGACAGTGTACGAAGACGAGTGACCCCTTGAGCCCCCTTGCGGGGCTCTTTCTTTTCCTGGATCCCGGTGGCGACGCGGTTCCCATTCTCCGGCGACGGACGGCGAGCCGCACCGCAACCTCGCCGCATGTTCGTCGGCGTTGCCGGCAGCATGCCCAGGCAGTCGAGACCTTCGAGACTGCGGTGCGGCCCGCCGCGCCGGTCGTTCTACATCTGCGGGCGCCGATCGCGCCCTCCCACGCCACCCACAAGGGATCTTCCTCCCTTGCGGGCAGGGAGTCCCTTGGATTTCCACAAGGAGTCTCCCATGGACACCCAAGCCATCCGCGCACAGATGCCGACGCTGGTCAGCGGCCACGTGCCCCGCAACATCCGCTCGTTCAAGTTCCAGATCTTCGACGGCCAACCCAAGGCGTCGTCGATCGGCCTCTACTTCGATCCCAAGCCGTTCGACGGCAAGGTCATCGCCCGCATCGACGACGCCATTGTGGTGAAGACGGGCCGGGCCGAGTTCGCAGTGCTCGATCGCGCGCTCGTCACCGAGGTGCCCGAGGAGGGCGACAAGGTCCACGTGGAACCCTACGCCAGGCGCCGCTTCGACGGTCTGCGGGCGGACACGCCCGAGCAGAGCACCAAGCGGACGCCGGACGGCAAGTCCTACACGATCCGAACGGTCTTGATCGGCACCGTGCCCGCAAAGCTGCCGATTCCCGAGCCCCGTTGCCCGAAACTGGCCGATCTGATCAACCAGCTCGAGCAACTGCCGGCCCCGGACGGCTTCCGCCGCATCACGCACCTGATGGTCGACGCCGGCGCGACGGACTTCACCTGGGTCGACCCGACGCCGGCCAACATCATCAAGACGCCGCCGGCCATCAGCTTCACGGTGGCAACCGGGAAGTTCGACGGGCGGGTCACGCTGCTCTACGATCGCGTGGGCGACAGCTACGTGGTCGAGCTGCACCGCGACGACACGCTCGTCACGCGCGTCGAGCACCTGTCCTACGACGATGTCGGCCCCACCCTGGAGCGACTGATCGATGACGGCCGTTGGCGCCGGATCCAGGTCAGCGTGGTGGCGCAGCCGACGCGGCGCAAGCCGCAGGCGGCCGCCGCATGAGACGGCCGACCGCGCAGACCGGCGCAAGGGTGATCTACTCGTCCAACGAATCGGCCCTGCAGGACGGGGCGGGCTTCTGGTGCAACACGCTGGGCTGGGTCGAGTTCGACCAGGCCACGCATTTCAGCGCCGCTGAAGCCTGCGATGCCGCGTTGCCGCTGGCCACTGGGCAGGACGCTCGGTTCGTCCTCGCGGCAGAAGCGGGTCTCCACTGCGGCTGAACCCACTGCCTTCCACTTTGCCCCCGCTTTGCGGGGGCATTTTTTTTTGATGGGGCATACAGGTTCGTCAAGGGCGCCTGCCGAGAGAAACAGGGCACCGGCGGCGACCGATTGATGGTCGCGTCCGACCCGTGCCGGTGCCACGCTGCTGCCATGTTCCGCTGATCTCGATCAGCGACATGCCCAGGTAGTCGCGGTCTTGAAGGCTACGGCACGGTTCCGACCGTGTTGATCACACCAGTTCGCACCGGCATCCACGCGCGAACGACCGTCGGCAACGATGGTGATGCCACAACCGTTCCATCAACCCACGCGGGGGTTTCACACCTCCCCGCCAGGGTCGGGTGTGTCTCCGCATCTTTGTCATCTGGAGATTCACCATGACCACTTCCAACGAAAAGTCCTATTTCGACCTGCACATCACCGGCCTCGGCTACCTCAACCGCATCCGCGAGGTGAAGCCGAAGAAGGGCGACAGCTTCCTGGCCTGCGACATCGCGGCACTCAACGGTCCCAGCGACGACGTGTCCTACGCCCGCTTCGACACCAAGGTCTCGGGCTCCGAGGCCCAGCACCTGGTGCGCCGCTGCATCGACGCCGTCGAGGCCGAGAAGAAGGTGCTGATCGGCTTCCGCCTCGGCGACCTGTGGACCGACATCTTCACCTACACCAAGGGGAAGAACGAAGGGAAGCCGGGCGTCAGCCTCAAGGCCCGGCTGCTGTTCGTGAGCTGGATCAAGGTCGACGGCGAGCTCGTCTACAAGGCCGAGCCCAAGCCGGCCGACACCGACGAGCGCGAGACCGACGCCCCCGCGTCGGCCGAAGCGCCCGAGACCCAGGCCGACACCGCGGCGGAATCCGCCGAGACCGTTGCCGCCGACGAGGTCACTGCCGAGGCTCGCGCCCCGGCCGTCGCCGAGTCGTTCTGATCCGCAAGGCCCCGCTCGCCGGGGCCTTGTCTTTCCTCCCTCGCAGGCATGCCGCCGACGCACTCCGTCGGTGGCACGTCCGCGCGTTCGTCCGCAGGAGACCCTTCCATGATCAACATCCCAGGCCAGTTGGCCATCAAGACCATCCACGGCAGGAATGGCGACTTCAACGTCGGCCGCCTCGCCACATCCATCGGCGAGTTCGTCATCAAGAACGCGGAGCTGGATCAGTACCGCGAAGGCAAGTACGAGGGCGATTTCGTCATCACCGAGATTCGTCCTTCCACGTACAACACCAGCGGCCGCATGGTCATCGAGATCCGCGCCCACCTGGGCGGCATGACCCTGTCCAACATCGACGCCCTGAGCAGCGACGACGCGCAGCGGCTGAGTCCGCAGGAGGTCGATCCGATCGACGAGGAAGCGCAGGCCACCGCGCCGGCCAAGCCCAAGGCACCGGCCAAGGTCAGGCAGCGCAGCCCTCGCGACCCCCTGGTCGACACCACCCAGTTCGGCGCCGCCCCGGCAACCCCGGTCGCTGCGGCCGATGCGGAAGACGCCGCGCTGTTCGGCCTGCTCTGGCCGTTCGGCGACGTCGTCAAGCTCGACTCCACCGTCGACCGCCGCACCCTGCGTCAGCAGCGTGACCGGTTGGAGGCTTTGGGCTACGAGTTCGAGCCCCTGTCCCAGGACTGGCACCTGGCCGAAGCCATGGCCTGAACCGGCGCCGCATCCGCGTCACTTCCACCACCCGTCGGGGTTCTCCCCGATGGGGAGGGCTCCGACTTCTTTCCGGAGGCTCCCATCATGTCAACCATCGCTTGCAGTACACCCTCACAACCCACCGCGGATGCACGTTCCGCGCTTGATGAACCTGCGTGGCGCGCTGTCTGCGAGGCTGCGGCCGCACAAGCCGTCAAGGGTTGCGGTCAATCCTACGACTACTACGTCGAACGCTTGAGTTCGACGATTGAAGTGCGACTTCTTCAACTGCCCGAGCACCAGCGCGCGCAGGCTCTGCAGATAGCACAACAGGAATGGGACTACGCGACACCTGCCGAACGGCAGGAAACCCAGGATTGGAATGCTGAAAACGGCTATTGCACGCACGGGATCGAACTGGGCTGCTGCCCGGCCGGTTGCGGTTCGTAAAGGCCGCCAACTCGCCACCAACGCCGCTCACGCGGCATTTCATCACCCGCCGGGGTTCTTCCCCGTCGGGAAGGCCCTGGCTCTTTTTCAGGAGACCCTCATGGGCTGGTATTTCTCACGGAAATCGCGATCCGAGCTGATCGCCGAACTGATCGAACCGCAGGAAACCGAGCGCGCCAGCGTCGAAGTCATTGCCCACGCGCTGCGCGGCAACGTTCTCTGGTCCGTCATCGAAGTCACCGCCAAAGTTGAAGGCGGGCATCGCAACCTCGCGCCCGGCCAATCCCTCCGCTACATCCGCTGCGATCTGTTGGAGCGCAGCGGCGGCGAATGGGGCTACAAGCCGATGGACGAGTCCATGCACCCGTACTACTACTCGTGCCCGCTGTCCTATCTGGCGCTCGCACCGGAACAGTCCGCCGACTGGCGTGCAGGCGTTCGCGCCTACCACGCACGGCGGCGCACACCCACGGCGTCCACGGCACCCGCCGCGGCGCCGATGGCCTGAACCGGGAGAAACCGACATGGACTCGATCCTGGTTGTGCTCCCGCACTCGCTGTTGAAGCTCGTTGAAGGGAGCTTGTCCAACGACGAAGTGTCCTCGGACGAGGAAATGCTGGAGTACTTCATCAGCAATGGCCTCACCGAGGAACAGGCGCGGCAGGCACTGACCTACCGCGACCAGTACCTCAACAACATCTACCTCGATGGCTTCACGCCGATCACCGCGGTAGACGAGGCGCTTCACTTCAACCCGCACACCCGGCAGTTCGAGCCGGAGTGAGCCTGGGCGCCGGCGTCCCGGATAGCCCTCATCCCCACCTGTCCCACCCAGGCCCTGCTCCGCAGGGCCTTTTTTCATCCATCGCGGTCGCACTTCCGGCAGACGCCGGACACCGATCGCATCACTCCCCAAGGAGATCACCATGCAACTCGCATCCCGCTTCGCCCATCGTTCCCCCGTGCTGCGCGCGGACTACCCACTGTCGGACGACCAGATCCGTGCCGTCGCACCGTCCATCTTCGCGGAAGCCCCGCACGAAAGCCGCTCGCAGCGATACAGCTACATCCCGACCGCCGCGGTGCTGTCGGAGCTGCGCAAGGAAGGGTTCCAGCCCTTCATGGTCTGCCAGACTCGTGTGCGCCACGAAGATCGCCGCGAGTTCACCAAGCACATGCTGCGGCTTCGCCATGCCAGCCAGATCAACGGTGCCGAGGCGAACGAAGTCATCCTGCTCAACTCGCACGACGGCACCAGCAGTTACCAGATGCTGGCGGGCTTGCTCCGATTCGCCTGCGAGAACGGCCTCGTCTGCGGCGACACCTTCGCCGACGTCAGGGTGCCCCACAAGGGCAACGTGACCGATCACGTCATCGAAGGCGCCTACGAGGTCCTGCGAGGCTTCGAGCGGGTCGAACAATCCCGCGATGCCATGCGGGCCGTCACCCTCGACGAAGGTGAAGCCGAAGTCTTCGCCCGGTCGGCCCTGACTCTGAAGTACGACGGGCCAGACCAGCCGCTGCCGGTCACGGAGCAGCAAGTTCTCAGGCCGCGCCGTTTCGACGACATCGGCTCCGACCTGTGGTCCACGTTCAATCGCGTGCAGGAAAACCTTGTCAAGGGCGGCCTGAACAGCCGCACCAGGAACGGACGCCGGCAACGCACGCGCGCCGTCCAGGGCATCGACCAGAACGTCCGGTTGAACCGGGCGTTGTGGATGCTGGCCGACGGCCTGCGCGAGTTGAAGGCCTGAGACCTCCAAGCGGACCATGCCCCTGCGGGCGTGGCCCGCTTTTTTTTGTCTGCTCGACACCGGTCCGACGGCACCCGGAAAAAACGGGAGCGCCGGCGCTGCGGTTTCCTGCTCCCATCACTCGGCGGCGCGCGGCACGCTGGCCGCCATGTCCGTCGGCGTTGCCGACAACATGCCCAGGTAGCCCAGACCTTCAAGGCTACGGTACGTGCAACCGTACTGGTCGCTCTGTTCGTCGCGACGCACCGTGTCCGAGCTCCCGTCCCGGGAGACCTCGATCACCGCGCCATTCCCTTCCATCCCACCCGGGGCACGCCTGCCCCCGCGGGCGGTGCTGCCCCTCATTTCCTCGAGGACACACCATGCCTGCACACGCACCTTCCAAGACGCTCTACCGCATCGATGAATGCCCCGACCTGATGGCCGACGGCTGCATCGGCGACGAGCAGGGAAACCTGGTCTTCCTGTCCGTCTGGGCGCGCGATACCGCCCTCCAACAGTTCCTGGCTCGCCTGACCCTCGGGCGCGACGAGCAAGGGCTCGATCAGTTCCACCTCCTCACCGACGAGGGTGGCTCCGTCCCGGTGTTCGTCGGCAACGCCGACAACCTGGAGAAGCGGCTCACCCGCGCCTATCGGCGCACGCTGTTCGGATCGATGGTGCACCTGTGGCTGTTCGACCGCCGCTGCGTAAAGCCCGACAAATCCAATGCCAGCGCGCTCGCACTCCTGCCGCGCGATTCCGCGCACCGGCTGGATCGGCTGTGGACGCTGGTGCAGGACACCTGCCCGTTGCCGTTGCTCGACCACTGGCGCGATGTGGTGCTGGATCTGCTGCAGACGCAGGCGATGCTGAGCCGCCTCCCGCTGGCCCTCGGGCCACTGGAGGGCCACCGGCTCGCCATCGACGTGCCCGCACTGACCCAGGTGCTCGGCCACCTGATCTGCGACGGCACGCTCACCGCGGACGCCTCCGCACGCCCCATCGCCTCCCAAGCCTCCCACCCCGCGCTCGCCGCGGTGGCGTGAAGCACCTTCATCCCCGCCAACAGGAGAACCCCCATGGCACTCATGTTTCCACGCCTCGCCAGGAATTTCGCCAAGAACGGCTACTACCCCACGGACGAGCCCACGCTCGAACGCACACTCGCCGCACTGGCGCCCGCCGCCGGGCCGATGTGCATCCTCGATCCGTGCGCCGGCGAAGGCGTCGCGATCGCCGAAGCCGCGCACGCCCTCGGGCGCGAGCAGGTGCAGGCGTTCGCCGTCGAGTTCGACGCCGAGCGGGCGCGCCACGCCCGCACCCTGGTCGATCGCTGCATCCACAGCGACCTCATGGACACGCTGATCTCGCGGCAGACTTTCGGTCTGCTGTGGCTGAACCCACCGTATGGCGACCTGTCGAAGGACGCCAACGGCAACATCGGCTACCAGGGCCAGGGCCGCGCCAGGCTGGAGAAGTTGTTCTACCAACGTACGCTGCAACTGCTGCAGTACGGCGGCGTCCTGGTCTACATCGTTCCGTCCTACGTGCTCGACGCCGAACTCGTCGGGTGGCTGACACGCCACTTCGCCGATCTGCGCATCTTCCAGGCGGTCGACAAACAGTTCCGCCAGGTGGTGATCTTCGGCCGGCGCGTGCGCCAGCGCGATCTGGCTTCGGAATCGGTCAAGGCCGTGCGCGGCCTGCTGCTGCAGATCGGGCAAGGCGACACCGAGGCCGAGGAGCTGCCGGTCGAATGGCCATTCCTGCCGTACACGGTGCCCGCCAGCGTCGCCGAGCCGGAGCAGTTCTATCGGGTCACCATGGAGGCCGAGCAGTTCGGCGACGAAGTCGGCCGGCTGCACGGCCTGTGGCCGATGCTCGACACGCACCTGGGGGCGGCGCAGAAATCGTTGCGCCCTCCCGCGCGTGGCCTGTCCCAGTGGCATCTCGCTCTGGCCCTGGCCGCCGGTGCGATCTCGGGCGTCGTGAAGTCCAAAGCCGGGCGCGTGCTGGTCGTCAAAGGCGACACGCACAAATCCAAGACGCTGCAGACCGAGTACACCGAACGCGACGATGGCACTGTCGCCGAAACGCGGATCCTCACGGACAAGTTCGTACCCATGATTCGCGCTTGGGACATGACGCCCGACTCCCCGACCAGGGGACAAGTGCTGACCATCCAGTGATCGCCACCGCCTGACGGCAAGCCGTCTTTTCTCATCCACCCACCGGGTCACGCCGCCCCGATGGGGTGCGTGGCCCCTTCACCTCGAAGGAGCACACACCATGTCCCCCAACGCCCAGGACCGCGGCCGTCGCCGGCTGCTGTTCCCGATCGGCGCGCTGGTCTTCAGCGAAGGCATCCATCGGCTGATGGACGAAGGCCGGCTCGATCCCTTGCCGTACTTCCAGCGCCACACCCGTGGCGACTGGGGCGATGTCGCAGACGACAACTGGCAGGAGAACAACGCCGCCTTGCAGTCCGGTGCTCGCCTCGACTCGTTCTACGTGGTCACGCGCGAACTGCGCATCCACATCTTCACCGAGCCCGATCGCAGCGCGACGCACATCGTGCTGCCGGACGGCACCTGAGTTCCATCCACCCAGCGGCCTCGCGCCGTTCCTTTTCCCACCCCGGGGCATGCCATCGCCCCGCAGGGGGAGGTGCATGCCCCATTTCATCTGGAGCATCACCATGTCCCTCGATCTTGAACCTGTTGTCGAACCCGCCGTGCAGGGCGACCTGCTCGAAGCGGAGGCTTCTCCCCTCACCCTGAGCCTTCAGGACTTCGTCGCCGAGTTCGGCGACGAGCTGCTGGAATCCCTCAACCGCGCCAATCCCCCGGTGTACGCCGGACAGCCGCGTCCCCAGCGTCAAATGGTACTGGCCGCCCTCAAGCGGCAGTTGTTCCCGGCGCAGGCCGACGTCGTCCACGCCGTCACCGAGCTGCTGATCGACCGCGGCGAACGCGCGGCGGTCGTCAATGGCGAAATGGGGTGCGGCAAAACCACGGTGGGCATCGCGACCGCCGCCGTGCTCAACGCCGAAGGCTACCGGCGCACGCTGGTGCTCTCGCCCCCGCATCTCGTCTACAAGTGGCGGCGCGAGATCCAGGAGACCGTCGCCGGCGCGAAGGTCTGGGTGCTCAACGGGCCGGACACGCTGGTCAAGCTGATGAAGCTGCGCGAGCAGCTCGGCGCGCCGGCGCAGGGCCAGGAGTTCTTCATCTTGGGTCGTGTCAGGATGAGGATGGGATTTCATTGGAAGCCCGTCTTCGCCCGGCACCGCACACCCCGCGGCGACGTGGGGGCCTGCCCGGACTGCGGCCACGTCATCACCGACATCGATGGCGAGCCGATCAACCCGGTCGAACTCGAAGCCGAAGAGCATCGCCGCAAGTGCGTCCAGTGCGAGACGGCGCTGTGGACACTGATCCGTCCCAAGGCGCTCTCCGAGAACGACCAGTCCTCGGCGGTGCTGCGCGCGCTTAAGCGCATCCCGACCATCGGCGAAGTCACGGCGCAGAAGCTGATGCGCCAGTTCGGCGACGGCTTCCTGGCGAGCATGCTGGGCGACAACATCCACGAGTTCATTAACTTGATGGATGGCCGGGGCGAACTGGTGTTCTCCGATCGTCAAGCGCACCGCATGGAGCGCGCCATGGCGAATATGGAGTTCGGGTTCGGCACGGGCGGCTACCAGCCCAGCGAGTTCATCAAACGCTACCTGCCGCAAGGCACGTTCGACCTGCTCATTGCCGACGAGGCGCATGAGTACAAGAACGGAGGCTCCGCACAGGGCCAGGCGATGGGCGTTCTCGCAGCGAAGTCGCGCAAGACCTTGCTGCTGACCGGCACCCTCATGGGTGGCTACGGCGACGACTTGTTCTACCTGCTGTTCCGAGCCTTGCCCGGGAGAATGATCGAAGACGGCTACCGCCCAACGCGACAGGGCAGCATGACGTCGGCCGCGATGGCCTTCATGCGGGACCACGGGGTTCTGCGTGATATCTACTCCGAGAGCACGGGCACCGCGCACAAGACCGCCAAGGGCACCAAGGTATCGGTGCGCACGGTCAAGGCCCCCGGCTTCGGGCCGAAGGGCGTCCTGCGATGCGTCCTTCCGTACACCGTCTTCCTCAAACTCAAGGACATCGGTGGCAACGTCCTGCCGCCGTATGAAGAGGAGTTCCGCGAGATCCCGATGGAGGCCGCGCAGGCCTCGGCCTACCGCGATCTGTCGGTCCGGCTGACCCAGGAGCTGAAGCAGGCCCTGGCAAGGCGGGACACGACGCTGTTGGGCGTCGTGCTCAACGTGCTGCTGGCCTGGCCGGAGACGTGCTTCCGGTCGGAGACGGTGGTGCATCCCCGCACGCGCAACACCTTGGCGTTCGTGCCTTCCCAGTTCAACGAGCTGGAAGTCATGCCCAAGGAGCGTGAGCTGATCGACATCTGCAAGTCGGAGAGGGCGGCCGGCCGCAAGACGCTGGTCTATTCGGTCTACACCGGTACGCGGGACACGACGTCGCGCTTGAAGCTGCTGCTGGAGCAGGAAGGTCTGAAGGTCGCGGTGCTGCGCGCAAGCGTGGAGGCCTCGCGCCGGGAAGACTGGATCGCCGAGCAGCTCGATCGCGGCATCGATGTGCTCATCACCAATCCCGAGCTCGTCAAGACGGGGCTGGACCTGCTGGACTTTCCCACGATCGTGTTTCTGCAAAGTGGATACAACGTCTACTCGCTGCAGCAGGCCGCCAGGCGATCCTGGCGGATCGGCCAGAAGCAGAAGGTCAAGGTGATCTACCTGGGCTACATGAACTCCTCGCAGATGAGCTGCTTGGAATTGATGGCCAAGAAGATCATGGTCTCGCAGTCCACCTCGGGCGACGTGCCCGAGTCCGGGCTGGATGTTCTCAACCAGGACGGCGATTCGGTCGAAATCGCGCTGGCCCGGCAGTTGATCGCCGCTTGATCTCCAAGCCTGCCGGCGGCCCTCGGGCCGCCGGCTTTGCTTTTCCCTTCCTTCCCACCACGCGGATATGTCCATGCCCTCCTGGGCATGGCGCCGCATCGTTTCGTCCCAAGGAGTCCATGATGAACAGCAATACCCAAGCACCTTCCACCAGTGAGATGCGCATTGCGGTCGCATGCCGCAACGCTTCGGGCACGGCCGACATGCCCATCTTTACCGTCACCGCCACTGCCGAGGAATACCACCTGGGCATCCACTACACCAAGGCCGAGGCATTGGCGGAAGATGAGGGCTATGAAAGGCCATTCGTCTGTTTCGACACCGCGGAGCAAGGCGCCATCCTGGCGGCGGCCCGAGCGTTGGATCTCGTTCCCCAGGTTGTCGTGATCGACGTGACCGATGGGCTGATCCATTCGGTGTGCTGCGACGTCGGCGAGATCAAGGTGATCTGCTACGACGGGAGCGACACGGACGAGGCTTCCGACGCCGTGAATGATCATCCTGTCGGTGAGGGCGGCGCGCTCGTGCGGTGCTGGGCGCATGTCCAGACCGCAGATCCCGACGCCGGCCTGAAGATTGCCCGCGACTGACTTCCACCACCTGCGGCGGCCTTTGGGCCGCCTTTTTTTGCCCGTTGGATCGTTCCGCTCAACCCCGGCCAACTCACGAACCAAAGTACGATACGGCTTACTGATCGACCAAGGACAACAAATAGTGACCGCCGAGCTTCGCACTTTCTATCCCGAGATAGAGCCATTTGAAATTGGCATGCTCGATGTCGGCGACGGGCATGCGATCTACTGGGAGCGAGTAGGCACGAAGGGCGGCAAGCCGGCCGTCTTCCTGCACGGTGGCCCCGGCGGCGGCGTGAATGCCAAGCAGCGACGCGTCTTCGATCCCGACCTATACGACGTTGTGCTGTTTGACCAGCGAGGCTGCGGGCGATCCACACCTCACGCCCATCTAGAGGCCAATACGACGTGGCACCTGGTGGAGGACATCGAACGGCTGCGCGAGATGTTCGGCTTCGAGAAATGGCAGGTGTTCGGCGGCTCCTGGGGATCGACGCTGGCCCTGGCCTATGCGCAAGCCCATCCCGAGCGAGTCAGCGAGCTGGTACTTCGAGGCATCTATACGCTGACCAAAGCAGAGCTCGACTGGTACTACCAGTTCGGCGTTTCGGAGATGTATCCGGATCGGTGGGAGCAGTTCGTCGCGCCCATTCCAGAGCCAGAACGCGGCCAGATGCTGCTCGCCTACAACCGCTACCTGACCGGTCCAGACCAGGCCAAGAAACTGGAGTGCGCCAAGGCATGGAGCCAGTGGGAGGGCGCGACAATCTCGCTCCTGCCCGATCTGGAACGGGTCGACGATTTCGGCGAGGACAAGTTCGCCATCGCCTTCGCGCGGATCGAGAACCACTTCTTCGTCAACGCTGGATGGCTGGAAGAAGGCCAGCTTCTTCGCGATGCCGGCAGGCTGAAGGATATCCCTGGCGTCATCGTGCATGGGCGCTACGACATGCCGTGTCCGCTGAAGTACGCCTGGCAGCTTTCCAGGGCCTGGCCTCAAGCGGACCTGCACATCGTCGAAGGAGCCGGTCACGCCATGTACGAGCCCGGCATCCTCGACCAGCTCATCCGTGCGACGGATCGCTTCGCAGGGAAATCGTAGGCACTTTCGATCTCCGAACGGCAGCATTGACCCGATCTGCCTCCCTCGCCAGAATGGGATAATTCATTCGCGTGCGAAGTTTCCCCGTCTGCGGTGGCGACCACGGCACAGGCGATTTCTGCGGCCAGCACCGCAGAGACCATGAGCGGCAACCCAAGGCGTCGACCTGAAGCGAGTGCCACGACGCGGCGAGAAGAAGATGAAGCATCGATTGGTCTACCTGCTCAACGTGGGGCAGCGCAGGTTGCAGCGCTGCTCCCAGTCACGCGGCCCCGAAGGCGGCGTCACACCTTCTCAGGCAGGACTCCTGTTCTTTCTCGACAAGGATGACGGTGCCCTGGTGAGCGAGGCGGCCGCGGCACTGGATCTCGGCCTGCCCGGCATGAGCGGCCTGGCCGATCGAATGGAAGCCCTGGAATTGATCGAGCGCCGACGCGACGAAACCGATGGTCGAGCCTGGAGACTGTGGCTGACCGACCTAGGGAGATCCGCCGTCAAGCGATCCAAGGCAAACCTGGTGAAGCTGAATCTGCGGCTGGCCGACGGGTTCAGCGAAGCGGAGATCGAAGTCGTCGCAAGATGGCTGCAGAGCCTGCAGGACAAGTTTCCCGCTGCGGACGAGAAGTAGGCCCGCCGGCCCCGCGACATCGTGTGCGCGCGCCGGCGTGGCATCCATTCTGCTAGTGGATTTTCGAGAAGTCGGGCTGGCGCTTCTGCGCGAAGGCCGTGAACGCTTCTCTGGCCTCGGCGCCCTTCAACCGTTCGGCGAAGACGGTCGACTCGGCGTCGATCTGGGTGAGTAACCGCTGCGGATCGCGCATGAGCTGCTTCGTCGCCTTCAACGATCCCAGCGGCTTGGTCGCCAGCGCTTTCGCAACACGCCTCGCCTCGGTACGCAGTTCTGCGATCGGAACCGCCACATTCGCGATCCCCCACGCGACGGCGTTCTCGGCACTGACGGCTTCGCCCAGCGCGAACATCTGGAAGGCCCGCACGTGGCCGATGCGTAGCGGAAGCAGGTAGCTCGATCCAGCCTCCGGCACCAGCGCCAGATTCACGAAAGGCGTGGTGAGCTGCGCGTCCTCGCCGAGCACCACGTAGTCGCAGTGCAGGAGCATGGTCGTCCCCACGCCGACCGCCTTGCCTTGCACGGCGGCGACGATCGGGATCGTGGCACCCGCGAGATTTCGGAGAAAGCGCAGGACATTCAATTCCGCAGGCCCCTTGCCCACGGCCTGCTCGGCGAACTCGCCCAGGTCGTTTCCTGCAGTGAAGAGATCTCCATCGGCTTGTATCAGCACCACCCGTACCTCCGGGTCTTCGTCGGCTCGCTGGACGGCGTCCGCTAGGACACCGTACATGGCGTTGGTGAGCGCGTTCTTCTTGTCCAGCCTCGACAGCGTGACGGCGAGTACGCCGTCGGTCAGCTCGGTGGTCACTTCGGAAGTCATGATCCGGGTCTCCTGCGTTGATGGTGGTGGGAGCGGCGGCGCTGGCATGGGCGATGACCGCAAGGTGGCGCCGCCATCCAATGTAATTCGCATGCGAAGTATATAGAAGCTTCGCATGCGAACCAGCGGAACGCCATCGACCGCGCTCCGATCTCGATGTCCGACATCTCCGGGCCGTTCGCTCCCGACAGAAAGCGGGTGCGGCGCGTGCCCGTTTCTCGGCTGACCCAAGCAGTTCGTACCGCGATCGTGTGGCCTGAACACTTTCAGGAGCCCGGTCGATGTCGCAGCCTTTCTGCCCCGCGCCGCTCGCCATGCTGCGAATGGCCGCATGTTGCCTCGCGGTCGCCGTGCTCGGCGCCGGCTGCGCGACGACCACGCCCAGGGACGCGCGGCCCGATCTCGCCGACGCGCCCGTCTTCGTTCCGGAGCCGGTCGTCGAATCGGTGCCCGTCGTGCGGTACGGCCGCTACACGTTGGTGGAGTTGGTGCCCGACAGCGCGCAGCGCGATCTGCTTCTCCAGATCGTCGATGTCTCGATCCCCGACACCCTGCACGCCACCGTCGGCGATGCGCTGACGTACGTCCTGCTCCGCTCGGGCTACCGCGCATGCGCCGGCGGTGGCGCGTCGGCATTCCAGGCCATGCCCTTGCCGGCGTCCCACTATCGGCTCGGCCCCCTGGTGCTGCGTGACGCGCTGCTGACGCTGGCCGGGCCCGCCTGGGATCTGCAGGTGGACGACGGCGCGCGCCAGGTCTGCTTCGTCCAGGCCGTTCCGCCCGTGCCTTTCGTCGATCCACCGGTGCCTTCGGCGCTGCCTGCCGAACCGGTCGTCGAAGTCTTCCCGGTCCCGTCGGAGAGCCAGCCATGAACGCGACCCCGCGGGCAGGCTCCCGCCCGACCTTGATGCGCGCCGCTGGGCTGACCTGGCTGGTGCTCATCAGCGCAGCGACAGTGGTCAACCACGTCGCGCTGTCGCGCCTGGCCGAACAAACGGCCGACGCGCCCGAGGAAGCACGCGTACAGGCGCTGGAGGAACGCCTTTCCGGGCTGGAACAGCACATCCAGCAGCAGGGCCAACAGCCGGCCGCGCTGGCTCAGTCCCAGTACGCATCGGACCGACAACGGCTGGAGCAGCGTCTCGCCACCATCGAACAGTCCGTGGATGGCCGCCTGCCGGCCGAAGCCCTGCAGCCGCTGGAAACCCGTGTCGCGCAGTTGGAGGCGCGGCAGGAACGGGCGCGGGCCGCCCCCAGCGCGCCGGCCCGTCCGCGGGCACCGCAGGCCTCGGCGCCCAAGCCCGCGGACCCGCCGTTCACCGTGACCGCGATGGAACTGCGCGGTGGCGAGCGCTTCGTCTCGATCCTCCCGACTGGCGCGGCAGCGGTCGGCCAGGCGCGCCTCCTGCGCGCGGGCGAATCGGAGGCGGGCTGGCAACTGGAAGCCATCGACGGCCGTGTCGCGGTCTTCCGCAACGGCAGCGACGTTCGGCGCCTGGCGCCGCCGAGGGACTGATGAAGCCCGTCGTCCTCACACTGTTCATGGTCGCCGGCCTTGCGACCTGGGGCGCTCCACAGGCGATCGCGCAAACCCCACCCCGCGCGACGTCAACCGAGACCTCCAGCGAGCAACGGCCGGCGGCCACCATCCACAGCGACGAGCAGCTGGCGCGTGACTGGGGCCTGCGTGCGGAAGAGTGGGCCCGCTACCAGCAACTGATGCGGGGGCCGCTCGGCATCTCGTCCCCCAACCTCGACCCGTTGAGCGCGCTGGGCATCGAAGCGCGGTCGGATGAAGAACGCCGCCGCTATGCCGAGCTCCAGGTGCAGGCCGAAGCGCGTCGCGTCGAGAAGCTGCTGGCATACCAACGTGCCTACGACGCCGCATGGCAGCGGTTCAACCCCACCATGCGGCGCGTCACGCTTCCTGGCGCCAGCACGGCCGGGGCGCCGGGAACACCGCAAGGCTCGGGACGAACCGCTGTATTCGTCAAGGAAGCCTGCGCGGCCTGCGATCAGGCCGTCCGGCAGTTGCAGGCGTCGGGCGCCGAGTTCGATGTCTACGTCGTCGGCAGCAGGGCGGACGATGGCCGCATCCGGGAATGGGCGCGGCGGGTGCAGATCGATCCGGCCCGGGTGCGCAACGGGCGCATCACCCTCAACCACGACGGTGGCCGGTGGCTGTCCATCGGATTGCAGGGCGACCTGCCGGCCGTCGTGCGCCAGGTCGACGGCCAATGGCTGCGCCAACCGTAGCCCTGGCACGCATCGGCCTGCTGCTGCTCGGCGCCGCGCTTGCCGGCATGTCGTCGGCGCAGGAGATTCCGCCGCCGGCCTACCAGCTTGCCGCGCAGCGCGCCGGCATTCCCTCGACGGTGCTGTATGCCGTCGCCCTGCAAGAAAGCGGCACGAGGGTCAACGGCAGGCTGATTCCGTGGCCATGGAGCTTGAACGTGGCCGGCGCCTCCCGCCGCTTCGCCAGCCGCGCCGAGGCTTGCGCCGGACTGCGCAGCGCCCTGCGCGAGGTGCCGCCGACGCGCATCGACGCCGGCCTCGGCCAGATCAACCTCGGATACCAGAAGCATCGCTATCGCCAGCCCTGCGACCTGCTCGATCCCTACCGGAACCTCGCGATCGCAGCCGAGATCCTGAAGGAGCAGCACACCCCCGGCGAGGACTGGCTCGTCGCGATCGGCCGCTACCACCGGCCGGCCGGCGGTGCACCTGCCGCGCGGTATCGCCGCAGCGTCAACCAGCACCTCGCGCGCGTACTCGGGGAATCCCGTCTGGACGCCGGCACCAGGAGGGCGCTGCCATGACGACGACCCAGCATGCCCGGCCGACGGCACCACACAGCCGGACGCAGCACCTGGTCAACGTCAGCGGCGGCAAGGACTCGACCGCCATCTACCTGCTGGCACTTGAATCAGGCAGGCCGTACCGCGCCGTCTTCGCCGACACCGGGAACGAGCACGAACTGACCTACGAGTACGTCGCCCGCCTGCACGAGCGCACCGGCGGGCCGAAGGTCGAGACGGTCAAGGCCGACTTCTCCCGCCAGCTCGCCAGGCATCGCGAGTACGTGCTGCGCGAATGGCCCAGGCAAGGCATCGACGACGCCATCGTCCAGGAGGCGGCACGGCTTCACGAGCCAACGGGGAATCCCTATCTCGACTTGTGCATCAGCAAAGGCCGGTTCCCGTCGAGGATGGCGCAGTTCTGCACGTCAGAGCTCAAGGAAACTCCCATCACGACGCAGATCGTCGGGCCGATGCTGAAAGCCGGCCCGGTACTGCAATGGCTGGGCGTGCGCGCGGCAGAGAGCGCGCATCGTGCGCGGTTGCCCCGGTTCAATCGCCACGAGTCCGGCTCCATGCTGTGGCGGCCGATCTTCCGGTGGGGCATCGAGGACGTCTGGGCGCAGCATCGCCGCCACGCCCTGCGTCCGAATCCGCTGTACGCGCACGGCATGGGGCGCGTCGGTTGCCTGCCGTGCGTCAACTGCAGGAAAGACGAACTGCGTCGCATCGCGGACCGGTTCCCGGCGCACATCGATCGGATCCGGCGTTGGGAAGACGTGGTGTCCGCTGCCAACAAGCGCCGCTCGGCCACGTTTTTTCCAGCCGTCACCGATCCGACGGACGCCGACCGTCCCGGCAGCTACTCGCGCATCGACACCCTCGTTGAGTGGAGCCGCACGACGCACGGCGGCAGGCAGTTCGGCCTGTTCTTCGACGAGCAGCCGGGCGGCGGCTGCGCCTCCGACCTCGGCCTCTGCGAATCGACTCCGTCCAGCGAAGACCCCTCGGCCGCCGGCACCCACACCGCGCGGGCCGCATCCATGCAACCCGCGTTCTCGGAGCAACCGCGATGACTCGCCAACACCTTCGTACCCACTTCTCCTTGCTTGGCCTGATGGCGGCGCTGGTGACGCCAGCGGCGTTCGCCCAATCGCCGCCGCTCATCGTGGTCGAGGATCGCGGAGGCGCTTCAGCGCTGCCGTACTACGAATCCCTGGACCTGCAGCCCCGCCGCGACCAACCGCCGCCGCGCATCGTGGTTCCACGCGCGCCGATCGGTCCGTCCGCAGAAGCCTCGATGCTTCCGGTGCGCTCGCCGGCGCTCTCGCCCGGCGAAGTCCCTCGCCGGGTCATCCAGGCGCCCGGACTGAAGCCTCTGTTCCTGATCGGCGACGACGACCGTTCTCGCGCCTGGCTGAAACAGCGGGCCCCGGTCCTGCGCGACCTGGGCGCCGTGGGCGTGGTGGTCCACGTGGAGTCGGCCGAAGCGCTCGCGGCACTGCGGCGGCTGGCAGAAGGCCTCGTGCTTGTACCGGCCTCCGGCGACGACCTGGCCCGTCGGCTGGCCCTGCGTCACTACCCGGTGCTCGTGACCTCCACGGGCATCGAGCAGTGAAACGCCGGCCATGGCGCAGCCGCACACGATCGAGGTTCTTCTGCGGCCACCGGTGGAGCTATACACCGTTGCCGTCTGCGCCTGCGCCGCGCTTCTGTGCCTGGTGGCACCGTGGGCGCTCGCGTTAAGTCCGCTCCTCGGCTTCGGCAGCGCTGCGGCATTCGCGACATTTGGCGTCATCCGCTTCCGCGACGCGCTGGTCATCATCCGCTACCGGCGCAACATTCGCAGGCTGCCGCGGTACGTCATGACAAGCCGCGACGTGCCGGTCAGCCAGCATCGGCTGTTCCTCGGCCGGGGCTTCCTCTGGGAACAGCGGCACACGCACCGCCTGGTGCAGACGTACAGGCCCGAATTCCGACGCTACGTCGAGCCCACGCCCGCCTACCGCGCCGCGCGCCGGCTGGAGGAACGGCTTGAGTTCGCGCCGTCCCCGCTGCCGCACCTGGCCAAGCTCACGGCCTGGGACATCCCGCTCAACCCAGTGCGCCCGCTGCCCCCGGTCGGCGGAATACCGCGCCTGCACGGCATCGAGCCCGAAGAAACCGACGTCTCCCTGCCGTTGATCGAGCGGGTCGGACACACGTTGGTGCTGGGAACCACGCGCGTGGGCAAGACACGCCTCGCCGAACTTCTCATCACGCAGGACATCCGCCGCAAGGTCAACGGCGAGCACGAGGTGGTGATCGTCCTGGACCCGAAGGGCGATGCCGACCTGCTGAAGCGCATGTACGTCGAGGCCAAACGTGCCGGCCGCGAGGGGGAGTTCTACGTCTTCCACCTCGGCTGGCCGGACGTGTCGGCACGCTACAACGCGGTCGGCCGCTTCGGTCGTGTCAGTGAGGTCGCCACCCGCGTGGCGGGCCAGCTTTCCGGCGAGGGCAACAGCGCGGCCTTCAGGGAGTTCGCCTGGCGCTTCGTCAACATCATCGCGCGCGCCCTGGTCGAGCTTGGCATGCGGCCCGACTACCTGCTGATCCAGCGGCACGTGGTCAACATCGACGCGCTCTTCATGGAGTACGCGCAGCACTACTTCGCGCAGCACGAGCCCAAGGCCTGGGAAGTGATCGTGCAGCTCGAATCGAAGATCAACGACAAGAACATCCCCCGGAACATGATCGGCCGCGAGCGCCGGGTGGTCGCGCTCGAGCAGTATCTGTCCCAGGTTCGCGTGTACGACCCCGTGCTCGACGGGCTGCGCAGCGCCGTCCGTTACGACCGCACCTACTTCGACAAGATCGTCGCGAGCCTGCTGCCCCTGCTTGAGAAGCTGACGACCGGCAAGATCGCGCAGTTGCTGGCGCCCGACTACACCGACCTGAACGACCCGCGGCCGATCTTCGACTGGATGCAGATCATCAGGAAGCGGGCCATCGTCTACGTGGGCCTGGACGCGCTCTCCGATGCGGAGGTGGCCGCGGCCGTCGGCAATTCCATGTTCGCCGATCTCGTCTCCGTGGCGGGACACATCTACAAGTTCGGCATCGACGACGGGCTGCCCAAGCACATGGAAGGCAAGCCGCTGCCGATCAATGTCCATGCCGACGAGTTCAACGAGCTCATGGGCGCGGAATTCGTGCCGCTGATCAACAAGGGCGGCGGCGCCGGGATGCAGGTCACCGCCTACACGCAGACGCTGAGCGACATCGAAGCACGGATCGGCAACCGGGCGAAGGCCGGTCAGGTCATCGGCAACTTCAACAATCTGATCATGCTGCGCGTCCGCGAGACGGCGACGGCGGAACTGCTGACGAGGCAGTTGCCCAAGGTGGAGGTCTATACCACCACCGTGGTCAGCGGTGCCACGGACAGCTCAGACATCCACGGCCAGACGGATTTCACCAGCAACACACAGGACCGCATCAGCACGCAGAGCGTCCCGCTCATCGAGCCGTCGCACGTCGTGGCGCTGCCGAAGGGCCAGGCGTTCGCGCTGCTGCAGGGCGGCAACCTCTGGAAGATCCGGATGCCGCTGCCGGCACCGGACCCCGACGAGGTGATGCCAGAGGACCTGCAGCAACTGACAGGCTACATGCGCAGGCACTACGCCGAGGCCGGCGACTGGTGGGAGAACCATGGCTTGCCCGGCCTGCAGAACCGGGCCCTACCTGACGACCTGCTCGACGGATTCGGGCAGGCGCCGGAAACCGAGTCCAACGGGGAGGCGGCCAATCCATGAAGGATCCGGCCAACACCGCCCAGCGCCAGCAGGGCCAGAGGCGCGGACTGCTGGCGAGCATCGTCACCTTGCCGATGCGCCTGCTCGGCGTGCTGATCGGCTCATTGATTCTGTCGATCGTCATCGAGTGCGTCGGCATGCACCTGTTCTGGCCGGAACAGGGGTGGCGCCACTCGCAGAGCATGCTGCAGTACGAGCTCGACCAGCTATCGACCCACTTCACGCGCAGCGCCATCGTGCAGGAGCCGGGGCGCACCGCGCACCAGCTCGTCGATACGGCCTACCAGTGGATCTTCGTCAAGACCGGACTGCTCGACTGGATGAGCAACGCATCGGCGCGGGCGCGCGCGCCAAGCCACGACGCGGCCAGAGACTTCCGCTACTACCTGAGCCAGGTCTATACCTGGACCGAGAGCTACCTGATCGCCGCGGCGTTCACGACGCTGACATTCGTCGTCAGGCTGCTGGTGCTGTTCCTGACCCTCCCGCTGTTCCTGCTGAGCACCTTCGTGGGTTTCGTCGACGGGCTGGTACGGCGTGACGTCAGGAAGTTCGGCGCGGGACGCGAGTCCGGCTTCATCTATCACCGCGCCAAGGCCTCGCTGATGCCGTTGGTGGTCCTGCCATGGATCATCTACCTTGCATTGCCCATCAGCGTGCATCCGCTGCTGATCCTGCTTCCGAGCGCCTTGGTGCTCGGCGCGGTGGTCTGCATCGCGGCCAGCACCTTCAAAAAGTACCTGTAGCAGCGCCGGATGCCATCGGGCCGCCCGAGGGCTACTATTGACTTGGCCCAGCGGACGCCACCGAACGCTTGTCCGCCCAGAACACCACTTGGACAACGCCACACAGAGCCAACCCGACATTGCCAGGGAGATGAAGAGCCATGGATGTGCTGTTTGCCCGCATTCGCGATGCCGATGCCGCCCGACCCGAAGAGGCCCGCCTGGACGGGAACATCTTCAAGACCCTGTTTCTCAATCACGCGCCCCTGGTGACCGACGAGGTCTTTCCGGCCCTGCAGTTCAAGCTCTCCGATGCCCTGTTCCAGAGAGACTTCCTTGCGCAGTTCCGCAAGGTCATCAAGGCGCAGCGGGATCACGTGCTCACTGAAGCTGAGAAATGCGAGGCGGCCGGGGTGAACCCGCTCTTCTACACCATGCAGCTCCCGCCGCTGGAGCGGCAGTTGGCCATCGACTCCCTGGACGCCTATCTGGCCTTCCTGCGTGATCCGGCGGAAGGACATCCCGGCATTGTCGAGATACTTGCGGGCGACTACGCCTACCTTCACGACGGGACCGACGGCACCGCGTACCTGTCGCAGTACTACGCGCTGTATCGGATCGGCTCCTTCCTGTACGAGCAGTATCTTGCGAAGCTGGCAGTGTTCCAGCGCTTCGATGCGCCGTGCGCCGCGGAGTTGGAGAAGCTGTACCAGTCGCTGGATATCGATCTGGCCGCGGCCGACGTGCAGTTCGACAAGTACGGCCTGCTGTCGCTGAACGATGACATCCGCATCGTCAACGGCAAGGACAGCCGAACCGTGGTGGACGGCCGCCTGGGCCTGAACTTCTGGATCGACGTGCCCGGCGACCTCCTGAAGGCCCTGGAAACGGCCATCGCCAATCGCTGGGTCACCGACATCGCGTTCGACGTCGTGCAGATCACCGAGGACACGCCAGCCTTCGAGGCGGTGGAATACGGCAACCTGTTCAGCTTCGACGCGCTGCAGCTTCCACGGGTGTCCAAGCTCTACGATGAGGATCGATACGACGACGCGCTCTGGATCAAGGTGGACGCCCGACCGCCCAGCATGACCTTCGAGGAACTGTGCACCGACTTTCCGGTGCTGGATGGGACTGTCGTCACTCAGGTCGTACACCTGGAGTTCGGCGTCGATCAGGGCGAGCAGATCATCAGCCATCTGGATCACGAGTACATTCTCTATTCGCAGGATGCCTATGACCGCCGGCGGCACGATGCCGGCGTCAAGGGCCACGCGAAGAGAAAGACGTTCAAGATCGACAGGGCGCGGATTCCCTTCGGCTTCAGCTTCAACGATCGCTACTTCCTGTTCCTGGTGCTCGACTCCTACTTCAAGAACAAGGGCCTGGTTCGCGAGTACTTCTCAACCGTGTCGATTCACTGAGTTCCACCATGTCGTACTCCGACCGCCCGCGTCCTCGCCACTTCAAACTGGTCGATCGCCGTGCAGTGCCCTGCAATAGCATCGAAGAGTGGAGCGCCTGGTACTCGGTCGCGCACGCAGGCCCGGAGTGCCGGGTAGCGGAGACCTGCATCGACGACGTGCGGATATCGACCGTCTTCCTGAGCCTCGATCACAACCCGTTCGAGGATAGCGACCCTGCCCTGTTCGAGACGATGGTCTTTGTCGCCGGCGAAGCCCACCACGTGCGGCGCTACTTCATCTGGGAAGAGGCCGAGACCGGTCATGCGGAGATGGTGGCGCTGATACGCGACGAGATGGAGGCGGCCGAGGCCCGGGCGGCCACCGCATGGGCGTCTGTCCATGCAGGCCTGGCCGCACGCTCGTAGTTCAATCCATACCGGCAAGTCCCCCGCCGCGTCGCTGACAGATCACAGCGGATCTCCGTCTAGCCTTCCGCTCCAGGCTCCCTCCCACTACGCAACAAAGCGGGATTCCCGCCTTGCGCATTCTTAGCGGCGCGATCGGTAGCGCGCCGTGAGCATGTCGCCATTCCACGTGATTCGCGGTTTGGCACATGCCGATGTCCCTTTCTCCATCCACCCACTGGCGTTGCGTCTTCGGGATCCTCCTGGCGCTGTACCTGTGCCTGGGCGTCCCGGCCCCGGCCAACGCCGATGACGCGACGACCGAACACGCCCGCCTCGCGGCCGTGCTGCGTCACGTGGATGCGATCGACCGGCTGGTGGCGGAAGCGGGGATCTCCCGCGACGAGCGCGCCCGCTACCACTTCGACTATGCGCGCCTGACCGCCGACCTGGAGCGCGTGCGCGCCGGCATCCGCGACTACCTGAGCCCGCCGCGCGCACAACCACGCGATCCGTCCGATCTGCTTGGCGATTACCGCCAGCCCACTGCGGCACCGCGCGAGCCGGAGGCCGCGCCATGAACGCAGCACAGGTCAGCGCCTTCCAGGCGAACAGCGGCTTCGCGCCGGGCGCTGCCTCCGTCGTGCTGGTCGGCGCCGTCTTCGCCGTCCTGCTCGTCTGGGGCGTCTGGGCCATGCGCACCGCCTACACCGGCTGGGCGGAGCAACGCCTTTCCCAACGTCAGTTCCTGGGGGTCGTGGTGCGATTCATCGCGCTCTACCTGGTGCTGACCTTCTTCCTGCTCTCGTAAAGGTCGCCATCATGAACCCGCTTGTCCGTCTCTTCCGTTCTCCCCGCACTGCACGCCTGGCCGCGCTGCCGATGCTGTTCGCGTTCGCTCCGCTGGTCCAGGCCCAGGGCCTGCCCACCATCGAAGATCCTTCGCGCGGCACGGGCAGCGGCATCATGGAGACGCTGCGCAACTATGGCTATGACATCGTCTTATTGATTGCCTTGCTGGTGGTCGCCTCGATGTTCGTGGGCGTGTGCTACCACGCGTACACGCGGTACGCCGAGATCCATACCGGCCGCGCCACGTGGGGCCAGTTCGGCCTGACGGTCGCCGTCGGCGCGATCCTGCTGGTCGTAGGCATCTGGCTGCTGACCGAAGCCACCGGCATCCTCTGACGGCTTCGCCATGACTGACCAGGACATCCGTCCGGACGGGACGGTGGCGTTCTTGCCGCACAGGCTCAACCGTCACCCCGTCGTCGTGCGCGGTCTCACGGCCGACGAACTGTGGGTCTGCGCCGGCCTGGCGGCCGTGGCCGGCATCGCGGTCGGGGTTCCGCTGGCGTTCGCGCTGTCGACGATCGCCATCGTCCCCACGGCCATCGTGCTCGCGATCGCGGCCGGCGTCTTCATCGGCGGCGGGCTGCTGCGGCGCATGAAACGCGGCAGGCCGGAGACGTGGCTGTACCGGCAGATCCAGTGGTGGCTGGCCGTTCGCCAGCCATTTCTCGCCTCGCTCGTCGGCGGCAAGGTCCTGGTGATCCGCTCCGGGTACTGGACCACGCGCAGGAGCAAGCGTCCGTGAGCCGGTTCCGGAACGAGATCACGCACCTGCAGGCGCACATCAAGACGTTGCGCATCGGCGCGGGCGTGCTCTTTGCGCTCGCGCTGGTGATGGGCGTCGGCTGGTGGAGCGCGCCGCGCGACCTGACGATCCACGTACCGCCCGACCTTCGCACAGGCAGTACGCGGAAGTGGTGGGAGGTGCCACCGGAATCGGTCTACGCGTTCACCTTCTACGTCTGGCAACAGGTCCAACGGTGGCCGACCAACGGCGACCAGGACTACCCGCGCAACCTGCACGCGCTATCGAGCTACTTCACGTCCTCGTGCCAAGCGTTCCTGCAGCAGGACTACGAGTACCGCCGTAACGCCGGAGAACTGCGTCAGCGGGTTCGCGGGATCTACGAGATCCCCGGTCGCGGCTACGGGGAGAACCCCGCGCTGCGCGTCCGCACGGTTTCGGATCGGGACTGGGTGGTGACCCTCGACGTCACCGCGGACGAGTACCACGGCTCGGAGCAGGTCAAGCGGGCGCTGGTGCGCTACCCGCTGAAGGTCACGCGGATGGACGTCGATCCGCAGCGCAATCCCTTCGGCCTTGCCATCGACTGCTACGACGGCGCGCCGCAGCGCATCGCCACGCCGACGGACGCGGCGCCGGTCGCGCCACCCGTCATCTCCCCGGGAGAAACGCCATGACCCGCTTCCTTCCGCACGCCTGCGCGGTGCTCTTCCTGCTCACATGCTTCCCGGCGCACGCCGTGGAGATCCTGCGCTGGGAGCGCTTGCCACTTCCCGTACCGCTGGTGGTCGGCCAGGAGCGGGTGATCTTCATCGATCGCAACGTCCGCGTCGGCGTACCGGCATCGGTCGGCGCGCGCCTGCGCGTGCAGAGCGCAGCCGGCGCGGTGTACCTGCGCGCGAACGAGCCGATCGAACCGACGCGGCTGCAACTGCAGGACGCCGACACCGGCACCGTGATCCTGCTGGACATCGCCGCAGAGCCGGCAAGCGACGGCGCACCGCCGCTGGAGCCGGTGCGCATCGTCGAAGGCGCGTCGCCCGCCACCCGCTACGGCGCGCGCACCGACAGCGAACAGGACGGCACGGATCCGGCGCCTGCAGCCCGCACGGCCCGCGAGACGCCGGTGCCTGTCGTGCTGACCCGCTACGCGGCGCAGAGCCTCTACGCGCCGCTGCGCACCGTCGAGCCGGTGCCCGGCATCGTGCGAGCCAACCTGCGCCGCGACCTGTCGCTCGACACCCTGATGCCGACGAAGCCGGTACGGGCACGAGCGCTGGCGGCATGGCGCCTCGACGACCTCTGGGTCAGCGCCGTCCGCTTGAACAACCTGTCGACGCACTGGCTCGAACTCGACCCGCGGGAACTGCAGGGCGACTTCATGACCATCACGTTCCAGCACGCCGACCTCGGCCCCGCCGGCACGCCGGAAGACACCACGGTCGTCTACGTGGTCACGCGCGGACATGGCCTGCCGCAGGCTCTGCTGCCAGCCATCAGCCCGGTGGATGCCTCGATCAACTTGCCCGTCCCGGGGACGTCCGGCACCCGCCACGGAGGGGCACATGAAGAGTAACGGTCTTCTCAAGTGGTTGATGATCCCGCTGGCGCTGCTGGTGGTGTTCGTCGTGATCCGGTTGTTCTCCGGCGGCGGACAAGAGCCCGCGCGGGACGCCGGCGCCCGGCTGACGGCCGAGGAAGCCGCGGCGCTGGGCATCGAGGGCGACACCCCGCGCGACACCGTGGCGACCCTGGTCGCGCAGGTGCGGCAACTTCGTACCGAACTGCAAACCGCGCTGGGCGACAACAAGGCGCAGCGCGAAGAGAACGAGCGCCTGCGCCAGCGCGAGGGCGCGGTCGATCGGCGCATCCAGAGCGCCTTGGAGACCGAGCGCAGCCAGATGCGCCAGGATCGCGAACAGGTCGCGTCCGAGCGCCAGCAGACGCAAGGCCTGCTGCAGGAACTGCAGCAACGTCTCGAAGGCGTCGGCGGCCGCAGGGACGGGCACGCCGACCTGCCGGTGGGGCTGGGGCTGGATGAAGGCGATGGCGCGAGCTTCGGCGGCGACACGCTGCGCTGGGTAGAGCCCGAAGACGCCAGCGAAGCCAACAGCCGTCGCACGGGCGCAGGGTCTGGAACGGGTGGCTTCAGCTTCCCGACCAGCTTCGGCCCAGCACAACAGACGTTGGAAGAGGCCGCCGACTCGACGATCGAGGCCGGCCGCCGCGCGGCGGGCGTCCCCGACACGCGCGCGGTCTACACCGTGCCCACCAACTCCACGTTGATGGGCTCGATCGCGATGACGGCGCTGATCGGCCGTGTGCCCGTGGACGGGACCGTGAACGATCCCTATCCCTTTAAAGTCCTGATCGGCAGGGACAACCTCACCGCGAACGGAATCGACATTCCCGACGTCGCCGGCGCAGTCGTCAGCGGCACCGCCTCGGGCGACTGGACGCTTTCCTGCGTGCGCGGGCAGATCCGCTCGATGACGTTCGTGTTCGAGGACGGGACGATCCGCACGATCCCGGAGGACAGCGAACGCGGCGGCAATCGCCAGCAAAGCAACGACCGCAACACCACGCAGGACGGCATGGGGTGGATCAGCGATCCCCATGGCATCCCGTGCGTCACCGGAGAGCGCCGCAGCAACGCACAGCAGTACCTCGGCACGCAGGCGTTGATCACCGCGGCCGGCGCCGGCGCAGCTTCGCTCATCGACTCCGACAGCGGACGTGCCTCCTTCGTGTCCAGCGACGGCTCCATCGGCACGGTCGGCATCACCGGCAACGAAGCGATGGGCCGCATCCTCGCCGGCGGCGTGCAGGACATGTCGCAGTGGGTGAACCGCCTCTACGGCCAGGCATTCGCGGCCGTCTACGTCAAGCCCGGTGCCCAGGTCGCGGTGCACCTCGAAGAACCGCTCACGATCGACTACGACCCGAAGGGCCGCCGCGTCGATCACCGCCTCGGAGGAAACGCGCATGCGCAGGACCTGGACTGAGCGCCTCGCGGCGCTGGGCGTCGTTGTCGTGCTGGCCGGCTGCTCCACGACCAAGGAGCAGATGCTCTCGCACGACGACCGCACGATGCTCGATATCTGGAACGTCGAGACCGGTGGCGGCGCGGGTGGCGGCCCCGCCGCGCACCAGCTCATGGACGCCCGCCAAGCCCTGCGCCGGCCGCTGTCCGACGAGGACATCCAGGCCGCGCCCGGCGTGCAGGCCCGCTACACCCGCACCGCGGCCAACGAGATCTACCGGCAGTTCCACCGGCTGCCCAATCCCGATCTCGTGATGTACGTCGTCCCGCACCTGGCGGGCACCGACCCGGTGCCGGTGCCCGGCTACAGCACGGTCTTCCCGCTGTACCAGCGGGTCCAGTACGCGCTGCCCGGCGAGCGCACCGAGGACTACTGATGGGCTGGCCGCTGCTCAAGCCGCGCCGCGCTGAGTCCGACGCGCAGCCCGCGCCCACGGATGCGTGGGAGCGGCATGTCGCCACGCTGCGCGAGCACGGCATCCCGGAGCCGGGTGAGCACACCGATCGACGCACCCGCCGTGCGGCGACGGATGCCGACGAGCAGGCTCTCTACGACGTCGCGCCTTCGTTCACCGACATGCTGCCGTGGGTCGAGTACCTGCCGGATACGCAGTGCATGCTGCTGGAGGACGGCCACTCCGTCGCCGCGTTCTTCGAGCTGATCCCGGTCGGCACCGAGGGCCGCGAACCCGAATGGCTGATGCAGGTGCGGGACACGCTGGAGAACGCCCTCCAGGATGCGTGCGACGAACTGGACGAGCATCCCTGGGTGCTCCAGCTCTATGCGCAGGACGAGACCAGTTGGGACCGCTATCTGGAGGATCTGCGCGGCTACATCCATCCCCGCGCGCAGGGCACCGCCTTCAGCGAGTTCTACCTGCGCTTCTTCGGCCATCACCTGCAGGCGATCTCGAAGCCCGGCGGCCTGTTCGAGGACAACACCGTCACCCGCCTGCCGTGGCGGGGGCAGACGCGGCGTACCCGGCTGGTGGTGTACCGGCGGGCCGGACAATCCCCGATCCGGCGCGGCCAGTCGCCCGAGCAGGCGCTGACGGTCGTGTGCGACCGTCTCGTCGGCGGGCTCGCCAACGCCGGCGTCAAGGCACGCCGCCTCGGCGCGGCCGACATCCACGACTGGCTGTCGCGCTGGTTCAATCCGCACCCTACGCTGCTCGGCCCGACCGCCAAGGACCGCGAGCGCTTCCACCACCTGATCCGCTACCCGGAGGAGACGGAGCCCGGCGAGGTCGAGCTGGCCAGCGGCACCGATTTCTCCCAACGCCTGTTCTTCGGCCAGCCCCGATCCGACGCGGCCGAGGGCCTCTGGTACTTCGACAACCTGCCGCACCGCGCGATCGCCGTCGATCGGCTGCGCACACCGCCGGCCACCGGCCACATCACGGGCGAAACCCGCAAGGGCGGCGACGCGATCAACGCGCTGTTCGACCAGATGCCCGAGGACACCATCCTCTGCCTCACCGTGGTCGCCACGCCCCAGGACGTCCTCGAGGCACACCTCAACCACCTCGCCCGCAAGGCAGTCGGCGAGACCCTGGCGTCGGAGCAGACGCGGCACGACGTGCAGCAGGCGCGCGGGCTGATCGGCAGCGCGCACAAGCTGTACCGCGGCGCGCTGACGTTCTACCTGCGCGGGCGCGACAAGGCCCAGCTCGACGCGCGCGGACTGCAGCTCGCGAACGTGCTGCTCAATGCCGGCCTGCAGCCGGTGCGCGAAGAAGACGAAGTCGCGCCGCTCAACACGTACCTGCGCTGGCTGCCCTGCGTCTACAACCCATCGCTGGACAAGCGGGACTGGTACACGCAACTCATCTTTGCGCAGCACGCGGTCAACATCGGTCCGCTGTGGGGTCGCAGCCACGGCACCGGGCACCCCGGATTCACCTTCTTCAACCGCGGCGGCGGCCTCATCGCCGTCGATCCGCTGAACCGGCTCGACCGGCAGATGAACGGCCACATGGTGCTGTTCGGTCCGACCGGCGCCGGCAAGTCGGCCACGCTCAACAACATCCTCAGCCAGGTCACGGCGATCTACCGGCCGCGCCTGTTCATCGTCGAAGCCGGCAACTCGTTCGGCCTGTTCGGTGATTTCGCCGCACGCCTGGGCCTGAGCGTCAATCGCGTGAAGCTGGCGCCCGGCGCCGGCGTCAGCCTGGCCCCGTTCGCCGACGCCTGGCGGCTGGTCGACACGCCCGGCCAGGTGCAGACGCTCGATGCCGACGCACTCGACGAAGAGCAGGAAGCCGAAGCCGACGGAGACGAGCAGCGCGACGTGCTCGGCGAACTTGAGATCACGGCGCGATTGATGATCACAGGCGGGGAGGAGAAAGAGGAGGCGCGCATGACGCGCGCCGACCGCAGCCTGATCCGCCAGTGCATCCTCGAAGCCGCCCAGCGCTGCGTGGCGGAGAAGCGCACGGTGCTCACGCGCGACGTGCGCGACGCGCTGCGCGAGCGCGGACGGGACACCAGCCTGCCGGAGATCCGCCGCACGCGCCTGCTGGAGATGGGCGACGCGATCGACATGTTCTGCCAAGGCGCGGACGGCGAGATGTTCGACCGCCCTGGCACGCCGTGGCCCGAGGCGGACATCACCATCGTCGATCTCGCCACGTATGCTCGCGAGGGCTACAACGCCCAGCTTTCGATCGCGTACATCAGCCTCATCAATACGGTGAACAACCTGGCCGAGCGCGATCAGTTCCTCGGCAGGCCCATCATCAACGTCACCGACGAGGGCCACATCATCACCCGCAATCCGCTGCTGGCCCCTTACGTCGTCAAGATCACGAAAATGTGGAGGAAATTGGGCGCGTGGTTCTGGCTCGCCACGCAGAACCTCGACGATCTTCCGAAGGCTGCGGAACCCATGTTGAACATGATCGAATGGTGGATCTGCCTCAGCATGCCGCCCGACGAAGTGGAGAAGATCGCGAGGTTCAGGGAGCTGACGCCTGCGCAGAAGGCGCTGATGCTCTCGGCGAGGAAGGAATCGGGGAAGTTCTCGGAGGGCGTGATCCTGTCGCGCAGCATGGAACTGCTGTTCCGCGCGGTGCCGCCCAGCCTCTATTTGGCATTGGCGCAAACCGAACCGGAAGAAAAGGCCGAGCGCTACAGGCTGATGCAGAAGTTTGGCATCGGCGAGCTGGATGCTGCGATCAAGATCGCCGAAGCGATCGACCAAGCCCGCGGCATCGAATCGTTGCCCATGCGCACCGACGATGACGCGCTGATCGTACCTGTCTGACCGCCTGCGACACCGCGGTTCGATCCTCGATCAGCGCGGCCGTCGTCAGGCGCCCTCCGGCGGGGCGATCTTCTTCAGCGCACCGTTCGGATCGTAGACACGTAACCGTTCTTCGGGCCGTTCCGAACTGCGGTAGATCACCAGGTTCATTCCTCCCGGTCGCGCCTGCGACGGAAAGAGGATGCCGTCGAGCCCGGCGTCCACCACGTCGTCGGCCATGTACCAGGTCGGCGGCTCGATGGCCTTGTCGAACCATTCTGCACGCCAGTCCACCGCGAAATCCGCCCACAGCGGCGGCCATCGCTCGGGATCGAAGCCGGCGCTGAAATCGGCGATCCGTAGATCGTTCACGAAGAACGTGCAGATCGTGCCCGGCGGCAACCAGGGGTTGTCCTGCTTGTACTCGGCCAAAGCGGTCGCCTCGTCGAGCGACAGGTACAACGCTTCCTGCTGGGGCCGGTTGAAGCGGCCGCCGCGGCGCGCGGCGCCCTTGCCGGATCGGGGTGTGCCCGCGTACTCGGGCGTGATGACGCGGTAGCAAGCGGCATCCTCGCCCTTGCCGAAGGGAACGACGATCATCCAGCGGCACCGCCGGCGAGCGATTCCAGATAAGCGATGACCGCATCGGCCCGTCCTTCCTGGATCAAGGCGTCGGCGGTCTTGTAGCCGAACGAGCGCAGCGGCTCATTGCGCAGCAGGAAGACCGCGCGCTTCTCGTCGCCGGTCATCTCGGTCGCCACGGCCAGCACGCGAACCATGTCCCGCAGGTAGTTCTGCAACTGCGGCGTCTGCGGGCGCGCGGTCGGCGTGTTGCGGTGTACATGGGCGCGCTCGGCCAGTTCCTGGATGCGCAAGCCGAAGAACTCCCCCACCTTCGCCGGGGAGAGGAACGGGGTGTCGGATTCGCGGAACCGCTCGACCAGTGGCTCCTGCAGCACGGTGTTCATAGGGCATCGCCTCGCCGAATGTTGATGCACTCATTTTGCACCCAAAACGCTCTCAACGCAATCGAAGCCTCCCGGAGCGCGGCAACGCCGGCCGGGCGGCAGCGGCGCCACCGGCCCGAAAAACAGGAAGCCCCCCGGTGCCGGATTGTTGCCCGACTCGGGTGCCCCGGCATGGTCGACTGAGCCACCTACGCCGTCCGCTCACCACCGGGAACCGAAATGCCCAAGACAACCCGCTCCCCGCGCGGCCCCCTGCGCCGCTTCGCCTGGCCAGCCGCCATCGCGGCACTGGCGTTGCTGCTGTTGCTCGTGGCCTTGCGGCCCTCGGCGCCGTCGGCGGACGATGCGACACCGCATCCCGCGCCAGAGGAAGGGAAGGCGCCAGCCCTAGCCCCGGCGGCCGGGCCGCCCTGGCACCACGGCGCTGCCGATGCCCGCTTCACGGTGATCCTGTACGCGGATCTGGAATGTCCGTTCTGCAAGGCCTACTACCCCGAACTGGTGGCCTGGATCGAACGGCACCCGGACGCGCGCCTGCAGTGGCATCACCTGCCCCTGTCCGTGCATGAGCCGGCGGCATCGCAGTTGGCCAGCCTGGCCGAGTGCGCCGGCGAGGCGGGCGGGCATGCCGCGTACTGGCAGGCGGTGACCTGGATCTACCGGAACACCCGCGGCGACGGCGAAGGCCTGCCGGAGGACGTCCGTTATCCGGCGCAGACCGAAGCCGTGCAGGCGTGCATGGAGAGCGGCCGCACGCTGCCGCTGATCCAGGCACAGGCCCGCGAAGGCGCCCGCGACGGCATCACCGCAACGCCGACCCTGCGCATGCGCGACAACACCACGGGCCAATCGCTGCTGCTGCATGGCCCGGTGGAAGGCGACGCGCTGCTGTCGGCGCTGGACCTGCTCACCAGCGGCGAATCGCCATCGGCCGAATCCGAAGGATTGTCCGCCGTCCCCGACGGCGACATGCCCAGGTAGCCCCGGTCCTCAAGGCTACGGCGCGGCACAGCCGCGTTGACCGTCCCGTTCGCATCGCATCCTTCAGGCGAACAGCCATCGCGCAAGCGATGGTGGATGTCCGCTCTTCCCAGTTCCCATCACCGACCGTCCCCGGAGGGCATGCCCTCCAGCGGGCACGCCTCCGGCAATACCAAGGAGGCTCAACATGCTCACCCCCATCTCAATCCGCGACACCAGAGCGGAGCAACCGCTCGCGACACCCGGCAGATTCGACGACCACATCATCGCGAAGGCCATCGCGCTGCTGGAACAGCGGATCTACGCCACCGGCCCCACGCTGGAGAATCCCCAGGCGGCGCGTGACTACCTGCGGCTGCAACTCATGCAGGAACCCCATGAAGTCTTTGCCGCCGTCTTCCTGACCACCAGGCACCAGGTCATCGCCTGCGAGTATCTGTTCAGAGGGACGGTCGACGAGGCGGACATCCATCCGCGCGTCGTCGTGCAGCGTGCACTCGTCCACAACGCCGCGGCTCTGATCGTGGCCCATCAGCACCCCTCGGGCAGCACCGAGCCTTCAGCCGGCGATCGAGCCGTCACCAGCCGGCTGCGCATGGCGCTCGACCTGATCGATGTGCGCCTGCTGGATCACGTGATCATCGGCAGGGGCACGCCGTTCTCCTTCGCCGACAGAGGCCTGCTGTAGTCCCACCGCCGCTCGCTGGTCGAGCGGCGCCTTCGTGCATGTCCCGGCCCGTGGCGACGGACAAGCAAACCGCCCCATCCCGGGGAACTTCTCGATATGATTGCCGTCATATGGTATCTAGGTGACTTCCCGTCCGCCTTGACTCGAACTCAACCCGCTAGTCGATAGGCTGGCACTCTGACTGGAGAATCATTCGATGAAGACTTGGACCAAGCCCACCTTCCGTGAAACCTGCGTCGGCGCGGAAATCAACTGTTACGCGTCCAATAGCCCCGACTGAGGTCGGCGGCACGGCGATACCGATATCGCCACCCCCGACTCGCCTGAATGCAGGTCTTAGTCCTCGGCGCCGGCGCCGGGGGTGGTTTTCCGCAGTGGAACTGCAACACGCCTCGCAGCCGCGCGGCGCGGGAAGGCCATCCGGCCCTGAAACCTCGTACCCAAGCCAGCATCGCCGTCAGCGCTGACGGCGAGCGCTGGCTGCTGGTCAATGCCTCGCCGGATTTCCGCCAGCAGCAGCTCGCCGCGCCGGTGCTGTGGCCGCGCGAGGGACTGCGCGACTCGCCGATCAAGGCGGTGACCCTCACCGGCGGCGAGCTCGACCACATCACCGGCTTGCTGTCGATGCGCGAGCGACAGCCGTTCAACCTCTATGCCACGCCTGCGGTGCTCGATCTGCTCGCGCGCAATCCCGTGTTCGACGCGCTCCACCCCGGCGCCGTCCAACGCTCCGCCATCGAGCTCGATGCACCGTTCCGGCCGCACGACCCCACCGGCCGACCGCTCGGCCTCACCGTGCGGCCCTACACCGTGCCCGGCAAGGTGCCGCTGTTCATGGAAGCCGGCGCCGGCGACGACCTGCGCGGCAGCGCGGACACCACCGTCGGCCTGCACATCGCCGAGGACGGTGGCGGGGCGGGCCTGCACTTCATTCCCGGATGCGCCGCCATCGACGACGCGCTGCGCGCCCGGCTCGACGGCGCGGATCTGCTGCTGTTCGACGGCACGCTGTGGCGCGACGACGAGATGCAACTGGCCGGCGTGGGCGAGAAGACCGGCGCACGCATGGGCCACATCAGCGTCACCCACCTGGGCGACCCAGACGCGCCCGGCGGCCTGCTGCACGCGTTGGCAGGCGTCGCCATCGGCCGACGCCTGCTGATCCACGTCAACACCACCAATCCCGTCCTGGACGAACGCTCGGCCGAGCGCGCGCTGCTGCGCGAGCGCGGCTGGGACGTCGCCGAGGACGGCATGACCCTGCACGCATGACAGATCCCTTCATCCCGCTCGACCCCGACGGCCCAGCCCTGTCCCCTGCGGGGCTGGAAGCCCGGCTGCGCGCCATCGGCCAGGCCCGCTACCACAACCTGCACCCGTTCCACCGCCTGTTGCACGGCGGCAAGCTGCGCAAGGGCCAGGTGCAGGCCTGGGCACTCAACCGCTTCGAGTACCAGCGCATCATCCCGCTGAAGGATGCCGCCTTGCTGGCGCGCTGCGAGGATCCCGCGCTGCGCCGGGTCTGGCGCAAGCGCATCGAGGACCACGACGGCCGCGCCGACGATGACGGCGGCATCGCCCGCTGGCTGAAGCTCACCGATGCACTGGGGCTCGACCGCGTGGCAGTGCAGCGCGGCGACGGCCTGCTGCCGGCCACACGCTTCGCCGCGCGCGCCTACGTGCAGTTCGTGGCCGAGCGCAGCCTGCTCGAAGCCGTCGCCTCGTCGCTGACCGAACTGTTCTCGCCCACCATCATCGGCGATCGCGTCGCCGGCATGCTGGCGAACTACGACTTCGTCTCGCCGGACGCGCTCGCCTATTTCCAGCCGCGGCTCAACCAGGCGCCGGCCGACGCCGAGTTCGCTCTGGCCTACGTGCTCGAACACGCGCGCACGCCCGCCGAGCAGCAGGCGGCCTGCGATGCCCTGGTCTTCAAGTGCAACGTCCTGTGGGCGATGCTCGATGCCCTGTACCTGGCCTACGTCGAGCCCGCCATGCCGCCACCGGGCGCGTTTGTGCCCGACGACGCGCCCGGGCCGGGAGCCACACCGTGAGCACGCAGCCAGGCCCCGAGACCGTCCCGGCGCTGCCGCGCGGCGTGCGCCTGCGTCACGACCCCGCACGCGGCGGCTGGGTGCTGCTGGCACCGGAGCGCATCGTCACGCTCGACGAGATCGCCCATGCCGTCGTTGCACTGGTCGACGGCGAACGCGACCTCGCGACCATCGCCGACGCGCTGGCGAAGGAGTACGCGGCGGATGCCGGCGACATCCTCACCGACATCGCCGAACTGGTGGCAAGCCTGCACGATCGCGGACTGCTGGATCTGCGGGCGGCGCGATGAACGCGCGGGCGCCGGTCAAGCTCGTCCAAGAGGTGGGGCCTCCACTGGCGATCACGCTCGAGCTGACCCACCGTTGCCCGCTGGCCTGTCCCTACTGCTCCAACCCCGAGCAGCTGCTCGCCAGGGAAGCGGAAATGCCCGAAAGCACCTGGCGACAGGTCATCGACCAGGCCGCCGACCTTGGCGTGCTGCAGGTGCATTTCACCGGCGGCGAGCCGGTGCTGCATCCGGGCATCGTCGGCCTGGTGGCGCACGCCCGCGCGCGGGATCTCTACAGCAACCTCATCACCTCCGGCGTCGGCCTGCGCCGCGAGAAGCTGGACGCGCTGGTGGACGCCGGCCTCGACCACCTGCAGCTCAGCATCCAGGACAGCGACGCGCAGGGCTCCGACCGCATCTCCGGGATGAGCGGTTCGCTCGCACGCAAGCTGGAAGTGGCGGCATGGTGCCGTGACACCGGCGTCTCGTTCACGCTCAATGCCGTCGTGCACCGGCACAACATGGCCCACATCGGCGACATCATCGAACTCGCCATCGGCATGGGCGCGAACCGGCTCGAAATCGCCCACGTGCAGTACCACGGCTGGGCACTGCGCAACCGCACGGCGCTGATGCCGACGCAGGCCCAGGTCCTGGCCGCCGATGCGCAGGTGCGCGATGCGCGTGCGCGCCTGGCGGGCAAGCTGGTGATCGACTACGTGGCGCCGGACTACTACTCGGACGCGCCGAAGGCCTGCATGGGCGGCTGGGGCCGGCAGATGCTGACCATCACGCCCGACGGCCGCGCCATGCCGTGCCACGCCGCCAGCTCCATCCCCGACATGGACTTCCCGAGCGTCAAGGCCCATGCCCTGCGCTGGATCTGGACCTCCTCGGAAGCGTTCACGCGCTACCGCGGCACGTCGTGGATGCCCGAGCCGTGCACGAGTTGCGAGCTGCGCGAGCGCGACTGGGGCGGCTGCCGTTGCCAGGCGCTGGCCCTGGCCGGCGATGCCGGCGCGACCGATCCGGCATGCTCGCGATCGCCGCTGCACGCCCGCATGCGCGCACTTGCACAGGCCGAGTCGCAGGCCGCGGCACCGGCGTTCGTCTACCGGCGACTGAAGCGCGCCGGCTGACACCCGCGCGGGACAGCGGAAACCGGGGACGCCGGGTTCCCGTTTGTTTGTCGTCCCTCCGTCTGCAATGCGTTCGACTAGCGCGGTGACTATCACCGGTGCTGGATCATGTCGTCGGCTTCCTCTTTCCTCTTCCTCCCGCGCGTGCGACGCGTGCTGCTCGCCGGCCTGTGCGGTGCGCTGTTGTGCCCGGTGGCCTGGGCCAATGAAATCATCGTCGTCACCGACAGCAAGCATCCCGTGCAGGCACCTGCCAACGCGCGGGTGATCACGCTGGACGAGGCCACGCGCATCGAGGCCGAGCTGTCGGCCAACCTCCCCAGCGACCCCGGCCGCGGCACCGCGCTCGTGCAGCAGCGCCTGCGCGACGGCGGCGTCGCGCTGCAGCGGCGCATCGCGACCGCCTACCAGGGCGTGGCCGACGCCTGGAGCCTCGGCATCACCACGCTGCCCGCCGTCGTCGTCGACCGGCGCTACGTGATCTACGGCGAGCCCGACGTGGCGCGCGCGGTCGCGCGCATCGAGGCCTACCGCAAGGAGACGCCATGAGCCGCCTGCTGTCCATCAAGTCCAGGCGCCTGCGGCTGGCCGTCGCCTCGGTGCTGCTGGGAGGCGCCACGTCCGCCTTCGCGATCAACACCGCGAACATCGTCGCATCCACGCTGTCGCCGGACTGCCTCGAATACCGTGTCAGCGGAATCTGCTACTGGCTCTACTGCACGTGGAGCGGTTGCACGGTGCGCACATCGGTCAAGGTCACGCACTACATCCCCGATGCCGTCGTGTCGTCGTACTCCAACACGGGCGAGAACCCCTGGGTGGAAGTGCGCGCGATGAGCATGCCCAACCCCACGGCGCAGGCCGGCGGCGACGGCACCACCAACGACGACCACGAGAACAACCTCAGCCGCTTCAAGAACGCCGATGTCATCGGCCACCCCGGCGGCCAGGTGTTCTCGCAGTTCGCCAGCGCATCGGGCTACGCGTGCGAAGGCGCGGGCACGGCGTTCATGCCGTACCTGCTCAGCACGCTGGACACGCTGGCCTGGCGCTACAACGTGCCCGAGATGCTGTACCCGGAGGCGCTGATTCCGGGCCGGCGCGAGATCGGCGCACGCACCTCGCTCAACCTGTGGGGCAACGTGTACCCGCGCGGTGGATTCCTCCACCAGACCGACGACTACAAGGCCGGCGCCGTCGTCGCGCAGCGCGCCGGCGATGTCGTCACGCGCCGCGGGCAGGTTCACGTCTACCAGCCGCTGCTCGCCAACGCGCGCGACGGCTACTGGCCGGCCGGCGCCCTGGTCGAGGGCGACGCCAGCACGGGCAAGTGGCAGGAACTCACGCCCACCATGTCCAGCTCGTGCGCCGTGTTTCCGCATTCCAACACCCGCGTCCAGGCGCAACAGGGCGACTACGCGTGGGCCCTGTGGCGCCCGTACAGCTGCTGCCAGCAGCGCGGCCAGGTGTTCCTCGGCAGCGTGGATTTCAACTGAGGGCCGTTCCATGCGTATCGCATCCACTTCCCGCACCACGCGCACCCGCAGGCTCCGCGCCTCGCTGCTGGGCCTGGGCATGATGGCGGCTTGCGCCGGCGCCTTCGCGCAGACCAGCGTCAACGACAACAGCGTCCAGCACCAGGGCAGCGTGATCGGCGACGACGTGCTGTACTCGATCGGTGGCGGCCGCGCGGTGTCGATGAGCGGCGCGGCGAACATGCGTTCCCTCGGCGTCGGGGTCGGCTGGAACAGCAACCTGATCTGTGGAGACATGTCGATCTCCACCACGATCCAGAACCAGTTGAACGGCCTGACCAACGGCTTCCAGACCATCATGTCGTCGGTGATCCAGAACGCCACCGCTGCGGTGGCGTCGCTGCCGGCGCTGATCATTCAAAGAGCGGACCCGGGTTTGTACAACCTCCTGACGAACGGCGTCCTGCAGGCCAGGCTCGACTTCGACCGCTCGAAGATGACCTGCCGCGCGATCGCCAACCGCATGGCCGACGCGGCCGGCGGCCAGATGGGCTGGGACCAGATCGCCGAGGGCATGGCGCTCCGGCAGGCCGTCGCCAGCACCGACGCGGTGTCCGCCATCGACGAGGCCGAAGCCAACCGCGGCAACAACGGCGTGCCATGGGTCGGCGGCGGCAACGCAGGCGGCGCCGGCCAGCGCCCGGTACGGGTGGTCGGCGACGTGACCCGGGCTGGCTACAACCTGCTCAACGGCCGCGACGTCGGCGACACCGCCAGCATCGACCCCAGCAGCTGCAACGGCAACCTGGCATGCCAGACCTGGCGTTCGCCCGAGGACGCGGCGGCCTGGGCGGTGCGCGTGCTGGGCGAACAAGAGCAGCGCACCTGCGAATCGTGCGTCAAGACGACCACCACGCCGGGCGTCGGCCTGACGCCGTTGATTCAGGAGGAGTACGAAGACAAGCTGCAGGCCCTGCAGGAACTGGTCGCCGGCGGCAGGACGACCAGCTTCGACAACCTGCAGGCCGCCAGCGCCGCCTCGCTGCCGATCACGCGCGGCGTGATCGAAGCGCTGCGCGACGAACCCGACCAGGACATCCTGGCCCGGCGTCTTGCTTCCGAGGTCGCACTGGCGAGCGTGCTGGAGAAGGCGTTGCTGCTCCAGCGCACGCTGCTGACCGGCCGCAAGGAACCCAACGTCTCGGCGAACGAGCTGGCACAGAAGGCGGTCTCGCACGAGAGCGACATCCTGGACAGGGAGATTCTCAATCTCAAGACCGAGCTCGAATTGCGCCGCGAATTGGCGAGCAACAGCCCCATGCAGATCATCCAGCGCCATGGCACGCGCGCCGCAGGATCTCGCGGCGTCTTCGAGGGCGACACCACGCGCGACCGGCTGCGGGAACTGGAGCGCGAGCGGCCCTGAGCAAGTTTCTCCCGAGAAACCACCTCAAGTCCCTTCGATCGCCGCGGCCATTGCCGCGGCGATCCACTCCTGTTCGCCTTGGTCGGATATTGCTTGAATCACCGGCGATTAGGGACCATGGACGAAGTTGTCCGCCTACGCGAACACTGGCACAACCCCGACCTGCCTGCTCTGAAGCGGGGAATCATCGACTACCACGACCGCCGAAGGAAACTGGTGCCGCGCATCGTGGCCTCGCTCAGCGCCGCCGCACATGCGCGGTACTGAGCACGGCCGGCGCCACTGCCAGGAGTAGCATTACCCACGAGTAGAGCACCAAGCCCGAGCCAGCCATGACGCTATCCGCATTTCAACCACCGCCACAGATCCTGTTGACCAGCGCCAGACGATCCTGGGGCGGCCTGGAAGCCGATTTCCTCCACATCCCGCGCGGGTTGTCGCGAGTGCCGGGCAGCGAGCTGCATGGCCTGGGCATCCACTACGGTCCGCCTGTCAAAGCCGACTGCGCTTGTGGCGACCAGCGCATGCGCCGCGTGCAGAAGTCCGGCGATATCGACATTGTTCCCGCCGGCATGGAGGGCTCCTGGGAGGACGATGCCGACTGCCGGATCCTGCGGCTGGGGGTTCCGCCAGCGCTGCTGACACAGGTGGCCGAAGACCTGGGACGGGATGCCGGCAAGATCGAGTTACGACCCCGGTTCCAACTGCGCGACGTCCGCATCGAGGCCATCGGCTGGGCGATCAAGGCGGACCTGGAAGCCGATACGCCTTCCGACCCCCTGTACATCGACCTGCTTGCGAACGCGCTCGCCGTCCGGCTGATCGAAACCGCGAACGGCAGCGCTTCCAGTGTGGAAAGCAGGAGCAGGCCCAAGCTGTCGACGCGCCAGTTGCGCATCCTGACGGAGTTCATCGAGACCCATCTGGACCAGAAACTTCAGCTCGCCGATCTGGCGAAGGTGGCCGGGGTCAGCGTCACGCGACTGAAGACGCTGTTTCGCAACAGCACCGGCGTTCCGGTGCATCAGTACGTCATTCGTCGTCGCGTCGAGTACGCCCGCGCACTGATGACCACCACGGCCATGCCGGCCACCGAGGTCGCGGCGGCGGCCGGCTTTTCCCATCAAAGCCACATGGCCTCGACGATGCGCCGGCTGCTGGGGCTGACGCCCGGCGACATTGCCCGGCAGGCGATGGTGATTCGCCCGAATCTGCAATAACCCGCCCGAATCTGAGCGACGCCCACCGGGGCGCGTCAGTAGCCTTGCGTTCTTTGAGCAAGGAAACGGGACATGATTGCAGTCATCGGCGCCGCCGGAAAAATCGGGTACGCAACAGCATTGGCGCTGCGCGAAGCAGGCATACCGGTCAGGGCAGTCCTGCGCGACGAATTCAAGGCCGACCGGCTGCGTGCGATCGGGTGCGATGTGGCCCTGGCCGATCTGCAGGATCCTGTCGCCCTTAGCTGGGCGCTCGTGGACGCGGATGCCGTACAGGTGATCCTGCCGCCGCCGCCCCAGGCCGAGGATGCGGTTGACGAGATGCACCGCGCCATCGACAGCCTGGCCAAAGCGCTGCAACAAGCCCGCCCGGCACGCGTGCTGGCCATCTCCGACTACGGCGCCCACGTCGGCGAAGGCGTCGGAATGCCCAGCGTGTTCCACACTTTCGAGGAACGGCTTCGCCGACTGGAAATGCCCACGCTGCTCCTGCGCTCGGCGGAACACATGGAGGGCTGGGGTGGGCTCATCCCGGTGGCCATCGCGACCGGCACCTTGCCGAGCCTGCATCACCCGGTCGACAAGACATTTCCCACCGTCTCGGCGCCCGACGTCGGCCTGATCGCTGCCGACCTCCTGCTGCAGCCGCACGCGGGCAACGAGCTGCGCGTCGTGCATGCCGAGGGACCACGCCGCTACAGCGCCGTCGACGTGGCTGCGGCCTTGAGCCAGTTGCTGGGCCGCACGGTCACCGCCCTGCCTTTGCCTCGCTCGCAGTGGCAGGAAAGTCTGGAGCGCGTTCTGAGCGCGAGTGCCGCCACGCTGCTGGTCGAGGTCTACGACGCGCACAACCAGGGCGGGCTGATCGATGTCGAGCCCGACAACGGGGAAGTGCGCCGAGGGACGACCGAGCTGATCGAAGCGCTCCGGCCGCTCGTCGCCGCAGCGATGCGCGGCATCTGAGATCCACCACCCCCTGAAACGAAGGAGTTGAGCAATGTCGTTGGATGAAAAGCCTGGTGAACGCGAAACCGCTGAGGCAGTGGCGCTTGTCGAAGCGTTCTTCAATGCCACCGTGGCCACGCCGGAGGGCTTCTGGAATGCTTTCGATGACTACTTCGATGAGACGACGGTCTGGGAGAACGTCGGCGTCGCCAGGACGGTTGGACCTGCCGAGGCCGCGAACTTCGCCCGATCCTTCCCCGTGAAGTTCGACCACATGCGGATCGAGGATCTCGTCCTGTCCGGTGCCGGAAACCGGGTCTATGCCGAACGCCTGGACCACTTCTGTGAGCGTGACGGCACCATCGTCCTCACCGTCCACGCGCTCGGTGTCCTGGAGATCAAGGACGGAAAGATCGTGCGCTGGCGTGACTTCTTCGATACGGCCGGCTTCGCCGCTGCCATCGGATGACAAGGTTCATAGCTCCTTGTCTTTCATGCAGGACAAGGGCGGTGGCGACCGGCAGCGAATGGGCACGATGGGACAAGGCGACCTCCGGGCGAACGACTGCAGAGAGCCGCGGTCGGGCGGCCCCTACTGGTCATTGATGACGGAGGAGGCGAACCCCGTATGTCGGGGACGGATCGGAGAGCCCGCGGCCTGGCCGGCGCCGGAACGGCGAAGCCCGGTCGGGGCGTCCGCTTAGGCGGAGGCTCCCTCGGGCGCCTGGGCACCAATGGCGCGCTCGGACCGGCCGGCGTGGCGCCGGGTCAGCCATGCGAACAGCGCGCCGCCCAGTGCGCTGCCCAGCGCCAACACCAGCAGGCCGAAGGTGCTGCGGGTCGCGTCGATCAGCACCGGCATCGGCGCCACCGCATCGGCCGAGCGGATCGCCACGATCAGGCCGACGCCGGCGGCCAGCGCGTACCAGCCGACGCGCAGCCGCGGCAGGCGGCGGGCCAGCGGCCACGCCACGAGGAAGGCCGGTATCCACGCCGCGAGCACCAGACCCGCATAGACCGGGCCGAAGCCGACCAGATCCTGCAGGGAGGTCCGCAGGCGCACGCCGATCGGCAGGTCCACGAACGGCGCGAGCGCCTGCAGGTTGAACTGGGTCTGCGCGAGCACGCCCCAGGCGGCGGCGAACAGCAGCGCGGCGACGAAGGCGGCGGCGCGGCGGCCCCAACTGAGCTTTCGGGCGGATACGGTCATGGGATCGAATCGGGCATCATCGTGTCGAAGATGATGCCGCATGTGCGGCGCCACCGTGGAGCCTTCGCTTGCCTGCCGCCCGTACGTCCCATCGCATCCCCGCTGTTCCTGGCCCGCGCACGGCATTGCGCCGCGTCGCGTTGTGGCTGTGTGCGCTGCTGCTGGCGCCGATCGCCGCAGCCGCCGAGTACCAGATCGAGACCGTGGCGGACGGACTTGAGTTCCCGTGGTCGCTCGCATTCCTACCCGACGGGAACATGCTGGTCACCGAACGCGCGGGCCGCCTGCGCGTGATCGAACCCGGCGGCGATGGCACGCCGACGTTGCGCGAGACCCCGGTGGCTGGCCTGCCGCCGATGTTCATCCGCGGCCAGTCCGGCCTGTTCGAGGTGATGGCGGATCCGGACTTCGCCAGCAACCAGACGCTCTACCTGTCCTTCGCCCATGGCACGCCGAGCGCGAACCACCTGCGCGTCGTCCGTGCGCGCTTCGATGGCACACGCCTGCACGATGTGACCCCGATCCTCACCACGCAACCGGCCAAGGCGCACGCCCAGCATTTCGGGGGACGGATGGCCCTGCTGGGCGACGGCACGCTGGTGGTGGGCATGGGCGACGGCAACCTGGAGCGGCCCGACGCCCTGCGGCTGCACACCCACCTGGGCAAGATGCTGCGCATCGGCCGCGACGGCAGCGTGCCGCGCGACAACCCCTTTGTCGGCCGCGAGGGTGCGCTGCCGGAGATCTACAGCTACGGCCATCGCAATCCGCAGGGGCTGGTGCGGGTGGGCGACGTCCTCTACGCCCACGAGCATGGCCCGCGCGGCGGCGACGAGCTAAACCTCATCGAGCCCGGCGCCAACTACGGCTGGCCGATCACCACGCACGGCGTCGACTACACCGGCGCGCGGGTGACCCCGTACACCGAGTGGCCCGGCGTCACGCAGCCGCTGGTGCACTGGACGCCCTCGATCGCGCCGGCCGGCATGGCCTGGTACGACGGCGAGCTGTTCCCCGCCTGGCAGGGCAGCCTGTTCGTGACTGCGCTGGTGGAGCGCAGCGTGCGCCGCGTGCCGATGCGCGGCGGTGTGCCTGGCGAGCAGGAGATCCTGTTCACGGAGCTGGGCGAGCGCATCCGCGATGTCCGTGCCGGCCCCGACGGCGCGCTGTACCTGCTGACCGACCAGGCCCAGGGCCGCGTCCTGAGGATCAGTCCCGCGCCGGCGCGCTGAACGCGCCATCGCCGGCATGCCGGCGCCGGCCGGCCGGCCGGCTGGCAACCCATTTGGATCGACTCGACGGTGATGCGGTAGCGCATCCACCGCGGAGGCGGCGTGCCCGGAATCGGGAGTCCGCGCAGTCCCGATTCTTCATGGCGGCCGTGCGCGATCGCGGCTGAACTATCGCCTTCGATCCACCGGACTCCAGGCATGGCCGCTTTCAGGCACCCCTTTGCCGCCCTGGCAATCCCGCACGGCCGACCGATGCGGCGGCCGTGCGCCGACGCGACCAGGCGCCCATGAACTGGGCCACTGTTCGCCGCTACGGCTCGCGCCTGCTCACGGCGCTGCTGCTGTTGGTGGCCGTGCTGGTGCTGGCCATCGCGGTGAACGTGATCGGCATCCGCATCGCCGGCAGCATCGAGGGCTGGGAGCGGTGGATGGAGGCGCATGCCGGCTTCTTCCTGGTGTGGCGCCTGCTGCTGTACGGCGGCACCGCCTGGGGGTGGATCTGGATGCGGCGGCGCCTGCGCGCCCGGGAGCCGGACAGCACCACCGCGCAGCGGCTGCTGCGCCTGGAGATCGCGGCCGTGGTCGCGCTGTTGATCCTGGAAGGCAGCCTGCTGATGCAGCCGGGCTGACGCGGAGATTGCGATGACCCTCTACACCACGGACTACCTGGAGTACTACCTGACGCTCGTCTCGTGGATCGTCCACAACGGCGTGTGGGCGGTGCTGGTCGCGAGCGGGCTGTTCGCCATTCCATTCCTCGCGATCGTGATCCAGGAGTGGTTGAAGGCGCGCGCGGAAGGCGCCGACGAGGGCAACAAGGGCCTGCTGTCCGCGGCGCGCATCGAGAACCGGGTGTTCGTGGCGATCGTCGTCATCATGTTCGCGGGCATTCCCTTCATCGACGTCGATTTCAGCACGCTGCAGTTCGACCGTTCCCGTTCGGCGCAGTGCCAGGTGATGGTGCCGGAACCGTCGGAGACGGGCTGGTCGCAGTCCTTCAGCACCATCAACAACCAGTCGGCAAAGGTGCCGGTGTGGTGGTTCTTCATGCACGCGATCTCGCGCGCGGTCACCGGCGCATCGGTGGCGGCGATCCCGTGCGGCACCGACCTCCGGCAGATGAGGATGGACGTGGACGCCACGCGCATCGACGATCCGGTGCTCGCGCAGGAAGTCGCGGACTTCAGCCAGAACTGCTACGGGCCCGCCCGCGCGCGGCTGTTCATGTCGCGGCCGGATCTGGACGAAGAGCAGATGCACGACGTGACGTGGATCGGCTCGCGTTTCTTCGTCGACACGCCGGGGTTCTACGACACCTACCGCTCGAGGACGCCGCGCGAGGGCTGGCCGTACGACAGCACGCGCGATGCCGGCCTGGCCGAGGTCCCCAGCGGCGCAGGCTATCCGACATGCAGGCAGTGGTGGGCCGACGGCAACGGCCTGCGCGCGCGGCTGCTGAATCAGGTCGATCCCGGCCTGCTGACGCGCATCGGCGGATGGGCGGGGTTCCTGAGCCAGGACCAGGTGAACGACTCGGTGATCCGCGCCATCGCATCGCCGCGGCAACAAACGTTGAACCAGGGCTCGGTCTACACCGACTACGGCGGCCAGATCGAGATGACCCTGCCCAACGTCATCACGCGCGCCGCGGGCGACGTGGGCCTGGCCGTGGGGTCATTGGGCTACTTCCCCGCGATGGATGTGGTGCGCCAGGCGCTGCCGATGGTGTTGGCACTCTTGAAGCTGGCGCTGGTGATCTGCATCCCGCTGGTGCTGCTGATCGGCACTTATGACCTCAAGACCCTCGTGACGGTCAGCGTGGTGCAGTTCTCGTTGTTCTTCGTGGACTTCTGGTTCCAACTGGCCAGGTGGATCGATTCGACCATCCTGGACGCGCTCTATGGCTGGGGTTTCGGCTGGAACAGGCCGCACACCAACTTCGACCCGCTGATCGGGTTGAACAACGCGTTCGGGGACATGTTGTTGAACTTCGTCATGGCGACGATGTTCATCTTGCTGCCTACCTTCTGGATCGGTGCGCTGACATGGGCGGGCATTCGAGCAGGCGCGATCGCGAACAGCTTTGCAGCCGGCACCAGGGATGCCGGGAGTGCCGGAGGAAAGGGCGCAGGCGCAGTCTCACAGAAACTGAAGTGACGCAGGACCAAGCCAGATCAATCGTCGTCCTTGTACATCTCGTGAGATGTGTCGTTGTAGAGATTGGGGTCGTACCCTGGAGTCTCTCGAAGTTCGTCCAAGGTGGCAGGAAACTGCAGCTCGAATTCTTCCTCTGAACGGTTCTGACTTGCCACCCAACTTGCAGCAACGGCAAATACCAGCAGCAGCGCCAGCCAGAACGCGGCATATAGCAGCACGCCGAGCACGGCCAGCTTCACGATCCAGAGCAGCACGGTCGCGCCGCCGGCCGGCACGCCGCGCGCCACCAGCCATCCTGCAGTGCGGCGCTCACGACGGACGTAACCGCGCCACAGCCCGCCGAGCCAGCGGCCCAGGCGTTCTGCATTGCTGATGCGGTTCTTCGTGCTCATCGTCGTCACCTTGCTAAGTACGTCGGGTGGTTGCTCCAGTGCGTGTCATTTCCAGCGAACGATCTCGACGTCGATGCGGCCGTCTTGCGTCAAGAGGGCGGCAGGCGGTTGCTCGCTCAATCCTGCTGCCAACGTTCCAGAGCATGCGCCGGAGACAGGATCTCGAACCCCAGGCCCGGCGACAAGTCCAACAAATCGCGATCGCCGGTGACGAGCCACTCCACCTTGCCATGCAGTGCCGTGTGGATGAACACGTCGTCGTTGGAGTCACGGCTGTACGCAGCCCCGGCAGGGCTGGGCAACGTCACCCACTCCGCAATCGCAGCGAGGTCGTGCAACAGCAGTTGACGACGCTCGATGTCCAAGTACCGATCGAACTTGGGACGCCAGATCCTCGTCTCAAGTTCCTCAAAGGTGGCCTGGGAGAACACCAGCTTGGCGTGCTGCAGCAGGCAATCGACGATCTGCGCCGGAGCGGATCGCGGGGACAGCGCGGCACTGATCAGGACGTTGGTGTCGATGACAGCGCGTTCAATCCTCATCGGCAAGCAGTTGTTCCAGCTTCTCGTCGGTCAGGCCCTTCGCGGCCGCGTCCTCGGCGCTCTGCTTCAGCGTGCGCCGCAAGCGGTCGGCGTAGAACGCACGCATGGCGTCGTAGTCCTCGGCGGACACCATCACGCCGACGACCCGGTTGCGCCGGGTCACCCGGACAGGTTCGCGCTGGACCCGGTCAATGAGTTCGCCAAAGCGGGTCTTGGCTTCGTTGGCAGTGAATGTCTGCATCTCGGCCTCCTACAGGCAATATCCAGGCTCAATCCTACTCGAACCGTTCGATTCGGTCAATTCGATCGATTGGAGGGGCGGCCGGGCAGCAAGGCTCCCTGGCTGGGTAGTTTCAGCGCCTTTGGCTCCCGGGGGCGTTAAGCAATGCGGACAGGTTGCCGGCCTGCTTCTCGATTTCGGCCAGAAGCAGGCGGGCCGCTGGCGACAGCGAGCGCCCGATATGGGTGACCACGCCCAGCGAGCGGGCGACGACCGGGCCGCGCAGCGGCACCCCGACCAGGCTGGACGAATCGAGCTGCGCCAAGGTCAGACGGCTCAGGACGCCGATGCCGACCTTGGCGTGTACCAGGCTTCCGACCGTAGCCGGCTGCTTGCTGCTGAGCAACGGTTCGGCCTGTACCCCGGCTTCCTGCAGCGCGTGATCGATCATGGCGCGCAGTCCGGTTTCCCGGGACGTGGTGACGAACTCCCGATCGGCCAGGATCGACCAGTCCTGGGACTTCGTGCGCGCCAGCGGATCGTCGCGGCGCACCACGAGCACCACTTCGTCCCTGAGCAGCGGTTTGTAGCGCAGGTCGTCGCTGCTCTGCGGCGGCGGCGCCAGGCCGATGTCCGTCACGCGATCGAGCAGGCCCTGGTAGACGGGCGCGCCGATGTCCTCGCGGATGTCGAGATCCACGTCGGGATGATGCTGCCGGAAGCACGCGATCACGCCCGGCAGGAGCATCGCCGCCAGGGAAGGCAATGCGCTGATCCGGACGACGCCGCGGCGTCCGGCGGCGAACTCGTCGTACTCGGCGAAGGCCTTCTCGTACTCCTGCACGATCCGCAGCGCGAGCGGATAGAGGCATTCGCCGGCAGGGGTCAATCGCGCCTTGCGCGTGTCCCGGTCGAAGAGCTTGGCCTCCAATCGCGCCTCGATCTGCTGGATCATGCGGCTCAATGCCGGCTGCGACACACCCAGCACGACGGCTGCGTCCCTGAATCCCCCCGATTCGGCGAGCTGCAGGAAAGCCGTCAGTTGTTGGAGGGTGAGGCGGCTGTCCACATGCCAGACCGGCGCAGATTCGATTCTTCACATTAACACCTGCGGGTAATGTCGGTCGCGCTGGCGGGTAACGTGGTTTTGGACGCGGGTAAAGGCCAGAACGAGCGTGGGTAACGCACGCTGGCCTTCGATGACTCGCGAACATCGACATATAACCGGGCATGCCTAGAAGGCGGCCCGCTGCGGTACATACCATCGGGCTCACCTTGGGCACGCCAGCAGGTCAGTACTGATGATTCCATTGCTCAGCGGCGTGCGTATTCTGGAACTCGGCGCTGTGGTGATGGGCCCCTTGGTCGGCCAGATCCTTGCCGACCTCGGCGCGGATCTCATCAAGGTCGAACCCCTGGCAGGAGACGATGCACGCAGGGCGTATCCGAGCCGGGAGGGCATGGGCGCGCTGTTCGCCAACAACAACCGCAACAAGCGCTCGATCGCTATCGACCTCAAGCACCCCGATGGCCAGAAGGTGCTGCGGGAGCTGATCTCGCGCAGCGACGTGTTCCTGCACAACATGCGGGCGGACGCCGCCGAGCGGCTGGGCGCGGGATTCGCAGCGGCCACTGCCGTGAATCCGAAGCTGGTCTACTGCGCTGCAACAGGATTCGGCCAGGCCGGCCGCTACCGCGATCGACCGGCCTACGACGATGTCGTCCAGGCGGCCGGCGGCATGGCGGGCCTGATGCAACTGGCCGGCGGCGACGCCCCGCGATTCGCTCCGACCATCCTGGCCGACAAGGTGGGCGCGCTGCATGCGGTCTACGGCATCCTGGCCGCCCTGTTCGCGCGCGAACGCGGGCACACCACACCGATCCAGGTGGAAGTGCCGATGTTCGAGTCGCTGGCCGCGTTCCTGCTCAACGAACACCTGGCCGAAGCGACCTTCGAGACCGGCGGAAAGGTCGGCTACCCGCGCGTGCTGTCGCCGGACCGCCGACCGCACCGGACCGCCGATGGCTGGATCACCGTGCTGCCCTACACCACCGAGCAGTGGCGCCGCTTCCTGACGGAGATCGGTCGCAGCGACGTGACCGAGTTGCCTTGGTTCAGCCGCCCCGAACAGCGCAGCGTCCATATCGATACGCTGTATGGCATCGCCTCCGAAGCCCTGAAGGGCCGGGACACCGAGACGTGGATCGAACGGCTGACCGCGCTCGACATCCCCTGTTCCCGCGTGGCCCAGCTCCAGGATCTGCTGACCGACCCGCACCTGCAGGACATCGGCTTCTTCGCGCCGGGCGACGCCTACCCGGCGCACCTGAGACGGGTGCTGCCCCAGCCGGTGAAGTTCGGGCACATCGCTGCGGAAACGGACAGGCCGCCGCCGGCGCTCGGCTCGCATACCCGCGAGATCCTGGCCGAGTGCGGGCTGGAGGCCAGCAAGATCGACGAGATGCTGCAGCACAACGTAGTGCACCAATCGTCCGTCGCGGACGACCGGACCGACCAAGGGGACAACCAGTTTGAGCACATCGCCCGCCACGCCTGAGTCAGAGCTGACGCCTCCTCCGACGGAGAGCATCGCCACCCGCGTCCGTGCGCTGACCCACCGTCAGCGCATCGGCGCGATCATGACCGCGTCGGCGGGAAACCTGATCGAGTGGTACGACTTCTTCATCTACGCCTTCATGGCGCTGTACTTCGCGGCCGAGTTCTTTCCCGAAGGCGACCGCACCGCGCAGCTGCTCAACGTCGCCGGCATCTATGCCGCCGGCTTCCTGATCCGGCCGCTGGGCGGCTGGTACTTCGGCCGCTTCGCCGACCGCCACGGCCGGCGCGCCGGCCTGGTGTTCTCGGTCGGGCTGATGGGCGTGGGCGCCTTGGCGATCGCGTTGCTGCCCACACATGCGCAGATCGGCGCGTGGGCGCCGCTCCTGCTGCTGCTGTGCCGGCTGCTGCAGGGCTTCTCCTGCGGCGGCCAGTACGGCGCGGCCGCGACCTACCTGAGCGAGATCGCCACCGACGAGCGCCGCGGCTTCTATTCGTCGTTCCAGTTCGTGACGCTGATCGGTGGACAGCTCTTCGCCTTGCTGGTGCTGATCGTTCTTCAGCAGACGCTGGACGAGCAGACCATCCGCGATTGGGCGTGGCGCATCCCGTTCGCACTGGGCGCCGTGCTGACGATGTGCATCCTGCTGCTGCGCGAGCGCATGCACGAGACCGTGGACACCACGAAGCTGCACGTGGATGCCGGCCGGATGGTCGGCCTGTTCAAGCATCCGAAATCGCTGGGCATCGTGATCTCGCTGACGGCGGGCGGTGCGGTGTGCATCTACACCTTCACGACCTACATGCAGAAGTTCCTGGTCAACACGGCCGGACTCGACATCACCACGGTCAGCTTCATCATGACCGCGGCGATGATCGGCTTCATGCTGTTCCAGCCGTTGATCGGCGCGCTGTCGGACAAGATCGGCCGGCGGCGCTGCCTGCTGGTGTTCACCGGGCTGATGACCGTCACGGCCGTCCCACTGTTGAAGGGTCTGTCGAGCGCCGACAGCGCGTTCGTCGCCTTCGCGCTGGTGCTCTCGGCGCTTGGCATCCTGAGCTTCTACACGTCGATCAGCGGACTGTTCAAGGCCGAGCTGTTCCCGCCGCACGTGCGCGCGCTCGGGGTCGGCTTCGCCCACAGCATCTCGGCAGCGGTGTTCGGCGGGTCGACCGAGTACATCGCGCTGCTGCTCAAGAGCTGGGGCTACGAGAGCGCGTTCTTCTGGTATGTCGCGGCGGTCTGCGGCGTCTCGTTCCTGACCGCGCTGATGATGCGCGAGCCGCGCCGGGACAACATGCTGGAGTAGTAGGCGCGCACGTGCTGCCGGCGATCCGCGCGGCATGAACAGGCGATTGCACTGGATGAGGAAAACCGATGGCGGGACGTTACTACGACCAGTGGAGCGTGGGCGATACGCTTGCCCACGACCTGCGCAGGACGGTCACCGAGACCGATAACCTGCTGTTCTCCACCATGACCCACAACCCGCAGCCGCTGCACCTGGACGCCGAGGCGGCGCGCGCCAGCGAGTTCGGGCAGATCCTGGTCAACGGCACGTTCACCTTCGCGCTGATGGTCGGCCTGTCGGTGGGCGACACCACGCTCGGCACCCTGGTGGCGAACCTGGGCTACGACAGCGTGGTGATGCCCAAGCCGGTGTTCATCGGCGATACGCTACGCGCCGAGACCGAAGTGGTGGAACTGCGCGACAGCAAGTCGCGGCCGAACGCCGGCCTGGTGACGTTCAAGCACCAGTTGCTCAACCAGCGTGACGAGGTGGTCTGCGAGTGCCTTCGCACGGCCTTGCTGCTGAAGAAGCCGGCGTGAAGCTGCGCTCGCTGCTGTTCGTCCCTGGCAACCGCCCGGAGCGCTTCGGCAAGGCGCTGGCCAGCGGTGCCGACGCCGTGATCCTGGACCTCGAGGATGCCGTGGCCCCGGCGGCCAAGCCGAAGGCGCGCGATGCGGTGGCCGCGTTCCTGGCCGGGCCGCGCGGTGGCCGCGTGTTCGTGCGCATCAACCCGCTCGACGGCGACAGCGCCGACGAAGACCTGGCCGCCGCGGTCGGCGCCGACGGCATCGTGCTGCCGAAGGCGGAAGGCGCTGAATCGGTGCGGCGGCTCGATGCACTGCTCGGCGATTCCGCCGTTCCCATCCTGCCGATCGCGACCGAGACGTCGAGGGCGATCTTCCAGCTCGGCAGCTATGCCGACGTCGCGACGCACTTGGCGGGCCTGACCTGGGGCGCGGAGGATCTGCCGGCGGCGATCGGCGCGGCGACCAGTCGCGAGGCGGACGGCCGCTACACGCCGCCCTACGAGTTGGTGCGCTCGCTGGCCCTGTTCGCGGCGCACGCCGCTGACGTGGCCGCGATCGACACCGTGTACCCGGCGCTCAAGGATGCGGACGGCCTGGCCGCCTATGCCGGGCGTGCGGCCCGCGACGGCTTCACCGGCATGCTGGCACTGCACCCGGCACAGGTGGAGACGATCAACCGTGCCTTCACCCCGGACGCCGACACGCTGGATCGGGCACGTCGCATCGCCGAGGCCTTCGAGCGCGAGCCCGGCGCTGGCGCCCTGCAGGTCGACGGCCGGATGGTGGACGCACCGCACCTGAAACAGGCGCTGCGACTCTTGTCCCTGGGGGAGCGCAGCAAGGGCTGACGGGCGAAGCCGAGGGCAGACGGCGACCCGTGATGCAGTGAGGGCATCGACTGATACCCACCGCGCCATTGTTGCGAATAATAATCATTTGATTCAATGGCGGGTGCTCCAGCGCGCCGGTTGCGCGCACCTACCCGGTCCCCCGCCATGCCCATTCACCCATCGACCCGGGTTGCTTCGGCTCCGTCCCCGGCGCCCAGCCCCGACTCCCCGCGCCATCGCGGGTGGCTGGACACCGCCGGCCGCGTCCTTCTCGCGATCCCGGGCAGCTACGCGCTGACGGCGGTGCTGACGGCAGGGCTGGCCCGGCTGCTGCCCGGCGGCGCGCTGTCGGCCTCGCTGATCGCGACGATGCTGTCGTTCGCCGTCTGCGCCGCCGCGGTGATCGGCATCTTCGCCGCGCGCAGCGCGCTGCGGGCCGTGCTGTGGATGGCACTGTTCGCTGCCCTGGGCGTGGCGGGCATCCAGGTCGCCGATCTGCTGCGGGCCGCTGCGTGAGCGGTGGCTTCCGGCAGTCGCAGGCCACGCTGCACACCTGGGCCGGCCTGCTGGTGGGCTGGGTGCTGTACGCGATGTTCCTCACCGGCACTGCGAGCTACTGGCGCGAGGAGATCACCCGCTGGACTACGCCCGAGATCGCGCCCGCCACGGACGACGCGACCGTGCTGGCCGCGCAGGCGGTGGACTTCCTGCAGGCGCGCGCCGGCGATGCGCAGCGCTGGATGATCCAGCTGCCCGGCGAGCGCCGTGCCGGCACCGTGGTGTCGTGGCAGCGGGAAGGCGCCCGGCCCGATCCCGCAGACCGCGAGCTGCTGGGCCCTGGCGGCGGGCCGGTGGCGGTGCGCGGCACCGAGGGCGGCGACTTCTTCTATCGCCTGCACTTCGACCTGCACTACATCCCGGTGCTATGGGGCCGATGGATCGCGGGCTTCTGCGCGATGTTCATGCTGGTGGCGATCGTCAGCGGCGTGATCACCCACAAGAAGATCTTCGCCGACTTCTTCACCTTCCGCCGCGGCAAGGGACAGCGCACCTGGCTGGACGGCCACAACGCGCTGGCGGTGCTGGCGCTGCCGTTCCACCTGATGATCACGTACACCGGGCTGGTGGCGCTGATGACGCTGTACATGCCGTTCGGCGTGACGGCGAACTACGAGAGCCGCGGCGCGATGTTCCGGGACCTGTTCCCGAGCGCGCCGCCGACGGAGGCCTCCGGCGAGGACGCCGCGCTCGTGCCGATCGGTCCGCTGATGCGGCGCGCGGAACGGGACTGGGACGGCGGCGCGATCGAGTTCATTCAGATCACGCGCCCTGGTGACCTCAACGCGCGCGTGCTGGTCACCCGCGCCAACGCCAGTCGCATCGTCGACGGCGGCACCAGCATCGAGTTCGACGGGTCGTCGGGCGCGGTGACCTGGCGCAAGCCGTCGCCGAACGCGGCGACCGACACGCGCGGCGCGATGATCGGCCTGCATGCCGCGCGCTTCGCGCCCACCACGATGCGCTGGCTGTTCTTCCTGAGCAGCGTGGCCGGCACGCTGATGGTGGCCAGCGGCCTCGTGCTGTGGACGGTGAAGCGGCGCGCGCGGCTCCCCGATCCGCAGCGGCCGTACTTCGGCTTCCGGCTGGTCGAGACGCTCAACATCGCCTTCATCGCCGGCCTGCCGGTGGCGATGGCTGGCTTCCTGTGGGCGAACAGGCTGCTGCCGATCGGCATGGCCGCGCGTGCTGCGTGGGAGATACACGCGTTCTTCCTGGTCTGGGCCGCGTGCCTGGTCTGGAGCTGCCTGCGTCGCCCGCGGCGGGCGTGGGTCGAACTGCTGGCCGCGGCCGCGCTGCTGTGCGCCGGCCTGCCGGTGTTCAACCTGGCACTGACCGACCGTGGCCTGCTCGACAGCCTCGCCGCCGGCGATGCCGCTCTGGTCGGCATGGAACTCGGGCTGCTGGCCTGCGCCGTCGCGTTCGGCCTGATCGCATGGGCGGTGTCCCGCCATGCGCCGGGTCGGCAGCCGGTTCGCGCACGTGCTCGAACCGCCACCGCGCCACCTGCCGATCCCGCCGCCACCGGACAAGCGACGTGATCGTCCTGGCGCTCCTGCTGTGCGCCGCCGGATTCGCGTCCCTCGCCCTGGCGATGGATCGGCACCGCACCGTGCTGACGCCACGGCCGCTCGATCCACTCCTGCGCACCGCGCTGCGCGCCGCCGGTGTGCTGCACCTGGCGGCCGCGCTGCCGCCCTGCATCGACGCCTGGGGCCTGGCCCAGGGCGTCGTCGGCTGGTTCGGCGCACTCAGCTTCGGTGCCGCCGTCGTCGTGCTGGTCCTGCGTTACGCCCCGGCGCGCCGCAACACCTCTCCCGTCCCTCCGAGGAAGTCCGCTCCATGAACACGATGCTCCGACCTCGCGCCATCCCGACCCAGGCGTTCGTCCGTCACCTGCCGATGGCCGGGCTCGCGCTCGCCATCTACCTCGCACTGGCCCCTTGTGCGTCCGCGCAGGACACCGAAGCGCAGGAGCCGCCCACTGGGCAGCGCAGCCAAAGCGCCGAGACGAGCGAACAGGCGACCACGCTCGACACGGTGCTGGTCACCGGCCGCACCGAGGGCTACCAGGTGCGCGGCACCAACACCGCCACCAAGCTGCCGCTGACGCTGCGCGAGACGCCGCAGTCGCTGACCGTGTTCACCCGCCAGCGCATCGAGGACTTCAACCTCATCACCATCTCCGAGGTGCTGCAGCAGACGCCCGGCGTCACCATCCAGTCCTACGACAGCAACCGCACGCTGTTCAATGCGCGCGGCTTCACCATCAACAACTTCATGTTCGACGGTGTGCCCACCAACTACACCACCGGCGCCGGCGGCAACTCGATCCTCAGCGATACCTCGATCTACGAGCGCATCGAGGTGGTGCGCGGCGCGACCGGCCTCGTGACCGGCACCGGCAACCCGTCAGCGACCGTCAACATGGTGCGCAAGCGCCCGACCGAGGACTTCCGCGCCAGCACCAGCCTCAGCGCCGGCTCCTGGGACTACCGCCGGGGCGAGGTGGACGTGTCCGGCCCGCTGACGTCGGGCGGTCGCGTGCGCGGCCGCTTCGTCGGCGCCTACACCGACCGCGAGTCGTTCGTGCGCTTCCAGCACGACACCTCGCCCAGCGCCTATGGCGTGATCGAGGCCGACCTGACCGACACCACCCGCGTGCGCGCCGGCATCGACTACCTGAAGACGCGCTCGGACGGCGGTTCCTGGAGCGCCGCACCGCTGTTCTTCAGCGACGGCACGCCGGCCCGCATGTCGCGCTCCTACAGCACGGCTGCGCGCTGGAGCCGGTGGGATCGCGAGAGCACCAACGCCTTTGCCGTGATCGAGCAGCAACTGCCCGGCGGCTGGACGGGTCGCGCGGCCTACAACCATCGTGCGACCGACACCGAGAGCCTGCTGCTGGTCGGCTCCAACACCTCGTCGTTTCCCAACCGGGTCACCGGCCTGGGCATGAACATCGCCGACACCTACTCGGTGTCCGAGACGCGCGAGGACTCGTTCGATCTCTACGCCTCCGGGCCGTTCCAGTTATTCGGCCGCGAACACGAGCTGGTCGTCGGCGCCAATCGCTACGACCGCGACCTGGACACGATCCGCGCCGCGATCACCAGCCGGCCCTACACGCTGACCGGGGGCTTCCCCAGCGTGTTCGAGTGGGACGGCGACATCGGGCGGCCGACCATCGTGAACTTTGGCATCCCCAGCAACATCGCCAACACCGCCGAGACCGGCTACTACCTCGCGGCGCGGTTCAACCCCACCGACCGGCTGAAGGTCATCACCGGGGCGCGCTACACCGACTGGGAGACCGAGACCGAGAACTTCGACATCGACGGCAACTTCACCGGGCGCACCAACGCGTTCTCCGACAACCGGCTCACGCCGTACTTCGGTGCGATCCACGACCTGACCGACCAGATCTCCGTGTTCGTCAGCTACTCGGACGTGTTCACGCCGCAGAACCGCCGCGACCGCAACGACCGCCTGATCGATCCGCTGATCGGCGCCAACTACGAGTACGGATTGAAGGGCGAGTTCTTCGGCGGCCTGCTGTACGCCTCGCTCAACGGCTTCCACATGCAGCAGGACAACGTAGCCGAGCTCGATCCCGAAGTGCCGCCGAACTCGCTGCCCGACGGCAGCTCGGCCTACCGCACGGTGTCGGGCGTGGAGACCTGGGGCGGCGAGTTCGAGGTGTCCGGTTCGATCACGCCGGACTGGAGCATGACCGGCGGCTACACCTACGCCTACAGCCGTGACCAGAGCGGCGCGCGCGTGTTCACCGTCAGCCCGATGCACCTGGCCCGCTTCAATACCACCTACCGCTTCGGCAAGTGGACGGTCGGCGGCGGCTTCAGTTGGCAGAGCGAGGTCTACCAGAACCAGAGCATCCCGACGGGCGCGTTCAATCCCAACGGCACGCCGATCACCGCGCCGGGCCGCGTCACCCAAGGCGGCTACTTCCTGGCCGATTTGATGGGCCGCTACGCCATCAACGACAACATCAGCGTGGGTGTGACGGTGACCAACCTGCTCGACAAGGCGTACTACCGCAACGTCGGCTACTTCAACGGCGGCTACTGGGGCGAGCCGCGGCGGGTGTTGTTCAACGTGCGTGCCAGGTTCTGACGCAGTGACGCTGTTTGCACGGGGCGAACGGACTCGCCCCGTGCTTGTCCCGCTTCACCCGTCGAGCTGGCTCGACAATTCGACGCTCCGGTTCCACGCGGCTTCCAGCGCGCGTTCGACGATCACCGCGAATCCATCGCGCTCGAAGCTGCTGAGCGCCGCTTGCGTGGTGCCACCTGGCGAGGTGACGCGCTGACGCAGATCGGCTGCGGATTCGCCGCTTTCGTCGAGCATGCGGGCAGCACCGAGTAGCGTCTAGCGTGTCAGGGCCCCGGCAACCTCCTGTGAGAGGCCAAGCTGGACGGCGGCATGCTGCATCGCTTCGGCAAGCAGGAACGCATAGGCAGGACCGCTCCCCGACAGCGCGGTGACCGCATCGATCTGCGCTTCCTCCGGCACCCATGCGCACACGCCTGCAGCGCTCAACACGCGCTCCACCGCAGCGCGCGACGCCTCGCTCGTCGTCGGCTTGGCGTAGAGCCCGATGGCGCCGGCGCCGATCAGGGCCGGCGTGTTCGGCATGCAGCGCACGACGTCCCGCGCTGCGCCGAGCCAGCGCTGCAACTGCCGGCAGGTGATGCCGGCCGCGATCGAGACGACCACCGCGTCGTCGACGCGCCCGGCAAGTTGTTCGCAGACGGCGCGCATCATCTGCGGCTTCACCGCCAGCAGCACCAGCGGCGCGGCAGCGACGGCATTGTCGTTGTCGGAGAAGACGCGGACGCCGAAGTCGCTGGCGAGCCCATTGCGCAACGCTTCTTGCGGCTCCGAGACCGAAATCCGACCGGACGGCACGCCCCGGGCGATCAACCCGCCCACCAGACTGCGCGTCATGTTCCCGCCGCCCACGAAGGCGATCGCTTCGCTCCCGGTCATTTCCGACATTCTCATTCCGCTTCGCTCCGCAGGTTGAACCGCCGCATCCAGGCAACCAGCGAGTCCTCCCGTTCCGCCTCCAGGCCCTGCACGATTTGCGCATAGTCGACGGGGCGCTCGTCCTGGCCGAGCTTGAAGGTGGCCTGCACGGCGATGATCTCGGCGCGGAACGCCACGACGTGGGCGGCGAGCCTTTCGTAGCGTTCTCCCATCTCCGCGAGCTGCCAGGCCTTCGGCCGACCGGCTTCGGTCTGCGCGACGAGCGCCGCGAGCTCGTCGCGGATCGACGCTGGGTCGTCGTGCAGTTCCACCCGCAGCCGGAACCCCGCGGCGCAGTAGTTCCACGTCGGCGCCTGGGTGCGGTCGTCCAGCCAGCTCGGCGAGACGTAGGCCTGCGGCCCGAGAAAGAAGGCCGCCGCCTCCGGGTCTTCGCGCAGGCGGGCGACGTGGGGATTGCGAAGAGCCAAGTGCCCGAGCAGGTGGCTCAGGCACCCATCGTCGGCATAGCCGCAGCGCAGCGGCACCGGGCTGTGCAGCAGCGCCTCGCCCGCGCCGGAGACCAGCCAGGCCAGGGGATTGCCCTCGATCAGTGCAACGAGGTCATGCTGGCCGCGCGCGGCGTACTGGTGGTCGTAGGCGTGGCCCATGCGGATGATCCCGGCAGGCGGCCGTCATCCGGCCAGCGCGCCGCTGTCGTAACCGACGCCGCCATCGACGACGGTGCGCAGCACCTTGGCTTCGTGCAGATGCGCGGGATCGGTGATGGTGAGATCGCGGTCGAAGATCGCCAGGTCGGCGATCATGCCCGGCGCCACCCGCCCCAGCCGATCTTCCTGGAAGCCGGCGTGGGCGTTGCTGACCGTGTAGGCGGTCAGCGCCTCATCCATGGTGATGCGCTGCTCGGGCACCCAGCCGTCCGGGTTCAGGCCGTCGAGGGTCTGCCTCAACACGGCAGCCTGCAGGCCCAGCAAGGGGTCGAGCGGCGCCACCGGCCAGTCCGAGCCGAAGGTGACTCGTGCGCCGGCGTCGAGCAGCGAGCGCACCGCCCAGGCGCCGTGCAGGCGATCCTTCCCCAGCGGACGCTCGGCCCAGCGGCCGTCGTCGATCGCGTGGTAGGGCTGCATCGACGCGATCACGTCCTGCGCGGCGAAGCGCGGAATGTCGCGCTCGGCCAGGTGCTGCGCATGCTCCAGCCGGAACCTGCGATCGCGGGGGCCGTTGCGCTCGACCACCGCGGCGAACATGTCGAACAGCAGGTCGTTGGCGCGGTCGCCGATGGCGTGGATGGCGACGTGCAGGCCCGCGGCATCCGCGCCGGTGATCATCTCCTGCAGCCGCTCGGGCGGCTGGCGGAACAGGCCGTGGTTGTGCGGGTCGTCCGCGTAGGGTGCCTCGAACAGCGCGGTGCGCGAGCCGAGCGACCCGTCCACCAGGCCCTTCACGCCGCCCCAGCGCACCCAGTCGTCGCCGCGCCCGTCGCTGGCGACCTCCGCGGCCACGGCCTCCCAACCCTCGATCGGCACCAGCGAGTAGAAGCGGATCGGCGTCGGCCCCTTGGCGCGCCAGCGACGCAGCGCTTCCTGGGTATCGGTATAGACCTCGGTGATGTGGACCTGGGTCACGCCCAACGAGAGCGCGTAGTCCGAACCGGCCTTCAGCGCGGCCTCGATGTCGGCGTGACTGCTCGGCGGGATCGCGTCCTCCACCAGCGCCTTGGCGCGGTCGCGGAACAGGCCGTTCGGTTCGCCGTCCTCGTCACGGCCGATCACGCCGCCTTCGGGGTCGGGCGTATCGCGGGTGACGCCGGCCAGCCGCATCGCCACGGAGTTGGCCAGCAGCAGGTGCTGGTCCAGCCGCACCACGGCGACCGGGACATCGCCCGTCACCGGGTCGATCCAGTGCCGCGTGGGCAGTTCGCCGCCCCAGCGCTCGGCATCCCAGTTGCCACCGCGAAGCCAGCGGCCGGCTGGCAGTTCGTGCGCCGCCTTGCCGACGCGCTCGACGAACTCCTCGCGCGTGGCCGCATCGCGCAACTGCGCCTGCGAGAGCATGAAGGACGAACGCTGGAAGTGGGTGTGGTTGTCGATGATGCCCGGCATCACGAACGCGCCCCCGAGATCCACGATGCGCGTGCGGCGTCCTGCGTGGGCGCGCGCGCCGTCGTTGTCACCGACGTAGACGATGCGGTTGCCTGCGACCGCGATGGCCTGCGCCGGCCCTGCGCCCGGCAGGCCCGTCCAGACACGACCGTTGAGGTAAAGCGTATCGGCTGCCGCCGAGCGGGACGCCGCCCATGCCATCAGGGGCTGGGTGGCGACGAGGGCGCCGCCTGCCGCGGCAAGGAAGGTGCGTCTGCTGATCATCGTGTCGGCCGTTCAGAGGTGGGTGTCGAGCCAGCCCAGCACGCGCTCGAGCACGTCCCGTTCCTGCTCACGCGCCTCGAACCAGTGCGGCCCGCGCGGATACCGGATCATTTCAACAGGCGTGTCGTTGAACTTCAACGCCCGGTGGAACTGCTCGCCCTGCGAGACGGGAACACGCTTGTCTTCCTCGCCGTGCAGCACCAGCACCGGCACCTTGACGTTGTGCGCGTAGCGGATCGGCGAGTTGCGGTCGTAGGCCTCGCGGCGTTCGAGCACGCTGCCGAAGTAGCCCGGCAGGTACTCATAGGGAATGTCGGTGGTCAGCGCCATGACGCCGACGTCGATGACCGCTGCGCCGACGATCGCCGTGCGGAAGCGATCGCTGTGGCCGACCGCCCAGGCCGACAGGTAGCCGCCGTAGCTCCAGCCGCCGATGGCGACGCGCGCGGGATCGACGATGCCCTCGGCTTCGATCAGGTCCATGCCGTCGAGCACGTCCTGGAACGGGCCGGGGCCCCAGTCGTCGCGCGCCAGTTCGGCGAAGGCGTTGCCCTGGCCGAACGAACCGCGCGGGTTGGGCAGCAGCACCGCGTAGCCGCGCATCGCCAGCGACTGCGCCCAGTCGTGCCAGGAGCCCAGCCAGCCCGACGACCAGGCGTCGGCGGGGCCGCCATGCGCCTGCACCAGCGTCGGCAGGCGCGTGCCCGGGCGCCACGTCGGCGGCAGCACGAGCACGCCGTGTATCTCCCGGCCATCCAGCGAGCTTCGCCAGGTGAGATCGCGCACTTGCCCCAGCGCCCAGTCGCGCACCTGCGGGTTCGTGTCGGTCAGCCAGCGCACGGTGCCGTCGGACAGGATGCCGACCTCGGGCGGCGCGTCCGCACGGCCCTGGACGAAGGCGATCCGTCCGTCCTGTGCGAGCGAGAATCCGCGGGAAGGCCCCGCCAGTTCGACCAGCTCGCGGGCTTCTCCACTCGACGCATCGACCTCCAGCAGGCGCGGACGAACGCCGAGCAGCCCCCCGCCGATCAGCGTGGTGTTGTCACGCCACTGCAGCGCGCGCATCGAGCCGGGCCACTGCTGCCCCAGCACGACACGAGTCTCGTCGGCCAGGGTATAGACGACGCGCGTCCCCGTGTGGCCGTAAGGGCCGAGCTGGCCGTACAGCAGTCGGGTGCCGTCCGGCGACCACTGCAGCGCCACCGCGGAGGCGCGATCGGTGACCGTGCGCAGCAGGCTTCCGTCGCTGGCCGAGACCAGCACGACGCGCGAGCGATACCACATGTGCCCGAGGCCGACCTCATCGGACACGCGCAACGCCAGAGAATGCCCATCCGGCGCCCATGCGACATCCTGGATCTGCAGATCCGGCGCGGTCAGCACGCGCGCGTGGCCGCCCGTTGCATCCTGGACCCACAGGCGGGTGAACTGCGCGTTGCGTCCGACCTCGATCGCATCGTCCTTGCGTTCGATCCGCGCCTTGCGCTCGGCCGACTGCGGATCGGTCGCGAGATAGGCCAGGCGCTTGCCGTCGGCCGACCAGGCGAAGTTGGTGACCTCGCCTGGCGACGCGGTGACCGGCTGCGGCGCATCGGCATCGCGCCCGATCTTCCAGAGCTGCGTGCGCGCCAGCGACGGCTGCTTGTCGTCTTCGTGCCCGGGCAGTGGGCGCGTGGACAGGAAGGCCAGCTCGGCGCCGTCAGGCGACCAGCGCGGCATGCGATCGGCCGTGGCATCCGGCGCGGGCAGTTCGACTGGAGCGCTCCCGCCCTCGGTGGCCACGCGCCAGATCCGCCGGCGGTGCGGTACGCCGTCCGGCAGCGGGGTTTCCACGGTGTAGGCGACCACGCGTCCGTCGGGGCTGATCTGCGGATCGCTTACTTCCTTCAGATCGACCACTTCGGCGGCGCTCGGGACGTGCTGCGCCGCGTGCAGCGGCAGCACGCAGAGCGCCGCGCCACAGCTCAGGAGCGCCGCGCGCAACACCCTCGATCGCAGCGACCGATGCTCGATCTCTTTTCCTGCCTTGATCCCACCTACGAAACTCATGTACCGCAATCTCCAGTTGCCACATTCGATGTGCCGACGCCCGCTACCGTACGCCGAGAAAAGCGCTGCGCCCGGATGCGATGCCTATGGGATCACACCCGGGACGCAGCGCACGGGGGAGCACCGTTCGAGCGTCAGAACTCCAGCACCCGCGTCTCCACCGCGTTCGCCTCGATCGCGTCCTGGGTGACGTGCCGCGGCTTGCATCCGAACTGCGTGTAGAGCGTGAACTGGTCGTCGTAGTGCGGACTGGGCGTCCCGTCGGGTGCGATGAAGCCACTCTGTCCCGGCGGCACGGCATCGCACATCGTGACCTGGCCGTTGCGGAACACGTAGAGCGCGTTCATCGTGCCGCGCTTCTGGTCCGGGCCGTAGTCCCGCCGCTCCGTCTCGCCCGCCCAGGGTGCGCCCATCGGATTCTCGGGCCGCCACTTCTTCTGCCGGACGGGATTGCGCCAGGTCTGGATGTCGGTGCCGAAGCGTTCGGTCAGCCTGCGATCGGTTTCCTGCAGCGTGCGCCGGATGAAGTCCGCCGGCGAACGGCCGCGGAGGAAGTCGTGCTCGGGCTTCGGCGTGCCATTGGCGCCGTCGTTCAACGCGAAATACAGCAGCGACGGCGCCATCGGCTGGCCGACCGCGCAGTTGTAGGTCGCGACGCGGGACTCGCAGCCGCCCAGGTACTTGTCCGGCACCAGGCCGGTGAAGATCTCTTCGAGGGCCACCTTCACCCACTCGTAGTAGACCGCCTCGCCCGGCGAGTCGTAGAACCCCGAATGGGTCACGTCCAGTTCCTGCCCGTCCCACTGCGTGATCGCGTTGGCCAGCGCGGTCACCCGCTGGTTCGGGCGGCCCTCGGCAACCGCGGCGGCGATCAGCGGCACGAAGTAGCGGTGCTGCTTGCTGGCATGGGAAGCGCTGCGATTGACGTCCCAGACTTCCTGGACGGTCAATCGGGGCTTGGCCTCCAGCACCACGTTGATCGTGTCCACGTGGTTCATCCGCGACCACAGCATCCCGTCGGTGTTCACCACGTCCGGCGAGGGACGGTTGTTCCAGTTGGCGATGAAGCCTTGGCGCGGATTCAGCACGCCGGCGTTGTACTCGAAGGGCTGGAAGCCGGCCCACTCCATGCTGCCGTCGCCCGGCGACGGCAGGAACGGGTAGTAGCCCTCGGGCCGGATCGGATAGCGACCGGCCTGCAGATAGGCGATGTTGCCTTCCTTGTCCGCGTAGTACTGGCTCTGGTTGTTGGCCTTGCGCGAGATCGCGGCGTGCCACTGCTCGTAGTTCTGCGCCTTCATCTCGTCGTAGTAGGCCAGCATCGTCTCGACTTCATGCCCGGCCCACGAACGCCGCTTGGTGTAGGCGGTGCGGTTCTCCTCGTCGAACTGCACGACGTAGCCGTGGACGGTGCTGTAGAGCTCGACCGTGACGTCCTCCTGCCCCTTGACCTTGACGGTGCGGGTCCGCTTCTCCATGGGCACCCACTGATCGTTGTGCCAGTAGCGGTGATCGTCCTCGGGATGCAGACGCTCCTGGTACATGTCGGTCACGCTGCCGGCAAGCGCGGTTCTGCCCCAGGCGATGTCGCCGTTGGTGCCGAAATGGAAGTACGGCAGGCCCGGATAGGTCGATCCGGTCACCTGAAGTCCGGCACCATGCAGCGATGCGCTCCAGATCATGCTCGGCACGCGATCACCGACCTCCGGGCCACCGACCATCACCGCATCGGCATCGGCGAGCTTGTCGCCGTTCACCAGCCAGGCATTGCTCGCTCTCGGGACACGATCCGGGCCGTCGCCGGCCCAGACCGCGCGCAGCAGGCGCGAGTGCTCGTCCGCCGCCGGCAACGACAGCGGCAGGATCGGCGGCGCCGCATCGCTGTCGGCCACGCTGCGCCGCCCGCGGACGGCGCGACCTTCCTCCTGGTCGACCGGCTGCACGGTCGTCGGGGCCGTCGGGTCGTCGATCCAACGCAACGCCCGGAACAGGCGCTCGCCTTCCTCGTCGCCGTGCTTCGCCTTGAGATCCTCGAACAGGCCCTGGTTGGAAAGCTGCAGGTTGTAGTCGGCGAAGCCGATCAGCAGCAGCCCAACAAACGAGGCCGGAACGTCGAATACCGTCCATTGCTCAGGCACGAACCCCAGATCGGTGAACTGCCTGGGGAGCAGCCGGCCTGGATCGGCGAGCACTTCGTCGATGCGGGCGTTGATGCCCGCCACCATGCCGTCGAGTGCCTCACGGTGCTCGCCGGTGACCTGCGCGAGCTGCGGCCTCAATGTCTCGGGGTCGTAGTTCCGCAGGAACCCGAGATCACGCTCGAAGTAGTCCGGGCCGAAGATCTCCGCCGCACGCCCGGTGGACGTGCGGCGGATCGACTCGATCTGGAACAGGCGATCTTCCGCGAGCGCGTAGCCATAGCCGTAGAACAGGCTGTAGGTATCGTCGGCCTGGATGCTCGGCACGCCGTAGGCGTCCCGACGGATGGTGGCCTTGCCCCGACGGACTTCCGTCTCCTGGCTGGCTGTAGCAGCCGTCTGCGCATCGGTGGCTGCAACAGCCATCTGATGGCATTGCCAGATGGTCAACCCCGACAGCACCAATCCCGTCAACAGCACCCTTGCACGATGTCCCCGCCCAGCATGGATCAGCATCTGCATGCCCCGGTCTTCTCCTTGTTGCCTTCGGTCAGAAGCGATACGACAGGCCGACACCCACCGTGCGCGGCCGTGGGGCGAACGCTCCCCACAGCGGGGAGCCCAATGCGCGGTCGTAGCGAACCGTGTCGTCGTTGAGCAGGTTGCTCGCGAAGACGTAGAGCGTCATGTCACCGAGATAGACGCCGGCCTGTGCGTTGACCGTGTTGATCTTGGGCGTGCGCGGCAGGAACGGGTCGTAGCTGGCCGGACCGGTATCCGGACGCGGCCCCTGGCCGATGTGCTGCCAGTCGGCTCGCGCGAACCCATTGAGCTGGTTGGGCAACGTGAAATCGTAGTGCGCGCTCAGCGTTCCCTGGAACCGCGGCACGTTGGCGATCGGCGCACCGGCGCTGGACAGCAGGCGGCCGTTGATGATCTCGGCCTCGTTCCGCTCGCCGCGCTGGTAGCCAAGCGCGAGCTCCACCCGCAGGTTGTCGGTCGCCCGCGCCGCCATGCTGAAGTCGATGCCCTTGACGGTCGCGCTGTTGCCGTTCCTGATGAAGCCGACGCCGCAGGTGGACAGATTGGTGGAGGTCTGGATGTCCTCCCAGTCGATCTGGTAGATCGCGGTATCGAGCGACACCCTGCCGCCGAACAGTCGGTTCTTCGCGCCGAGCTCGTAGCTCGTCACCGTGTCGGACTCGTAGATCTCCGGCGAATTGCCATCCAGGAAGCCCAGGGTGATGAGTTCGTCGCGACAGGTGCCCGGCACGCGCGCCTGCGCACCGCCGATGCGGTAGCCACGCGCCGCGGTGGCGTAGAACATGTTGTTGGAATCGTACTGGTAGGACAGCCCCAGCTTGGGCGTCACCGGCGACTCACTGCCCGAGTTGGACGTGGTGGCGTACTCCGGCGCGAACGGTCCTTCGCCCGGCGCGTACTGTCCGATCTCGACGGGATCGCACGGCACCGCCGCGGTGCCGGTACCCGGGACGCAGGCCAGCCCACGCGGCTGCCGCAGGTTGTTGTTGGGACCGCCGTAGACGGCGTCGAAGCCGATGTCGGCGCGGGTCCACCGCAGGCCGGCGGTCAGCGTCCAGCGCTCGGCGAACTCCCAGTCCACCTGGCCGAACACCGCCAGTTGGTCGGTATTGGTGGTGAGGTTATGTCGATAGGTCACGCTGTCTTCGGGCTCGACACCGTAGCGGTTCATGTAGGCGCTGTAGCCGGGACCGAACGGCGCACCACCATCCACCGCCGGGGGAAACACGGTGCCCATCACGAAGTTCGGGCGGGCGACCTGGTTGGATATCTGCTCGTTGCGCGAGTAGAAAACGCCACCGACCCAGCGCGCCGCAGAGTCAGGATTCGCGTTCTGCAGCCGAAGCTCCTGCGTGAACACCTTCTGCCGGTTTCCGAAGATGACGTAGGTGTAGTCGCCCGGGCGAGGTACGGGCGAGGTGGAGAACAGCCGCACATAGGTGGTGGTGTAGTCGCTGAAACTTTCCTGGTCGCGATCCAGGTAGGAGGTGGTGGACACCACGTCGACGGCGCCGGCGTTCCACTCGATGTTCAACGACGGCAGGAAGAACTCGTCCGTGCCCGGCTCAAGATCGGGCGCACCGGCAGGCAGCGGCGTGTGGGTGGCATCGACTGTTGGTCGCCAGATCGGCCGGACGTAGCGCGAGCTGCCGGGATCGGACAGGATCGGCCAGAAGTAGAGCGGGATGTCGTCGCTCTCGCGCTTCTCGTAGTGGACCGACGGCTTGATAGTCAGGTTGTCCGTCGGTGCCCACTGCAGCGCGAAGCGCAGGGCGCTGGTATCGACGTTGTTGGTGTTGCTGGCGTACAGGCCGGTCTCCGTGAAGTCCAACGACTCCATGGGGCCCGCCGAACCGTTGAGGCTGCGGGCGGTGACCCTACCCGCCATGCGGTCGATCCAGCCACCTGCATGCTGGAAGTAGCCGCTGGCGCGGAACCCGAGCGAACCTTCGACGATCGGACCGCCGATGGCGAAGCCGCCCTCGTAGGAGTTGCTTCCGCCGGTGGTGGTCGAGGTCTCGGCGCGCGCGTAGCCGGTGTAGTCGTGCAGGTCCGGCTCCGGGGTAATGAAGCGGATCGCGCCGCCCATGGAACTGTCGCCGAACAGCGTGCCCTGCGGACCACGCAGCACTTCGACGCGTTCCAGATCGAAAATCGACGGCGTGAAGGTACTCGATGAGTTGCCGAGACTGCGCACCTGGATAGGGGTGTCGTCGATGTAAAGGCCGGTCGTGGAGGCGCCCACGGCGGATACGACACCGCGTATCGAAATCCAGCTCTGACCCAGGTTGCTCTGGGCGAAGCGCAGCCCCGGCGTGGCCGAAGCGATGTCCGAGAAGTTGCGGATGTTCTGGCGTTCCAGCCTTTCCTCGCTGAACACCTCCATGCTCATCGGAACCCGGCTCGCCGCCTGCTCGCGGCGATTGGCCGTCACGATCACTGAATCAAGGGTTGTGGCCTGGGAACTGGGAGGCCTTTCGGGAACCTCGTCCTGCTCGCCTTCCTGCGCGAGGGCTGGGGCAACAGCGCCGATGGCGAGGCTGGCGGCGCACGCCAGGAAGAGAATCTTGCGGGTCGGACGACAACAACAGGTGCGACGACGGGCTTGCGGCATGGTGGACTCCCCTCTGGCTGGCGGCGGATGAAAAGAGGAGAGAACTGCGCTGGCCAGGAGTCTGGCATCCCTTCCCGCGGTATCAGGAAACGATGTGCAGATTCAGCAAGGAGTGCTTGGAGACGGCTGCCACATAGCCGAAGGCATGGATGGGGCTCCTTCCCGCGTGGCTACGTTTCCTCGAAGAAACCTTGCACCGGTGCTCACGACCCCCTCGTTGGCTTAGCGCATGTTTATGTCAGCCACCCACCCGGTTCAACATTCCACCGGCATTAATCAATAACCTCGGGGTATCAGGCAGGCATCGGCGACCTGCGCCGTTGTCCGCAGCCCGCGAACTCAGGCGCTGCCCCGGCACAAGATGGCGGGATGGCCCCAGTGCGCATTGATCGTGGCCCTCGTGCTGTCGCAGGCCCTATACGCAAAGGGTCAAAGGCCAAAGGGTCGGATAAGGGGCACGGGAATGGGGGCAAGGGGAAAGGCCCTACCCGAAAAGGCCAAAAGGCTCTCCTCCCGATCCATCATTCGGGTTTCGCCATGCTCTCGCTGTTCCAACGCAAACGGATTCCGCCAACCACCGGTGCGCCACCGACACGGATGGTCGATCCGCCAAAGGGATTGACGCGGCCGGCATCGGCCGCGTCCCTGCTGGCAACACCACGTCGGCGCAAACTCCTGGATCACATCTGGCAGCGCACGTCGCTCTCTCGCAAGCAGTTTGCATCGCTGTACCTGGCGCCGCTGGAGCGGTACGCCGAGCTGGTGCAGACATTCCCCGCTTCGGAGAGCCATCACCATGCTTACCCCGGCGGCATGCTCGATCACGGCCTGGAGATCGTCGCGTACGCGCTCAAGTTGCGCCAGTCGCACCTGCTACCCACCGGCACGACGCCAGAGGATCAGGCGGCGCAGGCCGAAGCGTGGAGCGCGGCCACCGCATACGCCGCGTTGCTGCATGACATCGGCAAGATTGCCGTGGATCTGCACGTCGAGTACGCCGATGGCTCGGTCTGGCATCCATGGCATGGTCCGCTGCAACGGCCGTTCCGGTTTCGCTATCGGCCCGACCGCGAGTACCGCTTGCATGGTGCGGCAACGGGGCTCCTGTACGCCCGCCTGCTGGATCGGGAGATCCTCGACTGGCTCAGTGAATACGCCGACTTGTGGAGCGCGCTGCTGTACGTGCTGGCGGGTCAGTACGAACATGCCGGCACGCTCGGCGAGCTGGTCACGCGGGCCGACCAGGCATCGGTCGCCCAGGAGCTCGGCGGCGACCCCAGCAAGGCCATGGCGGCGCCAAGGCATGCGCTGCAGCGCAAGTTGCTGGATGGTCTGCGCTATCTGCTCAAGGAAGAGTTCAAGCTGAACCAGCCCCAGGCCTCGGATGGATGGCTGACACAGGATGCACTGTGGCTCGTGAGCAAAACGGTGTCCGACAAGCTGCGCGCGCACCTGCTGTCACAGGGCATCGACGGCATCCCGGCAAGCAACACGGCGGTCTTCAATGTGCTCCAGGATCACGGCGTCGTCGTGCCCACGCCGGACGGCAAAGCCATCTGGAAAGCAACCGTCACCAGTGATTCCGGCTGGTCGCACAGCTTCACCTTCTTGAGGCTGGCGCCGGCGATGATCTGGGAGCCGAACGATCGGCCCGGCCCTTTCGCAGGCAGCGTGCAAGTCGAACTGGATGCGACTGCCAGCCCAGCATCGGAGACGACAGAGAGTCCCATGCCCGACACCGAGCAGGGCGAAACCTTTGCGCCACCGCCCACTGCACCGGACACGACTGCAGCCGCGGACGACGGCGTGGCGGCTTTGCTCGATCTGCTGGGGGCGCCCTCGTCGTCGGCGAGCCCGGAGACCACATCGCCGCCAGCCACCGAAGCAGAGGCGGTTGTGCCGCCCACGCCCGCTGCACCAGTTCCGGCGACCACCGCGCCGCCCGACGAGCGGTCGGAACCATCAGGCGCGCATTTCATGGCCTGGCTGCGCCAGAGCGTCCAGACACGCAAGCTCATCATCAACGATGCCAAGGCGCTGGTGCATACCGTTGCGGGCACGGCCTACCTGGTCAGCCCGGGCGTGTTCCAGCGATACGCACAGGAGCATCCCCGCACCGGTGCGCTGGCCAAGCAAGAAGCGCTCGAAGGATGGCAGTGGGTGCAGAAGCGGTTCGAGAAACGGGGCGTCCATCGCAAGCAGCCGAGCGGACTGAACATCTGGACCTGCGAAGTGACCGGGCCCCGCAAGTCGCGCCGGCTGCACGGCTATCTGCTGGAAGATCCGTCCGTGGTGTTCGACGACGTCCCACCCGACAACCCCTATCTATCGATGCAGCAACCGAAGTCCGGCGAAGCGGCCCGGAACGATTCTTCAAGGCCGTAACGCGTCACTGTCGCAAGATCTCGGGGATCTTCCTCTGCCGCGGGCGCTTGCGGGGCGCCGTACTGTCCAGCCAGTTCCAGAGCCGGTCGATCTCGTTGTCCAACTGATACAGCGCTTCGAGGGTCATCATGTACCAGATGGCGTACTCGATCTGATCGGCCTGCCTCAGCGCAGCCAACAGCCTGTCCCTGACGCGCTCCAGGCGCTTCTTCTCTCGCATGACCTCGTCTCGATCGTCCGACCAGATCAGCGAGGGCAGAAACGTGCCGGTGTAGGGCATCGGAAGCGAGGAATCTCCCGACGGATTCGGCGTTGGACGGGTGATATCCGTGTTTGGATCGCGATTGACCATGAGCACCTCCTATGTGAGGTTTCACGATAAGAGGCAGGTTGAACCGTCGCCACCAAGAATGGGGCCGAAATTGGGGTGATTTCGACGTCAGCTCGACTGTGCTGCCCCATGTCGTGTCGCCGGGGGAGCTTTTCGTAACCGCATCAGGTCATCACACCGACATGCCGGAGTGGGACAATCGTTCCTGCAGATGCCTTGCGTGGCCTCAGCCGCTGGCCTGCTCGTCCGACTCGGCTTCAGCCAGGTTGCGTTCGGTGGCGGCCATCAGGTCGGCGGAACTGCAGTTCAGCGCGCGCGCGATCTTGAGGATCAGGGGAAGGGTCGGCACGTGCTCGCCGCGTTCGATCTTGCCCAGATGCGACCGCTCGATCCCGGCCGTGACCGCCAGCGTGTCCTGTGCCACCCCCTGTGCCGTTCTTACTTCACGAACGGCTGCGCCGAAAGCCCGTGCGGGTTCGGCCTCATAGGTGGTTGTGCCGGCGGGCCGGCCACGGACGATCGAGCGCTTCTGCATCAGTAGAAGCGTCGGCCGTAGCGTGATATTAAACCACGTTAAACTTAACTCATTAGCCCGGAATCGATCCTGATTTTTGCAAGTTCACCGCCCGCGGGAGCCGGATGTGACAACGATCGAAGCCTCCTCCGAGATCCGCCTGGCGGTGCTCGGAGACTGGACCCCTCCGCAACTGGCCGATGTGCTTGCCCGCCAGCGTGCAGAGGAGCCCGAAACTCCCGCGGTGCTGAGCGGGCCGACGACGACCGATCCAACCAAAGTGGCGGCGGGCGCGGACGTCGATTTCGCGCTGTCCGCCGCCGCGCTGCAGTGGGAGGGCTGGGTGTGCGAACCGTTGTGGCACGACACGCTGGCGGTCGCCGTCGCCAAGCGCTCGCACTTGCTGGCCTACCGTGAAGTGCCGCACCAGCAGGTGCTGCAGCAACCGGTGATCTGCTCCCAGTCCACGGCCGGGCAGCCCTGGCGCACGACGGTGCAGCACGTGTTCGAGAACGCGCTGCAAGACCGGGAGAACACGGTCGATACGTTTGATGTGGCGATGACGCTGGTGGCCGCCGGGTACGGGATCGCCATCGCTCCGACCGGAAGGCTGACCAGCTACTTGTGCAAGGGCATTGCGCTGCGAGCGCTGGCCGGCGCACCGGCCATCGTGGTGACGTACCTCCTTCACCGTGACGCTGCCCTGTCCGGCGCCCAAGCCAGGTTCGCCCAGCGCGCGCGTTTGCAATCTTGAGTGAAAGGACATGCGGGCCGCGACCCGTGGGCTCTCCCCACGACCCCAATCACTCGCGCTCAATCACCTTCAACAAGTTGGTGCGCCGGCTGGACAATGGCCCGAACGTCTTCATGATCTTGGACATTGAAGTGCCATCTGCCAGCGCATCCAGAATGTCTGCCCAATCCTGCATGAGGACCTTCCGCGAGGCGATGAACTTGGTGTGGTCGTAGGGAGCGCGGGAAGAGTCCTTCTTCCGCTTCGAGTGGGCGAGTTGCAGATCCACCCGATTTTCTGGATAGCTCAACAGACCGAGTAGCGTCGTGGCAGTTGAACGAAAGCCATGCGATGAGAACTGGCCCCCATAACCCATACGTTCCAGCACCTTGTTCAGCGTCGTGGCTGACATCACCTGATTGGGCTTTCGATAGCTGGGGAACAGCGCCGCCCCTCCACCGGTCAACTTGTGCAGTTCCTTCAGCAACTTGACCGCCTGTTTCGAGAGCGGAACGATGTGAGGATCACGCATCTTCATGCGGCCAGCAGGGACCGTCCAGATGGCATTTTCCAGATCGAACTCCAACCACATCGACTTACGCAGCTCAGCAGTACGCACGAAAGTCAGCGCCATCAACCGCAAGGCGATGACGGTTGGTCGATAGCCGGCCTCGTCTACGCGATTCAGGAAGTTGGGGATTTCCTGCCAGGACAGCGGAGGATGGTGTCGAACCCGCGGCCGCTTCACCGAGCGCCTCAACAGCGCCGTAGGATCGTTGTCACATAGACCTTCGCCAGACGCGTAGGCGAAGAGCTGCCCGCACCACTGCCGAATCAAGATCGCCACCGTGGGCGCACCGCGATCAACTACCGACTGGATGATGGGACGCAGGTGGGAAGCCTTGATGGCCGCGAACGGCAGTTTGCCGAGCTTCGGAATGACGTCTTTCTCGAAGTAGTACTCGACCTGGTCGGCGTAGCTTTGGGACCACTGGACGTTGCTCTTCATCCAGTCGCGGGCCACGGTCTCGAAGATGTAGTCATTCTTCTCGACCTGGTTCGCGACCATCACGCGCTTCTCGAGGGTCGGATCGCGACCTTCGCGCACCTGCGCCTTCGCCCAGTCGCGGTCCTTCCGCGCAGCCTCCAAGGTCACCTTCGGAAAGACACCGATCGAGAAGTTGGCCGCAGCGCTCCCGAGGCGGTAGCGATACCACCACAACTTGCTCCCATTGGGCTGGACGCGCAGGAACAAGCTGCCGCCATCCTTGAGCAGGTAGGGCTTGTCGCGCGGCTGCGCGGTTTCGATCTTTCGAGTAGTGAGGAGATTGAGTGCCATGTGTATAACGCCCTCCGGCAGGCCCGTTATACACACCGTTATACACAAATGCAGTGGATTGGTCTAGCTTGCAGCAGACCCCAGCAGACTAGAAATCCTTGAAAATCATCAAGTTATGAAACCTCCCTGGAACTCCATGGCCCTCAAAAGACGCTAATCGTAGTTATCGATCATCAGGAGTTTCATGAGTCTGGCCTGTTGATTTAGCGGATTTGTTCGCGGGCGAGGGAGGACGCGTGCGTGCCTGCGCTGCCGGGCTGGCGGCGCGAACGACTGTCGGAAGGGAATCGAGTGAGGGACATCGGCCATTCTCCGTTTTGGGGAGCCGCCGTGCCGGTGAACCGTCTGACCTGACCTTGTCTACCGGTACGGCGACAAGGTGCGATCCGAGACCGCAGCAACATGCCGCTTCCTATTGGAAGCGCCACCACTGGGCTGCGAGGGTTACGGTCTTGAAGGTCATTTGCTTTGCGGGAAACAGGTGCCTGCCAAGCGGCGCGCGCCAGGAAAGGGCGGCGGATACGTTGCGGGCGTCGGTAGTTTACACGCACTTTCCGGGCGATGCAGGCATAAAAAAAGCCGCCAGCCCTGCCCTTGGGGCGCAAGCTGGCGGCCTTCGCCGCGGGGCCGGCCCCGGACCCGGGGCCAGCCCATCAAGGCTGCGGACGGGCCGTCAGCCATTGTTCCGGCGGCAGTACCTTTGGCACCATGCGGATTTCGTTGACGCAGCCGTTGAAGCCGTAGTGCAAGGTGCCGCCCGACGTGCCGGCGCCGACGCGCCACGGCGCGCCGCCTGCGCGCACGCCCATGCCGATGCCGCCGCTGGCGTTGCGCAGGACCTTGACGCCTTCGACATACATGTCGGTGTTCAGGCCGTCGTTCACGATCGCGATGTGCTGCCAGGTCCCGCCGGGCAGTTCATGCGACCAGTTGGTGAAGTGGGCCTGGTTCACGTCCGCCGTGTTGGTCGGCACGACCTCCCATTGCGCTTCCTTCAGGCTGGAGATGCCCAGGATCGCGGACGAACTGTCCGGCTCCGAGTTGTGACGCCATCCCGGGACCTGGTTGCGCCGCGAGGTCTGGGCCAGGATCTTGGCCCAGCGGTGCTGTGCTTCGGTGAAATCGTCCACGCGCACGATGGCCTCGACCGTGTAGCCGCTGACGAACGTTTCATCGTTCACCGGCGCGCCGGCCAGCGTCTGCAGGAAGTTCACGATGCGCGGCTGGCCGTTGATCTCGCGCGTGCCGACCATGCAGATCGAGCCCTTGGCCGCCGAGAAGGGATGGTGCGAATCGGACCACACCATCTGTTCAAGCCGGGCGTCGTTGGTGATGCCGTTGGTCGTCGGGACGATCTGGCGTTGCAGCGGGTTGCCCTTGCCGGATGCATCCGGGATTTCTCCCGCGGCGTCGGGTTGCACGGGGTCGCCGGCGGCGACGCCCGAAGGCCGCACGAAGCGCCAGTGCGCGCTGGTCTCGGGCACCTTGACGTAGTCGTCGTCATCGGCGGCCGGCTTGCGCGGGTCGGCGGGCATCACGTAATTCGCCGCATCGACGAAGGTCTTGGCGTCGGCGATGAACGAGGCGTTGCCAGCGGTCTCGGGCACGGCGAAGTCCGGGTTGAAGCCCGAGAAGCGTGCCTTGAAGTCCATGTTGACCGTGAAGCTGTCGGGCGCGTCGGCCAGTTCCAGCTCGTCGATGTAGCTGCGCTCGGCTTCGGGCTTGCTGCGCAGCCAGGACGAGAACGTGTAGGTCTCGATGGTGTTGCGCGCCAGGTCGAACTCCATCAGGCGCAGGTAGCCGTTGCCGCCGTCGGTGTCCATCTGGTAGTCGGCCAGCACCTGGATGACGTCCAGCCCTGCGTTGTTCTGCTGCACGCGGTGCGCGGCGCCGTGATAGTGGCCGTTGATGGTCAGGAAGACCTGGGGATTGGGCGCGATCACGTCGTTCCACAGCGCGGCGCCAGAGCCGGCGTCGTCCGCGGGGTCGATCGCGTTGCCATCCTGGATGGTGATCAATTGGTGGGTCGTCAGGATGGCCGGCAGTGTCGGATTGTCGGCCAGGACCTGGTTCGCCCAGGCGCGCGTCTGCGCCGACGGCTTCCAGCCTAGCGCCAGCACCAGGAACTTCTGGCCTTGCGCCGTGAACGTGTGCCACGTGTTGTAGCCGGTGCTGTCCATGCCGCCGAAGGTGGCGCTGGATGCCTGGCGGCTGCGCGGGAACCAGGTCAGGTAGGGCTCGTTGCCCGGCGTGCGCTGGTCGTCCCACTGGTTCCAGTTGCTGGTGTCATGGTTGCCCGGCAGGATCGAATACGAGATCCTGGCGTCTTCCAGCACCTTCAGGGCTGCGTCGGCGCCGACCCATTCGGCGTTCTGGCCGGCCTGGTCGACGATGTCGCCCAGGTGCAGCACCATCGGCACTTGCAACTGCGTGGCGTGGTCGGCGATCCACTGGGTCTGCGAGAGGAAGATGTTGCGGTTGTAGCGCGAGTAGAACTGGGTGTCGGGCAGCACCGGCAGCACGAACGAGGAATAGGTCTTGGGCACCTCGACCGGCGCTTCCGGCTCGGCGGGCGTTTCCTCTCCAGTGGGTGGGGTGGCGGGGTCGCCGGGTTGGGTGATGGGCAGGTCGGAGACCGGCGCGTCGTCGTCGCTGCCGCCGCACGCGGTCAGCGCGCAGGCGAGCAGGACGCAGCAGAAGAGATTCTTCATGGCAATGGAACAGAGGCTCAAGGTGGGCGCGCCGTGCACAGCGCTGCGGGGAATGCGGATCAACCCGAAGCCGCGCATCCTATTGAGCCGGTATGACATCCCGGTGACTTCCCCTTGCCCGGATTGTTAAGTTTTATCAAGAAGGAATCGGGGCGGGCGGGGCGCGTTCTTTCCACGCGTGCCAGGCACCCAAAATGGGCGGTGCTATCCTTTCCGCTGCATTGCTTCCCGCTCCCTGCATTCGGCCCCAATCGGCCTGTGCCTGCCGGTTTCCCCCTGCCTGACTCCACCGTGACGCTTTCTTTCCGCCGCCTGTCCTGTCCTGCCTCCCGTCTTCCCCTGTCTCGTCTGCTGGCCGTCCTGAGCCTGGGCGTGGCCGGGCTATCCGCCCCCCTGCACGCGTCGGCCCAGGCGACCCAGGCCAGCGCGCAGGAAGAGCCGTTCGAGCCGCAGCTGGGCCGGCATGGCAAGGACGTGATGTGGCTGCCGACACCCGACGCGCTGGCCGAGCGCCTGATGCGCATGGCCGGCCTGGGGCCGCAGGACATCTTCGTGGATCTGGGCGCCGGGGATGGCCGTGTCTCCATCGCCGCCGCGCGCGATTTCCAGGCGCAGGCGCTGGGGGTGGAGTTCGATCCGCGGATGGTCGCGGTGTCGCAGCGCAATGCGCAGGAAGCGGGCGTGGCCGGCCGTACGCGGTTCATCGAAGGCGATATCTTCAAGGCCGATTTCTCCCAGGCCAACATCGTCTTCATGTACCTGCTGCCGCAACTCAACCTGCGTTTGCGGCCCACGCTGATGGCGATGGCGCCGGGCACCCGCATCATCACGCATCAGTTCCACATGGGACGCTGGGAGCCCGACGAGACCACGCTGATCGCGCATCGTCCGGGTTATTTGTGGATCGTGCCGGCCAATGCCGGGGGCCGGTGGGTGTTGAACTATCAACTTGGCGCCGGCCGTGGCCAGGCGACCCTCGATCTGTCGCAGACCTTCCAGAAGCTCAAGGGCACGGCTGCCATGGGCGAGCTTCAGACCACCTTGCGTCAGCCGCGGCTGACGGGCGAGCGCATCGCCTTCGGCTTCACCGACCCGCAAGGGCAGCTGCGTGAATTCACCGGCGTGGTCACGGCCGATCGTATCCGTGGCACCGTGACGGGCCCCGGGGACGCCACCTCGTTCACTGCCAGGCGCGAGGGCGCAGCCCCGCCCGTCGGCGGATCCGAACCGCCCTCGCAGGAAGAGCTGGACGCCGCCGCCGCCTCCCTGGGCAGCGAGTGACCGCGGCGGGCTGCCGCCCGCCTGGCACTACAGCATCTGCCCCAGGAACGCCCTGGTGCGCGGATGCGCGGGCGCCAGGAAGAAGGCCGGCGCGGGGCCTTCCTCGACGATGCTGCCCTGGTCCATGAAGATGACGCGGTGCGCCACTTCGCGCGCGAAGCCCATCTCGTGCGTGACCACCAGCATGGTCATGTGCTCGTCGGCCAGCTGCCGCATGGTGCGCAGCACTTCGCCGGTCAGCTCGGGGTCGAGCGCCGAAGTCGGCTCGTCGAACAGCATGATGTCCGGTTCCATGGCGAGCGCACGGGCGATCGCCACGCGCTGCTTCTGGCCGCCCGACAGCCGGCTGGGATAGTTGTCGCGCTTCTCCAGCAGCCCCACCTTGCGCAGCAGTTCCTCGGCCTTGGGGAGGATCTCGTCGCGCGCCATGCCCTTGACGGTGATGGGCGCTTCGATGATGTTCTGCAGCACGGTCATGTGCGGGAACAGGTTGAAGGACTGGAAGACCATGCCCATCTTGCTGCAGATGCGGCGCACCTCGGCGTCGCTGCCGTAGCGGCTGTGGCCGCTGCCCTCGTCGGTGGCCAGTGTTTCGCCTTCGATCAGGACGGTGCCCGCATCGATGGTTTCCAGGTGGTTCAGGCAGCGCAGGAAGGTGCTCTTGCCCGAGCCCGACGGACCGATGACGGCCACGACCTCGCCCTTGCCCAGCGTGAGCGACACGCCGTCGAGCACGCGCAGCGCACCGAAGGATTTCACGATGCCGCGCGCCTCGATCATGGCGGGGCGCGTGGCGGCCGCGGCGCTATTGGTCGTACTTGGCATAGTGCTTCTCCAAGCGCTGGAAGCCCCAGGTCAGCACCAGGGTCATCAGGAGATAGAAGAGGGCGGCCACCAGGAACGGCGTCGTCGTGAAGTCGCGCTGCACGATGCCACGCGCCACGCGCAGGATGTCGTTCAGGGCCAGCACGTAGATGAGCGAGGTGTCCTTGACCAGCGTGATGGTCTCGTTGCTGAGCGGCGGCAGGATGCGCGGCACCATCTGCGGCAGCACGATGCGGCGCAGCGTCTGCAGCGGCGTCATGCCCAGCACCTTGCTGCCTTCGTACTGGCCGCGGTCGATGGACAGGATGCCGGCGCGGAAGATCTCGGCGAAATAGGCCGCGTAGTTCAGCGCGAAGGCCACCACGGCGGCGGGGAAGTCGGGCAGCCGCACGCCGATGACCGGCACGAAGGGCAGCGCGAAATAGATGAACAGCATCTGCAGCATGAGCGGCGTGCCGCGCATGAGCCAGATATAGCCATTGACCGCGTTGCTGAGCGCGCGCCAGCGCGACACCCGCGCCAACGCCAGCACCAGGCCCAGCGGCACGGCCAGGCCCAGCGTGATGAAGAACAGCGTCAGCGTGACCTGCGCGCCTTGCGCAAGCGGTCCAACGAGAGAAAGGGCGTATTCCATTCAGGGCTTCCTGCCAGCGCAAGCAACGCCACGCCGGCGGAACAAGGCAAAGCGGTAATACAAAAGAACCTCAGGAAGCCGGGGCGCCGCGGAGCTGGCTCCGCCAGTCCGCCAGCGCCGCCCCCCTGGGGGGGAGGGGCGAAGCCCCTCGGGGGGGGACCTACTTCACGATATCGGCGCCGAACCACTGCTTGGCGATGCGGCCGGCGGTGCCGTCCTGCTTCATCGCGGCCAGCACTTCATCCAGCTTGGCGTTCAGCGCGGTGTCTTCCTTGCGGGTGCCCACGCCGTAGTCCTCGGTGCCGAAGTTGTCGGTCAGCACGCGGTAGTCATTGGCGCGCTTGGCCACCAGGTAGCGGCCCACCACTTCGTCCACCACCACGGCGTCCAGGCGGCCGGCCGACAGGTCGACCAGGGCGGTCACGTTGTCGCCGAAGGTCTTGAGCGACTTCAGGCTGGCGGCGACCTCGGCTTCCTTCTTGATGGCGTCCACGGCGCTGCTGCCTTCCTGGGCGCCCACGACGTGGCCGGCCAGTTCGGCCTTGGTCTGGATGCTGGAGGCGGCGGCCACCACGATGATCTGGTGGTTTTCCATGTAGGGCGCGGTGAAGGCGATGTTCTTCTTGCGCTCTTCGGTGATGGTCAGGCCGTTCCACAGCGCGTCGACGCGCTTGCTGTTGAGCTCCGCTTCCTTGGCGCTCCAGTCGATGGGCTTGAACTCGACTTCGATGCCCAGGCGCTTGGCGGCTTCACGGGCCATGTCGATGTCGAAACCGACCAGCTCGTTCTTCTCGTCGCGAAAGCCCATGGGCGGGAAGTTGTCGTCCAGGCCGACGACGATCTTGGCGGGCACGGCCGGCGCGGGTGCGGCGGCTTGCGGCGCGTCCTCGCCCTTGCCGCAGGCGGCGAGCAGGACGGAGGCGGACAGGGCCAGGACGGCGGTCAAAGTCTTCATGGTGTCGAAAGAGGGAAGTGAAGGAAGTCGGACGGTTGCGTGGCCGCGCCCAATGCAGGGCGGGCAATGGGCCGGGGCAGAACCGCCGGCGGAAAACGCACCGCGGCCCGTGCCGGGGCAGGCCGGGCGGGCCACGAAGGGCAAAAGGTTAGCGCAAACGCGGACCGCGCGCTTGTCCGCCCGGCGCGGGGCTGGATTTGGCACCCGTGCGCAAGCGCGCCAAGGCGGCCGTCAGCCACCAATTTGCTCGGGGAATACCCTTGGTTGGGGGGCGCGGGGCAGGGGGTGCGGCACTAGAATCGAAGACCCGCGCGCGCTGCCGCCAACCTGGCCCCGTGCCGCGGCCCCTTTTTCTACTTCCCCAGGACGCCATGAGCAAGAAGACATTCCGCATTGCAGCCATCGCAGGTGACGGTATCGGCAAGGAGGTCATGCCGGAAGGGCTGCGCGTGCTGGACGCCGCCGCGCGCCGCTACGGCATCGGCCTGGACATCGTCGAGATCGACTGGGCCAGCTGCGATTACTACGCCGCCCACGGCCAGATGATGCCCGACGACTGGAAGCAGCAGCTGCAGGGCGTGGACGCGATCTTCTTCGGCGCGGTGGGCTGGCCCGCCACGGTGCCCGACCATGTGTCATTGTGGGGCTCGCTCCTGAAGTTCCGCCGCGAGTTCGACCAGTACATCAACCTGCGCCCCGTGCGCCTCTTCGACGGCGTGCCGTGCCCGCTGGCCGGCCGCAAGCCTGGCGACATCGACTACCTGGTGGTGCGCGAGAACACCGAGGGCGAGTACACCTCGCTGGGCGGCATCATGTATGAAGGCACGGACCGCGAGATCGTGATCCAGGAGTCGGTCTATTCGCGCCATGGCGCCGACCGCGTGCTGAAGTATGCCTATGAGCTGGCCAATCGCAGCCGCCGCAAGCGCCTGACGGTGGCCACGAAGTCCAACGGCATCGCCATCAGCATGCCGTGGTGGGACAAGCGCGCCGAGGCCGTGGGCCAGGACTATCCGGACGTGTCGGTGGACAAGCAGCACATCGACATCCTGAGCGCGCGCTTCGTGCTGCAGCCCGATCGCTTCGACGTGGTGGTGGCTTCCAACCTGTTCGGCGACATCCTGTCCGACCTGGGACCCGCCACGACCGGCACCATCGGCCTGGCGCCTTCCGCCAACCTGAACCCCGACCGCAAGTTTCCCTCGCTGTTCGAGCCGGTGCACGGGTCTGCCCCCGACATCTACGGCCAGAACATCGCCAATCCGGTCGCCATGATCTGGTCGGCCGCGCTGATGCTGGATTTCCTGACCGAAAGCCAGGGCGCGGGCCGCGCGGCGCATGACGCCATCGTGCAGGCCATCGAGGCCGCCATCGTCCAAGGGCCGCGCACGCGCGACCTGGGCGGGCAGGCCTCGACCACGGAGATGGGCAAGGCCATCGCCGAGCGTGTTGCCCAGGGCTGAGCCCGGGTTCTTCTCGTCATCGTCATCCAAGGAGTTGCACGCAATGCCGCTGTCCATCCAGAATGGGGCCCTTTTTCAGCCGGGCCGCAATCATATCGGCGACGCCTGGTGCGCGGCCGACGACGGCCGAACCCTGGCCGTGTCCGACCCCGCCACCGGCAAGGTATTTGCCGAGGTGCCGGACAGCGGCGCGGCCGATGCGCGCCGTGCGCTGGAGGCGGCGCATGCGGCGTTTCCGGCCTGGCGCAAGGTGCCTGCCAAGGAGCGCGCGCGGATCCTCAAGCGCTGGAACGACCTGATGCTGGCGCAGCAGGAGGACCTGGGGCGGCTGATCTCGCGCGAGCAGGGCAAGCCGCTGGCCGAGGGCAAGGGCGAGGTGGCCTATGCGGCGAGCTATGTCGAGTGGTTCGCCGAAGAGGCCACCCGCATCGAGGGCGAGCTGATCGAGGCGCCCGTGGCGGGGCGCCGCATGTTCGCCTTGCGTGAACCCGTGGGCGTGATCGCGGCGGTGACGCCGTGGAACTTCCCGGCCGCCATGATCGCCCGCAAGATCGCGCCCGCGCTGGCCGCGGGCTGCACGGTGGTGTGCAAGCCGGCCGAGGACACGCCGCTGACCTCGCTGGCGCTGGTCAAGCTGGCCGAAGAGGCCGGCGTGCCGCCGGGCGTGCTGAACATCGTCACGGCCTCGCGCGAGCGCACGCCGGAGGTGGTGGACGTGTGGCTGGATGACCCGCGCGTGCGCAAGTTCACGTTCACCGGCTCCACGCCGGTGGGCAAGCACCTGGCGCGGCGGTCGGCCGATACGCTGAAGAAACTGTCGCTGGAGCTGGGCGGCAACGCGCCCTTCATCGTGTTCGACGACGCCGACCTGGACGCCGCGGTGGAAGGCCTGATGGCCTCGAAGTTCCGCAATGGCGGCCAGACCTGCGTGTGCCCGAACCGCATCTATGTGCAGACGGGCGTGCACGACGCCTTCGTCGAGAAGCTGGCGCGCCGGGTGGGCGCGCTGGTGGTGGGGCCGGCCAGCGATCCGGATTCGCAGATCGGCCCGATGATCAATGCGCGCGCGGTGGAGAAGATCGAGCGCCACGTGGAGGACGCGGTCAAGCGCGGCGCGAAGATCGTGGTGGGCGGCAAGCGCGTGCGGGATGCGCGCTGCGATGGCCCGACCTACTACGCGCCCACGGTATTGACCGGCGTCGACGGCAGCATGGATTGCTCTTGCGAGGAGACCTTCGGCCCCGTGGCGCCGGTCACGCGCTTCACCACCGAGGAGGACGTGATCGCCGCGGCCAATGCCACGCCTTTCGGGCTGGCGGCCTATTTCTATTCGCAGGACGTGCGCCGCATCTGGCGCGTCGTGGACGCATTGGAAACCGGCATCGTCGGCGTGAACGAAGGGGCGATCTCGTCCGAGGCCGCCCCTTTCGGCGGCGTGAAGGATTCGGGCTATGGCCGCGAAGGCTCGCGCCTGGGGCTGGCCGAGTACATGCACGTGAAGTACGTCTGCCAGGGCCAGCTGGACTGAGGCCATGCGCCGGGAATCCGCGCCAGCCTTGCCACGTGGCAGGGTGGCGGGGCGGTCCGGCCGCTATCATCCAGGCTTTCCGCAACGCCACGGGAGGCTTCATCCATGTCGGTCACGCAAGAAGACGCGGCGCGCATGCGCGCCCTGGCGGCGCAGCTCGGTCACCCGCAAGGCGAGGAGGGCCTGCGCGTGGGCGAGACCATGCACGAGAGCAACATCGGCATGACCCGCGCCTGCCTGGCGGCGCTGGCGTTGCAGGCGGATGACGTCCTGCTGGAAGTGGGGCATGGCAATGGCGCCCATGTGGCCGAATGCCTGGCAGCCGCGCCTGGCCTGCGTTACCAGGGGCTGGAACTGTCGGCCCTGATGCATGAGGATGCCGTGCGGCGCAATGCCGCGCTGGGCGAGGCCGCGGGCTTCGCCCACTACGACGGCCAGGCCTTTCCTTTTCCCGATGCGTGTTTCACGCACGCCATGTCGGTGAACACCTTGTATTTCCTGCCCGACCCGCCAGCTTTCCTGGCGGAACTGCGGCGCGTGCTGCGGCCCGGCGGCACGCTGGGCCTGGCATTTGCCGACGCGGAATTCATGCGTGCGCTACCTTTCACCGAGCATGGCTTCCGCCTGTACGCCATGGAGGCCGTTCGCGACGCATTGGCGGAGGCAGGGTTCCTGCCGGGCGAAGCCCGGCGCATCGAGGAACGGGTGCCCAGCAAGGCCAGGCCTGGCACGACGCAGTCGCGGCCGTCGTGGGTGCTGACGGCGCGTACGCCGGCCTGATCGCCTGCCGTCAGAACGTCTGCCAGATCATGTGCAGGCTGACCAGCGTCATGACGATCTTGAAACCCAGCTTGAAGTGCTTCTCGGGCAAGTTGTCCAGCGTGCGCGTGCCCACCCAGGTGCCCAGCACGCCGCTGGCGATCATGGCGACCAGCATGGGCGCCCAGGCCGCATAGGCGAAGCCCAGCGTACCGAAAGCCAGGATCTTCAGGCCATGCTGGATCACCATGCAGGCGGCATGCGTGGCCACCAGCGGCTGCTTCACCAGGCCCGTACCCGCGATCAGCGCGGCCACCAGCGGGCCGGTGGCGCCCACCAGCATGGTGCAGAAGCTGGAGACGGCGCCGCCCGCCACGAAATAGCGCTTGCCGTGCCTGCTCGCGCCGGCCTTGGGTTTCTTGCGGTACACCGACCACAGGATGAAGAGGGCCAGTGCCCACTTGGCCAGCGCATCGGGAATGGAGACGACGACCGAGGCGCCCACCGCGATGCCGATGACGCTGCCCACGGTGAACCACAGCAGCAGCGGCCGCACCAGGTGTTTCCACTGGATGATGACGCGCCCGGCGTTCGAGCCTGTCTGCACGACGCCATGCACGGGCAGCACGGTGGTGACGGGCATGCCCAGGCCCATGACGGCCAGCATGGCCACGCCGCCGCCCAGGCCCAGGGCCGCGGTCAGGGCGGAAGTCACGAAGCTGGTGATGATGAGGACGACGGCGAAGGCCGTGGAGATATCGGGGGGCACGAAAGACATGGGCGCAAGCATACTCCCGCCGCTTGCCCGGGGTGCCGCTGGCATACTGGCAAGGTGTTTTCCACCCCGCCTGGCGTTATTGACCGATGACCCTGACCGTCAGTATCGAATCCCCCGCGTAGCCCGAGGTCGAGGCCCTGCTGCAACGTTCCAATGATTACCACCTGGCGCTGTATCCGCCGGAAAGCTGCCACTTCCTCGACAGCCGCGACCTGTCCGCGCCGCACGTCACGTTCTGGGTGGCAAGGCTGCAGGGCCAGGCCGTGGGCTGCTGCGCGCTGGTGGCGCTGGGCGGCGGGGAAGGGGAGATCAAGCGGCTGTGGGTCGAGTCCGCGGCGCGCGGGCAGCGCGTGGGGGCACGGCTGATGGATGCGCTGGAAGCCGGCGCGCGCGGCCAGGGGCTGGATGTCGTGCTGCTGGAAACGGGCATCGGCCAGCCCGAAGCGCTGGCGCTGTACCGCTCACGCGGCTATGAGGCGTGCGGACCTTTCGGCAATTACCTGCCCGATCCGGTCTGCGTATTCCTGCGCAAGGACTTGCGCAGGAACCTGGGCAAGGAAGAGGCCGGAAAGGTGCAGGGCCTTTCCGGCGCGGCGCGTCAGTACGCCGCCGAGTAGATCGCGAACGCGTCGTCCTCGGTGACCTCGCGCGGGTTGTTGCCGAGCAGGCGCGTCTGCTTCATGGCGTCCCGTGCCATGCGGCGCAGATCGCCTTCCTGCACGCCCACTTCGCGCAGCGTGCGCGCGATGCCGGTCTGGGCCGCGACCGATACGTGATAGGCGATGAAGGCCTGCGTGCGGGCCTCGTCGCTGCCTGTCACGGTGGGGGCCACGATGGCCGCCAGCTCGGCATACAGCGCGGACGCCGCCGGAGCGTTGAAGCGCAGCACGTGCGGCAGCACCAGTGAGTTGGACAGGCCATGCGGCACGTGGAAGATGCCGCCGATGGGATAGGCCAGCGCGTGCACCGCCGCCACGGGGGCGTTGGCGAATGCCTGGCCCGCCAGCATGGCGCCCAGCAGCATGTCCTGGCGCGCCTCGCGGTCCTGGCCGTTGCGGCAGGCCTTGACCAGGCTGCGCGACAGCAGGCCCAGGGCCTTCTCGGCCAGCATGTCGGACAGCGGATTCTTCAGGTGCCTGCTGGTATAGGCCTCGATGGCGTGCACCATCGCGTCGATGCCGGTGGCGGCCGTGGCCGCGGCGGGCAGGCCCAGCGTCAGGTCCGCGTCCAGGATGGCCAGGTCGGCATAGAGCGTGGGCGACACCACGCCGGACTTGGTGGTTTCGCCGGTGGTCACGATGGAGATGGGCGTGACTTCCGAGCCGGTGCCGGCCGTGGTGGGAATCTGCACCAGCGGCAGGCGCGTGCCGCGCACGTTGCCGATGCCGTACATCTCGGCCAGCGGCTGGTCCGAGGCGGCCAGGATGGCGATGAGCTTGGCCACGTCCATCGACGAGCCGCCGCCCAGGCCCACCACGAGCTGCGCGCCGCCTGCGCGGGCGCGGTCGGCGGCGGCCAGCACGACGTGGTCGGGCGGGTCGGCCACGACGTCGTCGATGACCTGCACCTGCCAGCCGTGCGCGGCCAGGTCCGCCAGCGCGTCGGCCAGCAGGCCGCTGCGGTGCAGGAAGCCGTCGGTGACCAGGCACAGTCGGGTCAGCGCTTCATGGCGCTCGCGCAGCAGCGCCCCCAGGCGCCTGGCGGCGCCCAGTTCGACCAGGATGTCGGGCGTGGTGCGGAATTCGAAGGCTTTCATGCGGGAGTCCTCAATGCGGGGCCGGGCAGCGCGTCCGGTCTTTCAACCCAGTCCGGCCAGGCGTCCCAGGGTCAATGCGCCGCCCACGCAGGCGAGCACGCACACCACCACCACGGCTTGCAGCATAACGGCGGGCGGCGCGCCGGGCGCATCGGCCCGCATCAGTGCCTGCTTGCGCCAGGCCGCCACCAGCACCAGGCCCGCGGCGGCCACCAGCAGGAGGATGCCAAACACGGTCAGCAGGGGCTCTTCGCCGTGCACGCCCACGCGCAGCACCAGCGCCGCGTTCACGCCCACGGCCATGGCCGTGCGGCTCCAGGCCAGCGCCGTGCGTTGCGGCTGCAGCCCCGGGTCCCTGGGTGTCGCGGCCGTGGTCACAGCAGCAGCATGCCGGCCAGCACGGCCGCCACCATGAGCAGCGCCGCGGCCGTGACGGGGATCAACAAGCCGTGCGGCAGGGACTCGCCGCGCCGCATGGCGATTTCATTGGATTTCCAGCGCTGATAGGCGCCCGCCGAGAGCAGGCAGGCCAGTACCGCCAGCAGCAGCGCCAGCGCCACCAGCACGCCGCGTGGCTGCAGCGTGACGGCGAACTGTTCCAGCAGGACGCCGGCTGCCAGCAGCGACAGCGCCGTGCGGATCCAGGCCAGGAAGGTGCGTTCGTTGGCCAGTGAAAACCGGTAGTCCGGTTCTTTTCCTTCCTGTTGCCAGCGCGGGCGGTGCATGATGTCTCCTGATGTGCGCGGACGTGGCCGTGCCGGCCCGCCGCAAGCCCTCTATGATATTCCTCAAAAGAATGAGCGGCACGACAGGCTGGCCGTTAGACATATAAGCGGAGCGAGACGATACGCATGGACGACCTCACCTTCGATACGGTGGTCATCGGCGCCGGCACGGCCGGCGCGCTCATGGCCAACCGCCTGAGCGCCGACGGCAAGCGGCACGTGCTGCTGGTCGAAGCCGGTGGAAAGGACAGCTATCACTGGATCCACATCCCGGTCGGTTATCTGTATTGCATCGGCAATCCGCGCACCGACTGGCTGTACCGCACCGAGCCCGACCCGGGCCTGAACGGGCGCGTGCTGCGCTATCCGCGTGGCAAGACGCTGGGCGGCTGCTCCAGCATCAACGGCATGATCTACATGCGCGGGCAGGCGCGCGACTACGACCACTGGGCGCGGCTGACGGGCGAGGACGCCTGGCGCTGGGACAACGTCGTGCCCGCGTTCAAGCGCCACGAAGACCACTACCTTGGCGCCGATGCGCTGCACGGTGCGGGCGGCGAGTGGCGCGTGGAAAAACAGCGGCTGCGCTGGGACATCCTGGACGCCTTCGCCGAGGCCGCGCAGGAGGCCGGCATTCCGGCTTCGCCGGACTTCAACCGGGGCGACAACGAGGGCGTGGGCTATTTCCAGGTGAACCAGAAGAACGGCTGGCGCTGGAACACGGCCAAGGCCTTCCTGCGGCCGGCCTGCATGCGGCGGCCCAATTTCACCCTGTGGACGGGCGCGCAGGTCACGGGTCTGCGTTTCGAGGCTGGCGCCGATGGCCAGCCGCGCTGCGTGGGCGCCACCGTGCGCAAGGATGGCCAGGCGCACGTCGTGCGCGCGGCGCGCGAGGTGGTGCTGTGCGCGGGCAGCATCGGCTCGCCGCAGTTGCTGCAGTTGTCCGGCATCGGCCCGGCGGCGCTTCTGCGCGAGCATGGCATTGCGGTGGTGGCGGACCTGCCCGGCGTGGGCGAGAACCTGCAGGATCACCTGCAGATCCGCGCCGTCTATCGCATCCATGGCGCGCCCACGCTCAACATGCTGGCCGCCACGCTGTGGGGCAAGGCGCGTATCGGCATGGAATACGCCTTGCGGCGTAGCGGCCCCATGAGCATGGCGCCCTCGCAGCTGGGCGCCTTCACCCGCAGCGATCCGGGCCGCCCGTGGCCCAACCTGGAGTATCACGTGCAGCCGCTGTCGCTGGATGCCTTCGGCGAGCCCCTGCATCCCTTCGCGGCCTTCACCGCCAGCGTCTGCAACCTGAACCCGACGAGCCGCGGCTCGGTGCGCATCCGCAGCGCCCGCGCCGAGGATGCGCCGGCCATCGCGCCGAACTACCTCGGCACGGACGAGGACCGCCAGGTGGCGGCGGACTCCCTGCGCGTGACGCGCCGCATCGTGTCGCAGCCGGCGCTGGCGCGCTACCGGCCCGAGGAGTGGAAACCGGGCGTGCAATACCAGACCGACGAGGAACTGGCCCGGCTGGCGGGCGACATCGCCACGACGATCTTCCACCCCGTGGGCACGACGAAGATGGGGGCGGCCGACGACCCGATGGCGGTGGTGGATGCGCGCCTGCGCGTGCGTGGCGTGTCGGGCCTGCGCGTGGTGGACGCGGGGGTGATGCCGACGATCACCAGCGGCAATACCAACAGCCCGACCTTGATGATCGCGGAGAAGGCGGCGGGCTGGATCCTGGAAGAGACGGCGCCGTGACGGGCGTGCCCCGCTGGCGTCGATGCTGAACCTGGCCGGGCGGGAGGCTTGCGCGGCGACATCCCCGCGAATGATAATGCGAGTCTTTATTATTGTTGGCAGGTGGGCCCCGACGCCGGGGAACGGACGGCAAGGCGCGTAGGAGATCGTCCGGCTGCCACGCAGGAAAATCGCGCGACGAGGGCGGAGAAGGTGAAAGAGGGTTTCAGGCAATCGATGGCCTGGTTGCACACCTGGACGGGTGTCGTGGTCGGCTGGGTGCTGTTCTTCGTGTTCGTCACGGGCACTGCCGGCTACGTCGACAACGAGATCACGCGCTGGATGAAGCCCGAGCTGCCGCTGGCCGGCCAGGCGCGGAAGGGCGAGCGCGACACGCAGATCAGGCTGGCGCTGGACCGGCTGGAAACCGTGGCGCCGGGTGCCAGGAACTGGACGGTGACCTTTCCGCACCAGAGCCTGAATCCGCGCGGCGAGCATCCTTTCCTGATTTCCTGGGAAGACCTGCCCAGCCGCAACCATGAAGCGGGCCGACGCGGCAGCGAGATCCTGGATCCGGTGACCGGCGAGTTCAGCTTCGAGGCGGAAGGCCGCGCGACGGGCGGGGGCGGCCTGCTCTACCGCATGCACTACATCCTGCACTACATGCCTTACCAGACCGGCATCGCGCTGGTCGGCGCATGCACGATGCTGATGTTCCTGGCGATCCTGTCGGGCGTCATCACGCACAAGAAGATATTCACCGACTTCTTCACCTTCAGGCCCGGCAAGGGCCAGCGCTCGTGGCTCGACGCGCACAACGTGGTCAGCGTGATGTCCCTGCCGTTCTTCCTGATGATCACCTATACAGGCCTGATGTTCTTCGCCTTCGACTACATGCCCGCCGCGCGCGACGTGGTCTATGGCAGCACGCAGGCGGATCGCCAGGCGTATTTCCGCGAGGCATTTCCGCGCGACACGGGTCCGCACGATCCGATGGTCCGTCCCGCTGCCAACGTGGCCGAGCTCGTGGCGCGTGCAGAGGCCGAATGGGGCGTGGGCAAGGTGGCGGGGGTGAGAATGGCGCGCCCGCAGGGCGAGCCTGCCTATGTGGATGTCACGCGCGTGGTCGACGGCCGGCTCCTGGTCTACGTGGCGGACCGCCTGCGCTACAGCGCCGAGGACGGCCGTCCGCTGGCCCACGACGACAGGCGGTCGAACACCCAGAACGTCCGCGACGTGATGTTCAGCCTGCACGAGGGCCTTTTCGCCAACTGGTGGTTGCGCTGGCTCTATGTCGTCATGGGCCTGATGGGCTGCGCCGTCATCGGCACCGGGCTGGTCATGTGGACCGTCAAGCGCCGCACGCAGCACCAGAAGAAGCACGGGCCTTCGCGCCTGGATGCGGCGGGCCTGCGCGTCGTGGAAGTGCTGAACGCCGGGACGCTGGTGGGCCTGCCCCTGGCCGTGGCCGCCTATTTCTGGGCGAACCGGCTGTTGCCGGTCTCGCTGGGCAGCCGGCCCGACTGGGAGGCGCATTGCATGTTCCTGGCGTGGGGCTGGAGCTTCCTGTATGCCTCGTTGCGGCCGCTCAAGCGCGCCTGGCTGGAACTGCTGTGGCTCACCGTGGCGGCGTATGCCTTGCTGCCGGTGCTCAATGCGCTGACGACCCAACGCCACCTGGGCGTGACGCTGCCCCATGGCGACTGGGGCCTGGCAGGCTTCGACCTGTCCATGCTGGGCCTGGCGGCCATCTTCGCGTACATCGCCCACAAATTGCGCCGGCGCTGGCTGGGTGCGGTGGCGCAGGCTCGCCCGGCAGCCGGCGCCGTCCCTGTCACCGCCCGGGAGTCGACGACATGAGCGCCGTGACGGCTCGCTATCGCCTCCTGGTGCTCTCGCGCATCGTCGTGGCGGCGCTCGGTGGTTACGCGCTGGCCTCGGCCATGGCGGTGTTGCTGGCACTGGTGTGGCCCTTGCCGCGTGCCGAAGCCGTCATGGTGTCCACCCTGCTCAGCTTTGTCTGGTATGCCGTGGCGGTGATCTGGGTGTTCAGCGTGCGCAGCGTGCTGCGCGCATGGATCGGCATCCTGGGCGTCACCGCCGTGTTGTCCCTGCTGTGCTGGCTGTTGTCGGGGAGCGCGCCATGATGCTCAACCTGTCGGTGGCGCTGATCGCGCTGGCCGGATTCGTCTGCCTGGCCCTGGCCGCCGAGCGCCAAGGTGAACAGCTGCTGGGCCGGGTGCCGCTGCCCGCGTTCAGGCGGGGGTGCCGCACGGCGGGCTGGCTCTTGCTGGGAGCAGCCCTGCTCATCTGCCTGGAAGGATGGGGTGACACGATCGGCGGCGTTGCCTGGGTGGCCTGGATTGGCGTCGTCTCCGCCGTACTGGTGTTCGTGTTGCCGCGCTGGACCGAGAAACCTGCGCGGCCACTTCCCATCGAGGCATCGGCGCCGCTTTCCGCAAGGCGTCGCTGGATGGCCGTGGTCGTGTTGTGCGCGGTGCCGGTATTGTTCGGCATCGTGCTGGCGCAGGCGCCGGTCAAGCCGGTGTTGCGCGACGATGCCTTGCATGGCGAGATCGGGCCCTGGACGTTCAGCCTGGCCGAAGCAGACCTGGACGCGCCGCAGATGATCCTGGGCGAAACGCCGTTCAAGAAGTACCAGTTGCGCTTCTGCGAGGCCTGCGATGCGCAGATCCGTGCCGCTTACCTGAAGGTGCACAAGCCGCGCTCCTTGCGCGGCGCGGGCATCACGTTCGGCGGTTCACGTTGGGATCGCAGCGTCGAGATCCAGCTGCCCTCGCGCGGCGGGCCCGAGACCGAGGTCTGGCTGACGGTGGAGGGCAAGGACGGGTCCGTGCACCAGCGCGGCTGGCGCATGGACGAGATCTCACCCGCCACCGCGCGCTGGTACGCCCAGCGCTAGGGCGGGGCAACAGACCCCCACGCTGCGCCTTCGGCTTGCTGCCCCCCGAGGGGGCCGTCTTTTGCCTTGGGGCGGCCCGGCGGCAAAAGGGACCCCCACGCCGCGCCTTCGGCTTGCTGCCCCCCGAGGGGGCCGCTTTTGCCTTGGGACGGCCCGGCGGCAAAAGGGACCGTCAGAACGGCTCGTCCAGCCCTGCCTGCACCTGCTCGGCCGCGCGCAGCACGGCGCGCGCCTTGGCTTCGGTTTCCAGCCATTCCTTTTCGGGGTCCGAATCGGCCACGATGCCGGCGGCCGCCTGCACATACAGCATGCCGTTCTTGATGACGCCCGTGCGGATGGCGATGGCCACGTCCATTTCGCCGCCGTAGCTGAGATAGCCCGCCGCGCCGCCATAGATGCCGCGGCGCACGGGTTCCAGTTCGTCGATGAGTTCCATGGCGCGGACCTTGGGCGCGCCGGTCAGCGTGCCCGCGGGGAAGGTGGCGCGCAGCACGTCCATGCTGCTCATGCCCGGCAGCAGCGTGCCGTTCACGTTGGACACGAGGTGCATCACGTGCGAGTAGCGCTCGATGACCATGGTGTCGGTGACTTCCACCGTGCCGGTGCGCGCCACGCGGCCCACGTCGTTGCGGGCCAGGTCGATCAGCATCACGTGTTCGGCGCGTTCCTTGGGGTCGGCCAGCAGTTCTTCCGCCAGCGCCGCGTCTTCCTCGGGTGTGCCGCCGCGCTTGCGGGTGCCGGCCAGCGGGCGGATGGTGACCCGGCTGGCCGCCTCGCCCTCGACGGTGGAGACGGCTTCCTGGCGCACCAGGATCTCGGGCGAGGCGCCCACCACCTGGAAGTCGCCGAAGTTCCAGAAGTACATGTAGGGCGAGGGGTTCAGCGAGCGCAGCGCGCGATACAGCGACAGCGGCGCATCGCTGAAGGGCTTGGCGATGACCTGTCCCACCTGCACCTGCATCAGGTCGCCCGCGGCGATGTATTCCTTGGCGCGGCGCACGGCGGCCAGGTAGTCGTCCTTCTTGAAGTCGCGGCGTGCCTCGGTCTGCACGCTGGCGTGGCTGTAGGGGATGTCCACCGGCTTGCGCAGTTGCGCGCGCAGCGCCTTCAGGCGTTGCTGGGCCTGGGCATAGGCCTCGGGCTGGCTGGGGTCCGCATACACCATCAGGTAGGTGCGGCCCGCCAGGTTGTCGACGATGACGAGTTCGTCGACGTGCATCAGCATGATGTCGGGCGTGCCCTCGTCCATGCCGGCGGGGAAGGGCTTGACCGCCGGTCCCAGGCGCGGCTCGATGTGGCGCACGGTGTCATAGCCGAAGTAGCCGGCCAGGCCGCCCGCGAAGCGCGGCATGCCGGGGCGCAGCGCCACCTTGAAGCGTTGCTGGTATTGCTCGATGAAGGCAAGCGGATCGCCCTCGTGGGTTTCGGCGACCTTGCCGTCGCGCAGCAGTTCCGTCTTCGTGCCATGGGCGCGGATGACGGTGCGCGCGGGCAGGCCGATGAAGGAGTAGCGGCCGAAGCGTTCGCCGCCCACCACCGATTCCATCAGGCAGCTCATGCGGCCGCCTTGCGGGCCGGCGTGGGCCAGCTTCAGGTAGATGGCCAGCGGGGTGTCGAGGTCGGCGTAGGTTTCCGCCACCAGCGGGATGCGGTTGTAGCCTTGGGCGGCAAGGGCCTTGAATTCGATTTCGGTCATGGGAAGCGTCTCTCGGTTCTGCCTGATGTTCTTGAACGTGCCGCCCCGCCGCTACCCGATCCATGCTGCCCCGGGCTGGCCGAGGCGGCATAAAAAAGCCCGGCCATTTCTGGGTCCGGGCGGGCGACTTGCGGGTTACTGCTGGCGGCCTGTGCGCGGTAAGGCGCGCGGCCGGTGCGTGATCACCACCCGGACGACGAACGCCACCAGCGCCAACGGGCGCTGATGACGGTCTGGAGTCGGGTGGCGGTCATGGATACGGGGGTTATGGGTGTCAGGCTGCCGGCACGGCGCTGGGATCAGCGGCCCAGCGCGCGGCGTCCAGGAGCGAGGCAACTATACCATCGACGTCCAGCGTCCGGACGTCGCGGCCTTCGTTGTAGCCATACGGCACGGCCAGCACGCGGCAGCCCGCCGCGCGGGCGGCCACGGCATCGTTGATGGAGTCGCCGATGGCCAGGCTGCGTCCGGGCGTGACGCCCAGCCGTTCGCACGCGTGCAGCAGCGGCATGGGGTCGGGTTTCTTTTTCGCGCAGGTGTCGCCGCAGACGACCACCTGGAAGAAGCCCGCCAGCCCGGTGCGCGCCAGCAGCGGCTCGGTGAATTCGGTGGGCTTGTTGGTGACCACGGCCAGGGCGATGCCCTGGTCGCGCAGCGCCTTCAGGCCGTCCAGCACGCCGTCGTAGACCTGGGCCTTGTCGCCGTTGACCAGGTGGTAGTGATGGCGGAACGAGGCCAGGCCGCGCTGCATCAGGTCCTCGTCGACCTCTCCGCCGTCCAGGTTGGCGGCCAGCGTGCGGCGCACGAGGTTCTCGATGCCCTTGCCGACGAAGGTGGCCAGCACGTCTTCCCGCAGCGGCGCTTCGCCCAGGTCCACGCGCATGGCGTTGGCGGCGAAAGCCAGGTCGGGGATGGTGTCGAGCAGGGTGCCGTCCAGGTCGATCAGGGCGGCGTCGAAGGCGCGTTCGGCGGTGTGTTGAACCTCAGCCACGGCTGGCTTCTCCTTGGGCGATCTGTTGGCGCATGGCGTCGATGACGCCGCGATAGTCGGGCTTGCCGAAGATGGCCGAGCCCGCCACGAAGGCATCGGCGCCGGCGGCGCGGATTTCGGCGATGTTGTCCACCTTCACGCCGCCATCGACTTCCAGGCGGATGGGCTGGCCGCCCTCGGCCGTCCAGGCGTCGATGCGCGCACGGGCGGCGCGCAGCTTGGGCAGCGCCGAGGGCAGGAAGCCCTGTCCGCCGAAGCCGGGATTGACTGACATCAACAGAATCATGTCCAGCTTGTCCATCACGTGGTCCATCCAGTCCAGCGGCATGGCCGGGTTGAACACCAGGCCTGCCTTGCAGCCGTGATCGCGGATGAGGGCCAGCGTACGGTCCACGTGACGGGATGCATCCGGGTGGAACGTGATCATGTTGGCGCCCGCCTTGGCGAACTCGGGAATCAGCGCGTCCACCGGCTCGACCATGAGGTGCACGTCGATGGGCACCTGCACGTGCGGGCGGATGGCCGCACAGACCATGGGGCCGATGGTCAGATTGGGAACGTAATGGTTGTCCATGACGTCAAAATGAATCCAGTCGGCGCCAGCGTCTACGACGGCGCGGACTTCCTCGCCCAGGCGGGCGAAGTCGGCCGAGAGGATGCTGGGGGCGATGACGGCAGGCGGGAGGGAGGAAATGTCGGACATGTGGGCGGGCAGGGGCGAAGGCATAATGTGCCATTATTGCAGTTCGGCGCCGGGCCTGCGCCCGGCCCCGGGCGTGATTACCGGATCCAAGGCCTGTGAAATCCTACGACCTCACCGTTACCGTGACGCCCCGCTACGTCCCCGACCAATCGGACCCGGCCCAGCGGCAGTATGTGTTCGCCTATACGGTGCGCATCACCAACACGGGCGAACGGCCGGCGCAGGTCATCGCGCGGCACTGGATCATCACCGATGGCGAACAGCGCCAGCAGGAAGTGCGCGGCCTGGGCGTGGTGGGGCAGCAGCCGCTGCTCGCGCCCGGCGAAACCTTCGAATACACCAGCGGCTGTCCGCTCCCCACCCCGGTGGGCACGATGCGCGGCGCCTATCACTGCGTGGGCGAGAACGGCATTCCGTTCGACGTACCGATCTCCGAATTCGTGCTGGCCATGCCTCGCACGCTGCATTGAGTGTCTATGAAATCTGGCGGGTCTCGTAATCCAATCCTCGGCGGTGCAAGCCTGCGCCGCGCGTTCTGTGTGCTGGCAGGTGTCGTGTTGGCGGGTTGCGCCTCGCCGCCGGCGCCGGACGACACGGCGCCCAGCGTGCCGGGCATGCCGGGCGCCAAGCCGCTGCCGGCGGAGGGTCCCTTGACCGTGCCACCCCTGTCGCGCCTGCCCGACACCACGCCGCGCAAGCTGGCCGGCGGTTTCACCCAGGCCACCTGGCGCGACCTGCCGGGCTGGGACGCCGACAACCTGGAACAGGTCTGGGAGGGCTTCCTGCGCAACTGCCGCGGCCTGATGCGGCCCACGGGCGGCTCGCTGACGGCGCCCGCGCGCGCCGCGCCGCGCGACTGGCAGCCCGTCTGCGCCATTGCCGCCGATCCGGCGCGCGCGCCGGCGGCCGGCGACACCGCCGCCGTGCGCCAGTTCCTGCAGACCTACCTGCAGCCCTGGCGCGTGCTGGGCGCCGATGGCAAGCCGGCCGCCAACACCGTCACGGGCTACTACGAACCCCTGGTGCGCGGTTCCCGCGAGCAGGGCGGCAAATACCAATGGCCTTTGTATGCCGTGCCCAAGGACCTGCTGGTGATCGACCTGGGCGGGCTGTATCCGGAACTGGCCGGCAAGCGGGTGCGCGGCAAGCTGCAAGGCCGCCGTGTCGTGCCCTACGACACGCGGGAACAGATCAACGCGGGGGCCGAGAAGCCCGCCGTCCTGGCCTGGATCGACGATCCGGTAGACGCCTTCTTCCTGCAGATCCAGGGCTCGGGCCGCGTGGCGTTGACGGGCGGGCCGGGCGCGGGCGACACGATCCGCCTGGCGTACGCCGATCACAACGGCCATCCGTATGGCTCGGTGGGCAAGTGGCTGGCCGACAAGGGCGAGCTGCCCCTGGCCCAGACCTCCATGCAGAACATCCGCCTGTGGGCCCAGCGCAATCCGGGCCGCGTGAATGAAATGCTGAACGTGAACCCCGCGATGGTGTTCTTCAGCGAGGAGGCCATCGCCGACCCCAGCGCGGGCCCGCGCGGTGCCTATGGCGTGCCATTGACCGAGGCGCGCTCGGTGGCCGTCGACGCGTCCTTCGTGCCGCTGGGCACGCCGGTGTTCCTGGCCACCACCCGCCCTGCTTCGCAAACCGCCATGAACCGCCTGGTGTTCGCACAGGACACGGGCGCGGCCATCAAGGGCGCGGCGCGCACGGACTTCTACTGGGGCTATGGCGACGCGGCCGGGGAACAGGCCGGCCGCATGAAGCAGCGCGGCCAGATGTGGGTGTTGTGGCCCAAGGCGGCGGGCCAGCCGAAAGCGCGATGAGCCAATCCGACATCGTCGTCTGCGGCTCGGGCATCGTCGGCCTGGCTTGCGCCCTGGCGCTGGCGCGACGCGGCCAGTCGGTCAGCCTGCTGGGCCCGCGCGTGCCGGTGCCCCCTGCCGGCGCGCTGTATCACCCGCGCGTCTACGCCATCTCGGCGGCCAGCCAGCGTTTCCTGGCGGGCTTGGGCGTCTGGGACAGCCTGCCCGCCGCGCGCATGGCCGAGGTGCAGGCCATGGACGTCCGCGGCGACGCGGGCGGCCAGGTCGTGCTGCATGCCTGGCAGGGCACGCGCGCGCAGCTGGCCTGGATCATGGAGTCGGGCGAGATCGAGCGCGTCCTGGCGCAGGCCGTGCAGATCTATGGCATTCCCTGGCGCGACGAGCGTTGCGTGGGGGTTGAAAATGGCGAGCTGCTGACCGAGTCCGGCGCGCGCCTGCGCCCGGCCCTGACCGTGGCGGCCGATGGCGCGCAATCCCGCCTGCGCGGCGCCGCGGGCGTGGCAGTGCGTTCGCGTTCGTATGAGGCCGTGGGCCTGGTCACCCACCTGGACGCCCAGCGTCCGCATGGCGGCACGGCCTACCAATGGTTCCGCGAGGACGGTGTGCTGGCCCTGCTGCCCATGCCCGACACCGAGCAGGGGCCGCAGGTGTCCATGGTCTGGTCCATGAAGACGCCGTTGGCGCGCGCGCTGCAGGGCCTGCCGGCCGAGGCGCAGACGCAGGCGCTCATCGAGAAGCTGGGCGCGGCGACGGGCGGGGTGCTGGGTGCCTTGCGCCCGCGCCAGCCCATGCACGGTTTCGACCTGACGCTGGCCACCACGGATATGATCGGGGAGCGCTTCGCGCTGGTCGGCGACGCCGCCCACCGGCTGCATCCCCTGGCGGGGCAGGGACTGAACCTTGGCCTGTCCGACGTCGAGGCGCTGGTGCGGGCCGTGGCGGGCCGCGAGTCCTATCGTTCCGCTGGCGATCCGCAAGTGCTGCGGCGCTACCGGCGTGCGCGGGCCGAGCCCGTGTTCGCCATGAAGTTCGCCACCGACGGCCTGCACCGTCTGTTCGATACGCCCGCCGCGCCGGTGGCGTGGTTGCGCAATACGGGCATGCAGGTCATCGAGCGGCTGCCTTTCGTCAAACGGCAATTGATTGCCCGCGCTTCGGAGTCATGATGCAAGTCTTTTCACTGGCCACCTTCCGCCGTGTCGCCGCGCTGGCGCTGTTGTCCGTCGGCCTGGCCATCGGCGCCGCGCAGGCGCAGTCCACCGCGCCGCTGTCCGCGGCCGGGCAGGCGGCCGTCGATGACGTCATCAGCAAGGCCGCCGATGACGCGGCCGACGCGGCCATCGCCGCCAACGTGCACGAGCGCTTCGTGTCGCGCTTTCCCGGCGCGCCGGTCACCGACGTGCGCGCCACGCCCTACGGCCTTTATGAAGTGAACCTGGGCGGCGACCTGGTCTACACCGACGAGGCCGTGCGCTTCGTGTTGGACGGCACGCTCATCGACGCGGAAACGCGCCGTGACGTGACCCGCGCGCGCAAGGAGGAACTGAGCCGCATCGCCTTCGACGACCTGCCGCTGGCGCTTGCGCTCAAGCAGGTCAAGGGCAAGGGCGAGCGCCGCATCGCCATCTTCGAGGATCCCAACTGCGGCTATTGCAAGCAGTTCCGCCGGACGCTGGAAGAGGTCGACAACCTGACCGTGCACACCTTCCTGCTGCCCATCCTGTCGCCCGATTCGCACGTGAAGGTGCGTGACGTCTGGTGCAGCAAGTCGCGCGAGAAGACCTGGGACGACTGGATGCTGCGCGGCAAGGTGCCGCCCACCGCCACCTGCGACGACGTGGGTGGCGAGGTGGTGGCCCTGGCGCAGAAACTGATGGTGCGCGGTACGCCCGCGATCTTCTTCGACGACGGCTCGCGCGCCAATGGCGCGTTGTCGCTGGACGCCTTCAATACGCGCCTGGACGCCGCCACGCAGGCCGCGCCCAAGGCCGACGCCCGCAAATAAATAATCCCATTTCCGCCTGAAGGCACTTCCCCTTTCCCGGGGCGTCGATCCGGCGCTCCCTCCCTGACCCCAAAAGAGTCCTGCCATGCGTCTCATCCTTGCCATCCTGTTGCCCTGGTTCCAGTTCTTCACCATCGGGCGGCCGTTCGCGGGCATCATCTGCCTGATCCTGCAGATCACGCTGATCGGCTGGATCCCCGCCGCGATCTGGTCCGTGTACGCGCTGAGCCAATACAAGACCGACCAGAAGATCGAGCGCGCGATGTCCGGCCGCCAGTAGGTGCCCGTCGGCGTGTGAACGCCAGCAAGCCCATGCGAGCCGGGGCAGGTGCCCGTGCCCGCATGCAGGGCGGCGCAGACCGCCAGATCGAGGAGCCGCCATGAAGATTGCCGTCCTGGATGATTACCTGAACGTTGCCCGCGGCCTGGCCGATTGGGGCGGCCTGGCCGAGGCCGAGGTCGTCTTTTTCGATGCGCCGCTGCCCGCGGATGACGCGGCGCGTGCCAAGGCGCTGGCGGGCTTCGACGTGATCGTCGCGATGCGCGAGCGCACGCCCTTCGACGCGGGCCTGCTGTCCCGGCTGCCCGCGCTGCGCCTGCTGGTGACCACGGGCCTGCGCAACAATGCCATCGACATGGCGGCCTGCCGTGCGCAGGACGTCGTGGTCTCGGGCGCGCCCGGCCATCCCGACAGCGTGGGCGCCACGGCCGAGCTGACCTGGGCATTGATCCTGGCCCTGTTCAAGAACGTGCCGGCCGAAGCGGCGAACATGCGCGCCGGCCTCTGGCAGACGGCCATTCCCGCCAGCGTGGCGGGCAAGCGGCTTGGCCTGGTCGGGCTGGGCAACCTGGGCCAGCGCGTGGCCCGGGTGGGGCAGGCCTTCGGCATGGACGTCGTGGCCTGGAGCCCCAACCTGACGGACGCGCGTGCCGCGCAGGCGGGCGCGCAGCGCGTGGACAAGCAGGCGCTCTTCACTTCCTCCGACGTCGTCTCCCTGCACCTGGTGCTGAGCGAGCGCACGGCCGGCGTCGTCGATGCCGAGGCGCTGGCGGCCATGAAGCCCTCTGCGTATCTCGTCAACACCGCGCGCGCGGGGCTGGCCGACCACGACGCGCTGGTGCGCGCGCTTACCGGCAGGCTCATCGCGGGCGCCGGGCTGGATGTGTATCCGCAGGAGCCGCTGGCCGCCGATGATCCGCTGCGCCGCCTGGACAACGTGGTGCTGACGCCGCACCTGGGCTATGTCACGCCTTCCAACTTCGTGGCCTTCTATGGCAATGCCGTCGCCGCCATCGCCGCCTGGCGCCGGGGCGAGCCTATCCATGTGCTGAACGCCGCGTAAACCCCGATGCGCGATGCCCGCGCTGCCGCCGTTGACCGGCAGTGGCAGCGGCGGATCGCGTTCGCCCGGTATAGTCCCGCTGACACCCTGCTTAAAGAAGACCCAGAGATCGCCATGCCTCCCGTGCTTCCCGCCTTCCTCGTCGCCCGCTGGTTGTTGCTGCTGATCCTGCTGGCGGGCGTGTATTTCTTTGGCGGCTTCCTGGTCCCCGTGCTGGCCGCGCTCATCGTGGGCCTGGCCAGCTGGCCGCTCTACCAGCGCTGGCTGCGGGCCTGCGGTGGCCGCAACATCCTGGCCGCCAGCGTCGCCATCACGGTGGTCATCGTGGTGGCCGTGGTGCCGCTGTCGATGGCCCTGTCCTATGCCATCAAGGAGGCCAGCAACGCCATCGCCTGGCTGCTGGCCGCCAACCGCGACGGCGTGGCCGTGCCGAACTGGATCCTGGCGCTGCCGGTGGTGGGCGAGCGCATCGCGCCCTACTGGAACGAGTACCTGGGCCACCCCCACGCGCTGGGCGACTGGGTGCAGGCCGTCAGCGGCCAGCACCTGGGCAACATCTACCGGGTGGTGCTGTCCCTGACGGGCAATGCCTTCAGTCTGGCGCTGAACGTGCTGTTCCTGCTCATCACGCTCTTCTTCGTCTACAAGGACGGCGACCGCATCGTGGCGCAACTGGATCTCCTGGGCGAGCGCATCCTGCCCAAGCGCTGGCAGCGTTTCTCGCGCATGGTGCCGGCTACCGTCAGCTCCACCGTCACCGGCATGGGCCTCATCGCCATCGGCGAAGGCGTGGTGCTGGGCCTGGCCTACTGGATCGCCGGCGTGCCGTCGCCCGTGCTGCTGGGCGTCATCACCGGTTTCATGGCGCTCATCCCCGGCGGCGCGCCCCTGTCCTTCACGCTGGTCTCGCTGTACCTGGTGGGGTCCGAGCAGCTGGTGGCGGGCGTGGCGCTCTTCGTGTGGGGCACGGTAGAACTCTTCATCGTCGACAAGACCCTGCGGCCCAAGCTGGTGGGCGGCCCCGTCAAGCTGCCGTTCCTGCCGACGTTCTTCGGCCTGGTGGGCGGCGTGAAGACCATGGGCATCGTCGGCCTGTTCGTGGGGCCGGTGCTGATGGCCCTGCTGGTCGCCGTGTGGCGCGAATGGCTGTTGGACGTGAAGACCAATTCCGATGCGCACCGCCTGGAATCGGCCGAAGGCGACGGGCAGGTGTCCCTCGTCGAGGGCGGACCTCGCAACGAGGACAGGCGCTAGGCGCACGCAAGGGGCGCCCCAGGGGGCTTATTTCCGGCAATGATAATTGTTATCATTGCCAGATTCTGGCGCTGATCCTCAGGGCCAACAGCCAGTCCGCGCGCCGCGATGCATGCCCCCGCTCCCGACCTATCCCGCCACGAGGCGACCGAGACGCTTTACGTCCAGCATCATCGCTGGCTGGCGAACTGGTTGCGGCGCCGCATGCACGGCGATGACCAGGCCGCCGACCTGGCGCAGGATACCTTCCTGAAGCTCCTGGACGCGCGGGAGACGCCCACCTTGCGCGAACCCCGGGCATTCCTGGCCACCATCGCGCGGCGCGTGCTGGCCAACCACTATCGCCGCCAGGCCATCGAAGAGGCCTACCTCGACAGCCTCGCCTCCCAGCCCGATCTGCATGCCCCCAGCCCGGAGACCCGTGCCTTGGTGCTGGAGGCGCTGTGCCAGATCGACCAGGCGCTGGACGGGCTTCCCGCCCCCGTGCGTCGCGCGTTCCTGCTGGCGCAGCTCGAAGGCCTGGGCTATGCGGAGATCGCCTGCCAGCTGGGTGTCACGACGCGAACCGTCGGCAACTACATGGCGCGCGCCGCGGCGCAGTGCTTCTTCGCACTGGAAGCCTGAGATGGCCGCTCATTGCAGGTGCCGCGCGCATGACTAGGAGGGGGCCGCGGGCGGGGGGAGAACCCCTGGCCGAAGGGGTGGCGCGCGAGGCCGCGCACTGGTTTTCGCTCTGGCGCTCGGAATGCATGACCGACATCCAGCGCGAGGCCTGGCAACGCTGGCGCGCCGCGCATCCTGATCATGAGCGCGCCTGGCTGCATATCGAGGCGGTGACCGCGAGACTCACGGGCTTGCCCGCAAGCGCGGCAATGACCGCGTTGCAGGCAGGCAGCCAGGCGGGCCGGCGCCGTTTCTTCAAGTCGATGGCGATCCTCGCCATGGTGGGCGGGGGATCGGCAGTGGTGGCAACGCGAGGTGATTGGCGCGCCTGGTCGGCGGACCACGCCACGGCGGTCGGCGAGCGCAGGGCCTGGCACTTGCCGGATGGCACCACGGTACTTGCCGATACCGACAGTGCCTTCGACGTGAGGCTGGAGCCCGCGTGGCGGACGCTGGTGCTGCATCGTGGGGAAATCCTCGTCACCACGGGGCATGACGGCCCCGGTGCCGATCGGCCGTTGCGGGTGCTGACACCCGTCGGGCATGCGCGTGCGCTGGGCACCCGGCTGGCCGTCAGGCGCCTGCCAGGGCAGGCGCGCGTGTCGGTGTTCGAGGGCGCGGTGGCCCTGGCGCCGCGCCGGAATGCGGAGGCGGGCCGGGTCCTGCATGCGGGAGAGTCCGCCACGTTCGGAGACGACTGGGTGGCGGATGGCAGGGCAGTGGGCACGTCGCAACCGGCATGGGCGCGTGGCGAGCTGGCCGCCGACGATATGGCGTTGGGCGACTTCCTGGCGGAACTGGGCCGTTATCGCCGCGGCGTGCTTGGCTGTGATCCGGACGTGGCGGACTTGCGGCTGTCGGGCTTGTTTCCGCTGTACGACACCGACAGGGTATTGCAAGCCGTCGTGCGCCTGCTGCCGGTGCGGCTACGCATGCGCACCCCCTATTGGGTCACGGTGGTTTCCCGTTGACCGTCCTGGCAAAAGGATTTTCCGGTTTTCCGTTTTCGCGTGACCTCCCTTTCGAATCAGTCCAACAAGAAAGGGAATCCATGCAAACGTGCACGCAGCAGGTCGTCCAGCCAGAGACCGGATCGAAGGTAAAACAGGGAGGAGAACGCATGCGCGGTGGCGTGCTGGCAGCGCTGCTGGCCATGGCGCCGTTGCTGGCGGCCCTGCCCGCGGCGCCTGCCGGCGCGCAGACCGCGTCCTCGCCGGCCAGGCAGTCGTATTCCATTGCGCCGGGTTCTCTGGCGGCCTCCTTGCAGGCCGCAGCCAGCCGAGGGCAGGTTATGTTGAGCTTCGCGCCGCGGCTGGCCGAAGGCCGCCAGAGCCCAGGCCTGCAAGGTGTCTACACGGTCGAGGAAGCCTTTGCCGCGTTGCTGGCAGGCAGCGGGCTGGAGGCCGTCGACACGGGCGCGGGCGGCTACCAGCTGCGCGAGCGGCCCAATCCCCCGCCTGGCGTCTCCACCTTGTCGCCGGTACGGGTGGAGGCCAGCCTGGGCGGTCCGCTGGGGCCCGACATCGGGTATGCCGCAACCCGCACGGCCACGGGCAGCAAGACGGCGACCCGCCTGGCCGAGATTCCGCAGTCCATCTCGGTGGTGACGGCAAAGGAGATCCGCGACCGTGGCGCGCAGAGCGTGGTGCAGGCCATCCAGTACACGCCTGGCGTGCAGGTGAACAATTTCGGCGGCAACGAGATCCGCAATGACTGGATCGTGCTGCGCGGCTTCGATGCCAAACTCACGGGCGATTATCGCGACGGGCTCAGCCAGATGCCCTACGACCAGATCCGCGCACGGATGCCGGCCTACGCGCTGGAGCGCATCGAGACCTTGCGAGGGCCCTCGTCCGTACTGTTCGGGCAGGTGGCGCCGGGCGGCATCGTCAATCGCATCACCAAGCGGCCTACCGCGGAAACGCTGCGGGAAGTCGAGCTGCAGGCAGGCAGTTTCGATTATTACCAGGCGGCCGCCGACCTGGGCGGCGCGGTGGATGAGGCGGGGGCGCATCGCTATCGCCTGACCGTGGTGGGGCGCGACGCGGGGACCCAGGAGAAATACGACAGTGGCCATCGCTACAAGGACGACGCCTTGTACGTGGCGCCCGCCTATACCTGGCAGCCAAGCGCGGCGACGTCGCTGACGGTGCTGGCCCATTACCAGCGCGACCGCAACGATGGCGAGTCACGGCCGGTGTATCCCACCCGCACGCTGGTGGGGGACTACAGCTTCGACTTGAATGACCGTGAGCTCTACAGCCTGGGCTGGCAGTTCGAACATCGCTACAGTGACAGTGTGACGCTGCGCCAGAACGCGCGCCTGCAACGCGGTGACATGAGGCTGCGCAACCTGTACCAGCTGTCGCTGGCGGCCGACCGGCGCACCCTGTCGCGTTATGCGCTGGTGGCGGACGAGCGGGCCGAGAGTGCGGTGATCGACAACCAGGCGGAGATCCGCCTGGAAACGGGGGCGGTGAAGCACCAGGTCCTGGCGGGACTGGACGCGCGACGCCTGAACGGCGAGTCGGAGTATCGCCAGGCCATGGCGCCCTCGCTGGATCTGCTGAATCCGGTGTATGGGCGCGATATTCCTTATCCTGCTGCGGCCGCACGCATCATCGACCAATACGAGACCAGCCGGCAACTTGGCGTCTACCTGCAGGACCAGGTCAAGTGGAAGCAATGGATCCTGACCCTGGGTGGACGCCATGATTGGGCGGAAAGCACGCTGGACAATCGCCTGAACGGCAGCCGCACGCGTCAGCGCGATGACGTCTTCACCGGCAGGGCGGGCCTGGCCTATGCATTCGCTTCGGGCGTCGTGCCCTATGTCAGCTATGCCACCTCGTTCCTGCCGCAGGCGGGCGTGAATGCGGCTGGGGAGGCCTTCGTGCCCACACGCGGCAAGCAGTACGAGGCGGGCATCAAGTATGAACCCCCGGGCGGAGGCAGCCTGTACACGTTGTCGGTCTTCGAGCTGACCCAGCGCAACGCACTGACTCCCGATCCTAGCCTGCCCACCTTCAGTGTGCAGACGGGCGAAATCCGTTCACGTGGCGTGGAGCTGGAAGCCAAGGCCGAGCTGGCGCGAGGCTGGGATGCGACGGCCTCGGCCACCTACAACCAGGTCAAGGTCACGCGCAGCAACGATGTGGACCTGGGCAAGACGCCCATCGTCACGCCACGCCGGATGGCGTCGCTATGGCTCAACCACGTGGTGCAGGGGGGACCGCTGGCCGGGCTGGGCGCGGGGTTGGGCGTGCGCTATGTCGGGCCGACCTATGCCGATGTGCGCAATACCCTGCGCAATGGCAGCGCGACCTATGTCGATGCCGCCATGAACTACGAGCGCGGCAGTTGGCGCTTCGGCCTGAACGTGAACAACCTGTTCGACCGGGAAACCGTGGTCTGCCGCAACAATCTCGCCAATTGCCGTTACGGGATCGAGCGCAGCGTGATCGGCACGGTGGCCTATCGCTATTGAGCGGCATTGCCGCGTTTCAGCGATAGCGGTGCGTGTCCGCCGCCACTTCCTCGGTGATCACCTCGGCCAGCCGGCGCGTGGCGGGGCCGGGTTCGGTGGCGCCGTACATCAGGTACAGCGGCACGCGCCGGCGGCCCCCTTCGCGCAGCGGCAGGGGCAGCACCGAGCCTTCATCGATATGCCGCTGCGCCAGGTGGCGCGGCAGCCAGGCGAAGCCCAATCCGCTGGCCACCATCGACAGCGATGTCTGCATGGCGGTGACCGTCCAGCGCTGGCGCGCGCCCAGCCAGCCTTCGTCGCGCGGGTGCTGCGTGCCGGAGTCGCGCAACACCACCTGCAGCTCGCGCGCCAGGTCTTCCGTGGTGAGTTCGCGGCCCAGTCGATGCAGCGCGTGGGCGGGGTGCGCCAGCGCCACGAATTCCACGTCCAGCAGCAGGTCGCCCAGGTGGCCTACCGGCACGCGGGTGCCGATGACGAGGTCGGCGGTGTGCGTGAGCAGGGCCTCTTCCGCGCCTGACAGCACCACTTCCTTCAATTGCACCCGGGTCTGCGCGGCCAGGTCGGTGTAGCGCGCCAGCGCCTGCACCAGCAGCCCGGTGGGAAAGGCCACGTCCACGGCCATGCGCACCTCGGGCTCCCAGCCCTGGCCCAGGCTGGCTGCCAGGCGCTCCAGCCGGCCCGCGTCGCGCAGCAGTTCATTGGCCGCCGCCAGCAGCGCCTGGCCGGCGTCGGTGAGCCGCGCCTTGCGGCCCTCGAGCACCAGGAGTTCCACGCCCACCTGCTCGCGCAGCCGGGCCACCATGTAGCTGACCGAAGACTGGCTGCGGTGCAGGGCCTCGGCCGCCTGGGCGAAGCCGCCGTGCTCGACGATGGCCTGCAGGACCCGCCATTGCTCCAGCGTCGTGCGGGGGATGGGCATATCTGATTATTAGATAAATAGATGCCGAATTTTGCGCTTTTTTATCGAATTTCCCAAGCCTAAAATCCTTTCATCGACACCACAGCGGCATGCGCGGCATGCCAGGGAGCCTCACGATGAACACGATTCGCCACGCTGAAAACCGCGGCCATGTCCAACTGGGCTGGCTCGACAGTCACCACACCTTCTCCTTCGGCCACTACCACGACCCGGCGCAAATGGGTTTCGGCGCGCTGCGCGTCATCAATGACGACATCGTCGAGCCGGGCAAGGGTTTCGGCACGCACGGCCACCGCAACATGGAAATCCTGTCCTATGTGCTGGATGGCGCGCTGGAACATAAGGACTCGATGGGCAGCGGCTCGGTGCTGCGCCAGGGCGACGTGCAACTGATGAGCGCGGGCACCGGGGTGGAACACAGCGAGTTCAACCACTCGCAGTCCGAGCGCGTGCATTTCCTGCAGATCTGGATCGTGCCCAAGTTCACCGGCACCCGTCCCAACTACCAGGAAACCCGTTACGAGGACGCCGACAAGCGCGGCCAGCTGCGCCTGCTGGCGTCGCCCGATGGCCGTGACGGCTCGCTGACGGTGGGGCAGGACGTGGGCGTGTACGCCACGCTGGTGGACGGCGATGAACAGGTGACGCTGCCGCTGGCCGAGGGCCGCCAGGGCTACGTGCACGTGGCCCGCGGGGCAGTGACGGTCAACGGCCAGGCGCTGAAGGCCGGCGACGGACTGAAGGTCAGCGCGGAGAGCGCCATCGCCCTGCGCGACGGCCGCGACGCCGAAGTGCTGCTGTTCGACCTGGCTGCCTGACGGCAACCCTGGCAACAGCATCGCGAAGGCCCCGTTCGGGGCCTTCCGCGTTTATCGTTGCGCTTGCATTCACAGCGTCCCGCCCGCCACCACCATGAACGACATCCAAACCCTGCTGCAGGCCTGGGGCCCCGGCCTGGTCTTCGTCAACGTCCTGCTCGAACAGGCCGGTGCGCCCATTCCCGCCTATCCGTTGCTGGTGGCCGCGGGGGCGCTGCCCTCGGGCAGCGTCTGGCTGAGCCTGGTGCTGGGAGTGCTGGGCTGCCTGCTGGCGGATCTGGCCTGGTATTTCGCGGGTAGGCGCTATGGTTCTGGGCTGCTGTCGACGGTGTGCCGCGTGTCGCTTTCCAAGGATTCCTGTATCCGCCAGACGCAGTCGCTGTACCTGCGCGTGGGCGTGCGCATCCTGCTGGTGGCCAAGTTCCTGCCGGGCGCGAGCGGTCTCTCCACCGTCATGGCAGGCCTGACCCGCACGCCGCTGCGCAGCTTCCTGCTGTACGACATGCTTGGCGCGGTGATCTGGGTAGGCTCGGCCTTGCTGCTGGGCGCGCTGTTCAAGGATGCCGTGGCCCAGGTGGTGCAGTGGCTGGGAAATTACGGTCCGATGGGCATCGCGCTGGTGCTCACCTTGCTGGCGATCTATGTGCTGGTGCGCACCGTGCGCCGCTACACCTTGCGCCAGGCCATGAAGCACGTGCCGCGCCTGAGCGTCGATGAACTGCTGCTCTGGCAGAACGAAGGGCGCGATACCCTGATCCTGGACGTGCGCGCGGAGGCGTCGGAAGGCCCCCGCATCCGCGGCGCCCGGGCGGTGGATGCGCGTGCGCCCATCAAGGCGCTGGAACTCGGCGACTGGACAGGCGATATCGTGGTGTATTGCGCCTGCCCGGATGAGGTGTCGGCCGCGGCGCTCGCCGTGCGCCTGCGCCGCGCGGGGCACGCCGGCATCTGGGCGCTGTCGGGCGGCTATGACGCCTGGTCCAGCCAGGCGCCCGACCGGGTGGAATGACGGACGCCGCGGGCTTGCCGCGGCGTCCGTCATTCAAGGCGCCTGCATTCCTCAGGCGGTGTTGACTTCCCGGGCCTTGCGCCGCAAGGTGCGCGACACCAGGGGGAACACGATCACGATGGCTGCCATGATGAAGAAGGCCAGCGAGATCGGCCGCGCGAAGAACACGCCCAGGCCGCCTTCCGACAGGATCAGCGTGCGGCGGATGTTGTTCTCCAGCATGGGGCCCAGCACCACGCCCAGCACCAGCGGCACCGCTGAGTATTCCAGCTTCAGCATGATGTAGCCCAGCACGCCTGCGATCAGCGCCAGCAGTACGTCGGTCATGGCGTAGTTGATGGAGTAGACGCCGAACAGGATCATGCCGATCACCACCGGGTAGAGCAGGGCGGTCGAGACGAACACCACGCTTGCCAGCAGCGGGATCATCAGCAGGGTCAGGAAGAGCAGCATCAGGTTGCCGATCCAGAAGCTGCCGAACACCGTCCAGACGAAGTCGGGGTTGTTCGCGAAGAGTAGCGGCCCGGGCTGCAGGCCCAGCATCAGCAGGCCGCCCAGCATGATGGCGGTCGTGGCCGAGCCGGGAATGCCCAGCGTGAACATGGGCACCATCGACACGTAGGCGGCGCTGTTGTTGGCCGACTCGGGGGCGGCCACGCCCTGCATGGCGCCCTTGCCGAACGCCTCGGGGGTACGCGACACCTTCTTGGCGGCGGCATAGGCCAGCATGGTGGCGGCCGTGGCGCCCACGCCCGGCAGCACCCCCACCAGGAAACCCATGATCGAGCCCAGCGCGACCGCGCCCTTGCACTGGATCATGTGCGTGGCGCGCGGCAGCAGCGAGCGCAGCGAATAGCGGGCGGCCACGCGCTTGCCTTCGCTCTTCTCGGACAGGTTGTAGAAGATTTCCGCCAGCCCGAAGATGCCGACCGCGATGATGGTGAAGTCCACGCCGTCCAGCAGGTCCATCAGTTCGAAGGTGTAGCGCGGCGGGCCGGAGATCGGGTCCATGCCGATCATGCCGATCCAGATGCCCAGTCCCAGCGCGGTGAAGCCCTTGACGATGTTGCGCCCGCCCAGCACGCTGACCAGCGAGAACGCCAGTACCATCACCGCCGTCATCTCGGTGGGCCCGAACTTGATGGCCGCGCGCGCGATGACCAGGGCCAGCAGGGCCATCAACAGCAGGCCCACCAGCCCGCCGATGAAGGACGAGAACACGCTGATGCCCAGCGCCTCGCCCGCCCGGCCCTGCTTGGCCATGGCGTAGCCGTCCAGCACGGTCATGACCGAGGCGGACTCGCCCGGTATGCCCAGCAGGATGGACGTGACCGCGCCGCCGAACATGGCGCCGTAATAGATGCCGCCCAGGCCGGCGATGGCCTCGACGCCGCCGAAGCCCACTGCCACCGGCAGCATGATGGCCACACCCGCGGCCGGGCCGAGACCGGGCAACACGCCGACCAGCAGTCCGATCAGCACGCCCACCAGCGTGGCGGCCAGCACCGACCAGGTCATGGCCTGGCCGATGCCCTGGGCCAACAGAATCAGTGAATCCATGATGTCTCCCCCTCTTTTCTCTTCGGGTCTTGTGGGTTCAGAAGCCGAGCACGCCCACGGGCAGCGGCACGCCAAGGTAGGTGCCGAAGGCCAGGCTGGCGGCCACCGGGAACAGCACGGCGGTGGCCAGGATCTTCATCGTGAAGACGCGGTCCCAGCGGGGATGGATGATGCGGCCGATGGCCAGCACCAGCGTGGCGCAGGCCAGGATCATGCCCAGCACGTCGGCCAGGAAGACGAAGGCCACCAGCACCAGCGTGACCAGGGCGGGCTTGAGCAGGCCCGGCACGCTGATCTCGTTCGTGAGCGTTTCCTTGCCCGCCACGCTGCGCACGAAGTTGACGATGGACAGGCCCGCGATCAGGATGCCGACCCACAGCGGGAAGAAGCCGGGGCCGGGATTGCCCTCGGACAGGTAGCCATAGGACGGGGCGGAGACGGCGATGTACAAGCCAAGGAAGAAGAGTCCCATGGCGAACAGCCGGTCGAGGATCTCGATTCTCATGATGGGTTTCCAGGCGGGGCACGGCGCCCCGCTTCAGGGTTGGGGAAAGCGCCTCGCGCGCCCGAGGGCAACGCGCGCGGCGGGACTCACTTGATGATGTCCAGTTCCTTCATGACCGCCACGTAGCGGTCATTGGTCTGCTTGATGAGCGCGGCGGCGTCCCTGGCGTTCTCGTAGCGCGCCTCTTCCTTGAAGCGATCCAGGTAGCGCTCCTTCCATTCCTTGCTCTCGGCCACCTTGCGCATCACGGCTTCCCAATAGGCGATGACCTCGGGCTTGACGCCCGCGGGCATCACCACGCTGCGCAGCATGGTGTGCTCGATGTCGTAGCCCTGTTCCTTGAAGGTGGGCACGTCCGGCATGGAACTCAGGCGATTGCCCGCGCTGACGGCAATCGCCCGCATGGTGCCTGCCTCGATCTGCGGCATGATCTCGCTGGGGTTGCCGAACATGAAGTCGATGTGCTCGCCCAGCACCCCGGTGGTGATCTCGCCTTCGCCGTCGAAGGGCACCACGTCCACGCGCACCTTCAACTGCTTGCTGACCATGTCGGCCAGCAGCCGGGCGTCGGACACCACGCCCACGGTGCCGGTGGTCAGGCGCTTGGCCGCAGCGAAATCCTGCAGCGTCTTCAGCTTCGAGTCCGCTTTCACCGCCAGCACGTAGGGCGACATGGAGATGGCGGCCACCGGCGTGAAGTCTTCCTGCTTGAAGGGCGCGCGGCCGATCAGCGGCGTGGTGAAGAAGCTCACGCTGACGGTCGCCATGACGTAGGGATCGTTCTTGCGCCGCGAGGCTTCCTTGTAGCCGCGCGCGCCGCTGCTGCCGGGCAGGTTCTCGTACAGGATGTCCACCGGCACCAGCTTCAGGTCCTTGATCACCGAGCCGATGGTACGGGCCAGCACGTCGCTGCCACCGCCCGCGCCGAAGGGGATGATCATGCGCATGTTCTTGCTGGGATAGTTGTCCTGCGCGGCGGCCAAGGGCGCGGCAAGCGCCAGCAGCGTGCCGCAGGCGGCGAAAAGAAGGCGGTGCCTTCCGGTGTGCGTGCGTGCTTGCATGGTGTCTTCCTCCTGGTGTCGCCGGTGCGTGCCGCCCGGCGTTCTGGTTCTGTGTGAGGGGGGCGGCGCGGGCCGCCAGGGTCAGGTCGCGGGAATGGCCTCGCGCAGCAGATAGCCGTGGCTGTCGCGGCCTTCCAGCCGGCTTTGAGACGGATCGGTGATGCGTGCCTCGCGCAGGGCGTCGCGCTTGGGCGTGAAGCCCAGGCCCGGCTTGCCCGACAGGGTCATGCGGCCGTTCACCGGGTCGGGCGTGCCATCGAAGAAGTGCTTGCCGGTCTGCCACATGCCGTAGTGGAACTCCACCGGGCCGCCGTTCATCACGCCGCACAGCAGGTGCATGTTGAAGATCGGCCAGCCGCCGCCGTTGGCGAGCGGCAGGTTGTAGGCCTGCGCCAGGTGCGCCACCTTCAGCGACTCGGTGAAGCCGCCGTTGTAGAGCACGTTGGGTTGCAGCACGTCCACGGCGTGATGGGACACCAGTTCGCGGTAGCGCCAGCGATGGCCTTCCATCTGGCCCGCGGCGATGGGCACCGAGGTGTGCTGGCGCAGGTCGGCCAGCGCGCGCGCGTCGTTCTGCTGGATGGGTTCCTCGAACCACATCACGTTGCAGTCCTCGATGGCGCGGCACAGCAGCCGCGCGTCATAGGGATTGAACCAGCAGTTGGCGTCGATCATCAGGCCCACGTCGGGGCCGATGGCCTCGCGCGCCGCCTGCACGCGGCGCACGTCGTCGCGCCAGGTGCGCGTGGGTTCGCCGCCCACCACCATCTTCAGCATGGTGTGGCCGTCATCGCGGAACTTGCGGCCATAGTCCGCCAGCTGCGCTTCGTCGAAGAAGGGATAGCCGAAGGTGGCATAGGTGGGCGCCCAGTTGCGGTAGCCGCCCAGCAGCTCGTGTACCGAGCGGTTCTCGGCCTTGCCGCGCAGGTCCCACAGCGCCACGTCGATGGCCGACAGTGCGTTCGAGATCACGCCGGTATAGGCGCGGCTGTTCAACTGCTTCCACACGTGCGCGTGGATGGCTTCGGTGTGCAGGATGTCGCGGCCCTTCAGCGCCGGCGCCAGGTGGTTCTGGATGCAGGCGATGACGGCCCAGGGCAGGATGGAGCCGGTCAGGCCGAAGCCCGTCTGCCCTTCATCGGTGGTGACTTCGACGAACACGAACATGCGGCTCTCGATCGACTTGCCGATACCCGGCAGGTCGATTTCGTGGCGATGCAGCGTGGCGTCGATCTTCTCGATCTTCATGCTGTTGTCTCCTCCCCCGGCATCTGTCGGCCGGGTGGTCGGTGGCGCGCCGCAGCCGGCGGCGCGGCGGTTTCAATGTCCGGTGAACGCGGGCGGGCGCTTGTCGCGGAATGCCGCCTGGCCCTCCTTGTAGTCCTCGCTGGCAAAGCAGGCGCGCAAGGCCTGCTGGCAGGCCTCCAGGCCGTGCAGGCCCGGGTTCACCGCTTCGTCGATGGCCATCTTGCTGGCGATGTGGCTGAGCGGCGACAGCCCTGCCATCTTCGCGGCCATCGCTTCCGTGTCGGCCAGCGCGCGCACGTCGTTGATGAGTCCCACGGCGAGGGCCTGCTGCGCGTCGTAGCGGCGCGCCGTGTACATCAGTTCCTTGGCCACTGCCGGTCCCACCAGCGCGGACAGGCGGCGCAGCCAGTCGGGGTAGTAGGCCACGCCGAGCTTGGCCGCGGGAATCGCGAAGCTGGAGGCCGGCGTCGCGAAACGCATGTCGCAATGCAGGGCCAGGCCCATGCCGCCGCCGAAGCACAGGCCGTCGACCATGGCGATGGAAGGCTTGCGCAGGGCGGCCAGGCGCGCCACGGCCTTGACCACCGTGTTGTTCCACAGCGTGATGCCTTCCTCGGTGCTGCGGCGTTCGCCGAACTGCGAGATATCGGAGCCCGATGAAAAGGCCTTCCCGCCCGCGCCGCGCAGCACGACCACGCGCACGGCGGGGTCCTCGTCCGCCCGTTCGATCAGTTGCGGCAGCAGCACCCACATGTCGAAGGTCATGGCATTGTGCCGCGTGGGATGGTCGATGGTGAGCGTCGCGACGCCGCCGTCCACGGCATAGTGGATGACGGGCGTGTGCTCGGCGGTGATGACGTCAGATGACATGCCGGTTCCTCAGGGATTGAAGCTCGTTCTGTTGCAGGCCCAGCTGGCCCAGGATCTCGGCGTTGTGCTCGCCGGGCATGGGCGCGACGTTGCGCAGGGCTGCCTGGTGGCGGTTGCTGCGGATGGGCTGGCCGACCAGCTGGATGTCGCCCAGTTGCGGATGGGTCACGGGCCAGGCAATGCCCAGGTGCTGTACCTGCGGATCGGCGAAGGCCTGGTCCACCGTATTGACCGCGCCGCAGGCCAGGCCGGCGGCGTTCAGTTTCTCGATCCAGTATTCGCGCGGCTGCTGCATCAGGATGTCGTTGATTTCCTGGTTCAGGGCGACCCGGTTGTCGGAGCGGTCGCGGTTGGTGCGATAGCGTGGGTCTTCCAGCCACTGCGGCCTGTCCATCGCCTTGCACAAACGTTCCCACATCAGCTGGCCGGGAACCTGCAGGGTCATCGGGCCGTTCTGCGTGGTGAAGAGGCCGGTCGGGATGATGGTGGGGTGGTTGTTTCCCGCCTGGATGGGCACCTCGCCCGCCACCAGCCAGCGCGCCGCCTGCAGGTCGAGGATGGCAAGCTGGGCTTCCAGCAGCGAGGTCTGCACCCACTGTCCACTGCCGGTGCGCTCGCGGTCCAGCAGGGCAATCAGGATGCCGATGGCGCAATAGAGGCCGGCGGTGGTGTCGGCCACCGCGATGCCGGCGCGCACCGGGCCGGACTCGGGCAGGCCGGTCACCGACATCATGCCGCCCATGCCCTGCACGATCTGGTCGTAGCCGGGGCGCTTGGCGTAGGGGCCGTCCTGGCCGAAGCCCGAGATGCTGGCATAGATCAGGCGCGGGTTGATGGCCTTCAGCGTCTCATAGTCGATGCCCAGGCGGTGCTTCACGTCGGGACGGTAGTTCTCGACGATGACGTCGGCCTCGCGCACCAGCTTTTCCAGCACGGCGCGGCCCTCGGGATCCTTCAGGTTGAGCGTGACGCTCTTCTTGTTGCGCTGCAGGTTCTGGTAGTCAGGTCCCAGGCGCATGCCGCCCATTTCCGTCTCGGTGCTGGCCTTGACCGGCTCCTCGATCTTGATGACCTCGGCGCCCCAGTCGGCCAGCTGGCGCACGGCCGTGGGGCCGGCGCGCACGCGGGTCAGGTCGATGACCCGGTAGGGGCTCAGGGGCAGGGCGGGGGGGCTGGCGGGGGTGTTCGTCATGGCGGGTGTGCTCCTCACGTGTCTGATGACAGGGCGCCGCACGCCGGGCTGCCATCCGTCCGGACGCTTGCGACAGGCAAGGCCGGTTTTGATTTTGTGAGGACGATGGTATGGAGTCGATCCAAAAGTGTCAACACTTTCATTTGAATCGAATACGATAATTCATCGTTCGTCATCGATTTTGGTGAAGTGAAGGTACAATCGCGCCGTCCGCTGGCGAGGTTTCGCGTCAGCGCCCACTCTCTACAAGCGCCAGCCCATGACCGAGCACATCGAGAAAAAGGCCACGCCGCGCGGTGCCGCGCGCGCGTCCAAGGCCAGCGCCACTGCCCAGCCCGCCGACGGCGCCGCCGCCGTGGCCGAGGCGAAGACACCGCTCCTGGCCGCGACCGCCGCCGAGGAGATCAAGCGCCTCATCTATGCGGGCGACATCGCGCCCGGGGCGCGCCTGAACGAGGCCGCGCTGGCGCAGCAGATGGGCATCAGCCGCGGTCCCATCCGCGAGGCCATCCGCATCCTGGCCGGCAGCGGGCTGGTCACGGCGGTGCCCCATCGCGGCATGTTCGTGCGGCAGATGTCCATGCGCGACATGCTGGAAAGCTACGACCTGCGGGCCTTGATCTTCGGCTTCGCGGCGCGGCGCGCCACGGAGCACCTGTCACCCGAGCGGGAGGCCGACCTGGACTCGCAGCTGGCCGCGATGGAGGCCGCCACGGTGATCTCGGACGGCAGCGCGTACTACGAGCTGAACCTGCGGTTCCACGACACGATCCTGGCCTACAGCAACAACCGGCACGCGGCGCGCGCGTACACGGAATACGTCAACGAGCTGCACCTCTTCCGGCGCAAGTTCTTCAACTACACGGCGAAGATGCACCGCTCCAACCAGGAGCACCGCGCGATGGTCGATGCGATCAAGGCGGGCAACGTGGTGCTGGCCGGGGAGCTTGCCGAGCAGCACGTGCTGGCCGGCAAGCAGCGGCTGCTGGCGGACCTGGCGGATTAACAGGCCCTAGGTCGCCGCGCTGGCGTCGGTGTCCATGGCCGCCACCAGCGTCTCGAACAGCCGGCCATAGGTCGAGTGATGAGGCCACAGCACGCCCAGCCGCCGCGCCAGCGTGTTGCGCGGCAGCGGAATCACGGCCACGCCGGGGGGCAGGGTGCCGGGCCGGAAACAGTCCGGCACCAGCGAGATCCCCAGGCCCATTTCCACCAGCGTCACCAACCCGTCGGGCGAGTCGAGCTCGAAGCGCTCGCGCGGGCGCAGGTTGCGGGCCTGCAGGTACTGGTCGGCCAGCGAACCGCCCCAGGTGCGGCGGTCATAGCGCAGCAGCGGCTCCTGCGCCAGCAGCGTGTCGGGGTCGATACCGGTCAGCGCCGTGGGCGCGAGCAGCACCAGGGGCTCCACGCGCAAGGTGTGCCACGAGAAGGATTTCGGCGTGCGAAAGGGCGGTTCCACCAGGAAGGCCGCGTCGACCTTGCCGCCCGTGACCTGGTGGTACAGCTCATGCGAGGCGCCGATTTCCACCGTCGCGTCCAGCCCGGGATGGTGATCGGCGATGTGCTTGAGCGCCAGCGGGATCACGTTGCCCAGCGCGGTGCGGATGGAGCCCACGCGCAGGCCCCCGGGAAAACCCTCGGTCGACACGGCGGCCTTCAGCGCCCGCACCTCGCGCTGGAAGCGGCGCGCGCGCTCCAGCAGCCGGGCGCCGCCCTCCGTGATGCGCACGAAGCGGCCCGAGCGGCTGAAGAGCGGCACGCCGAACTCGCGCTCCAGCGCATGCAGGCGCTGGGCCAGCGCCGTGGGCGTGATGTTCATGCGGCGGGCGGCCTCCGCAATGGAGCCGCACTCGGCCACGAGCACGAAGGTGTCGACGTAGCGGGTATCCATGAATCCACAAATCCTTCATTCTCAAAGTTCTAAAAGCAAATTGTGCTTCAGTTACTGGCTATACCACAATGGACTGCAACGGGGCCCGCCCGACGGGCCCGGGCACAGGTCGTCCCAGAAGCGGCCGATGCCATTCCTTTCTTGCCGCCAGGAGTTCCTTGTCATGTCCGTCGAAGCTTTGCCCATCGATCCCAAGATTCAGAAGGCGCTGGAAGGCGTCACCACCGCCACGCTCACCACGGTCCTGCTGAAGAAGGGCCTGCGCAACGTCTGGCTGCGCGGCGCCTTCCCGCTCGTGCCGCAGGGCAAGCGCATCGTTGGCCGCGCCTTCACGCTGCGCTTCGTGCCGGCCCGCGAAGACCTGGCGACGCCGGCCTCGTGGTCCTCGCCCATCTCGACGCGCGCGGCCATCGAAGCCATGCCCGAGGGCGCCATCGCCGTGGTCGACGCCATGGGCGCGACCGATGCCGGCATCTTCGGCGACATTCTGTGCGCCCGCATGAAGAAGCGTGGCGTGGCTGCGCTGGTGACCGACGGCGCGGTGCGCGACCTGGAAGGCGTGCTGGGCACCGACCTGCCCGTGTGGGCCAGCGGCGCCGCCGCGCCTCCCTCGGTGGCCAGCCTCACCTTCGTGAACTGGCAGGAGCCCATCGGCTGCGGCGGCGTGGCCGTGTTCCCGAACGACTACATCGTCCTGGATCGTGACGGCGCCGTGCTGATTCCCGCCGACCTCATCAACGACGTGGTCGATGTCGCCGTCGAGCAGGAACGCCTGGAAGGCTGGATCATGCAGGAAGTGGATGCCGGCGTGCCGCTGCCCGGCCTCTATCCGCCCAACGAAGCCGCCGCCGCCCGTTACAAGGCCTGGCGCGACACGCAGAAGTAAACCGGCACGCCGCCGCAAGATGAGTGACCACGTGCATCCGCCAGCGTCGGATGCACGCAGCGTCCTGCCCGCCGCCGACGCGGCTGGCGGAATGCGCAGCGCCCGCAGTGCCTGTCAGACCCGCAGTCCCCCATAAAAGAAAAGCCATGCCAAGCCGCCCTGGCGGCAACACGGAGACAAACCATGCAGCAAACCCTGGCCGCGCGCTCGCGCCGCCGCCTGCTGGGCGCAGCCCTGGCCGGCGCATTCGCCACCCCCTTCATGCTGGGCGTCACCGCCCAGGCCGCCGACAACTATCCCAGCAAGCCGACCACGATCCTGGTGGGCTTCTCCGCCGGCGGCGCCGTGGACAACGTCGCACGCCAGATCGGCCAGGGCCTGGGCACGGCCTTCGGCCAGTCCTACGTGATCGAGAACCGCGCGGGCGCCACCGGCACCATCGCCGCCGAGGCGGCCTCGCGCGCCCAGCCCGACGGCTACACGCTGCTGCTGGGCACGCAGTCGACCATGGTGGTCGCGCCGGGCATGTATCCGACGCTGCGCTTCGACCCGATCAAGGACTTCGTGCCGGTCTCGCTGGTGGCCTCGGTGCCGCTGGTGCTGGTCGTGCATCCCTCCCTGCCCTTGAAGACGGTGCAGGACGTCATCGACTACGCCAAGGAAAAGCAGGGCGAGCTGACCTATGCCTCGTCCGGCCTGGGCGGTCCGCAGCACGTGTCCATGGAGCTCTTCGCTTCCATGGCCGGCGTGAAGATGGTGCACGTGCCCTATCGCGGCGAGGCCAATGCCATCACCGACCTGCTGGGCAACCAGGTGCCGCTGATGTTCAGCAACCTGCCCACGCTGCTGCCGCACATCAAGAGCGGCAAGCTGCGCGCCATCGCGGTGTCGAGCCTGGAGCGCTCGCCCACCGCGCCGGAGATTCCCACGGTGGACGAGTCGGGCCTAAAGGGCTTCGAGGCGCTGACCTGGTTCGGCCTGTATGCGCCCAAGGGCACGCCCGGCAGCGTGGTGGCCAGGCTGGAGTCCGGCGTGAAGACCGCGCTGGCCGACCCCGCGATGCGCTCGAAGATGGCCGACCAGGGCATGAAGATCGAGGGCCGCGACAGCGCCGCCTTCCGTGACTACATGCAGGCCGAGAGCGTGAAGTGGGGTGATCTCGTCCGCAAGTCGGGCATCAAGCCGGAGTAAGACGCGCATGGGCAACCCGTCATCGGTCTCCTTGCCGCGCCGCCTGCGCGGGGTGCTCTCGCTGGATGACTTCGAAGCCGCCGCGCGCAGGCACCTGCCGCGGCCGGTCTTCGGCTATCTGCGGGCCGTGGCCGAGACGGGCGCGGCCTATGACGAGAACCGCAACGCCTACCGCGACTACGTGTTCCGGCCCGCGGTGATGGTGGACGTCTCGCGCCGCAGCACCGCCATGACCCTGTTCGGGCAGGCGTACGCCGCGCCTTTCGGCCTCTGCCCGCTGGGGCTGTCGGCGCTGTCGGCCTATCGCGGCGACCTCGTCATGGCGCAGGCCGCGGCCGAGGCGCGCGTGCCGATGATCATGAGCGGTTCGTCGCTGATTCCCCTGGAAGCGGTGGCCGAGGCGCATCCGCAGGCCTGGTTCCAGGCCTATCTGCCCGGTGACCGCGCGGCCATCGAGGCCTTGATCGACCGGGTGGCGAAGACCGCCTTCCAGACGCTGGTCGTGACCGTCGATACGCAGGTCAAGCCCAATAGCGAGAACATGACGCGTAGCGGTTTCTCGGCGCCCATGCGCCCCAGCGTCAGCCTGGCGTGGCAGGGCATCACGCATCCGCGCTGGCTGTTCGGCACCTTCCTGCGCACGCTGTGGCGGCACGGCATGCCGCACTTCGAGAACAACTATGCCACGCGCGGCGCGCCCATCCTGTCGCCCAGCGTGATGCGCGATTTCGCCGAGCGTGGCAACCTGAACTGGGACACGCTGCGCGCGATCCGCGCGCAATGGCGCGGCCGCCTGGTGGTCAAGGGCGTGCTGCGGGACGACGATGCGCGCCAGGCGCGCGACCTGGGCGCCGATGGCATCATCGTGTCGAACCATGGCGGCAGGCAGTTGGACGACGCCATCGCCCCCTTGCGCGCCCTGCCGGAGATCGTGCGGGCCTGCCCGGACATTCCGGTGATGATCGACAGCGGCGTGCGGCGCGGCACCGACGTGTTGAAGGCGCTGGCACTGGGCGCGAAGTGCGCCTTCGTCGGCAGGCCCTTCGGTTATGCCGCGGCGGTCGGCGGCATGGTGGGGTTGCGGCACGCCATCGGGCTGTTGTCGGCCGAAGTCTCGCGCGACATGGCGATGCTGGGCGTCACGGACGTCTCGCAACTGGATGCCGTGCGCCATCTGGCGCCGCGCGTCGCGCGCGCGCGTGAGGGCATTGCCCAGTGGGCATAAGCTGAAAGCTTTTTAATCTTAAAAAGTTCAGCTATGAACAGATAGGGAATAAATCGTTCAGGTGCATACCGGTACGGGGCTAGTCTAAATAAGCCGGCGTTGTGTTCAGGTCCATTGAATGCAACTTCGCCGCTTATAGCCTCCACCGCGTGCCATGACCGACCTATCCGACCTCAGCCGCCTTCATCCCGCTGCGTCGCCTGCCCATTCCGGCGAGGCGGTGATTTCGCTGCGCGGCGTCAACAAGACCTTCGCCCGCCGCGGCGGCGCGCCGCTGCAGGTGCTGCGCGACATCGATCTCGACGTGCGGCAGGGCGAGGTGCTGGCCATCCTGGGCGCGTCGGGTTGCGGCAAGAGCACGCTGCTCAATCTCATCGCAGGCCTGGCCCACCCCGATAGCGGCAGCATCCGCATCGCGGGGCAGGATACGGCTGCGTTCACGGATTGGCGCTCGGTGGGCTACCTGTTCCAGGATGACCGCCTGCTGCCCTGGCGCACCACGCTGGAGAACGTGAGCTTCGGCCTGGAAGCCGCCCGGCTGCCGCGTGCCGAACGCTTGGCGCGTGCGCATCGCGCGCTGGAATCCGTTGGCCTGAAGGATTTCACCGAGGCCTATCCGCACGAATTGTCGGGCGGCATGCGCGCACGCGCCGCGCTGGCGCGCAGCCTGGTGAACCAGCCGCGCATCCTGCTGCTGGATGAACCGTTCTCGAAACTCGATCCCGCCATGCGCGCGCAGATGCACGCGGAACTGCTGGCCGTGCAGGCCGAGCAGGGCATCACCGTGGTCTTCGTCACGCACGACGTCGAGGAGGCAGTGGTGCTGGCCGACCAATTGGTCATCCTGCAGCCGCGTCCCGGCCGCGTGCGCGAGCGCGTGGCGCTGGACCTGCCGCGCCCGCGCCTGCCCGAGCAGGCCGAGGTGGCCGAGCGCGTGCGCCAGTTGCGGGTGAGGGTCTAGCCATGACGACCGTCACGCAGGCAGGTGCCTCGGGCTGGAACTGGCGCGCCGTGGGCGTGGCCGCCGGCCGGCGCCTGCTGCTGGCCGTGCTGCTGCTGGGCGTGTGGTGGCTGGTGGCGCGCGGCGTGCCGGCCTATGTGTTGCCTGGCCCGGCGCGCGTGGGCGACGCCTTGCAGCGCCTGCTGGCCAGCGACACGTTCTGGCGCGACCTGGGCACGACCTTCTATCGCGTGATGGCGGGCTTCGTCCTGGCCGCCATCGTGGGCACGGCCCTGGGCCTGCTGCTGGGCAGCCGCCGCAAGCTGGGCGAGTTCTTCGAGCCCGTGCTGGCCGTGACCAACACGATCTCCTCGGCCATCTGGGCCATCTTCGCCATCATCTGGTTCGGCATCTCCAACGCCACGACGATCTTCGTGGTGTTCATGACGGCGCTGCCGCTCATCCTGACCAACGTCTGGCAGGGCACGCGCTCGGTGCGGGCCGACTTCGTGGAACTGGCCCACAGCTTCCGCATGTCGCGCCTGCAGGTGCTGCGCAAGATCTACCTGCCCACCATCCTGCCTGATTTCTTTTCCGGCGCGCGCCTGGCTTTCGGCTTCGGCTGGCGCGTGTCGCTGGTGGCCGAGACCATCGGCGCGTCCAACGGCGTGGGCTACCGCCTGCGCCAGGCGGCGGACCTGGTGCAGACCGACCAGGTCTTCGCCTGGACCATCACGCTCGTCGTGCTGATGGTGCTGATCGAGTTCGGCTGTCTCAAGCCGCTGGAAAACCACCTGTTCCGCTGGCGCCGGCCAGCGCAGGCCTGAGGCCGTTCATTTCCCCCAACGTCTGGAATCCTAGCCATGTCCAAAACCATGAAGGCCCTGGTGCTCAATGCACACGGCGGCCTCGACCAGCTTCACGTCGTCAGCGACAAGCCCGTGCCCGCCATTGCACCGGGGCAGGTCGTCGTGCGCGTGGGCGCCTCTTCCTTCAACTATCACGACGTCTTCACCGTGCAGGGCATGCCCGGCATCAAGGTGCCGCTGCCCGTGGTCATCGGCCTGGACCTGGCCGGCACGGTCACCGAGGTGGGTGAGGGCGTGACCGGCTGGAAGGCCGGCGACCGCGTGCTCGTCAATCCGCTCAATCGCCAGAAAGGCCTGATGGGCGAAATGCTGGACGGCGGCATGGCCGAGTACACGCTGGCCAGCGCCGAACAGTTGATCCCGCTGCCCGACAACGTCAGCTTCGAGGACGCCGCCGCGCTGCCCGTGGCCTACGGCACCGCGCATCGCATGCTCATCACGCACAAGACGGTCAAGGCCGGCGACAAGGTGCTGATCCTGGGCGCGAGCGGCGGCGTGGGCACGGCCTCGGTCGTGCTGGCCAAGCTGCTTGGCGCCGAGGTGATCGCCTGCGCCAGCGGCGCCGAGAAGCTGGCGCGCCTGAAGGCGCTGGGCGCGGACCACGTGGTGGATTACCGCGAGACCGATTTCTCGAAGTGGGCCATCGGCCAGTACGGCAAGCCCCAGCGCCGCAACAACGAGGGCGGCGTGGACGTCGTCGTCAACTTCACCGGCGGCGACACTTGGGTGCCCTCGCTCAAGTGCATCAAGCGCGGCGGCACCTTGCTGGTGTGCGGCGCCACGGCGGGCCACGATCCCAAGGAAGACCTGCGCTACGTCTGGAGCTTCGAGATCAACGTGAAGGGCTCCAACAGCTTCTATGACGAAGACCTGCGTGCCCTGCTGGGCCTGGTCAGCGAAGGCCGCATCAAGCCCTTGATCGACCGCGTGGTGCCGCTGGAAGGCGCGGCCGAAGGCCTGGCCGCCATCCGCGACCGCAAGGTGATCGGCAAGATCGTCGTCACGCCCTGAACGCCGGAGAAGCATCATGTCTGAACAGAACAACGCATTGCCCACCGCCCAGGACGTCGAAGCGCGCCTGTTGCGCGCCCCGTATCACCAGTGGCTGGGCCTGAAGGTCCTGTCCGTGGGCGACGGGGAAATCACCCTGCGCGCCACCTGGCGCGACGAGTGGGTGGTGAATCCCGACCATCCCTACACCCACGGCGGCATCCTGGCCACCCTGATCGACCTGACCGCCGATTGGGCACTGGTGTCGACCACCGGCCGCGGCGTGCCCACCATCGACCTGCGCGTGGACTATCACCGTCCGGCCATGCCGGGCGACCTGACCGTGCACGGCAAGGTCATCAAGGCAGGCAAGCAGTTCTCGGTGTCCGAGGCGCGCGTGCACGACGCCGAGGGCCGCCTGCTGGCCAGCGGCCGCGGCGTGTATGCCACGGCGCCGGCCCCCAAGGCCTGATGCCATGACGCAAGCGCTGCCGCTGGACCACCTGGTCGTCAACACCCGCTTCGAGACGGATGCGGCCGCCGCGCTGTTCGCGCGGCTGGGTTTCACGCTGACGCCCCAGGGCCGTCATGCGATGGGGTCGGTCAACCACCTGATCGTCTTCGACCATGACTACCTGGAGCTGATCGGCCTGCCCACCGATGGCGGCGCATTGCGCCAGGAGATCCTGGCGCAGCCGGGCGGCATCGACGGCCTGGTCTACAAGCCCGAGTCCGCCGATGCCGTCCACGCGGGCCTGGTCCAGCGGGGCTTTCCGGTGCTGCCCCTGCATGCCTTCACGCGGCCCCTCGAACTCGATGGCAAGCGCTACGAGGCGTCGTTCCGCACCGTGCGTTTCGCGGCCGAGACCTTCGCCGCGGGACGTGTCTATTACTGCCAGCACCTGACGCCGGAACTGGTGTGGCGGCCCGAATGGCAAGGCCACGCCAACGGCGTGCGCGGTCTCTCGCGCCTGACCGTCGTGTCCGGCCAGCCCGCCTGGGATGCGCAACGCCATGCGGAAGCGTCCTTTGGCGAAGCCCGGCAGCTGGGCGATGACGCCTGGCGCGTGCAGGGTCCGGCGTTCTCCCTGGACATCGTGACACCGGCCGCCTATCTGGCCCGTTACGGCGAGCTGGCCTGCCAGGGCTACGGCCGAGGCAGCTTCTTCGGCGCCATCACCCTGCGCGCGGGCGACCCGGCCGCGCTGCGGGCGCACGTGGCGGCGCTGGGCACGCAGGTGCGCAGCGTGGCGCGCGATGGCGGCCTGGCCGTGAGTCTCACGGCCTACAACACCCTCTTGGATTTCGAGTATGAGCAGCCAGCCTGATGTCTTTCCCCGCAACCAGGGCGACCTGATTCCGCCCGGCGCCGATCGTGACGCGGTGGCGCTGATCGCGCTGGACGATGCGCTGGCTGCCCGTGAATTCACCTTCGGCCAGCTGGACGACCTGGCCAACGCCGTGGCGCGCGGCCTGTTGCGCCGCGGCCTGCGGCGCGGCGACCGCGTGGCCGTGCTGTCGGCCAACAATGGCGAGTTCCTGGCGACCCTGCTGGGCACGCAGCGTGCCGGCCTCGTGCTGGTGCCGGTGAACTACCGCTTCCCGCAGGCGCTTTCCGATTTCGTCATCGCCGACAGCGGCGCCGTGCTGGTGTTCACCGATGCGGCGCGGCGCGGCCAGGCGCCCGCGGGCCTGCCCGCCGTGGTGTTCGACGGCACGGGCGACGAGTCCTTCGATGCCTTCCTGGATCCGGGCCCGTTCACGCCCGTCGAGCCCGAACCCGGCGAACCGGCTTTCTTCATGTACACCTCGGGCTCGACCGGCAAGCCCAAGGGGGTGGTGCTGTCGCACCAGAGCCACCTGTGGGTCGTGAAGACGCGCCTGGGCGGCCAGCGCCACCGTGAACAGCGCTACCTGATCGCCGCGCCGATGTATCACATGAACGCGCTGGCCCTGTCGCAACTGGCGCTGGCCGGTGAGTCCAGCATCGTGCTGATGTCGCAGTTCAAGGCGCGTCCCTACATCGAGGCCATCCATCGCTATCGCCCGACCTGGCTGACCTCGGTGCCGCCGATGATGGCCATGGCCCTGCGCGAGACGGATGCCCTATCGCAAGCCGACCTGTCTTCGGTGCAGGTGGTGCGCATGGGCTCGGCGCCGGTCAGCGAAGCCTTGTTCGCCGCCATCCAGCGCGCCTTGCCGCAGGCGCGCATCATCAATTCCTATGGCACCAGCGAGGGTGGCCCGGTCACCTTCGGTCCGCATCCCGATGGCCTGCCGCAGCCACGCATGTCGGTGGGCTATGCGCATCCCCAGGTGGGCGTGCGCCTGGTCGATGCCGAAGGCCGCGAGGCCGAGCAGGGCGTGCTGCAGCTGAAGAGCCCGGCCATCATGAACGGCTACCACAACCGGCCCGACATCCGTGGCGCGATCACTTCGGACGGCTACTACGTCACGGGCGACGTGCTGCGGCGCGATGCCGAGGGCTTCTATTACTTCGTGGGCCGTGACGACGACATGTTCGTGTGCGGCGGCGAGAACATCTTCCCCGGCGAGGTCGAGAAGGTGCTGGAGACCCATCCCGGTATCCAGCAGGCCTGCGTGGTACCCGTGCCCGACGACATCAAGGGCCACAAGCCGGTGGCCTACGTCGTGGCCGCGCCCGGCGTGCAGCTCGAGGAAGCGGCCATCAAGCGTTATGCCCTGGCGCACATGCCGGCCTTCCAGCACCCGCGCCGCGTGTGGGTGCTGGATGCCCTGCCCCTGGCTACCACCAACAAGGTCGATCGCAAGCTGCTGCTGCGCCAGGCGACCGAGGCGGTGGGGCAGGCGGCGCACGCCTGACGCCACGCGGCTTCCGAATTTCCGATCGATCCAAGGACTCCTCATGCTTCCCCTGCGTCTGCGCAATACCCTGTCCGCGCTACTGTTCGCCGCCAGCGCCCTGGCCGCCGCACCCAGCCATGCGCTGGACGACGTCACCGTGGCCCTGGCCATTCCAGCCGCCGTGCACGACGGCGCCCCTTATGCGGCGGCCGAGGCGCTGGGCCTCTTCAAGGAAGCGGGCCTGAACGTGAAGACCGTGGTCTTCCAGGGCGCCGGCCCGCTGCTGCCGCAAGTGGCGGGCAAGCGCGTGACCTTCGGCTATCCCACCTCCGAGCCGGTCATTTCCACCTATATCCAGGGCAAGGATGCGCTGCCCTTGAAGTACGTCTACAACGGCGTGCCGGCCACCACGATGGAATTCGCGGTGCTGGCGGATTCGCCCATCAAGACGCTGGCCGACCTGAAAGGCAAGAAGATCGGCGTGGGCGCGCTGACCTGGGGCACGATCCCGGGCGGCCGCGCCGCCCTGCGCACGGCAGGCCTCACGCCGGGACAGGACGTGAGCTTCGTGGCCGTGGGCGCGCTGGGCGCGGGTTTCCAGGCCCTGCGCAATGGCACCGTGGACGCGTTGAACTTCAACAGCAGCTGGCATGACCAGCTGGAATTCAGCGGCACTAAGATCCGCCGCATCGCCTATCCGCAGGTCTTCCAGGAAACGGCAGGCAACGGCTTCATCGCGCACGTCGACACGCTGAAGGAACAGCCCGACCTGATCCGCCGCTTCGGCCGCGCCTATACCCAGGCGCAGGTGGTCTGCGAAACCAATCCTGCCTTCTGCGTGCGCGCCTTCTGGCAGCAGAACCCTTCCACCAAGCCGGATGGGGACGAGGCCAAGGCCCTGGCCGATGCCGTGGAACTGCTCAGCCGCCGCTTGAAGCGGGTGCTGTACACGCCTGACGGCCAGCGCCGCGTGCCCGGCGAATACAAGCTCGACGCCATCCAGCGCGGCATCCAGGCCATGGCCGACGCGGGCGAGTATCCGCATGCCAACGTGCCGCTGGACCAGATCTTCACCAACGATTTCGTGCCCGCCTTCAGCGATTTCGATCGCGACGCGCTGGTCGCCCGAGCCCGGGCGGCGAAATAGCGCGGCGGCGGGTGTCGCGCCCGCCGCATTCTTCCCAGGACCTAGCCCCATCATGCAGAACCCGTTCCTTCATCCTCTTGCGCGCGCCGGCGTGGCCGCGCTGGCCCTGTCCTGCGCCGCCGCGGCGCACGCCAAGGACACCGTCACCATCGCGCTGGGCATTCCGCTGACCGTGGCCAGCGGCGGCGTCTATGGCCTGGGCAAGGACCTCGGCTATTTCGACGAAGAGAACATCGAGGTCAAGACCATCGTCTTCCAGGGCGCGGGCGCATTGCTGCCGCAAGTGGCGTCCAAGAAGGTGACCATCGGCCTGCCGCTGCCCGAGCCGGTGCTGGCCAGCCACGAGACCGGCAAGACGCCCTTGCCCGTGCGCTACTTCTACAACACCATTCCGTCGAACGAGCTGGAGCTGGCGGTGCTGGCGGACGGCCCGATCAAGACCATCGCCGACCTGAAGGGCAAGAAGATCGGCGTGGGCGCGCTGACCTGGGGCACCATCCCCTCGACGCGCGCGCTGCTGCGCCAGGAAGGCCTGACGCCCGGCAAGGACGTGGACATCGTCGCCGTGGGCGTGCTGGGGTCGGGCTTCCTGGCCCTGAAGGAAGGCCGCGTCGATGCGCTGAACTACAACAGCACGTGGACCGCGCTGCTGGAACTGACGGGCACCAAGGTGCACCGCCTGCCGTATCCGCCCATCTTCCAGAAGATCAACAGCAATGGCTTCGTCACGCACGAAGACACGCTGCGCGACAACCCCGAGCTGTTGGCCCGTTTCGGCCGCGCCTATACCAAGGCCGTGATCGCCTGCGACGCCAACCCGGCCCTGTGCGCCGAGACCTTCTGGAAATACCAGCCCGAGGCACGCCCCAAGGACACCGACCCGAAGAAGGCGCTGGAAGAGGCCGTGGTGCTGGTCAAGAAGCGCATGAACAGCACGCTGCGCACGCCTGACGGCCGCGACCGCGTGGCGGGCGAGTTCGACCTGCCGGTGATCCGCGAGTTCGTGAAGGCCATGCATGCCGCCGGCGAGTTCAACACCGCGGACATCCCGGTCGAGCGCATCTTCGACAATTCGCTGGTGCAGCAGTACTCGCGCTTCGATGCCCAGGCCGTGCGCAAGCAGGCCCAGGCCCAGGCGGTGCAATGAGTGCGTCCGTTCCCGCGACAGGCGCGCCGATGCTGCGCACCCGGTCGCTGTCGCTCAGCTACCGCACGCGCCGCGGTGCCATCGAGGCCTTGCGCGACGTGAACCTGGCGGTGGCGGACGGCGAGTTCGTCACCATCCTGGGGCCGTCCGGTTGCGGCAAGTCCACGCTGCTGAAGTTGGCGGCGGGCCTGATTGCGCCCACCTCGGGCAGCATCGAGGTGGCCGGCGCGCCGGTGCGCGGACCGGGCGCCGACATCGGCGTGGCCTTCCAGAAGCCCACGCTGCTGCCCTGGCGCACGGTGCTGGACAACGTGCTGCTGCCCACGCACACGGTGGGCGACAAGACCCCCGCCAGCCGGGCACGCGCGCTGGACCTGCTGGCGCTGGTGGGGCTGCGCGATTTCGCCGACAACTATCCCAACGAATTGTCGGGCGGCATGCAGCAGCGCGTGGGCCTGGCCCGCATGCTGCAGCGCGATCCGCGCCTGCTGCTGATGGACGAGCCCTTCGCCGCCCTGGACGCCATGACGCGCGAGACGCTGACGCTGGAGCTGCAGCGCATCTGGATGCGCGACCGCAAGTCGGTGCTCTTCATCACGCACAGCATCCCCGAAGCGGTGCTGCTGTCGGACCGCGTGCTGGTCATGTCCACGCGGCCGGGCAGCGTGGTGGAGGACTATCGCGTCGACCTGCCGCGCCCGCGCACGCTGGACACGCTCTCGGACCCGGCTTTCGTCGCTGCCACGCAGCACCTGCGCCGTCATTTCTCCGCGCCCGCCGCGCAGGCGCCGTCCGATGAACCGGCACGCGCCACGCTGTGAGACCGCCATGCAACGCCTGACCTCCATTCTCTATCCGCTCATCACCCTGGCCGTCGTGCTGCTCGTCTGGCACTTCAGCGTCGTGCTGCTGCAGGTGCCCGACTACATCCTGACCACGCCGGGCGCGGTGCTGCGCACGCTGTGGTCCTATTTCGTGGACGGCAGCATCTGGCGCCACATCGGCTATACCGTCAGCGCCACGCTGATCGGCTATGTCATCGGCAGCACGCTGGCGCTGGTGCTGGGCGCGCTGCTGGCCGAGTCCCGCACCTTCGAGAAATTCGTCTATCCGCTGCTGATCGCCATCCAGGCCACGCCCAAGGTCGCGCTCGCGCCGCTCATCCTGGTCTGGTTCGGCTTCGGCATCGCCTCCAAGGTGGTGCTGGTGGTGCTGATCTGCTTCTTCCCGCTCTTCATCAACACCATCGTCGGCATCCGCCGCGTGGACCCCGATCTCATCGATGCCTGCCGCGCCTTCAAGGCCTCGCGCTGGTATGTGTTCCGCCATGTGAAGCTGCCGGGCGCGGCCAGCGACATCTTCGCCGGCCTGCAGATCGGCGTGGCGCTGTCGCTCATCGGCACCGTGGTGGGCGAACTGGTGTCCTCCGAGGCGGGCCTGGGCTATCTCATCGGCTCGGCCGCGGTGAATCTCAACGTGAGCACCATGTTCGCCGGCGTCATCCTGCTGGCGGCCTTCGGCATCACCGGCTCGCAACTGGTGCGCTGGCTGCACCGGCGCGTCGTCTTCTGGGAGGCAGGCCGTGCCGCCGACACTCGCGCCGACACCTGAGCCGTCCTTGGCCGATGCCCGCGCCCAGGCGCGCCGCGACCTGGCCGCCTGCCATCGCCTGGCCGCGCGGCATGGCATGACCGATCTCATCTACACGCACATCTCGGTGCGCGTGCCAGGCGAGCCGGAGCAGTTCTACATCAATCCCTTCGGCCTGCTGTTCGAGGAGGTCGATGCGGACACCCTGGCCACCGTGGCGCCGGACGGCACCGTGCTGGACGATCCCACCGGCCTGGGCATCAACCGTGCCGGTTTCGTCATCCATTCGGCCCTGCACCAGGCGCGTGAAGACATCGCCTGCGTCATGCATACGCATACGCTGGCCGGCGTGGCGGTGTCGTCGCTGCGCGATGGCTTGCAGCCCTACACGCAGCACGCCGCGCGCTTTCACCGCCGCCTGGGGTATCACGACTATGAAGGCGTGGCCGTCGACCTGGACGAGCGTGCGCGGCTGGTGCGCGACCTGGGACCGCATCACGCGCTGGTGCTGCGCAACCACGGCTTGCTGACTTGCGGGCAGTCGGTGGGGCAGGCGTTCGAGCGCATGTACTTCCTGGAATTCGCCTGCCAGGCGCAGTTGCGCATCCAGGCCACCGGGCAACCTGTCGCGGCACCCGACCCCGATGCGCTGGAGCGCGCCGCGGCGGTGTTCGAGCGTCCGGACGGACGCGCCGGCAAGCTCGTCTGGGCCGCGCTGCTGCGCGACCTGGACCGCCACGATCCTTCCTATCGGGGCCGCGCCGCGACGGCCTCTTCCTTCAACCGGTCCGCCAAGCCCATTCCTTCCCTTTCCCCCGTGGAGTCATCATGAGTTTCCTTTCCTCTCTCAAGCGCGCGGCTGCCGCCGCGCTGGTGCTGGGCCTGGCGGCTGCCGCCGTGCCCGCGCACGCCCAGAAGATCCGTGTCGGCTATTGGCCCAGCGGCCTCACGCTCGGCTACGGTTCGGTGCTGGAAGCCGGCAGCTTCTTCAAGGACCAGGGCCTGGATGTCGAGTATGTGCATTTCTCGGATGTGAACGGCCCCACCCGCGCCATCGCCGCCAATGCCATCGACCTGGCTTTCGGTTCGCCCGCCGCGGGCGCCTTCGCCCTGGCAACCGATGGCGTGCCGGTGAAGATCATCCTGGCCACGCAGCCGGCCAACGTCGCCTTCGTGGTGCCGGAAGATTCGCCCATCAAGTCGCTGGCCGACCTGAAGGGCAAGAAGGTCGGCATGTCGCCGGCAGGCAGCTCCACCGCCACCATCGCCAGCGCCGTGCTGGCGGGCAATCACGGCATCCAGGAAAAGGATTTCTCGCTGGTGCCCGGCAACGAGGCGCGCCTGGTGCAGTTCCTGGCCCAGAAGGAAGTGGATGCGGCCGCGCTGCGCAACGTGACCGTGGCGCAGATCAAGGACCTGAAGGTGCGCACGCTGTCGACCTTCGCCGATGAATGGCGCACGCTGACCAAGAGCGACGCCGCGCCATACAATGCGGTGGGCGTGGTGCGCAGCGAATACCTGCAGAAGAACCCGGACGCCGTCGTGCGCGCCATCGTCGCGCTGCGCAAGGGCCTGGAGTATGGCCGTGCCAATCCGGCAGAGGTCGTGAAGACCGTGCAGAAGGCCGCCAACCTGCCGGAAGCCGATGCCAAGGTCTTTGCCGACCTGTGGGACGAGAACTACCGCGTGTCGCTGGCCGAGCCCGACCAGAAGACGCTGCTGCGCGAGTTCGAGATCTTCAAGGCGAATGGCACGCTGAAGGGTGACCTGCCGGCCGGGGCGCTGGATCCGGTGCCGTATGAGAAGGCGCTGCAAGTGAAGTAAAAGAAGCCAAAAAAAGGCCGATCGACGAATCGATCGGCCTTCACGCGCCAGGTGGGAGAACCGCAGCGCGAAGCTTTGTCGTAAGTCAGGCCGCCTGGCGCGCCCGCGCCGCCACGGCGTCCTTCAGGAAGTCCAGCACGCCCGCCCACGAGGCCTGATTCGCGCGATGGTTGGCCAGCGGCGTGCCGCCGCCGGTCAGCACGATGCCCGACACCGGGTGCGGCTTGGCGATGCGCGTGGTGGGCACGCCCGGCGCCTGCAGCGCGTGGCCGGCCTCGGGGTAGTCCAGGTGCGTGACGGCATGCGGATGCTGGGCCCGGGTCAGCGTGCGCGCGACGTCTTCCGCGTAGCGGGAGGACGGCCAATAGCCATCGTCGCCCGCCGACAGCAGCAGCACCGGTCCGGCGATACGCTCGACCGGAATGCGCGCGCGTGCGACCGCCGCGACATCGCGTTGCGCATCGACGAAGGCCTGGGCCTGGCGGCGCGGCTCGGGCAGGCTGTCGATGGCCGACCAATCCTGTGCGGCGTTCCCTTCCCACACATGCGCCACGGCATCGCCGCCACGCGTCCAGGCGGTGGCGAAACGTCCTTCCTCGGGTTTGCCGGCGTTCAGCACGCCATGCACCACGGAGCTGGGCACATAGGCCACCACGGCCGATACGGCTTGCGGATATTCGCTGCCCAGCAGCAGCGACAGTTCGCCGCCGCGAGAGATGCCGCTGACCGCGACGAAATCCCAGGCGGGGCGCACGGTGGCGCGCAGCCAGGCCAGCGCGCGTTCGAAATATTCCAGCGGGATGCCCGACAGGTGGTCCGGCAGGCCCGGCGCGCCGAAGTAGCCCAGCGCCAGCGCGGCATAGCCGTGCGAGGCGAACAGCGCCGCGCGCGCCTCGTTCACGCCGCCGCCCGAGCCGTTCAGGAAGACGATGGCCGGATGCGGGCCGGGCGTGGCGGGCGTGAACAGCGCGCCCACCAGGCCGTCCTGCGACAGCGGCGTGCGCACGACGCCTTCCGCGGCGTGGCGCTGCACCAGGTGCGCGGTGGCGCGCGCGCCGTGTTCGCCCTGCGCCTGCAACACGACGGTGATGGCGCCGGCCAGGCCCTCGGGCGCGGGCACGGCCAGCGAGTCCTCGCCCGGCTGGGGCAGCCAGGCCTGCGACCATATCGGGCCCTGGCCGTCCACGCCTGCATAGCTGCCCGACACGGGCGCCTGCCGATCCAGGTCGATCGCGCCGCGCGCGTCGGCCACATAGGTGTTGACGCTGCGCCATGCGCTGCCGTCGGCCTGGCGCGAGCGCGCGGTCAGGCTGACGTGTTCGCCCGGCGCGAAGCCGGACAGGACGATGTGGCGGGGAGTGTCGAGGAGGCCCACGGCGGGCACGACGGAAATGGCTGCGGACATGCGGAAATCCAATGCAAGGAATGAACCCCTACGCTAGGCCCTGGGGCCTGCAGGGCAAACGATTTTTCCGCGATAAGCTTGTGAGGCACGGCATTGTGCGGCGCGCCTCCGCGGCCAATACAAAAAAAACTCAATGAAACCTCAAATTATTTTCCGGCTATTTTTCCTATAAAGACGGGTTCTCATCTTTCCCTCGTGGAGTCCCCGATGTCCCTGCTGCTTCCCACCACCATCGTCGGTTCCTATGCCCAGCCCGATTGGCTGATCGACCGCAAGCGCCTCGGCGAGCGCTTCCCGCCGCGCGTGCGGGCGCAGGAATTGTGGCGCGTGGCGCCGGAGTGGCTGGAGCAGGCCCAGGATGACGCCACCCTGCTGGCCATCCGCGACCAGGAGGCGGCCGGCCTGGACATCTTGACCGACGGCGAGGTGCGCCGCGAGAGCTACTCCAATCGTTTCGCCACCGCGCTGGAAGGCGTGGACCTGGACAACCCCGGCACGGCCCTGGACCGCAGCGGCCATCCCAACCCGGTGCCGCGCGTGGTGGGCAAGATCCGCCGCAAGCATGCGGTGCAGGTGCGCGACGTGCAGTTCCTGCGCGCCCACACCGACCGCCAGATCAAGATCACCGTGCCGGGTCCGTTCACCATGGCGCAGCAGGCGCAGAACGACTTCTACGGCTCGCTGGAAGAGATGGCGATGGGCTATGCCGTGGCCGTCAATGCCGAGATCCAGGACATGTTCGCCGCGGGCGCGGATGTCGTGCAGATCGACGAGCCCTATATGCAGGCGCGCCCCGACGCCGCCCGCGAGTACGGCATCCGCGTGCTCAATCGCGCGCTGGAGGGCGTCACCGGCACCACCGCCGTGCATATCTGCTTCGGCTATGCGGCGGTCATCCACGCGCGTCCCTCGGGCTATTCCTTCCTGCCTGAGCTGTGCGAGTGCAAGGCCTGCCAGATTTCCCTCGAAACCGCGCAGTCCAGGCTGGATTGCTCGGTCTTGGAAAAACTGCCCAACAAGCAGATCATGCTGGGTGTGCTGGACCTCTCGACCAACGAGATCGAGACGCCCGACGAGGTGGCCGCGCGCATCCGCCGCGCGCTGCCGCACGTGCCGGCCGAGAATCTCATCATCGCGCCCGACTGCGGCTTCAAGTACCTGCCGCGCGAGGTGGCCTTCGGCAAGATGAAGGCGATGGTCGACGGGGCGAGGCTGGTGCGCGCCGAGCTTGGCGCGCAGGCCTGAGGAGACCGAGGAGACAATGATGCGCAGCTTCGCAACGCTTGCAGCCGGCGCCCTGGCCGGCTTGGCTTTCTCCGTGGCCGCGCCGGCCCAGGACAGCTATCCCACGCATCCGATCACCATCGTCGTGCCGGTGCCGCCGGGCGGCATCGTCGACATGGCCGCGCGGCTGGCCAGCGAGCCGCTGACCACGGCGCTGGGGCAGCCGGTGGTCATCGACAATCGCACGGGCGCCAGCGGCAACATCGCCTACGGCATGGTGGCCCATGCCCAGCCCGATGGCTATACGCTGCTGGCTTCGTATTCGATGTATCACGTGGGCAATCCGTCCATGTTCTCGGAGCTGCGCTGGAAGAAGGAATCCTTCACGCCGGTCGGCATGGTGGCGGTGGCGCCGCACGTCGTCGTCGTGCACCCGTCGCTGCCGGTGCACAACCTGAAGGAGCTGGCCGAGTACGCGCGGGCCAATCCAGGCGAATTGAACTATGCCTCGCAGGGCAGTGGTTCGGTGCCGCACGTGGGCACCGAACTCTTCAAGCAGCTCACCAAGACCGAGATGACCCACGTGCCCTACAAGGGCTCGGGGCCGGCCATCCAGGATGTGCTGTCCGGCCGCGTGCAGCTCTTCATCACCACGCCGCCGTCGGTCATGGGCCATGTGCAGCAAGGCAAGCTGCGCGCCATCGCGGTCGCGGGGCGCGAGCGCCATCCCATGATCCCGGACGTGCCGACCTCGGCGGAACAGGGGTTCGAGGGATTCGAGCTGGATGCCTGGGTCTCGCTCTTTGCGCCCGCCGGCACGCCGGATGCCGCGATCCGCAAGCTGAGCGCGGCCTTGAAGGCAGGCCTGGACAAGCCCGCCACCGTGCAGAAGGCCGCGGGCGCGGGCGTGCAGGTGCGCTACCAGTCGCCCGAGGAACTGGGCAGGACGGTCGAGACCGATACGGCGTACTGGTCGAAGGTGATCACGTCGGCGGGCATCGTCGCCAACTGAGGTGGCTGGTCAGGGGCGCGGTTCCAGGCCCAGCATGTCGGCCAGCCCGATCGACGCGGGCGGACGGACGAGCCGGATGTGCTGCTCCAGCGCGCGCAGGTGGGCGTCCATCTCGGCCACGGCCTGCGCCACCTTGCCTTGCTCCAGATAGCTGACGACGCGGGCGTGCTCGTCGTGCTCGCAGGTGGCGTTGCCGGGCGGCTGGAAAATGGCCACCACCAGCGAGCAGCGCGAGATGACTTCGTTCAGGTAGCGCTGCAGGATGGGATTGCGTGACAGCTCTCCCAGGCGCTGATGGAAGGCGCTGGCCAGCCGCGCCCATTCCGTCTGGGGGGAGCCGTGCATGGCGCGGTGTTCCGCACGCAACTGGCGCCGCAGCGACGCGAAGTCGGCGCGCGTGGCGTATTGGGCCACCAGCGGCAGGATGGCCGCCTCGAGCTGGCGGCGGGCCTCGAAAAGCTGTCCCACCTCTTCCTGGCTGGGCATGGCCACCATGGCGCCGCGGTTGGGCCGAAGCGTGATGACATGGTCGTGCGCCAGCCGTTGCAGCACTTTCTGCACCACCGAGCGCCCCACGCCGAACAGCTCGGAGAGCGCCGCTTCCGGCAGCTTGGTGCCGGGCTTGAGCCGCTGGCTCATGACGCTGCTGACCACGGCGTCATAGATGCGGCGTTCGATCTCGTCACCCGAGGCCGCCGTTGCCGCCGCGTCGCCAGTCAATGCCACGGGCCGCAGCTTCGGCCGGCCGCGTGGCGCGGCTGGCTGCGCGCGGCCAGCCTTGGCTTGCGCCGCCGGCGGCGTTGGCGCGGCGACGGCCTTGCGCTTGCTGGCGGGCGCTGACGCTGGCGGCGACGAGGAGGCTTTCTTCATGAAACCATGAGGGGTGGGCAGGCTCGCTATTGTGCCATCGCTTCGTCGCGGTTCGTGGACGCGGCTGTGCCCAGGGCGCCAAGGCGCCGGCCCAGTTCGCAGGCCAGGCGGATCAGCGCCTGGTCGCTGCCCGCCGGGCCCATGATCGACACGCCATAGGGCAGGCCGTCCGCGCCGAGAAAGGGGATGCTGACCTGGGGCAGGCCGGCGATTCCCGCCAGCGAGGTCATGCGGAACGTGCGCATGCGGGCCTGGTCCACCGTGTCGGGCTGCGCGTCGCGGCGCAGCGCGGCGCTCGAGGCCGACGGCAGGATGGCAAAGCGCGTCTCGCCGAGCTGGGCACGCAGCGCCGCCCGCAGGCGTTCTCGCAAGGCATCCGCCTGCGCGGCCGCGTCGGCGCCGATGGCCGCCGCCGCGCGCCAGCGGCTGTCGACGGCGGGCGCGAATGCCGGCCGCTGACGGGTGATCCAGTCGCCGTGCGTGCGCCAGGCATCCCAACCGGACACGGTGATGTAGGTCTGGCGCCAGGTTTCCAGCGATGACTCGGGCGCTCGCGCGCCTTGCACGGGAATGCCCAAAGCCGCAACCGCCGCGGCAACGCCGTCGATCAGGGGAAGGAACGCGGCATCGGCCTCCTCCTGCGTGTCGGCCAGGAGCAGCGCGCCCTTCCAGTCGCGGTCGGGCTCCGTGTCCAGCAGGACGGGCGCCACGCGCGCGAACACGTCCGCGTCCCGCGCCAGCCAGGTGGTGGTGTCGAACATCGGCGACAGCGGCACCAGCCCCTGCGCCGGGATCCGGCCGTGCGTGGTGCGCAGGCCCCAGAGCCCGCAATAGCTGGCCGGCACGCGCGTGGAGCCGCCGGTGTCGGTGCCCAGCGCGACGTCGCACAGGCCGGCTGCGACCGCCGCCGCGGATCCGCTGGAGGAGCCGCCCGTGACGCGGTCTGGCGCGCGCGTGTTGTGCGGGGCGCCGTAGTGCAGGTTGTCGCCGTGGATGCTGTAGGCCAGTTCGTCGGTCACCGTCTTGCCCACCAGCGTGGCGCCCGCGTCCAGCATGGCCGCCACGGCAGGGCTGTGCACCCGGGCGGGCGCGTGGGAGGCCAGCCAGGCGGGGTTGCCCGCGCCGGTGACGTGGCCGGCCACGTCGAAGAGGTCCTTCGCGGCAAAGCGCAGGCCGTCCAGGACGCCGCTGGCGGACGGATCGAGCTGGAAGCGGCCGTGTGGGACCCAGGCGCCGACGGCGTCTTCGGGCGGCAGGGGAGGCGTGGCGCTCATGATGGGGCAGTCCTTACAACGGAAAAAGCGTGTCGACGTGGCGGTGGATCTCTCCCGGCGTGGTGAACCACACCTGTCCGGGCGCGCGGTGCGCGGCGATGTGGGAGAGCGCTCGCCGCAGGTGGCGCAGGCGATAGGGCTGGCCGACCAGATAGGGGTGCAGCGCAATCCCCATGACCAGGGGCTGGCGTTGCGCCTGCATCAGCATTTCATCGAAGTTGTCGATGATGAGCTGGGCGAAATCCTTGCCATCCATCTGGCGGGCCACGATCATCGGAATGTCGTTGACCTCTTGCGGATAGGGCAGCGACCACAGCGTGCCCTGGCGTGTCCGCACGCGCACGGGCTGGTCGTCGTGGCACCAGTTCAGGGTATAGCCATAGCCGGTCTCGGCCAGCAGGTCCGAGGTGCGCGGCGACTCGGCGATCCAGGGCGACAGCCAGCCCTGCACCGGCTGGCCGCCAGCCTGGTGCAGGCGGACCTGGCAGTGGCGCAGCAGTGCGCGTTCGTCGTCCTCCGCCATGCTGCCCTGGTGCTCGGCGTTGGTGTGTCCGTGGCCGATCAGTTCGTCGCCACGGGCAACGCACGCTTCCAGCAGTTCGGGGCAGTGGTCCAGGATGGCGGTGTTGGCGATGATGCCGGCAGGCAGCGCAAGCGCGTCGAACAGTTCCAGGCAGCGCCACGCGCCCACCCGGTTGCCGTACTCGCGCCAGCTGTAGTTCAGCACGTCGGGTTCGCCGATGCTGGCGCCCAGCTTGGCACCCATGCCTTCGCCCCAGGCGAAGTGCTCGATGTTGAAACCCAGGTAGACCGCCAGCTTGCAGTCTTGCGGCCAGGCATAGTGCGGCCTGCGGGTGATGGGCGTGTAGTCGTAGCGGTCATGGTGGCGCAGCGGGCCGTGGTTGCTGCCCGCCGGGTCGGAGGGGCTCATGGCTGCGCCCCTTGCGCGCGCGACAGCATCCATTCCGCGCTGTCGTTCCACACATCCATTTCGACGATCAGCCCCTCGCGCAGCACGTACCGGTCGACGTAGCGGTTGCCTTCGAAGGGCGTGCCGTCCAGCCATTCCCCATACAGCGTGCCGCGGTTGTAGACCACGGCGGATTGCGGCGTGGCGCCGACCACGACATCGGTGGATTCGAAGCGCTTCTTCACCCAGCGGTAGCGCGAGGCATTGAAGGCGGTGCACTGTGCTGGATCGTCCATGGCCCGGCCGCCGGTGAAGCGGATGCGCAGGTCGGCCGCCACGTAGCGCCGTGCGCCTTCGGGGTCGGGTTTCATGAGGACGGTCAGGTAGGTGTCGACGATCTTGCGCGCCGCATCCGCGGCATCGGCAGCGTCGCTCGATATTGGTGCGTCATGCATCATTTCTTCCCTTGTTTGCCTTGTTGTGGTGCGTCGCTGCGGGCGGCTCGCGGCTTGGATTGCGAACGGCGGCGCGCTTGGATGAAAAATTTTCGTCGACAAAAAATGCTATTTATTGTCGACAATAATAGTGATTGATTGGGTTCAAAAAAACAAGATTCATGTGCGCAATGCGTGTGCGAAAAAAATTGGCACGCCATTTGCTTGGGTTCGTGGGCCTGGCGGCGCATCCGCCTGCTCGTCCATCGATCTCCTGGGGAGAACTCCATGTCCAGCTTCACCCGCCGCACTTTCCTGTCGCTTGCCTTCGCCGTGCTGGGCCCGAGCCTGACCGCGGGCGCCCAAGCCGCCGAGCCCATCAAGATCGGCCTGATCACGGCCTTGTCAGGCCAGTCGGCCCTGGCCGGAGAGTCCCTGACGCGTGGCATCCAGGTGGCGATAGACGAGATCAATGCGAAAGGCGGCCTGCTGGGCGGCCGCCCCGTCCAACTGGTGCGCCGCGACGACGAGGCCAATCCCGCCAAGGGCGTGGTGGCGGCCCGCGAGCTGATCTACAAGGAAAAGGTGGCCGTCATCTTCGGCGGCCTGGATACCCCGGTGTCCATGGCCGTCGTGCCGCTGGTCAACCAGGCGAAGATGCCGTTCATGGGCGCCTGGGCGGCGGGCACGCCGATCACCAAGAACGGCGCGGAGCCCAACTATGTGTTCCGCGTCTCCGCGGTCGACGAGATCGTCGACCAGGCCATGGTCGATTACGCGCAGAAGACCTTCGGCACCAGCAAGTTCGGCCTGATCATGGTCAACAATCCCTGGGGCGAGTCCAACCAGCGCGGCCTGGTGGCGGCGCTGTCGGAAAAGGGCATGCAGCCCGTGGGCAGCGAGAAGTTCGAGGGCAGCGACGTCGACGTGGTGCCCCAGCTCAGCCGTCTGCGCTCGGCCGGCGCCGATACCCTGTTCCTGGTCGGCAACGTGGGCCCGTCGGCGCAGGTGGTCAAGTCGCTGGCGCGCATGGGCTGGAAGGTGCCCGTGGTGTCGCATTGGGGGCCGGCCGGCGGACGCTTCACCGAACTGGCGGGGCCGGGCGCCCGCGACGTGCATTTCGTGCAGACCTACAGCTTCTTCGGCAAGCAGTCGCCCGTGGGCGAGAAGGTCGTGGCGGCGCTCAAGGCCAAGTATCCGGACATCAAGGGCCCCGAGAACATCACGCCCGCCGTGGGCGTGGCCAATGCCTATGACGCCATGCAATTGACGGCGCTGGCCATCGAACAGGCCGGCTCCACCGACGGCGACGCGATCCGCCAGGGGTTCTACAAGATCGGCACCTACGACGGCCTGATCAAGACTTACAAGCAGCCCTTCACGGCGACGGTCCATGACGCCCTGAGCAAGGACGACTACGTCTGGGCGCAGTTCATCGACAACCGCATCCTGCCCGTGGGCATGGCGCAGTAAGCCGGCGAAGAAAAGGGGAGGGCTTCGATGGAACTGCTGGCTGCGCTCATCAGCGGGCTGGGACTGGGCAGCATGTACGGTCTCATGGCGCTGGGCTTTCACATCACCTACTCGGTGTCGGGGACCGTCAACTTCGCGCAGGGCAGTTCGATGATGCTGGGCGCGGTGCTGTGCTTCACCTTTGCCCAGACCCTGGGGTGGCCCATGCCCCTGGCCATCCTGCTGGCCCTGCTGTTGTGCGCCGCCTATGGCGTGCTGGTGGAAGTCATCGCGGTGCGGCCCTTCGCCAGCCGTGATTCGAATGCCTGGCTGATGTCCACGGTGGCCCTGGGCATCGTGCTGGACAACGTCGTCATGCACACCTTCGGCCGGGAGCCGCGCAGCCTGCCGTCGCCGCTGGCCGACGCGCCGGTGGCGCTGGGCGGGCTGGGCCTGGGCATCTATCCCTTGCAGTTGCTGATTCCCGTGCTGGGGCTGGCGCTGGCCGCCGCCCTGCACGCGGTGGCGCGCCGCACCCGCTGGGGCACGGCGCTGCTCGCGGTCGTGCAGAACCGGGACGCGGCGCGCCTGATGGGCATTCCCATCAAGCGCGCCATCGCGGCCGCCTTCGCCCTGTCCACGCTGCTGGCCGGGGTGGCGGGCGTCCTGATTGCCCCGTTGTTCAACGTCAACGCGGACATGGGAACGCTGTTCGGTCTGAAGGCTTTCGCGGTCGCCATCCTGGGTGGCATCGGCAGCGCCTGGGGCGTGATGCTGGCCGGCCTGCTGTTCGGCGTGGCCGAGGGCCTGGTGACCGTCACGCTGGGATCGAGCCACACGCAGATCATCACCTTTTCCCTGGTGATCGTGGCCCTGGCCTGCAAGCCAAATGGCCTCTTCGGACGTGCCGAGGTAAAGAAGGTATGACGACCGCATTGCATCGGAGCAAGTCCGCCGGCCAGGTCCGGCTGCTGGTCGCGACGGGCGTGATCGCCGCCGTGGGCATCGCGCTGAGCCTCACGCTCAACACCTACTATGCCTTCGTCCTGGCCAACATCGCGCTGATCGCGGTGGTCGGGATCGGCTTGAACGTCCTGCAGGGGCTTACCGGCCAGGTGTCCTTCGGGCACGTGGGTTTCTATGCGATAGGCGCCTATACCGTGGCGATCCTGACGACCAAGGCGGGCTGGGGCTTCTGGCCCGCCTGGCTGGCCGGCATGGTGCTGGCCGGCGGGCTGGGGACGCTGCTGGCGCTGCCGGCGTTGCGGGTCAAGGGGCCCTATCTGGCGATGATCACCATCGCCTTCAGTTTCATCGTCCAGCATGCCGCGGTCGAGCTCAGCGGCCTGACCGGCGGGCAGAGCGGCATCATGGGGCTGCAGCCGCCCGTCCTGTGGCCGGGGCTGGGGCCGGAGCAGACCATCGCGGTGCTGGGCATCCTGCTGGCCGCGCTGCTGACATTGGCGTATGCCCGCCTGTCACGCGGCGCCTGGGGCGCGGCAATGCGCGCGGTCAAGGACAGCGAAAGCGCGTCGGCCTCCATCGGCCTGAACCCCCTGGTGATCAAGACCGTGGCCTTCACGTTGTCGGCCGCGGCCGCGGGCCTGGCCGGCGGGCTCTTCGCGCCGCTGTCTGGCTTCGTCGTGCCCGAGACCTTCAGCTTCATGCAATCCATCCTGTTCGTGCTGGTGGTCGTGCTGGGCGGCGCGGGTTCGGTGGCGGGCCCTATCGTGGGCGCGCTGGTGGTCGGTGCGTTGCCGGAGCTGCTTGCCTCGCTGGAAGCCTATCGGCTGCTGTTCTTTGGTGCGATGCTGCTCGTGGTGCTGTGGGTGGCGCCGGAAGGGATCGTCGGCATGGTGCGCCAGGTGTGGCGCCGGCGGGGGCAGGCTGTGGCCATGGCGCCCGAGACCGTCCCGGAAGGCGCCGCGCTGGCCCGGCGCCCGCGCGCGCGACTCGTGGCGAAGGGCCTGGGCATGGCGTTCGGCGGCGTGCGCGCGGTCGCGGAACTGGACATGCAGGTTGCAAGCGGCGCGGTGACTGCCCTCATCGGTCCCAACGGCGCGGGCAAGACCACCGCCCTGAACATGCTCAGCGGCTTCTACCGGCCCAGCTCCGGCGGCTTCGACCTGCTTGGCGCCAGCGGCAGCCAGCCGCTGGCGGGCCTGCCGGCGTTCCGCATTGCCCGCGCGGGCGTGGCGCGCACCTACCAGACCTCGCAGCTGTTCGGCAGCCTGAGCGTGGAAGACAACGTCGTGCTGGCCATGGGCCGCGGCAGGCTGGGCGGCTTGTTCAGCGCCGCCCGCCACGCCGATCCGACGGCGCGGGCCCGGGCCCGCGCACTGCTGGCATTCTGCGGCTACCGTGGCGTCGCGAGCGCGCAGGCCGCGGGGCTGGCGCACGTGGACCGGCGGCTGGTCGAGATCGCGCGCGCGCTGGCCACCGATCCCGACGTGCTGCTGCTGGATGAGCCGGCCGCGGGCCTGTCGCGGGAAGACAAGGAAGTGCTGTCGGGCTTGCTGTCCCGTATCCGTGACGCCGGCGTGGGCGTGGCCCTCGTCGAGCATGACATGGCGCTGGTCATGGGCGTGTCTGACCATGTGCTGGTGCTGGACGCCGGCCGCCGCATTGCCTGGGGCACGCCGCAGGCCGTGCAGGCTGATCCCGCGGTGCGCCAGGCCTACCTGGGCGACGCCATGGCGCCTGCCCCGCGCCCGCCCCGGCCGGCAGGCGCACAGCCCGCGCGCGAATTGCTGGCGGTGGCCGACCTGGTGGCGGGCTACGGCGCCGACCCGGTCCTGCACGGCGTGAACCTGCAGGTGCGCAGCGGCGAAATGGTGGCGTTGCTGGGCGCGAATGGCGCGGGCAAGTCGACCTTGATGCGATGCCTGGCGGGCCTGCATGCCAGCCAGTCGGGCAGCATGCACCTGGACGGCCATGTGCTGGAGCGGCGTCCCGCCGAAGAGGTGGTGGGCCTGGGGCTGGTGCTGGTGCCGGAGGGGAGGCAGGTGTTTCCCGAGCTTTCGGTCCTGGACAACATCCGCCTGGGCGGATTCCTGCACCCCGAGGATCGCGAGGCGCGGGTGCAGCAGATGCTGGACCGCTACCCGCGCCTGCGTGAGCGGCAGCATCAGCGCGCGGGGCTGTTGTCAGGCGGGGAGCAGCAGATGCTGGCGGTGGCGCGCGGCCTGATGGCCAAGCCGCGCGTGCTGCTGCTGGACGAACCCTCGCTGGGCCTGGCGCCGAAGATCATCGCCGAGCTGTTCGCGTCGCTCGATGCCTTGCGGACCGAAGCGATCACGATCCTGCTGGTGGACCAGATGGCCGGACTGGCGCTGGCCCTGGCCGATCGCGCCTATGTGCTGGAGAACGGCAGCGTCGTCGCGGAGGGGACGGCCGCCCAGATCGCCGCCGACGAAAGCCTGGCGGAGGCGTATCTGGGCGGAAAGGGCTGAGCGAGCGCCTGGCCGTCGAATGCCGGGTGCGGCTTCAGGCCGCGCCCAGATAGGCCTTCTGCACCGACGGATCGGCGGCCAGGTCGTCGGCCTTGCCCGACAGCACCACCTTGCCGTGCTGCAGCACATAGGCGCGATCGGCCAGCTCCAGCGCCAGGCGCGCGTTCTGCTCCACGATCAGGATGGTGATGCCCTGGTCCTTCCAGCCGAACAGCACGTCGTAGACGAGGTCCACGAACTTGGGCGACAGGCCCATGGACGGTTCGTCGATGCAGACCAGCGTGGGGTTGCGCACCCAGGCGCGCGCCAGCGCCAGCATCTGCTGCTCGCCGCCGGAGAGCGTGCCGGCGGCCTGGTTGCGGCGCTCGGCCAGCCTGGGGAAGGCTTCGTACGCGCGCGCCAGCGAGGCCTGGATGGCCGCCTTTTCCTTGCGTCGCGGCCAGGCGCCCAGCAGCAGGTTTTCATAGACCGACATTTCCGGGAAGACCCGGCGGCCTTCGGGCACGCTGGCCACGCCGCGCTCGATGATGTCGGCGGGCGACAGGCCATCGATGCGCTGGCCGTCCAGCGTGACGGTGCCGCGCGTGGGCTTGACCAGTCCCAGCACCGACTTCACGGTGGTCGACTTGCCCGAGGCGTTGCCGCCCAGCACGGCCACGGTCTCGCCCTGGCGCACGTCGACGCTGACTTCGAACAGGGCCTGCACCGCGCCATAGTGGCAATCGATGCGGTCCACCGACACGCGCACCGGCGCGCCGGCGGCGGGGTTCACGACATCATCCAAGGTGGGCATTGGAGCGCTTCCTTCCTTCGCGAGGGTGGCCGATGTAGGCTTCGACCACCTCGGGGTGATCCAGGGCGTGATCGGGGGTGTCTTCCACCAGCACCTTGCCCTGGTTGAGCACGATCACACGGTCGGCGATGCGCCGCACCAGCGAGAGCTTGTGTTCGATGACCAAGAGGCCGATCTGCGGGAACAGCTTGGGCAGTTGCTCCAGCAGTTCCGTCATTTCGCCCGTCTCGGTGGGGTTCATGCCCGCCGTGGGCTCGTCCAGCAGCAGGTAGGCCGGACGCGAGGCCAGCACCCGCGCGATCTCCAGCCGGCGCCGGTTGGCGTACGAGAGGCTGAAGGCGGGCTGGTCGCGGCGCGGCCACAGGCGGTCGCCGAAGAGCTTGAGCACGTCCGCCGCCGCCGCTTCCTGCGCCGCGCGGCGGCGGCGCCAGAAGGGCAATGACAGCACCGCGCCGGCCGCTTCGCGCACCGGATCGAGCAGGCCGCCCTTGCCATTCGACAGCAATTGCATGTGCGTGCCGACCAGCACGCTGTCCCACACCGTCATGGCGGGGAACACGCGCGAGGTCTGGAAGCTGCGGCCCAGGCCCAGGCGCGCGATGCGCTCGGGCGGCAGGCGGTCGATGCGGCGGCCGTCCAGCGTGATGCTGCCGCTGCTCGGGCGGTCCACGCCGCTGATCAGCTGCACCAGCGTGGACTTGCCCGCGCCATTGGGACCGACCACGGCCAGGGTTTCGCCAGGTCGCAGGTTCAGGCTGACGTTATCGACGGCGCGCACGCCACCGAAGTCGCGCACCACCTTGTCCAGTATCAGGCCTTTTTCCATCATCGTGCTCCCAGCAGGCCTTGCGGCCGCAGGCGCAGGACCAGCAGCAGGACAATGCCATAGGCAATCAGGCGGTATTCACTGAAACCGCGCAGCAGTTCAGGCAGGATCGCCAGCACGAAGCCGGCCAGCACCGCACCCGTGATGTTCCCCAGTCCGCCCAGCACCGCCATGGTCAGGGCCAGGATCGAGGTATCGACGTAGAAGCTCTCGGGGCTCACCACGGTCTGCGCATAGGCCAGCAGGCCACCCGCGATGCCGGCCAGCGCGCCGCTCAGCGCGAAGGCCAGCAGCAGATAGCGCTTCACCGGCAGGCCGGCGGTGTGCGCGGCCAGGCGGTCTTCGCGGATGGCGCGCCAGGCGCGGCCGATGGGCGAGGACACCACGCGTTCGGCCAGCACCAGGCAGCCCGTGACGATGGCCAGCGTCAGCCAGTAGCGCTGGCTGGCATCGCCGGGCGCCCAGCCGCCCAGCAGCCAGACTTCGGGGCGGGGAATGTTGAAGATCCCCATGGGGCCGCGCGTGACCGAGATCCAGTTGAGGAAGATGAGGCCGCCGATCTGGCCGATGGCCAGCGTGCCCAGCGCCACGGTGTGGCCCGACAGGCGCAGCAGCGGAATGGCGGCCACGGTGGCGACCAGGCTGGCGGATGCGGCCGAGGCCAGCAGCGTGGCCTCCATGGGCCAGCCCAGCGGGCGGGCGATCAGGCCCACCGCGTAGGCACCCACGCCGAAAAAGGCGGCGTGTCCGATGGACAGCACGCCAGCGGTCCCCGACGCGATGGTGACGCTGGCGGCCAACAGCGCAAAGACAAGGCCGTACAGCGATGCCTGGATGACGTAGGCCTGCGGCACGATCACCGGCAGCAATGCCATGACCGCCGCGGCGGCCACCAGGCCCCAGGGCGGCAGCGACCAGACGCGATTGGCGCCGCGCTGGCTGGAGGCCGAGGCGAGCAGGCTGGTGGAAGGCATGGCGCCCGAGGCCGCGCCCGCGCCGCCCAGCCCGGCCAGCGTGCGCTTGCCCAGCAGGCCTTGCGGGCGGACCAGCAGGATCAGCAGCAGCAGGCTGAAGGCGATGGCGTCGCGGTAGCTGTCGCCGACATAGGCGCTGGCCAGCGTCTCGGCGATGCCCAGCGTCAGGCCGCCCACGACGGCGCCGGGGATGCTGGCCAGGCCGCCGATCAACGCGGCGGCGAAGCCCTTCAGCCCGAAGGGCAGGCCCATCTGCGGGAAGACACTTTGGAAGTACAGCGCCACCAGGATGCCGCTGAGCGCGCCCAGCGCGCCGGCCAGGCCGAACGCGAACTGGCCCATGGTGGTGGTGCGGATGCCCATCTGGGCCGCGGCGTCGCGGTCCTGGGCGGTGGCGCGCAAGGCGCGGCCCAGCCAGCTGCGCGCCAGGAAGACCGTGAGCAGCACGGTCACGGCCAGGCCGACGAAGAATATCGTCAGGTCGGTGCTGGTGACGTAGGCGCGGCCGATGAAATAGGTGGTGTCGCCCAACTGCGCCGGAAAGGGCAGGGCATCGGGCGACCAGATGATCTCGGCCAACTGGTCGATGATCGTGCTGATGGCCAGCGTCGACAGGAAGGGCGCGATATAGGCGGCGTTGGCCAGCGGGCGCAGCGCCAGGCGTTCCAGCAGCACGCCCAGCAACGCCACGATGGCGACCGACACGGCGGCAGCGGCGATCAGCGGCAACTGGAACCAGGCAAGCGCCGAATAGGCGATGAAGGCGCCCAGCATGAACAGCGCGCCCTGCGCGAAGTTGATGATGTTGGCGACGCCGAACACCAGCGAAAAGCCGATCGCGATCAGGGCGTAGACCTGGCCGATGGCCAGGCCGTTCAGGACCTGGCTGAAGAAGAGTTCCATCCGTGTGTTCCCGGCAATGGCGCGGGCCCTTCAGTGCGAAGGGCCCGCTGGGGACTGCAGCAATCAGGGTGAGGCGATCAGTTCGGCTTGTAGAGTTCGTACTTGCCGTTGCGCACCTGCAGCAGCGTCGGAATCTTGTTGATTTCGCGCTGGGCATCGTACTTCGTCTCGCCGGTCACGCCTTGATAGGCGGGGCCGTTCAGCAGCGAGTCGCGCACCGCTTGCGGCGTGACGGGCTTGCCCGACTCGGCCACGCGGCGGATGGCGGCGATGCCGACGTTGGCGGCGTCGTAGGCGCGGGCCGACCACTGGTCGGGCGCCGAGCCGAACTTGGCGGTGTAGGCATCCACGAATGCCTTGTTCTTGGGGTCGCCGGCGAAGAACTCGGTGTACAGGATCAGGCCTTCGGCCGACTCACCCGCCAGTTCCAGGTAGCGCGGATTGCTCAGCGTGTCGGGCGAGCCGATGGGCGTCTTCAGGCCGGCCTGGCGCAGTTGCTGCGTCAGCACGCCGCCTTCCTGGTAGTGCACGGCCAGGAACACGGCATCGGGGTTCAGCGACTTGATCTTGCTGACCAGCGGACGGAAATCGCGCGCGTTGGGCGCCACGGGTTCGAGCAGCAGGACCTTGCCGCCGGCCTGTTCGACCGCTTCCTTGGTGGTCTTGGCGACGAACTGGCCCCAGTCGTCCTGGAAGTAGGGGATCACGACCGTCTTGGCCTTGAGTTCCTTCAGGATGATGTCGGCATGCACCTTGGCGACCTGGTCCATGCGGTACACGTTGCGGAAGGTGTACTCGCTGGCCTTGGTGTAGTCGGGGTGCGAGGAGCTGGGGCTGATCTGCGGGATGTGGGCTTCCGACAGGGCCGGGGCCGCGGCCACCGAGGCGGTGGTCGAGAAGGTGCCGATGGCCAGCACGACGCCCGGCGTGGACGCGTATTTCTGGCCGATGGTGGCGGCTTCCTTGGGCAGGTTGCGGTCGTCTTCGACCAGCAGTTCCAACTTGCGGCCGCTCACGCCGCCTGCGGCGTTGGCCTGTTCCACGGCCAGTTGCACGCCGTCGCGGAAGCGCGTGCCGTTGGCCGCGACGTTGCCGGTCAGCGGGGCGAAAAGGCCGATCTTGAGCGGATCACCCGACTGGGCGGCGGCCGGCGAGGCAAAGGGCAGCGCCAGCGTGGCGGCCAGGGCGACTTGCGTGAGAAGCTTGAAGGAGCGCATGGAATGTTCCAAATCTAAAATAATCAATAGGAACTAAAGACTGGATTTCTTAGACGGGCAGGTTATCACCGGGCTGGCCCAGCCGCGCAATTGAATGGTCATATCTATATGACTGTTTTTCTTATATGAGGCCTGGCGATATAAGAAAACCGTAAGGTCTTCCCGGGGCAAGCAACTGGCGCGGGGCAGGAAGACGGCAAGGGTAATCTATAATAAGAACCATTCCCATGCTGCAGCGCGCCGTCAGCGCCGCTACTCTCCTCGTTACTCCCCGCTCGCCATCATGGCTTCCGATACCGCGCACCCGCTGCTGCACACCCTGTTCAGCGAGCATCACCGCTGGCTGACCGCCAGGCTGCTGCGCCATGTGCAGGACCGGCACGATGCCGAGGACCTGTGCGCGGAGACGTTCTTCCAGCTGCTGTTCCATCGCACCGACCTGTCGGCCATCGAGCACCCGCGCGGCTTCCTGATGCGCATCGGCCAGCGGCTGGTCTACCGGCGCTATCGCGAGCGTGAGCTGGAGCGCGTATGCATGGAGGCGCTGGCGCAGGGCGCGCCCGAAACCGCCCCATCCCCGGAGGAGCTGGCCTTGCTGGTCGAGGCCGTGGCGCAACTGGACGCCGCGCTGTATGGCCTGCCGGCCGCCGCGCGTGCCGCGTTCTTCTACAGCCAGGTCGACGGCCTGGGCTACGACGAGATCGCCCGGCGCCTGGATGTCACCCCGCGCACCGTGGCGCGCTACATGAAGCAGGCGCTGCAATGCTGCCTGCGCAACGGGCTGTTCTGAGCGCCATGGCGCAGGACGAACAGGCGCGTGCGCTGGACCAGGCCATGGATTGGATGGTGCGGCTGAACTCGGGCCGCGCCCAGGCGCGCGACCATGCCGCCTTCGCACGCTGGCGCGAGTCGTCGCCCGCCCATGATGCCGCCTGGACGCGCCTGCAGGAACGACTGGGGCAGTCGCTGCGCGCCATCGAACAGCTCGATTCGCGCCTGCCGGGGCAAGACGCGCGCATTGGCAACCTGTTGCGCCAACCCATGCGCCGCTCCGCGCTCAAGGCCCTCCTGGCCGCGGTGGGCGTCGGCACGGGCGCCTGGCTGGCCGATCGCGTGGTGCCGCTGGGCACCCTGACGGCGGACCTGCAGACCCGCACCGGACAGCGCCGCGCCTTCGCGTTGGCGGATGGCAGCCAGCTGGCGCTGAACGCGAGATCGGCGGTGGACGTGGACGTGGCCGCCGCCACGCGCCAGGCAGTGTTGCGCGAAGGCGATATCGTCGCACGTGTGTCGCCCGCCGCCGAACGGCCGTTCCTGCTGATGGCGCGCCATGTCAGCGTGGTGGCGCGGCAGGGACGCTTTCTGGTCAGCCAGGGGGAGGCGCGCACGCGCGTCTTCGCGCTGGCGGAAACCTTGCAACTGCGCGCGGCAGCGGGCGGCGAGCGGGAGCTGCTGCCGGGCCGCGGCGTCACCGTCGATGCCCTGGGGCGCTGGCAGCCCGTGACGGGCTCGGCCACCGGCGCGGAGTGGGAGCAGGGCTATCTGTCCGCCTCGCCCTTGCCGCTGGGCGAGGTCGTGGCGGCGCTGCGGCGCTACACCCCGGCGGTCCTGCGCGTGTCGCCCGAGGCCGCCGCGCTGCCGGTACAGGCCAGCTTGCCGCTGGATGACGTCGACCGCGCCCTGCGCGCGCTGGTGGACACCCAGCCCATCACGGTCCGCCGCTACAGCCCCTGGTGGATCACCCTCGACACCCAGCGGGGCGCGTAGCGACCCTCGCAAGCGCGGACATGCTGCCCGGCATGCCCGCGCATTTGTATCAATTTGAAAGCCCGTGTCATGTCGGGGCGTGAAAACCGCACTCCTGTCTGAACGCAATCTACGCAGGAGTTCTTTCATGCATGACCGGATGTGGGCCGCCGTGGCCCTGGGGGCCGCGCTGGCCTCTCCCCAAGCGCTTGCCCAGGCGGCACTGCCCGATGGCGGGGCGCCGCGCAGTTACGCCGTGGCCGCCGGCCCCCTGGGGCCGGTGCTGAACCAGATCGTGACCGGCACCGGCCTGGCCCTGTCGGTGCCGCCTGCACTGGTCGAGGGACGCATGAGCGCGGGGGTGGCTGCCACGTTGGCGCCGGTCGATGCCTTGCGCACCGCCTTGCGTGGCACGGGCCTGGTGCTGGTGGCGACCCCCAGCGGCGCGCTCAGCGTGCAGCCGGCGCCCGTTTCCGCGGCGGGCGGCGTCACGCATCTGGCGCCAGTGTCCGTCGAGGCGCCCCGGCTGGACGCCACGTCGGAAGGCACCCAGTCCTATACCGTGCGCGCCGTGTCGGTAGGCAAGGAGGTGGTGTCGCTGCGCGAAATGCCGCAGTCCATCTCGGTCGTGACACGCGCGCAGATGGATGACCAGAACGTCGTGTCGTTGGGTGACGCCATGAGCTACGTCACCGGCATCCGCGTGCTGTCCACCTCGACGGGCGTGGTGAACCTGCGCTCGCGCGGCTTTCGCCTGAACAACTACCTGATCGACGGCATGCCCTTGCGCGGTGGCCAGGGCATGTGGGGCAGCGCGCTGATGGACATGGCGCTGTATGACCGGGTCGAGGTCTGGCGAGGCCCGGCGGGCCTGCTGGAGGGCGCAGGCGAACCCAGCGGCACGATCAACCTGGCGCGCAAGCGCGCGCAGGCCGATGCGGCGACGCGCGCCACGGCGATGGCCGGGTCGTGGGACCGTTATCGGGCCGAGCTGGACACCACCGGCAGCCTGAACGAGCAGGGCACCTTGCGCGGCCGCTTCGTGGCGGTGTACGACAAGCGCCGCAGCTTCGTCGACACCATCAACCAGGAAAGCCGCACGGTCTATGGCACGCTGTCCTATGACTTCGATGCCAGCACCACGCTGAGTGCCGGCATGACCGTGCAGCGCGGCGACTCGGTGGCCTTCGCCGGCCTGCCGCTGACGGCGGGCGGCGGTTCGCCCGACGTGAGCCGCAGCACCTTCCTCGGTTCGCGCCATGGCGTGAAGGAAGACCGCGCGCACAGCGCCTTCCTCGACCTGGAGCGCCGCCTGGAGAACGGCGGCACGTGGCGCACGCAGCTCAACCAGACCGTCACGCGCAACGACATGGCGCGCTACATTTCCAACAGCATGATCGATCCGGTCACGCGCCTGGTCACCATCGAAGGCGCGCGCCAGAAATCCGTGCAGATCAACCGCGCGGTGGACAGCTACCTCAGCCTGCCTTTCCAGGCCTGGGGCCAGTCGCACACGGTGACGGTCGGCGCGAACTACCAGGTGTTCAAGGGCGGCCAGATCCAGCAGCGCTTCGCCACGTGGCGCGTGCCGGTGGATGCGCCGCCGCAGGACCTGCGCATGCCCGACGGCGCGATCGGCGATCCTCCCGAACCCAAGACCATCGAATACGGCGCCTATGCCAACCTGCGCCTGCGCCCGGTGAGCGGCGTCACGTTCCTGGCGGGCGCGCGCATGGCCTGGTGGGACAACAAGGATCCCGATGCGCCGGAGAACCGCCAGCGCATCGATGGCCGCTTCGTGCCCAACCTGGGGCTGATCGTCGACCTGGACGACAGGTTCTCGGTGTATGCCAGCTACAACCGGATCTTCAGCCCGCAGACCGAGCGCTTCGTAGCGGGCGGTTTCCTGTCGCCGCGCACGGGCGAGCAGGTCGAGCTGGGGGTGAAGGGTGAGTTCCTGGACGGCCAGCTGACCGGCCATGTCGCCGTGTTCCGCATCGACGACAAGGGCCGCGCGGTGGACGATCCGCTGAACGAGGATTACTCGCTGGCGGCCGGCCACGTGCGCAGCCAGGGCGTCGAAGCCGAGGTCAGCGGGCGGCTGACGCCGCGCTGGGACATGACCGCGGGCTATGCCTATACGTCCACACGCCATCGCGACGGCCTGCCGGACATGCTGGGCCAGCCTTTCGATTCGACGTTCCCGCGCCACCAGTTCTCGCTGTGGACGCGCTATCGCCTGGGTCAGGAAGCCGGGCGCGGCGTCTTCGTGGGCGGCGGCGTGCGCACCTCCAGCGCCACCTACGCCGAGTACAGCGGCGTGCGCTACCAGCAGGGCGGCTTCTCGGTGGTGTCCTTGCAGGCAGGCTATGCCTGGGGGCCTGACGTCTCGGCCGCGCTCACCGTGAACAACGTTTTCGACAAGCGCTATTTCGAACGGTATGCGGGCGGCTCGAATCGCCAGACCTACTTCGGTGAACCGGCGAACGTCATGCTGACGTTGCGCGGGAAGTTCTAAAAAAAAACGCGGCGCCCGCCCGGATTTCCGGGACGGTGCGCCGCGCTGAAGCGCGGCTAGCCGCCGCGTTTCAAGGGGAAGCGCAACCCGCATGGGCCCGCCGGGGCATGCGTGCTGCACTGATGGGAAGTCTACGGAAATCGCGCCGCGCCGGTGCGATCAAATACGCATATGCTTGTGCGCCTATGCAAATGACTCAAGGTTGAAAAGGGTTGAAAAGACGGCAAGGGCCTGCGGTTGTTGCCGAAACTGGAACGGTGCATTGCGGCAAAAAAGGGCCGATAGCCATGCCGCTGTCACGGCGCGCGGGCTAAGGTGACGGCATTGCCCGTTCTCGCCTTTGCTTTCCGCCATGCCTTTTGCCGTTACCGAAGCCTGCATCCAGTGCAAGTACACCGATTGCGTCGCCGTCTGCCCCATGGACTGCTTCTTCGAGGGACCGAACTTCCTCGTCATCAATCCTGTTGAATGCATCGACTGCTCGGTCTGTGTGCCGGAGTGCCCGGTGGGCGCGATCATCAACGTGGCCGAGGCCACCGATGCGCAGCAGCCCATCGTGGCCTTGAACGCGGCGCTGTCTCAGGACCCGCGCTGGACGCGGATCAGCAAGGTGAAGGAACCGCTGCCCGATCACGCCGCCTGGCGCGGCGTGCCGGACAAGCTGCACCTGCTGGCCTATCCGGAATGAAGCGGCCAGGCGGCGCGTGCCCCGCGAGGGACACGCACGCACATGCTCAGCGCGCGGCGCCGCGTTGCTTCAGGCTGGCAGCCAGTTGTTCCAGCGGCGCCTTGGCTGCTTCGATGTCCTCCTGCCACTCGGTGCCCGACTTGTAGGCCAGGATATCCGCGAACGCGTTGGCCGCCTTCAGGAACTCGGGGTCCTTCAGCGAGGCCTCCAGCGCCGCCTGCAGCTTCCCGCGGATGTCCGCCTGCACGTCCTTGTGGATGGCCAGGCCGCGATCCGATGGCACGACGACGTCGAAGCCTTCTTCCTTGGCCGTGGGCACGTTCGGCAGCATGGGTGCGCGCTTGTCCATGAACTGCGCCAGGATGCGCAATTTCACCGATTCCGACTCAGGCTTGGGCACCGCCGTGTGGCTGGCGAAGATCATGTCGACGTGGCCGCCGATCAGCGCGATCTTCGATTGGCCCGTGCCGGTGAAGGGCACTTCCGTGAGCGCGGCGCCGCTTTCCTGGATCAGCAGGTTCAGCGCCACGCCACCGTTGCTGCCCAGGCCGTTCTGGCCGATGGTGGCAGTTGTCTTGCCCGACTTGACCGCCGCCACCAGGTCCTTCAGCGAGGCATGGGGGCTGTCGTCGCGCGCCACCAGCAGGGTCGGGTCGCTGACCACGCGGCCGATCAGCGCGAACTGGTTGGGGTCATAGGGCGTGGCCTGCACCAGCGGCATGAAGTTCATGGGCGGCGTGTTGACCATGGCCACCGTGTAGCCATCCTTCGCGGCGCGCTGGACATAGGTGTTGGCGATGGCGCCGGACGCGCCGGGCTTGTTCACCACGATGATGTTGGCCTTGGGCGACAGGTGCTTCTGCAGATAGGGCGCCAGCACGCGGGCCAGGATGTCGGTTTCGCCGCCGGCCGCGAAGCCGACGACCAGTTCGATGGGCTTGTCATCGGGCCAGGCGGCCAGCGCCGGCGAACAGAGGCTGAGCAGGAGGGCGGCGGATGCAGCGCCGCGGTGAAGAGGGCGGATCATGGTGTCTCCTCGGACTTGTTTTGTTTTGGTAGGACGGTGGCCGGGGGGGCCGGAATCTACAGCAGGCAGTCGGGCTGCTCGCGCACGATGGCATCGTAGATGGGTTGGAAATGCAGCCAGGCCATGAATGGCGTGGCCAGGTGCTTCTTCGAATGCAGCGCGGCGGCGGGGTCGATCATCTTCAGCGGCGAACCCGTGGCTTCCGCCTTCAGCTGGATCTCGCAGGCGCGTTCGGCGGCGATGAACCACCACGCGGCTTCCTCGATCGATTCGCGGCCGGCCGAGAACAGGCCGTGGTTCTGGTGGATGGCGATCTTGGCCCGGCCGAAAGCCTGGGCCACCGCGTGGCCCTTCTTGTCATCGACCACCACCGCGCCGGCCTCTTCCGTGATCAGGGCCTGGTCCTCGTAGAACCCGCAAGCCGTCTGCGTGATCGGGTCGAGCGGGCGGCCCAGCGCGGCCCAGGCCATGCCGTTGGTGGTGTGCGCGTGGCAGGAGGCCATCACGTCGGGGTTGGCCTCATGGATGGCCGAGTGCAGCACGAAACCGGCGCGATTCACGGCCCAACTGCCTTCCAGCACGGTGCCGGCGTGGTCGACCAGCAGCATGTCGCTGGCGCGGACGCGGCCGAAATCCATCGCGAAGGGATTCGTCCAGTACAGGTTCGGATGCTCGGGATCGCGCACCGTCACGTGGCCCGCGAAGCCATATTCATAGCGGAACTTGGCGAACACGCGACAGACGGCGGCCAGGCGCTGGCGGCGGTGCCAGCGTTCGGCCTCGATGGAGTCGAACTTGGGATAGGCAGGGAAATAAAGGTTCTCCTGCTTGGGCCGGTAGACGGTTTCCTGCGTAGCCTGCATGGATCACTCCTGTAGTAAGGCTCCCGGCGGCTGCGCCGGGGCGACACGAGCAGGGATTCTAGGGAGTGGCCTAACATGGCTGCCAATCACAAAAAACACGGCGGTCATAAAGCCCGCTTATGGAGACATCGCCATGCATTCCCGCATACAGCTGCGCCACCTGGAAGCCTTCCATGCCGTGATGCTGTCCGGGTCGATCACGGGGGCGGCGGGACTGCTGAACGTCACGCAACCCGCGGTCAGCGCCACGATCAAGCATTTCGAGCAACGCCTGGGTTTCACGCTGTTCCGCCGCCAGGGCGGCCGCCTGGAGCCTTCGCCCGAGGCGCGGGCCCTGCTGCCCGAGGTGCAGGACATCTTCGGGCGCATCTCCGGACTGGAGCGTTTCAGCCAGGATCTCGCCGAGGGCATCCAGGGCTCGCTGTCGATTGCCGCCAGCTCGCCCATTGCCAATGCCTGGCTGGCGAAGTCGGTCGCCGAGTTCGTGAAGACCCGTCCCAACGTACGGGTCTCGCTGCAATCGATGGATTCCAACCTGATCGCGGAGCGGCTGCTGAATGAGCAGGTCGACCTGGGCGTGGCGTTCGCGCCCGGCGAGCACCAGGGCATCGCGTCGCTGCGCATCGCCGACGCGGTGCTGGGCTGTATCCTGCCCGGCACCCATCCGCTGGCGGCCCTGCCCGCCATCACCATCGACGACCTGCTGCCCTATCCGGTCATCACCTACGTGCCGCAGGCGCTGCTGCGGCACCGCTTGGGCGAGTTCCTGCAGCGTCCGTTGAACATCCAGCTGGAGGTCTCGACCTCCATGACGGGCATCGTGCTGGCCTTCCACGGCGCGGGCGTGGCGCTGGTGGAGTCCAGCCTGTTGAGCGCGCTGCCGATTCCGGGACTGGTGCGCCGGCCGCTGGTGCCGGACATCCAGGTGCAGAGCCACCTGCTCTGGAGCACGCTGCGGCCGCAGCGGACCTTGTCGAAGATGTTCGTGCAGCACCTGACGGGCGGGGCCGGCACGGAAGGCGCCGCCCTCGGCCTGGCGCCCTGACGCCGGCCAGGCGTCGCGGCAGGGGTCAGGCCTGCGGGTCAGGCCAGCACGACTTCCACGTGCGCGCGGCGCAGCGCGTCCCAGCCCTCGGCATTGTCCTTGTGCCGGTTGGTGACCACCGCGTCGATGTCCTGTGCATGGGCATAGGCCACGCGGCTGGCATGGCCGACCTTGCTGTGGTCGGCCAGGATCACCAGGCGCTTGGCCTGGACCACCATGGCCCGCGCGATGGCGGCTTCCGCATGCTCGAAGCTGGTCGCGCCATGCTCGGCGCTGACGCCCACGGGTGACAGCAAGGCGATGTCCGCGCGATAGCGGTGGATTTCCGACACCGTCACGTCGCCGCAGGTCGCGGCCAGCGAGGTGTTGACCTGGCCGCCGAGCAGGATCACGTGGTTGGCCGGCTGGGCGGCCTGGCCTGCCGCCATCTGCTGGGCAACCAGCAGGCCATTGGTGATCAACGTGATGCCGGTCATGGCGGACAGTTCTTCCGCCAGCAGCGCCGTGGTGCTGCCCGCGTCCACGAAGAGCGTCTGGCCGGGTTGCACCAGCCTTGCCGCGGCACGTGCGATGGCGCGCTTTTCCTTGGCGCGCACGGCCTGGCGCACGGCCAGCGGCGGCTCGGGTTCGTCGTTGGTGGCGATGATGCCACCGTGCACGCGGCGCAGCACGCCTTCCGCTTCCAGTTCCAGGATGTCGCGGCGCACGGTCTCGCGCGAGACGCCGAGGTCCTGGACGATGCGATCGGTGCTGACCTGGTTGAACGAGGAAAGCAGGCTGCGGATGCGGTGCAGTCGGGTTTCTTGAAGCATGGTCGATTCTTGTTGGTGATTATCAGGCCATCCGGCTGTCCGGCCGCGCGAGCATCCGGGTCAGCAGGGCGATGGTAGCAACGATGGCCATGATGCAGGTGGAAAACGCGGCGGCCTGTGAGGTCAAGCCGGCCTCATCGAGGCGCATGACCGTGACGGCGGCCAGCGGCAGCGACGGTGTGACGAGAAAGATGACGGCCGACAGGGTCACCATGGCGCTCATGAACAGGAAGAGGCCCACCGACACCAGCGTGGCGCGCAGCCACGGCAGGTAGACGTCGCGCAGGACGCGCAGCGTGCCGCCGCCCAGCACCGCCACGGCGTCTTCCAGCGATCCGGGCACCTTGCGCATGCCGGTCATCATGGCGGCATAGCCCTGCGTGTGGAAGTGGATGAGGTTGCACAGGATGATGGGCACGGCCGTGCCATAGAGCGCCCCCCAGGGCATGGTCGCCGAGTTGAACGCCAGCGCATAGGACAGGCCCAGCACCAGGCCCGGCACTGCCACCGGCATCGCCGACAGCAGCGCCGCCAGGCTGGCCAGCGGACCCGGCCGGCGGCGGATCGCGAAGGTCAGCATGAACAGCAGCACCACGCCCAACCCGGCCGCGGCCGCCGAGATCCACACCGAGGTCCACAGCGATTCATAGGCGCCCGTCATGTCCAGCGCGTAGTGGCGCAACGTGAACGTCATGCGATAGGGCCACAGGCGCATGAAACTGGAGAACACCACGATGCCCACCACCAGGGCCACGCAGGCCGCGGCCAGCGCGCTGATCGCGAAGACCGGCACGTCGCGCGCGGGCAGCCAGGCGGCCGCTGGCGGAATCGCCGACTCGCCGCCCATGCGGGCCTGGCGCTTGGCCGTGCCGCGCTCGATCCACACGGCCAGCGCGGCGGGCAGCAAGAGCAGGATGCCCACCACCGCGCCCATGCCGAACTTCATCTGGCCGCTGACCTGGTTGTAGATCTCGGTGGCCAGCACGGAAAAGTCGCCGCCGATGACCACCGCGTTGCCGAAATCCGTGATGGTGACGGTGAACACGACGAATGCCGCGCTGAGCAGTCCGTAGCGCGCGCCGGGCAGCGTGATATCCAGGAATTGGCGCCAGCCGCCCGCGCCCAGCACCTCGGCGGCTTCGTACTGCCGCGCATCGCTCTGGCGCAACGCGACCCGGATGATCAGGATGGCCTGTGGCAAGGCATAGAGGATGTCGGCCAGCATCAGCCCCCAGAAGCCATAGATGTCGGGTCGGATGCCCAGCATCTTGCCCACCAGCCCGTTGCGGCCCAGCAGGAAAATGAGGCCCAGGCCCAGCACCAGCGAGGGCGCGATGACCGGCAGTTGCAACAGGGTGGCGATGATGCGCTTGCCCGGCATCGCGCAGCGCTCCAGGCCGTAGGCCACGATGAAGCCCAGCGTGACGGTGATCGCGGTGACGGCGGCGCCCAGCAGCATGCTGTTGCGCGCCGCGCGCCAGATGCCGGGCATGTCGGCCAGCGCCAGGTAGTTGCCCAGGCCGGGCTGGCCGCTGCCGTCCTCGATGAGGCTGCGCCAGGCGATGCCCAGCATGGGCAGCGCGAAGAAGATCGCCAGCACGAGCAGGGGCACCCACAGGCACAGGCGCGGCAGCCAGCGTGCCAGGCCGCGCTCGGGCACGGCGGCGGGAAGCGGCGCGCTCGCTGGAGCACCTTCTTGCTGCGCACGTTGGTATTGGCCCTTGATGCGGCCCGGCGCGCTCATGCGTGGCCTCGCGTCTCGGGCACCCAGGCGTGCTCGGCCTGGGCCAGCGCGACGTCCACCGTCTGGCCGGCCTCCCACGCGATGCTGCCATCGGTCTCGGCCAGCAGCTCCCGGCCGCGCCAGGCGAGGCGCACGTGCTGGCGCGCGCCCAGGAACACCACGGCGCGGATGCGTCCGGCCCCGCCTTGCCGCGGCAGCAGCCGCAGGTGCTCGGGCCGCACGCACAGCAGGCCGTCGCGCGGCAGGGCTGGCTGGGCGTCGGCCGCGTCCGGCGCCGTGGCGAGCAGCAGTGCGGCCTCGATGGCGGGCAGCAGGTTGCCGTGGCCCATGAATTCCGCCACGAAGCGGGTGCGGGGCCGCAGATAGAGCTCCCGCGGCGGGCCGGCCTGCTCGATGCGGCCATTGTTCATGCACACGATGGTGTCGGCCAGTTCCATGGCTTCTTCCTGGTCGTGCGTGACCATCAGCGTGGGGATGCCCAGTCGCTGCTGCATCTCGCGCAGCTCGTGGCGCAGGCCGGCGCGCACGCGCGCATCCAGCGCGGAGAGCGGTTCGTCCAGCAGCAGCAGGGAAGGCTCGACAGCCAGCGCGCGGGCAATCGCCACGCGCTGCTGCTGGCCGCCCGAGAGTTGCGCGGGATAGCGGTCGCCCAGGCCCTCCAGGCGGACCAGCGCCAGCAGCCGGGCCACCGCCTCGGCCTGGGCGGCGGGGGCGGTCTTGCGGATCTTCAGGCCGTAGGCGATGTTCTGCGCGGCGGTCATGTGCGGGAACAGCGAATAGGACTGGAACACGATGCCGAAGCCGCGGTCGCGCGCGGGCAGCGCGGCCAGGTCGCGGCCGTCCAGGCCGACCGTGCCGCTGTCGGCCTGCATCAGGCCGGCGATGATGCGCAGCAGCGTGGTCTTGCCGCAGCCGCTGGGCCCCAGCAGGCAGACGAACTCCGATGCGCCCAGCGTGAGGGAGATATCCGCCAGGGCGTGCTGGGTGCCGAAGCGCTTGTTGAGATTCTGGATGGAAAGGGACATTCGGGTTCTGGTCTGGCGGTTGGCCTGGCAAGGGCTGGGAAGAAATGGGAACAAACGGGAAGGGGACGGGCCATGCCCGTCCCCGGCGCGGGCGCGATCAGCGCCAGGGCTTAGAAGCCGTCCTGGCCCATCGCCGGATCGCTGATGCCGTCCTTGCCGGTTTCCACGCGGCCGGCGTAGCGGCGCGAGTAACCGGGCAGGTCGGGGCAGGTGACGACGAAGTCGTACCAGCGGTCGCTGCCGGACAGGTCCCAGGCCAGCGTCTCGCTGCCGCCCGCGCCGACCGTGGCGTTCCACGGGCCGTCGTAGCGGTAGGCCTTGGCCTGCACGTGCAGGCGGGCGTCGACCGTGGCGGCATTCATCAGCGTGACGGCCAGGTTGCCCTGGGTGATCTCGTAGCACACGCGCACCTCGGGGTCCGGCGCCTGCGTATTGCGCTGCAGGGACAGGTCGCCGGTGAAACCGCGGTGAAAGCCGTTGGGGCCCAGCACCCACAGGTCGTAGCGCCCGCCGTTGTCGGCGGTGGCGGCCCAGCTGTCGTCCAGCTGCTTGCCGGCTTCTACCATGTAGCGGCGCGGCGCGCGGTCCAGGTTCAGCTTGTCGTACACATGGAAGACCGCCGCCTGCGTGCCCGTGTTCGAGAAGATGAGGCGCACCGTGCCGTTGACGAGATCGGTCCGCGCGCTGGTGTGCAGCTCATAGGGCAGGGCGCGCGAGGGCCGCGTGCCGGGGGCCTGGCGCGGCAGTGCCTGGGGCGAGGGCAGCGTGACCTGGGCCAGCGCCTGCTGTGCGGTCCGCAGGCCGTCGGCATCGGCTTTGGACTTGCGCCCGCCCAGCGTCTCCAGCGGCGCGTCGTTGGGCGTGGCGAAGTTGAAGGCCGTGGTCAGGTCGCCGAACACCGCGCGCCGGTACGGGCTGATGTTGGTCTCCTGCACGCCGAAGCGGGCCTCCAGGAAGCGCAGCACCGAGGTGTGGTCGAAGTGCTGCGAGTTCACCCAGCCGCCGCGGCTCCACGGCGACACCACATACATCGGCACGCGCGGTCCCGGACCGTAGCAGTCGGCGTCGGGCGTGGGCATCGAGGTGCCGGCGATGGGCTGCGCGATGTAGTACTCGGACGTCATCTGTTCGGCGGGCAGCGTCGTCTTGCCGTGCGCGTCGGCCGGGTCGAAGGCCTTGAGCGAGGGGGCGCAGGGGGGCGGATAGTGGTCGAAGTAGCCGTCGTTCTCGTCGAAGTTGATGAGCAGCACGGTCTTGCTCCAGACATCGGGGTTCGCCGTGAGCGCATCCAGCACTTCCTGGATGTACCAGCCGCCCTGCACCGGGCTGGAATTGCTGGGGTGTTCGGAATAGGCCGACGGCGCGATCACCCAGGTGACCTTGGCCAGCTTGCCGGCCAGGATGTCGTCCTTGAAGGTGCCCAGGAAGCCGTTGTCCGGCATCGTGTTGGCGATGCCCTTGTACAGCGGGTTGCCGGTGTTGTCGCTGGCCGGGTCGTAGGCCGGATTGTTGGCGTTGCTGCGGTCGTGATAGACCGGCTTGCCCGAATCCAGGTTGGCCTGGCGGTACTGCTTGAAGCCCAGCAGCGGGTTGTCCGTGAAGTTGTCGGGCATGTTCTGGTAGACCATCCAGCTCACGCCGGCGGCTTCCAGGCGCTCGGGATAGGTCGTCCACGAGAAGCCCGTGGTCGCCAGGTTGGTGGTGCTGTTCAGGGTGTCCCAGACGTTGTTCACCACCACGCGGCCGTCGTTGACGGTCGCGCCGTTGGTGCCGGTCCAGTGGAACAGGCGGTTGGAGTTCGTGCCGCCGTGCAGCGAGCAGAAATAGCCGTCGCACAGCGTGAAGGCGTTGGCCAGCGCGGTCTGGAAGGGCAGTTCCTGCTCGGTGAAATAGCCCATCGATTGCTGCTGCTTGTAGCGCGGCCACTCGAACATGCGGCCCTGGTTCCACGCGTCGCGCGCATCGATCCAGGCGTGCGGCGTGCCGGACACGCGCTGGGCGTTGCCGCTGGACTGGTCCAGGTGATAGGGCAGGATGGGCTTGCCGTTGCCATTGAGCTGCTGCAGCACGTTCAGGCCGTTGGGCACCGGAATGGTGTGGCGGTCGCCGAAGCCGCGCACGCCGGCCAGCGTGCCGAAGTAGTTGTCGAACGAGCGGTTTTCCTGCATCAGGATCACCACGTGTTCCACGTCGCGGATGGTGCCGGTCCGGTTGTTGGCCGGAATGGCCAGCGCGCGCCGGATGCTGGGCGGAAAGAGGTTGAGCGCGGCAGCCGAGGCCGCGGTGCCCGCGGTCGTGCGCAGGAATTTGCGTTTGGATGCGTCAATCATGTCGATGCTTCTGCCAGGATGAGTTGGGGCCGGGGGTCACGGGGCGCAGCGCAGTTGCGGCGCGGGCGGCGGCGTGCCGGGCTCGCCCGGCTGGGTCGGCGTGTCGGTGGCGGGCGGTTCGTCGTGGTCGCTGCCGCCGCAGGCCGACAGCAGGCAGGCCAGCGCCAAGGCGGCCGCCAGGCGGGAGGAAGAAAGAAGCGTCATGGCGTGGGGTTCCTTTGAACGGTTCAGGGCTGCAGCGTGTGCAGGGGGCGGCCGGCGCGATAGATCGAGACCAGTTCCTGCTCGGTCAGCACGCGGTTCCACAGCGCCAGTTCGTTGAAGTCCATCTGGCCGCGCGGCGAGCCCGCGTTGTTTTCCTTGGTGATGTAGGAGCCGGTGCCGTCCTCGGCCAGCGAGAAACCGGTGCCCAGTCCCGGCACGAAGTTGCCCAGGGCGGCCGAGAAAGCGAGGCTCTTGATCTGCTGGCCCTTCACCGGGTCGAACACATAGCTGGTGAACGTGCGCGCGCTGCGGTCGACCACCAGCGCCAGGTAGGCCCACTGGTTGTCGGTCAGTGCATGGCCGCTGTTGTCGATGCGGCCCGAGCCGCCCAGGTTGAAGCGCAGTTCGCAACCGTTCCACAGGCCGATGGTGATGCCCGGGTTGCCGCCGCTGTGCCAGTTCTTGTTCGAGAAGATCGGCACGCCGTTGCTCAGGCTGCGCGCGCACAGTCCGTTGCTGCGGAACCAGAAGCCCACCGTGAACTGCGTGTTGTCGGTGATGTCGCCCGCGTTCTGGCGCAGGCGGTAGCCGGCCACGCCATCAGCGCCCACGACGGTGGTGTCGAGGCGCCAGGCGGGGCTGGTCCAGCGGCCCAGGAAATTGTCGGCGGGCAGGGCGCTGCCGCCGTCCGCCGAGGCATCCCAGGGGACGAGGGTCGACAGGCCGGTGGCGTCGACTGGCGTTGCGCCGTCGAAGCTGTAGTAGCTGCGCAGGCCATTGGTCAGCGTGGTGGCCAGCGGCATCGGCGTCACGAAATCGATGCGGGCGGGCCAGGACATGACGGCGTCGCCCGACACCAGGGTGTAGCGGTAGGCGTGGCGGCCATCCTGTGCGGCGGGCAGGGCCTCGTCCAGGTAGCTGCGCGTCTCGGGCGGCAGCACGGCGATCTCCTGGCCATCGCGCAGCAGGCGCAAGGCCTCGGCGGGCGTGCCCTCGATCTGCCAGGACAGCGCCAGGCTGGCCTTGTCGGCGCCGGCCTGGGCCGTCGCCGCGCGCAGCGCCAAGGATGCCTGCAGCGCCTGGCCTTCGAAGGCATAGGCGCTGCTGTCCACCGGCACCGCCAGGTGCCGCAGGACGGTCGGGGCGATGTCGGTGATTGCGGCACGGGCGTACAGCGCGTCCGGGGTCTGCGGGGCGGCCGGATCCGTGCCCAGCGCGCCCAGCGTCGCGTTGCTGGCAATGAAGGTGGTCTTGCTGTCCACCGCTTGCGTGCCGGTGGCCGAGCCGTAGCGGTCGGCGCCATAGCCGGTGGTCACCAGCACCAGCCACGATTCCTTCGGGTGCGTGGCCAGGCGGTCATCGAGCTGCGTGCGCAGGCGCGTGACGGCCGTGGCCAGCGTGGCAATGGCCTGGGCGGGCGCGCCGGGCGCGCTCAGTTGCGCGACCGTCAGGTCGTAGCCCTGGGCCACCATGTCGCCCGCCTGGCGGGTCACGCAATCGATGGCCTGCGCCTCGGCCGAGCAGTCGGCCAGGGTGTCCAGGGCGCCGGCGTCCACGTCGGGACGCAGCAGGTCCACATACAGCGCTTGCGTGCTGGCCGCGCCGCTGCGGCTTTCCGTGGCGGCTTGGCGCAGGGCGGAAAACACCGTGGGCGCCTGCAGCGTGGCGCTGCCTTGCTCCCAGTTCACGCCATGGCGCCAGGACCACTGTCCGGTCAGCAGGCTGGCCCAGCTCGGGCGGCCGGTGGTGGGTTGTTCGGTCAGGGTGCCGCTGCGTCCGCCCGTCCAGGCGGGGGCGATCTGCAAGCCATCCAGGCCGGTGGCGCGGCCCTGGGCCAGGGCGTCCTGCAGCGCGGCATAGGAGGGGCCGTCCAGGTCGATGACCAGGGCCTTGCGGCCGGCCGCATCGGAAATCGGCGGAGTGGGGGTGGGCGCGGGCGTCGCGACGGCGTCGGGGCCGTCGTCGCCGCCGCCACAGCCGGACAGCGCAAGACAAGCGGCCAGCAGGCCGCCGCCCAACACGCCCGGATAACGGGAGGTCGGATTCATGTGTCGAAAACTCGAAAAGAGGCGTCGGGCCCGCGCCCCGCGCAAGCGGCGCCGAGGGAGCCGCTTGCGACGCGAAGCGCCCAGGCGCGTGGGAGCGTGTGTTCCCAGGGCCGCCGGTTCAGCGGCCGATGGCCTTCTGCCAGGTGGCCAGGATGGCTTCGCGGTCCTTGGCGGACTTGGCGAAATCCATGGGGTACAGCACCTTCGACAGGTCCGCGGGCAGGCCGGCGGCTTGCGCGGCCTTCGACTGCGGCACGCCCGGGATGGTCACGATTTCCTTGTACTTGGTGTAGAGCGCGGCGGCGCTGGGCGACAGCGTCCAGTCCAGGAAGCGCTTGGCGTCGGCCTTGTTGCGCGACGCGGCCATCAGGCCCGACGCTTCGAGCTCGTAGCCCGCGCCGTCGGTGGGGATCACCATCTTGACGGGATAGCCTTCCTCGACCGATTGCATGGCGGCGAAGGCCAGCGAGGTGCCGATGCCGAACTCGCCCGCGCGGGCGGCCTTGCACGGACGCGACCCCGACTTGATGTATTGCGCGACGTTGCCGTCCAGCGTCTTCAGGAATGCCCAGCCGTCCTGCTCGCCCCGGGATTGCAGCAGCGCCGCGATCTGGAGATAGCCGGTGCCCGAGGAAACGGGGTTGGGCATGACCACCTCGCCCTTGTAGCGCGGATCGGCCAGGTCCTTCCAGCTCGTGGGCACGGGCAGGTTCTTGGCCTTCAGCACTTCCGTGTTCACGCAGAACGCGGCCATGTAGCCGGTGGTGGCGAACCACTTGCCGTCGGCCGAGCGATAGCGCGACGCCAGCGTGTCGGCGCCCTTCGCCGCATAGGGTTCGAGCAGCGCACCGATGCGCGGATCGAGCATGTTGGTCACGGCCCAGCCCCAGATCACGTCGTGCTGCGGGTTGGCCGATTCGGCCAGCATGCGCGGGCCGAGGTCGCCGGTGGACAGGCGCAGGACCTTGATGTCGAGGTCGGGCATGTCCTTCTTGGCGGCGCTGACGTATTCCTTGATCTCGTCTTCTTCCAGCGAGGTATAGACGGTGATCGTGCCGGCGTGGGCGGCGTGCGCGGCGGCCAGGGCCAGGGCGCCCAGCGGCAGGAGTTGGGAGAACAGGCGGCGGGTCATAGTGCTTCCAATCAATGAGGCAGGTCGAATGAGGGTGGCCGGTTCGTGGACATCAGGCCACGATCAGGGGCGGCCGGCAGCGTGCAACGCCATGCATTTGGGCTGATTCATGCAAATGCAAGAAATCACACATATGCTCAATATGCCTTATGGTTGTGACAGACCTGTGACCTTCGGCCCGCGTCACGCAAAGTTCTCATTTGTGTCCGCGCGCCGGCTTTTTTCCCTTGGACAGATACCGCATGCCTACCCCCTCCAGCATCATGGACACCAACAGCTTCCGCGCCGAACATGCCGACCGCCTCGGCGCGCGCGACCGCGAACTCGCCGCAAGGCGCGGGCGCCTGCTGGGTGACGCCTATCGCCTTTTCTACCGGGAGCCCGTGCACCTGGTGCGGGGCCAGGGCCAATATCTCTGGGATGCGGATGGCGTCCAGTACCTGGATGTCTATAACAACGTCGCCAGCATCGGTCACTGCCACCCCGCCGTGATCCACGCCGTGGCCGCGCAGATGGCCGAGCTCAATACGCACACCCGTTATCTGCATGGCCGCATCGTCGACTACAGCGAGGCGTTGCTGGCCACGCTGCCCCCCGCCATCGACAAGGCCATGTATGTGTGCACGGGATCGGAAGCGAACGATCTCGCCATCCGCGTGGCGCAGGCCTACAGCGGCGGCACCGGCATCATCGTCACGCGCGAGGCCTACCACGGCACCAGCGCGCTGACCTCGGGCGTGTCGCCCGCGCTGGGCAGCGGCCAGCCCCTGGCGCCGTCCACGCGTCTGGTCCCCGCGCCCGACCGCTATCGCGTCGACGCGCCGGATCTCGGGCTCTGGTTCGCCGCCCAGGTCCAGGCGCAGATCGACGACATGGCGGCGCACGGCATCAAGTTCGCGGGCCTGCTGGTGGACTCGCTCTTCTCTTCCGACGGCGTCCTGCCCGGCCCCGCCGGCTACCTGCGCGAGGCGGTGGATGTCGTGCACCGGCATGGCGGCGTCTTCATCGCCGACGAGGTGCAGCCTGGTTTTGGCCGCAGCGGCGAGGCATTCTGGGGGTTTGCCCGCCACGGCGTGACGCCCGACGTGGTCACCACCGGCAAACCCATGGGCAACGGCGTGCCGGTGGCCGGCCTGTTCGCCCGGGCGCCGGTGCTGGCCGCGTTCAGCGACAGCCTGCCTTACTTCAATACCTTCGGCGGCAACCCCGTCTCGATCGCGGCGGCGCAGGCCGTGCTGCGCGTCATCCAGGAAGAGGGCCTGCAGCAGCACAGCCTGAGCGTGGGGGGGCAGTTGTTGGCGGCCTTGCAGGCGCTCGGCACGCGGCACGAAGCGGTGGGGGATGTCCGCGGCGCGGGCCTGTTCATCGGGTTCGAGCTGGTGGCCGACAGGCAGACGCGGGCCCCGGACCGCGAACGGGCGCTGGATGTGGTCGAGGCGCTGCGCGCCCGCCGCGTGTTGACCTCGGTGGCAGGGCCGCACGGCAATGTGCTGAAGCTGCGCCCGCCGCTGGCATTCCAGGCGGGCGATATCGATTGGCTGGTGGGGGCGCTGGACGAGGCGCTGGCCGTCACGGCGCAACAGGGGTGATGCCCGGGCGGTGAGATCGCCAGGCCACCTGATGCCTGGCTCAGGGCAACCCTGAGCAAGCATCAGGAACATCCAGCTTTCCACCGCTCGCGTGGATGGACAAGACTCTGGCCACGCAGTCCAACCACAATAAAGCTGGAGACACCGGTGAAACGCGCCATTTCCCTCATGCTTGCCCTGTCCGCCGCCACGACCTTCACCGCGCACGCGCAGGACTTCCCCAGGAAAACCATCACCATGATCGTCCCCTTCGCGGCGGGCGGTCCCACCGACCGCACCGCGCGCGACCTGGCCGAGGCATTGCGCGGCCCCCTGGGCGCCACGGTCGTCGTCGAGAACTCCTCGGGTGCGGGCAGCTCCGTCGGCTCGGCCAAGGTGGCGCGCGCCGCGCCCGATGGCTACACGCTGCTGCTCAACCACATCAGCATGTCCACCATGCCCGCGTTGCTGCGCAACCTGCCGTTCAGCGTGACGGACGACTTCGAGTACCTGGGCCTGGTCAACGACATTCCCATGACGCTGATCTCCCGCCCGACGCTGGAGGCCAATGATTACGCGCAACTGTCCGAATGGATCGGCAAGGCGCAAGGCAAGGTCAACATCGGCAATGCAGGCGTGGGCTCGGCCTCGCACCTGTGCGGCCTGTTGTACCAGTCGGCCACCAAGACGGAAATGGTCTCGGTGCCCTACAAGGGCACGGCGCCCGCCATCTCGGACCTCATCGGCGGCCAGATCGACCTGCTGTGCGACCAGAGCATCAACACCTTGCCGCAGATCCAGGGCAAGAAGGTGAAGGGCTTCGCCGTCACCACCGCCAAGCGCCTGGACGCGCCCGCGTTGAAGGACCTGCCGACGCTTCAGGAACTGGGATTGAAGGACTTCGAGATCACCATCTGGCACGGCTTGTATGCGCCCAAGGGCACGCCGCCCGCTGTCACGAAGAAACTGAACGAGGCCCTGAAGACCGCGCTGAAGGATCCCGCCTTCATCAAGAAGACCGAGGACCTGGGCGCGCGGCTCATCAGCGATGCGCGCGTCGAGCCGGCGGAGCACAAGAAGTTCGTCCAGTCCGAGATCGCCAAGTGGACCCCGGTCATCAAGGCCGCGGGGGTGTACGCGGATTGACGCGGACAGGGCGGCTCCCGACGGCCAGGCCGCAGCCCTCCTGGCTGGCGGAATTGCCGCCGCTGGAGCTCGTCCGCGGCTTCGTGGCGGTGGGCCGCCGCCAGAGCGTCACGCACGCCGCGCGGGAGTTGGGCCTCAGCCAGTCGGCCGTCAGCCGGCAGGTCCAGGCCCTGGAGGCCGCGCTGGGCGTGAAGCTGCTGGTACGGACCTATCGGGGGCTCGCCTTCACCGAAGCGGGCGAGAGACTCTTCCACCTGGCCGAGGAGGCCCTTCGGCAGCTGCACGGCGCCACGCTCGCCGCGCGCGGCGCGCCGCATGACGACCCCGTGACCTTGGCGGCAAGCGTCGGCATCGCCAGCCTGTGGCTGATGCCGCGCCTGCCCGCGCTGCGCGGGCGCCATCCCGATATCGCCCTGCGGCTGCTGGCCACCACGCGCCAGGCGGAGCCGCGTCCCGAGCAGGCCGAACTGGTCGTGCGCTATGCGTCGCGCGCCATGTTGCCGGCGCGCGCGCGGCGGCTCTTCGACGAGGTGCTGGTGCCGGTGGCGCATCCTGCGCTGGGCCTGTCTTCCTTGCGCGCGCCGGCTGAGCTGGCAGGGGTTCCCCTGCTGGATTTCGAGGACCCCCTGCACCCCTGGCTGCAATGGGAGGACTGGCTGCAGGCCGTGCGCTGGCCGGCGCCGGCCAGTCCCCTGCTGCGCTTCAACCAGTACGACCTGGTGGTGCAGGCCGCGCTGGCTGCGCAGGGCGTGGCGCTGGGCCGCCTGGCGCTCATCCAGCCCCACCTTGAAAGCGGCCGGCTGCTTGCGCTGGCCGGCGCGCCGCAGGCACCGGCCAGCGGCCATGCCTACTGGCTGGTGCTGGCGTCCAACCGTCCGCGGCCCGCCGCGCTGCAGGTGGCCGACTGGATAGAAGCGGCGGCCCGCCTGCCGCAAGCCTGCGGCGCATGAGCCTGGCGCATGGGGCGATGCGACGCGCGCAATTTACCTGGCTTCATTTGCATCACGTCATAAGGTCGTTGGCCGGCGAGGCAAGCGCCGGTATCGTGGCCATGGTCCTGCAGGCCGGCATCACCCCCAAGGAAACATGACCCGCGCGTCACGCGCCGGCAGCGTTCGTGCGCGCCGCCGCGCCGCGCCTGCCTTCAGGAAACGCCATGCCCACCGTTCTTGCCCACGCGCCACAGCCCGCCACCGGCCTGCTGGACCTGCGTCCCGCCACCGCCTATCTTGGCGCCGACGTCCATGGCATCGACCTTGCCGCGCCCCTGGATGACGAGACCGTCGCCGCCTTGCGCGCGGCCCTGCTGCAATGGAAGGTCCTGGTCTTCCGGGACCAGTCGCTGGACCACGTCCGCCATGTCGCGCTCGCCCGCCGCTTCGGCGAGCCCACCGTCGGCCATCCGGTATTCGGCTACGTGGAGGGGCATCCCCAGGTCTATTCGGTCGAGCGCGACCGTTACGACGCCCGCTACGAAGGCGAACTGCTGATCCGGCCCTGGAGCGGGTGGCATACCGACGTGACACCGGCCATTGATCCGCCCTCGGCCTCGATCCTGCGCGCCGATACCGTGCCGCCCTATGGCGGCGACACGCAGTGGACCAACCTGGTGGCGGCCTATGCGGGGCTGTCGGCGCCCTTGCGCGGCCTGCTGGACACCTTGTGGGCAGTGCACAGCTTCCATCCGCCAGAAGGCCAGCGCCCCTTGCCCGCTTTCCTGGCGCAGGTCCGGCAGCGTCCGCTGGTCAGCCGGCATCCGGTCGTGCGCGTGCATCCCGAGACGGGCGAGCGCGCGCTCTTCGTCAACCCGCTCTTCGTTGACCGCATCGAGGGGCTGTCCCCGCGTGAAAGCGAGCAGGTGCTGGCCTTGCTCTTCGAGCACCTCGTGCGCCCGGAATACACCTTCCGCCTGCGCTGGAAACCGGGCACCGTGGTCTTCTGGGACAACCGCGCCACGGCGCATGCCGCCCCGCGCGAGGTGCAGGCGCTGGGCGTGCCGCGCCAGCTGTTCCGCGTCACCTTGCGCGGCGACGTCCCGCGCAGCGTGCGTGGAGAGCCCTCGCAAGCCATCGAGGGCAGGCCGCTGGGCGGCAGCGACTGATACCGCCCGATGGTGTCGCCCGGCGGCTGGCCAAGCCGCCGGGCGTTTCGTGCCCGCCGCCTTTCTCCTGGATATGCCATGACTCCCAACCTTCTGCGGCGTACCCGCCGCCTCATCGTGCTGGGGATTCTCAGCGTCCTGGGCCACGCCGCCCACGCCGAGGGCCGCCTGCGCATCGCCGACCAGTTCGGCATCGCCTATCTTCCGCTCTACGTCGCCCAGGCGCAGGGCCTGATCCAGAAACATGGCAAGGCCGCGGGCATCGACATCCAGGTGGAATACATCCGCCTGTCTGGCGGCGCGGCGATCAACGACGCGCTGCTGGCCGGGCAGATCGATATCGGTTCGGCCGGCCTGGGGCCCCTGTTCACGCTCTGGGACCGCACGCGCGGCAAGCAGGACGTCAAGGGCGTCGCTTCGCTGGGCAATTTCCCCTATTACCTCGTCACCACCAATCCGGACGTGCGCGCGCTGGCCGACCTGGGACCCAAGGACCGTATCGCCGTGCCGGCGGTGGGGGTCTCCGTCCAGGCGCGCCTGTTGCAATTCGCGGCCGCCAGGCAGTGGGGAGACGCGGCCTACGACCGGCTGGACGCCTGGACGGTGGCGCTGCCGCACCCCGACGCGGCGGCCGCGCTCATCAAGGGCGGCACCGAGATCACGGCGCATTTCGGCAACCCTCCTTTCCAGGAACAGGTGCTGGCTGCCAATCCGCGGGCGCGCATTCTGCTGGATTCCTACGACCTGCTGGGCGGTCCGTCCACCGCCACGGCCCTGTACGCCACCACGCGTTTTCGCGAAGACAACCCGAAGACCTATGCCGCGTTCGTCGCGGCGCTGGACGAGGCCGCGCGTTTCATCCAGGACAATCGGGAGGCTGCCGCCGACATCTACCTGTCGGTGTCTGGCGCGCGCACGCCGCGCGACGTCCTGCTGGCCGTGCTGGCCAAGCCCGAGATCGAATTCCTCACCACGCCCCAGCGCACCCTGACGCTCGGGCGCTTCCTGCACCGCGTGGGCGCGTTGCGCCACGCGCCGGTCTCGGTCACCGATTACTTCTTCGATGCCCCGCACACCCGTGGCGGCAGTTGAACCGCCCGCCCGCGCACGCGTGTCCACCCGTTACGCGCTCCTCCATCGCAAGCAGGAGCGTGTGCGCGTGCCGGGTAGCACGCCGTTGCGCCGCGATACATCGGTTACTGCAAAGGGCCTGACCTGCACTTAACGTGGCCGGATGCGGATACCAAGGGGCGCATCATGGCGACACGAACCATCTGGAAAGGCGCGATTTCCTTCGGGCTGGTGCACGTGCCCGTGGGGCTGCACACGGCCACGACCGAATCCGGCGTGGATTTCGACTGGCTGGACAAGCGCACCATGGACCCGGTGGGCTACAAGCGCATCAACAAGCGCACTGGCAAGGAAATCGATCGCGACAACATCGTCAAGGGCGTCGAATACCAGGACGGCAAGTATGTCGTGCTGTCGGCCGACGAGATCGAGCAGGCCTATCCGCGCACCACGCAGACCATCGAGATCGACCGTTTCGTCGACGCTGCCGCGGTGCCGTTCGTGTTCCTGGAGCGGCCCTATTACCTGGCGCCGCTGAACAAGGGCCACAAGGTCTATGCGCTGTTGCGCGACACCCTCGCCAAGTCCGGCAAGATCGGCATTGCACGCGTGGTGATCAATACCAAGCAGCACCTGGCCGCGCTGATCCCGGCGGGCGACGCCCTGGTGTTGAACCTCCTGCGCTGGGGCGACGAGGTCAAGGCGATGGACGACCTGGACCTGCCCGCGCAGGATGCCAAGCGTTATGCCCCAAGCGCCAATGAATTGAAGATGGCGAAGATGCTGGTCGAGGACATGACGGGCCAGTGGCAGCCCGAGGCGTTCCGGGACGAGTTCAAGCACGCCGTGATGTCGCTGGTCGAGAAAAAGGCCAAGGCGGGCAAGGCCAAGACCGTGTTCGAGCCCGAGGAGGAGGCGCCTGCCTATGCGGACAACGTCATCGACCTGACCGAGCTGCTGCAACGCAGCCTGAAGGGGCGTGGGGGCACGCGCAAGCCAGCTGCGGCCAGGAAAGCGGCGAAGGCGCCGGCGAAGACCGCGAAACGGGCCGGCAGGAAGGCGACCAGGACCACCGCGACGAAGCCCGCCGCGAAGAAGACGCGCAAGGCGGCGTAAGCCATGGCCGATACGCTCAAGGCCTATCGCGCCAAACGTGATTTCACGTTGACCGCCGAGCCCGCCGACGGCGGCCAGGCGAACCCCGATGCGCGGGCTTTCGTCATCCAGAAACACTGGGCCAGCCGGCTGCACTATGACCTGCGCCTGGAACTGGATGGCGCCATGAAGAGCTGGGCGGTGCCCAAGGGTCCCAGCTACGACCCGTCGGTCAAGCGCATGGCCGTGCAGGTCGAGGACCATCCCATTGCCTATAACCAGTTCGAAGGCGACATCCCCAAGGGCCAGTACGGCGCGGGCAAGGTCATCATCTGGGACGAAGGCACGTGGGCACCCGTGGGCGATCCCCGTGCCGGCTATCGCAAGGGGCACCTGAAGTTCGCGCTGCACGGCAGGAAGATGCAGGGCGGCTGGGCACTGGTGCGCATGAAGGGCAAGGACGAGAAGCAGCCGCCGTGGCTGCTCATCAAGGAGAAGGACGCGCTGGCGCGTGCCGAGGACGACTTCAGCGTGGTGGAGGCATTCCCGGACAGCGTGGTGCCATTGCGCCAGGCTGCGGGCTCGGGTGCGCTTCCCGGCGTTGCGGCGGACCTGCCCGGCGCGCTGTCGCCGCAACTCGCCACCCTCGCCGACGCCGTGCCGGGCTCGCGGAGCGAGTGGCTGTACGAGATCAAGTTCGACGGCTACCGCATCCTGGCAAGGGTGGAAGGGGAGGACGTCCGGCTCTACACCCGCAACGGCCACGACTGGACGGCGCGCATGCCGCGGCTGGCCAAGACCTTGGCGCGGCTGGATGCGCGGTCCGCGTGGATCGATGGCGAAGTCGTGGTCCTGGCCGAGAACGGCGCACCCAGCTTCCAGGCCTTGCAGAATGCCTTCGACAGCGAGCGCACTGCCGATATCGTCTTCTATGCGTTCGACCTGCCTTACCTGGGCGGGCGCGACCTGCGCGGCGAGCCGCTGTCGGTGCGCAGGCATTGGCTGGAAAAGCTGATGGCGCGGTCCCGCGATGACCATCTGCGCTTCAGCGAGGCATTCGACGCGGCGCCATCGCAGCTTGCCGCCACGGCCTGCAAGATGGGTCTGGAGGGGATCATCGCCAAGCGCCAGTCGTCGCGCTACGTCTCGCGCCGCAGTCCTGACTGGCTGAAGATCAAGTGCGCCAGGCGGCAGGAGTTCGTCGTGGTGGGGTACACCGCCCCCAAGGGAGGACGCAGCGGCTTCGGCGCGCTGTTGCTGGCGGTGCATGATGCGCAGGGCGGCTTGCGCTACGCGGGCCGGGTCGGCTCGGGCTTCGACGCCGCCGGTCTTGCCCGCATGAAGCAGCAGTTGGATGCCTTGCGTGCCAAGGCGCCGCCGCTCCAGGGGCCGACAGGCGCGGGCGGGGGAATCACCTGGGTGGCGCCGCAACTCGTTGTCGAGGTGTCGTTTGGCGAGTGGACGTCCTCCGGGCACGTGCGCCAGGCGGTATTCCGCGGCGTGCGCGAAGACAAGCCCGCGCAGTCGATCATGAAGGAGGCGCCCATGACAGCCAAGCGTGCGAAAGCGGCTGCGAAGAAGACCGTGCCTGCCAGGCGCCGCACCCGCGGCGCGGCGCCGGAAGGCGAGGCGAAGTTGGGCAAGCTGACCCATCCCGAGCGCGTCATCGATCCGTCCACCGGGCTGACGAAGCTCGACCTGGCTCGCTACTATGCGCAGGTCGCAACGCTGATCCTGCCGCAACTGAAGAACCGCCCCGTGTCTTTCCTGCGGGCGCCGCAGGGCATCCACGAGGAACAGTTCTTCCAGAAGCACAAGGAAGCCCGGATCCCCGGTGTGCGGGACCTGCCGCGCAGCCTGGATCCGGACCACGCGCCGCTGATGGAAGTGTCCACGCCCCAGGCCTTGTTGTCTGCCGTGCAGATGAACGTCGTCGAGTTCCACACCTGGAACGCCGGCAAGACGGTCATCGGCAAGCCGGACCGCCTGCTGTTCGACCTGGACCCGGGCAAGGGCGTGGCGTGGCTTGCGGTGAAGGAAGGCGCGGCCCTGCTGCGATCCCTGCTCGAGGAGATCGGCCTGCGGGCCTGGCTGAAGACGAGCGGCGGCAAGGGACTGCATGTGGTCGTGCCGCTGCGGCGGCAATACGAGTGGGGCACGGTCAAGGATTTCTCGGCGGAGATCGTGCGCCACCTGGCCCGGACCATTCCCCAACGCTTCGTCGCCAAGAGCGGCCCCCGCAACCGAGAGGGAAAGATCTTCGTCGACTACCTGCGCAACGGCTTCGGCGCCACCACTGTCGCCGCATGGTCCGCGCGGGCGCGGCCGGGGCTGGGGGTGTCGGTCCCCATCCGCTGGGATGAGCTCGACAGCCTGGAAAGCAGCGCGCAGTGGACGATCGCTGACATCGCGGCGCGTCTCGAGGTGGGTAATGCGCCCTGGTCGGACTACGCGCCGCAGGCGATCGGCCGGGCGATGAAGGCGATGGGCATGGCATGAACCCGCCAGGCCGCAAGATGGACAAGCCCCCGCCCGGCTGCGTACCATCCAGGCGACTTGCCACGGATGCCACACATGCAATTCTCCTACCGCTACGAGCGCGCCGACTTCGTGCACGGCTGCATCGCCCTCATGCGCCCGCCGCTTGCGCGGCGCATCCTGCTGCAAGCCGCCTGGATCGCGCTCGTGCTGGGGCTGGTGCACTGGGCCGACCCGGGCCGGCCGCGCGGCGCGGCGCTGGGCCTGCTGTTCTCCGGCGCGTTGAACGGGTGGGTCTATGCCGCTTTCCTGGGCTGCGCGGTGGCGTTCTGGTTCAGCACGGAACTCTTCGGCTGGCTCATTTGTGCGCCGATCTTTTTCCGCAACGCCCTGGCGCGCAAGGACGTCAACCTGGTCCTGAGCCAGGAAGGGCTGTGGGGCGGCACCCGTGACGTGAACGTGAACGTCAGCTGGGCGGCCGTGCAGCGCATCGTCGAGACGCGCCACATGATCGTCTTCGTGCTGTCGGGCAGGGAAGGGGTGATGCTGCCCAAGCGGGTGTTGCCCGGGCATGTGACGGTGGCGGAGTTGTGGGCGGAGATCGAGCGGCTGGCGGGGCGAGGCGTGAAGGTGGTGCGGCGCTAGGCCACTTCCGCTAGACCACTTCATGACGGTGCCTGGGTTTTCTCGCGCCTTGCTTCCTGTCCCCGGCTTGACCGGCATCAAGTCTGCCGCACACCACATGCGCCGCAAGTCCTTGGCCAGAATGCAAAAAAAACAGGCGCAAGGCTGGGTTTCTCGACTTGAATCTTGGTGGCTGTGGCAGGTTCGAAATATTGTCCGTGACCCGCGCCAACACTCAATTTTTTTCACTCCGTCCGATTTCTTGGGTACCCCCGTGTTGAACGATATTACAGGCACCGGCGAAGACCTTGATTGACAGCTCCCGGCTGTACTCCGCCGCCATGCTGCACGCCGTGGCGGGCCACGTATTCCGAAATCCGTTCGGCCTGGTTCTCCGTCGAGTACTACTGGTGTTCGGTGGACATGCGAACGTACTGGGCCACCGGAATACCGGCTTCCCCCAATTTCCTCTTCAGCATGATCCGGCACCAGTCCACCCGACCTCGTCAATGCACAAGTTCATTTCTCCCGATGGTTCGAAAGAGCGATGACGCCAGTATGACGCAGCTACGGCGGCAATGCGGCGACCTGCTTCATTTTTTAGTGGATGTCTGACATCGGCATACTGCTCCATCCGAAGAGACGCCGCCAATTTCGGACGGGAAGTCGGAGAATCGAGAAACACACAAGTTCGAGGCGCGCACTATGGCTGGCTGCTCCACAGCGCGAGGCTTCGCGCTGAACGTATAGGCGGTAGCTCATCAAGAAGGCCTTACAGGATGACACTCATGCTGGCGCGCTTGCGGCCTCTGCCTCACGCCGCTCAATATATGTCTCCACGATGGATTCCATATGACTGGAGTCCATCGCGTCCAGGATGGTGACACCCCCGACCAGCACCAAATGCTTGGCGAGTCCGCGAACGTCTTCACGTACATCAAACGGTCTTCCCCCTTCATGTCTTTTGAGCAAAGGCCGAAGCACCGCCTGCATGAGGGTTCTGTTCTTGGAGAAAGCTCGCTCCATAAATGAAGCATATACGTCCTGCTTGGCGAACAGCGGCTTCGCAAGATCCAACCCCTTTCCCGCTTCCTGCCCCTCCACATAACACGTATAGCCGGCCCACCAGAGCCTTGCGATCCCGTGTCGGGTAACGCCGCGCGATCGGTCTCCGACGAGGAAATAGCGATCCACCACCGTACCGTATGCGGGCTCCAGGCTGTCGCCCCTTGCACTACGCTCAATCGGCCATCGTTTTCGCATGTAGCTCCAGAACTTCACATGCGAAAGATAGGTCCAGAGCCTCGGGTCGCTTGCCTGCGTCAGCGTCAGCCCATGAAGCGCCTCATACAAACGCCGCACGTTTTCCAGGTCATGGTCCTCCTGTCCGTCTGGAATCAACAGAAGATCATCAGGTAGCGCGTCAATCTTTGATGGAGCCGACCAAACCCTGCCAGCAAACGCCTCTTCAATCCATGGTTTTTCTTCTTTGTATCTCGCCAGATTGGGGCGGATGTCGCCTACAAGCTGCCCCAGCGCGTTCTCTCGAAAGACGGGAAGTTTTTGCATGTCAGTCCTCCTCTCGCTGCAGAACCTTAGCCAAGTCATCAAAGGAGCTCGACAGCGGATCGCCGATAAGCCGGTTGCTGAGTACAACACTGTTGTCGCTACTGTCGGACAAACTCTCTGCGCTGATTCCCAGATCCTTCAGCTTTCTCACAACAGTGCGGTACCACCGCAAGTCCATGAGCGTTTCGCGCTCCTCTTGGCGCATCATTTTTTCAAGAGCGAGTACAAGCGCCGGCACGAGCACCGAAGCAGAAAGAGTGCTTCGCAGGAGCTCGTCACTGTTCAGGGACGTGAAGCGTTCATGCACTGAAGGCGAAAGCCACACCACAATCCTCTCGCCGGTCAGATCGACGTCCAGCGACGGGGCATCGTCCTCATGGACGCGGCGTATCGAAAAGATGGAGGGGAGCTTGGCAAGCTCGTCAGCCTTCTTGTCCGCATAGAAGGTGATATCTTCCGCGACGGCGAGGGAATCGCCGCGCATGAGGTCGAAGCTTCGACCCGTGAAGTCGGCATGAAACTCGTCACTGGCGTAGTTCTTAATTTCCTGTGTGGCAACAATCAACCGGCAGACCTCGACCTTTCCATCGATGTCGGCAACCGGTATGTCGATCTCGAACGATTCGTCAGTTGACGTGAAAAGAGCGCGGTAGCGTGTCGCCGGACATTCAATGTGGACGGCATAGGCCGCACGCTTTTCTGCAATGAGGCGATTCAAAGACCTGCTCGACGATCTGCAGGTCATGCGAATCTTGTAGAAGCCCTTGTTTCCCGCGACCTCGAAGGCGGGCTGAAACATTGCAGTGCGATAGTCATCGGAGAACCATGCAAGCACAGGATGAGGATAGAGGCGAGGTTTAATTTGCATGAACAGCCACTCCCAATGCGCACCTGAGCGCCGTACGCAGCTTGACTTCAATGCGGATTTTTTGACCCGCCTTCATGGTGAACGGCCCGACATGGCCGGGCCCGATTACAGGAACCGCCGCACCTGTTTCGACCAGACGAGCCTGCGAAACAAGAACGCGCTCCTGCCCCACCTCTCCGATCGCATTGAGAAAGAGCGTTCCGCCGCCGTCGTTCTCGGGCTCAAAGGTAATCACATAGCTGCCTGAAGCGGCGTCCGAGCTGAAGACGCGTTGTGACTTCAGCTGCACCGGCACATACACCGGCGCGCTTGAGTTGCCGTTGCCGGCTGCAGCGCTGTCGCCGACGCCTTCGCCTGAAGGCGCATCCTCGCCCGTGGACACGTCCGCGCCGCTGTCCTCATCGTTCGCCCTGCGACCCGCCTCGTCCTCGCCTGCTGCGTCATCTCCCTCCTCGGACGCCGGCTCCACGGCTGCGGTGGTGCGCTCCTTGAAAGCCTCCCGCGGTTTGACAACAAATCGAATCTCCTCCGCCGCTTCATCGCGGTCCTCGCTGGAAACCTCCTCCTTTTTCTTGGGCGCGTCATCCACGTCGTCAGGCAGATACTTGCTCACCCCCTCTATCTCGGTGTCCTCCTCCGCATCGCTTTCTGCAATCGAACGAACGCAGTCACGTATCCATTCGTAGAGCCGGCGGAGCCGGGCCTTCGCCTCTGCGGGGGCGTCCGCGCGCTCGGCCTCAAACGAGTTGTGCTGAGGAGGTTCGAGGGACTTGAGGAACGAATCGATTTTTTCCCCAACCGCATTGAAGACTCCGGCAAAGCGTAGCGGCGTGAGGAAATGCCCTTTATCGAATATCTTCATCCCGCTACCGCGAATCATCGCGACACGCTTGGGATAGTTCTTGCCTGAAATGATCTTCAGACTGATCTGTCCCAGACCTTCAAAGTCGGAATTGATGAACTCCCTTGCATCCGAGGATGTGAGCGCTTCTAGATATGCAGGAGTGTTGCCTGTTGTCTTCTGATCCTTGTAGGAGTTTTCAACAATGCTGGGCAGCGAGCCGTGGTTGATCACCGTGCCGCCGGCCCGAACCACCAGCTTCTCATGCATGACGGCATAGAAGAAACTGTCCACGACCGCACGAACAATCTCCGCCTCCCATTGATCCGAACGCCTGAACCCTGCAATCAGGATATTGGTGCCGATGTTTTTCCGGGCAAGAAAGGCCGGGATTTGCGAACGTGCCAGAATGGGCCGGTTCTTCTCGCGAACTCCAAAGTAGCCGGTTCCCCGCGTCTCCTCCCCCGATGCCGCCTTGTGCGTCACCAGGCGCGCCACGCCTTGGAACGCATGCTGTTCATCTGCATTGAGTGTGCAGTAGAAAACTGTTCGAAGGTCAGAGTTTGCGTACGGCGCAAATTTGCCGATGCCGAACGATCCCAGTCCGCTGCTTTTGTCGGAACTGCCAACCGTCCTGGTGAGCTTGTACCAGTCCGTGCCTTTGGCGCCGTCCGCTCCCCGCAGGCCGGTGGTGTTGAAGTCCGAAATTAACAGGCAGGGGATCTTCTCTTGACTGGCAATGTCCTCAGCCCGGCGAAAAAATTGCTGAAACTTCTTGCTGTCAGGCCTTTCGGCTTTGCACCTGGCCAGGATATCTCTGAAATTCGTGATGTCCGGGAAATCCGCCGCCGGCAGATCTATAAGCGTGAACTGCACCTCCACGGGCGCCATCGCCTCGGAATGCCGGGCGTCCAAACTGTTTTGGCAGATTTCTCGGGCAAGTGAGGTAAGAGGCGTGTTCTTAAAACTCTCAATTCCTGGGTTGTTGAGGTCCTCATCCTCGCCATCCGCATTGGGCGGAAAACTCCAACCAAGCATATTCCCCTCCTAGTTCAAAATTCGTCTGCACTCGCGGGCGAGCAACCGCACCAGCGGAACGGTGACGGCGTTGCCAACTTGGCGGTACCGCTGGGTCTTGGATATCTCGGCAGGGAAGACGAAGCCGTCTGGCTCGAAGCCCTGTAGCCGCGCACATTCCTCCGGGGAGAGCTTCCTGATGCCCCAGTCATCCTTGATGGTGGGCACGTTGTGCCCGCCTTCACCCATGTTTGCCGTCAACGTGAAAACAGCGTCGCTCTTGTTTTCCCGTACGTAGTAACGGCGCAACTGGTAGACCCCTTCTGGATTGCCGTCGCGCATGGATTCCTCGAAGAGCTTTCCCCACCTCGACTCGGGATCAAAGTACAGCGACTCCTCTGCCCGTGCGTCAAGATCCAAGAAGTCCCGCACTTGAAGCGGCTCGATGCCGTTCGGGGCCGGAAACTCAAACGCGAACTCATCGAAGTAATCCCATGACAATGCAATCATGAAGAGGCGGTCACGGCTCTGAGGTATGCCCGTGAGCTTCATCGTATTCAAGATCGCATGGCAGGCTGGCGGCATGAACCAGTAGCCGGCAGACTGAAGCGAATTAACCATCTTGGAAAACGTCGCCCCTTTGCCATGGGAAAGGAGACCCGGCACGTTTTCCAGAACGACAACCTTCGGTCGCCGCGGTCCAAACTCTTTGAGCAGTCGAACAATCTCAAAGAAGACCTTGCCACGCGGGTCTTCAAAGCCTTTTTGCGAGCCGGCCACGGAGAAGGGTTGGCAGGGGAAGCCAGCGGTAATGATGTCAACCGGCTGAAGGCCATCATGAATAACAGACAAATCTTCCACGGGCTTTTCCAGTAGCCGGACATGCGGATAGTTCTTCCTATATGTAGTGGCAGCAAACGAGTCCAGTTCGTTCGCCCATGCCACCTTGAAACCCTCCGCAGAAAACGCGCGGCAGAAGCCTCCTATCCCCGCAAATAAACTTCCTATCGTTAGCATTTTTCTTGCAGATCTTCCACACTCATCATCGAACACCCCGCGCCAACCGCCATATGCACAGAAGCATTCTGCACTAATGTATCACTTTGTATATGAAAAAAAGGCGGCCGTCTCGTCTGAGCGCCGCTCACCGCTCACCGCTCGGCCCGGCGCTCAGCGTAGGCCGCGTGCAGCGCCCTCAACCGCTGCAGCCGGCGTTCGATTCTGGCAATGCACGGTTCGAGGCTGCTCTTCACACCGTGCTCCCAGATGCGCAAGACGCTCCATCCTTGAGCCCTGAGCACAGCCGCATGGCGCTGATCCTGCGCACGGATTCCCTGCGATTTTCTCCTTCCGGTATGGGACGAGCTTGTGGACCACGAGTCGAAAGACCAACCGTGCCAGAAGTCTCCGTCTATGAGGACCGCAAGGCGGATTTTCGTGAAACGATGTCTGGTTTTCCGGGGAGCCAGGCGGCATTCACACGGTGGCGATGGCCTCGGCCGTAAAGCGCTCTGCGGACCGCGAGCTCCACTTGAGTGTCGTGGTAGCGGATGCGGGACATCGTCAAGCCGCGCTGACTCGGTGTTAGGTTGTCCACCATGGGGATCCGATCTAAACACGCACTCATTCGCGATGCGTCCCAATCGCGCAGACGAGGCATCTCGTCATTCCGCGGGTCAAACTCGGCCTCTGAGCGAGGCTTCAAGGCGATTCGCTCCATACAGATCTCACAGACCCAGGATGAATTCAGCAACCGCCTTTGTCACGTTGGGACATACCGCGTTCGCCAGCTGCTGCTGTTTGTGAATCAAGCCCCCAGCTGGATTTCCATCTTCTGAACCTGCAAATCGAAACCAATCGGGGAAGGTCTGCAGGCGCGACGCCTCCCTCAAGGACAGGCCGCGGTTCTGGGACGGGTGGATGATCATGCTCTTGCGGTAGTGCCCCATGGTGATGGCAGGTTCGCGCCAGTCCAACCTTCTGTAGATGTTGCTGTGCGTCCTCTCCACGTCCGCATAGTTGGTCATGAGATGTCGGACGGCCTCCCAGTTCTTTCCCTGCGGAATAAGCTTGTATCGGTCTATGACATAGTCAGCATGGCGCGACGTGACGTGGTCCCACATAACGTGTTCCGGCGCGCCTTCGCGCATAAGTCGAAGGAACTCGTTCGAAAGCACGCGGGCCGGGTCGGCTGCATATGAACACTCGATCGCGTCCTCGCCGTTGGCGATTCGGGGAAGGTCCCTAATTGCGTCCTGGACGGTAACGAAGTCTTTGCTCGTTCCAGGCCCGTGGCTGGGTCTCGGAAACGGCCCCCAGGCGCCGAAATCGTCCTGGTGGTAGCCAAGATCCTGATGGAGCCCCAGCAGGAAGAAGCGATTGCGGTTTTGTGGGGCTCCGTACCAGACCGCATCCAGTAACTTGGGAAACACCTGATATCCCATCTTCTTCAGCCGCTTCAGCACATGCGAGGCAACGCTGGGGCCGGAGGAGGTCTCGTCTCGTGACGTCCACAGTATCCCCTGCACGTTCTCCATGAGCAGCACCTTTGGTTGGAGCAGCGAAACGCTGTCCATAAAGGCATCGACGAGCTTGTTGTTGGGATTGGAACTGGACCAGCTGTTGCGGTTTGCGCTGGAAAAGCCTTGACATGGAGGCCCTCCTATCACGACATCGACCTCGCCGCGTTCGCGCGCAACCGCAGCAAGGCGAGTCCTCACCGCCGGAGAGCACAAGTCCATCGGGATCCAATCAGACGGCGTAGAGCCGCTGGGTATAAGCTCCGCACGCTCCATGTAGGTGTGGTTCTGCCTCAGCGTCTGTGTGTAGATGGGGTGAATCTCGGCAGAACCGGCAATTCGATAGCCGCTTCCATCGGCAGAGCGGGCCCTCAGGAACCCGAGTCCCATGCCCCCCGCACCGGCGAAAAGCTCCACGACGTTGAGCGTTTCCTTTGCCTCCGTGAGACGCGCCCTCAACGGAACTGCAGACTCCTGCTGCTGCGCGCGCTGCTCGGCCTCTTTGAGGTCGTGCTCTGAAGCGAGTCGCCTGTTAGCTCGAATCTTGATCGCCACCGCGCTGTCCGACGCACCAGGTGTTTGGCGGCGCTCTCCGGCGGCGGCGCCCTTAGCGCTCCGCGCCGCGCGTCGCACTGTCAGACGTATCCAGCGCGTCCATGCCAGCAGTTGAGACAGTCTTTTTAATCCGTCGCCTACAGTCAGCGAGGTCATGCCAATGAGAATGCCGCGCTGATAGCCGTCGATGCCGCCGACCGAAAGCGCGAAGCACGTCAGCCCGCCCACGCCACCCAGTGCGGCCGTTCCGAGATTGGCTGCGAAGCATTCCGTGGAGCCTGCGGGCTGGCTGAGCCTTACCGGCCTCCAGCTTGCGTTCTCCGCCCTCAACTTCGGCGCCGTAGTCCGCACCCCATCTCGCGCGCGATCAAACTCAAGGCTCCGTGCGGGGTCTGCCTCCAGGACGTAGTGCAGAAGGCCATAGTCCTCCAGTAGTTCGGCAAGCTGCGCAACAGCCGCTGCTCGATGGCTGCAAACCAGCACGCCATCCACAGCCCCCGCCTTCCGGAGCATCGAAATCACCGCCGCCGGACGTTGGACACCGCCCGTTAGATTTGTCTCGCCGGCCACGGTCAGGACGTCGCCATTCAATTTATACAGGCGGAGTTGCGGCGAAGGCCCCTTTCGCCCCTGCGTCCGTAGATGTCCAGAAGCCTCCTCCACAATCCAAACCGGCCCGAGATTTTCCGTCGGCCTCCCGACGCCCGGCACTGTCTGCGGCTGAAGCGATTCCACATCGCTGCCGCCCACGCGATCTAAGCTCAGATCACTCATAGCTGGCGTCCATGGTCCGTGCAGCGCATGCGCCAGCAAGCACCATCACCGCCGTCGCCGGGGCTACTGCAGGATTGATTTCAAATGACATGGAGCCACTCCTCTTTCTTGTTCGTAAAACCACCATCAGCGTCTCCCCAGCAGTGGTGAGCGCCCAATCTTTTCCCGCGACGTCTGCACGATTGGCTTTACATCCGAGAAGCGCGCCTGTTCGATCGCCTTGTGCAGGGATGGCAGGCTCCAGGTCTTGTGCAGCCGCAGACTGTTCATGCCCGCGTTCCACTCATGCAGCATGCGCTTGCCTGTCTCGTGAAAGACCGGGTAGCGCCCTGCAGCCTCAACCACTTGGGGAGTCACTCGGACGATGGCCTCACAGATGCGCTCCGTGCGCTCTTTGACCTGGGCGGGCATCACGCCGCAGCGCGTCTGCAGAAACCGCTCCAGCGCTTTGCCCGGCATCCAGGTGCTGCGCCCCTCCACCGGCATGCCTGGGGGATTTTTCGCGTAGTCGTCGTAGACCGTGATTGTCAGCATGTCGTAGACCGGTGCTAAGACGATGTTCTCGCGTGACGAGTACAACAATGCGATGTTCTTGGTGTGGCAGTCCGCATTTCGTAGCGCGTAGGTCAACAGCAGCAGGTCCGCTAGTTGCGATAGCGCCGCGTTCTGCCGCGCCGCAATAGTCACGACATCCTTGATGCGGCCCACCACGCGCTCCCAGGTCGACTGGTACTTCTCTTCCGGCCGCAGCAACAGCAGGCTACACAGGTCCTCCATGCCCTTGCGCGTGGCACCGTCGTCCTCGAAATCGAAGCGGTGCACCACAAGCGCCTGGCCGTCGTCGGACACCTCTGTCTGTGCCGTCGGAATCCCTGCCTGGCGCGACACCTCCATGCAGAAATGCTCGTTGAGCGCAACGCCGGGAAGCCTGGCCGTGGTGCCTTTGATGATGTGGCGGTCAGTGGCCAGCGTGCCTTTTCCATATTCCGCCAGAGTGTTGGGCGACAGAAACTTCGGGACGACACCCGACACGCCGGAAACGGCGTAGCGGCGCACCAGTTCCACGAAGGCCGCCTCGGAGTTGTCACCGCGCAGGATGGACCCCAGTTCAAACGCAACGGGGGGCTGTGCAGGGTCTGCGCCCGGAGCCGCCACCTTGACGCGCCCGATGGCGTTGCGCCCTACTACTGACAACAGGTTGAGCGGCGATGCGCCGACGTGCGGCCCCAGTTGCTCCTGCAGGATGGACAGCAGAAAGCCTTCCGGCAGATTCATGCGGAACACGGGATGCAGATCGGGGTAGGCGTAAGACTCGGTCCGCACCGGCATAAGCAGCGAGACGAACTGCTCGAGACTCACGTCTGGGTGGTAGGCCATGACGTGCCGGAAGCCATCGGCAGACTCCAGCGTCGCCACCGGCCTGTCGTGGACGAAGACGTGTAGTTTCATCGCTGCACCCCGCCGACGCTCTCAAAGGTACGCTGCCGCTCCGCCAGCGCATCGTCGAGCGTGAATTCGCGCTTCATCGGCACGAAGTCCATCCCGTAGCCCAGTACTTCCAGCAGGCGAAGCAACTTGCGGGAGCCGAATTCGGCGACACCGCCGGTCTCGAAGCGTGCAAGGGTGGACTGGCCCATGCCGCACAGGGATGCCAGTTCCTTCTGCGTCATGCCTCGCTCCTTGCGCAGGCGCGCGAGTTCGCGGCCGAGATCCAGCAGGGTGTTCATATGTCCTATTTGCTATCGTGTTTACGATTAAAGGACGAAACTCTACCCAGAGTTTCACTTCTAGCAAAAAAAAATTTATAGCATATAAAGCATGATTTATTAGCATGGAAATATGCTTTATATGCTATTTTTTAGGTCAGGAATGGCTCTCTATAAGGATATAAGCTCTATTGATTAATAGCAAATATGGCATATATCTTGGGTGGAGCTTACACCTATCAGACACTGCACCGCATACGACAGGTTGCGCTCTCCTGGGTTTTTTCTGGGGCATCCCAGGACGCATCCTGTCGACATCGCTCGACAAGGTGCCGCCATGCTCTTCCATCAAGCCCTGTTCAAGCAGAATTCCTCCTGGGGCCCGCCGGCCTTCTGCCGCCTGCACGACGTCATGTGGATTTCCTCGCTCAGCCGCTCGACGGTCTATCGACGCGTATCGGAGGGCCGCTTCCCTGCACCCGTTCGTCTCGAGGGCAGGGCCTCCGCTTGTTCTCCTACATCGAGGCAATGAGTGTTGAAGCAGGATGCACGCTCACGTTGTTCGCAGACGACATCACGATCTCTGGTCCTCACGCGTCCAAGGCGCTACTCAGTCGAGTAAAGAGAAGGATTCTTGGTCGAGGGCTTCGCGCGAATCCGAACGAGGACAAGTCCGCGCCAACTGGCTCGGCAGTGGTCATCACAGGAGCGGTAAGGCAGGGCGATGGTCTTCGGCTGCGCAATGAGCATCGAAAGAGCATTGTGGAGATGCTGGTCCAGTACGAAGCGGGTGACTTCACGCTCGAGGATCGCTTGGCATCGAAAATCGCAGCAGCGAAGTCCGCGACGGGGCGGGAGCAACGCCCCTAGAGAGGCAGTTTCTCCGCCTGCGCAAGGCCACAGAACTGGGTATCAGCCGCGGATGCGGGCCGCGAGTACCTGACCTGCCGAGCAACGAAACTAGGCCACTCGAAAGCGAAGGGGCACAGCACAGTGTGCGTTTCGTGTTTGCGCGGATCGACAAAGAAAAACGCCTTAGGAGCTAAAGCATCTAAGGCGTTGATTTTATTGCTAAATTCTGGTGGCCTGGGGCGGAATCGAACCACCGACACGCGGATTTTCAATCCGCTGCTCTACCAACTGAGCTACCAGGCCGCTGAGAGGCGAAACTATACACCATATTCTGAACGCCTGCAGCGTTCCTGCAACGTACCGGTATGGCAAAGCGGGCCGACACCACCCCCAGGCGCTATAATCCTCCGTTGTCAGCGGTTACAAATCGCGCCCACAAGCCGCGCGCGCACCTGCCACGATGTCCGTCGATGTTCTCACCTTCGGTCTGAACCACACCTCCGCCCCGGTCTCGGTGCGCGAGCGCGTGGCCATGCCGATCGAATTGCTCAAGCCCGCGCTGGCCGGCTTGCGTTCGGCCTTTGGTGGGCGTGTCAGCGAAGCGGCCATCCTGTCCACCTGTAATCGCACCGAGGTCTACTGTGCGGCCGACCCCTCGGTCTCGGAGCAGTTGCCGCAGTGGCTGGCCGATTTCCACAGCCTGGCCGCCGGCGACCTGAACCCCCACCTTTATCGCCATGACCGCGACGGCGCCGTGCGTCACGCCTTCCGCGTGGCCAGTGGCCTGGACTCCATGGTGCTGGGCGAGCCGCAGATCCTGGGCCAGATGAAGGACGCCGTGCGCACCGCCGGCGAGGCCGGTTCGCTGGGCACCCTGCTGCACCAACTGTTCCAGCGCACCTTCTCGGTGGCGAAGGAAGTCCGCTCGCAGACCGCCATCGGCGCCAATTCGGTGTCCATGGCCGCCGCCGCCGTGCGGCTGGCCGAGCGCGTGTTCGGCGACCTGAGCCAGGCCCGCACGCTCTTCATCGGCGCGGGCGAAATGATCGATCTCTGTGCCACCCACTTCGCCGCGCGCAAGCCCGCCGGCATGGTGGTGGCCAACCGCACGCTCGAGCGCGCCGAAACGCTCGCGGGCAAGTTCTCCGCCACCACCATGCGCCTGACCGACCTGCCCGAGCGGCTGGCCGAGTTCGACGTGGTGGTGTCCTGTACGGCCAGTTCCCTGCCCATATTGGGCCTGGGCCTGGTCGAGCGCGCCACGCGCAAGCGCCGTCACCGCCCCATGGTGATGGTCGACCTGGCCGTGCCGCGCGACATCGAACCCGAGGTTGCCCGCCTGGGCGACGTCTATCTGTATTCGGTCGATGACCTGGGCAAGCTCGTGCAAAGCGGCGCCGACGCGCGCCGTGCCGCCGTGGTGCAGGCCGAGGCCATCATCGACACGCGCGTGGACAACTTCATGCGCTGGATGGCCACCCGTGCCGTGGTGCCCGTCATCCGCGATCTGCACCAGGCCGCGGCCGACGTGCAGGGCGCCGAACTCGAACGCGCCAGGCGCCTGCTGGCGCGCGGCGAGTCGCCCGAGGCCGTGCTGGAGCAGCTGGCCCACGGGCTCACGCAGAAATACCTGCACGGCCCCTTGTCCGCGCTGCATCAAAGCCAGGACGCGGACCGCGAGCAGCTCATCGAGATGCTGCCCCGCCTCTTCCCCTCGCGCGACATGCGCCGGTAGCGGCGCTCCCCGTCCTGCCGCCCACGCGGGCGCCGTCGTGCTTGCCGCGCGCCGTCCGCGTTCCTTCCTGAATTCCCCAAGCCCGTCCTTATGAAACCGACCATGCGTGCCCGGCTGGAGCAGTTGTCCCGCCGCCTTGTCGAACTCGATGCCCTGCTTGCCGACCCCGAGGCCGCGCAGAACATGGAGCGTTTCCGCAAACTGTCGCGCGAGCGCGCCGACGTCGAGCCCGTGGCCAACGCGTTTTCCGCCTATACCCGCGCGGAGGATGACCTGGCCACCGCGCAGCAGATGTTGTCGGATCCGGAAATGAAGGCGATGGCGCAGGAAGAGATCGAGACGGCCAAGGCCGCCATCGAGCAATTGGGCGCCGACCTGCAGATCCTGCTGCTGCCGCGCGACCCCGATGACAACCGCAGCGTGTTCCTGGAAATCCGCGCGGGCACGGGCGGCGATGAAAGCGCGCTGTTCTCGGGCGACCTGCTGCGCATGTATTCCCGCTATGCCGAGCAGCAGGGCTGGCGCGTGGAGCTGATGTCCGAAAGCCCGTCGGAGCTGGGCGGCTACAAGGAAGTGGTGGCGCGCATCGAGGGCGAGGGCGTCTATGGCCGCCTGAAGTTCGAGTCCGGGGCGCACCGCGTGCAGCGCGTGCCCGCCACCGAGGCGCAAGGCCGCATCCACACCTCGGCCTGCACGGTGGCCGTGCTGCCGGAGGCCGATGCCGCGACCGACATCGTCATCAATCCGTCCGACCTGCGCGTGGACACCTTCCGTGCCAGCGGCGCGGGCGGCCAGCACATCAACAAGACCGATTCGGCGGTGCGCCTGACCCACCTGCCCACGGGGCTGGTGGTGGAGTGCCAGGACGACCGTTCGCAGCATCGCAACCGCGAGAAGGCCATGCAGGTGCTGGCGGCGCGCCTGAAGGACCAGCAGCAGCGCGAGCGCCAGAGCAAGGAAGCCGCGCAACGCAAGAGCCTGGTCGGCTCGGGCGACCGTTCCGAGCGCATCCGCACCTATAACTACCCGCAAGGCCGCCTGACCGATCACCGCATCAACCTGACGCTCTACAAGCTGCAGGCCATCCTGGAAGGCGATCTGCAGGAACTGACCGGCACCCTGCTGGCCGAGCACCAGGCCGCGCAACTGGCCGCCCTGGGCGAAGAGGCATAAGACGCATCGTGGGCGGCGCCGCAACCACCGTGCGCGGGCTGATGGCCGATTGCGGCCTGCCGCGCCTGGAGGCCCGCATGCTGCTGGAGCGCGTGCTGGACAAGCCGCGCGCCTGGCTGCTGGCGCATGACACCGACCCGCTGGCGCCTGCCGCGGTGGCGGCATTCCAGACCCTGTGCGCCCGCCGCCTGGCCGGCGAGCCGATGGCCTACCTGCTGGGCGAGCGCGAATTCATGGGCCATGTCTATGCCGTGGCGCCGGGCGTGCTGATCCCGCGGCCGGAAACGGAACTGCTGGTCGAGACGGCGCTCGAATGCCTGGCAGGGCGGCAGGCGCCGCGCGTGCTGGACCTGGGCACCGGCAGCGGCGCGATCGCCGTGGCCATTGCCCTGGCCCGGCCCGATGCCCATGTGACGGCCACCGACGCCAGCCCCGAGGCGCTGGCGCAGGCGCACGCCAACGCCCAGCGCCTGGGGGCGCCCCGGGTGCGCTGTCTGGCAGGCGACTGGTATGCGGCGCTGCCCGGCGGCGACGCGCCGTTCGACCTGATCGTGTCGAACCCGCCCTATATCGCCGCCGGCGATGTCCACCTTGATCAGGGCGACCTGCGCCACGAGCCGCGCGGCGCGCTGACCGACGAAGCCGATGGGCTGTCGGCGCTGGCGCGTATCGTGTCCGGCGCCCGCGCCTGGATGGCCCCAGGCGCCCGTCTCTGGCTGGAGCATGGCTGGGACCAGGCCGCCGCCGTGCGGCAGTTGCTGGCCGACGCAGGCTTCCGGAACGCGGCCAGCCGCCGCGATCTGGCCGGCATCGAGAGGATTTCCGGCGCAAACCTATAATTCCGGGGAGTCCCGGGTCCGGACGTCGGCGTTGCCTGCCCGATACCGGCCATTTACCCCAGGCAAATCCTATGCCGGCCACGCGCCGGCGCATCTGCGAGTCAACCATGAGCGACGACGTGCAAACCTTCATCCGCGATACCGTCACGCAGCACCCCGTGGTGCTGTTCATGAAGGGTACCGCCCAGTTCCCGCAATGCGGCTTCTCCGGCCGCGCCATCCAGATCCTGAAAGGCTGTGGCGTGCGCAAGCTCATCACGATCAACGTGCTTGAGGACGAGGAAGTGCGCAGCGGCATCAAGAGCTACTCGAACTGGCCGACCATTCCCCAGCTCTACGTCTCGGGCGAGTTCGTGGGCGGTTCGGACATCATGTCCGAGATGAACGAAAGCGGCGAGCTGAAGAAGCTGCTCGACGCCGCCGGGGCCACCGAGTGACACCCGGCCGCCGGCGGCTGATCGTCGGCATCACCGGCGCCACCGGCGCGCTCTACGGCGTGCGCCTGCTCCAGGCCGCCCGGCGCGTGCCTGACGTCGAGACGCACCTGGTCGTCTCGGCGGCGGGCGCGCTCAACCTGCAGCACGAGCTGGACCTGTCCCGCAACGAGGTCCACGCCATGGCGGACGTGGTCCACAGCGTGCGTGACATCGGCGCCACGCTGGCCAGCGGCAGCTTCCGCTCGGCCGGCATGGTGGTGGCGCCGTGCTCCATGCGCACGCTGGGCGCCATCGCCCACGGCCTGGCGGACAACCTGATCACGCGCGCGGCCGACGTGATGCTGAAGGAACGCCGCCGGCTGGTGCTGATGGTGCGCGAGACGCCCTTCAATCTTGCGCACCTGCGCAACATGACGGCCGTCACGGAAATGGGCGGCATCGTCTTCCCGCCCTTGCCGGCCTTCTATCACCGGCCCCAGTCCATCGAAGAGATGGTCGACCACAGCGTGGCGCGGGTGCTGGATCTTTTCGATATCGATGTCGGCGGCCCGCGTTGGGCAGGGCTGTCGCCATCCGCGGAACCGAGCTGATGAAAGACTCGAACAATTTCTTCCGGCTGCAGAACCGCCTGGAATCACAGGCCGGCAAGGCCATCGCCGATTTCAAGATGATCGAGGACGGCGACCGCATCCTGGTGTGCATGAGCGGCGGCAAGGACTCGTACACCATGCTGTCGGTCCTGAGCGCCCTGCAGAAGCGCGCGCCGGTGAATTTCGAGCTGATCGCGATGAACCTGGACCAGAAGCAGCCGGGTTTCCCTGAAGAGGTGCTGCCGGCCTACCTGGAAAGCACCGGCGTGGCCTATCGCATCGTCACGGCCGACACCTATTCCATCGTGAAAGAGAAGGTGCCCGAGGGCAAGACGACCTGTTCGCTGTGCTCGCGCCTGCGCCGCGGCATCATCTATCGCACGGCCAAGGAGCTGGGCGCGAACAAGATCGCGCTGGGCCACCATCGCGACGACATCGTCGAAACCTTCTTCCTGAACATGTTCTTCGGCGGCAAGCTGAAGGGCATGCCGCCCAAGCTCGCCACCGATGACGGCGCGCACGTGGTGATCCGCCCGCTGGCGTATTGCAGCGAGTCCGACATTGCCCGCTACGCGGCCGACATGGCGTATCCCATCATCCCGTGCAACCTGTGCGGCTCGCAGGAGAACCTGCAGCGCCAGAAGGTGAAGGAAATGCTGGTCGCATGGGAACGCGAAACCCCGGGCCGCGTCGACAGCGTGTTCCGCGCGCTGACGCAGGTGGTGCCGTCGCACCTGGCGGATACCTCGCTGTTCGACTTCAAGGGACTGGCGTCGAATCTCGCGACGATCGATGAGGCGTCGCTGTTCGGGCGGGCGGCCTATGAGCAGGATGCGCTGGTGTTTTCGCATGCTGGCGAGACTGCGATTTCTTTTGTGCGGCCGGTTGGTCGGGTGGGTGGGGTGGCGTAGATCGCTGCTTGGTCTGCTGCGGTAGTCTTCTGTGTAGACCGCTGGGTTGACGGCCGTCGAGGGTGGTCGTGCCGTCGGCCGCCTGCCGCGGGGTGCGGCGCCCACAGCGCCGCGCTCCCCGCAGAAGGCGCCCGCCGTCCCGCCCACCCTCGACGTCCTGCGCTCAGGGGTTCTGGATCGGAGTCAGCCACCGGAGTCCTGCTCGCATTCTTGCGTTTCGCTCGCTGCCAGCCCGAAGATCTCGGCTTGCCGCTCAGCAATGGGCGCCCACAGCGCCCATTGCTGAGCATTTGGAAAAGCAAAAGAGGCAGCTAGTGAGAGAGGGGGAAGGGGAGTGGAGGTGGGTGGCATCGCACTTCGGGCAGGGGCTCCCGTCAGGCTGCGTTGTCTGCTTGGAGGCGTTGCTCCATTGTCGTGACTGAATGGCGGGAGTCTTGCGCGGGCAGAGGCGTTGAGACTTATTGATGAGCCTGGCGGCTTCGGCAAATTGGTGGCGGTGGTGGAGCAGCCTCCCCAAGCAGGCAACACGACCAAGCGGCGCCCGTAGCCCGAAGCGCGCTGCCTCCCCCCTCCACCTCTCGCCCCCACTCTCTCAAAAGCTGCCCCTATTGCTTTCCCGAATGCTGACCGGTGGGCGCTGTGGGCGCCCTCCGGTCAGCGGCAAGCCAAGATCTTCGGGCAGGCAGCGAGCAGACGGCAAGAATGCGAGCAGGACCAAGGTGGCTGCCCAAGGTCCAGAACACAACATTGCAGGACGTCGAGGGTGGGCGGGACGGCGGGCGCCTTCTGCGGGGGGCGGGGCGCTGTGGGCGCCCCACCACGCGGCAGGCGGCCGACGGCACGACCACCCTCGACGGCCGTCAACCCAGCGGTCTCCCCTCACCCCAAAAGCCTAATACGTAGTTTTATACGTAGCTGCACGTATTGATGTACGGGCCTGCCAAGTCACACACTGGAAAAAAGAACGACAACCCAGTGCGGAGAGACAAGACATGTCAGGCACCTCGGTATCCATCGTCGGCAGCGGGCACACCCCTTTCGGGCGCCTGGACGCCTTGAACCTGGAACAACTCATCGTCATGGCCGCGACAGAGGCCATCGAGGACGCGGGGGTGGACCCCGCTGAAATCGATGCGGTGTTCCTGGGCAACTTCAATGCCGGACTGGTGCCGGATGCCTTCGCGGCCTCGCTGATCCTGCAGGCCTCGCCCGCCTTGCGCTTCAAGCCCGCGGTGCGCTGCGAGAACGCCTGTGCGTCCGGCGGGGCGGCCATCCATGCCGGCCTGCGCGCCCTACAGGCGGGCACTGCCCGGACCGTGCTGGTCGTCGGCGCGGAAAAAATGACCTCGCGCAGCACGCCGGAAGTCACCGAGGCGCTGGCGGGGGCGGGTTACAAGAACGATCCTGAAGAAGCCGCGCTGAGCTTTCCGCAGCTTTTTGCCTTGGCGGCGCGAGAGTACGCCGCGCGCTACGAGGATCCGCTGCCCGCCATGGCGGCCATCGCCGCCAAGAACCACGGCAATGCCATGCACAACCCGCTGGCGCAGATGCACCGCGAGGTGGACGTGGCCTTCTGCAATACCGTCTCCGACAAGAATCCGCTGATTGCGCCGCCCTTGCGGCTGACCGATTGCTCGCTCATCACCGATGGCGCGGCGGCCGTCGTCATGACGCGCAGCGACACGGCCACGCGCTTTCCGCGCGCGGTCACCCTGCGCGCCGCCGAGCACGTCAGCGATTTCCTGCCGCTGGGCGGGCGCGACCTGCTGGCCTTCGAGGGGCCGGCGCGCGCGCTGCGCCAGGCGTATGCCGCAGCGGGTATCCACGTGAACGACCTGGATTTCGCCGAGGTGCACGATTGCTTCACCATCGCCGAGCTGCTCATCTATGAGGCCATGGGGCTGGCGCCTGCCGGGCGCGGCCGCCAGGCGCTGGACGACGGCATCGTGCTGCGCGATGGCCGCCTGCCGGTGAACCTGTCCGGCGGGTTGAAGGCCAAGGGCCATCCGGTGGGCGCGACGGGCGTGTCGATGCACGCGCTGGCCTATCGCCAGCTGACCGGCCAGGCGGGCGCCATGCAGCGCAAGGACGCCAGCCTGGGCCTGGTCTTCAACATGGGCGGCGCGGCGGTGGCCAGTTATGCCTCGGTGCTCGAAGCAGCCCGGGCATAAGGGCGCGCCATGAATGTCGCCAACTGGCTGCATGCGGCCGCGCTGTCGCACCCGCGCAACCCGGCGCTGTATCGCGGCACGCAGCTGCATGCGGACTATGACGCCTTCGCTCGCCGCGCGGCCGGGCTGGCGCGGTGGTTGCGCGATACGCAGGGCGTGGCCGAGGGCGCGCGTGTCGCGCTCTTCATGAAGAATCGCGTCGAATACCTGGAGCTTTTCTACGCCTGCTGGTGGCTGGGCGCGGTCGTCGTGCCGGTCAACCCGAAGCTGCATCCCAAGGAGGTGGACTGGATCCTGCGCGACGCGGGCGCACATGCCGTGCTGACCGACACGCACGAAGACCTGCCGCCTGAAGCCGTGCCTGACGGCTGCCTGCACCTGGCGGTCGATGGCGATGCGTTCCTGCGGGCTGCGCAGGCGGGCCTGGACGCGCCGCTGCCGCCGCCGCGGGTGTTGCCGCCCGATGCATTGGCATGGCTGTTCTATACCTCCGGCACCACGGGCAGGCCCAAGGGCGTGATGCTGTCGCATCGCAACCTGGTGGCGATGGCACTGTGCTACGCGGCCGACATCGAGACGGTATCGGCCACCGACAGCATGCTCTATGCCGCGCCGATCTCGCACGGCGCGGGCCTCTATCACTTCATGTACGTGCGCCGCGCGGCGCGGCACGTGGTGCCGGCCAGTCGTGGCTTCGATCCCATCGAGATCCTGGATCATGCGCGTGAGGGTGGCTCGCTGTCGCTGTTCGCCGCGCCCACGATGGTCAAGCGCCTGGTCGAGGCGGCGCGCGCGGCGGGCCGCGACGGCACCGGGCTGCATACGGTGATCTATGGCGGCGCGCCCATGTATTTCGCCGACATCGACGAGGCGCTGCAGGTGCTGGGGCCACGGTTCGCGCAGATCTATGGCCAGGGCGAGAGCCCCATGACCATCACCGCGCTCACGCGCGAGTGCATTGCCGATACCTCGCATCCGCGTTGGCGCGCGCGCATGGCGTCGGTGGGGCCTGCGCAAAGCTGCATGGCGGTTCGCATCGTGGATGCCGAGATGAATACCCTGCCCGTGGGCATGGAGGGCGAGGTTGCCGCGCGCGGCGATGCCGTCATGGCGGGCTATTGGGGCAACGAGGCCGCCACGCGCGCCACGCTGGTGGAAGGCTGGTTGCGCACCGGCGACATCGGCCGCCTCGATGAAGAGGGTTTCCTGACGCTGACCGATCGCAGCAAGGACGTGATCATTTCGGGCGGCTCGAACATCTACCCCCGCGAGGTCGAGGAGGTGCTGGCGCGCCACCCCGGCGTGCGCGAGGTGGCGGTGGTGGGGACGCCCAGCGAGGCCTGGGGCGAGGAGGTGGTGGCCTTCGTCGTGGCGCGCGAGGGCGTCACGCTGGACCCCGCGGACCTGGATCAATGGTGCCGCGGCGAGATCGCGGCCTTCAAGCGGCCCAAGCGCTATTGCCTGCGCGACGAGCTGCCCAAGAACAGCTACGGCAAGGTCCCCAAGACCTTGCTGCGCGAAGCCCTGCAGGCCGGCAAGGCAGGGTAGTCCGGCGCTTGGCGCCGGGCGGGGGAACACCGGTCCCACCCATCGAGGAGACACAACAATGAAAAGACGTGATTTCATCAAGACGGCAGGAGTGCTGGCAGGCGTCGCCGCGCCCACGGTCTGGTCGGCCAGCGCCTGGGCAGCCAGCAAGCCCGTGCGCATCAAGTTCGACAGCTACATTTCCGAGACCGCGGGCCCTTCGCGGCTGGACGACTGGTTCCTGAAGGAGCTGGAGCGCCGCAGCAACGGCGCGGTACAGGTGCGCCGCTATTGGGCGCAGTCGCTCAACAAGGTGGGCGAACACCTGTCGGCCGTGCGCGATGGCACCTCCGAGATGTCCTTGATTTCCCCGGGCTATTACCAGGCCCAACTGCCGGTCACGCGCGGCCTGGACTGGTACTACCGCATGCAGCGGGCGGATGCCCTGCAACTGGTCTGCCGCGATCTCTACGCGCAGTTCGATCCGCTGCGCGCCGAGTGGGAGCAGCGCTATCGCGCCAAGGTCATGTACTGGACCAACTGGTACTACGCGCCGCTGGTCACGCGTGAGCCCATCCGGTCCATCGAGGACATCCGCGGCAAGCGCATCCGTGGCTACGGCGTCGCCAACGACGTGATCCAGCGCCTGGGCGGCACGGCCGTGCCGATGGCCGCGCCCGAGGTCTATACCGCGCTGGAGCGTGGCGTGCTGGACGGCGTCTATGGTTTCGATTTCATCACGGCGGTGGCCTACAAGCTGCACGAGATCGCGCCGCATTTCACCGACATCGGAGATGGTCCGCACGGTCCGTCCGCCACCATCATCAACATGCGCACATGGGAGTCCTTCCCCGATCCGGTGAAGCAGATCGCCGACGAGATCGTCGCGGAGATCTATGGCGGCAAGTACACCGAGATCTTCGACGCCGCGGCGCGCCAGTACCTGAAGACCGCGCTGGCCGAAGGCGCGAAATTCAGTTCGCTGCCCGATGAGCAGAAGGCGCGCGCGAAAGCGCTGGTGCAGCCGGCCCAGGTGCAGTCCTGGGTGGACCGCGTGGCCAAGCCCGCGCGCGTGGATGGCGCCGCCATGCAGTCGCTGATCGACACGGCCATCGCCAAGCACGACCCCAAGGGCACGCTGAAGCGCTTCGACGAGCTGGCCGCGCAAGCCTGAGGTCGCACGCCGAACCGGGCCGGCGCATGCGCCGGCCTGCATCGCGGCATCGGCCGCCTATCCGTGGACGGCTACGCGCCGAAGAACCATGACCCCCGATACCCTGCTTGCCAGGCTGCTGCGCCGCGTCGCCGACGCGATGGGCGCTGTCGCCTTGCTCTTCCTGTTGTTCATGATGCTTGGCACCACGCTGGATGCGCTGGTGCGCACCGTCGCCGGCCAACCTTTGCCCGGCGTGTTCGAGATGTCCGAGCTCAGCATGGTGATGCTCGTCTTCATGGGCCTGGGCTGGACCCAGCTCGATGATGCCCACATCCGCGTGACGCTGCTGAAGGGGCGCGTGCCGCCGCGCGTCTCGCGCGTGCTGGCGTCGCTGTCGTGGCTGCTGGGCGCGGTGGTGCTGGCGTTGCTGGCCTATCCGGCCACGGGCGACGCCGTCGAGTCGGTGGCCATCCGCGAATTCCGCTGGGGCTATGTCGAAGTGCCGATCTGGTGGACCAAGGTCGCGGTGGCCGTGGGCCTGTGGTTCGGCGCCCTGCAGATGCTGGTCAGCGCCGCCTGGGCGCTGTATCGCCCCTTGCCGCCGGACAGCCCCGTGCCGCCGGCGCTGACGCACTGAGGAGACGACCATGGATCTCATCGTCGCGACCCTGATCGCCACTTGCCTCATCTTCGTCTTCATGCTGCTGGGCACGCCGGTCTTCGCCGCGCTGGGCCTGGCGGGCATCATCGGCATCGTGATGGTCGAGGACATCTTCTTCGTCCTGAACCGGCTGCGTTCGTTCTCCTATGCCCAGTCGGCGTCCTATCTGCTGACGGTGATTCCGCTCTTCATCCTGATGGGCGCCTTCGCGCACCACGCGGGCATCGGCACGCGGCTTTTCGACGTGGCGCGCAAATGGGTCGGGCATCACCGCGGCGGGCTGGCCATGGCCAGCGTCCTGACCTGCGCGGGCTTCGCGGCCACCTCGGGTTCCAGCGTCGCCACCGCCGCCACCGTCGGCTCGGTGGCCATCCCGGAGATGAAGAAGAACGGCTACGACGACCGGCTCTCGGCCGGCGCCATCGCCGCGGGCGGCGTGCTGGGCGTGCTGATCCCGCCCAGCGTGCTGCTCATCTTCTATGCCGCGCTCACCGAAGTGTCCGCCGGCGCCATGCTGGTGGCGGGCGTGCTGCCCGGCATCCTGTCCACGCTGGTCTTCATTGCCGGCATCTGGTTCATCACGGCCTCGGGCCGCATCGAGGCGCCGGCCCTGCCGCGACAGGGCTGGGGCGTGCGCCTGTCCTCCCTGAAGGACGGCTGGCAGGTGCTGGTGCTGTTTCTCATCGTGCTGGGCGGCATCTACCTGGGGGTGGTCACCGCCACCGAGGCCGCTGCGGTGGGCGCGTTCGCCGCGCTGATCATGCTGCTGTGCACGCGGCAGGCGCGCGGCAACCTGAAAGGGCGGCTGTACGAAAGCTTCCGCAATGCCATCACCACCACCGTGATGGTGCTCTTCACGATGCTGGGCGCGGGCATCTTCAGCTTCTTCCTGAGCCTGGTGCAGATCCCGCAGCAGATCGCCGAAGCCATCGTGGCGTCGGATGTGCCGCCGCTGCTGGTGGTGGGGCTTTTCCTGCTGGCCTATTTTCCGCTGGGCATGTTCCTCGATGCCTTCTCGATGCTGGTCATTACCCTGCCCATCATGTTCCCGACGGTGGTGTCGCTGGGTTTCGACCCCATCTGGTTCGGCATCCTGGCCGTGAAGATGTGCGAGATCGGGCTCATCACGCCGCCGGTGGGGCTGAACGTCTTCGTCATCGCGGGCATAGACCGGACCACGCCGCTCACGCGGATTTTCCACGGCGCCTGGTGGTTCGTCATCATGGAGGTGGTCGCAACCGTTATCCTGTTCGCGTTCCCTGTCATCGTCACCATCCTGCCGGAGACGATGCTGGGCAAGTAGCGGCGTTGCGGCGTGGACATCCCCCACGCCGCGCCACGGAAAAAGGAGCAAGCATGCAAGCAGCACGGCAATCCATCGCATTGATCACGGGCGGCGCGTCCGGACTGGGCCGCGCGGCGGCGCTGGCGCTCTCGCGGCGCGGCATGCGCGTGGCCGTGGCGGATCTGCGCGAGGATGCCGCACAGGCCTGCGCCGATGAGGTGGTGCTGGCGGGCGGCCAGGCGCTGGGCGTGGCCATCGACGTGACCGAGGATGCGTCGGTGGACGCGGCGTTCCGGCGCGTGGAGGCCGAGCTGGGCCCGGTGGACGTGCTGGTCAACAGCGCGGGCATCCTGAACGTGGCGCCCCTGCTCGACTATCCGCTGGATACCTGGGAGCGCGTCATGGCCATCAACGTCACGGGCACCTTCCGCTGCGCGCAGCGTGCCGGACGCGGCATGGCCGAGCGCGGCTATGGCCGCATCGTCAACCTGGCCTCCATCAGCGGCGTGCGTGCCGGCATTGGCCGGGTCGCCTACGGCACCTCGAAGGCCGCCGTCATGGGCCTGACGCGCCAGCTGGCAATGGAGCTGGGCCCCCACGGCATCACCGCCAATGCCATCGCGCCCGGGCCGGTCGTGACGGCCATGACCGAGTCCTCCTACACGCCCGAGACCCGCGCGGCCTTCGAGGCGATGATTCCCGCGGGCAGGCTGGGCACGCCCGAGGAGATCGCCGAGGCCATCGCCTTCCTGGCCTCGGAAGGCGCGGCCTACGTCAACGGCCAGACGCTGGCGGTGGATGGCGGCTACCTGGCGGGCGGCGTGGCGCGAACGGGGACGGTCTCGCGTTGAGAGCGAAAGGCGGGGCTGGCATGCCCCGCCACGCTCAGCCGTGCTGGACCATGACGATGCGCGAGACGAGTTCCGCGGTGTTCTTGGCATCCAGCTTGCGCATGATGCGCCCGCGGTGCACCTCCACCGTGCGATGCGAGATGTTCAGCCGCGCGGCGATTTCCTTGCAGCTCAGGCCGTTCACCACATAGCTGGAGATCTCCCGTTCGCGGCGGGTGAGGTGAGCCGTCTTCAGCGGCGTGTCGGCGATCCGCTCGAAGCTCCAGATCATCAGGTCGAAGGGGTTGTGCACCGTGAGCGTGATGCCGCGCGCCCGTGCCCAGAAGATCTCGCGGCTGCGGTGCTGCATGAAGCGCTCATCCTCGTAGTAGCAATTGCGCTCGAGGTGCGCCAGGCAGCGCTCGCCGATCTCGTGGTAATCCGAGAGCGATGGATAGAGCTTCAGGATGGACTCGCCCACCAGTTCTTCGCGCGTGTAGCCGAAGAGATGGGCGAAGGCGTGGTTGCACTCTGAGATACGGCGCGCGCTGCAGACCACCTGCGGGGCAGGGGACTCCTTGAAGGCAAGCAGCGCGAGTTGCGGGTCGCGCATGGGGTGTCTCCCGTCGTTTTCCGCCGGACTCTGTGGCCGGTCGGCGCCGCGCGCGCATCGTGCCCGCTAGCGGCAGATATGGACCTCCACGCCGACCGCCGCGCAATCCGAGAAAGCCATCGGCTTGCTGATGCGCAGTCGCACTGCCTGGATGTCCGCGAAGTCTGCGAGCAGGCGGGCCGCCACCTGCTCGCACAGGGTCTCGATGAGGTTCACGTGGGCCTGGGTGCATTCCTGCACGATGGCCTCGCGCAGGTGCCGGTAGTCCAGCACGCTGTGGATGTCGTGGTCGTCGACCGGGCCGGGGATGCTCAGGTCGATCTCGGCATCGACGTGCAGCGGCTGCATCGCGCGCCGTTCGTGTTCGAGGATGCCGATGCGGGCGTCGAGCGCCAGCCGGGAAAAGAAAATGCGACGAGTGGACATGGGAAAAGCCGGAATGAAGTGCCGGGAATTGTAGTCCTGCTTGCCTGTCTACAATCCAGTCATTGAGGAAATCGGGGATATCGGTCACATGTTGCAGCACAGCGAGGCAGTGCAAGGCGGGCGCGGGCCCGGGGGCGATGCCGGGGTTGATGCCGTGATCGTGGGCGCCGGCCCGGCAGGCGCCTCGTGTGCGCTCTGGCTGGCGCGCCTGGGCCTCACGCCGCTGTTGCTCGAGGCTGGCAACGCGCCCGGCGGCCTCGAGCGCGACAACCCCCATCCCGACAACTGGATCGCCGTGCTGCCCGACGTCACGGGCGCCCAGGTGGCGGACAACATCGCCCGCAGCCTGGCGCAGGCCGGGGTCGTGCCCAGGCTGGGCCAGCGCGTGCGCACGGCCCGTCCCGCTCCCGCCGGCCTGCTGCTGGAAGGCGATGGCCCGCAAGGCGCCTGGACGTTGCGCGCGCCGCGCCTGGTCATCGCCACCGGCGTGCGCGCCCGGGGCCTGGATGACCGGCCGCTACAGCCTTCGCCTGGCGTGTTGGTCGGGCCGGGCGGCCACATCGTCGCCCAGGACTACCAGGGCCTGTCGGTGGCCGTGCTGGGCGGCGGCGACAACGGTTTCGAGAACTACGACTACGTGCGCGCGCAGGGCGCACGCACGGTACACCTGTATGCCCGCAGCGTGCGGGCGCAACGCCAATGGGTGGCGCGGGCCGACGCGCGCGACGTGCGTATCGGCGACTACACGGTCGACCCCGCAGGGCGCACGGTGAATGGCCAGGCCTACGACCTCATCCTGGTCTTCCACGGCTGGGCGCCGCAGGCCGATTTCGCGGACGGCCTGGCGCTGGCGCGTGACGCCCGCGGCTTCATCCGCACCGATCCCGCCACCGCCGAAGCCAGCCTGCCGGGGGTCTATGCGATCGGCGAGGCCGCCCAGCGCATGCATCCCTGCGTGGTGACGGCCCTGGCCGATGGCGTGGTGGCCGCGAAGGCGATCCAGGCCCAGGTCGAGGCGGCGGCGGCCAGGCAGGCGGGCGTCTCGGAATAGTCACCCATCTTCCCGCGATACGTCGCCATGAACGGTCAAGTATCGGCATAATGTGTGCCGCTGTCCGCCACGGACAGCCGCGACCGGGGAGAAGCAGATGGGTTTCGTCAACGAGGAAGTGCCGGCTCTGTACAAGGCCAAGCTGGCGGGCCACAAGAGCCCGCTGTGGCACCAGGCCCTGGACCTGTCCATGTGGACCGCCAACCAGGACGCCCACGCCTTCCTGATCTACGCGGGCCGCGACCGCGACGACAACACCCGCCTGTATTTCCTGTTCGGCCTGTACGACGTGCTGTACTACGTCCGCGTGGTGGAAACCATCCGGCCCGCAGCCGGAGGCGGACAGGCGTATACCTACTCAAAATTCTCGATTACCGCCGCCGACCACCGGTCGTTCGACGACGGCCCCTGTCGGGCATTGACCTGTGAGGCCCTGAAGGTGTTCGCCGGCTTTTATGGCGTGATGCCGGCGCAGTCGGTGTACTGCGACTTCTGAGGCCGTCACGCCTAGGCATATTTTCCGGTCAGTCCCCCATCCACCACCAACTCGGTCCCGGTAATGTACGACGCCTCGTCGCTGGCCAGGAAGGCCACCGCGTTGGCCACTTCCCAAGGCGTCCCCATCCGCCCCAGCGGCACCTGCTTATCCCGAGCCGCTTTCGCCGCAGCCAGGTCCCCCTCCCTGGCATACATCTTCGCCACGTTCGCCTGCACGCGCGGCGTATCGATCAGGCCCGGGATCACCGTGTTCACGCGGATGCCGTCGGCCGCGTACTGCTGCGCCAGCATGCGTGCGAAGTGGATCACCGCCGCCTTCGTCACGCTGTAGGCCAGGTGCGGATAGCCGGTGTAGCGGATGCCCGCGATCGACGACACCGCCACGATGCTGCCGCCGCCCTGCGCGCGAAAGCGGGGCGCCAGCAGCCGGCTCGCGATCAGCAGGCTTTCCACGTTCACCGCCTGGATGCGCCGCCAGTCGGCCAGGTCGATGTCTTCCGGGCCGCCCACCTTGCCGATGCCGGCGTTGGCCTGCAGCGCGTCGATGCGCCCGAAACGGGCCTCCGCCGCCTCGATGGCCGCCTGCATCGCATCCGCGTCCGCCACGTCGGCCTGCACGGCCCACGCCTCGCCGCCAGCCTCTTCCACCGCGCGGACCGCATCCGCGGCGGCGTCGGCCTGGAAATCCAGCGCCACGATCCGCGCGCCCTGGCGGGCCAGCGTCACGCAGCTGGCCTTGCCGATGCTCCAGCCCGCCGCGCTGGCGCCCGCGCCCGCCACCATCACCACCTTGCCGGCCAGGCGGCCGGTGCTTGCCATGCCTGTCGTGTCACTCATGCCGCATTCCCCAATCCCACCGTCATTCCGCCGCATACGTACAGCACCTGTCCCGTGATGAAGCCCGCGCGGTCGTCCAGCAACGAGGCAATGGCATGGGCGACCTCCGCCGGCTCGCCCATGCGGGCGAGTGGAATCGTGTCCAGGATGCGTTGCGTCTGCGGTGCGCCGGGCGGATTCACGCGCTGGAACAGCTCCGTCGCGATGGGACCCGGGCCGATGGCATTCACCGTGATGCCGTGCGCGGCCAGCTCCAGCGCCCAGCTGCGCGTCATGCCCAGCAGGCCCGCCTTGCTGGCCGCGTAGGCCGTGCGCAGGGGCTTGCCCAGCGCGGCACGGCTGGAGACGTTCACCACGCGTCCGAAGCCGCGCGCCTGCATGTCTGGCAGCAGCCCCTGCAGGAGCAGCAGCGGTGCCTGCACATTGAGCGCGGCCACGGCCTGCAGGGATTCGGGGGTGGTGTCCGCCACGGAGGCGGGCTGGACGATGCCGGCGTTGTTGACCAGGCGCAGCACCTCGCCGGCGCGGACCAGCTCGGCCACGGCCTCGCGGGTCTGCGCGGCATCGCGCAAGTCCACCTGCACATGCGCCACGCCCGCCACGTCGCGCGCGGGCGCCTGGACGTCGAAGCTGGTGACCGCATAGCCATCGGCAACCAGCCGCTCGGCCACCGCGAGTCCGATGCCGCTGCTGGCGCCGGTGACGAGAACACGAGGCTGCATGGCTCAGTCCTCGCCTTGCGCGGCCGGCTTGCCGGCGCCCACATAGGGGATGGCGTGGTCGATGGTTTCCCAGATGTAGCGGCCGGAGGGTTCCTGCTGTTCCTCGGCCACGTGCGACACCAGGCCCGCGGCCCGAGAGATCACCGCGAAGCCGCGCATCAGCCGCGTGGGAACGCCGATCTCGCCCAGCAGCGCCGCCGTGGCGCCCGTGGCGTTGATGGTGATGTGCTTGCCGTAAGTGTCGTCGATGGCCTGGCCGAACAGGCGCAATGCGCCCGTCCATTTGCCCGCCAGGTCCTTCTCGGCATCGGCCAGGGCCAGCAGCTTGATGGAGCGGGGATCGTCCGGCTTGTGCAGGTGATGGCCGAAACCCGGCAGGCTGCGGCGTTCGGCCCGGTGGGCCTGCGCAATGGCGCGGGCTTCGGCTGCCGGGTCGCTGGCCTCGATGATGCGTGCCAGCAGGCCTGCGCAATTCTCCATCGTGCCGACGAACTGGCTGCCCACTGCCATCAGTCCCGAGGCCACGGCGCCTTGCAGGTTCTCGGGCGCGCTCATGTAGATCAGGCGCGTGGCGATGGCGCTGGGCGTCAGGCCGTGCTCCATCAGCGTGATCAGCACCGCGTCGACGATGCGCAGGTCCACGGGGCGGGCCTCGCGTCCCATGATCTGCGCGAACATCACTTCGGTGAAGGTCTTCTTGCCCAGCAGGTCTTCCACCAGGTCGGCGTCGCGGTAGTGCATGCCGGTCAGGCTGTGCGCGCACAGGCGGGTGGTGGGGGCGTTCTTGGGGGCTTGCTGGCTCATGTCGTCTCCTTCATCTGCTTCAGGGCCGCGTCGCGCACGGCGTTCTTCAGGACCTTGCCGACCGGCGAGCGGACCAGTTCGGTGTCCAGGTGGATGCGTTTGGGCGTCTGCACGGGGCCCAGCAGTTCGCGCACGTGGGCCATCAGCGCCTCCGGCGTCGTCGCGGCGCCTGGGTGCAACTGCACGGCGGCATGCACCGCCTCGCCCCACTTGTCGTCGGGCACGCCGAAGACGCAGCTTTCATAGACGGCGGGATGGCGTGACAGGGCGTTCTCGACGTCGACGGGATACACGTTGAAGCCGCCGGTGATCACCACGTCGCGCAGGCGGTCCTTCAGGTACAGGTAGCCGCGTGCATCGACCATGCCGACGTCGCCGGTGCGCAGCCAGCCGTCCACCAGCGTCTCGGCGCTTTTCTCGGGCAGGCGCCAATAGCCGGTCATCAGCAGGTCGCCGGCCACGGCCACTTCGCCGGTCTCGCCGACGGGCAGGGGCGTGCCGTCGGGCGACAGGATGGCCAGGTCCGACAGCCACGTCACGCGGCCCACGGCGCCGCGGTTGGCGGTGTCCTCGAAGTCGTCGGGCCGCATGGCGGTCACGATCTGCGGGGCTTCGGTCTGGCCATAGGTCGTGCCCAGCACCGGGCCGAAGAAGGCGCGCACCTGGTCGACCTTGTCCATGGGCATGGGGGCGCCGCCATAGATCAGGTTGCGCAGGGCGGGGAAGTCGGCGCCCGAGACACCCTGCTGCGCCATGATCATGTAGATGAGCGTGGGCGGCATGAAGCTCAGCGTGCCGCCGCGTGTGCGGAAGGCCTCGGTGATGGTCGCGGGGCTGACCGCGTCCAGCAGCACGTGGGCGCCGCCCTGCGCCAGCACGGGCAGCAGATAGGTGCTGGTGCCGTGCGTGATCGGTGCGGCCACGACGTAGCGGTCGGCCTCGGTCAGGCCCCAGCTCTGGATCTGGTTGATGATGCCGGTGTTCCAGGCGCGATAGGGCTGCATCACGCCCTTGGGCAGCCCGGTGGTGCCGCCGGTGAACTTGATGGCCTGGGTGTCGTCGCGCGACAACGGATGCCGCAACGGCGTCTTGCCTGCGTGGCCTTGCACCAGGGTGGCCAGCGACAGCGGCGCGGCGGCATCGTCCAGCACGATGCGTCGCGCTTGCGGCGCGGCCACCAGCGGGCCGCCATGGCTGTCCACCATGACGATGCTGGGCTCGGTGGTGTCGATGATGCGCGCGATTTCGCTGGCCGTGCTGCGCGCGTTCAGCGGCACCCACACCTTGCCGGCGGCCAGCACCGCCAGCAGGCCCAGGATGTGCGCGGCGCTGTTGCCGGCGCAAATGCCCACCCGCGTCTGTGGCGTGGGGTCCAGCGCCTGCAGGGCGTGGGCCAGGGCCTGCACGTCATGCAGCAACCGCGCATAGGTATAGGTGTCCTGCTCGCGCGGGCTGTCCAGCGCGATGCGCGCCGGATGGCGCTGCGCGGCGCGGTAGAAGAAATCGATGGGAAACACGGTGACTCCTGTTGCAATCCGCGCTTGGCCGGGCGGATCGAGGGGCGGCTGCCGCCTGCCGCGCACGTGGCGCGCGGCAGGCGGACTTCCTGTGCGGCCGGCAGGGCTTATTCCGCCTTCAGGCCCGCGGCGCGGACCACGGCGCCCCAGCGCTCGGTCTCGTCATTGATCCACTTGGCGAAGGTCTGGGGCGTGTTGGGCGGCGGGGGCGCGTCGAAGCCGTTCTTTTCGTAGGCCTGCACGATCTCGGGCCGCTTCAGTGCGCGCAGCGTGGCGTCGTGCAGCGTCTTCACCACCTCGGGCGGCGTGCCCGGCGGCGCGGTCAGGCCGAACCAAGAAACCACGTTGAAGTCCTTAAGCTCGGGGATGCCGGTTTCCAGCATGGTCGGCACGTCGGGCGCCTGCGGCGCGCGCTTGGCGCCCGTGACGGCCAGCGCGCGCAGCTTGCCGGCCTGCACGTGGCCGATGGAAGAGGGCAGGTTGTCGAACATCGAATCCACCTGTCCGCCCAGCAGGTCGACCACGGCGGGGCCGCTGCCGCGGTAGGGCACGTGCAGGATGTTGGTCTTGGTCTCCATCTTGAAGAGTTCGCAGGACATGTTGATGGACGAGCCCGTGCCCGACGAGGCGCAGTTGAACTTGCCCGGGTTGGCCTTGGCGTGCGCGATGTATTCCTGCACGGTCTTGACCGGCACCTTCGGGTTCACCACCAGGATGTTCGGCACCGTGGCCAGCAGCGCCACAGGCGCGAACTCGCGCAGGTCGTAGTTCAGCTTGCTGTAGAGCGTGCGGTTGATCGTGTTGGCGATCGAGCCCACGTAGATCGTGTAGCCGTCGGGCTGGGCGCGCGCCACGACCTCGGCGCCGATATTGCTGTTGGCGCCGGTGCGGTTCTCCACCACCACGGGTTGGCGCAACTCTTCGCTGACGCCCTTGGCGACGAGCCGGGCCAGGATGTCGGTGGCGCCGCCGGCGGCATAGCCCACGACGAAGGTGATGGGCCGGTCGGGATAGGCGGCCTGGGCCGCCCAGGCGGGCGCCAGGGCAAGGCAGGTGACTGCGGCCAATGTGCGCATCCGGCGCAGGGGCTGTCCATTCATGGTTTGTCTCCTTGTATTTGTCCATTGCTTGGACAAAGTTTTTGCTTGTGCGAACATCATCGGACAACACTGACAAGGCCTCCAATCACCGATGTCCATCATTTGGACAAGCGGCGGGAGAGCCGGGAGACAGCCATGCCGACAAGAGATCCGTCCGCCGGCGAGACCGCCGGCAGCCTGCCCCGCACGCTGCGGCGCGGCCTGCAGGTGCTGGGCGCCCTGCGCCAAGCCGGGCCGGAGGGCCTGCACGTGGTCGAGGTCGCGCACGCCACGGGCCTGCAACGGCCCACGGTGTATCGCTACCTGGACGTCCTGGTCGAAGAGGGGTATGCGCAGCGCGATGCGCGCACGAAGCGCTTCGGCATCGCCATGGACTGGGCGCCGCAGCCCGATGCGCACGGGCATGCGGTGAGGCGCCTGCAGCCGGTGCTGCGGCACATCAGCGACATCACCGGCGACTCCGCCTTCCTGATCTGCCGTGCGGGCAGCGATTCGCTGTGCCTGCACCGCGAGGTGGGCAACTATGCCCTGCAGGTGCTGTCGGTCACCATCGGCCACAGGCAGCCGCTGGGCGTGGGCGCGGCGGGCCTGGCCCTGCTGGCAGCCTTGCCGCCGAACGAGGCCAGCGAACTGATCGCGCAGAACGACAAGGCCTTGCGCGCCTACGGCGGCATGACCGCCGCGCAGATGCATCGCCTGGTGGACAACACGCGTGACCGCGGCTGGTCGGTGGTGGGGAATTCGGCGGTGCCGGGCGCGCTGGGCGTGGGCGTGCCGGTGCTGGATGAGCGGGGTTATCCGGTGCTGGCCATCAGCACCTGCACGATGATCGACCGCATTCCTGCCAGCCGCCAGCGGCAGATCGCGGAGCAGATGCGGGTGGCGGTGGCCCGGGTGAGTGCCTGAACCGGAGGCAATCCGGCCCAGGTCTTGGTGCGGTGGCTACAGCGCCGGATGGCGCAGGTGCCAGTCCGTCACGTCCTGCAGGGCCACGCCGATCTCCAGCACGGCCGATTCGTCGGCGGGCTTGCCGTAGAGCTGCACGGCAAGCGGCAGGCCGTCCGCGAAGCCGGCGGGCAGGGCCAGGGCGCAGGCGCCCAGGAAGTTGGCGGGCCGCGTATAGATGGACAGCGCCGTGGAAGATTCATCCAGGCCTTCCAGCGGCGCCGCCGTGATGGGCAGGCCCGGCATCAGCAGCGCATCGGTGTCGCGCATCCAGTCCAGCCAGGTGTCGCACGCATGGCGGTGCGCGATCTGCAGGCGCAGGTAATCGCGCGCGCTGGCCGATTCCGCGGCCAGCATGCGTTGCCGCACGGCGTTGCCCATGGGCGTGGACGCATCGCGCACCACGGCGTCGTACAGCGAATAGCCTTCGCAGGAAATGATCTGCCCGACGCAGTCCATCATGTGGCGCAGGTCGAAGGGCAGGGGGCGTTCATGCACGGTCGCGCCCAGCCCGCGCAGCTGCGCGGCCGTTTCCGCATAGGCCTGCGCGAAGGCGGGCGCCAGGGCGTGGGGCAGGCTGCCCAGCGCAATCGTGGTGATGACCTTGCCCGACAGCGGACGCGGCAGTCCCGGCGCGCGGCGTGCCACGATGGGCGGCTGGGGCGTGTGCAGCGTGCGGGGGTCCTTCGGGTCGGCGCCCGCCATGACGCCTGCCAGCAGCGCCGCGTCCCAGGCCGATCGGGCCATGGGACCCAGCGTGTCCAGCGTGTGGCACAGGTCCACGCAGCCGGCCAGGCTGACGCGGCCGGCGCTGAGCTTCAGGCCGGTGATGCCGTTGAGCATGGACGGCGTGCGGATGGACCCGCCCGTGTCGGAGCCGATGGCCGCGGCAGCCAGTCCCGCGGCCACTGCCACCCCCGACCCGCTGGACGAACCGCCGGGCACGCGGTGCACGGCGGCGTCCCAGGGGTTGCGGGGGGTGCCCAGCAAGGGGTTCACGCCCCAGGCGCCGAACGCGTACTCCACCATCTGGGCGTGCCCCAGGATCACGGCGCCCGCCCCGAGCAGCTTCTCCATGGCCGTGGCCGTGGTGGCCGCGGTCTGGCCCGCCAGGGTGCGCGACCCGGCGGTCAGCGGCCTGCCGGCCAGCCCGCACAGGTCCTTCACCGCCAGCGGGATGCCGTCCAGCGGTCCCAGGGCCAGGCCCATGCCGCGACGGATGTCGGCGGCCTCGGCCTGGCGCAAGGCGTCCTCGGGATAGACCGCGACATAGGCGTTCAAGGTGTCGTTGTGGCGCTGGATGCGGTCCAGGTAGGCGCGGGTCAGGGCCCGCGCGCTCAGCTTGCCCTGCGCGAGCAGGCCGGAGAGTTGCTCGATGGAATGGAATACGGCGTCGTTCATGCTGTTCTCGTGGCTCGCTTCAACGTTGGTTCCAGGCCGGGATAGGATAGATCGGCTTGCCGGTGGCCACGTCCGCCGGATACAGCGGCACCATGCCCTTGCCGGGTTGCAGTTGCACCACGGGGAAGGGCATCTGCAGCTGCTTGCCGTGTTCGTTGATCTCATAGGGGCCTGCCATCACGGTCAGCTTGCCCGAGAGATCCAGCGCGGCCTGCTTCATCCTGGCCGGGTCGGTGGATTGGGCCTTCTGGATGATGGCTTCGGTGACCACGCCCGCGCCGTAGGCCAGCGCCGTCTGGAAATCGGGCGCGAATTCGGCCTTGGGGAAGAGGCGCTCGTAGGCCTTGGCGAACTGCGCGCGGTCCAGCCCGGCATTGACCTTCCAGTTGATGGCCGGGTCGTAGTTGGTGTTGCTGAAGATGTAGTCCCCGTCCTTGCCGATGGCCTGGAATTGCGGCGTCGAGGCGTAGAACATGAAGGTGTAGGGGAAGTTGATGTTCAACTGCTTCATCTGGCGGGCGATGCTGATCAGGTCGCCTTCATACGAGGTGGGGAAGAACACGTCCGCCCCGGCCGCGCGCACCTTCTGCAGCAGCGTGCTGAAGTCCTTCTGGCCCTTGGGATAGCGCTCGAACAGCACGACCTCCAGGCCGCTCTCCTCGGCTTGGGCCTTGCCGCCGGTGGCCAGCGCGGTGGGGAAGGGCTCGTCCGAATAGATGATGGCGACCTTCTTGCCGCCCACCTGCCTGGCGTGCTGCATGGGCAGGCGCAGTTGCAGCGAGGCCGGCATCTGCGTGCCCGACACCACGTACTTGAAGCCTTGGTCGTACAGCGGGTCGCTGGAGGCGGACCAGATCATCAGGAACTTGCCCAGGCGCTCGGTGACCGTGGCGGCAGCGGCCGTCAGGGTCGAGCCGAAGGGGGCGAAGACCATGTCCACCTTTTCGTTGCTGACCAGGCCTTCATAGACCCGGGTGACCATCTGTTTGTCGCTGCGGTCATCGCGCTTGACCAGTTCGACGCGGCGCTTCTTGCCGTCGATCTCGATGCCGCCGCGGCTGTTGACATCGTCAACCCAGACCTCGACGCCGCGCACGCCGGATTGCGACGCCAGGGCGAAGGTGCCGGTGGACGATACCGTCATGCCGATGCGCAGGGGCGGGGCCTCCTGCGCGGTGGCGGGCGCCAGGGCGCCGGCGCCCAGTGCGAGCGTTGCCAGGGTGATGCCAAGTTTCTTGAATGTCAGTCCGTGCAAAAGCATGGTTGTCTCCCCCATCGATGGGTGGTGGTTGGTATTGGCAAGGCGGGGTGCCGCTACTATTACGGCGTGATCTGGGTCCGCCTGTCGAATAGCATATACCAAATATTTATAGGTTGAGCATGACGCCAAAACTGAATTTCAAGCAGATCGAGATGCTATGGACGGTCGTGACCTCCGGTTCGATCAGCGCCGCCGCCAAGCAGCTCGACGTGACCCAGCCGGCCGTCAGCCGGATGCTGGCGCAGACCGAGGCCCAGGTGGGGGTCGCGCTTTTCGAGCGGATACGGGGGCGGCTGCGCCCGGCCAAGGCGTTGAATGACCTGCTGCCCGAGATCGACCGCGCCCAGAAGGCGCTGCAGCGCGTCAACGACATGACCCGCGCGCTGGTCGACTCCCGGGGTGGCGTGCTCAAGGTGGCGTCCAATCCCAGCCTCAGCACGCACGTGATGCCCCGGGCGCTGGCGGCGTTCCGGGAGCGCTATCCGGGCACCTTCCTGCGCTTCCAGACCGAGACGACCATCCAGGAGGTCGCCGAGAAGCTGCTGAGCGGAGAGGTCGATGCGGCGGTGCTCACGATCCCGGCGGAGCATCCTTTTCTGACCAGCCAGACCCTGTGCGAGGGGCGGCTGGTGGCGGTCGTTCCCACGGCCTATGAAGTGTCGCGCAAGCGCCACGTTTCGCTGGTCGACCTGGTGGGTCTCCCGCAGATCGTGGTGGGCGAGCGCCTGCATTTCGGCATGGTGGCGGCCAACGCCTTTGCGCGCGCGGGCCTGGCGCCGAAGGTGATGGCCGATGTGCCGACCTCGCACCTGGCCTGCGCCCTGGCGAACACCGGCATGGGCTATGCCATCGTCGACGAGTTCTCCGTGGCGGAAAACATCTGGCCGCAACTGAGGGTCGTGCCCATCGACGAGCCGCTGCCTCTGCGCATGCTGCTGGTGCACGCGGCCGACCGGCCGCTCTCCGAGGTCGCCAAGCGCTTCGCGCAGGTGTTGCGTGGTCTGTACCGCAACGAGTGAAATTTCAGGCTTCTAGGGTTTTTACCAGTAATCGTTAACTTGAATTTATAGGTTTGCCGAGCGCATACTGCCGCTACCCATACAAGTGGCCGCCAACGGTCCGATCTGGAGTGAGACAGATGCAAAGGCAAGCCTTGGACGCGGCGGCGTACGCCAGCCAGCGTCAGCAAGACCAAGGAGTGGACCGGCTGCGATATCGCATCGCGGCAGGTCTGTTCGTGGTGCTGGTCGTCGCCATGGCCCTGGTGCCCATGGTCTCGAGCAACGCCAGTTTCGCGTTCTACCTGATGCTGTGGATCGCCATGGCCACGGGCATGAACATCTGCGTGGGCTTCACGGGCTACCTGCCCTTCGGCTACGTGGTGTTCTACGGCGTCGGCGCCTATGCGACCGGCATTTGTTACCGGGTGCTGGAACTGCCCATCTTCCCGTCGCTGCTGGCGGCGGGCGCGGCAGGGGTGCTGATCGCGCTGCTGATGGCGCCCACGCTGCGCTTGAAGGGGGTGTACTTCGGCATCGTCAGCCTGGGCCTGGCCACCATCGTGCGCCTGCTCATCGCCAACCTGCCCGATTACTACACGGGCGGCAGCATGGGCCTCATCCTGGCCAGCGCCAACAACCCCCTGCACAGCTTCTACGCCATGCTGGCCATCATGGCGGGCGCGCTGGCGCTCGTGCTGTGGCTGTCACGCTCGCGCTTGGGGCGGCAGCTGCGCGCCATCAAGGACGACGCGGGGGCGGCGGCCTGCGTGGGCATCGACGTCCCGCGCGTGCGCCTGAAGGCCTGGCTGCTGGCCGCGCTCATTCCCGCGCTGGTGGGCGGCGTGGAGGCCTGGTACACCAACGTGGTCGACCCGGAATACTCCTTCCATGTGCTGGTCACGGCCAAGAGCATCATCTACGGCATGGCGGGCGGCTTCGGCACGATCCTCGGGCCGGTCGTGGGCACCATCGCGCTTTACGGCGTCGACCACTTCATCTGGGAGCGCTTCCCTCTCCTGAACCTGCTGTTGCTGGGCCTGGTCATCATCGGCCTGATGCTCTTCCTGCCGCGCGGCGTGGTGGGCAGCCTGCTCAAGCACAAGCCGCAACTGCGCCGCTACATCGCCTGAGGGAAACGCCATGAATGCATTGTTGATACAGGGGCTGCTCAACGGCCTCATCCTGGGCGCGCTCTATGGCCTGGTCGGCCTGGGCCTGAACATCATCTACGGCGTGCTGCGCGTCGTGAACTTCGCGCATGGGGAGTTCCTGGTGCTGGGCGCCTACTTCGCGTGGGTGCTGCTGTCGGTCTTCGGCATCAATCCCTTCGTTGCGCTGCCCTTGGCCTTCATCAGCTTTTTCATCCTGGGCTACGGCTTGTATTTCCTGCTGGTGCCGCGCATGGCCAAGTCGGACGATCCCGAGACCAGTTCCCTGCTGCTGATGTTCGGCGTGTCGATCTCGCTGGGCGCGGCCATGCTGCTGTGCTTCGAGGCGGACGCCCGCACGCTGGACGTGGCCGTCGAGCCGGTCTTCCTGTCTTTCGGCGAGATCATCCTGCCGACCATCCGCCTGATCGCGCTGGGCATCGCGCTGCTGCTGGTGGCCGCGCTCACCTTCTTCCTGTACCGCACCCAGGTGGGCAAGGCGCTGCGCGCCATCATCATGAACCGCGACGCGGTGAGCATCGTCGGCATCAACGCCAAGCGCCTGTCGGCGGTGGCCTTCGGCCTGGGCATCGGCCTGGCCGCGGCCACCGGCGTCATCATCGGCATGGTCTTCCCCTCGTTCAGCCCCTTCATGGGCAATGACTACACGCTGATCGGCTTCGTGGTGATCGTGCTGGGCGGCCTGGGGCACCCCATCGGCGCCCTGGTCGGCGCGCTGCTCTACGGCATCACCGAGCAGGTGGCGGTGGTCTACATGAATCCGTCCATGGCCACGGCGCTGGGTTTCCTGCTGATGGTCGCCATGATCTTCATTCGTCCCTCGGGACTGCTGGGCCAGCGTCAGCTGAGCTGAAAAGGAGAGCGACATGCTGGCGGTACGTGATCTCAAGAAACGCTTCGGCGGGCTGCAGGCCCTGCGAGGCATAGACCTGGACGTGCCCGACCGCACGATCCTGGGCGTGATAGGCATGAACGGTTCGGGCAAGACCACGATGCTCAATTGCATCAACGGCATCTACCGCGCCGATTCAGGCTCCATCCAACTGGCGGGGGAACCGCTCATCGGGCGCGAGGTGCACCAGGTGGCGGCGCTGGGAATAGGACGCACCTTCCAGGTGCCAAGAGTCTTCCAGCGCATGACGCTGATGGAGAACATGGATGTCGCGCAGGTGGGCGCCAGGGCCAGCGAAGCCGAACGCGACGACCTGTCCGCCTATTGGCTGGACAAGGTCGGCCTGCTGCGGCTGCGCCACAACTACGCGGAGGAGTTGTCGGGCGGCCAGCAGAAGCTGGTGGAGCTGGCCCGCATCATGGTGGCCAAGCCCAGGCTCATCCTGCTGGACGAGCCCTTCGCGGGCGTGAACCCCGAGCTGGCCAGGATGCTGATCGGCCTCATCGCCGAGATCCCCGTCGAGCATGGCTGCTCGGTCGTGCTGGTCTCGCACGACCTGACCTCGATCTACCAGCTCTCGCACCACATCATCGTCATGAACGAAGGGGCCATCCTGACCCAGGGCAACGCCGACACGGTGCGGTCCGATCCGGCGGTCATCGAAGCCTATCTCGGAGCGTAGTCACATGGACGCCGTCCTGACCCTGAACGAAGTGACCGTGGCCTACCACGGCGACATCACCATCCTGAACCGCGTCAACGTGTCGGCGCGCAAGGGCTGCGTGACCGGCATCATCGGCCCCAATGGCGCGGGGAAGTCCACCGTGCTGAAGACCATGTTCGGCTTCCTGCCGCTGCGCCACGGCAACATCGTGCTGAACGGCCAGGACATCAGCCGCGATCCCGCCAACCGCCGGGCCGGGCAGGGCGTGGCCTATGTGCCGCAAAGCCGCAGCCTCTTCGCCGACCTGTCGGTGGAGGACAACCTGCTGCTGGGCTGCTGGCCGTTCCGCGGCGACCGCGCGCGCGTGCGCCGCCAGATCGACTCGGTCTATGCGCGCTTCCCCATCCTGGCGGAAAAACGCCGCGATCCGGTCTCCAGCATGAGCGGCGGCCAGCAGCGTTTCGTGGAGTTCGGCCGCGCGCTGCTCATCGAGCCCTCGGTCATCCTGCTGGACGAGCCCACCGCCATGCTGGCGCCCAAGATCTCGAAGGAGATCTACACCTTCGTGCGGGGCCTGGCCGACGAGGGCATGACGGTGGTGCTGGTGGACCAGAACGTGCGCCGCTGCGCCGAGATCTCGGACTATCTCTACATCCTGGAGCTGGGCCGCAACAAGGCCGAGGGCGACCGCCAGGCCTTCGCGGAAGGCTCGGGCCTGCGTGACATGGTGGCGACCTGGATGGACTACAAGATCGATTGACCCCGCGGCCCACCAGGCGGAGCGTGCCGGGCGTCAGCCCAGCACGCAGTCCAGCTTCCCGGGCGCGGCCAGCCGCAGCGTAAAGGTGCGCAGCTCATCGCGGCGGAAGGCGTGGAGGGTCACCGTCTGGCCCGGCTGGTAGCGCTGCAGCACGGTGTCCAGGTTGCCGGCATCGACCTTCAGGCCATCGATGGCCACCAGCACGTCGCCGGCGGACAGCCCGGCGCGATGCGCCGCGCCGTTTTCATAGACGGTTGCCAGCGCCAGCGCATCGCCCTGCTTGCGGGTGCGCGCGTCCAGTCCAGGCAGCGCCGAGCCGGCCTTCCATCTGACTGGCACGCCCTGCGCCGGCAGCAGCGTATCCAGCGGCACGTCCGCCACGCCTTCGACGTAGCGGCGCAGGAAGTCCGACACGTCCACGCCGGTGGCGTCGTGCACCAATGCAGCCATGCCGTCCTCGGGCACGCCCAGCTGCGCGCCGCCGCGGCCGTCCGCGGTGCGATAGAAGTCCCGCCCATGCCTGCGCCACATCAGGCGCATCACGTCATCGAGCGACTGCCGGTTGCCGGTGGCCTGCCGGATCGTCAGGTCCAGGCCCAGCGCCACCAGCGAGCCCTTGGTGTAGTAGCTCACCAGCGCATTGGGCGAATTCTCGTCCTGCTTGTAATAGCGCGTCCAGGCGTCGTGCGAGCTCTGCGCCACCGACTGCTTGTGGCGGCCCGGCGCGCGTGCCACGCCGCCGATCGTCTTGCCGACGAGGCCCAGGTAGTCCGCGCGGTCGATGACGCCCGCGCGCAGCAGCATGAGGTCGTCGTAATACGAGGTGAAGCCCTCGAACACCCACAGCAGGCGCGTGTGGGCGGGGGCGGACAGGTCGTAGGGCGCGAACGCGGCGGGCTTGATGCGCTTGACGTGCCAGGTGTGGAAGTATTCGTGGCTGACCAGTCCCAGGAAGGTGCGATACCCCTCGCTCTGTCCGGCCTGGCCGCGTGCCGGCAGGTCCTTGCGCGAGGCCATCAGCGCGGTCGAGGCGCGGTGCTCCAGTCCGCCATAGGCGTCGCCCGTGACCTGCGTCATGAACACGTAGCGCGTGGCGCTGTCCAGGAAGGGCGCGCGCTTCGTGCGAGGTTCGAAGAAGGCGATCTGCGCTTCGCAGATGCGCCTGGTGTCTTCGGCGATGCGGGCCAGGTCCAGGTTGGGGATCTCGCCGGTGAAGACCATCTCATGTTCGGCGCCGTGTGCGGTGAAGCGCACGACTTGCGGCGTGCCCATTTCCACGGGGTGGTCGATGAGCGCATCGTAGTCGGGCGCGGCGTACAGGCCGAAGCCGTGCCGCCGCGCCGCGCCGGCCATCCCCCGGGCCTCGGGCAGGCTGGTGTAGACCTTCCAGCCCTGGATGCCGACGGGCTCGGCGATGTCCAGCAGGCAGGGCTGGTCTTCCTGGCCTTCCACGCGCAGGAAGACGCTGGTGCCGTTGAAGAAGCCGTGGGTGTCGTCCAGGTGCGCGCCGCGCACCGACAGGTCCCAGGCATAGACGGTGTAGGCCAAGGTGAGCGGTCCGCGGCAGGGCGCCGCCGTCCAGCCGTGATCGCCGGTTTTCGTCAATGGCACGGCGCGGGTGCCGGCGCGCGCCGAGATCGTCTCGATCTGGCGGGAGAAGTCGCGGATCAGGTAGCTGCCGGGTATCCATGCGGGCAGCGTGAAGCGCTGCCCGGCCGGGTCGGGCGCGTCGACCGTCAGGGTGATGCGATAGCGGTGGCCCGCCGGATCGGCGGGCTGCAGGCGATACAGTAGTGCGGGTGTCGGTTTCATGGCCTAATCTTAAGCCTTAAGCCAAGTCCTTCCTGTTCCGCACTCGCTCCATCCCGACCATTCCCCCCAAGAGGAGACATCCATGTCCGAGTCCCTGGTGCTGGCCGAAACCCGCGGCCGCGTCGCCCTGCTGACCCTGAACCGCCCCAAGGCGCTCAACGCGCTCAACGATGCCTTGATGAACGAGCTGGGGGAAGCCCTGCTGAAGTACGACGCCGATGACTCGGTGGGCGTCATCGTCATCACCGGCAGCGAGAAGGCCTTCGCGGCGGGCGCGGACATCACCGCGATGAAAGACTGGTCCTATATGGACGTCTATCGCAGCGATTTCATCACCCGCAACTGGGAAACCCTGCGGCGCGTGCGCAAGCCCGTCATTGCCGCCGTGGCCGGCTATGCCCTGGGCGGCGGTTGCGAATTGGCGATGATGTGTGACATCGTGATCGCCGCCGACACCGCCAAGTTCGGGCAGCCGGAGATCAAGCTGGGCCTCATCCCCGGCTCGGGCGGCACGCAGCGTCTGCCGCGGGCGGTGGGCAAGGCGAAGGCCATGGACCTGGTCCTGACGGCGCGCACGATGGACGCCGCCGAGGCCGAGCGCTCGGGCCTGGTATCGCGCGTGGTGGCGGCCGACAAGTTGCTGGACGAAGCGCTGGAAGCCGCCACGATCATTGCCGGCATGTCCTTGCCGTCGGTGTTGATGGCCAAGGAAAGCGTCAACCGCGCCTATGAGTCGTCGCTTGCCGAGGGCGTGCTGTTCGAGCGCCGCGTGTTCCATTCGCTCTTCGCCACCGAGGACAAGACCGAGGGCACGACCGCCTTCGTCGAGAAGCGCAAGCCCGACTTCAAGCACCGCTGAACCTATCCGCAACATGGCGCCGAAAGCCCCGTGCAGCCTGCTGCACGGGGCTTTCAGCTTGATACGTTTGCGCTATACCTTGTTGCAGGCTCTTTGAATATTCTGGCTTGGCAATCCGAGGGCGATGACAGGGCGCCATGTCATGAGCATGGCAGGAGAACGTCATATGTCCGCGCAATGACAAACACTAGGAGCCTTACATGCGTGAATCCATCTTTTCGCGGACCTGGGCCGCAGCGGTACTTGCCGGTGCCTTCAGCCTGAGCGCCATCACCGCCGTGCACGGCCAGCAACCGACGCCGAGCATGCGCCTGGTGTCCGAGACCCCGGCTCCCAGCGCCCAGCCGCAGATCGCGCCCGTGGCTCCGATGTCCGCGCAGGAACTGCGTGAAATCTCGATCGACGCCTACGTCTACGCCTATCCGCTGGTCCTGCAGGAAGTGACGCGCCGCATTGCCACCAGCGGCAGCGCCACCGGTGACGGCCGCGCGCCGGTCAACCAGTTCGGCCACAAGATCGCGTTCCCGTCGGCCGACACGCCGCATGCCGCCTGGCCCAACTTCGACCTGTTGTACTCGAACCTGTGGTTCGACGTGTCGCGCGAGCCTATTTTCGTTCGCATTCCCGACACCGGCGGACGCTATTATTTCGCGCCCATCTTCGACGCGTGGACTGACCAGTTCGCCTCGCTGGGCCCGCGCACCACGGGTGGCGGCGAGCAGCAGGTGCTGATCGTCGGGCCGCAATGGCAAGGCCAGGCGCCCGCCAACGTGACCGTCTTGCGCAGCCCCACCAACGTGGGCTGGTTGAGCGTGCGCATCCAGGCCAACGCCCGTGACGACATCGCCGCGGTCAACCAGCTGCAGTCCTCGCTGACCGCCACGCCCTACAGCCAATGGGCAGGCGCGCAGCCGCAGCCCGCGCCGGGCTTCGATGCGCAGGGCCGCCGCCTGCCGCCCAATGCCATGCAGGGCCACGGTGGCGCGGCCTGGACGCCCCAGCCCTTGCCGCCCGCGCAGCAGCCGCAACCCGTCTGGGATACCAAGACGCCCGCCGCCGAGCAGGTTGCGCGCATGGATGCCAACACCTTCTTTACCATCTTCGCCGAAGCGGCGCGCATCAATCCGCCGCACGCCAATGACTATCCGATGCTGGAGCGCCTGCGCCGCATCGGCCTGGATCCTCATGGCACCGTGCCGTTCGCGAACCTGAATCCCCAGGTGCAGGAGTCGCTGGCGCTGTCCGCGCCGCTGGCGGGTGAGCGCATCCATACGGCCGTGAGCCGTGCCGGCGTGAACGCGAACGGCTGGCGCACCGTGCTGCATGGCATCGGCACCTATGGCACCGACTACACCCAGCGTGCGGCCATTGCCTATGCCGGCCTGGGCGCCAACACGGTCGACGACGCGCTCTATCCCGTCGCGCACGTCGATTCGGACGGCCAGATGCTGCGTGGCGGCGAGGACTACGTCCTGCATTTCAAGAAGGACGAGCTCCCGCCCGTCAACGCCTTCTGGTCGCTGAACCTGTACAACGCGGAAAACGGCTACACCCGCAACGAGGCCAACCGCCACTCCATCGGCAGCCGTGATGCGCTGCGCTACAACCAGGATGGCTCGCTGACGATCTACATCAGCGATGACGCGCCGCGTGGCGAGCGCCGTGCCAACTGGCTGCCTTCGCCCAAGGAGGGTGCGTTCTCGCTGAACCTGCGCCTTTACTGGCCGCGCGCCGAGGCCGTGGATGGCAAGTGGGTGCCGCCCCTGGTGCGCCGCGACTGATCTCCGAGCAGAGACCGCCCGGCCCCGCGTTCGCGGGCCTGGGCTTTACAACGGCGCCTTCGGGCGCCGTTTTTTGCGTTCGGCCCCCGGAAAATGCGTCAGGGTAAGCCCGCATAGACCCGTCCCTTTTTGGCTGTGCCGCGGCAGATCCAAGCAGGGTGCGGTGTCGCGCCAGGGCGCGCCCCTGTTGGGATTCCGCGATTTGCCTGTCAAAAAACATTCACGCTATACTTATTTGGTTTGTCGCTTGCGGGAAAAGAACGTGGCAATGCCTGGACAAAGTCCTGGCGCGATGCCGGAAGCAGGGCTGGGCGGCATGCGCGCCAATCAAGTCAATGTGGTCGGGACCTCGGGTCAGGCAGCCGGTGCCGGTAACGGTCATGGCAAGCCAGGCGTGGTCCTGAGCGCGGGCGAGCGCGCTGCCGTGGCAGCCAGGGCTAAGCGGGATCTGCTTCGCACCATCTTTGCCCAGGGTCTCATGGCGCTCGTTGCGGCGCTGGTGGCCTGGGGGGTGGCGGGACCGGCGGCAGGTGTGTCGGCACTGGCGGGCGCGGGGGCGTATTTCATCCCCAATGCCTGTTTCGGACTGCGCCTGTTGCTGGATATCTACCGGCCGGGTGGTGCAAATCCTTTTACGTTCTTGTTCGGCGAAGTTCTCAAACTCGGTCTGACAGTGTTGCTGCTCTGGGCGATAGTCCGCGTGGGCGGCGACCACATCGTGTGGCCAGCCCTGCTCGTGGGGCTGCTCTGCGCACTGAAGGGCTACGTACTATTACTGATGTTCCGCAAGCTGTCATAGGCGGGCGGCAGAATATCCAAGCAACATGACCGGGACGCGCCGCGCGCCCCGGTGACCAGCAAAGTCTCGGGGTAGGGAATCAATGGCTGCTGCAAGCGACGTATCGCCTCAGTCCTATTACATTCAGCACCACTTGGTGCACTTGAACAATATCGGCGAGAAGCAAGGCTCCATCGCCCAGTTCGAGGTCATCAACTACGACTCCATCTTCTGGTCGTTGGCGATGGGTTTCATTGTCGTGTTCGTGCTCTGGCGTGCTGCTCGCAGCGCAACCGCCGGCGTGCCGGGCCGTTTCCAGGCTTTCGTCGAAACCCTCGTCGAGATGGTAGACACGCAAGCCCGCAGTATTGTTCCCAGCGAGGCGACCCGTCGCTTCGTCGCGCCCCTGGCGCTGACCGTGTTCCTGTGGATCGTTCTGATGAACGCCCTTGACCTGGTCCCCGTCGACCTGATGCCGCGCATCTTCTCCTGGACCGGCCTGGGCACCGAGCACGGCGACCCCTTCTATTACCACCGCATTCTTCCGACCGCCGACCTGAACGTGCCGATGGGCATGTCGCTGGGCGTGCTGCTCCTGATGTTCTATTACGGCATCAAGATCAAGAGCCCGGGCGGCTTCGTCAAGGAACTCTTTACCGCGCCGTTCCATGCGCATGGCTTCACCGCCGTCCTGCTGGCTCCCGCGAACTTCATGCTCAACCTGGTCGAATACGCGGCCAAATCCGTCTCCCTCGGCATGCGGCTGTTCGGCAACATGTTCGCGGGCGAACTCGTCTTCATGCTGATCGCCCTGCTGGGTGGCGCATGGACGGGCATGAACGGCATGAGCGTGGGTCTTGGTATCGGCCATATCCTGGCCGGCTCCATTTGGGCGATCTTCCACATCATGATCGTCCTGCTGCAAGCGTTCATCTTCATGATGCTGACGCTGGTGTACATCGGCCAAGCGCACGAAGGACACTGAATACCCGCGCCGGTCCCCCGGCGCACCCCTCTTCACTTTCTTTTCTGACATTCAGATTCTTAACCAAGGAGTTGTCATGACCAACGTTGCTTTCGTTGCTCTAGCTTGCGCTTTCATCATCGGCCTGGGCGCCATCGGCGCTTGCATCGGTATCGCCATCATGGGCGGCAAGTACCTGGAGGCTTCGGCCCGCCAGCCTGAGCTGATGAACGCGCTGCAAACCAAGATGTTCCTGCTGGCTGGCCTGATCGACGCCGCCTTCCTGATCGGCGTGGGTATCGCCATGCTGTTCGCCTTCGCCAATCCTTTCGTCTGATTGCGCGTTGCCCGCCAGTTCGTGGCGGGACTTGAAGCCGGATGGCGGACCCCCGGCGGGTCCGCGCCATCCGGAAAAATATTGGTGCCACGCGGTGTGTAACGCGCCGCGGGCTGCAGGGTTTAAAGGAATACGACCGTGAATCTGAACGCGACAATCTTCTTTCAGATGCTCGTGTTCTTCGTCCTGGGTTGGTTCACGATGAAATTCGTGTGGCCGCCGCTGACGAAGGCGATGGATGAGCGCCGCCAGAAAATCGCCGACGGGCTGGCCGCCTCCGAAAAGGGCAAGGCCGATCTGGCTCAGGCGCAGGCGCGCATCAGCCTGATTGAGGCATCCGCCAAGTCCGAGACGCACACGCGTATCGCCGACGCTGAAAAGCAGGCCGCTCAACTGATCGATGCCGCCCGCCGCGAAGCCGAAGCCGAGCGTGCTCGTATCCAGGCGCAAGCGCGCCAGGACGCCGAACAGGAAGTGCAACGCGTGCGCGATCAACTGCGCGAAGACGTGGCTGCACTGGCCGTCAAGGGCGCCGAGCAGATCCTCAAGCGCGAGGTCGACGCCCGCGCCCACGCCGAGCTGCTCAGCCAGCTCAAGGCCCAGCTCTAATCGGAAACGTCATGGCTGAACTTTCGACTGTTGCCCGCCCGTACGCCGAAGCGCTGTTCGGCGCCGCGCGCAACGACCAGGCCACCAGCCTGGCCGGCTGGAGCTCCCTGCTGGCCGATCTGGCCCAGGTCGCGGCCAATCCCGAGGTGGGCGCCGTCCTGTCCGACCCGCGCCTGAACCAGGCCCAGCGGGTCGACCTCTTCCTCAGCCTGATCAAGGCGACGTTGCCCCAGGCTGCCCGTAACTTCGTCGAACTGCTGGTGCAGAACGACCGCCTGCTGCTCCTGCCCGAGATCGCCAGCCAGTTCGACGTGCTGAAGAACCGGCACGAAGGCGTCGCCGTGGCCGAGATCGCCAGCGCGTTCGCGCTGTCGGACGAGCAGGTCGCTGAATTGGTGGCCGGGCTCGAGAAGAAGTTCGGCCGCAAGTTGAAGCCCGAGGTCAGTCTCGACGCGTCGCTCATCGGCGGCGTGCGGGTCACCGTGGGTGATCAGGTGCTCGATACTTCCGTGCAGGCCCAATTGGCGCGCATGCGCGACACGCTGGCGGCGTAAGGCCAGATAACAGGATTCCAGGAGTCTGAACATGCAACTCAATCCGTCCGAGATCAGCGAACTGCTGAAAAGCCGCATCGAAGGCATCGGCGCTTCGACCGATATCCGTACCCAAGGCACGGTCGTCTCCGTGACCGACGGCATCACCCGCATCCACGGCCTGTCCGACGTGATGCAGGGCGAAATGCTTGAATTCCCCAACAACATCTTCGGCCTGGCCCTGAACCTCGAGCGCGACTCCGTCGGCGCCGTGATCCTGGGTGACTACACCGGCATTTCGGAAGGCGACGCCGTCAAGACGACCGGCCGCATCCTGGAAGTGCCCGTGGGTCCCGAACTGCGCGGCCGCGTGCTGAACGCGCTGGGCACTCCCATCGACGGCAAGGGCCCGCTGAACGCGACCCAGACCGACGTGATCGAGAAGGTCGCCCCGGGCGTGATCGCCCGTCAATCGGTGTCGCAACCCCTGCAGACCGGTATCAAGGCCATCGACGCCATGGTGCCTATCGGCCGTGGCCAGCGCGAGCTGATCATTGGCGACCGCCAGACCGGCAAGACCGCCGTTGCCGTCGACACCATCATCAGCCAGAAGGGCAAGAACGTCACCTGCGTGTACGTCGCCATCGGCCAGAAGGCGTCGACGATCAACAACGTGGTGCGCAAGCTCGAAGAGCACGGCGCCATGGAATACACCATCATCGTGGCTGCCTCGGCGTCGGATCCCGCCGCCATGCAGTACCTGTCGGCCTACTCCGGCTGCACGATGGGCGAATACTTCCGCGATCGCGGCGAAGACGCCCTGATCATCTATGACGATCTGACCAAGCAAGCCTGGGCCTATCGCCAGGTGTCGCTGCTGCTGCGCCGCCCGCCCGGCCGCGAAGCCTACCCCGGCGACGTGTTCTACCTGCATTCGCGTCTGCTCGAGCGTGCCGCGCGCGTCAACGAAGAGTACGTCGAGAAGTTCACGAACGGCGCCGTCAAGGGCAAGACCGGTTCGCTGACGGCCCTGCCGATCATCGAAACGCAAGCCGGTGACGTGTCGGCCTTCGTGGCCACCAACGTGATCTCGATCACCGACGGCCAGATCTTCCTGGAGTCGGACCTGTTCAACGCGGGTGTGCGTCCCGCCATCAACGCCGGTATCTCGGTGTCGCGCGTCGGTGGCGCCGCCCAGACCAAGGTCGTCAAGAAGCTGTCCGGCGGTATCCGTACCGACCTGGCCCAGTACCGTGAACTGGCGGCTTTCGCCCAGTTCGCCTCGGACCTCGACGAATCGACCCGTCGCCAGCTCGAGCGCGGCAAGCGCGTGGTGGAGCTGCTGAAGCAGCCCCAGTACCAGCCGCTGCAAGTCTGGGAACTGGCTGTCACCCTGTATGCCGTCAACAACGGCTACCTGGACGACATCGAGGTTTCGCAGATCCTGGGCTTCGAGAAGGCGCTGAAGGATCACCTGAAGGCCAAGCACGCTGCTCTGATCCAGCGCATCGAGGACACGAAGGAACTGTCCAAGGATGACGACGTCGAGCTGGCGAGCACGATCCAGGAATTCAAGAAGCACGGTGCTTTTTAAGGCATTTTGACTGGTCTGGCGGGATGGGGCGCTTGACGCGCCGTCCCGCCTAGCGGGCCCGCCTCGGCCCTGGCCCGCCCGGCCGTCTCAACAGGAAGCGCAATGCCCGGAATCAAGGAAATCCGAACCAAGATCAAGAGCGTGCAAAACACGCGCAAGATCACCAAGGCGATGGAAATGGTGGCTGCATCCAAAATGCGCAAGGCGCAGGATCGGATGCGGGCCAGCCGTCCGTACGCCACCAAGGTGCGCGAGATCGCAGCTCACCTGATGCAGGCCAATCCCGAGTACAGCCATCCCTACCTGGCGGCGCATGCCGAACAGCCCAAGGCGGTGGGTGTGGTCGTGGTCACGACCGACAAGGGTCTGTGCGGCGGCCTGAACACCAACGTCTCGCGCGTGCTGCTGAACAAGCTGAAGGAATTCCAAGAGCGCGGCATCGAGGTCCAGACCACGGCCTTTGGCAACAAGGGCTTGAGCCTGCTGACGCGCCTGGGCAGCAACCTGGTCTCGCAGGAAGTGGGCCTGGGCGACAAGCCCAACCTCGAGCGCCTGCTGGGCGCGCTGAAGGTGCAGCTCGACGCTTTCCTGGAAGGCCGTATCGACGCGCTGTACATCGCGACGACGCGCTTCGTGAACACCATGCGCCAGGAACCCGTGTTCCTGCGCCTGCTGCCCCTGCCGGACGGCCTGGAAGATCCGTTCCAGAGCGGCCTGAAGAAGGCAGAGGCTGAAGGCGAGGAAGTGAAGGCCAGCTACAGCTGGGACTACATCTACGAGCCCGATGCCAAGACCGTCATCGACGAGCTGCTGCAGCGCTACGTCGAGGGCCTGGTGTTCCAGGCGGTCGCCGAGAACATGGCGTCCGAACAGTCCGCGCGGATGGTGGCCATGAAGGCCGCTTCCGACAATGCCAAGAAAGTCATCGGCGACCTCCAGCTGGTCTACAACAAGACCCGCCAGGCAGCCATTACGAAAGAAATCTCCGAAATCGTGGGGGGCGCCGCAGCCGTTTGATGTCCCTGGACATCAGCAGCCGCAGCATTCCGTCAGACAGTTATCAAGCAAGGAATCGACATGAGCAAGGGAACCATCGTTCAGTGCATCGGCGCCGTGGTGGACATTCAGTTTCCCCGCGATCAGATGCCCAAGATCTACGCCGCGCTGACGCTGGCAGATGACACCTCGGCCGTGGCCGTGAAGGGCCTGACGTTTGAAGTGCAGCAACAGCTGGGCGATGGCGTGGTGCGTACCATCGCCATGGGCTCGTCCGACGGCCTGCGCCGCGGCATGGCTGTCACCAACACCGGCGCGCCGATCTCGGTGCCCGTCGGTACGGCCACCCTGGGCCGCATCATGGACGTGCTGGGTCGCCCGATCGACGAAGCCGGCCCCATCGCCACCGAAGAGCGCCGCGCGATCCACCAGGACGCCCCCGCCTTCGACGAGCTGTCGCCCTCGGTCGAACTGCTCGAAACCGGCATCAAGGTGATCGACCTGGTCTGCCCCTTCGCGAAGGGCGGCAAGGTCGGCCTGTTCGGCGGCGCCGGCGTGGGCAAGACCGTGAACATGCTGGAACTGATCAACAACATCGCCAAGGAACACAGCGGTCTGTCCGTGTTCGCTGGCGTGGGTGAGCGTACCCGCGAAGGCAACGACTTCTATCACGAAATGTCGGAAGCCGGCGTCATCAAGCTGGACAACCTGTCCGAGTCGAAGGTGGCGATGGTCTTCGGCCAGATGAACGAGCCCCCCGGCAACCGCCTGCGCGTCGCGCTGTCGGGCCTGACGATGGCCGAGAAGTTCCGTGACGAAGGCCGTGACATCCTGTTCTTCGTCGACAACATCTACCGCTACACGCTGGCCGGTACCGAAGTGTCGGCCCTGCTGGGCCGCATGCCTTCCGCCGTGGGCTACCAGCCCACCCTGGCCGAGGAAATGGGCCGCCTGCAAGAGCGCATCACGTCGACCAAGACCGGCTCGATCACCTCGATCCAGGCCGTGTACGTCCCTGCGGATGACTTGACCGACCCGTCGCCTGCCACGACCTTCCAGCATTTGGACTCGACCGTCGTGCTGTCGCGTGACATCGCCGCGCTGGGTATCTACCCCGCCGTGGATCCGCTGGATTCCACCAGCCGCCAGCTCGACCCGCAAGTCGTGGGTGAAGAGCACTACGCCGTGGCCCGTGGCGTGCAGCAGACGCTGCAGCGCTACAAGGAACTGCGCGACATCATCGCGATTCTGGGCATGGACGAACTGTCGCCGGAAGACAAGCAGGCCGTGGCCCGCGCGCGCAAGATCCAGCGCTTCCTGTCGCAGCCCTTCCACGTCGCCGAAGTGTTCACCGGCGCCCCCGGCAAGTACGTGCCGCTGGCCGAAACCATTCGTGGCTTCAAGATGATCGTGGAAGGCGAGTGCGATGCGCTGCCGGAACAGGCCTTCTACATGGTCGGTTCGATCGACGAAGCCTTCGAAAAGGCCAAGAAACTGCAATAAGGATTCCCCATCATGGCTACCCTGCATGTCGATGTCGTCAGCGCCGAAGAGTCCATCTTCGCTGGCGAAGCCACGTTCGTGGCACTGCCGGGTGAAGCGGGTGAACTGGGCATCCTGCCCGGCCACACGCCGCTGATCTCGCGGATCCGTCCTGGCACGGTGAAGATTGTCCGGGCCGACAACGGCCAGGAAGAAAGCGTCTTCGTCGCCGGCGGCATCCTGGAAGTGCAGCCGGGCAGCGTGACGGTGTTGTCCGACACCGCCATCCGCGCGGCTGACCTGGACGAAGCCAAGGCCGTGGCCGCGCGCGAGCGCGCCCAGGAAGCCTTGAGCAAGGCCACCGACAAGGCGACCATCGCCGCTGTCGAGGCCGAGCTGGCCATGCTGGCCGCGCAGACCTTGGCGGCCCGCAAGGCCTCCGAATCCGGCCGCTCGCACCACTGAGTATTGCCGGGCGGTACCGGCGCGTTCGCGCGCCGGCGCAGGACACAGGAAACCCACCCTTCGCGGTGGGTTTTCTGTTTTCCGTTTCCTGCATGTGTCCTTGCCCTGCAGGCAGCCATCCGTGTTTCCCGTGTCGCGTCTTTCCCGCATGGCCGAGCCCTTGGGGTGGCGGTAGCCTGCATGGGCACGCAACATCAAGGGAGCGAAGATGCGGCAGGTGATCGATTGCGCGGTGCTATGGGCGCCCGGGCAGGAAGGCTGGGTGAAGGACTGGATGGCGCGCCGCGAGCACGCCTTGCCCAGGGCAAGGCTGCTGTCCCTGCCGCTGGCTGCCCAGGCGCCCGATGGACCGGCGCCGGACGCCCTCTGGCGGCTGCAGCAGGTGTTGCGCAGGTATGACCTGGCCATCCTGCCGGTGGCGCCCGAACAGCTCGCCTGGAGCCGCATGGCGCTCTCGGCGGCGGATGGCATGCTGCCGGTGCCCGTGCTGGGGTTGGCCCACGGCTTGCGTGCCGCGGCCATCCAGGACCTGCTGGGCCTGGGGCTGAGCGATTTCGTCAGGGTCGAGCTGGAGGGAGACGACCTCGGCTTGCGGCTGGCCTGTGTGGCGCGGCGCAAGGATGCCCTGGCTGCAGGCGCTCTTGCCGGATGTGGCGGGGCCGTGCGCCCCGCAGCTGCCCGGTCATCGCTCGGCAACGACGCGGCGGGGAAGTCTTCCCCGGGCGGGGCGCCGGGGCTGGCCGAACCCGACATGCCCTACGCGCTGGCATCCAGGGCAAGCCTGCCGTCCACCGAAGAAACCCTGTCGTTTCGTGCCGCCAAAAGCCGCGTGGTGGCTGCGTTCGAGCACGATTACCTGAGCCGGGCCTTGCGCCGCTCGGGTGGCAACATCGCGATGGCGGCGCGCCAGGCCAGCAAGCACCGGCGGGCATTCTGGGGGTTGATGCGCAAGCATCGGATCGACGCCGCGGCCTTCAGGACCGAGGGCGCAACGGTGGAAGACGACGAGCTTGGCTGAGGGCTTGCGTTGCGTCAGGGCAGGAAGGGCCGCGGCGGGTAAAATCGACGTTTCGCCCGCAGAAGGATGCCCGTGTCCGCTCCCGACCTGAAGAATGACGTCTTCCTGCGCGCGCTGTCGCGCGCGCCGGTGCCCTATACCCCGCTCTGGCTCATGCGCCAGGCAGGACGCTATCTCCCCGAATACAACGCCACGCGCGCGCGCGCCGGCTCTTTCCTGGGCCTGGCCAAGAACCCGGACTACGCCTGTGAGGTCACGCTGCAGCCCCTGGCGCGCTACGACCTCGACGCCGCCATCCTGTTCTCGGACATCCTGACGGTGCCCGATGCCATGGGCCTCGGCCTGGATTTCGTGGCAGGCGAGGGCCCCCGTTTCGCCCATCCCGTGCGCAATGAAGCCGACGTGGCCAAGCTGGCCGTGCCCGAGCTGGACAGCCTGCAGTACGTCTTCGACGCCGTCAGCCTCATCCGCCGTGAACTCGGCGGCAAGGTGCCCCTGATCGGTTTTGCCGGCAGTCCCTGGACCATCGCCTGCTACATGGTCGAAGGCAAGGGCAGCGACGATTATCGCCAGATCAAGACCATGCTGTACGCCAGGCCCGACCTGCTGCACCGCATGCTGGAGATCAACGCCGAAACCACGGCGCGCTATCTGAACGCGCAGATCGAAGCCGGCGCCCAGGCTGCCATGATCTTCGACAGCTGGGGGGGCGTGCTGGCCGATGGCCTGTTCCAGCAGTTCTCGCTGGCCTACACCCAGCGCGTGGTCGACAAGTTGATCCGCGAGCGCGAAGGGCGCCGCGTGCCCGTCATCGTGTTCACGAAGGGCGGGGGCATCTGGCTGGAACAGATCGCCGCCATCGGCTGCGATGCCGTCGGCCTGGATTGGACGGTGGACCTGGGCGCCGCGCGCCGCCGGGTACAGGACCGGGTGGCGCTGCAGGGCAACCTGGACCCCATGGCACTGTTCGGCGGCGAAGCCGCTGTGCGCGCCGAAGCCCGCCGCGTGCTGGACGCTTTCGGTCCGGTGGGTCAGGGCGGTCACGTCTTCAACCTGGGCCATGGCATTTCCCAGTACACGCCGCCGGAGGCGGTTGCCGCGCTGGTGGACGAGGTCCACCACTACAGCGCGGGGCTGCATGCCTGAGGTAAGTGGTCGCTCCCGTCGGAAATGCTGCCCAGGCGGGCTGCACCCCTGAGCACTTGTGCACAGGAAATTGCAATTCAGGGAATACCCCACACAGAAGAGAGCGGAGATCTGAATGCAGCCGTAAGTCATTGATGTGAAATGATTAAGTCTATATTCAGAAAGTGTTTTTGACCTGCCGCATAAGCTGTGTTATTTCCCTTCAGCACTTGTTCAATGCCTTTTCCCCAAAGTTATCCACAGGCTGGCGGGAAAAGGTTTTGCTAGCCCCGATCTAACAATCTCTTAGGGCGAACTCCGAGAATCCACTTTAAGTTGCGACTCGGGTCGTTCCCGTTTTCGTCTCGCCGATGTCCCAGACCGCTCCCCTGATCGACGCTGCAGGCACCGCCATGGTGCCGCCCGCGGCGTGGGTGCGCGTGGTGCTGGATGTGCCCTTGCCGGGGCCGTTCGATTACCGCCATGTGGCGCCGGTCGAGCCGGGGACGCGGGTGATCGTGCCTTTCGGGCGGCGCAAACTGATCGGCGTGGTGGTGGACAATCCGGCTGAGCTGGGATACGAGCCCAGCCAGATCAAGGATGTGGAGCAGGTGCTGGACGACCTGCCGCCGCTGTCCGAGCGCTGGATGCGCCTGGCGCGGTTCGCGGCGGATTATTACCAGCGCCCGCTGGGCGAGGTCATGCTGCCGGCCTTGCCGGGACCGTTGCGCAAGGTCTCGGCCTACCAGGGCAAGCGGGCCTCGGGCGGGCCGGTGGCGCGCCAGGCCAGGCGCAAGCGCACGGCGCGCGACGATGCCGCGGCTGACCAGCCGCCCACGCTGAACGAGGCGCAGCAGGCGGCGGTGGACGCCATCGTCGGCGCGCCGGCCTTCCACGCCTTCCTGCTGCACGGCGTCACCGGCAGCGGCAAGACCGAGGTCTACCTGCGCGCTGCCGAACAGGTGCTGGCGCGCGGCCGCCAGGTGCTGATGCTGGTGCCGGAAATCAACCTGACGCCGCAGTTCGAGGCTGCCTTGCGGGCGCGCCTCGAACGGGTCGCAGGCGCGGACGGACTGGCCGTGCTGCACAGCGGCCTGTCGGAGGGCGAGCGCTTGCAGGCGTGGACGCGGGCGGTCGATGGGCGTGCGCGCATCGTGCTGGGCACGCGCCTGGCTGTGTTTGCGCCGCTGGAAGACCTGGGCCTCATCGTCGTGGACGAAGAGCACGACACCTCGTACAAGCAGCAGGACGGCCTGCGCTATTCCGCGCGCGACCTGGCCGTCTGGCGCGGCCGCGATGCGGCTGCCGCCGTCGTGCTGGGCTCGGCCACGCCCGCGCTGGAGACCTGGTATCACGCCACGCGCGGCCACTACACGCGGCTCGGCCTGCCGACGCGCGCGCGCGCGGCCAGCCTGCCGGCGGTCAGGCTGGTGGATACGCGCCGGCTGCCGATGGAAAACGGCATGTCGCCGCAACTGCTGGATGGCATTGCCGACCGCCTGGCGCGCGGCGAGCAATCGCTGGTGTTCCTGAACCGGCGCGGCTATTCGCCCGCCCTGCATTGCGCCTCCTGCGGCTGGGTCAGCCAATGCACGCGCTGCACGGCATTCACGGTGCTGCATCGCGGCTCGCACGGCATGCACCGCCTGCAATGCCACCATTGCGGCTACCAGGCGCGCGTGCCGCGCGCCTGCCCCGACTGCGGCGACCAGGACTTGAAGCCCATGGGACGGGGCACGCAACGGGTCGAGGAATACCTGGCAGAGAAATTCCCCACTGCCCGCATTTCCCGCATCGATGCCGACAGCACCCGCCGCAAGGGCAGCGCGCAGGCCTTGTTCGCCCAGGTGCATGCCGGTGAGGTCGACATCCTGGTCGGCACGCAGATGGTGGCCAAGGGCCACGACTTCGCCAACCTGACGCTGGTGGGCGTGCTGAACGCCGATTCCATGTTGTTCTCGCAGGACTTCCGGGCCCCGGAACGCCTGTTCGCCCAGCTCATGCAGGTGTCGGGGCGCGCTGGGCGCCACGGTGGCCAGGGTGAAGTCCTGATCCAGACGGGCTATCCGGAACAATCCGTCTATCAATCCTTGCTGCGTCACGATTACGAAGGCTTCGCCCGGCATGCACTGGCCGAGCGCGAAAGTGTCGGCCTGCCGCCCTATGCCTTCCAGGCGCTGCTGTCCGCGGAAGCCCGCGAGCTGGCGCAGGCAATCGATTTCCTGCAGCGTGCGCGCGACGAGGCTGAAAATGTCCTTGCCGAGGCGGGCCTGCCGGGCGGCGTGACGCTATATGATCCAGTGCCGCTGCGCGTCGTCCGCGTGGCCAATGTCGAGCGGGCCCAATTGCTGCTGGAAAGCGCAAGCCGCCCCGCCCTGCTGGCGTTCCTGCGCCGCTGGGTGGGCGTGTTGCCCGCGCTGGCTGCTGACGGCCGCGCACGCTGGCTGCTTGAAGTGGATCCGCTGGAGATCTGAAAGAATGACCACCCCCAATTCCGTGCCGGCCGGGCTCAACCCGGCGCAGCGCGAAGCCGTGCTTTACCTGGATGGCCCCAGCCTCGTGCTGGCGGGCGCGGGTTCCGGCAAGACGCGCGTCATCACGCAGAAGATGGCCTACCTGCTGCGCGATTGCGGCTACATGGCCCGCAACATCGTGGCGCTGACCTTCACGAACAAGGCCGCGCGCGAGATGGACGAGCGCGTGAAGACCCTGGTCGATCCCAAGATGGCCAAGGGTCTCATCATCAGCACCTTCCACTCGCTGGGCGTGCGCCTGTTGCGGGAAGAAGCCCGCAATGCCGGGCTGAAGCCGCAGTTCTCCATCCTGGACGCGGATGACGCCATGGCCATCATCCAGGAGATGCTGGCCACCACGGACAAGGGCCGGCTGCGTGCCGTGCAGTCGGCCATCTCGTTGTGGAAGAACGGCCTGGTGGATCCGGACGAGGCCGAGCGCACGGCCGCCACCGCGGGCGAGGCCGAAGCCGCACGGGTCTATCGCAGCTACAACGCGACGCTGGCGGCTTACCAGTCCGTGGATTTCGACGACCTGATCCGCATTCCCGCGCAACTGCTTGCCAGCAACGACACGGTGCGCGAGCGCTGGCAGAACCGCGTGCGCTACCTGTTGGTGGACGAATACCAGGACACCAACGTGTGCCAGTACCAGCTGGTGCGGCTGCTGACCGGCCCGCGCGCCATGTTCACCGCGGTGGGCGACGACGACCAGGCCATCTATGCCTGGCGCGGCGCCACCATCGAGAACCTGGCCAAGCTCACGACGGACTATCCGCAGCTGAAGGTCATCAAGCTGGAGCAGAACTACCGTTCGGTGCAGCGCATCCTGGCCGCGGCCAACAGCGTCATCGAGCGCAATCCCAAGCTCTTCGAGAAGAAGCTGTGGTCGGACCTGGGCGTGGGCGAGCCCATCGTGATCTCGCCGATGAACGACGAGGAAACCGAAGCCCAGAGCATCGCCATGAAGATTTCGGCCTCGCGCTTCGAGCGCCAGGCCAGCTGGAAGGATTTCGCCATCCTGTACCGCGGCAACCACCAGGCCCGCATCATCGAGCAGGCGCTGCGCGACCTGAAGATCCCGTACACGATCGCGGGCGGCCAGAGCTTCTTCGACAAGGCCGAGGTGCGCGACGTGTTGTCCTATCTGCGCCTGATCGCCAACGATGCGGACGACCCCGCCTTCATCCGGGCCGCCACGACCCCACGCCGCGGGATCGGGCAGGCCACCTTGCAGGCCCTGGGCACCTATGCTGCCGAGCGTGAGGTGTCGCTCTTCGAGGCCGTCTTCGAGCAAGGCCTGGAAACCCGCCTGCAGCCGCGCCAGATCGAGCCGCTGCGCGTGTTCGCGGAGTTCATCCAGCGCATGCAATGGCGCGCGGGCCGCGGCGTCGAAGGGCGCCCGCCCCCCAAGGCGGAGCCTGCCGGACCGCTGCTGGACGATCTCCTGGGCGCCATCGACTACGAGCGCTTCCTGTACGACACCATGGAAGAGCGGCCGGCGCAGTCACGCTGGCACAACGTGCTGGAACTGGTGGGCTGGCTCAAGCGCAAGGCCGAGGAAGACGGCCATACGCTCTTCGAGCTCGTGCAGCACGTGGCGCTCATCACGATGCTGGAGCGCCAGCATGACGAGGAAGAGCCCGACGCGGTGAAGATGTCGACGCTGCATGCGTCCAAGGGCCTGGAGTATCCGCACGTCTATCTGGCGGGCGTGGAAGAAGGGCTCCTGCCGCACATGGGCAAGGACGACGAAGAGGGCGATCCGGCGCGGGCCGCGGAATCGCTGGCCGCGCGCATCGAGGAAGAGCGCCGGCTGATGTACGTGGGCATCACCCGCGCGCAGCGCAGCCTGAACCTCAGCTGGTGCAAGAAGCGCCGGCGCGCCCGCGAGGACGTGGTGCGCGAGCCTTCTCGCTTCATCGAGGAAATGGGCCTGGGCACCGCACCGCAAGGGGCGGACCCGGCCAGCCATCTCAGCCCGAAAGAACGGCTGGGCATGCTCAAGGCCTTGCTGAACAAGCGCGGCTGAACGCCGGCGGCCTGGCCGTTCGAAGCCGCGCTCAGGTTTCCGCCGCCAGGCGTCCCGCGTCCTCGCACCATTGCGGCAGTTGCGCGCCGGGCATCGGGCGCCCAAACAGATAGCCTTGCAGTTCGTCGCAGCCGATGCTGCACAGCGCCTGCGCCTCTTCCTCGCGTTCGACGCCTTCGGCCACCACGCGCAGGCCCAGCTCGTGGCCCAGTTCGATGATGGCCTTCACCACGGCCAGGTCGGTGGCGGAATCCAGCATGCCGCGCACGAACGCCTGGTCGATCTTCAGGCGGTCAAGCGGGAAACGGTTCAGGTAGCTCAGGCTGGAATACCCCGTGCCGAAGTCGTCCAGCGACAGCTTCACGCCCAGCTTGCGGATGTCCCGGATCACGTCCAGGTAATTCTCCGCATTGCTCATCAGCACGGTCTCGGTGATCTCCAGCTCCAGCAGCTCGGGTGGGATGCCATGCGCGTCCAGGCAGGCGCGCAACGTGTCGATGAGGCCCGGGTCGCGCAGCTGGATGGCGGAAAGGTTGATCGAGGTGCGCAGGGCAGGCAACCCCTGGTCGCGCCACACGGCCATCTGTCGGCAGGCCTCGTCGATGACCCAGGCGCCGATGGGAATTATGAGGCGGGTATCTTCCGCAATGGGGATGAACTGGCCTGGCGGGATGGCGCCCAGCGTAGGCGAGGTCCAGCGCAGCAGGCCCTCCACGCCGACGATTGCGCCGTGGGCGGCATCGACGCAGGGCTGGAAGGCCAGTGCCAGTTCGCGCTGGGCCACGCAGGTCCTGAGGCCGGCCTCCATCGCCAGCCGCAGCCGGGCGCGCTCGGCCATCTCGGCCGAGAAGAACTTCACGAGATTGCGGCCCGCCGCCTTGGCCTGGTACATGGCGGCATCGGCGTTCTGCATCAGCGTATCGATGTCCAGGCCATCGTCCGGATACATCGCCACCCCGACGCTGCACGAGACCTGCAGCGTGACGCCGCCGATCTCGTGCGGCTCCCGCACGAGCGGGATCAGGCGCTCGCCGATCAGGTGCTCGACGTCGGCCTGATTGGTGACACCATTGAGGATGATGGTGAACTCGTCGCCACCCAGCCGGCTGACGGTGTCGCCGCTGCGCACGGCCTGCAGCAGCCGGCGCGAGATGGACTTCAGCAAGCCGTCGCCGACGTGGTGGCCGAGGGAGTCGTTGATGTCCTTGAAGCGATCCAGGTCGATGAACAGCACGGCGCAGCGCCGGCCTGTCCGCTCGCCGCTTTCCAGCGACGCGGCCAGCTGTTTCGTGAACAGCGCCCGGTTGGGCAGTTGCGTCAGCACGTCGTGCTCGGCCAGGAAGCGGATGCGCGCCTCGCTCTTCTTGCGGTCGGTGATGTCGATGACGGTGCAGATATAGTGCGACACGTCGGCCTGCTTGTCGCGCACGGCGCTGATCATCAGCCAGGCCGGATAGTCGCCGCCCTGGCGCCGGCGGATCTGGGCCTCGCCGCTCCACGTGCTGGAAGGCTCGACATACGCGACGAGGTTTTCCATGACGGAGCCATTGCGCGACTCCGCGGCGATGAAGCCCGGCACCTTGCCCAGCACGTCCGCGGTGCTGAAACCCGTGGACCGATAGAAGGACGCGTTGGCGCTCAGCAGCTTGCGCTCGTGGTCGAGGATCAGGATGGCCTCGGACGAGGCCTCGAAGACCTTGGCCCAGAGTTCCAGCCGTTGCTCCATCAGCTTGATCTGGTTGATGGGCGTGAACGCCGTCAGGATCGCATCGCGTCCCTGGAAATGCAGGCGCCGCGCGGACAGCATGGCCCAGGTGGGTTCGGCGCCGGCGCGCCACAGCACCTCGAATTCATCGACGGCGTCGTGGTCGGACAGTTGCTGGAAGAACCGTGCGCGCACCGATGAGTCCAGCCCGTGCATCCACGGGTCCGTCGTGCGTCCGCCCAGCCACGACAAGGCGGGCTGGTTGGCGTGCAGCACTTCATGGCCAGGCACCGAGGTCACCATCATGGGCACGGGCGTGGCTTCCACCAGCGAATGCTGCGCGGCCGACGCGCGGGCCGTGGCGGCCAGTTCCTTCTGGGCGTCGCGTTCGCGGTCCAGTTGCTCCAGCATGTCGTTGAAGCCGCGCACCAGCTGGCCGATCTCGTCCTGGCTGTTCCACGACGCCCGTTGCGTGTGGTCGCCGGTTCGGCGCACCGTGTCCATGACACGCGCCAGTTGTCGCAACGGCCAGGAGATCTGCTGGGCGACGAAATACACCATGAAGAGAATGCTGATCAGCAGGAACAGGGCGGTGCCCAGATGCAGCCACATCCTTGAGTACAAACCGCTGACGCGGGTGTGGAGCAGTTCGTCCAGCCGGTCGGCCGTGACGATCCATGCCGCGTCCGCGGCATGGACCACGGCCTGCTGCGCGGCGCCCGCCGCCAGCAATGCCGCTTCGTTGCGCACGCCCGCTTCATGGTTCAGCACGTCATGCACCGTGCGGCGATAGGCATCGACCGTGGCGAGCAGGTGCTGGATGGAGGGCGTCAGCGCAACGCCCAGCTGGCGATTGACCGCGCCGGCTTCGGCGTAGTCCGAGCGCAGGCCCTGCAGGACCGCATCGAGCTGGCCTTCCAGCAGCAGATAGCGGACCCGCACGGCTTCGTCCGATTGCAAGGCGGGATTGGTGTCATTCAGCAGGTGGCCGATGCTGTTGACCGCGTGCAGCAACGCGGGGTAGCGCAGGATGGACAGCGACATGGCGTAGTAGCTGTCCAGGTCCGGATCCAGGATCAGGTTGGACTGGTTGCCCACGCGTGTGATCAGCGCCCGGCAGGCATCCAGGGCTTCGGCCAGCGCGTCGTAGTCGGGGGCAGGCGAGAGCGACAGCCGTTCCAGCTGTGCGCGCAGGCGTGCGTTCAATTCGGCGCTTTGCATGTTGGCGCCGTACTGGGTTTCGGCAGTGGCCAGCGCCGTGTGGGCCTTGCCCAGGGCGTCGGGCGTGGCGGGTTGCCCGGCGCCGGCCAGCGCGACGTCGACCAGCGTGTCGCGCACGGCAGTGATATAGGCGCTGCCCAGGATCTCCTTGTCGGAGAAGTCGATGGACAGGGTTTTTTCGTGGATGAGGATGCCGCTGATGTAGACGACCGCGGTGAGGTCAAGCAGATAGATCAGCAGCAGCTTGCGGCCGACCCTCAGCCGCGCGAGCAGCCGGAAAAAGACATTGCGCTTCATGCGTCAGACAGCCGGCAAGGGATCCATTCCGGACCTCCATGCCCTTCCCCCAGGCGTTGCGGTCATGCCCTCATTGGCCGCCGCTTGTACATTTTGTAATGTGTTTTATAGCGTACTCCGGCCCACGGTGATAGTGGGCCTTTCCGCAGTGTCGCGGACAGTACACGATGGCAAGGCCCGCCGGTACGGGACGGGCGCTTCAGCCTTGTGCCGGCGATGGGAAAACACCCGGGGGGAAGTCGGGCGGATGCCGGCCATCGAACCAGGACGCCTGGCATCCTGGCCCAATAAAAAAGGCTCCCGAGGGAGCCTGCTTCACATTACCAGTCGGAACCGGAGTAGCGGGCGCTTTGCTGGCGGGCGCGGACCATGCTGTCGTTCACTTCGGCGAAGAAGTCAGCGGTAGCGGTGATGGCCTTCCAGGTGCGACGCGCGGCGCCAGCAGCGATCGCGGACAGAATCAGCGGGCGATCGGAGAGGGCGTTACGCAGCATGTCGCGTTCCAGCGTGTCGGTCAGCCGAACGTTCGAGTTGAGTGCGTGTGCCATGGTGGTTTCCTTGCTTGAGAACTGCGTTTTACGACTAAGTGAAAACGAGTATAGGGTAATCCCTAGGGGTGAGCAAGGAGAATTCTAGGGAAAACCCTAGGGTGTGTGGCGAGAACGCAAAAAACGTCCTTTTGAATGGTATTTAAGCCGGGTGAAAACGAAAAAAAGGCCGTCTTGACGGCCCAAAGTACAAACCCCGGCACGAGGCCGGGGTTCGGGAAATGGCAGGGGAACGAGGCTTACTTGGCGGCGTTCACCATGTAGCGCACGGCGGCCAGCAGGTCTTCGTTGCTGGCGTTGGCGGCGCCACCCTTGGGCGGCATGGCGCCCTTGCCCTTGATGACCACTTCCATCATGGCGTCCTCGCCGGTGGCGATGTACTTGGCCCAGGCGGCCTTGTCGCCGAACTTGGGTGCGCCGGCGACACCCGCGCCGTGACAGGCGAAACAGGTGCTCTTGTAAAGCTTTTCGCCGGCGGGGTTGACGGCTTGCGCGTCAGCGGCGGGCTTGGCCTCGGCCTGCGCGGCAGGCTGGGGCGCTTCGGCGGGGGCGGCAGGCGCGGCCGCGGCGGGAGCAGGAGCCGCCGCTGCGGCGGGCGCGTCGGGCTTCTTTTCGCCTTCCGCGGCAGGTTCGGGAACTGCCGGTTCCTCGAAAGAGGCCCCCGATTTGTTCGCCATGTAGACCACGGCGCGGGCGACCTCGACGTCGTCCAGCGTCGGATTGCCACCCTTGGCGGGCATGGCGCCCTTGCCGGTGATGGCGACCTTCAGCATGGTCTCGTAGCCTTCCTTGATGTACTTGGCCCAGGCCGAGTTGTCGCCCAGCTTGGGCGCGCCGGCGGTGCCGGCGTTATGACAGGCCGCACAGGTGGAGGTGTAGACCTGTTCGCCCGTCTTCAATTCACGCGGCGCGCTGGCATCGACCAGTTCGAGCTTGGCCACGGGGGCGATGCGCTTGCTGGTGGCTTCCTCGCCCAGGGTGTCGGAGCCGGCGCCGACCTTCACGCCCGAGGTCACGAAGTGGACCAGCAGGATGATGATGGCGATGGGGATGATGAATGCGAGGACTACCGTGACGACCAACTGCTTTGGGGTCTTGATGAGAGAACCGTGTTCTTCTGCGTGTTGTTGCTCGTTGCTCATGACCAAATCCATGCAAGTCGGGTCTAGGGGATGCCCGGTTATTTTGCTGGGTGGCAGCGATGCTTGCTGTCTGCCTCGACGACTTTTATTGATCTACTTCTACCAAGCGTCACGCAAATGGGGCCAGCTTGGCGTGCAAACGCCAGATTATAACGAGAACCGCCCTGGCCGACCCCTGTCGGAGGGGCGCGTTTCCCCTAGGGTGGCCGCGCGTGAACCGGCGGCCCCGGGGCGGGGCGCGGGGAGCTTGACGAGCAGCTTTCCTGGAGGCAATGTACAATGTTGCCCTGCGGTGCCCGTAGTTCAATGGATAGAATGAGAGTTTCCGAAGCTCTTGATACAGGTTCGATTCCTGTCGGGCGCGCCACCGTCGCATGACGGTCATTTCCAGAAAAAACTCGGCGGTTCCCCAGGTCCTCGATCCTTCGCTGGCGCTGGCGCTGGCGCTCCCCCGACGTCCCTGAAAGCCCTCCCATAGCCCTCCTGTCGTCGCGCCCGCCGTGCCGTTACCATGCGGCATGAACGACGTTGCCGTTTCTGGCGGACGGAGCACTCGGATGACCCTGCAGAAGTACATCGACAAGCTGTCCTGGACGTCCACGCCTGCCAGGCAGGGTGAGGCAAGGATCGTCCTGCGCTACAGCGCGGGCAGGGCGGCCAAGGGGCACGCGCGGGAAGGGGTGGAAGATCTGCAGGACACCTTCGACAGCCTGGTCGCGCTGGCCGGCAGGGGCTTGCTTGGCATGCAAGGCCTTGTTGCCACCGTCGCGGCGCCTGCGGGCGACCTGCTGGAGGTCAGGCTTGCCGCGGAGTCGCTGCCGCATGACCTGCTCGTGATTGCCTTGCGGCTCGTGATCAGCGCCAACGACAACGACCCGGCGGATTTCCAGATGCTGCTCAATGCGCTGGACGGCGACATGAAAGCTGCGCTGGAAGCCTATGGCGGGACGAACTTCGAGGAAGAGGTGGCCGAGGTGTCGCTGTCGGTGGCGGGCGTGACATCTTCAGGCGTTTTCGATCCCTTCCATCTTGGCGGGGCGCCCGGAGCGTTGCGGCACGCGCGGCGGCTGATCGTGCAGGATGCAGCGCCTGATATGCCGGACTCGGACACCGAAGACCATCTCCTCCGGCTGTCCGGCATGCGTGCCTTCCTGCCGCTTGGCGTGCAGCCGGAATACGAACCGGGCGAGGAAGAGTACTTTCCGCAGGGTGACGACCTTGTCATCGATCGTGTGTCGATCGAAGCGGCGTCGCTGCATGCGATCCTGTCCATGCTGGCGCCGGGAAGGGCGCACACCTTGCGGGAAGACTGACGCGCCTGCGGCACAGGCCCGCGCGATCACGCCTTGCGCACGAATTCCGTTTTCAGGCTCATCGCACCGAAGCCATCGATCTTGCAATCGATATCGTGATCGCCATCCACCAGCCGGATGTTCCGGACCTTGGTGCCGATCTTGATCACGCCGCCCGAGCCCTTGAGTTTCAGGTCCTTGATGACGGTGACGGTGTCCCCGTCCTGGAGCACGTTGCCGGCCGAGTCCCGGTAGACCCGGCCCTCTCCCTGCGGGGCGGCAGGCTCGGCTTCCGGCCATTCGTGTGCGCATTCCGGACAGATCAGCAAGGCGCCGTCCTGGTAGGTCAGTGTGGAGTGACAGGTCGGGCAAGGGGGCAGCGCGCTCATGCAAACATCCCGGCAAATAGGGTTGAGGGTTGGGGGGTAATCGGGGCACGAGTATAGGCGGTGCCTTGGCGGGCGGCAGCGGTCTTGCCCGGGCGCTGCGATATAATTGAGAACAAATCTCAATTCCTTGAGGGTGGCGCACGTTCCTGCGCGCCCGACCCGGCCCCGGCCGCACCCTGCATGCCTGTCCGACAGCAGATCGAGAACCTCTATACCGACCACCACGGCTGGCTGCTGGCCTGGCTGCGCCGGCGCGTGGGTTGCGGGCACCGCGCGGCCGACCTGGCGCAGGACACGTTCGTGCGCCTGCTTGCGTCACGCGACGCCTTGCTGGGCGTACAACAGCCGCGGGCCTACCTGACAGCTGTCGCGAAACGGCTGCTGGTCGATCGTTCCCGCCGGCAAGTGATAGAGCAGGCGTACCTGGCCGACCTGGCATTGGCAGCCTCGGCCCAGGCCGGCGCGCCGTCGCCCGAGGAAATCCTGTTGGCGGTCCAGGCGCTGGAGGAGATCAGTGCAGCCCTGGAAGGCTTGCCGGACAAGGTCCGGGAGGCTTTCCTGCGGCACTACCTGGATGAACAGACGCAGGCCCGGATCGCCGAGGACATGCAAGTGTCCAAGCGCACCATCCAGAACTATCTGGTGCGGGCCCTGCTGCATTGCCGGACCGCCTCGAGCCAGATGCCCATGCTGCCATGACGGACGCAGCCGACGTGTCCGCCGCGAAGGACGAGGACCCGCTGGCCACGCGCGCGGCCCAGTGGCTCGTCCTGCTCACCGACGACGACGGTGACGCGCGCGCGCGGGCGCAGCGTGGGTACGAGGCCTGGAAGCGCGAGGACCCCAGGCACGCCGCCGCGGCCGCCGACATGGAACGGATGCTGGGCAGGCTGGACGGGGTGCGCCGTGACGCCAGCCGGTCCGCGGCGCGCGCCGCGCTGCAGGCAAGCGACGCGGCATTTCACAAGCGCCGGCGGGCCAGACGCGGCATCGTTGCCCTGGGCCTGGCGCTGGCCCTGTGCCTGCCCGCCTGGCTGGCCTTGCAGGCCTGGCCCGTCGGCTACCTGATGGCCGACCTGCGGTCCCCGGCGGGGCAATGGCGCACCCAGACGCTGTCCGACGGCACCGCCGTCACGCTCAACAGCGGCAGCGCCGTCAATGTCCGTTTCGACGCCGAGCGCCGATCGCTGGAGCTGGTCCAGGGCGAGCTGCTGGTCGACGTCGCCAAGGATGCGCAACGGCCTTTCCTCGTGTCGACGGTGCACGGCACCATCCGCGCCTTGGGCACGCGTTTCGTGGTGTCGCGGCATGCCGAGTTCACCGAGCTGAGCATGATCGAATCCCGGGCCGGCGTACAGACCGCCGCGCAACGCGAGGCGGGCAGCCTGCCCGAGCTCGAGGTCGCGCAGGGCCAGCGCGTGCGGATCGGGGCGGACGGCCTGGGACCGGTGGAGTCCATCGATGCGGGAAGCCTGTCGGACGCCTGGCGGCATCACCAGCTCGTGGTGTCCGACCGTCCGCTGGCCGCGGTCCTGGAGGAACTGGCCCGGCATCATCGTGGGAGCCTGCGTTATGCCGCCGACGATCTGGTGGGCAGGCGGGTAAGCGCGGTCTTGCCGCTGGACGACACACGCCAGGCCTTGCGGCTGCTCCAGGCGCAGTTCCCCGAGCTGCGCGTGCGCACGCTGTCTCCATGGCTGGTGTGGGTGGACAGGCAACCGGCAGGCGAGCCCTAGACGGAGCAAAAAAGCCTCACGCCGCCCCAAGGCAAAAAAAGACAGGGAAATTTTCCACATTTCGTTTCTCGTGCGTCAACGCTATCGAGAGACCAACGAACCGAGGAATTTTCCCGTCATCATGCGCCAGCCCATTTCCTTGCGCGCGGCCGCCCGCGCCCGATCCCTGTCCGCGGTGCTCATTGCCTTCCTGGCGTCGGCCTGCCTGCCGTATCCGGGGGGCGACGCCCATGCTCAGGGGCGGACCGACAGCCCTGCGCAACACTACGACATCCCGCCGGGACCGCTGGCCGAGGCACTGAGCCGCTATGCGCAGCAATCCGGCGCCGCCATCGTGATGGACGCCGCCGATCTGCAAGGGCTGCGCACGCCCGGCCTGACGGGAACCCACGGCATCGAGGAGGGCTTCCGGTTGCTGCTGCAAGGCAGCGGTTTTGCCGTCACGCGCACGTCCGCGGGTTATCTGCTGCGCAAGGCGCCCGGGATGCCGCCGGTCACCGCGCTGCCCAGCATCACGGTGCAGGCCTCGGCGCCGCTGGACGGCACCACCGAAGGGACGGGGTCGTACACCACGCATTCCATGGGCACGGCGACTGGGCTGGCGCTGTCGATGCGGGAAACGCCCCAGAGCCTCAGCGTCATCAGCCGCCAGCGCATGGATGACCAGGCCATGGTGAACATCGAGGATGCGGTCGAGGGCACGCCCGGCATCGTCATGCAGAAGGCGGGCGGCGAACGGGTCACGTTCTATGCCCGCGGCTTCTGGATCCGGAACCTGACCTACGATGGCCTGCCGAGCTATTACGACGGCGACACCGTGGCCTCGCCGGACCTGGCCATGTACGACCGCGTGGAGATCGTGCGCGGCGCGACGGGGCTGACCACCGGCGCCGGCACACCGTCCGCCGCGATCAACATGGTGCGCAAGAAGCCCACCCACGATTTCCAGATGAGCGTGACGGGCAGCGTGGGCAGGTGGAACAATTTCCGTTCGGATGTGGATGTGTCCGGCCCGCTGAATGCCCAGGCCAGCGTGCGCGGACGGGCCGTGGTGGGTTACCAGAACAAGGACAGCTTCGTCGACGTGGTCAACAACGAGTCGACCTTGCTGTATGCCACGCTGGCCGCGGACCTGGGGCCGCGCACCTTGCTCACGGTGGGAGGCGCGCTGCAGCGCGACAACAATCGCAATACCTGGGGAGGCGTGCCGTGGGCTGCCGACGGCAGCGACCTGCACCTGCCGCGCAACAGCTATTTCGGCTATGACTGGGAGTTCTGGGACAAGGAAAACAAGGAGTTGTTCGCGGACCTGGAACATCGCCTGGCCAACGGCTGGAAGATCCGGGTCGGCGCCAGCAAGCGGTGGAGCCGGATGGAATATCTGGGGACACACCTGCTGAATTACGGGACCTGGAGCCAGGCAGGCGCGCATTACGCCGCGCCGATCGATACGGCCAACTATGCCTTGCAGGTCAGCGGCCCCTTCACGCTGCTGGGCCGCCGGCACGAGCTGATCTGGGGCGCCAACCTGCAGAAGACCCATCGGATGCTGGCCGGCGGGCAAGGCACGCTGCTGACGAGCGGCATCGACGTCCACAACTGGCGGCCGGATAGCCTGCCCAAGCCCGATTTCGACCTGCAAATGCTGCGCAACGAATACCGGCATGAGCAGCGCAGCACCTTCCTGGCGACCCGCTGGAACCCGGCCGATCGGCTGAAGCTGATACTTGGCGCGCGGCTGGACTGGTACGACTACGACGCGAGGACCCGCTGGATGGGCACGACCTCGGCTGCGGACTATCAGGTCACCCGGCATCCTACCTACTATGCGGGCGTCATCTATGACCTGGATGCCTGGCATTCCGCCTATGCCAGCTATACGGACATATTCGAGCCGCAATCCGAACGCACCCTGTCGGGAGACCTGATCGACCCCATCGTCGGCGAGAACTACGAGGTGGGCATCAAGGGCGAATATTTCGAGGGCACCCTCAACACGAGCCTGGCGCTGTTCCGCATCCTGCAGAAGAACCGGGCCGCGCTCCTGGCGGACCAGGCGGGCTGCCCGGCCAACAGTTGCTACGGGCCGACCGGCAAGGTCCGCAGCCAGGGCATCGAGGCCGAAGTGTCCGGCGAGCTGACGCGCCAATGGCGGGTGGCCGCCGGCTACACCTGGACGGACGCGGAATACGTGCGCAACGATGCGGATCCGGGTCTCGAAGGACAGCGCTTCGACACCGCGTTCCCCCAGCACCTGTTCAAGCTGAGCACGCTCTATCGCCTGTCCGGCGAGTGGGAACGCTGGCGGGTTGGCGGCGGCGTGCAGTGGCAAAGCGGCACGTACATGGCGGGGCTGAACGCCGGCCAACCCTTCAGGATCGAGCAGAAGGCCTATGCCGTCGCCAACCTGCTGGTGGGGTTCCAGGCTTCGTCCAACCTGGACCTGCAATTGAACGTCTCGAACCTGTTCGACAAGCGGTACTACCATTCGCTGGGGTCGCACCCTGGTTGGGGCGGGGTGGCGAGGTACGGGACGCCACGCAACTTCCTGCTGACGGCGCGCTACACCTTCTAGCGGCGCCTGGAGGGTGGGCTGCCAGGCTACCAGCCCACCGCGGCCCCGTCGCTGCGCGGATCCGAGCCTCCCTCCAGCACGCCGTCAGCAGTGCGCACGATCGCGCCGGCATGACCCATGGTTTCGTCATAGGCCGACAGCACTTCCACCGCATGCCCGCGCGCGCGCAGCGTGTCCACGGTGGCAGGCGGGAAGCGCGACTCCAGCTTCAGTGATTCATTGGCATTGCCCCAGGTTCGGCCCAGCAGCCAGCGCGGCGCGTCGATGGCGGCCTGCGGGTTCATGCCCAGCTGGGTGATGCGGGTGAAGACGGCGCTTTGCGATTGCGGCTGGCCATCGCCGCCCATGTTGCCGTAGACGATGCTGCGGCCATCCGAGAGCCTGGCCATTGCCGGATTCAGGGTGTGGAAGGGCTTGCGGCGGGGGGCGAGCGGATTGCGCGCAGCCGGGTCCAGCGAGAAGCTGCAGCCGCGGTTCTGCCAGTTCAAGCCGGATTGTGGCAGGACGACGCCGCTGCCGAACTCGTGATAGATGCTCTGGATGAAGCTGACCGCGACGCCATTGGCGTCGATGGCGCCCATCCACACCGTGTCGCCGGGGCCTTGCCCGCCGCCCCAGCAGGCGGCCTGCGACGGCCGCAGGCGCTCGGCCATGGCGTCCAGCGCCGCGGGCGTCAGGAAGGCGTCGGGCGTCTCGGTCATGAATGCCGGGTCGGTGATGTGCTGGTCACGGATGGCGAAGGCCTGCTTGGTGGCCTCCACGCAGGCGTGCACGTAGTCCGCGCCCAGGTGGTCGAAGCGTTCGGGCAGGATGCGGTCCAGCTGGCCCAGGATGAGCAGCGACACCAAGCCTTGGGTGGGCGGCGGCATGTTGTAGAGCGTGCCCAGCGTGTGCGGCATGGCCAGCGGCGTTTTCCAGACCGCCTGGTGGGCCCGCAGGTCTTCCAGGCCGATGGGGCTGCCCGCGGCGTGCAGATCCTCGGCGATGCGTTGCGCCAGGTCGCCGCGATAGAAATCGTCCAGGCCGTGGCGGGCCAGGTGGGCAAGCGTATCGGCCATGGCTGGCTGCAGGTGGCGGCCGCCCTCGACGGGGGCCTTGCCGTCGGGCAGGAAGGCACGCGCGAAGCCGGGGACATCGATCAGTTCATCGCGCTTGGCGGCCACGCAGGCCGCCAGGCTGCGGGTGACGGGAATGCCGTGGCGGGCGTAGTGGATGGCGTCCTCCAGCAGCCGCGAGATGGGCAGCGCCGAGCCCAGGTTGGCGCGTGCCCATTCGTGTGCGGCGTGCCAGCCCGAGACCGTGCCGGCCACGGTGTTGGCCGCGAGGCCGCCGCGAAAGGGAATGCGGTCCAGCCCTTGCGCGCGATAGCCTTCCAGCGAGGCGCCGGCCGCGGCGGCGCCGCAGGCCTCCAGGCCGACCGGATCGTGGCCCGGCCGGCTGATGAGCCAGAAGCCGTCGCCACCCAGGCTGTTCATGTGCGGATAGACGACCGCGATGGTGGCAGCGGCGGCGATCATGGCCTCGACGGCGCTGCCGCCTTCGCGCAAGACGGCCAGGCCGCTTTGCGAGGCCAGGGCATTCGGGGTGGTGACCATGCCGCGCGTGCCGCGGGCGGGATTGTTGGGTGACTGCACGGCGAGATTCCTGTGTGGCAGAAAGGCGAGTGGGGATGCTAACGGGTTTGCGCGGTGGCCGCGATGCCGCTGGCCGCGGGTTGCAGGGGAAACAGACAGGCGGCCTCGCGGCCGGCCTGGCTGGTCAGCGGCGGATCCGTGGCCAGGCAGTCGGCGCGGGCTTGCGGGCAGCGTGACTGGAAGCGGCAGCCGGGCGGCAGGTCGGCGGGGCTGGGGATCTCGCCGCGCAAGGGCGAGGACAGCGGTGCGTCGAAGCGTGGAAAGGCGTCCATCAGGCCCTGGGTGTACGGATGGCGGGGTGCGCCGAGGATGCTGGCGGTGGGGCCGGACTCGACGATGCGGCCCAGGTACATGACCGCCACGCGCTCGCACAGGTAGGCGGCCACGCCCAGGTCGTGGGTGACGAAAACCAGCGCGATGCCGCTGTCGCGTTGCAGGTCGCGCAGCAGGTTCAGCAATTGCGCCTGCACCGACACATCCAGGCCTGCCACGGATTCGTCGGCCACGATCACCTGCGGTTCGCAGGCCAGCGCGCGCGCCACGGCAACGCGGCGCACCTGGCCGCCCGACAACTCGGAGGGATAGCGGCGCGCGACTTCGTCGGGCAGGCCGACCTGGGCCAGCAGCTCGGCGACGCGGCCGGGGATCTCGCGCTCATCGCGCAGCCGGTGCAGGCGGATGGGCTCGGCCAGCAAGGCCGCGACCGTCATGCGCGGGTCCAGCGAGCCACGCGCATCCTGGTAAATGTAGGCCACTTCGCGGGCGTGGCGGCGGCGGGCGGCGCTGTCCATCTGGTCCAGCTCGTGGCCTCGCACCCGCACGCGGCCATTGGTGGCGGTCTCCAGGCCCAGCATCACGCGGACCAGCGTGGACTTGCCCGAGCCGCTTTCGCCCACCAGGGCCAGCGACTCGCCCGCGCGCAGGGTCAGCCGCACGCCATCCAGCGCCTTCAGGGCGCGCCGGCCCTGGTCGATGGGATAGGCCTTCTCCACGTCCTGGAGGGAAAAGAGCGGCAGGTCGGGGGCGGAAGATGCATGCATGGTCGTCGTCATGGTGGCGTGTCACTCAGGCGTGCCAGCAGGCCACGAGGCGCTCGCCGCGGGGCGACAAGGCCGGGCGCTGGCTGCACTGCGCGGTGGCTTGCGGGCAGCGTGGCGCGTAGCGGCAGCCTTGCGGCATGGCCGACAGCGGCGGCACCACGCCGGCGATGGGGCGCAGGCGTTGCGCGCCGAACTCGATGGCGCTGGCGCGCAGACCCTGGGTATAGGGATGGCGCGGCGACTGCAGGACATCATGCGCAGGGCCGGTTTCGACGATCTGGCCGGCATACATCACCGCCACCCGATCCGCGACCTGCGTTGCCAGCGCCAGGTCGTGCAGCACGAAGATCACCGAGGCGCCCAGCGCGCGCACGCGCTCCAGGATCAGCGTCATGATCTGCGCCTGGATGGTGACGTCCAGTGCACTGGTGGGTTCGTCGGCGATCAGCAGTTCGGGCTCGCAGGCCAGCGCGATCGCGATCATCACGCGCTGCTGCATGCCACCCGATAGCTCGTGGGGATAGGCATCCAGGCGTCGGGCCGGGTCCGCGATGCCGACGCTTTCCAGCAAGGCCCGGGCGCGCTCGCGACAGGCCGCGCGCGACAGGCCGCGATGGCGCCGCAGCGGTTCGGCGAGGTGCTGCAGCACGGTGAAGCACGGATTCAGCGCGGCGGTGGCGTCCTGGAAGATCAGGCCCATGCGCGAGCCACGCAGCGTGCGCAGGTGTTTCTCGGGCGCGGTGGCGATGTCGGTGCCGCCGACATGCAGCGCGCCTTCCAGTTCGACTTCGGGCGGGCGCAACAGGCCCATGGCGGCGAATGCCAGCGTGGACTTGCCGGCGCCCGATTCGCCGATGAGCGCGAGCGATTGTCCGCGCGGCAAGTCCAGCGTCACGTCGTCCAGCACGGCCACGCCGCGGCGGCGCAGGGTGAAGCGTTCCACCGACAACAAAGATGCGCCGGGCGTGGCATTGGCGGATGGGGCCGGCATGTCGTCATCGAGGCCGAATGCCAGTGGGGAGGGAGCAAGCATCATCGCCTCAGTCCTGTCGGGTGCGCGGGTCCAGCGCGTCGCGCAGGCCCTCGGCGAAAAGGTTCAGGCCGACCAGCAGGATGGCCAGCGCCAGGCCGGGGATGCCCGAGATCCATGGCGCCAGGGTGATGAACCCCCGGCCTTCCGAGATCATCAGGCCCCAGTCGGGCGTGGGCGGCACCACCCCCAGGCCCAGGAACGACAGGCCCGAGCCCAGCAGGATGGCGATGGACACGCGCATGCCGGCCTGGATGAGGATGGGCGAGGCGATGTTGGGCAGCACGTGGCGCAGCACGATGTCGCGACCGGGCACGCCCATCAGCCTGGCGGCTTCCACATAGGGCCGGCCTTTCACCTGCAGCACGTCGGCGCGCACCATGCGGGCGAACGGCCCGACGAAGGACAGCCCCAGCGCGTAGACCACGTTGGACAGGCCCAGGCCGAAGATCGCCATGAAGGCCATGGCCATGATGAGTTCGGGAAACGCCAGCAGGCCGTCGACCACGCGCATCACGAACCATTCGGTGCGCCCGCCGCGCAGGCCGGCCAGCAGGCCCAGCGCGACACCGCCCACCAGGCCCAGGGCCACCGAGGCGAAGCCGATCCACAGGGCCGAGCGCGCGCCATACAGCAGCCGGCTGTACATGTCCTGGCCGAAGGAGTCGGTGCCCAGCCAGTGCGCGGCGGATGGCGGCTGCATGGCGGCCATGAAGTCCTGGTCGGTGGGGGCGTGCGTGGCGAGCCAGGGCGCGAAGAGCGCGGCCAGCACGAAGACCGACACGATGACCAGGCCGATCATCGCCTTGTTCTGACGGCGCAACTGCCGACAGGCGCGGCGCAGCCGGCTGGGCGGCGGGGCAGATGCCGCCTTGGCGGGGGCAAGGTCAACGGCCATGTTTTCTGAGCCTCGGGTCCAGGATCGCGTAGGTCTGGTCGACCGCGAAATTGACGACGATGAAGAGCAGGGCCGTGATCATGATGCCGGCCTGCACCACGATGTATTCGCGGCCTTGCACGGCGGAGGTGATCATCATGCCCAGCCCGGGCAGCGTGAAGACGACTTCGGTCATGACGGCGCCGCGCAGCATGCCGCCCAGCTGCAGGCCGATCACGGTGACGAGCGGCATCATCACGTTGCGCATGCCGTGCACCCAGATCACCCGCCATGCCGGCTCGCCGCGCGCACGCGCCGCCGCCATGTAGGGCTGCTCCAGGACTTCCAGCAGGCTGGAGCGCGTGACGGTGGCGATCAGCCCGACATACCAGGCGCCCAGGGTCACGGCCGGCAAGGCCAGGTGCCACAGCCCGGCGCCCAGGTCATCCCAGGGCGCGACGAAACCCATGGTGGGGAACCAGCCCAGCGAGACGCCGAAGATCCAGATCAGCACGACACCCAGGTAGAAGCTGGGAAATGCGTTGCCGCCGATGGCCAGCGTGCTGGCCAGCATGTCGACCCAGGTGTTGCGGCGCACGGCCGCCACCACGCCCAGCGGAATGCCGACCGCCAGGGCCAGCAACAGGGAGAGTCCGGCCAGCGCCAGCGTCACGGGCAGGGCCTGCAGCACGGCCTGCTCGAAGATGTCCTGGTGGCTGACATACGACATGCCCCAGTCGCCGCGCACGAAGCGCCACAGCCAGTCCAGGTACTGCGCAGGCAGCGGCTGGTTCAGGCCGAGGTCGGCATACAGCTTGTCGTAGGCGTCGCGCGAGAAGTCCGAGCCCAGCATCAGCGCCACCGGATCGCCCGGGGCGAGCTTCAGGAACGCGAAGCTCACCACCGAGACCACCAGGAGCACCAGCGCGGTCTGCGCCAGGCCCGCCAGCAATTGCTTGCCCATGTCAGGCCAGCCAGACGCCGTGCAGGTCCAGCAGGTCGGCGGGCACGTATTCGAAGCCCTGGACCTTCTTGGCGAGGATCTTGAAGACCTTCATGTGCGCCAGCACGGCCAGCGGCGCATCGTTCATCAGCACGTCCTCGGCCTTCACGTACAGGTCGCGGCGCTTGGCCGGATCCAGGATGGTCTGGGCCGCCACGCAGGCCTCGTCGAAGGCGGGGTTGCTGTAGCCCACGAAATTCCAGGGCTTGCCGGTGGCCCACTCCGGGTAGATGGTCTCGTCCGGGTCCAGGTCGGCCACCCACGCTTCGTCGTACATGTCGAAGTCGCCGGCGTTGCGGCGGCTGGTCCACACGGCGCGGTCGACCAGTTCGATCTTGGGCTTGATGCCGATCTGCGCCAGCATGGGAGCGATGAGCTGTGCGTTGCGCGTGCCCATGCCGCCCGAGCCGGTGAAGCCGTCGGTCACGATGAACACCGGATTCACCTCGCCCTGCACCTTGGCCTTGGCGCGGTATTCCTTGGCGCGCGCCAGGTCGAAGAACTGGCCGCGGCCCGACTTCGCGACCTCGGGATCATAGAAGTCCGACATGGGCGGCGAGATGCAGGTGTAGGCCGGGATGGCCTCGCCGAAATAGCTTTGCTGCACGATGGCCTGGCGGTCGATCGCGAAGGCCACGGCGCGGCGCATGTTCGGGTCGTCGAAGGGGGCGCGGCGATTGTTCATGCCCACGAAGGCATAGTTGCCCTCCACCTGGCCATGTACGACGACGTTGGGATTCTTGCGCAGTTGCGGAATGAACTGGAAGGGGCAGACCGACATGCCGTCCACCTGGCCCGACATCATTGCGGCCACGGCAGCGCTGGGCTCCTTGATGAGCAGGATCTGCACGCTGTCCAGATAGGGCTTGCCCGCTTCGAAGTAGTCGGGATTGCGGGCCAGCTCGATGGCGTTGTTCTCCTTCCAGCTGACGAGCCGGAAGGGGCCGGTGCCGACCGGCATGCGGCCATAGGCCTTGGGGTCCTGTTCCACCGCGCGCTTGCAGACGATGGTGCCGGCGCGGCCGGTGCTGCCCGTCAGCGACACGGGCAGGAAGGCGTAGGGCTTGGAGAAGCGCATGCGGACCGTCAGGTCATCGACGATATCCACGCCGTCCAGCAGCGCGAACTTCCAGCCGTGCGGCGACTTCACCGCCGGGTCCTTCACGCGTTCCAGGCTCCACTTCACGGCCGCTGCGTCGCAGGGATCGCCGTTGTGGAACTTCACGCCGGGACGCAGCTTGAAGACGTGGGTCTTGTCGTCGGGCATGTCCCAGCTGGCGGCCAGGTCGGGCAGGAAGCTCACGCGCTTGCCGTCATAGGCGACCTTCAGCAGGCCGTTGAACACATTGTTGATGACCTTGATCGACCCGGCCGACGCGGTGAAGTGCGGGTCCAGCGTGTCGATGGCTTCCACCCAGGCGAGCTTGAGGGTGCCGCCGCGCTTGGGCGCGCCCTGCGCGAAGGCCGGCATGCCGACCGTGGAGGCCGCCAGCAGGCCGGCGCCGGCCGCGGCAGTCTTCAGGAAGGAACGCCGGCCGAAGTCGGCGGCCAGGGTGCTGGCCAGACGGGCCTTGTGATCGATGGTCATGGCATGTGTCCTCTAGGGCAGGGCGGATGAGGGAGGGGAGCGTGTTTCCAGGAACTGCATGAGCTCAGGCACGGTGGCCTGCACGTGTTCGCGCATGGCGGCTTCGGCGATGTCGAGGTCGCGCGTGCGCAGCGCGGCGATCAGGTCCATGTGGTCGTCGCGGGCACTCAGGGGGCGGTCGAGGTGCTTGAACCACAACCGCATGGTCGACTCGATCTGCGAGTGCAGGTCGGCAATCAGTTTCATCAGCCGGGGGCGTCCGCTCAGGCTGCACAGGTATTCATGGAAATCGCGATGCGCGCTGGTCCAGTCGGCGCTGTTCTCCATGCGCTCGTCCATGCGGTCCAGCATGCGTTCCAGCGTGTCGATCGTGGCCGGCGTCATGCGCGGCAACGCGGTGCGGATGGCCAGGCCTTCCAGCACGGCGCGCGTCTCGAAGACTTCGCGCATGTCCTCCAACCCCAGCCCGCTGACGATGGCGCCACGGTTGGGGCGGATCACGACCAGGCCTTCGGTGGCCAGCCGCCGGAAGGCTTCGCGCACCGGCATGCGGCTGCTGCCGATCTCGGTGGCGATGTCCTCGGCGATCAGCCGCATGCCGGGCGCGTAGGTGCCCATCCGGATCGCGGTCTGGATATGGAGGTAGGCGTCGGCTTCGGCCGTTGCCGCGAGGGGCGGGGGGTAGGCGTTTTTCATGGGCACGGCAGGTCTCCTCTGACCGAACAGGTTGTGGCTATCCCTTGGGTCTGGCGGTGGGCCGCCTTGGTATTCGCACTTATGGATACGTGGATGCGTGTATCCAATGTTGCATTTGGCAAATTGTGTGCGCTGCAGCAAACCGCTGCAACCCAGGGTTTTCCCTGGGGTTTAGTGAAGGAGGAAGGTCCGCACGAACGGCGGGGGGAGAAATGGCGCCGGCAGGCGAATGCCGCCGACGCGAGGAAGGGTCAGCGCTTGGCCGCGCCGGGCGCCGACGTCTTGCCGTTCTGTTCCGTGTAGCGCAGTTCCTTCAGGTCGTAACCCTGAGCGCGCGCCGCGGCCAGGGCCTCTTCCAGGCGCATGGCGGACATTTCCGGCGAGCGCGCCAGGATCCACAGGTATTTGCGGTCAGGCGACCCCACCACCGCCCAGCGATAGAGCGGGTCCAGGCCGATGATCCAGTAGTCGCCCTTGAAGGGCCAGAAGAAGGACACCCGCAGGCGGGCATTGCCGCTGTCCGGCACCACCGTGGCGATGCCGTCGGCCTCGTCGAAACCCTTGGCGGTGCGGCAACGGTTCAGCACGTCGATGCGGCCGTCTTCCCGCGCGGTGTACTGGGCGGTGGTGTCGCCCAGGCACTTGCGCTGGAAATACATGGGGTAGCTGGCGATCTCGTACCACTTGCCGGTGTAGCGGTCAAGATCGACCTGCGGTACCGTGGCGACGGTGCTGTCCTGCGTGGACGCGCAGCCCACGCAGGCAAGGAAGAGGAGGGGGAGAAGACGGCGGAGCATGGCGGGCCTCGAAGGGGTGAAGCCGCGCGTTGCGCGGCGGTCAGGCCTGCGTGGCGGTGACGGCGGCAGGCGGCTTGAGCGCGGCGTGGTAGCGGGCGACGTATTCCTCGAAGGTCTCGGTGTCGGCCGCCTCCAGCGCGGCCTGCTCGGCCACGGAGTCGCGCGTCATTGCGTCATAGGCGGCGCGGGTGTCATCCGGCAGGACCTGCTCGCGCAAGGACTGAGTATGAGCCAGGCTGCGTTGCAGGGCAAATTCGTGGAAGGACTGGTGGTCCTGGCGCAATTGGGCCAGCACGCGGGCCGACGGCGTGAGCGCCGGGTCGTCCAGCTTGCCGCGCTGGGCCGCCACGGCGCGGGCGTAGCCGTCGCCGCCATAGGCCGAGTCCAGCAGCGCGGCGCAGGCGCCGATCTGGTCGAGCAGGTCGTGGCCCCAATCGGCCACGCTGACCGGCGCGCCCTGGCGCGACAGGCGCAGCGCGGGATCGCGGCCTTCGCGCACGACCTTGTCGAAGTTGTTCTGGCTGTCCTGGCAGTGGCCGGGCGGATCGATACAGGGGCTGTCCTGCAGCGCGCAGTGCAGCAGGTAGGCGTCCATGAAACGCACCGTGTCGTGCGAGATGCCGATGGGCTCGAAGGGATCGATGTCCAGGCAGCGCACTTCCACGTATTGGATGCCGCGCTGTGCCAGCGCGGTGATGGGACGCTCGCAGCGCGCCGTGCTGCGCTTGGGGCGGATGCTCGAGTAGTACTCGTTCTCGATCTGCAGCAGGTTGGTGTTGAGCTGGATCCACTGGCCGTCGCGATGCGTGCCCATGGCGGCGTATTCGGGCCAGGGCTCGGTCACGGCTTCATAGAGCCGGGCCAGGAAGCTTTCCAGGTCGTTGTAGCCCAGCTTCAGCTTGGACTGGGCCTTGTTCTGGTAGCCCAGGTCGCTCATGCGCAGGCTGGTGGCATGGGGCAGGTACAGCGTTTCGTCATCCAGCGACTGCAGGCTGTGCTGCTGGCCGCGCAGGAAGCTGCTGCTGAGCGCGGGCGAGGCGCCGAACAAATACATCAGCAGCCAGCTCGTGCGGTTGAAGTTGCGGATCAGCGCGATGTAGCCGGCCGATGCCCGGGCGGCGGGCGTGTCGCCCGGCACGCCGATGGCTTCCCACAGCGATTCGTCCAGCGAGAAGTTGTAGTGCAGGCCGGCGATGCACTGCATGGTCTTGCCGTAACGCTCGGCCAGGCCACGGCGGTACACGTGCTTGAGCATGCCGGTGTTCGACGTGCCGTACCAGGCGATGGGGATGTCGGCCTCGTCGGGCAGCAGGGCCGGCATCGAGTGGTTCCACAGGACCTCTTCGGGGGCGGCCTGCGCCACGAAGCGATGCGTGTCGGCGAGTTCGCCCAGCAGCGCATGCGTGTCGGTGTGCGCATCGGTGATCAGTTCCAGCAGCGATTCCGAATAGTCCGTGGTCACGCGCGCATGGGTCAGCGCCGAGCCCAGGCTGGCCGGATGCGGGGTCAGGCGCAGCCGGCCTTGCGGGTCCACCCGCAAGCCTTCCTTCTCGATGCCGCGGCGGGTGCGGGCCAACTGGGGCCGGAGGGCTTCGAGTTGTGTAAGGCGGTGGTAGAGGACGTCGGACAAGGCGGGGCTCTTGGAGAAAATCGAATGTGCCGGGATTTTACGGGTTGGCGGCGGGTGCTGCCGGGATGACGGGCGCGGCCTGGGGGAATTGCGCCAACCAATGATCCAGATCAGCGTAAACCGGGGCCGCCAGCTCGGGCGTTTCATTGAAAAGCTCGTGCCAGGCGCGGTCATACCAGCGCAGGGCCAGCATGCCCGGCGGGGCGCGGTCGGCGAAGGCCCGGCTGCCGGCAGGGTCCACGATGGCGTCCGCCCCCGCCACCAGCAGCAGGGTGCGCCAGCGCAGCGTGGGCGCATCCGCCAGGGCCTGGGCGCCCGCGTCATGGATGAAGCGCGCCAGCTTGCCGGTCATGCGGTCATGCACCAGCGGATCGTCGTAATAGGCACGCACGGCGATCGGGTCATGCGAGATCTGCAGCGTGCGCAGCCCGTGGCCCACCCGCAGGTCCGGCGCCCAGTTCGCCAGCAGCTTCAGCGCTTCGGTCTTCCAGGCGGGCAGGGTGACCTGGAACGGCGGGCTGGCCAGCACCAGGCCATCCAGCGGCAGGTCGCCGCGCAGGCCGATGCGCGCGGCCAGCAGGCCGCCCAGGCTGTGGCCCAGCAGCACGGGCGGCTGGGCCAGTTCCGCCGACCAGGCGCGCAGTTGGCGCAAGGCGTCCTCGACCAGGTCATCGGGGCGGCGCAGCGTGGCCCGGTGGCCGGTGGAGCGGCCGTGGCCGCGATGGTCGTGCGCGGCCACCTGCCAGCCACGGTCTGCCAGCCAGCGCGCCAGCCTGTCGTGCCGGCCGGCGTGTTCGCCCAATCCGTGCAGCATGTAGATGCCTCGCCCGTGCGCGACGGCGGGGTCGGGTTCCCAGCGGTAGCAGGCCAGCTGCATGCCGTCCGGGGTGTCGGTCATGGAAATCGGCGACAATCCACTCTCCTTGGGCGTGTCGCGCCGGCGGTGCCGGCGTGACGCGGGCGTCAGGTGCATTGTGCTCCCACATCGCATATCTGGCCCAGCCTGTCAGGAAACCGAATGATCTCGTAGGGTGGTGGGAAGTGAACCAGGGATGGATGACGCGCCGGCTGGGCGCGGGCGTGGCGGGTCTGTTGGTGCTGCTGGCGCTGGCGGGCTGCTCGCCGGAATACGACTGGCGCGAACTGGATGCGGCGGGCGGCCGCGTGCGCGCGGCGTTCCCCGCCAAGGTCATCGACGACACGCGCCGCGTCACGCTTGCCGGCCATGAAATTCCCTTCACGTTGGAGGCCGCGCGCCGCGGCAACACGGTCTTTGCCGTGGGCCATATCGTGCTGCCGCCCGGCGACGGCACGCCGCCGGATCCCAAGGCCCAGCGAGAGGTGGTGAAGGCCCTGCTGGCATCCTGGTACACCAACGTCGGCGTGCCCGTGCCCGATCCGCTGCCGCCACTGGGCGAGACCGTGGACATTTCCTCCAGCGCGCGTGGCGTGGCCATGCGTTTCGTCGGCAAGGCCGTCGTGCATCAGGGGGCCATCGTCGAATGGATGGTGACGGGCCCCGCCGGTGAATTCCCCGAGGAACCCACGAAAACCTTCATGGCCTCGCCGCGTCTGCTGGGCGCCGCAGCCACGCCCGCCCAATAAAAGAAGAAGAGACTCCCGCCCATGGGCTCGGTCATCCAGTTCTACCTCACCACCGCCCTGATGATGGCGCCCCTCATGGCCTGCGCCCTGGTCGGCGCGGTCTGGGCCAAGCGGGACCTGCCGTATTCCGGTCCGTTCCTCACCATCCTCGTCACCTCGGTCACCACGCCCGCGCTGGTGTTCCACACGCTGGTCACCACCGAGCTGGATACCCGCGCGCTGGCCGACATCTTCGGCGCCTCGGTGCTGGCCCTGCTCATCTGCGGCGGCCTGTGCGCGGTGGCATTGAAGCTCTGGGGCAAGCCGGTCAAGACGCTGCTGCCCACGGCCTGGTTTCCCAACGCGGGCAACATCGGCCTGCCGATCTCGCAACTGGCCTTCGGCGACGAAGGGCTGCCCGTGGCCGTGGCGTTCTTCGCGGTGTCGTCCTTCTTCCAGCACACGGCCGGTGTGCGCCTGCTGTCGGGCGGCAGCAATATGGCCGCGCTGCGCAATCCGGTGCTGATCGCCTGCGTGCTGGCGGTTCTCGTGCGTGTGGTCGGCGTGCCGGTACCGCAGCCGGTGCTCGAGTCGGCCCAGTTGCTGGGCACGCTCACGGTGCCGCTCATGTTGCTCAGCCTGGGCCACGCGCTGGCGCTGATCCCCTCGTCGGGCCTGAAGGTGGGCAGCGGCCTGGCCGCGTTGCGCCTGGTGGCCGGCGTGCTGGCGGGCATGCTCACCGTCTGGCTGCTGGACATGTCGCCCACCGTGGGCGGCGCGCTGGCCCTGCAGATGTCCATGCCCTGCGCGGTCGTCAGCTATATGTATGCGCGCCGCTTCACCGACAGCGGCGACACGTCGGCGGGGGCGGTACTGGTGTCGACGGCAGTGTTCCTGCTGGTGGCGCCCCTGTTGTTGTGGTTGGCTGGCGCCGGGCTCTGACGACGTTCAGGTGTTGTTCAGACACAGCACTATTCCCGATGATCGCAAAAAACAAATAGTTCCATGTAATCAAACGCTTGGGTTTTCCCTGGGGAATTTTTCGGCCCCGGGTCCGCAGTGTTCGCCTTTCGTGTCATAGTTTTTCCAAAGGTTTCTTGTTACTTTTGGCAGTTCTGAAACACGGGAAGCGTGGGCGAAGTGGCGGCATTGCAACGGAAAACTCGTAGAACCTGGCGTCTTTTCCCCCTCATTCTTCTCGTCAGCCTTGCTGCGCCGGCACTCCGCGCCCAGACGGCGCCGGCCGATCCTGGCCTGGACATCCAGCGCCGCCAGGAACAGGAACTGGAAGCCCAGCGCGCCCGCGCCGCTGAACGGCCCGATGTCTTCTCCGCTCCCGCCCAGGCGCCAGCCGAGGGCGTCCTGACGCTTCCCCAGGAAAGTCCCTGCTTCGTCATCACTGACATCCGTTGGGAAGGCCAGGCACCGCCCGCCTGGGCGACAAGCGAGGCTGATGCCGTGCTGTCGCGCTGCGTCGGCGCGCTCGGGTTGCAGGCCCTCCAGCAGCACCTCATGGCCATGATGATCGCGCGCGGTAAGGTGACGGCGCGCGTGTTGGTGCCCGAGCAATCCCTGGCCCAGGGCGTGCTGACGCTGCGCTATGTGCGCGGCCGCATCGCGGCGGTGCGCGCCGATGGCGCGCCGGGCTGGTGGCGCATGGCGCTGCCCGCGTGGGAAGACGGCGACGTGGACCAGCGCGACCTCGACCAGGCCCTGGAAAACGTGCGCCGTCTGGGCGGGCAGTCCGATGCCGCCATCGACCTCGTGCCCGGCGCGCAGCCCGGCGACACCGACATCGTCCTGAAACCGGGCACCGGCAAGCGCCTGCATGGCTATGCGGGCCTGGACAACGGCGGCATGTCCTCCACCGGTGACTGGCAGATGAACGCCGGCCTGACGGTGGATTCGCCGCTGTTCCTGTACGACCAGCTCTCGGCCTCGTGGAACAGCAACGCCGACCGCGGCAACTCGGCGGCGGGCTCGCGCGCGGCGTCGCTGCACTACAGCATTCCCTTCGGCTACTGGACGGCCTTCGCGGGCGCCAGCCGTTCACGCTATCGCCAGACCGTGCCGGGCTTCGACGCGCCCATCGTCTATGGCGGCACCAGCAAGCAGGTCGAGGCCGGGCTGTCGGTGGTGCCGTATCGCGGCACCGACCACAAGGGCAACCTCAGCGCGAAGCTGTATCGCAAGCGCGCCACCAGCACGCTGGACGACATCGAGATCGAGGTGCAACGGCGAGACGTCGTGGGCCTGGAGCTGGGCTATTCCCATCGCCAATACCTGGGCCAGGCCGTGCTGGATGCCGGCGTGTCGTGGCGCGCCTCCATTCCGCGCTGGTCCGACGCGCCGGGCTTCGTCCTGGGCGAAGAGAACTGGAACGGCCGCAGCCGCGTGCTGCTGGGCAGCGCGGGCGTCTTCCTGCCCTTCGCGCTGGCGGGCCAGCGCTGGGGCTACCAGGCCAACTGGCAGATCCAGCATGCCGACACGGCAATCCTGCCCGCGGACTACTTCACCATCGGCAACCGCTATGCCGTGCGCGGCTTCGATGGCGAGATGACCCTGGCCGGCGAGCGCGGCTGGACGCTGCGCAACGACCTCTCCATGAACCTGGGCGACACCGGCCATCAGCTGTACGGCGGCGTCGACGCGGGCCGCGTGGGCGGCCAGGCGGCGGCCTATCTGCCCAGCCGCACCTTGATCGGCGCGGTGCTGGGCCTGCGCGGACGCGCCGCGGTGGGGCCGGTGAACGCCAACTACGACCTGTCGCTGGGTTGGCCCCTGAAGAAACCCGACCTGCTCGAAACCGCCAGCACCACGGTGGCGTTCTCGTTGACCTTTGATTTCTGACCTGCTCATCACCATGACCCTCCTGCGCCGTGCCATCGCCAGCCTAGTCCTGCTGACCCAGGTCGTGCCCTCCCTCGCCTGGGCGCAGACATTGCCGATCACCGTCGACCGCAACGTGGCGGGGCAGCGGCCCGTGGTCGGGGTGGGGGCCAACGGCGTGCCGGTGGTGAACATCGCGCCGCCCAGCGCGGGGGGCGTGTCCAACAACCGCTACACGCAGTTCAACGTGGGCCCGTCGGGCGTGGTGCTGAACAACAGCGGCGCGGGCAGCCAGTCGCAGCTGGCGGGCGGCATCGCCGGCAACCCCATGCTGGGCAACCACCGCGCCACCACCATCCTGAACCAGGTCACGGCCAACAACCCCTCGCAATTGCGCGGCATGCTGGAAGTGGCGGGCCATCGGGCCAACGTCATCGTGGCCAACCCGGCGGGCATCACCTGCGACGGCTGCGGCTTCCTCAATACCCATCGCGGCACGCTGACCACGGGCCGACCGATCCTGAACGCCGATGGCTCGGTGCAGGGCTTCGATATCGGCCAGGGCAGCATCAGCGTGGACGGCCTGGGCCTGTATGGCGCGGGCCTGTCGCAGGTGGACCTGCTGGCGCGCGCGCTGGCGATCAACGCGTCCATCTGGGCCGAGCGCGTGGATGCCGTGGCGGGTGCCAACATCGTCGACTACAACACCGGCGCCGTGCAGGCGCAGGCCGGGCAAGGCGCCGCGCCCGGCGTCGCCATCGACTTGGCGGCCCTGGGCGGCATGTACGCCAACAGCATCCGGCTGGTGGGCACCGAAGCGGGCGTGGGCGTGAACGTGGGCGGCAACCTGGCCGCGCTGACGGGTGCGCTGGAAGTCAGCGCCAACGGCGACGTGCGCTTTGCGTCGACGGCGGCGTTGCAGGCGGGCACGACCGCCAGCGTGAATGCCGCGCGAGACCTGGCAGCCGAAGGCCGCCTGACCGCAGGCGGCACGCTGGCCTTGCAAGCCGGCCGCGACGCCAGCGTGCGGGGTGCGCTGCAAGCAGGCCAGGACCTGACGTTGACCGCGGGCGGGGCGTTGGCGGTGGCGCAGGCGGGAGGCCTGTGGGCATCGCGCGACCTGGCTTTGCAGTCGGGGCAGAGGCTGACGTTGGCGGGCCAGGCGCAGGGCGACCGCCACGTGACGCTGGTGGCCGGCGCGCCGCTGCAGCTCACCGGGGCAACCGTCGCGCTGGGCGGCGACCTGTCCATCACCGCGCAAGGCGGTCTTGTCACGGCGGCGGGCACGCGCACGCAGGCGGCAGGCAACCTGCTGGCCCGCGCCCAGGGGGGCGACGCGGTCTTCGGCGGCACGCTGTCCGCGGGCAACAGCCTGACGCTGTCGGGCACGGGCGGATTGACCGTGCAAGGCGCGGTCAGCGCGGCCAACGACGTGTCGCTGACTGCGCGTGACGGCGTCTTGAGCCTCGCCTCGACCGCGGAGCTTGAGGCGGGCCGGGACCTGTCCGCCAGGGCGGGCGCCGGCCTGAGCAGTGCGGGGCAGGCGTTGGCCGGGCGCCATGCGGCACTGCAGGCCGGCAGCGGCATGCAATTGGCGGGCCGCACGGTGGCGCTGGGCGGCGACCTGACCGCCAACGCGCAAGGCGACATCACCACCACGCAGGCGTCCCGCACCCAGGCTGCAGGCACGCTGCGTGCCACGGCGGGCGGCACCTTGTCGGCCGACGGCATCCTGTCCGCCGATGGCAGCGTGGCGCTGCGCGCGCAACGCGACCTCATGCTGGCGGGCACCACCGCCGCATTGAGCGGTGACCTCTTCCTGCAGGGGGACCGGGGCTTGACGCTGGCCAACACCGCCAGGGCACAGGCTGGAGGCAAGGTGACGGCCGATGCCGGCGCCACGTTGAAGAACGAGGGCATCCTGTCGGCAGGCAGCACTGCCACGCTGAATGCAGGCAGCAGCCTGGACAACACCGGCACCGTCCTTGCCACCGGCAACCTGGACGCCAAGGTCGTCAACGGCCAACTGACGAACACGGGCCGCATCCTGGCTGGCGTGGGCGTGGCGGGCGAACTGGACGGCGAGGGCAGCCTGACCTTGGGTGCCACACAGTTGCGCAACAGCGGCCTGGCCGCTGCAGGGAAGGATGTCACGCTGACGGGCGGGACGCTGAACCTGTCCTCGGGCACGGTTTCCGCCGGCCAAGGTCTGGCCTTGTCAGCCACCGGTGACATCGATGCCGGCAACGCCGTGCTGCACGGCAATGCCGCCGAGATCGCCGCGCGTGACCTGGCCTTGGGTGGCGGCAAGCTTACCGCCGCGACCACGCTGGACGCCACGCTGCAAGGCAAGCTCGACACCCGACTAGGCACGATCGCGGCGGGCGAGTCCGCCACCTTGTCAGCGAACACCCTGGACAACCAGGGCGGCGTCATCGCCGCCAAGAACCTTTCGGTGACGGCCCTGGGCACGGTCACCAACCTGGGCGGCCTGCTGCAGGCCGACGCCGCGCTGGATCTGAGCGCCGCTGCGCTGGACAACCGCAACACGCGTGTGAGCGGCGCCACGCAGCCGCTGGGCGTGCTGGCGGGTGCGCTGACGGTGCGGGCCGACCGTGTCGACAACGCCAGCGGCCAACTGGCCGCGGATGCCTCGCTGGACCTGCGCACCGCCGCGCTGGACAACGCGGCAGGGCTCGTGTCCTCGCAGGCGCAGGCTGAACTGCGCGCCGGCCAACTGGGCAATGCCCAGGGCACGCTGGCTGCCGGGGAACGCCTGGCCGTGGTGTCCGACGCCTTGACGGGCGCCGGCCGGCTGCAATCCCAGGGTGACCTGGCATTGACGCTGACTGGTGGCTACACGCATGTGGGTAGCCTGGTTGCCAACCGCGACCTGACGCTGAGCGTGGGGGCGGGGCTGGACAACACCGGCATCATTTCGGCCGGCCGTGACCTGACCGTCGGAAGTCAGAGCCTGACCAACCGCGCAGGCGCCGAGATTGTCGCCCATGGCACCACCACGCTGAATGTCTCGCAGCAGTTGCACAACGCGGGCTTGATCGACGGCGGGCTCACGCGCATCACCGCGGGCAGCGTTACCAACGTGGGCCGCATCTATGGCGACGCCATCGCCATCCAGGCGGGCAGCCTGGTGAACGACGTGGCGGGCGGCGTGGCGGGCGTGATCGCCTCGCGCGGCGACATGGATCTTGGTGTGGGCGCGCTGGTCAACCGCGAGCACGCGCTGATCTATGCGGATCAGGATTTGCGGATTGGGGGAGCGCTGGATGCGGGAGGGCGCGCAACAGGGCAGGCGCAGTCGGTGACGAATGCGTCGGCGACCATCGAAGCGGGGCGGCACGCCAGTATCGGGGCGGTGGTGCTGCGCAATGAGAATTTGCGGTTTGACAGTGAGGTGGTGGAAACCGCGAAGCGTCCGAAGGTGTACTACCGGCTGGAAGGCAGCGCGGAGATGATCGACGGCGATACGGTGTGGGTCTGCGATTCGTTGATGCCTTACTGCAATCCAGGCACTAACCCCGACACGGAAGGGCGCGAGCGGATGAAGCTCGTTTTGCCATCGGAGACATATCCGTTCGAGGTCTATGGGCCACCCTTCGACTACGTGGAGCATCACGTGGGTAGGGAGGGAAGAACCGCGCCTTTCAAAATGGGGTACACGCCGCCCGACCCGGGGTGTGCGTCCGATTACTGTGACAGCCCACCTCGGCCCGAGCAGTTCCATTACGACCAGAACACGCGGATTTGGGAGGTCTTCCAAGTCCTCAAACCTGTAGCCGAGCTGCCTGTCGTCAGGGATCCAGAACTGTGCCATCTGGAGCCTTCCACAGCTGCGTGCCGTGCCGCCTACAACGTGGAAAAGCAGCGTTATGACGAGCTTTATAAAGAGAAGCGGGATCAATATGCTGCGTTAGATGCCAAGCTGAGCGCCTTCAACAGCGATTTCCGTGGCCGCATGGTCGACAACTTCACCTACTACCAGGTGGATGAAACCATCAGCGAAAGCCGTACGCTGGCGTCCGACCCCGGCCGCATCCTGTCGGGCGGCAACATGTCGCTGGCTGGCACCGTCGTCAACGACAAGAGCCAGATCCTGGCCGGCGGCGCGCTGTCCGTGTCGGGGCCGGAGATCCAGAACATCGGGGCGGTGGGCGAACGCCGTGTCGAACACGTAGGGTCCTATACCTACACCTGGGTGAAGGATCATCACGATCGGGGATATCGCGCGCCTGTCGCCTATGCGGACGTCGCTGAAGTCACGCCCATCAATCTCGCCGTGGCAGGCGCCAGTGGTGGCGCGGCCATTCCCATTACCGGCAACGCTGGTCCCGGCGCCTCGGGTATCTCCGCGCCGACGGCTCCGCCGCCCATCGTTTCCATTTCACTGCCCGGCTCGGGCCTGGTGCGCACCGTTACGCCGCCCGCCACGATCCCGCGCAGCAGCCTGTACCAGACGCTGACCGCGCCCGATGCCCCCTATCTGGTGGCCACCGACAGCCGATTCCTGGGTGGGCGCGACGTGCTGTCCAGCGACTTCCTGTTGCAGCAGTTGCGCACGCAAGGCGCCGTCGCCAACGCGCCGGCGCCCGGCGCAGGCCAGCCGCAGGCGCCCGATCCCTTCGACGGCGCGGCTACGCTCAAGCGGTTGGGCGACGGTTTCTATGAACAGCGACTGGTGGCCGACCAGATCATGGCCGGCACGGGCCAGCGCTATGTGGGCGATTACTCCGACAACGAGGCGCAATACAAGGCCTTGCTGACGGCGGGCGCCGAGTTCGCCGGCCAGTACGGCCTGACGCTGGGCACGGCGCTGACCGACGAGCAGATGCGCCACCTGACCACGGACCTGGTCTGGATGGTGGCACAGACTGTCACGCTGCCGGATGGCAGCACGCAGACCGTCCTGGTACCGCAGGTGTACCTGGTCGTGCGCGAGGGCGACCTGAAGGGCGACGGCACGCTCATCGCGGGCCGCGATGTCACGCTCGACATTGGCGGCGATATCCTCAACAGCGGCGCCATCGGTGCGCGCGACGCCACTGTCATGACCGCGGACAACATCCGCAACCAGGCCGGCGGCCTGATCCAGGGCGGACGCGTGGACCTGAACGCACGCCAGGACATCGACAACATCGCCGCGCGCATCAAGGGTGAGGCCGTGGCCCTGGAGGCGGGGCGTGACGTCAACCTGACCACCACCACTGATACATACGCCTACGGCAATTCGCGAGGCACGCACATCAGCGGTGTCTCGCGCGTCGATGCCGGCAGCCTGGATATCCGGGCTGGGCAAGATGTGAATTTGACTGCCGCCGCCGTAAGCGCCACCGACGATGCGCGTCTGCAGGCGGGCCGCGACATCAACCTGGGCACAGTGCAAACCTCTCACCAAGAGGCGGTCCGTTGGAACAGCCGCAATAGCGCGGAGGTGTCGCGCGCCAGCGACATCGGCTCGGTGCTGGCCGCTGGGGGCGACCTGACCCTCATCGCCGGGCAGGACGTCAATGCGCGGGCTGCGCATGTGACCGCCGACCAGCAACTGGCCGTGGGCGCAGGCAGGGACATCAACCTGCTGGCTGGAGAGGAAAGCGCCTATGCCCGTGACGAACTGCGCTTCAAGACGCGAGGCACCTTCTCGTCCAAGACCACGCACACCATCAAAGAATCCGATCGGACACTGGCCATCGGCGCCACCTTCACGGGCGATTCCGTCGTCATGATGGCGGGCCGGGACCTGACCGCGCAAGGCTCGAACATCGGCGGCATGGGCGATGTCGTGATCTCGGCCGAACGCGACGTCAATATCGTCGCGGCGGAAAATACCTCCGAGGAATACAACTACAAGCGCGTCAAGAAGTCCGGCTTTGGCGCCCTGGGTGGCATCAGCTACGGCTCGCGCCAGACGACCGATACACTGGACGGCGAAAAAGTCTTCCACACCGGCAGCACGGTTGGCAGCGTGACGGGTGACCTGCTCATCAACGCGGGCGAGTCGATGCTGATCGCGGGCAGCAACATCCTGGCCCGCCAGGGCGATGTCTCATTGGTGGGTCGCGACATCCGCATCGAGGCGGTGACCGACACGGCACAGGAGCGCGAGTTCCACGAGGTCAAGCAGAGCGGCCTGAGCGTCAGCGCCAGCAACCCGGTGGTCAGCGCCGCGCAGACGGGCGCCAAGATGGCGGATGCAGCCTCGCGCAGCGGCGACCCGGTCATGCAGGCGCTGGCCTTGGGGACTACCGCGCTGGCGGCGGTCAATGCCGTAGATGCCGTTGCGCAGAACGGCGGTGTCGGCGGCGTGTCCATCAACATCAGCCTCGGTTCCAGCAAAAGCCAGACCACCATCGATCGTTCCTCGTCCAGCGTGCTGGGCTCGAACGTGGCGGCAGGCAACGACCTGACCCTCGTTGCACGGGGCGGCGGCGCGGATTCCGACATCACCGTCACGGGCTCGAACCTGTCCGCGGGCAACAACGCGGTGCTCAAGGCCGATGGCGACATCCTGCTGCAGGCCGCGCAGAACCTGGCCTCGCAACAGACGAAGAACAAGAGCAGCAGCGCCAGCGTGGGCGTGGGCGTCAAGGCTGGCGGCGAAGGCATGGGCTTCTATGTGAGCGCTGCTGTTTCGCAAGCGCGGGGCAACGCCGACGGTCACGACAGCACCTGGACACAAAGCACAGTCACGGCGGGCAACGTGCTGGCGCTGCAGTCGGGCGGCGACACCACGCTGCGAGGTGCGGTGGGCCAGGCGGACCAGATCCTGGCGTCGGTGGGCGGCAACCTGCTGCTGGAGAGCCAGCAAGACACCAGCACGTATAAGTCCAAGCAAAGCAGCGCGGGTGTGAGCGGATCGCTCTGCTATGGCTGCGCCAGCTCGGTGGCTTTCAATATCGGTCGCGGCAAGATGAACAGCGACTACGCTTCGGTCACGCAGCAGACGGGCCTGAAGGCGGGTGACGGCGGCTTCCTGATCGACGTGGGCGGCAACACCACGCTGATCGGCAGTGTGATTTCCAGCAGCCAACAGGCGGTGGTCGATGGCTTGAACCATCTGAGCACGGGCACGCTGCGGGTGGAGGACATCCGCAACCATGCGGAGTACTCGGCCAGCCAGGTGAGTGTGGGCGGTGGATATTCGTTTGGTGGCGGCGACCAGAGCAGCCAGAACGCGGTGGGCCGTGACAAGGACGGCAACGTGGCCAGTGGCGGCCAGTCTGTGCCGGGCAGTAGCGTACCGTCTGACAAGTCGGGCTTGGCGATGGGTCTGCCGGTGGCGCTATCGGCCAGCGGCAATGCCAGCTCGACCACGCGCAGCGGCATCAGCGAAGGGGTGATCGAGATCCGCGACGAAGCGGGCCAGCAGGCGCTGACGGGCAAGAGCGCGGCGGAGACGATTGCGTCGTTGAACCGGGACACGACGGATACCTTGGGGGCGTTGAAGCCGATCTTCGACAAGGAGAAGATCGAGGCGGGGTTCGAGATCGGGACGGCGTTTGCGGGGGAGATGGGTCAGTTTCTGACGAATCGGGCGAAGGAGGTGGATGCGCTGAATGAACGCGCTACCGACATGTCCCTGACCCAGGGCGAGCGAGATCAGGCGCGTGCCGATGCCATCTTGCTGGACAGGCAATGGGGGCCAAGCGGCTCCTATCGCCGCATCCTTAGCGCAGTGGCCGCCGGAGCGGGCGGCAACGTGACGGGTGGTGCAGGTCAGTTTGTCCAATCGGCTGCCGTGAACTATCTGCAAGGACTTGCGGCAAGTGAAGTTAAATCGATCGCAGACGCCTTGGGTTCAGGTTCAGAAGCCGAGGCTGCTCGTGCGGCGCTTCATGCGGTAGTGGGATGTGTGGGAGCGGCGGCAAGTGCTGGTGCTTGCGGCGCAGGCGCTCTTGGCGCAAGCGCCAGTTCCGTGCTCGGCGCGTTGCTAGGCAGCAGCGCGACGGCAGGCTCGGAAGAGAAGGAGTCTCGCGTTAACCTGATTTCCAGCATCGTTGCGGCGATCAGCCTGGGAGCGGGGGTTGAAGCGGTTACCGCCGTGGTGGCGGCGCGCACGGAGGCTGAGAACAACTACCTGAAGCCTGGAGAGATCCAGACGCTGATGGATGACCTGCGGTTGTGCAGGACCGCAGGAGATCCGGCAGCGTGTCAGCAGGAGACGAAGGATAAGTATGAAGACATCAGTCTCTCGCGAGGTGGCTCGAAGCTGTTTGGCTGCAAGGCCGAGGGGGAAGCAGCTTGTGAGCAGCAATTGCGGGATGCAGATGGCGAGGCGGATACCTTTGCTGAGCTTCAGCGGACGGGGTGGACGCCGGCGGAATTGGCGATCCTGGACGGGCTGGCTGATCTGAGCTTTGATGACAGCTTTATCGCGCGAAAGATCTGGCACAGTGCTTTTCTTTCGGAGTCTGGGGCGATTGGAGGAGCGCTTGTTGGGGGGGCGGCAAGTTTAGCGGCGGCGAAATCGCATGTTAATGCCGCTAAAGTGAGTTTTGGGAAAGACGATAGAAAGTTAGATTTTCTTTTTGGTAAAAACATAGATCCATCTAAATCATATAACGTTTCGCGTGCTCAAGGTAATGCTACGAGAATCGGGATTGCTGATACTCCGGAGAATAGGCAGGAGGTTGTTCGCTTGTTTAATAAGGCGCTTCAAAATCCCGCCACCATTGTTGGGGAAGGGAAAATGCCCGGAAGTTATATGCGAGAATTTTTCCTTCCGGGAGTTACGGGGACGGGGTCAAAAATAGTTTTTGTGGAAAAAAATGGAACAATTATTACCATAATGGCGAAATGACATGGAAAAAATGGATTGTTTGCAAGGTGTGTGGGTAGGTGATTTTTCTAAATCATCATTGATTTCAAAATTTCCTGATGATGATTTTATTTTTTGCGAGGAAAATGCAGACTGTTGGGGGAGAGTGCTTTTTGATTCTCATGGGTTTTTGGTTGGGTATAGAAATATTGGAATAAAACCTGTTGGAATTGATGTTGATGATCAGGTTCTTGTGGGGATAAATGGATTTTTAATTTCTAGGTCGGAATTTGACAAGCGTAAGAATTTCACCTATTCCATGCCGTTTGTTTTTCAAGAATTTGCTTTAATTGAAAATGATTTGCTCGTTGTTCGGGATGAAATAGGGTTTGTCGGACTCCGCCTGGATGGAAATGAGGTGTGGAAATTTTGTCCTGGAGCTATTGAGAGTTATACGATCGACGGACGAAGGCTGCGAGGAGTTACGGAGGAGGGGGAAGGTTTTGATTTGCAAATATGATGTGCGTAGTCGGTATTAATTAAAGAATCTAAAAAATTCCGTTGGTTTTAAAACCGAAGCGTAATTTTTGGGAATTTTTTTCCATCTCTCATTTTCTATGACGTAGTGCACGACCGAGCCAAAATTTTTCCTCGGTAATTGGCAAATTTTTGCAGGAAATTCTGCAAGACACCGGCACGTATCAATCGAAGCAATAGAACGCAGGCTTCAGCGGCAGCGTCTGCGTGACCTGCGCAGTGCCGGGATCGATCGCAGGCAACGTGGGTCGCCGCAAGATGAACAGCGACTACGCGTCGGTCACGCAGCAGACGGGCTTGAAGGCGGGTGACGGCGGTTTCCCGATCGACGTGGGCGGCAACACCACGCTGATCGGCATTGTGATTTCCAGCAGCCAGCAGGCGGTGGCCGATGGCTTGAACCACCTGAGCACGGGCACGTTGAGCGTCGAAGACATCAAGAACCGTGCGACATACTCGGCCAGCCAGGTGAGTGTGGGCGGTGGATATTCGTTTGGTGGCGGCGACCAGAGCAGCCAGAACGCGGTGGGCCGTGACAAGGACGGCAACGTGGCCAGTGGCGGCCAGTCTGTGCCGGGCAGTAGCGTACCGTCTGACAAGTCGGGCTTGGCGATGGGTCTGCCGGTGGCGCTATCTGCCAGCGGCAGCGCCAGCTCGACCACGCGCAGCGGCATCAGCGAAGGCGTGATCGAGATCCGCGACGAAGCGGGCCAGCAGGCGCTGACGGGCAAGAGCGC